>Ga0078972_1000795_pt1 | contig 129086 bp, 119 predicted proteins | sample YelNatPaOPGAMG01_FD_67568 | JGI IMG/M metagenome (GOLD analysis project Ga0078972, IMG submission 67568) | Hot spring thermophilic microbial communities from Obsidian Pool, Yellowstone National Park, USA - OP-RAMG-01 (SPADES assembly) (version 2) | ecosystem: Environmental > Aquatic > Thermal...
CCGGGCTTTCTCAGCGTGAGCGCATCGAGCTTCTCTTGCAAAAGCTCCGGGACGTTCCTCGCGCACAGCGTACCGCCCGTTTCGTGTGCGTTGTCGCCCTGGTGTGGCCGGGGGGAGAAAAGGTTTTTGAGGGAACCTGCGAGGGCTTCATCGCCGAGGAACCCCGGGGAGACCAGGGATTCGGGTACGACCCGGTTTTCGTCTTTCCACCCTTTGAGAAGACCTTCGCCGAACTCGGCCCGGAAGTCAAAAACCGTGTGAGTCATCGGGCCCAGGCCTTCAGGAAACTCGCGCAGTTCCTCCGGGAAGAGTTATTCTAAGTCTCCAACCTTACAGGAACTGGAAAAAGAGCGTAACCCAGAAGGGAACGCAGAGGGAGTGCAGTACCCCACTCACCACCCCAAGGGGGACGAGTTTCCCTCCGCTGACCCGTGAGAGCACTCCAAGGGTTGTGTCCATGCTCGTTGCCCCACCCAGGGCCACCGCCGCCCAACCCCCAAAGACCCGATACACCCACTCGAGGCTCACAAGGGCGAGGATTTCCCGGAAGACGTTGGTGGCAAAGGCGAAAAGCCCCAGAGAGGGATTCCCCAGACGAGCCAGAAGAACCCCCGAAAGAGAATACCAGCCAAACCCCGAGGCGACGGCGAGGCACTCCCTGAGGGTCATCGGCGAGCAGAGCGCAACGAATGCCGCTCCAAGGAGACTTCCGACCATGGCTGCAAGTGGCAGGAGGAATACCCGAAAACCCAGCGACCGAAGCTCCTCGAAGGCTTTGCTCTCCCACGCAAGCTCCATCCCCACGCCGAAAACGAGCACATAGAGGGAGATGTCAATCCATCGCTCTAAAAAGCCTCCAAAGGCGGAGGGAAAAAGGCCGGAAAAACCGAACAGTACTCCTGTACCCAGACTGAGCACAATGCCAATCACGGCCGTTTCCTCCTGCTCACCATTCGTTCCACAAGACCTGCAACAACCACCGCTCCAGCCCCTGCAGCGAAAGCCAGAAACAGCGCCGAAAGACCGAAAAAGGTCAGCTTCATCCGCAGGAACTCCTCCTGCCCCAGGCGAACCCCCATGGCAAAAAGCAGGAACAAAAGCCCCACGGTACTCAGGACCTTCCCCACCCCTTTTGCCAGGTCGGACCGCACCAATTTCCCCACAAGGAAACCAAGGGCAAGCACCACAAGGAGGAGCCACATCATTCGGACTCCCGCTCAAAGACAATTCCCTCGTACTTTCTCAGGACATTCCTTCGCCACCGGAGAAACGCCTCCTCAACCTCTTCAAGGCGTTCCCCATTCCCTTCCTCGAGGAACCGCTTGAGAAGCTCCTTGATCTTTCGGGCTTCCCGGTCAGGAGGGTGCAGGGACTCCACAGCATAGCGAGAGGGAACCTCCCCACCCTCAATGGTCACGAGGATATCCCGAACCTGGTTGTGGAAAGCGATCACGCTCTCCAGGGAAACGGCACGCTGTGAAAGGCCTGGGAGGAAAAAGGTAGCGATGCTCAGGGCCACGAAAACGATACAGGCCCCGTAGAGTACCCGTTCACCCCATCGCTTCCAGGGAAGCACCGAAAACCCAGGAGCAAGAACCCACCCAAGACCCATACCAGCGAGAAGCCCACCCACATGGGCGGCGTTATCGATCGCCGGAAAGGTGAAGCCAATGAGGAGATTGATGAAGATGAAGGGGAGAATGCCCATGCCAAGGCGATGCAGCGACGTATTCCGGTACTTGAGCCCTCCGGCAAAAAGGAGTCCCGCAAGACCAAAGATGGCCCCACTCGCTCCTACGCCAATCTGGCGGAAATTCACAAGGTACGAGAGGAAACTCCCTGAAAGCCCGGAGAGCACATAGGCCATGAAGAATTTCCGGTACCCGTAAATACCCTCGACGAGCCGCCCAAGCTGAAAGAGGGCATAGGTGTTGAAGAAGAGGTGCCAGACGTTCCCGTGGAGGAAAATGCAGATGAGGAGCCGCTGCCACTCTCCTGAGGCAATGAGCGGTCCGTACTTGGCGCCAAGGCGCAAAAGATTAGAAAGAGTAAAGCCACCGCTTGCCACGGTGGCCACAAAGAACACCAGGTTGAAGACGATAACCGGATACAGCATCAGGAAACCCGGCTCAGCGCCTCCTCGACCTCCCGCCGGAGGGTCTCATCGGTAGAAAGGTACTGATTGATTTCGCTTGAGAGCTTCACGAGAAGGTACAGCCAGTAAATGGTAAAGGTGATGATGCTCAGGATGATGAAAAGAGCAATGCTTCGCCGCGGAACCCGAAAGACCCGCCCGGTAAGGTGGACACCGTATCTGTCCTCAAGGTACTGGTAGAGCCTATCCTTGAGGTCGGAGAGCTTCCCGATGGAACGGAACACAGAAGAGAGGTACACGGCAAGAAAGATGAACGCCAGGATATTGAAGACGATGGCGTACACCCCGGTGAAGAGCCCAATGACATAGAACACAAGGTAAACCCAGAACGGCCAGGTCTGTACGATGAACTCCTCGCTCCGGTTGGCGAAAAACCCTATCTCCCCCCGGAGAGGGTCCTCCAAGCGGTCCTTGAGGTTCAGGAAAACATCCCGAGTATTGGTGACATTGGTGTTGATGGCCCGGGACCACTGGTAGAGAACAAGAAGCTGAAAGATGGCGCTAAGGATACCAAATACCGCCACCCCCGCCACAGCCCCAGCGGTAGCTCCCACTTGGAGTCGCGCCGCAGAAACCATGGCTGAGATAGCAAACACCACGGCAAGAATCACGAATACCACCGCAAGCACCGCCAGGGGCATACTCACCCGATTCTCCTCGAGGAACCTCGAAATGGCCACGAGTACTCCCTCCTTCCTCCCTTTTCCGTCATTGTAGCACAGAAGGGCTTTTTTTCAGCACGCCAGGGTCCTATTCCCCGAGAATTTTCACTAACACCCGCTTGGGCCGTTTCCCGTCAAACTCCCCGTAGAACACCTGTTCCCAGGGACCAAGGTCGAGTTTTCCTTCAGTGATGGCAATGACCACTTCCCGTCCCATGATGGTCCGTTTGAGGTGGGCATCGGCGTTGTCCTCGCCAACGTTGTGACGGTACTGCTCATAGGGCTTTTCAGGAGCGAGCTGCTCAAGCCACCGCTCGAAATCCTCGTGCAACCCTTCTTCGTCGTCGTTCACAAAGACGCTTGCCGTGATGTGCATGGCGTTGCACAAAAGAAGCCCTTCCTTGATGCCGCTTTCGCGGACACAGTCTTCAAGGAGGGGAGTGATGTTCACGAAGGCCCGTCGCGTGGGAATGTTGAACCAGAGTTCCTTCCTGTAGCTGCGCATGGTTCCTCCTCCGGAGCTCTGGCGGAGAGGGAGGGATTCGAACCCTCGAGGCGGATTTTGGTCCGCCTAATCGCTTAGCAGGCGATTGCCTTCAGCCACTCGGCCACCTCTCCAGGACAGGGGTAGTATACCATGGAAACCTCATGCCTTCAATACCCCGAAAGGGCGTAAGCGCTTTCGAGCACTCTCTGGACGAAGACCCCATCCGCAACGGTTGCCCCCAGGGAAGGTTGTCCGGCAATCCGCAAAAGGAAATCGTGGGCACAGGCAATGTGCGGGCGAACCCAGCCGATGGCAAACTTTCCGGGAATGCGATTCGGGTAGGGGTACTGATGGACCGATTCGATGAGCTTGAATCCCCGGTTCCCCCCGTATGGACCGCCCCTCTCCCGGGCATCGTAGACCTCAAGGAAATTCGGCTGCATCGAATTGAAGCGGACGGCACCCTCCATTCCCTCAATCTCAAGACGCAGCTCATCGCAACTCCCCGTGGCGAAGCGACTGGCCTCAATAGTCAACGGCGCACCGTTTGCAAGGACTCCGGAAACCTCCGCCCAGTCATCGACAAGAACCTCTTCGAAGTCCGTGCCTTCGGGATTTCTGGGACGTCTCGTGATGAAGGTCTTCCCCCGGGCCCCCGTCACCACAAATGTTCCCAGAAGGTAATGGACAAGGTCGATGAGGTGTGACCCCAGATCAGCCAGGGCACCACCACCTGCAAGGTCTTTCCGGAGACGCCAGCTCATGGGGCGCTGGGGGTCGTTGTACCCTGAATGGAGGTACTGGGCCCGAACCCGGACCACCTCACCCAGAAACCCCTCGTTTATGAGTTCCCTTGCCCGCAGGATTGCGGGCACAAACCGGTTCTGAAAGGCCATGCCGAAGGTCACACGGCTTTGCGTCACGATTTCCTGGATGCTCTCGGCCTCCCTGAGGTTCAGTGCCAGGGGTTTGTCGCAGTAGATGTGTTTTTGCGCCTTTGCGGCCTGTTCCACAACCGGAAGGTGCAGAGCATTGGGCGTAGCCACCACGACAACGTCAATGTCTTCCCTTTCAAGGAGCTCCTCAACACGGTGAGTGGCAAAGGAAATCCCGGTCTCCTCTCTGACCCTTCTTGCCGTCTCCTCCCGGGAAGTGCAGATGCCCCGGATCTCGGGGAGAAAAGGAAGGTCACTGTAGTAAAAGGGGAGAGCCGAAAACGCCAGGGCGTGGACCCTCCCGATAAAGCCAAAACCCACGATGCCGACACCGAGTCGCTCCATCTACTTCACCTCAAGTTCCGGGGTGAGGATTTCGATGCCATGCATGTACCGGCGGAGCACCTCAGGCACAACAACCGTTCCGTCCTCCTGCTGGTAGTTCTCAAGAATCGCCACAAGTGTTCTCCCCACCGCAAGGCCTGAACCGTTCAGAGTGTGCACGTAGTGGAGCTTTCCCGTGTGCGAACGGAAACGGATGTTGGCCCGGCGGGCCTGGAAATCCTCGAAGTTACTGCAGGAAGAAATCTCCCGGTACCTCCCCTGAGACGGTAACCATACCTCGATATCGTACGTTTTCGCCGCAGCAAAGCCCAAATCGGCGGTGCAGAGGGTCACCACCCGGTAGGGAAGCCCCAAAAGCTCAAGTACCTCTTCCGCATCCCGTACGAGTTCCTCAAGCTCATCGTACGAGGTATCGGGATGGACGAACTTCACAAGCTCCACTTTGTTGAACTGGTGCTGGCGGATGAGCCCCCGAACATCCTTCCCGTATGACCCTGCTTCCCGGCGGAAACAGGCACTGTAGGCCACGTAGTAGATGGGGAGATCGTCCTCTTCGAGGATTTCATCGGCATGGAGGTTCGTCACCGGGACTTCTGCCGTGGGAATGAGGTGGAGGTCATCCTGACAGTGGTAGAGGTCGTCAAAGAACTTCGGGAGCTGCCCTGTCCCAGTCATGGTCTTCGTGTTCACAAGGAAGGGCGGGAAAATCTCCCGGTATCCGTGTTTTAAGGTATGGAGGTCGAGCATGAAGTTGATGAGCGCCCGCTCAAGGAGCGCCCCTGCGCCCTTGAGGACGGTGAAACGTGAAGAGGCAATCTTCGCCCCCCGCTCAAAGTCAAGGATATTCAGAGTCTCCCCAATTTCCCAGTGGGGCCGGGGGGGGAAGGTGAACTCCCTCGGTTCCCCCCACCGGCGAACCTCCACGTTATCCTCCTCACCATTCCCAGGCGGGACGCTCTCGTGGGGAATATTGGGGAGGAAGAGGAGCTTTTCCTTCCACTCCTCCTCCACCTCCTTAAGTTCCCGGTCGATGGACTCGAGGCGTCCAGAAATTTCTTCACCCTCGGCAAGGAGCATTCCGGGGTCCTTTCCTTCCCGCTTCAGGGCTCCAATGGTCTTGGCCAGCTGGTTCTTTCTCTGTTTTAAGGCATCGGCCTCTCTCTGAAGCGCCCTTCGCTTTTCGTCAAGGGCAAAGAGGGTGTCCAGAAGCTCTGTGCCCATACCCCGCTTCCTGAGCGCTTCGGCAACGTCCTCCCGGTGTTCCCGTACCCACTTCCAGTCAAGCATGGTCGCTCTCTCCTTCAACCCTTGATGACTCCCAGAGGTCGGGCGTAGGCCACTTTTTTCGAAATCCCCGCTTGTTCCACAACCTCAACGACCTCTCCCACATCCTTGTAGGCCTCGGGAATTTCTTCCCTCAAGGTTGCCTTGCTCTCGGCCATGACCAGAATACCCTGCTTTTCGAGTTCTGCGGCGATGTCCCGACCGCGGGACGTCCGATCGGCCTCGGAACGGCTCATGACCCGCCCGGCCCCATGACAGGTGGACCCGAAGGTTTCCTTCATGGCGAGTTCTGTTCCCACCAGAATGTACGACCCCGTACCCATATCCCCAGGGATGAGCACGGGTTGACCGACGCTCCGGAAACGCTCGGGAATTGCAGGGTGACCTGCGGCAAAAGCCCGGGTTGCCCCCTTGCGGTGCACGCAGAGTTTCAGACGTTTTCCGTCAACCTCGTGTTCCTCAATTTTGGCAATGTTGTGGGCAACGTCGTACAGGACCTCCATCCCGAGGGCCCGGGCCGACTTCCCGAAAACCTCTTCGAACGATTCCCGGATCCAGTGGGTGATGAGCTGGCGGTTTGCCCAGGCAAAATTCGCCGCCGAGGCCATGGCCGCGAAGTACCCCCGACCTTCAGGGGAGTCAAGCGGCGCGCAGGCGAGCTGCCGGTCCGGAACCTTGATGCCGTAGCGGTTCATGGCGTTCTGCATCTTCTGGAGGTAGTCGGTACAGATCTGGTGTCCAAACCCCCGGGAACCGGTGTGGACCATGATAATGACCTGTCCCTCAAAGAGCCCGAAAACTTCCGCAATATCCGGGCGAAAGATTCGTTCTACCACCTCAATCTCCAGAAAGTGGTTCCCCGAACCCAGAGTTCCAAGCTGGTCCTTTCCCCGCTCGATGGCCTTATCGCTCACCGCATCAGGATCAGCTCCCTCCATGGCTCCACCTTCTTCGATGTGGTCTTTGTCCTCCGGCCAGCCAAACCCCCGGGAAATCACGTACTGTGCTCCCTGAATCATGACCTTGCGGAGTTCTGCCGGCGAAAAAGAGAGCTTGCCTTCTGAACCCACACCGGAGGGAATGTTCCGGAAAAGCACCGAAAGGAGCTTTTCAAGCCGAGGCAGAACTTCGTCTTTGGTGAGGTTTGTTTTCACCACCCGGACCCCACAGTTGATGTCAAACCCCACACCTCCTGGGGAAATCACCCCTTCCCCAAAAAGGGTTGCCGCCACGCCCCCGATGGGGAATCCATATCCCCAGTGGATATCAGGCATGGCCAGAGACTTCCCCACAATCCCCGGAAGGAAGGCGACGTTCGCCACCTGCTCCGGGGCCTGGTCCTTCCGGATGGCCTTAATCATCTTCTCACTGGCGTAAATGACCCCCTCAACCTTCATGCCGTGCTTGTAGTCCCTGGGAATTCGCCAGCGCCAGTCGTCTATTTTCTGCAGTGGCCCACTCCACTCAGCCATACGCTCAACCTCCTTTCAGATATCGAAGTATACCTGCGCCCGGAAAAGCCCCGGCTCAACCTCCTCCACCTTCACCTCGTGGTACGTGCAGGCCTTCACCACCCGGAAAAGCTCGTGTTTTTCAAGGTCCAGGGGTTCTCCGAAGACCTGGGCCCTGAGGTAATACTGCCCGAGTTCCTGGATGTCAAAGGCCTTGAGAAGTACTTCCTCGGCTTCGAAAAGGTAGAGTAGCTCATTGAGCCAGGTCACGAGAAGGTCCTCGTAGTCGCTTCCCTCAACGGCAACTTCTGCCGTGAATCCCCCGTCCACCTTTTCTAACGCCCCGATGAGAGAAAACATTCCCAGCGCGGCGTTCGCGAAAAGCTCCTCCAGGGACCTCCCCCAGGCCACAAGACCGATATCCGCAGTGTGGTCGAGGACTTCAAAGGGTTTCTCCATCAGTACCCGATTGGAACCCCCTCTCCCAGGCGAAACAGCGCCTTGAGTTTGTTCACCAGAACCTCGGTGGCGTTGAGGAACGCCTCCTCGGTGCTTCCCCCAATATGGGGCGTGCAGATGACGTTCTCATGGGTGAGGAGTTCAAGGTCCTGAGGTGGTTCGGTCTCGTACACATCCAGAGCCACACCGGCAAGGTGCCCTTCCCGAAGTACCTGAAGGAGGGCCTTCTGGTCGATCACCTTCCCCCGCGAGGTATTGATGAGGTACGCACCCTTTTTCATCTTCCGGAGCATTTCTTCCGAGAAAAGGCCTGCAGTTTCACTATTTAAGACCACATGGAGCGAGACGATATCGCTCCGCTCAAGGAGTTCCTCAAGCCGAAAGGCCCGCTTGACTCCCCGCCGGATGAATTCCTCTTCCGGGACATAGGGGTCGTAGGCTATGACTTCGGCCCGCATGGCCTTCACGATTTCTGCTACTCTTCGGCCAATGCTGCCAAAGCCCACAACCCCCCAGGTCTTCCCCTCGATGGTCTTCCCCGTGTACTGACCCTTGGCCCACTTCCCCTCTTTCAGGAACGCGCAGGTGAGGTACAGGTGACGCAGGAGGGCAATAGCCAGTCCCACGGTGAGTTCGGCAACGCTTGAAGCCGAAGCTTCGGGAGTGTTGATGACCTGAATACCCCGAGCTTCACAGGCCTTCTTGTCGATGTTATCCGTTCCCACTCCAGGACGGGCGACGACCTTGAGCCTTGGGGCGTTTTCAATGATGCGGGCAGTCACCTGGGGTTTGGAACGGACGACGAAAACGTCCTTATCCTGAATGGCCCGGAGAATCTCCTCCTCATCGTGTGAGGAGAGCACTTCCACCGGCCCGATTTCCTCAGAAAGCCGCTTGACCATGTCCTCCGGAACTCCATGGGCACAGAGAATACGAACGGTTTCAGCCACTCCAGTCCACCTCCATTCCCGCAAGAATGGTCGAAATGTCCACCTTCTGACCTTTACCTCTCAGGACCTCCCCAAGGACAAAGAGAAGCCCCAGGATTTCAGCAACCTTCAGGGTATCACCGTGCCGCACCCAGATGGTCCTGTCCTTTTTCGCCACCTTCCCGCTCCATATGCCCTCCCGCTCAAAGGCCAGAAGGACCTCGTCTTCTACAATCCCCTCGGGAAGCCTCAAGCAGGTCACCGAGGGGAAAGCCGCCATACCGTGCACCACCTGAAACCCCAACGCCTCTGCCCCCCTGCGGAACAATGACGCCAGGAATTTCCGCCGCTCCCAGACGGTTTCTCTTCCCACCGACCGCAGGTTCAGGAGGAACTCAAAACACGAAGAGGACAGTTCCTGCCCTGTTGAGAGCCTCTGGAGTTCTGCGAAATCCAGGGCAAAACGGGGACAGCGGGCCGAAGACCTCGCTCTCCAGGCCTTTTCCCCCACAACAAGGAGCGAACGGTTCCTGGAAAGCAGCGGACTCTCTGCCACCGCCACGTCCACAGCGCTTTCGTCCAGGGACAGGGGGAAAACTCCGAAGGACTCGCTCACATCAAGAGCGTACAGCACATCAAAAGACCTGCATACCCTTCCCAGAGCCTCAAGATCAACAGCGAGCGGCTCCTCCCGCTCCAGGTGAGTGACGAATACCCCTTTGATAGAGCTTGCTCTCTCGGCCTCAAAAAGAAGGTAAAGGTCTTCCGCCTGTGGGGGTTTCCCTCCATACCCCCCAAGGCGGATGACCGAAAGCCCGAAGCCCTCAGCAACCCTGGCCCAGTGTTCTCCCCTCTCCCCAGAGACCAAACATACCACCGTTTCTCCCGGAGAAAAGCAGTTGACCACCACCGCCTCCCGTCCCCAGGCTGCGGGGAAGGGGCAGAGGAAAACCTCCTTCGCTGTTCCCAGAAAGTACTGGAGAACCTCGAAAACTTCCATTTTGTCTCTCCTTCAGAAAACAAAAGCTCTCGCCCAAGGGGCGAGAGCTCTCCCGCGGTGCCACCCTTCTTCGGTGGTTCCCCACCCTCAAAGCGCTAACGCGTCTAAAGCGCGTTGGGTACTACTCCATCCCTTCGTACCCACAACTCCAGGGCGGATTCAGGGAAGAAGAGGACCGGCTTCCACCTTCCCCGGTTCTCTGCACCTCTTCAGACTCCCTTACTACTCCCCTTCATCGTCTTTCGATGCACCTTTTGTAGAAACTATAACACAAAGCGAAGAAAAGTCAACGGAGAGAGAGCGAGGAAGGGCACTGAACAATATTACCTTTCCGCAACCGCACAAGGCTCAGGAGTAAGCAAGCGTCTTTTTCCAGGTGGAGGCGGATGAGGTGCCTGCCGGAGGTATACTCAAAAACCTTCTTCAAAAAGGTATTCTCTCCGCGAATCTCAGAGAACGGGAAGAATTTCCCCCGGGCAAGCAGCCCTTCCCGATTCACCACAACCGGACCGAAGGAAAAGCTCCGAAGTGCTCCTCCAGGAGAGGTTCGCTCCGTTACGAGGACCTTCGGGAACACGATTTCAGGGGTGTGTTCGCAAAAAGCGGTAAGGAGGCTTTCCTGGTTTGCGGTGAATTCCTCCTGGGTGAGCCCGTCGATGAAGCCATACGCATCGATGGTCCACTTCTTGTGGCAGGAAAGGCAGCGTACCTCGTTCCCTCTCCCGATGATGCTACGGAATCTCCCGCAGGCTGGACAGAAAAACACCACCCGCTCAATGCCCTCAGCCCGTCTTTCCCCCCGAAAGGGGATCCGGCGACGTTTCTGCCATTCCCACTCGGAATGCCAGAAAGATAGGATAGAGCTGCAGGCGGTGAGGGTAAAGCGAATGAACACCGGACCCTTGCGGGAGTGGTCTGCCCAGAGGGGTTTGCGCATCCAGGCTCCCTGGATGTGGGCGAAAACCACCGGAACCTGGAGCCGGGCAAGGAGTTTCTCCGTTGCCGGAGTCACTCCCCGGTTCACCCCGTTCCAGGGAATCCCTCCTTCAGGGAAAAGCCCCACCACTCCTCCTCTCTCCAGCACCCGGAAGATACCCCGGACCGCACGGCAGTCCGGCAGGGCTTTCCTTTTGGGAATGGCGTTCACGGCACGGATCAGGGGACCGAGAAAGGGGTGCTCGAAAATCAGCCGGTTGGCCACCCAGACAATCGGGTACGGAACAAGGGCGTCAATGAGGAAAGAGTCGAGAGCGCTGAGGTGGTTGGCAATAAGCAGAAAAGGCGGAGGGGGCAGCTCACCCTCTACTTCAAGGGGAAAGCTGAGGAAATACGGTGCAAGTATGCGCTTCCCCAGGCGCCACAGCAAGGTCCCCCCGGGGAGATTGTGCCATTCCCATGCCGAACCCGTAGTATTCCCACCTTTCAAAAAACAGCGCCCCTGAAACAATCCCAGGCTTTGGGGAAATTGTACCATGGACCATGCCCAAAAGCCACTTCATTCGTTCTCGAGAAAAACCCGGTGGCAGCATCCCGCAGAAGGGGTACGATGGAGACAGAGAGGTGCTCTCGCCGAAAACCCAAAAAACTGGTGCGCCCGGCGGGAATTGAACCCACAACCTTCGGCTCCGGAGGCCGACGCTCTATCCTGTTGAGCTACGGGCGCACCTCTATTCCAAGAGTATACTCGGAAAACGCCACAAACACAAGAGACCCCCACGGGGAAAAGGGCTTTCCCTGTGGGGGATCACCGTCACTTCACGACTTCCTTCAGGAGCTTCCCTGGACGGAAGAAAGGTACTTTCGTCTCGGGGATATGAATTTCCTTCCCGGTCTGCGGGTTCCTCCCCCTGCGTCCTGCTCTCTTCTTCACCCCAAAGGTTCCAAATCCCACAAGCTGGACCTTCTCACCCTTCCGCAGAGCGTTCTGGATAACCTCAAGCATTGTATCTACGATGCGAGCGGTGTCCTTTTTGGTGATACTCAGACCCTCCTTTTTAAGCTCCTCCGCAAGAGTACCCACCAAGTCCTGCTTGTTCATCCTCCCCAAACCTCCTTTTCCTGAAAAATGAGTTTTTTAAGCCGGAAGTACAATGAAGCGTATCGCCGTTTTCTCCGAATCGCCAATTTTCACGTCCACGAAAGCCGGGATACAGACAAGGTCAATACCACTTGGAGCAAGGTACCCCCGAGCAATGGCGATGGCTTTCACTGCCTGGTTCACCGCACCTGCTCCCACTGCCTGCATTTCTGCCCGCCCATGCTCCCGAATGGCTCCCGTCAGCGCCCCGGCTAAAGCTGCCGGCCTGGTTCGGGACGAAATCTTCAAAAGTTCCACCCGGAAACCTCCTTGCACCTTTTGCGCGACTTCCACAAGGCCCCGCGTCGCCCTTTCCGAGGCAAAACAAGGCTTTTCCTCCTTTGCCAGTATTTTAGCGCACTGTCAAGGGTTTTGTCACGGTCAGGGAGAAAATTCCCTAAAAATTTGCTCTCTGAGCCTCGAGGTACTCCTGGGCTTTTTTCAGGATGTCCCGCTCATTCTCATAGTGGAGTAGGTCTGGCGCCTGAGCGAGGTCAACCCACCGAACCTCTTCAACCTCATCCTGTGGAGGGAGGACACCCTGGGTCATCGCCTCCATGAGGTAGAAGGTGGCGTGTTCTTCAAAAAGTCGTCCATTGCGCTCATAGGTGAAGGCAATTTCTCCAAGCTTTGGGCCCAGGCGGGGAACACACCCTGTTTCCTCTGCAACCTCCCGCAGCGCTGCGGCTTCCTCGCTTTCCCCCTCCTCAAGATGCCCCTTGGGAAGCGTCCAGAAAGGAGAGCCTTGCTTGCGGATGAGGAGCACCTCGAAGGAAGAGCCCTTTCTCTGCACCACCACTCCGCCACTTGAGCGAACCAGAACTCTCTCCATGGCCTCACCCGAGATTTCGCTTGAGAATCAGCGCACCCTGGGGGACACCAAACTCCCGCGCCACAGGAACGCACTTTGCCTTGAGGAGGAAGTAGATATTCTCCCCCCGGCCGCTCAGGGTTTCAAAGTTTCCCTGCCCTTTGGAAATAATAAGGTCGGCTCTCTTCCAGACTTCCTGAAGCTCAAGGGGTGCCCGCGAGAGGTCGATGCCTGTTTCGGCCTGGCCCGTGGTGAGGATGTGCACCAGCCCCTCAAGACCGGCTTCACGGGCATCTTCAAGAAGGGCGTCGTTCGAGATGGGACCTCCCTTGACGACGAAGAAAACCTCCTTCTCCCCCAGATTCCGTATCTCCTCCACGAGAATCCGGTCAAAAACGATTTCTCCTGCGTTATCCCCAACGTATACGATAGTTCGTGCCCGGGAAAGGTCAGCGGCAAAAGCGGGAAAATCGTACTTTCCCCACTGGGCAGAGGTCACCTGGGTGAGGATACTCTCCACATCCACCTCCCGGTACACTCCAAGGTCGATGATGTTCCCCGCAATGGCCACAAGAACCGCTCGTTCGAGGCGATTTTCCCCAGAGACCACGAACTCCTTGAGCCTTCCATAAAGCTCAAGGGCCATGCGGTTGTAGTGCCGCTTGAAGCGGTAGTAAATGTCCTCGACCCCTGTAGCCTCCTTGGCAATCTGGTGCGCCAGGGTGGTCATGTACGCAGGCGTCCAGCGGGGATCCGCCTGGGCGTAGAGCGCACAGACCCTCTGGGAAATTTTCCAGAGAAGGTCGAAGGAAGCCCCAGCGATTTCTGCGGCTTCCTGGGCTTGACGGATGTTGCAGGTGAAGCACTCAAGCTGCGCCCTCATACTTCCACAACCTTTCCATTGCGGCTTTCTACCATTTCCTTGAAGAACCTCCGCAACTGCTGCTCATTCCCCAGAACGTAGATGATGTCTCCCTTAAGCAGAATCTCGTCGGCCGAGGGCGAAACCCGGTACTCGTTATCCCTCCTGATGGCCAGAACGGTGATACCGTAGCGATTTCGTAGCTGAGCCTTCCCCAGGGAGACCCCATGGAGGAGCGCAGGAAGCCTCACCTCCACAATGTTGTACCCCGGGAAGAGTTCTTCCGTCCGTATAGCGTTGGGGAAAGCTAGGGTTTTCGCCACCCTCAGGGCCATATCCCGCTCGGGGAAAATCACCCGATCCGCTCCGATTTTTTCCAGAATCTTCCCGTGCATCTCGTTGATTGCCCGGGCGACGATAAAGGGAACCCCGAGCTCCTTCACCGCAAGGGTGGTGAGAACGCTCGACTGGATATCGTTCCCGATGCTGACGATGGCCACATCGAAGTTCTTCACTCCCAGGGCCTCGAGTACCTTCTCGTCGGTAGTATCAGCCTGAACCACCTCGGTGATTTTTCCCGCCATCTCCTTCACCGGGTCCTCCTCAATGTCCACCCCAAGGACCGTGAATCCCTGCTGGTACAGGGCGATGGCGATACTACTCCCAAAAATACCCAGCCCAAAAACGGCAAATTGTCTCATCGCTCCACCAGACCTCGCTTCTTCACTTCGGCCTTGGCCTCAAGGCGCTTCATGAACCATTCTCTGTTCACCACAAATCGTTCCAGGCGCCCCTCCCCTACCTTCTCAACCTCATCAAAGGCCTCGGCTTCAAAAACGAGACGGTTCCGGTAGATCTCCACAAGGGTGGCCCGGGCGGTGACCTTCATGCCCTTTGGGGTTGCCGCGATATGGGAGATACTGATTCTTGTTCCCACGCTGACATACCCCTCGGGAAGGTGATGCTTGACCGCTTCGTGGGCAGCGTTGTCCATGAGCGACACAAGCATAGGGGTCGCAAAAGCAGGCACCATATCGGGGTCAAAGCGGTCTGCCGTGGTCTCCTCATTCACCACCATGCTGGCTACTCCGGTCAGACCAATACGCAGCGTGTTCGCTTTCATGGACCTTTTCTCCTCCTTTGGAAGGACTTTCGTCCTGGGGGATGTCCAGAATCCGCTCAATGTCTTCCCGCCCCAGGACCTCTTTTTCCATCAGTTCTTTCGCCAACGCATCGAGCTTCTCCCGGTACCGGACGATGATGTCTTTTGCTCGCTCGTACGCCTGATCAATGAGGGCCCGGACTTCTCTATCGATGGCATAGGCGATTTCCTCGCTGTAGTTCCGGTCTTCGGCAATGTCGCGCCCTAAGAAAACCTCCTTGTGCTTTCTGCCGAGGGTCAGGGGGCCAAGGAGCTCGCTCATGCCGTACTCACAGACCATCTCACGGGCAATTTCCGTAGCTTTTTTGAGGTCGTCATGGGCACCGGTCGTCACATCTTTGAAAACCACTTCCTCCGCCACCCGTCCTCCGAGGAGAATGGAAAGGCGCGCCATGAGTTCCTGCTTGGTGAGGAGGTACCGGTCCTCCGCAGGAAGCTGCAACGTGTACCCCAGGGCGACACCTCCCCGAGGGATGATGGAAATCTTGTGAATTGGGTCGCTGTTTGGCAGGACCTTCGCCACAAGAGCATGCCCAGCTTCGTGATACGCGATGATACGTTTCTCTCGTTCACTGATGATGATGTGTTTCCGTTCCGGTCCGGCAATGACCTTGTCGATAGCCTCCTCAAAATCCTCCATTTCGATGACATCCTTCCCCTTACGGGCCGCAAGAATAGCCGCTTCGTTCACGAGATTAGCGAGATCCGCCCCGACAAAGCCAGGCGTGCGACGCGCCAGAACCTCAAGGTCGACGTCTTTCCCCAGGGGTTTCCCCCGAACGTGTACCTTGAGGATGGCCTCCCGTCCTCTGACGTCCGGCTGGGGAACGGCAATGCGCCGGTCAAACCGCCCCGGACGCAAGAGGGCGGGATCAAGGATATCGGGACGGTTCGTGGCAGCAATGAGGATCACACCCTGGTTGGGGTCAAAGCCGTCCATTTCCACGAGGAGTTGGTTGAGCGTTTGCTCCCGCTCATCATGCCCTCCTCCAAGTCCTGCTCCCCGGTGCCGCCCCACAGCATCAAGCTCGTCGACAAAGACGATGCAGGGAGCGTTCCTCTTGGCGTTCGCGAAAAGGTCCCGAACCCGTGCCGCCCCAACTCCCACGAACATCTCCACAAAGTCCGAACCGCTAATGCTGAAGAAGGGTACCCCTGCCTCTCCGGCAATGGCCTTGGCAAGGAGAGTCTTCCCCGTGCCCGGAGGACCATAGAGCAGTACGCCCCGGGGGATTCGGGCACCGATTTTCTGGAACTTCCGAGGGTTCTTCAGAAAATCCACGACTTCTTTTAGCTCTTCCTTCACCTCGTCAATACCGGCAACGTCGTCAAAGGTGACCCTGACCTTCTCCGGGTCCACGAGCTTGGCCCGGCTCTTCACAAAAGACGTTACCTTACTCCCTCCCTGAATCTGCTGCAGGAGGAAAATCCACACCACGATGAGCAAAATCGTGGGAAAGAGCGAGCTCAGAATCCTCGTCCACCAGGATGGTTCAACAGGGGGGCGTGCCTCAATCTCAACGTTCTGATTCCGAAGAATCCGGATGAGCTCAGGGTCTTCAGGAGCATAGGTGGTGAAACGAGTTCCGTCAAACATTTGCCCGCTGATATTCCGGTCGGCAATGACCACCCGGCGGACGGCCCCTCGTTGCACCGCGTCGAGGAATTGACTGTAGGTCAGTACCTGTGGAGGGGCCTCGCGCTGCATGAGCGAGGTAGCCAGGGAAATCACGATGATGAGGAAGAGGAGATAAAATCCTAAGTTTCGATAAAACCTCCCACCAGGAATGTTGTTCATCCGCACTGACCCTTTCCTTCCCTCTGGGCATCGTGATAGAACTCAGGTTTCAGGACAAAGATAAAGGGATAATTCCGGTACCGTTCTGCGTAATCCAGACCATACCCCACGACGAAACAGTTGGGAATTTCAAACCCCAGGTAATCGATGGTCAAATCCTGCACAAGCCTTCTCTCAGGTTTACTCAAAAGTGCGCACACCCTAAGGCTTGCCGGGCCCCGGGTGGAGAGCACCTCCTTGAGGTGTCGCAGGGTCAGTCCTGTATCCACGATGTCCTCAACGATGAGGACATGTCGCCCGGTGATGGGTTTGTCCAGGTCTTTGAGAATTCGTACCACGCCGCTTGTTTCACACTCATCTCCGTAACTTGATATCGACATAAAATCAACGCTCAGGGGAACCCGAATATTCCTGACAAGATCAGCCATGAAGATGAACGCTCCCCGAAGCACCCCGACAACCCTCAGTTCCTTCCCCGCATAGTCCCTGCTTATGGCCTCCCCGAGCTCCCGAACCCTCTGCCGAATTTCCTCTTCGGTGATGAGAACCCGTTCGATGAAATCCTCCACCGTTTCACCCCTTACACCGCCGCAGCTCCACATGGAGAATACTCTTGCTATTTTCCTGAACTCTCACCCGTTCGTCAAGGGCCAGGCCGGGAATCCAGAGTACCTTCTCCTGATCACAAAGGAGAGGGAGAAGCCGCCTCCACTCCCGAATAATCCCCCACTCCTCAAAAAGTTCCTTGAGCTTTCGTTCTCTTCCCCTCCACTGCATGCAGTCCCCCTCGCGGAAATTCCGGAGTACCAGAGGAAACGCACACTGCCCGTAGTCCAGAGCTTCGCGCCAGACCAGACCACGAACTTCTCCAGAGAACGGGGTAAAACGACCCTCAAGGACAACTCCGAGGTCGGGAAAGGTGTGCACTCCGGGGAAATGGAGGGGGAAACTCCACGAGGGCATGTCCACAAGAGGCAAAGGAGAAGCAGAGGCCCACAGATATCCTCCCTGCACAAAAACCCGAACCTTCCCCGGGAGGACAACCTCACCCTTCCGCTTTTCCACAAGACGAAGGATATCCTCAACCTGGCCCCGGGTAACGTCCCAGAGGGTTCCGCGAACCTCCCGAAGGAACTGCCGCACAAGCCATGGCCGCTCTGAAGGAGGAACAAGGAGCAAAGCATCAAGGGGTATGCCCCCTCCCTCGTGTCCGGGGACACAAGGGAGATTCCTTTCTTCTTGTAAAGCCAGAGCTTCCCGGGCATTCAGGGAAAGGCGGGCCAGCGCCTCCACAATGCGAGGGTTGATTTCCTCAAGCAGGGGAAAAACACGATGACGAATCCGGTTGCGGAGGAAACGCAGGTCGAGGTTGGAACTGTCCTCAACGAAAGAGATGCCCTCCCTCTCGAGGAACTCCCGGATCTCACGACGTCGTACCCCAAGGAGCGGCCGCACGTAGACGCCTTCTTTTGGCCGCATGCCGCAGAGGCCTGAAAGGCCAGTGCCCCGAACGATGTTCATGAAAACCGTCTCCGCCTGGTCATCAAGGGTATGCCCCAGAGCTACACAGGAAGCTCCGTGAGCCATCCGGCGCGCTTCGAAAACCTCGTACCTGACGATTCGCGCTGCCTCCTCAAGGGAAAGCCGCTTCAGGCGGCAGAACGCCTCCACATCTCTTCGCTCCACGATAATGGGAAGCCCACGCTCCTCTGCCCACCGCACACAGTGAGCCTCATCACGGTCAGACTCTTCTTTACGAAGCCTGTGGTTGATGTGGAGGAGCAAAAGCTCGATACCAAGGAGCGACTTGAGGCGGATCAGTATTTCGGCAAGAGCGGTGGAATCCGGTCCTCCGGAGAAGGCAACAAGCACCACATCGCGGGGGGCAAAGAGGGAATGCTCCCTGATGAACTCGTAGACCTTCCGTTCCAGTGCCTGCACCGTGCAAAACCTGCACAATCTGGTGGCGGTGCAGGGATTCGAACCCCGGCGCTCCGGGTATGAGCCGGATGCTCTGACCAACTGAGCTACACCGCCACCCCTTTTACATTATACTGAAAGCCGGCAAAAAAACAAGAACCCCCCGACCCACCGCGCGGATACCTACCCATCCCTCCGTAACACCCTTGCAGCCCTCCACACCATAAGGGGTTCCGCACTGTAACTGATTTTGCGGCAAACCTCTGGGGTTCAGAGAGGAATCGGAGTTTGCCGCAGATTCAGGTTGACAAACTCGCACATTACCCCACAGTGAGATGGAAAGGGATGCAGGAAGAGGCGTTTTCTCTAAAACGCCCCGCCCCGGCCCCCTCCGGAACCACCACCAAAGCCTCCGGCCCCACCTCTGAATCCTCCGCTGAAACCCCCACCCTTCCCCGAAGAAGCCTGGGCCACAGCCGTTGAGGCCGTGGTTGCGAGTTCCCGGAAATTCCTTGCCGGCAAGAACACGAAAGGCCCGTAGAAGACAGAGTGAGAGCTTTCCCGTTCCCACACCTCCTGGGGAACGAGTTTCCGAAGGTGCTGCAGGACCCTCTCCCCTATACCCAGAGCTGTGGCGTAAATGAGGTATTTTTCCCAGAGGACAACAGATTCAGGCGGATGCTCCGCCATAAGGGAGTAATCGTTCAGAAAGCGGGCAAAAGCCTTCCAGCGGAGGTAGTAAAGGCGACCCTCCGTGCTCCAGCTCCCGAAGCGGTCCCGGCGGGTCAAAAGAACCCCAGCTCCGGTGAAGAAGAACATTCCTGAAAGAACGGTGAAGAAAGGCAAAAGGTGAGCGAGAATAGGTCGGTCGGTCACGCTCATGGGTCCAAAGGAGGCGAGCACCATGAACACGGCAATGACCTTTGCCAGAATATTCCCCGTGGTGCGGAGGTACTTCCGCTGGGCAAGTTCTCTGCCAACTTCCTTCCGGTACGATGAAAGAGCACTGTTGAAGCTCCTGGCCTCCTTCAGGGACCGTTCAAGCTTCTCTTTGAGATGCTCAAAGCGAAATACTCCGTTTTCGGAAAAGCGCTGGAGAAGCGCAAAAAGGGCCTTCTCGGTTTGAGGAAGGTTCTGGGGAACGGTGCTACCTTTCAGGACGACGGCTTTTCCTTCTTCGGCAAAGTCCACTAAGTCCAGATGGTACAGGTGCAAAAGCACGGCAGCAATGCCATCATCATCCACAGACCCCCCAAGGTTTTTCACAATCGCGTTGACCAGATCAGGAGGGTCATCATAAGGTGGCTCCTCTTCGTAAAGGCGCTCATACGAAACCTCAGGTTCCCGCCCAAAGCGGAGGAAAACGAGAAGGAGCAGAACGCAGAAAATCCCAAAAAGCCCCAGAAAGAAAAGCAGGGCATTTCGTATCTCGCTCCGGTAGAAACCCTCCTCCCGCTTTATGTCTTCAAGAGTCAGAGAAGGGTTTGAGGCAGCATAGGGAAGATCAGGCAAGGGTTGTGCCACAAAGCGAACTTCGGCCAAGGCCTTGGGAGGAAGATGGCGGGCAGAAATGACGAAACGGTTCCCCTCCCGGATGACCCGAAGAGCAGGATGGGTGTAGACCCGCTCAACCGTCACGTTCTCGGGGAGTTCAAAGATACCCCGGACATCAGAAGCCCACGAATCCCACTCCCCCCAGAATTGGCGGAAAACCTGGGCAACGGAGGGACCGTTTTCGTAGACGTACCGGGCCCTGTAGGCAACACGGAGCACCACCCGGGGGTAGGTTCTCGGGTCAAGACGAAAAGCGCTGCCAAAGGGAACCAGCCACACCCGGACAGAAAACCCCCGAGGCGTGAGGTATTCCCATTCAAGGTACTCCGCCGGAACCCCCTCGGTTGTAACCCTGACGTCCTCAATCTCCACATACCGGGAAGGGGGGACTTCCCGGAACACCCCCCGGAAGGGCTTGCGCATGCGGTAGACAATCTCTTCTTCAACCTCGAACTCTCCCGTTGGAAGCATCCGCTGGGCGATTGTGGCCTGCTCAATGGTGTAGAGAGATGAGAAATAGGCAGAAAGGTAGGGGTTCCCCAGCTGGAAGAGGAAAAAGAGGAAGACCAGAAGAAGCAGCACGATGAGCTTCTTGAGTACCTCTTTTCCGGCCACGCTTTACTCCTTCCTCAAGCTCTCAAACCACGCTTCAATAATGAAGTAACTCGAGGCAGCTCCGGGGTCAATGTGGCCGATGCTCCGCTCTCCGAGGCGACTTGAGCGACCTCTTTTCGCAAGCATTCCTTTCGTGGACTCCATGCCCTGTCGTGCCGCTTCTTTTGCCTTTTTGAGGGCCTCTTCGAGGGATTCCCCCGCTTCATAGGCACCCTTGAGGGCAAGAAGGGCAGGATAGAGGGTATCGTACATGGTCTTGTCCCCGGGCTCAGCTCCTCCCCGGCGCCGTACTCCCTCCACAAAGGCAGCGAAGACCTCGACGAACTCGGGGAAGGTGAGGGAGGACTTCCCCAAAGCAGCCTTCCCGGCATCGAGGAAGGCCGTCCCGTAGAGCGGCCCCATGGCAGCACCCCCAGAGAAGAGGATGGTCTTCCCGACCGTCGTAAAGAGAGCACCGATGTCTTTTTGGTCTTCGGGGAAGGCATCCACTGCCTCCTTAACCCTGGCGAAGGCCCGGCAGACGCTCTCCCCGTGGTCGGAATCCCCGATGGGGGCGTCGAGGTCGTGGCGTGGACATGGAAAAGCTTCCTTCCTCTGCAAAGCAGGACTGGCGACTTCGCCGAATTCTTAGCAAAGAGCGCATGCCTCATATCCGAGGTCACGCAGTGTTAAGACCCCCTACGGCTCTATCATTGAGGACACTCTACTTGGGGAGGGGGGACCGGAAAAAGGGCAAAACCCTGAAACTCTTTCTCCGGAGAATAAGGAGGAAAAACGGGGCAAATCTCAAGCAGACCCCGCTATCAGGGGCGGTCTTTCAAAAACCTAAAAGCCTGACCTGGGTTTGGTCGATTCACCGCCACCAGAGTGGTCCGTGTCGGCCAAACCGATTGTCGACCCCTGAAACCGAAGGGTTTACCCCGATGAATTGCTGTTTTTCCCTTCTGTCAGCCTCGCCAGGGTTTCTTCGTGAATGCGCAGCGCCTCCTCATCCCAGAGGACAAAGCGGATGAGCCGGATTGACTTGAGCTGTGGGGCCATTTCGATGACCGTCCTGAGCGCCACCTCCGCTGCCTCCCGCATGGGGTACCCGAAAACCCCGGTGGAAATGGCGGGGAAGGCAATGGAGGTTATACCACGTTCTTCGGCAAGCCTCAGGGCATTCCGATAGCAGGAAGCGAGGAGTTCTGCCGACGGCTCATCGATGCCGTACCTTGGTCCAAGACAGTGAATGACGTAGCGGTTCGGGAGCCTGTGGCCACCGGTGATGACCGCCTGCCCAGGCTTTATGGGGGCAAGAGGACGGCACTCTTCATAGAGCCCCGGCCCTGCTGCTCGATGAATCGCCCCGGCCACTCCGCCACCGGGACGGAGCTCGGCATTGGCGGCGTTCACTATGGCATCAATGCCTTCCTGTCTTGTGATATCCCCCCGCACGCACTCAATGGTTACGCCGTTGACTTTTCGCTCCATGTGTTCCACCTCCCCAAGAATATCCCGTATAATAGTGTATCAGGAAAGGAGTTCTGGTCCTCTCTGTCCCTGGATGCACCACCCTGCCCATGGGTGTGGCATACTACCATAATATCGCAGGAGGAAGAGCATGAGGAAGACGTACAGAATAGGCGTTATTCCTGGAGATGGAACCGGTCCAGAGGTGGTACGGGAAGGGCTCAAGGTCCTCGAAGCGGTGGCAAAAAAGGTTGGCTTCTCGTATGAGACCATTGTCTACCCCTTTGGGGGCGAGCACTACAAAAAGACCGGCGAGACCTTGCCCGACTCCGCTCTTGAGGAGTTCAAAAAGCTTGACGCCCTGTACCTTGGTGCCATAGGACATCCCGACGTGAAGCCTGGAATTCTTGAGCAGGGCATTCTCCTTCGAATCCGCTTTGGCCTTGACCAGTACGTGAACCTCCGCCCCGTAAAACTCTACCCGGGGGTGTGGACCCCAATCAAAGACAAGGGACCCGAGGACATCGACTTCGTAGTGGTTCGGGAGAATACCGAAGGGCTCTATGTCGGCGCCGGGGGATTCCTGCGGAAAGGGACACCCGATGAAGTGGCCATCCAGGTCTCCATCAACACCCGGAAAGGCGTGGAGCGGTGCATTCGCTTTGCCTTCGAGTACGCAAGGAAACGGAACAAGAAAAAGAAGGTAACCCTCTGCGGGAAAACCAACGTCCTCACCTATGCCTTTGACCTGTGGGAACGGGTCTTCTACGAGGTTGCCCGGGAGTACCCCGATATCCAGACCGATTACGCCCATGTCGACGCCACCACCATGTGGATGGTGAAAAACCCCGAGTGGTTCGACGTTATCGTCACGGATAACATGTTCGGCGACATCATCACCGACCTTGGGGCCATGATCCAGGGGGGTATGGGCATTGCTGCAGGCGGGAACATCAATCCCCAGGGGGTTTCCATGTTTGAGCCCATCGGGGGCTCGGCACCCAAGTACACGGGGATGAACGTCATCAATCCGCTGGCGGCAATCCTTGCCATGCAGATGCTCCTTGACACCATCGGCGAAAAGGAAGCCGCACAGAGTGTGGAAAATGCGGTCATCAAGGCGCTCCAAAGCGGCAAAATCAAGAGCATGAGCGCGGGGAAAATGGGTCTCACAACCCAGGAGGTTGGGGACCTCGTTGCCTCGCTGGTGTGAGGTCATCACTCAAGAGGTGTTCCGCCTTCCTGCGTGGGCGGACGCACCACAGAGGGCTGGGGCTCAAGGGGAGTCCCGCCCTCTTCGACTGGTGAGCCTCCAGATACTCCAGGCTGTGGCGCCACCACTCCCTGCCCTGCCCGAAGGGCTGGCTGAGGTTTGTTGGCGGCGATGAAGTTCTCAAGCTCTACCTCCACAAGGGCGAAATTCTCGTGCCGTCCCAGCGCCTCTCCCAGAACCCGGACGACATCCTTCGCCTCAACTCCCTCTTTTCTTGCCTGCTCAAGGAGCCGGGTAATGGTCCGGATTTCCCGGGCTCCGAGGTTCCGATCAAGCACCCGCTGGAGTACTTCGTTTGTCCTCTCCGGGGGAACGCCAACCTCAAGAAGAGTGGCCACCGCGTCCACGAAACGTCCTGCCACCTTGGGGTTTCCCCCAACCCGGGCGAGAACTTCCCTCAGAATCTGAGGTGGCACAGAGAGCTCCAGAGAAAGCACCAGGTCCTCGAGGATGCTTTCCCCTCCAAAGACCCCTGTCTCCTCGAGGAGAGATTGGGCCTTCTTTAGGGCTTCCTTTCGCCTGTTCAGCGCCTCAATGAGGTCCTTCGGGGGGACATTTTTGACGAGGCCCTCCCGGAGCTTCTTTACGAGGAGTTTCTGGGCTGCATCCTGGGTGCCGGCAAAGATCGAAGCAACCTGTTCCTGGAGATAGGCCTTGTCTTCTGGGGAATAGGAGGAACGTTCGATGAGACGGAGAACCGCCTCAGAAGCCCAGGAAGCAGAAACCGCAAAAAGGCAAAGGACAAGAAGCAGGAAAAGAATCGCCCGTTTCACTCGGTATCGCCGTCAACCACAAGCACAGAATTGACACTACCAAACCCATCGGCCACGGCCCGCAAGGAGAGAGGGTCAGGAACCCATTTCCCATCGACCAGGAAACCATATTCGTACTTCCCCGGGCGAAGACGTAAGGTAAGGGCGAAACAGTTCTCGTCAACCCGCTCCATGGGGATGGATTCCCAGTCCGAGAAATCACCGGCAACGGCCACGGTTTTGGGGTTCCGGACAGTGCTGCAGAACACCAGCCGTACTGTCCGGTACCCGAAAAGCTCAAGGCGAGGGGTGAGAGGGAGATTAGTGGTGAGCATGAGGACGAAAAGCGCTACCGCCGCAAACGCCACAACCCATCGCTTGTAACGTCGATACGACGGTCGCGCTCGCTCTGCAATGCAAGCCATCACAGAGGGCGCAAAGGACCGCCCCGGTTCAACCTTTGGCAAATGCCGCAAGTACTGCTCAAGTTTCTCCCCCACGTTACCCACCCACCTATAGATACGAGGGGGAGAAACACGAAGTTTCACGAAAATTCTTCTCCCAGGAGTTCCCGGAGTTTCGCCTTGGCCCGGTGGAGATAAGTCTTCACCGTCCCCACAGGAACGTCGAGAATCCGGGCAATTTCTTCATACGAGAGCTCCTCCACGTAGCGGAGGACGATGACTTCCCGGAACTTCAGGGGGAGCTGCCCCACAGCCTGTGAAACCCGTTCAAGAAGCTCCTCCTTGAGCACCCCCTCCTCGGGATCCTTCCCCTCAGGGAGGAAATCCCCAAGCTCGTCCTCTTCTTCCCCCACGGGGGTATTCAGGGAGAAAAAGGAGCGGATCTTCTGTCGCCGGAAATAGTCCAGACACACATTCCGGGCAATGCGGTACATCCAGGTGGAGAATTCAAAAGAGTCCCTGTAAGTCCTCAGAGCAAAAAAGGCCTTTACAAAGGCCTCCTGGGTGAGGTCCTCGGCATCCTGCCTTTGCCGCACAAGACCATACACGTAGTTGAAAATGGGTTTCTCGTAGCGAGCCACAAGAACGGCAAAGAGGTCTTTGTTGCCGTTCAGCACTTCCTGAATGATTTCTCTATCGCTCTGCTCCCACATTGTGCTCAGAGAACGTACTTCCGCAACCAGTCGATCCGGAACTGGACGTTCTGGATGAGCGAGGACCCATCGGCCCACTTGGCTCCGGGATACCGGCGAATGATGTCCAGGTAGGTGTTATACGCCTCGAGGTACCGACCGAGTTTCTCAAGGCACAGACCCTTGTGGAACAGCGCAGCCGGCGCGATGAGAATACCGTTGTACCACTTCCCTTCCGGGTACAGCCGCACACAGTCCTCGAAAGCCTGAAGGGCCTCGGCGAAGCGACTGGCCTTATATAGCGATGCCCCGGCGAAGTACTGGGCATCGTCTGAGAGGTCGGTAGCGGGGTACTGGGCCACATACTCCAGGAATCTCGCCGCTGCCCGGTTGTAGAACTCCATCCGGTAGAGGCAGTGCGCCGAAGAATAGAGCGCCTTTCGGGCCACCTCCCCGCCAAATGCCATTGCCTCCTCGTACGAGGCCAGGGCATCCCGAAAAGCCCCAAGGATGTAGTAGCAATCACCCATCTCATACAGGGCCTGTCCGACGAACTCACTTTCGGGATAGCGTTCAACGAGCTTCCGGTACTCTCCAACAGCCTGGCTGAAGTCCCGAAGCCCCTCGCTGTAACACCTGGCAAGAAGGTACTGGGCGTCATCGGCAAAGGGATCCTGAGGAGCACCTGCCACCATGGCCCCCAGGACGGTTACGGCCTTCCGGTACTCCCCAAGGTAGAAGAACGACGCTCCCTGGAGGAAGAGGATGGAGGGTGCCAGCGGACTCTGGGGATACGACAGCAAAAAGTCCTCAGACCCCCGAACCACCCGTTCGTAAAAGCCCAGCTCATAAAGAGTGAAAAGGTACTCCTTGAGGTTGTCCTCGTTGCGTTCGGCAAGCACTACCCTTCCCTCGGGATTGATGCTTTTTGTCTCCCCATCCGCGACATCCGCTGCAACCACTGCTCCGGTGTACGAAGCATGGGAAAAGAAAACGTACTGCCTCCCAGCCGGGAGGTCTTCAAGGAGAAATCGCCCGTCACTCCCCGTGAGGACACTTTTCCCCCCTCCCTCAACGAGCACGCCGCTCACCGGCCCTTGCGCATCCCACACCTCCCCTGTGAGATTCCCCCGTCCGCCACCTCGCAAACACCCCGCAAGGAGAACCAGACTCAGCACCGCAAGCACAGCAAAAGGGAGAGCTTTCCGTCCCATCGCTACCCCTTCCTCTCAACTTTCCTCAAAAGCTTCTCAACCTCCCTGAGCCGCCCGAAATCTTCCGGAGCGTGCTCCAGGAGGAAGCGGAGTTCCTCCTCCGCCTCCCCGTACTTCCTTTCCGACGCAAGAACCACCGCCAGCCAGTACCGGGCCTCAAGGTTCAGGGGTTCCCGAAGGAGTACCCCCCGAAGCTTCTCTTCCGCCTCTTTCCCCTCTCCCATTTTATACAATACGTAACCGAGGTGGAGAAGGTAAAAGGAGTTTCCCGGGGAATGCTCCAGGGCCCTGGTGAGGCATGTTCGGGCTTTCTCCCACTCCCGAAAGTACCCGGTACTGCTCCGGAGTTCAAAAATATACCCCAGGCGGAACCAGTTCATGTGGTCCTCGGGATGGGCCTCAAGATGAGCAGAAAACACCGGAATAGCCCTCTCAGAAAGCTCAAAAGCCCGACGGTACTTCCCCTCTTCAAGCAGGAGCAGCCCTGACTCCCAGAAGGCGTCAAGGACCCGTTCGCCCTCTGCAATGCACTTCTCAAAAAGATACAGGGCCCTCTCGGCGTCTCCACTTGCTTTTGCCGCCATGGCCTCCTCAAAGAGGTTACTGCCCTGGACTTCCGATACCAGAAAAAGACCCGAAAGCAAAAGGAGCATCACCGTCGGGAATTGCTTCATCGCCAGTCCACCATCCCGTAAAGGACAATCCCAAGGCCCCCAAAGAGGAAGTTCGGCATCCAGGCTGAAAGCCAGGGAAGGAGGACATCTCCCCGACCCAGAGAGCGAAAGATCGAGAGGAGCATGTAGTAGACGAAGGCAAGGATCACAGTCACAATGACCCCCAGGGCCTTGGTGTCCCTGGTTTTCTGAACCCCCAGGGGCATCCCCATGAGCACGAAAACGACCGCCGAGAAGGGAAGGGAGAACTTGAAGTGGTAGGCCACCTCGAGTTTCTGCGTCTCGCTTCCCGCCTGCCTGAGGATGGCGATTTGCTTGCGCAACTCCCGGGAGGACATCTCTTCAGGGCTGCGCTGCTTCTCAAAGAACTCCCGGAGCTCCTCCTTCATATCGATGCGCATGACCGCAAATTCCACCTCTTCCTCCAGGTACCCATCTTCCCCGTAACGGTGGAGCACCCCCTTCTCCAGAACCCATTGGTCCTCCACCCAGCGGGCCTTCTCGCTCAGAATGACATCGGGAAACTTTCGACCCTTCCCGAGCTCGTAGATGATGACGTTTCTCATCTCCCAGGTGGTGGCATCGAGCTCATTCACATAAAAGTAACGGTTCTCGGCGTCGCGGAAGAAGACGTTCTGCTGGATTTTCGGTGGGGCTTTCTTGTACACGTAGTAGCGAATGAGCGTCTGGGCTCTGTGGTTTGTCTCCGGCACGATGAAATCGTTGAGGAGAAAAGACCCAAAAGCCACAAGGAGAGAAAACCCAAGATACGGAAGGAGGAACCGCCGGATGCTCACGCCACTTGCCTCAATGGCCACAAGTTCGCTGTCCCGGCACAGCCGACCCATATTGAGCTCGGCCGCAAGGAGCCCTGAAATAGGAAACGTCATGACCATCTGCGCCGGGATGTAGAGGAGAAGGATTTCGAGGGTGATGAGGAAGGGAACCTTCTGGTTCACGAAAAAGTCCATGAGCTCAAAGAGGGTCTGTACAAGCATCACAATCGTCACCGCCCCAACCCAGGTGAACATTCCAAGGGCGGTCTCTCTCACCACATAGCGATCAAGGATTCTCACAAACACAACCTGCGTCACCTGTCTCTGCTATTGTAGCAATCCGGGCTACCGCCGCACAAGGAGCAAAACGCCGCCAATGATGAGGAGAACAGGCAGGAACGCCTGACGGACCCAAGGAGTCCAGGGACCCCAGAGGGGAACGAGGTACTGAGAAAGCCACAGCGCGCCGATGATGACGAGAAACCAGGCAAGCATATGGCGACTGGGTTCTTTGTGGCTTTCTCCTGGTGCAGGCGAAGACCCCTCGAGGGTCAACCGCTCTTCCTGTTCTCCTCTGGGTTCCTCAGGAATGAGAATCCAGGCGATGATGTACGCCAGAATCGCCCCTCCCCCCACAAGAATGAGGAGCACAGCCACAATTCGCACTAAAGAAGGGTCAAGTCCAAAGTACTCCGCAATGCCTCCGCACACACCTCCAAGAATTCGCTCTCTTCGGGAACGGTACAGTCGTTTCTCCATGGTTTACCCTCCCTGCCAGGATGGTACAAGGATACCCCAAGGAGGGAATTTTTGCAAACCCGCTTGCGCGGGGAGAAACTTTTGCTATAATACTTATCGAAACTGTTTCAGAATAATTGCAAAGAGGACGAACCACCATGCCAAGAGTGAGCATCTACACCATCGCCAGGAGCGCCGGTGTTTCCCCGGCAACGGTTTCGAGGGCCCTGAACCACCCCGAACAGGTGTCCCCGCAAACACGGGCAAGAATCTTCCAGGCTATGGAAGAATACGAGTTCATCCCCAGTGTATTGCCGAGGAAAAACGACACCGTGGGTATCGTCTACGAGTGGCGCGAGGGGATTTTCCTCAACTACTACTTCTCCCGGCTCCTCAACGGCATATCCGCAGAGCTCCAGAAATTCAACTACAACATGCTCTTTTTCACCAGAGACCACTTTGCCTCCCCCCAGGAGTGGAGGACCTTTCTCCACCAGCACCACGTCGGTGGTGTCGTGGTGATCACACCCCCCAGAGATGACCCGAAAATCCGGCCACTTTTTGCCCTGGGGAAAGACGTGGTCGTTCTGGGGTCCAGAGTCCAAGAAGACGTCCACTTCGTGGATTGCGAGAACATTCAGTCCACCCGGGTGGCCATGCAGTACCTCTTTGACCTTGGCCACCGAAGAATCGGTTTCATCGGTGGCGACCTGACCCAGGTTGACCATGCCGAGCGCTTCGACGCGTACCAGGCTTTCCTAAAAGAGCGGGGACTCTTCCAGGAAGAGTACGTCGTCATCACCGATGACATCGCGGCCTTCGTCTCAGGTCAGGGAGGATTCGAAGGCGCCGTGAAGCTTATGAACCTCCCTTCTCCGCCAACGGCAATCTTTGTAGCAAGCGGCAACTGTCTCCCTGGAGTCCTGCGCGGCCTTGGGACCATGGGGAAGAGGGTCCCTGAAGACGTGTCCCTCGTTTGCTTTGATGACCTTGAGGAAATCGTCCCGGGTATCACCTCCATCCGCCAGCCGATTGAGCGCATGGGCCGCACAGCTGCAGAAATCGTCATCCGCCAGATGCTGAAACGCAATGGCAACTTGGGGTTAGAGCGGAAAATCCTCCCCTGCCAGTTCATCCTCCGAAACTCGGTGAAAAGCTTGGTTACGGGAGGGAGGTGAGAGGACAAAGAGCATCCGGTCAATCCCACGTTGCTCTCTGTACGATACTTCCGATGGAAGGAGGCTGAGGAACCGTGAAACGCGTGTTGCTCATTGCGGTGTTTGTGCTCTTTCTTGTGTGGAGTGTCGGAGCCCAGGAGAAAATCACCCTCCAGTTCTGGCATACCTACAGCTTAGCGGAGATCAAGGTGCTCACCGAGCAGGTCGAACGGTACATGCAGGAAAACCCTAAGGTCCAGATTCAGCTCACGAACATCCCCTTCGAGCAGCGAGCCACAATGATCATCAATGCCATCAAGGGCGGTACGCCTCCGGACCTCTACCGTGGCGATATGCCCATGCAGTTTGAAATCGCCCGGCTTGACGCTGCCTTACCGCTTGACGAGTACATTAAAAAGAACGATCCAGACATGCTCACGGATGTCCCAAAGAATGTCTGGGATATGTGCACCTATAAGGGAAGCATCATTGCCATTCCCGAAGATTTCTTCGTTCCGGTCATCTACTACAACAAAGACCTGTTCCAGGAGGCAGGAATAGGGGAATTCCCCACTACCTGGGATGGGCTTCTTGAAGCAGCCAAAAAACTCCACAAGCCCAGAGAGGGGAAATTCGGCATTGAGTGGATGAGTTGGGGAGACGGTCCTTACTGGTCCACGGGGGCGCTCTTCCTCTCTAACGGGGGCAATTTCGTTGAGGATGGAAAAGTCATCTTCGCCAGCGAGAACAACGCCAGGACTTTTGAACTCCTGACAGAACTCTTCAAGTACACTCCTCCTGGTCTCTCAACCTTCGGGTACGATGACTGGGACAAAGCCTTTTACCTCGGGAAGGTTGGGATTCAACTCGGGAATGGCTCCTGGAGCATCGGCAACTACCGTGAACTCGCCCCGAACCTCAACTACGGCATTGCCCCGTATAACTTCGTCGGTCCCATGGGCACCGAACCTATCGTCCCCGGACACGGCGTATGCTTCTACATGGTGATGAAAGGGACAAAGTACCCCGACGAAGCGGCAAAGGTCATCACCTGGCTTGTGAACGCAGAGAACCACCTGGAGTGGTGCGAAAAACTCTGGCATACCCCAGTGAGAACGTCTACTTTTGCCAACCCCTTCTTCGATGATCCACGGTTCGATGCCTTTAAATTCGAGCTCACCAGAGCCCGGGCAATTTTCACCGGTGACGTGGCCACGGTCTTCAATCCGCTCATTGCCGACACGTTCCGGAGGGTGTTCTGGGACATCATCGAAGGCGGCGCAGACATCGAGGCAACGCTCAAAACCGGCGCCCAGGAAATGGAGAAAATCCTTGCTGAGCTTGGGAAATGAACCGAGGACCCTCCTGGCCCAGGGCCAGGAGGGTCACGGAGGATAGCCATGGTGCTCCGAAAAAGGACTTCGTGGATACTCGTGATGCCCCTTTTTGCTTTCCTTGCCCTGACCTTTTTCTACCCCATGTTCTACCAGTTCCTCCTGAGTTTCGAAGAACACACCCTGTACACTGCCGAACCATTCTTCGTTGGTCTTCGGAACTACGCCATCGTGCTCCAGGACCCCCTGTTTTTCGTGGCGCTCAAGAACGCCCTCTTATGGACGGCCCTCTCGGTTGCCTTCCAGATTATTCTTGGGCTTTTCGCCGCACTGCTCCTCAATATCCCACGCCGGGGATACCGGGTCTTCCGGAATCTCAGCCTGATTCCTTTCGTGCTCCCACCTGTGGCCATTGCGGTCACCTGGAAGTGGCTGTACAATCCTCTCTACGGGCTCATCAACTACCTCGTGACGCTTTTTGGGGGCGAACCGGTCAACTTCCTTGGAAGGAACCTCGCGCTGTACTCGGTGAGCTGGGTCAACATCTGGAAGGCCTTTCCTTTCTATGCCCTCTTCATTCTCGCCGGGCTTCAGTCCATCCCCCAGGAAATCCATGAAGCCGCACGCATTGACGGGGCAACGTCCTTTGCCATTTTCCGGTACATCACCCTCCCCCTTATCCGACCGCTCCTTTTCGTCATGGCGCTCTTTGCCACGGTGTGGACCTTCAACTACTTTGACCTCATCTACTCCATGACCCAGGGTGGCCCAGGACACACCACAGAAATCCTGGCAACCCTCGCGTATAAAACCGTCTTCCTCAAGCTCCGCTTTGACCATGCTGCCACTCTTGGAGTCTTCATGTTCCTCATCAACTTCGCCCTGAGCCTGGCCATCCTCACCATTTCAAGGAGGGTGGAATCATGAAAACCAGGGTGCTTTCTACCGCGCTATACTACCTCCTCATTGTTCTCCTCCTTCTCTCTATCCTCGTCCCCATTTACTGGCTCATCATGCCCTCCTTCCTCCCCCCAGACGAGATGTTTGCCTTTCCACCACACCTTTTCCCCAGGGCCTTCACCCTGAAGAACTACTACGACCTGATTGTCACCTACCCAAAAACCGTCACCATCGATATGCCCCTGTACCTTCGAAATTCCTTTTTTGCCTGCGGCATAGCAAGCTGCATCGTCCTTGTCATCAGTGTTCTTGCGGGATACGCTCTCGCAAGGTCATTCTTTCCGGGAAAGGGCACCCTCCGGACAGCGGTAATCCTCACTCAGATGATGCCAGCCGTGCTGTTTTTCATTCCCATCTACCTTTTCATGAAGCGGCTGGGCCTTGTGAACAATCTCCTGGCCCTCATCCTCATCTACCCGGGCATGGTGGCTCCTTTCAGTACCCTCATCAGTGAAGCCTATATCGCGAACATCCCTCAGGAAATCGAAGAGAGCGCTTTACTCGACGGCGCAGGAGTTGGCACCATTCTCTTCCGCATCATCTTCCCCCTTGCCGCTCCCATGGTTGTGGCGATTCTCATCTACTCCTTTGTGTGGATGTGGAACGACCTGGTCATTGCTCTGGTCCTCTGCCATGCCAACGAGGTACGCACGGCAAGTGTCGGGCTTTTCAGCTTCATCGGGGCAGCAACGGTGGAGTGGGGTGGGCTCCTTGCAGGAACAGTGCTTTGCATTTTGCCACCCCTTCTGCTCTTTGCCTTTTTCCAGAAATTCATCATTCAGGGTATTCTTGCTGGAAGCCTCAAAACATAAAAGGAGGTCAGCATATGCACAGGCTCTCCCTTGACGGATCGTGGATTCTCGAAGGCTTACCGTACGGTGAAGGGGTAGAGAAGAAAGCATACCACCCGGATTACACTCCTTCGGACCCCCTGGAAGCCCTGGTTCCCGGGGAGGTGCACCTTGATCTCCTTCGGGCAGGAAGAATCCCTGAACCCCTCTTTGGCGAGAACGCCAGGAACTGCCAGTGGGTTGAGGAAAAAGAGTGGTGGTATCGCCGGAAGTTCTCCGTTCCTGAAGAGTGGCTCACGCTCCATGCCGAACTTGTGTTCGAGGGCGTCGACACCGACTGCGATGTGTACCTCAACGGGGAACACCTCGCCCACCACGAGAACATGTTCGTTCCCCTTATCATCGACGTTTCCGGGAAACTCCAGAGCGAAAACGTCCTCGTCGTCCGGGTTGATTCCGGTGTGCCGCGCATCAAAGACAAACCCTTCGTGCCGTACCCTGCGGGAAGCCCCGAGCAGGACTACCGGCGAGTCTGGGCGAGAAAAGCCCAGTTCACCTTCGCCTGGGACTGGGCGCCTCGCCTGGTGAACGTGGGCATCTGGAGGAGCGTTTCGCTGTGCTTTTTTGAAGGGTTTGCCCTCCGGGATGTTTTCGTGAGAGGGAACATTGCCTGTGACCGGAAATCCGCCACAGTCACCCTTTCCGGGGTGGTGGAGAACTTCTCGAGGGACTTCGCCTGTGAGCCGAGGCTCCGTCTCCGGGCGCTCCTTTTTGAGGAAGAAGGAAAGAAACTCGTGGCCTCAAAGGACGAGTCACTCCGAGCCTATCCTGGTCTTACGAACTTCACCCTGACCCTTGAGGTTGCCCCGCCTCGCCTCTGGTGGCCAAACGGCTTCGGTGAGCCCCACCTCTATCGAGTTCTTCTCCTCCTCCTTGATGAGGAGGGCCGGGAACTCGACCGCTTCGAAAAAGCCTGGGGCCTTCGGGAGGTTGCCCTCCGGCAGGAACCCCTCCCAGGTGACGAAGGGGAGTCCTTCATCCTCACCGTTAACGGTGAACCCATCTTCTGCAAAGGGGCAGACTGGGTTCCGGCAGATTCCCTCATCCCCCGGGTTACAAGGGAAAAATACCAGAGGCTCATCGAAGAGGCCCAGAAAGCCCATTACAACATGTTCCGGGTCTGGGGTGGGGGAATCTACGAAGACCCCTTCTTCTACGAACACTGTGCCCGCTGCGGCATCATGGTCTGGCAGGATTTCATGTTCGCCTGCGCCTATTACCCCAAAAGCCCTGAATTCTTGCAGGAAGTCGAGCGGGAAATTCAGGCGGTTGTGAAGCAACTTCGGAACGAAACCGCCATTGTCCTGTGGTGTGGCAACAACGAGCTCCAGTGGCTGCACGAGCGGAACAAGGAAATCACCGGGAAGAAGGACCTGGAATTCCCCGATTACGACGTCTACCACATCCTCATGCCCCGCCTCCTCAAAGACCTCGACCCCACAAGACCCTTCTGGCCCTCAAGCCCCTATGGGGGGAGCGACCCGAACGCAGAACACGAGGGGGACCGCCACTTCTGGGACGTGAGCATCCTCATTGAGGATCTGAAAGAACGAGTGAACTACGAGAACTACGCCCGAGACCGCGGGAAGTTCATCTCCGAATTCGGCGTTCTGGCACCCCCGGTCCTTGAGTCCCTCCGGGAATTCATCCCCGAAGAGGAGCTCTTCCTTGACTCCCCTTCCTGGCAGTTCCACAACAACGTCTTCGAGCGGGAGAACATTCGGGGAATGCTCCGGGAGTTCGTCAAAGACCCGGAATGCCTTTCCTTCCCGGAGTACCTCCGGTTTGCCCAGCTTCTCCAGGGCGAAGCATTGAAGTTCGCTCTTGAGCACTGGCGAAGACGGAAATTCCTCACCGCGGGGGCGCTCTTTTGGATGTACAGCGACTGCTGGGGTGCCATCGGCTGGACGGTCATCGACTACTACCTCCGGAAGAAACCGAGCTACTACTTCGTCCAGCGAGCCTTCCAGCCCGTGGACCTTTCGCTGCGCCGGGGGGAATACGCCGTGGAGCTTTTTGTGGTGAACGACACGCCGGAATCCCTTGCCCTTGCCGTGGAATACGGTCTGTCATGCTTCGACGGACGGGAAATCACCTCCGGGAACTTCCTTTGCCACATCCCTCCGAATAGCTCCCGGAAAGTCGGTGTGGTCCCCTGCGGAGCCGCAAAAGAAAGACCCTCTGAGGTCTTCTTCTGGGCAAGGCTCCTTAATGGAGACCGGGTGCTCGACTGGGAACGGTGCTTCTTCGTGCGTTTCAAGGACCTCAAACTCGAAAAAGCGCGGGTCGATTGGGACATCGTCTTTGAAAAAGGCGAAACCTTTATAGAACTCGTTTCGCCAGTCTTTGCCTGGTTCGTGAACGTAGAACTCCCCTCCTCGTTCGCCCCCGAGGACAACTACTTTGACCTCTTCCCCGGCAAGGTGCGGCGGCTGAACATCGCAGGCGAGGGAGAGCTCAAAAAGCAGGACGTGAAAATTTCCTGGAATAACGCTTGAAACACCCTCCCCAGGGCCTCGAGGCCCTGGGGTTTCTCAGAGCTCTTCAAGCTCAAGACCAAACACCCGGGCAACAGAGCGGAGTTCGGGCATCCTTGCGCCGCCAAGAAGGCACACGTGGTGCGAGTAAAGCCCCTCAACGAGTCTATATCCATCCCGGACCCGAAGGAGCGCCCCGTTCTCACAGTCTGAACCCGGGTACTGGACGTATCCCTCAAGGTTTCCCCAGGCAGCCACCATTTTCTTACAGGAAGGATGGAGCTTCACAAGCGTCACCGGTCCCTCAGGAAGCCGGGCATCCAGGGCAATGGCGTTCTCGTCGACGATGCGGAGGACTTTTCGCCGAACGCAGAAGGACTGAGCGAAAGGTCGGGGGACAATCCCAAAGTACCCGCAGTGGGCAAGAAGCGCATGATGCTCAGGTTCCGGGACGTCAGGAAACCGCTCGATGCGCTCGTGCTTCAGCGCCGCCTCACCCATGAGGAAAGGATAGATGTTGGTCATCATCACCGGGGCCCGGAGAGGGAAGTACATGAGGCACTCAGTGAGAAGCGACAGAATATCGGCCTCACAGGCCCAGAGGATCCCGTACTCTTCAAAGAGCATGTCCCAGGCAAGGCAGGGTGTGGTGTCCGAGAAAAAGGATTCGTTGAGGCAGTTGATGCCCATACCGAGGACGTTCTCGTGCTCTTCCAGTTCTTCGCGGAGGGCAAGGTACATCTTCACCGCGCTCCACAGGGATTTCTCCGGAACCCCTGCAACCGGGATGTCCCATCGCTGCCATTCGGCGCTGGCCGCAGCGTCAGGAATGCCCTGAGCTTTTTGCGCAAGCTCTCGAAAACTCTTCACCACAACCTCTATCCCAAAAGTCTCGGCAATGTTTTTCCGACACTCCTCCTCCCACCAGAAAAAGCGTTTGAAAATCTCTGCCTGCATCCCCTCCCCAGGGTTATCCTGGAACACCAAAAACTTCGCCCCCCGGGCATGCCGCTTGAGCGCCAGAGCACGGACGATAGTCTTTGTGAGCTCCAGAGAATACGGAGCAAAGACTGAAAGCCCCTGGGCCTTGAGGTAGGTGACGATCTCCCAGTCCCACATGTTCATCGTCCCAAAGGGGGAGGTTACGATGAGCACGGGAAGGCGGTACGCTTGTATCGCCCCAACAGACCGGTACGCTTCCCCGAGAATCTGGGGAAAAAGGAGGGCGTCGACACCGGGGACAACGTCTCCCAGGGGGACCGGATCGGTGATTTCCGCTTCATTTCTCAGGAATTCCCGGAGCCGGAGTACCTGTTCTTGGTACTCCGCATCCATTCCCGAAGCAAAGTACACCGGAAGAAGCGTCGCCTTCATATCTCATCCCTCCACATGGTAAAGACAATCATACAGGCTGGGGGAAAGAAAAAACCTCATGCCACTGGCATGATGGCCCCCAGCGATTCCCCCTGACCGACAAACTTCCGGTAGATGGCCCTGGCCTCCTCCAGAGAGAGCTCCCGAAGGTACGCTTCATACTGGAAGGGGAACTCCCACCCCAGCCCAACCCGCTCATAAAAGGCAAAGAGTGAAGCGAGAGAAGCCACGGTCTCGAAACTGTGGAGAAAGAGTCCCCTCGTGTAGGTTTTGGCCTCGTTGAATTCCTCCTCCTTCAGGTTGAGGAGATTACGGAACTCTTCCCGGAGGATGCTCACCACAGTGTCAAAGTAGCAGGGTGCAAAACCACAGTACGCACAGAGGAACGAGGGCCCAAGGAGGGGCACGTAGATGGAACCGACCTGGTAACTCAGGCCCCGGCTTTCACGGATGCGCAGGAAGAGCCGGGAATACATTCCCCCGCCCAGGGCATTGTTGAGCACCTCGAAGGCAACCCGTTCCCTCACCTCAAGAAGCCCCGGAGCCCGGAAGCCCAGGACCACCCAGGAATCGCGGACTTCCTTGCAGTCCACAATCCGCAAAGAAGCGGGGAAAAACCTGTCCTTCGGGGGGAAAGGAAATTCCCGGGGGATGATCTCTCCAAGTTCCCGCTCAAGAACCCTGGCAATTTTTTCCCTATCGAACCTCCCCGCCACGGCGAGCACCATGTTGTTGGGCACGAAGGTTCGCTCGTACCAGGCGACAACCTCCTCAGGCGTTATTCGCTCAAGACTCTTCACCTCCCCAAGGGTCGGAAAGGCGTAAGGGTGTCGGCCAAAGAAAGCTCGCTTGAAGCGGAGCATGGCTGCCTTCAGAGGGTCATCGTCTAAAGAACGGAGAAGGTCGATCAGGAAACGTTTCTCTTTCTCGACCTCTTCAGGGAGAAAGGCCGGAGCCTTCACGGCTTCAAGAAAGAGCTCAAGAAGGTCTTCGGCCACCTCCGCAGGACCCTCCATCACCACTTTCCCTGTAAAATAGTTCGAGGAACTCTGGACTGTTGCTCCAAGGCGCTCCACCGCCCGGCTGAACTCAACGCCGCTGCGCCTTTTTGTGCCCTTGAGGAGCGTCTCCTGCATGAGGGCCGATATCCCCCGTTCCTCCTCCTTTTCAAAGACATTCCCAAGACCAAGGAGGAGGTGGAACACCACGAGCTCACTTTCCCTGGGGATGAAAAGGAGCACCAGGCCGTTCTTGAAGACCCGTTTTTCCACCTTGAAGGTCCCAGTGTCCACTTCACTCACCTGGCTTGATGAGGATTGAGGTTCCCCGCTCAAAGTCCACATACCTTCGGGCCACCTCCACAAGGTCCTGTGGTTTCACCCGCTCAATCTCAAAAAGCGCCCGGAGGCTCCGGTCAATGCTATCGATGGTGTCAAGGCGCCCCAGAAGCTCGGCGCTCCCGAGAGTCGTCTCAGTAGCGCTGAAAAAGCCGCTTTTTAAGAGATTCTTGGCCCGTTCCAGCTCTTCATCGGTGGGCACAAAATAGGTGAGCCTCGTGAATTCCCCACGAATGGCCTCCTCGATTTCTTCAAGGCTCCCCTGAGAGAAGGTGAAGAAGACGGCGAAGATCCCGGCGTGTTCATAGTACGAGTACGTCGTATGGATGGTGTCCACAATCTGCCGTTCTTCCCGAAGCGCCACGTTGAGCCGGGAACCCAGCCCATCACCCATGACCAGAGAAAGCAGCCGCAGAAGGTAGAAGTCGTCGCTTTTGATTCCCCCACAGAGAAACCCGATGGCCCCGTAGAACCTCCGGACGTCCATGACGCATTCCACAATTTGCCGTTCTGGAGAAGGTAACGGCGGGAAAAGCGGGGCATCGAGTTCCCGGGGGACCGGGAAAGAACCAAAGAGTTCCTCGGAGAAGGCAAAAAGCTCTCCCTCCTGCAGATCCCCACTTACCGCAAGGACCATGTTGGCCGGGTGGTAAAAGCGTTCTCGGTGCCGCAGAAGGTCCTCCCGGGTGAACAGCCGCACCGTCTCCTCTCGCCCCAGAATGGGGAGACCATAAGGAGTATCGGAGAAGACCCGCTCGTATAGGAGGCGTGCTAGGCGTTCCTCAGGATCGTCCTCGTCAAGGTGAATCTCCTGGATGACCACCATCTTCTCCCGCTCAATGTCCTCGGGGTCAAAGAGCGGCTGGGTGACGAGTTCCATCTCAAGCGCCAGAGCCTCTTTCCAGAACTCCCGGGGAACAACAAGATAGAAATCGGTGGTATCAAGGGATGTCCCGGCATTCAGCGTCCCCCCAAGGGCCTGTACCCGTCGGGAGAGCAAAAGCCCTGGGAAATGGACCGTCCCCTTGAAGACCATGTGCTCGAAGAAGTGGGAAATCCCGTTCTTCTCCGGTTCCTCGTCTTTCACCCCTGCCCGCACCCAGAGGTTCACCGCTACAAGAGGAGAGTCCATGTGGCGGAAGACCACCCGCGCGCCGCAGGGGAGAACCCTTTTGGTGTAGGAGAGAAACCGCACTCCCCTTCCTCCTTCCAAGAAAAGGGGGCCTCTGGCCCCCTTTTCCTACACCCACCAGGCCTGACCAATCTTTTCGCGGATGACGACCTCCTTGAGGAAGGCCACCGCCTTCTCAAACCCCTCTTTCCCCGACATCAGGGAATCCTCGTGCTCTATGGAGAGGACGCCATCGTACCCGATGAGCCGCAGGGTACTCACGAAGTCCTTCCAGAAACCAAAGTCGTGCCCATATCCGACGGTGCGGAAAACCCAGGAACGCTTGATTTCCTCGGTGTACACCTTGGTGTCGAGGTTACCATTGACGAGGCTATTGACCGGGTCGATTCTCGTGTCCTTGGCGTGGACGTGGTACACTGCTCCTTCGAGTTTCCGCAGGGCAAAAATCGGGTCAATGCCTTGCCAGAAGAGGTGGCTTGGGTCGAAGTTCGCCCCGATGACCTCGCCCACTGCTTCCCGAAGCCTGAGGAGGGTTTCGGGGTTGTACACGCAAAAGCCCGGGTGCATCTCAAGGCATACCCGAACCCCGTGATCTTTGGCGAACTGTCCGGCCTTCTTCCAGTAAGGGATGAGCTTTTCCTCCCACTGCCACTTGAGGACTTCCAGGAAATCCGAGGGCCAGGGACAGGTCACCCAGTTGGGGTACTTTGCGTTCTCTGAGTCCCCGGGACACCCCGAGAAGGTGATGACGTTCTGGACCCCAAGTTTCTCCGCAAGAAGGACACTGGCCTCGAAATCGTCATGGTGTTTTTTGGCAATTTCAGGATTCGGGTGGAGCGGATTCCCGTGGCAGCTCAGAGCGCTGATTTCAAGCCCTCGGGACTCCACCGCCTCCTTGAAGCGGGCGAGTTTCCCCGAATCTTCCAGAAGTTCCCTGGGATTACAGTGGGCATTCCCAGGGTACCCTCCGGTACCGATCTCCACTGCTTCCACACCCTGCGCCTTCACATAGTCCAGAGCTTTCTCCAGGGGTTCGTTCTGAAAGAGCACCAGGAAAACGCCAATCTTCATAAAACTTTCCCTCCTCTCTTGACTTTTTCCTTTTCCTCCTCTATAAGAAAAAACAAAACCGCACGCCTTAGAGTATATCCTCTCAAGCCCGAGAACGCAACTCAGGACGAGGCAAAAGTACAGCCATCCCCAGAGGAGGGAAATTCCGTGGAGGACCAGAGGAGAATCCGTCTGGCGCAACGAGTGCAGGATATCGCTCCTTCGGCTACGCTCTCCATCTCGGCAAAGGCCCAGGCCATGAAGCGCCAGGGAATTGACGTGATTTCCTTCAGTGCGGGAGAACCGGACTTTGATACCCCCGGATTCATCAAAGAGGAGGCGAAGAAAGCCATCGACAGTGGCTTCACCAAGTACACTGCCACTCCTGGTATTCTTGAGCTTCGGGAAGCCATCTGTGAGAAGCTGCGACGGGAAAACGGCCTCTCGTACTCTCCTCAGGAGGTCATCGTCTCCTGTGGGGCCAAGCACTCGCTCTACAATGCCATCATGACCCTCTGCGAGGCTGGGGACGAGGTGCTTCTCCCCGTCCCGTACTGGGTGACTTACTTAGAGCAGATCCGGCTGGCAGGGGGCAAGCCGATTTTCGTGGAGTGCGAGAAAGCCTCCCTTGCTCCGGACCTCAACGCCCTGGAGCGAGCCATCACTCCGAGGACGCGGCTTCTTGTCCTCAACAACCCTGCAAACCCCACAGGCGTGGTGCTTTCCGAGGAAACGCTCGCGCAGATTGCCCGCATTGCCGTAGAACGCGACCTCTTCGTCATCTCTGACGAAATCTACGAGCACCTGGTGTACGAAGCTCCCTTTCCCCGAAGCATTGCCACGTTCCCGGGAATGAAAGAACGAACGGTGGTCATCAATGGGGTCTCCAAGACCTTTTCCATGACCGGCTGGCGCATCGGGTACGCCGCCGGCCCCCGAGAGGTGATCGAGGGAATGGCACGTCTCCAGGACCACACGACCTCCAACCCCACGTCCGTAAGTCAGAGGGCGGCACTTGCTGCCCTGCGCGCTCCGTCCTCAGTCATTCGGGACATGGTGGAAACGTTCAACAGTCGGCGAAAACTCATGCTCTCTCACCTCTCCGAGATTCCCGAAATCTCCTTTCCCACCCCTCAGGGGGCTTTCTACGTCTTCGTTGACTTCTCAAGGTACTGTAACGGACGCTTCGCCGGAGAGCTCATCGGGACCTCAGAACGTCTAGCAGAGCTTTTGCTTGAAGAAGCCCGTATTGCCTGTGTTCCTGGAAGTGCTTTCGGTATGGAAGGGTACCTCCGCTTCTCCTACGCGACTTCCGAGAAGGCCATAGAAGCGGGGATGGAGCGGCTCAAGAGCTTTTTGCAGCGTATAGAATAGGAGGTGTGTTGCGTGCCGAAAATCTATATCATCGACGTGACGAACCGCGATGGGGTGCAGACGGCGAGACTGGGACTGGCCAAAATCGAAAAGACCATGGTGAACCTCTACCTCAACGAGATGGGGGTTTTCCAGAGCGAGTTCGGTTTCCCCACCACCCGTCACGAAACCAATTACCTCAACGCCAATCTGGAACTTGCAGAGATGGGTGTCATTGCCCCAATCCGCTTAAGTGGCTGGCTCCGGGCCACAAAGGGTGATGTGGAGCTGGCGTATAGACTCGTCCCCAAGCTCAAGTACCTTAACCTCTCCATCTCCACCTCCGACCAGATGCTCAAGGGGAAACTCAATAAGACTCGGGAAGAGGTCATCACAATGATGGTTGAGGCTGTCCAGGCGGCAAAGAGTTTTGGCGCCGTCGGTATCGGCGTCAACGCCGAAGACGCCTCCCGGACTGACCTTGAGTACCTCGTGGATTTCGCCCTTGCGGGGAAGGAAGCCGGGGCCGAGCGCTTCCGTTACTGCGATACCTTAGGCTACGACAGCCCCTTCACCATCTACGAGCGGGTGAAGTATATTGCCGAAAAGACCAGAATGCCCATTGAACTCCATTGCCACAACGACCTCGGTATGGCCGTGGCGAATTCCGTGGCCGGTGCCAAGGCGGCAATCGACGCCGGAGTGGATGCTTTCATCAACACCACCATCAATGGAGTGGGCGAGCGAGCAGGAAACGCCGATCTCGTTTCGGTCATCTTAGCCATAAAGTATGCAAGCGGTATCGAGGGGAAGTACCAGCTCGATGAGCGGATCAACCTCAAAGCGGCCTGGAAGACTTGCAAATACGCATCCTATGCCTTCAAGGTACCGATCCCCATCACCCAGCCTGGAGTCGGAGCCAATGCCTTCGCCCACTCTTCAGGCATCCACGCCGACGGGGTGCTGAAAGACCGGAAGAACTACGAACTCTACGACTTTGAAGAGCTTGGTCGGGGAGAACCGGAAATCATCGAGACCGGGCGGCAGATCGTGGTGGGTGAATACAGCGGCATCAAAGGATTTCGCAACGTTTACGAGAAGCTGGAAATCGAGTTTAAAGACGAGGAAGAGGCCCGGGAAATCCTTGAGCTCGTGCGCTTTGCCAATGTCGAAAAGCAGAAACCCCTTGTCGAGGACGAGCTCCGTTTCATCGCCAAGTACCCCAAGCAGGCCAAGCAGATTCTCACGCTCATTCCCTAAAGGACGAATGGGGGTTCCCCCAGCCTTTCCTCAACCGCACAAAGGAGGGGAACCCCCGGAGCACCTCGTAACCGTTTCGGAGATAGAAGGTCAGCGCCCTGACGTTCTCCCGCTCGACATCGAGAACAAGCCAGGAATCCCCCGAGTTTTGGGCCTCCTTTTCCACCACCTGGAGCAGGAAACTCCCAAGACCCTTTCCCTGATGGGGAGGGAAAATGGCAATGTTACTCAGGTAGTAGGCGTTTTGGGGAATCTTCATGCGGAAGAGCTCAAAGAGAAAAGGCGAGAGGAGGCGAGGGAGAACAAAAGGGGAAAGCTGCAAAACGGTGTGGAGCCCTTTTGCCCTCCTTGTGCCGCTGCTCCACCCAAGTGCCATTCCCAGGACTTCACCTTTTCCAAGGACCAGGACGTGGGGAGCGCTGAAGAGGTTCCGCTCATCCCCAAAGTACCGCTCAAAAACCCTGTGCCACCGGGGACCAAAAAGCCGCTCGAAAACCCTTCCTCCGGAAAGCTCAAGGAGGCGAAGGAACGTTTCCCGGTCCTCTGTCGTTTTCGAAGCCCTTCGGACCTCTATCTCGCGAAAACCTCGGTCTCCTTCCGTTGTCTCTCCACCCTCCAGTCCCGACCTGCCTGGAAAAAGGCCTCAATGTTCTCCAAGGGAACGTCCTGGGGAAGGTCGCAGCCTGTGCTCAGGATAAAATACGGGTAATCTTTCATTCCCTCAAGGAGTTCATACGTTATCCGGTAGATGTGCTCCGGTGCCTCAGAGAGCATGGCCACGGGGCTCACGTTCCCAAGAAGGAGCAGTCCCTCCCCATCCCGGGCCACCCTGGGGAGGTCCACGACGCTATCAAGGCTTAAGCCAACCACACCACAGCGCCGCATTTCGGGGATGAGATGGTGGGTGTTGCCGCACACATGGAGGATGACCTCAACGTCATCGAGGATCCCCACAAGTTCCCTATATAGCGGGGCCAGGTGCCTCCGGAATGCCTCTGGACCAAAGATAACCGCTGTGGGCTCGAGGACCATAATGGTGTCGGCTCCTGCCTCCTGCAGGGCCTGAGCGTAACGGAGGACCACCCCGTAGGAAAACTCAAGAACCCCCTGGAAGAACGACTCATCAAGGATACTCTGCACGGCAAGCTCATTCGCTCCGGCAAGCAGTCCAGCAAGCGTCAGGGGCCCAATGACGTATGCCCCCACAGGACAGGGAAAGGCCGCCCGCATGTGCCTCAAGGTCTCAAGGTACACCATGACCCTCCCATCCCCCAGGATGTCGATCTTCCTGAAAGGCTCAAGATCCTCAAGGGTCTTCACCAGATGGGCCTCAACGGATGGCGTATCATCGAGAGGAAAGCGGACGGGAAGCCCCAAAGCACTGGCCTCGACCGAAAGGTCCATGAGGAAGAACATGGCATCAGGATGGAAACGGTCGTAGAGCCTGCTTAAGGTCTGGAACTGCACCAGATGATTAAATTGGTTTTGTTTGATACTCGTTCTTGTTAGCTGCAATCCTGGGTAACCCATAAGGGGAACGATTGGCCTTCTTCCTTCGTTCCATAAGGTTAAAGCGAGTTCTCGCAGGGAGAACTTACCCGATGTTCGCCGCATGGAAACCACCTCAGAATTTCATAAAAGAGTTAATTTTCTTGAACCATTGTACACCTCATCTCCTCTTCCGTCAAGACCTACAGCGCGTTTTCTTTGACCTCCAACCCCGACAATTCCCACCGCTTCGCGCGGGAGAGAAAACCTCCTGGCCTGCCACCCCCCTTGCATTCCTCCCACTGGGGTGGTTATATAGAACACAGGGGGATTACCATGCCAGTGTTCCGGGTTCTTGTGGCTGATGATGAACGTCTGATGGCAGAAATGCTTGAAGAGATGCTCCGGGCTGATGGAATGCTCGTTGAAAAGGCCTATACCGGAAAAGAAGCTCTCGAGAAATTCCGCTCTCTGGACTTTGATCTCGTCCTCCTTGATCTGCGCATGCCCGAAATGAACGGCCTCGACGTCCTCCAGGAGATGAAAAAGGAAGACCCCACGATTCCCGTCATCGTCATCACCGCTTACGGGAGCGTGGACAACGCCGTGGAAGCCCTGAAGGTCGGGGCCTACGATTTCATCACCAAGCCTTTCAAGCTCGAAGAACTCCGGAATGCCATTGCCCGGGCTTTAGAAGTTGAACAACTCCGGCGAGAGAAGGCGTACCTCCTCTCCGAAATCCAGGAAGAATTCCGTTTCGAAGGGGTAATCGGAGAATCCCCCAAGATGAAGGAAGTCATGAGAGTGGCGCAGCTTGTAGCTAAAACCGACGCCACGGTCCTTATCTGCGGAGAAAGCGGAACGGGCAAGGAGCTCCTTGCCCGTTCCATTCATTACCAGAGTAACCGCAGGGACAAGCCTTTCGTAGTGGTCAACTGCGGTGCCATCACCGAGACGCTCCTTGAGAGCGAGCTCTTCGGCCACGAAAAGGGAGCCTTCACCGGTGCCTACACGAGAAAGCCTGGGAAGTTCGAGCTTGCCGATGGGGGGACGATCTTCCTCGACGAAATCGGGGAAATGAGCCCCGCCATGCAGGTGAAACTCCTGCGAGTTCTGCAGGAGAAGACTTTCGAGCGGGTCGGAGGCACCACACCCATCACCGTTGACGTCCGCATCATTGCCGCTACGAATCGCGACCTGAAAAAGGCCGTCCGGGAAGGAACTTTCCGGGAAGACCTCTACTACCGGCTCAACGTCATTCCCATTTACCTTCCTCCTCTCCGGGAACGGAAAGAGGATTTACCTCTCCTCTGCGACTTTCTCATTGCCCGGCACTGCCGGAAACTCCACAAGAAAATCCGGGGTATTTCCCCACAGGCCATGCGGATTCTGCGAAAATACCACTGGCCGGGGAACATCCGGGAACTCGACAACGTCCTGGAGCGGGCCATCATCCTCACCCAGGACGACGTCATTGGGGTTGACGACCTGCAGATTTTCGAGGCCCCCAAACCCGAGCGGTGGAAAACCCTCAAAGAGGTTGAGGAAGAGTACATTGCCCAGGTCCTTGAAGCCTTCGCCTTTGACCTCGAGAAGGCTGCCGCCGTCCTTGATATTCCCCTCGAGGAGTTGAAAGAAAAGGCCGCCAGGCTCCCCCTCAAATCCCCGGAGGGCAGCCCTACCGGTACTCGTTGACGGTCTCAAAGAGCGCCAGGAGGTTCTCCACGGGGATATTCGCCTGAATGTTGTGCACGGTAGCAAAGACAAACCCCCCGCCCTTTCGGAAGATCTCGATGAGCTTCCGGACTTCCTCCCGGACCTCCTCAGGCGTCCCAAAGGGGAGGGTGCGCTGTGTGTTCACCCCTCCTCCCCAGAAGGTGAAATGGTCACCGAATTCCCGTTTAAGGGTTTCCGGGTCCATGGAAGCCGCAGAAATCTGCACCGGGTTGAGAATGTCAAAGCCTGCCTCCCTGAGGTCCGGAAGGAGCTCGTACACCGAGCCACAGGTGTGGATGAAGGTCTTCCAGGTCGTGTGCTCATGAACCCAGGCGTTCACTTTTTCATGGAAGGGTTTGAAGAGCTTCCGGTAGAGTTCCGGAGCAATAAATGGACCATGCTGCGCCCCAAAGTCGGTTCCGGAAATCACAATGACCTGGATACGCTCGCCCACCGCCTGGTGGAGCATCTCGAGGTTCTTGAGGCCTATTTCGGTCATCTGGGCAAAGACCTCCTGGAGAAAGGGCTGGCGGGTCACCAAAGACACGTACCACTCCTCCACGTCCCGGATGCCCTTGGGGTCCTTGAGGGCAAGACCGGGAACGAAGGCAATATCCCCGAGGTTCGTCCCCGGAACCCCGGAAAAGACAATGGCGTAATCGGTTTCCTCATAGAGTCTCCGTGCCTCTTCCTCGTAGTAGCGGAGGTCCTCATCGGTAAGAAGGGTGTACTCCTCAATCTGGTCTTCAACCCGAAGATTCTTCTCATCAATGGGTTTCTGGCGAATGAGGGCATCGTGGTAGAATCCCCCCTTGGGCATTTTTGCGCATGGCGCACAGGATGTATCTCCCCTGGGGTATTGGTAGATGTTCCCTTCGGCATCCGGCACGGTGTTGAACTTCTCCGGCACAAGAAGGGGTGTCCCGTCGAAGAACTTCCAGGGCTTCCAGTTCTCGTTTCGGAAGCCGAAAAAGTTCTCCCGGGACATCAAAGGAACCGTATCAATACCAAGGACCTTCCGGAGGTCGTCATCCACTTCCCCAAGCATCTGGAAAGGATCGATGACCTTCACCGGATCTTCAGGACGAATGAGCCCCAGGGCCACCTTGAGTTTGTGGAGGCTTGAGACGTGGATTCCGGTCACCAGAGTCGCCCCAAGGTCAAGGGGAAGCTTATCCGGCTCCTCATGCGAAAGGGCCTTCAGCACCCGTTCTCGAGGGGTCATAGTACCTCCTCCTTTCATCCTTTTACCGCTCCAAAGGTGAGGCCACGCACAAGGTACCGCTGAGCAAGAAGGGAAAAGACCACAACAGGCAGCATGGTGACAAGGCCTGCTGCCGCAAGCGGCCCCCAGGCAATACGCCAGCCGGTGATGAACCGCCCAAGGTACAGAGGTAGGGTCTGGGCCTCCTTACCCGTCGTGAGGACAAGGCTTAAGAGGAACTCTCCCCAGCTCTGGATGAAGGAGAGCGTCGCCACCGCTGCAAGGCCGGGGGCGGCAAGGGGGAGAATTACCGAAAAGAAGCTCTGCCCCACTCCTGCCCCATCCACAAACGCAGCTTCATCGAGTTCCCTGGGGATCTCGTTGAAGAACGTGATGAGAATCCAGGTACTGAAAGGTGTGGTGATGACAAGATGGGCCAGGATGAGCGCCCACCAGGTGTTGATGAGCCGAAGGCGGGAAAAAATCACATATAGCGGCAGGGCCGAGGCAATGGGCGGGAGCATGCGGATGGAAATGATCCAGGAGACAAAACGCATCCCCCCGATTTTGAAGCGTGACACCGCATACGCCGCAAGGGCAGAGATGACCGTTGAAAGCAGGGCCACAAAAAGGGCCACCACGATGCTATTCCGCAGGTACGGGGTAATGGTGGCGATGGCCGTGGTAGCGCTTCCAAAGAACCCTCCCTCCACGCCCATGAAGTTCCCCAGCGTCCACGAAGAGGGCCAGAACGTCGGAGGCCAGGTGAACCACTCCTCGCTTTTCTTGAAGGCAGTCGTCACCAGCCAGTACACTGGGAAGAGGAAGAAAAAGAGCACCAGAGCCACAAGCACTCCCTTCACGATCCCTTTCACCCATCGCATGATCCTTCCTCCTATAGCTCCAGCGTCTCCCGCAACCGGAGCATCCGGATGAGGAGACTCACAAGGAGTGATACGGCAAGAAGCAAAAGAACGCTCAGGGCCGAAGCGTACCCAATATCCCAGCCAAAAGAAACACCGACCTTGTAGATGTAAAAGCTATAGGAATGCGTGCTCGAGCCAGGGCCTCCAAAGGTCACCATGTAGACGATGTCGAAAATTTTCAGGGCATCGATGACTCTGATGATGAGCACCACAAAAAGGAGGGGACGCAGAAGGGGGAATTCGATGTACCGGAAGGCCGAAAAGCCACTTGCCCCGTCGACGAAGCTCGCCTCCACAACATCCCGGGGAAGGGATTGCAACCCTGCGTAGAGGACGAGGAAGACAAAGGGGGTCCACTGCCACACGTCAATCAGAATAACCCCAAGACGTGAAAAGAACTGTGTCCCAAGCCAGGAAATTTTGGGAATCCCCAGAAGGGAGAGAAAGTAATTCACCGGACCGAATTCGAAGTTGTAGAGCATTTTCCAGGCAATTCCCGCCACCACTGCCGGCACCATCATGGGGATGAGGAGGGCACTTCGGAACACTCGCTCTCCAAAGGTGTCCCGAAGGAGAAAGGCGATGGCCATCCCCAGGAGGATCTCCAGGGGAACGGCAACGACAAGAAGCAGGACGGTGAAATCGATGCTGGATATTGCCGTGCGATCCCGCAGGATATCCCGGTAATTGGAGAAGCCAATGAATTGGGGTTTCTCCCAGGACGCAAGAGAATAGCGGAAAAAGGACATGTACACCATATACCCAAAGGGGTACATCGTAAGACCAAGGAGGATGACAAGGAGCGGGAGAATCATGAGAAAACCCGCACGTTGTATTCGCCTTCGTGCAAGCATGGAAATCACCCGAAAAACGAGGGGCGCTCGAGCGCCCCTCGTTCTCGTTCATCTCCCAAGAATCTTTTTCCACTCATCGGCCACGAGGTTCAGCGTTTCAATAGAGTTCGGTTGCTGTCCGAGGAGGATTTCAGAGAGCGTCCCAACGAGGATATCTTCAAGGCGAGGCTCCTCAGGAATCCGGGGACGGTGGGAAGCACCGTCAAGAGATGCAATGTAGGCCTCTTTGAGCCACGGAGAGTCGGCAAGGACCTCCGGGTCTTCCACCACGGATTTCCGGGTTGGACCAATGCGGCACTTGAGCCACTGGATTTTGTCGCCTTCTTTGCTCGTCGCATACTGGATGAAGCGGAAAGCCACTTCTTTGTTCTTCGAAGCCGCGTTAATCCCAAGGCCCCATCCACCGCTCACTGGCGTTCCACCGGGCATGACCGCAACACCGACTTTTTCCTCAAAAGGCTGTAGCAGCGGAGACTCCTTCCAGCTCGCAAGGCACGCCGTCCACTGGGGCACCATGGCCACCATACCTTTACCGAAGGCCTCCAGGGTCTCTCCATAGTCAGAACCGAGGGGGTCTGGAGCGTACTGCATGAGGTCAATCATGTCCTGGAGTGCTCGAACGCCTTCTTCGGAGTTGAAGGCCGGAAGCCCATCAGCGGTGAAGTAGTCACCCCAGTCGAGGTCGACTTTCCCAAACTTCGCAATGCCCTCAGGACTTCTCCGGTACGGTCCGAAGAAGTTGAGGTACATGTAGAAGAGGGTGTGGGTTCGCGGGAACATCAGGGCGATACCGTATTCTGTGGGGGAATCGGGGTTGAATTTCTTGGTGAAGAACTTTGCCACCTCTTTGGCCTCTTCCCAGGTCTTCGGGACAGCGAGGTCTCTGCCGTACTCTGCCTTGAACTTCGCCTGAAGCGCAGGGTCACTGAAGAGGTCCTTCCGGTAGAAGAAGAACATTGCGGCACCGTAGAACGGGTAGCCAATGCGCTTGTCCTTCCAGTAGCCATAGACGTACTTTGCCGTGGGGATGAAGTCCTCGTCATCGAAGTTCGGATCCACAAGCTCCGGATGCTCTTTTGCGAAAGCCTCAAGGTCAAGCATCCCGGGGGCAATGGCTCCAGCCGTCATGAGGTCCCAGGTGGTGACGTCAAAAGACCCTGCACCACTTGTGAGATCCTGCAGAATCCTCGGGTAGAGCACCTCCCAGGAGAGTGGAGTTACCTCAATCTGCACATCGGGGTTTTTCGCCATGAAGTTCTGGGCAAGCTCATGGAGTGCATCGGCGTTATCCGGAGAGGACCAGACGACGAGGTTCACAGCACAGGCCGCAGCACACAACACCACAAGGGAAAGACCCACGATACTTCCAAGAAACACCCGTTTCACATTCTTCCCTCCCTTGAGAGATAGCATTCCATATTGCTCTGCATCACCACAATGGGTTCGAGGTACCGGCACAGAGGCGGTACCAGTCCCTCCACCAGGAACCGAAAAAGGAGCATCACCGCCTCAAACCCCTGACGATACGGATTCTGAAACAGTGTAGCCTGGATCACCCCCTTCGAAAGATACGGCACCATCTCCCCAAAAAGGTCGGTAGTCACCACTGCAACACTACCGGCACGACCCGCCTCTTCAAGCGCCCGACACACTGCGGGGGAATTCGCCGTGGCCACGTATATCCCTCGGAGATTGGGAACTTCCCGGAGTGCACGGAAGGTACTCTCGTACGCCAGGTTTTCGTCTTCTTCGTTCTCAAAAACACGAACCACTCCATGCCCAAAACGCTCCCAGGAAGCAAAAAACCCCTGGACTTTCTGGAAGTGGTCTTCGATGTCGAGCGACCCCACCATGACGGCAACAGATCCTTCCCCCTGCAGGAAACGAGCAATGAGTTCTCCCGCAAGTTCTCCGTTCTTCCTTGGGTCCACATACACGGCACTCAGGCGCTTGCTCCCCGGAGCGTCGGTGGACACCGTTACCACAGGAACGCCACGCTCAGCAAACCGGTCAATGTACGCATTGAGCCGGCTTCGGTGCCCGGGGACAAGAACAAGACCGTCAATCCGCTCTCCCAAAAGACCTTCAAGGGCTTCCTCTTCACCCTTTCCCAGAGCTTCCACTTCACGAATGTGGGGAAGAACCCGAAAATCCCGAAGCTCCATCGTTGCATCGTGGAACCCCCGCCGGACATCGTCGTAGAAGTAGTGGAGCTCCCGGGGGAAGAGCGCAGCAAGCACAACAGGAGTGTTCCTGGAGAGGACGCTGGCAACCCGATTCGTTTCGTACCCAAGTTCTCTGGCAACAGAAAGCACTTTCTTCCGGGTCTCGGGATGAATCCCCTTCCGCCCGTGCAGGGCCCGATCAACCGTCCCGATAGAAAACCCCGAAGCCAGGGCAATATCCTTAATGGTTGGGCGTTTCCTGGGCGTCATGACCGTTAACGTTCACGGCACCATTATACCACAGTACCGCGCCTGGGAAAATAATAAAATTAAGAAATTTCCGGATGCGTTCCATTCTCCTCCCTAAAGCACTCAAAGAGGAACAACAAAAACCCGCCGATCCTGTGGAAGACCCGGACCCCAGAGCGATCAAAGGATTTTGCAAGACTCAGGCAGGCAAATCCTCCCCAACGCGTACCGTGACGCTCAGAGGGGTACTGGGAAGAAAGAGACCTCAATCCAGATGGAAAACCTCTTCCATCTCTGCCCACCATTCCCCCTCTTTTCGGGTCTTTAGAGGTTCCTGGCAGGGTTTACAGAGAGCCCACCACTTCTGTGTGATGGGGTCTTCAGCCATTTTCTTCATGTCTTCCTCGTAATTCTCTCCGGTGTACTCATAGTAGCTGAAGAGATACCCGTCCTTGTAAAAAATAGTGTAATTTTGAATGTGGCAATCCTTGATGGTCTTCAGAACCTCCGGCCAGACATTCCGGTGGAGCTCCTTGTATTCCTCAACCTTATCCGGCTTGAGTCTGATAATCATCCCGAAGCGACGCACGGAACACCCTCCCTTCAGGAATCAGCATGGCATCCACAGGATCTCCGGATGATAATTTCCGGGCGCAACACCACTTCCCGGCGTTCTCGAATCTTTTCCCCTCGAATGCGTTCAAGGAGCATTTCAACCGCAAGCGTCCCCATGGTATACGCAGGCTGCTTCGCGGCCGTCAGAAAGGGGAAGAGCGCGGAGGCAAGGTCAAAGTCGTCGAACGTCACAAGCGCCAGGTCTTCAGGAACCCGAATCCCGAGTTCGCGGGCTGCCCGGATGGCCCCCACGGCAATGACGTTATTCCCGGCGAAAATCGCCTCAATAGAAGAGCCACGCTCAAGAAGCCTCCGGGTGGCCTGGTAACCAAAATCCTCCTTATAGGCCCCGATGACAATCCACTCTTCCCGGGGAGTCACCCCAGCCTCTTTCAGCGCCCTTGTGTACCCCTCAACTCGTTCCCTGCTCGTTGAAAGCACCAGAGGACCAGAGATGATGGCAATCTTTCGCTTTCCGTGAACCTCAATAAGGTGCTTCGTTAAGGCATATGCCCCGTACTCGCTGTCGCCAACGACACAGTCCCAGGAGGAGTCCTTTACCTTTCGGTCCACCAGGACCACAGGAACGCTTCTCTTGGAAAGGAACGAAAGAGAGCGCCCGTCACTGCAGCTTGAAATGAGAAGGCCGTCAACCTGTCTACGGAGCACAAGCTCAACATAGGCCCTCTCGGTCTCGGGGTCCTCATCGGTGTTGCAGAAAATGGTGTTAAAACCGTATGCTGAAGCCCTGTCCTCAACCCCCCGGGCCAGGGTGGTAAAGAAGGGGTTGGTGATGTCGGAAATGATGAGGGCAATGGTGTTCGTCTGCCGCTTCTTGAGACTCCGGGCGATGTAATTCGGCGAGTACTGAAGTTCCTGAGCAACGGCCAGGACTCTCTGCCGCGTGGCTTCACTCACACCTCTGGCACCACTTAAAGCCCGGGAAACCGTAGCAGGAGAAACCCCAGCTCTCTTCGCAACGTCGTAGATGGTTGTCATCGCACTTTCACGAAAGCCGCAGAGGATAGGTCCCCTGTTCCTTCAAAAGGCGAATGAGCCGGTCATAAAGCAGGGGGTCGACGTTACTCGCCACTGAATGGTCTGAGGCGGGCATGTACCCTCCCCCCACTGCCGCCCGGAGCTTGTAGAGCGCCTCCTTTTCTATGTCCTCCCAGGTCCCGTATCCGAGAATTCGGCTGTCAAGACCACCGAAGAACGACACCCGGTCTCCATATTGCTTCTTCAGCTCCACGGGGTCCATTCCTGCCTTGGCCTCCAGAGGATTGTACACGTCAATTCCCGCCTCAATGAGATCGGGGAAGATATCAAGGCTCCGTCCGCAACCGTGGTACACGACGATGAGCCCATGGCGATGGAGGAAATCGCACAGTCTCTTCACACAGGGGAAGAAGACCTCCCTCCAGAGCTTGGGAGAGAAAAACATTCCCTTATCATACGCCACGTCTCCCCAGATGACCATCCCGGTAAGGGGGGCGAGCTCGATTTCTCGCTCCGCAATCCCAAGCATGAAATCCGTAACCCGCTCGGCAAAGGCCTGCACCTTGTCTTTCTCAAGCACAAGGTCCACAAGGAGTCCTTCCGTTCCCCGAATACGCCACATCGTCTCATAGGGTTCGCAGATGGAACCGAAAAGGCAGAATGTATCCTTGTTACGTTCAACGTCCTCAACGAAACTCGGTAACTCCCCAAAACTATCCCCACAGTTGATGATGTCGCAGCGTTTCCCAAAGTACCGCCGATCGTCCCGGGGGTCATCGAAGGTGAATGAGGCGAAATCGTCGGCGCTCTTGACCGAGAAATCGAGGAACATCGGCATGGGGGCCGAAAAGACTTTCTTCACCGTGCACCCAAAGCCGCTCCGGAAGACCACATAGTCTTCCGTTCGCTCAAGGATGATACAGCTTTCAACCTTCGGATCCATATTCGGCGAAATGACCTTCACATCGAGGTCGTAGTACTCGTAGATATCTGTATCCTCTGGGAGATTGAAAGCCTCTCGCCACCGCTTGAGAAATCCGCTCCAGTAGAAGTCCGTGAGGGGAACCCGGTCTGGTTCTCTCCGTTCTTTCAGGGCAGTCCAAACCCGCTGAATCTTCTGTTCTGCTTTCTCCATCGCACTCACTCCTTTACTGCGCCAAGGGACAGCCCGCGAATAATGTACCGGTTGGCAAAGATAGTCACAAGAAGAGGGGGGATGATGATGACCAGGGAGCTCGCCGCAATGTCCCAGTACTGAGGGCCCCGAAGTGTCGTAAGCCCGGCCATCTGGAGGGGAAGAGTTTTGGCATTCTCAAACGTTAAGGTCAGCGCCACGAGGAACTCGTTCCAGGCGAAAATAAAGGAGAAAAGAAAGGATACCGCAATACCCGGGACAGCAAGGGGGATGACCACTGAAAAGAGCGCCCTCCAGCGGGAACACCCGTCAACCATTGCCGCTTCCTCGAGCTCCCTGGGAAGGTCAGAAAAGAACTCCTTCACAATCCAGGTCACAAGAGGCAGGTTCATGACGCTGTAGACAATAACAAGACTTGCAACGTTGTCCAGAAGCCCCAGGGTGTTGAAGAGGACGAAGAAGGGCATAGCCAGAGCAACCGGTGGAAACATCCGCTGTGATAGAATGAAAAAGGCGATGCTCTCATTCCTCCAGCGGCGGTAGACGAAACGGGTCAGGGCATATCCGGCCATGACACCCAGAATCACGGTGATGAGTGAACTCAAAAACGCCACAACGGCACTGTTTCTGAGGTATACACCCCGGGCCCCGAGAATCTTCATGACCTGGTACTCCGGCTCTCCGGGAGCCGTCCTTCCCAGAAGGTGAATCCACCCAAGGAGACTGGGTCGGAAGTCGATGAAGGGGAAAAACTTCGGCCGCGGAGCGTACACGGTCTCGTGTTCTTTGAAGGAGGTCACCACATTGTAGTAGATGGGGAAAAGGGTGAAGACAAGCCAGAAAAGCAACACCACGTAGATACCAGCCTTCTGCCAGCCACTCCGGACCTTGAAATACGTTCCCGGCATTTACCTCAACGCTCCTATCCGATGCAGGAATCTGGTGAGATACGTGAACATGATACTGATAATGACAAGCTGTACCCAGGACATGGCCGTTCCATACCCCAGGTTGAAGGACCGAAATCCCTTGAGGTAAATGTAGAAGTTCAGAGTCTCCGTTGCGGTTCCCGGCCCCCCTCCCGTGAGGACGTAAACGGTATCGAATACCTTGAAGGCATCGATAACCCGGAGAAGCACTACGGTGATAATCACTGGAAAGGCCACAGGAAGCGTGATGTGGAAGAAGACGTGGGCATGGGATGCCCCATCCACAAGAGCTGCTTCATACAGTTCCTCAGAAATCGATTCGAAGGCGGCAAGAATAGTGAAAATCATGAAGGGCGTCCACTGCCAGACGTCAACGAGAATTAGGGAAAGCAGAGCGGTTCCCCCCTTGCCCAGCCACTCCACCGGCGCAATGCCAAACCAGCCCAAGAAGTAGTTCAGTGGCCCCCGGTTGTAATCAAGGATCATTTTCCAGACATAGGAAATCGCCACAGGGGAAAGGAGCATAGGGAGCATATAAGTGACCCGGAAAAAATTCTTCCCCACCACGTCTTTCTGAAGAATCATGGCCAGGAAAATCCCAAGACCAAGCTCAATTCCCACTACAGAACCAACATAGAGGAACGAGAGGCCAAAGGCGTGGGTAAAGCGAGGGTCTTTGACCATGTCGATGAAATTCTTGAGCCCGACGAAGCGCAATCCCCCCGTCCCCGGCGTCCACTGACTCAGGGAGATGAGGATGGAGAAAATCAGAGGGAAGATGGCCAGGGAAAGGATGAAGATAAGGACGGGAAGTATCATTGCGTATTTCATGCGCCGTTCCGTCCGAAGAGCCATAGTCTCACCCCAGAAAGAAAAATCCCCCACCCCTCCGGGGGTGGGGGAAGGTTTCACTCAAGCCCCAGGTGCTGCCGGTAGAACTTGGTCTGGGCGTCCTTGCCCAGGCGCTCGGTGATGGCATTCCATTCCGCGGCACAGTCGTTCATCGCATCCTGGACCGATTTTTCTCCGGAGAGCGCAACGGTCAGATGGAGCTCATACACGTCCATGTACTCGGCAGAGCCAGGAATTCGAATGTCAATAACCGCGTTGGGATGGTCGGTCACCGCCAGAGTGTTCGCGATGTACTCCCTGGCCTCTTCCTCAGTCCAGCCAGCCTGCACCCAGGCCTCGAGGTTCTGCATGTGAGACTTGCGCCAGGGCTGGTATCCGGAGAAGGGGTTAGCCACGTCCTTGGCGCTAACTTCCGGGCTAATCATGTACTTTACAAAGTCCCAGCAGAGGTCCGGGTAATCCGTGGTGGAGGTGATGTAGAAGGACCAGCCGTTGAAGCAGTGCACCGGGGCGTAGTGGACTTCTTCCGTCTTCACCCACTCGCCCTTCTGCCAGTCCCAGTACTCCTTTGTTCCAGGAGGCAGGGCATAGCCAATGAGCCCTTTAACTTTCGACTGGACATCGTGCGAATTCGGACCGATGTCGCCCCAGTCGATAGCCATGGCAGCATGCCCAAGAATCATTTCGTTGATGACGTCACCCCGTACCCAGTCAAGACCTGGGCCACAACCCCGTTTCCCCATTTCAATAAACTTCTCGATTCCCTTGACCCAGCCGGGGCTGTTCACAAGGGGTGTCATATCTGGCTGGAAGTAGAGAATGCCCTGAGCCGGGGCTTTATCCCGGGGTACAACCACGTAGGGAGCCACCCAGGGGAGAGAGTAGAAGTACGTCTGGGCGCCACGCTTGGTGCTCCGCACAAACCCATACTCAATCTCTCCGTCGTTGTCCCAGTCCCAGCCATTGAAAAACTCAGCCACGTCGATGAGCTCGTCAAGAGTCTTCGGAGGAACGTTGTACTCGTAACCGTACTTCTCCTTGAACTTTGCCCGGTAGTCCGGGTTCCCAAGAACGTCCTTCCGGTAGAAGAGGTACATGTTGTCGTTGTCGCAGATTAGCCCATAAGTCTTGCCACCGAACATGTTCTTAAGCTTGATGCCATCGGGCACATCGGTCTCGTACTGTACCTCAGGGTCTTTCAGATAGTCATCGAGGGGGATAACATAACCCCATCCCACGAGGTCTGCCATCCAGATGTTGCCAGCAAGGAGGATGTCGAAGGCTTTGCTCCGCGTGGCCGCAGCCTGCTGCATCTTGGGAAAGAGATCAGCAAAGTCAGCTTCGATCACTTCAACCCGGTTCCCCGTCATCTTCCCCCATTCCTCGCCATGAACCTTCACCGGACCACTCACCCAGGGACCGGTCATGGCCAGAACTTTAATGGTCTTCCCTTCACCCCAGGCCATCGAGCCGGCAAGAAGGAGCACACTACAGAGAACCACAATTGCCAGAACAGTTTTCCGCATGGAAAACAACCCTCCTTTTTCTTGTTCTGCCGTAAGGAGAAAATACACCTCATCCTCCTGCACTGCTTTTAGGTCGCTCCCACCTCCCGAAATCGATTTAGTTTCATTGTAACGCGTGATGTGGCCCATGTCAAGTGAAAATCCTTCCAAATGAAACTGCAAAGGTCGCATCTTAATGCAACCGATTTCTCTCCTCAAAAAGGTTTGTTCTTCCCTGTCGGTGACTAACCAAAAGGTATTCGATATAATATAACTAAAAAGGTATCCGAATGAGCCCTGTGAACCCCTTCCGTTTCGGGAAAGAATACGTTCCGGAGTGCTTCATCGACCGGGAAAGAGAATACGGCGACATTCTCGCCGGGGTGGAGAACGGGGTGAATCTCGTACTCATTGCTCCCCGGCGTTTTGGGAAGACCTGGCTTTTGCAGAAGTTTGCCCGGGAAAGCGGCTTCCCCACGCTCTACATCGACCTTTTCGGCATCCTCTCCGTGAGGGATTTCGCCACGCAGATGGCGCAGGAGGCCTACCGCCTCCTCAGAGAGGAAAACCCGGTCGCTTTTGTCACGCGCTTTTTGAAGGACATCGCCCAGTATGTGTCCTTCAGCATCACTACCCGGGGGGTTTCCTTCTCCCTGCATCCCACGCTCCCTGAAGAGGAGTGTCTCCAGGAGGCCCTGCGGTTGCCCCACGTGCTCCACGAAACCCTGAAGACCCAGGTTGCGGTTATCCTTGACGAGTTCCAGGAATACGAGCGCCTCTCCCCAAAGCTTCCCGGACTCATCCGGAGCGCTTTCCAGCGCAAAGGGGGGACAAGCTACATCTTCTCCGGTTCCCGACGGCACTTCTTAGAGCGGCTCTTCTTCACCACAGGCGGTCCCCTCTACTTCTCGGCCAAACGCGTTGACATGAGCAACTTCCTTCCCAGAGAGGCCACTCTGCGCTACCTTGAAGAGCGGTTCCGAAAAAGCGGCAAAAACATCCAGGAAGAGGCCCTGCTGTATCTTTTTGACCTCACCAGGGGACACCCGTACTACGTCCAGTTCCTCTCCTACGAGGTCTGGAACCTTGGTGGACAGTGGATCACAAAGGACACGGTCGATGCCGCCTGCGAGACGCTTCTGTGCCACGAGTCCTACAACTATGATGTCCTCATCGAGGCCCTGGGGTACAAGCACCTCAAAAAAGTCCTTTCGCTTCTCGCCTCAAAAGAAAAGGAGATTTTCAATCCCCAGGTCCTGACAAGATGGGGCATCTCGAGTCCGGCGCTCCTCCAGAAGACCCTGGCAAAGCTCATCGACTACGGCATAGTAGAAAAACTCCACCCCGGGAAGTACGAGCTCCTTGACCCGCTCTTTGCCATGTACGTGGAACGGCGCTTTGGCAGCCGATGAGTGTGGTGTGGTATAATTCCCTGGAAGTGAGGGGTGGTGTCCCTGGCAAGGTGTATAAAAACCGCCACAAAAGCATTCTTGCGCTGCCCTGTGTGCCAGGTGCGTCCCGAACCCAATCTGGGAGAGCACCTTCTCCGAGAGCACGGCGAAGAAGCCCTTAAGAAGGCCGTTCTCGAGGCGAAGCAATCCGGTCTTTCTGATGTTCAGATTGGGGCAATATTTGGGATTACCTTCCGACAGCTCGAACGCATTGTCACTGAGACCTACGGGGTGAATATCTCAATGCTTCGGCAATCCCGGCGCATTACCTCATGGGAACCAAGGGAGTTTCGGGAAGAAACCACAACGGTCTGGAGCTATCCCAAGCGTGGAGACTGGGCCACTCACCACGGAGGATACCGGGGAAACTGGTCTCCGTACGTTCCCCGCAATGTCATCCTTAAGTACTCCCGGCCTGGAGATCTTGTGCTTGACTACTTTGTGGGTGGAGGAACAACAGCTGTTGAAGCCAAACTCCTCCACCGCCGGTGCATTGCCAGAGACATCAACCCCGTTTGTGTGACGATGACCAAGGAGCATCTTGACTTTACTCCGCCTGAGACCCTTTTTGAAGAAGGCCCAGTTTTTGAGCCGGTGGTCTCTGTCGGGGATGCGAGGGATCTCTCCGACATCGAAAACGACACAATCGATCTCATCTGTGCCCATCCACCCTATGCCGGCATCATAAACTACAGCACCAGGATCGAGGGGGATCTCTCAGCGCTTGATGTACCGGACTTTCTGGAGGAAATGCGCAAAGTTACCAGGGAAAGTTTTCGGGTCCTTAAGCCAGGAGCAAGTGCGCCATTCTCATTGGGGATACCAGAAAGAGAAAACATGTTGTTCCCATCGGTTTTGCCCTCATTGGGATTTTCCTCGAAGCGGGATTCTCGCTGAAAGAGCTCGTAATCAAGCGGCAACATAACTGTAAGACGACCGGTTTTTGGAGGGAAAAAAGCCTTGCCTCCAACTTCCTACTCCTGGCTCATGAGTATCTGCCCATCTTCGAAAAAGCCCTTAGCCGATCAGACCGTTCCTCCTCTCACCCGCCTTCAAACCCTGGCATTGGTGTCCGAATCATCGACTCTGTGCCCCTTCTTAACCATAAGGTGGATCTTGAAACCACCTCCGTCTGGATCCTTCCCGAAGAGGAATACAATGCTTCCCTTAATACCAACGTTATTCAACGATATGCCCAGAGAGGATCGTATCGGGTGCTTTCCATCGAATCTTTCTCCCGGGAAGCAGAGCCTGCCTTTTCTTTCGAACCGCTCGCTCTCCTTTTCATAAAATCACCAGTGCTTCTGGAAGCCAGAGACCAGCAAATCCTGCACTCTTACCCCGAGCTTCTAAAGAGGCTTCTGGAAAAATGCCTCCCCCAGCTTATCCCTGGAGGATTTCTTGTCGTTGAAACACGGGATGTTCGGGTCGACGGATATATTGAACCCATGGGAAAGTACGTTATTGATGCCCTCCACCATCAGAAACTCTGGCTGAAAGAGATTGTCATTGTGACCTCGGAGAGAAAAAGCCCGCTTCCCCCAAGAAAGAATGATGAGAATCTTGAAATCGTTCATCAGTACCTCCTCGTTTATGAAGTTCTGGAGTAAAAGAATTCTGGCTCTGATTGCTGCCCTCTACTATTACCTTAAGTCCTCGTACCAGATATGGCGGGTCAAGCATCTCCAGGTAGACGACTGCATTTACACCACCGAGAAAGGGGTAAGGATAAATGTCTATCCCGGAAAAAAGAAAGAATCTCCTCACGATTTTAAAGTGAAGTTTCAAGAACCGGGAAAGAAAGAACGAACTCCTGCCCATGTCCACATCATTGTGGAAATGTATGTCAAGCACGCTTACAACCCAAACCTCACCCTGAAACTCAAAGAACACATTCTTCAAATGATGCAACAGATTAGGCCTTCAAACTCCTTCCCTCCCCACCTTCAGTTTTTCAAACCTCAACATGTTGATCCCTTCCGGGAACTTGACAGGGTTGGAGAGTTCACCGTGGAATTCCTCCCCGTTGTGATTGAGCTTCTTGCCATCCAGGAAAAAACGAACTACCCCCAGGGATTGCTTACCGAAAGTCTCTACAGGGATTTCGGCGTCAAGGATCGGTTCTCGGTAATCCAGAAAGCAATTTTCAGAGGTCAGAAGTGATGTGTCCCACTGGTTGAACGCCCTATTTCCCCAACGCTCCTTCTGACATCAGAACCCTGAGTTTTCTCAGTTTTCCAGGTGTGGAACGAGGGCTTTTCCTGTACAATAGAAAGAGAAAGGAGGCGGAAACATGAACGAGGAGTACCGCGAGGGAACCCGCCCTGAGGAAACGAGGGAGTCTCCAGAGGTCCTGGGGGAAATCACCATCGCTCCAGATATCATCGCGACTTTAGCCGCCATCACCACCATGAAAGTTCCTGGGGTCACGGGAATGGCCGGGGTGCCAGCGGCTTCCCTGAGTGCCCTCATCGGCAAGCGGGAGCTCAACAAGGGTGTCAAGGTGGAGGTCAAGGACAAAACGGTCCACCTTGAGATTGCCATCGTGGCCGACATCGATTCCGTGCTCATCGACGTTGCCCGACGGATCCAGCGGGAGGTCAAAAACGTCGTGGAAACAAAAACCGGCATGACGGTCACCAAAGTCGACGTCAACATCCGCGACGTTTCCTACAGAGAAGAGCCAAAAGAAGAAGCCCCCCAGGGCTAAAAAGTGATTCTGTCCCGGATGTTCTCGAGTTTCTTGGGACCGATGCCCTTGACCTTGAGGAGGTCTTCAGGGTTCTGAAAGGGTCCGTGGGTTTCACGGTATTCGACAATTCGCTGCGCCAGCACCTCACCGATCCCGGGAAGGGATTCGAGTTCTTTTGAGGAAGCCGTGTTCACGTTGATCAGTGAAGACGACGCAACAGAGCTCCGTACTGCTACTTGAGAAGAGGCTCCCTCAGGAACTTCTCCAGAGGATGGAGGAGGAGCAAAGGGGATGGCAATTTTCTGTCCATCGTAAAGCGGCGCAGCAAGGTTGAGCCCAGAGAGATCCGCTCCCTCTTTTATCCCTCCAGCACGCTCGATGAGCTCGTACACCCGTGTGCCCTCAGGAACCCGGTACACCCCTGGACGGTGGACACCGCCTTCGATCTGGACGACGAACACCACAGGGGCTTTCTCCTGTGGACGGTTTACCCACCAGACCACCCCCACGAAAAGCAGGGCAAACCCCAGAGCCAGAACGGCAAAGATCCGTTCCTTTCGGGTGAGGGACATCATACCACGATGTTGACGAGCTTATCCGGAACGTAAATGTGCTTCTTCACTGGTTTTCCGTTGAGCCACTGGCGAATGCGCTCGTCCTCCAAGGCCCTCCGGAGCACCTCTTCCTCCCGCATCCCCCGGGGCACCACGACTTTCCCCCGAACCTTGCCGTTGACCTGGACGACGATCTCTACCACGCTCTCCTGGAGTTTCTCTGGGTCGTAAGTGGGCCAGGGAGCCACAGAGAGATACCCCTTCTCCCCCAAAAGTTCCCAGAGTTCCTCGGTGATGTGAGGAGCAATGGGGTTCAGCAGGGAAACGAGCGTCCGCATTCCGAAGAGGAGGAGTTCTTTCTCCCTGGGATGCACACCCTTTTCTCCCAGGAAGCGGAGGTAATCGGTGAAATCGTTGAGGAGCTCCATCATGGCGCTTATCGCCGTGTTGAAGTGGAACTTCTCGGTGATGTCGGTATTGACCCGGAAAATCGTCTGGTGGATCCGGCGCTCCACCTTCCGGTATTCCTCTTCCCCAAAGGGGACACCGTCTTTGGGAACAAGTTCCAGGATGTCCTGAGCCGCGCGCCACACCCGGTTCAGGAAACGGAAAGCCCCCTCCACGCCCCGGTCGGACCACTCCATATCGAGTTCTGGAGGACCGGCAAAGAGGATGAAGACCCGGACCGTGTCGGCCCCGAATTTCTCGATGATATCCCGGGGACTCACCGTGTTCCCCTTGGACTTCGACATCTTCGCCCCATCCTTGGTGACCATCCCCTGGGCAAAGAGGTTCACGAAAGGTTCCCGGAACTTCACAAAACCCAAGTCGTGAAGGACCTTGGTGAAGAAACGGGCGTACAGGAGATGCAGAATAGCGTGTTCCACCCCGCCGATGTACTGGTCAACGGGCATCCAGTAGTCGATGTCCTCCGGTTCAAAGGGCTTGTCCTTTGTCCAGGGAGAGCAATACCGGAGGTAGTACCAGGATGAGCACACGAAGGTATCCATGGTGTCGGTCTCACGCCTGGCCGGACCCTTGCAGCGAGGACAGGTCGTCCGCACGAACTCCTCGCACCGGGCAAGGGGTGAGGGACCAGTGGGGAGGAAATCCACATTAGGCGGAAGGAGCACCGGTAGATCCTCCTCCGGTACCGGAACCTCGCCACAGCGGTCACAGTAGACGATAGGGATGGGCGCACCCCAGTAGCGCTGACGGGAGATGAGCCAGTCCCGAAGGCGGTACGATACCGCCCGCTTCCCCAGGCCCTTCTCTTCAAGAAAGGCAACGACCTTCTCTTTCCCTTCCTCAGAAGGCAGACCACTGAAGGGACCGGAGTTCACCATGACGCCCGGGCCGGTGTAGCATCCCTCGGAAACCCCCTCAGGAGGTGCAATGACTTGCCGGATGGGAAGGCCGTACTTTTTTGCAAACTGCCAATCCCGCTCATCGTGGGCTGGAACGGCCATAACCGCTCCAGTTCCGTACTCAAGGAGGACGTAATCGGCAATCCAGATGGGAACCCGCTCACCATTGAGGGGGTTCACCACCTCTTTGCCAATGAACATCCCTTCTTTTTCCGAAAGGTCTGAAATCCGCTCGATTTCGCTCTTTCGGGCAATTCGCTCCCGGAACTCCTGCACCTGCGCCTCGTACGGGGTTCCCCGGACGAGTTCGTCCACCAGGGGGTGTTCCGGAGCAAGGAGGAAAAAGGTTACCCCAAAGACGGTATCAGGGCGGGTGGTGAACACCGTGATGGTTTTCCCAAGTTCGGGAAGCAGGAAATCGATGTAGGCTCCTTCGCTTCTCCCGATCCAGTTCCGCTGCATGGTGAGGACACGTTCAGGCCAGCTTCCCAGAAGCTCCATATCCTTGAGCAGGTCCTCGGCGTACTTCGTGATGCGGAAATACCACTGGCTGAGCTTGCGCCGTACCACTGGGGTTCCGCAGCGCTCACAGGCACCATCCACCACCTGTTCGTTGGCTAAAACCGTGGCGCAGGAAGGGCACCAGTTCACCGGGCCTTCCTTTTTGTAGGCGAGGCCTGCCTTGTAGAACTGCAGGAAAAACCACTGGGTGAAACGGTAGTACTCGGGCTCGCAGGTGATCACTTCCCTTCGCCAGTCATAACTTATTCCCAGGCGCTTCAAGACCTCCCGCATGCGCTCGATTTTCTCGTGGGTCCAGATGGCCGGATGAATCCCGTGCTGAATGGCAGCGTTTTCAGCCGGAAGTCCGAAGGCGTCAAAACCCATGGGATGAAGGACATTGTACCCCTGGCGGATGAAATACCGGGCCACCACGTCACCAATCACGTAGTTTTTCACGTGGCCCATGTGCGGGTCGCCTGAAGGGTAAGGGAACATCTCAAGGACATAGTACTTCTTCTTCGTCTCGTCCCGCTCGACCTGGAAAACCTTTCCCTCTTCCCAGCGCTTTTGCCACTTCTCCTCAATTGCAGCAAAATCGTACCCCTGCGCCACGGAAAACCCCCCAATAGAGAAAAAGCCCGCCCTTTCGGACGAGCCTGGAATTTCTGGTGGAGCTGACGGGATTTGAACCCGTGACCTCCTCCACGCCAAGGAGGCGCGCTCCCAACTGCGCCACAGCCCCGGAACGCATCCATATTATACCATCTTTTTCAGCACCCACAAGGGGGCACCGGCGAAAAGAACCAAAACCCGGGGATTCACTCCCCGGGTCGGACAACCCGCACGAGAATCTCGCCGGGTTTGACGAGGTGAAGCTTTTCCCGGGCAAGCTTCTCGATGTACCAGTCCTCTTCAAGGTACTGCCGCTCCTTGGCAAGATAGGCAATCTGCGTCCGGAGCTCCGCTTCCCTTTTTGTGAGCTCTTCAAGTTCCCGAGAAAAGCGAACGTACTCCGCCACCTTTGCGCTGAAGCGAGGGGCAAAGAAAAAGAGCGCAAAGGTAAAGAGCACCACGAACAGGAACTTCTGCCACCTGGGTTCAGGAGGCAGCGAATCGGAAAACCGATTTACCCCGGAATACGGCCGCACTCCCCAGCTCTTCCTCAATTCGCAGAAGCTGATTGTACTTGGCGATACGTTCGGAACGGCACACAGAGCCTGTTTTGATCTGCCCGGTATTGCAGGCCACCGCCAGGTCGGCGATGGTGGTGTCCTCGGTCTCTCCTGAGCGATGGGAAATGATAGCCGTGTACCCGGCTTTTTTCGCAAGCTCGATGGTCTCCATGGTCTCGGTGAGGGTACCAATCTGGTTGAGCTTGATGAGGATGGAGTTGCACACGCGCTCCCGAATGCCCCGCTCAAGCCGCTCCTTATTCGTCACAAAGAGGTCATCCCCCACAAGCTGCACCCGATGCCCCAGGGCAAAGGTGAGCTTCTTCCAGCCCTCCCAGTCCTCTTCGGCAAGACCATCCTCGATGGAAATAATCGGGTACTTCTCCACAAGCTCCGTGTAGAACTCCACCATCTCGTCAACATTCCGGCGCGCGCCTTCGCGCTCGAAGACGTAGATGCCGTCCTTGTAGAGCTCTGAAGCGGCCGTGTCCAGGGCGAGGTACACGTCCTTCCCCGGCTCGTACCCGCTCATCTGGATGGCCTCGAGAATCACCTCGATGGCCTCAATGGAAGATCGCAGATTCGGCGCAAATCCTCCCTCATCCCCCACACCGGTAGAGTACCCCCGCTTTTTCAGCACCTTCGCCAGGGTGTGGAAAACTTCGGCACCCATCCGGAGGGCTTCCGCAAAAGAGGACGCTCCGCAGGGAACAATCATGAACTCTTGGATGTCAACGCCGCTGTCAGCGTGCTTGCCCCCGTTCAGGATGTTCATGAAAGGAACGGGGAGCTCCCGGGCATTGACCCCACCGAGGTAACGGTAGAGGGGGAGTTCCGTGTACATTGCTGCCGCCTTTGCACAGGCCAGAGACACCCCGAGGATGGCGTTGGCGCCGAGCTTGCTTTTATTTGGCGTTCCGTCAAGCTCGATGAGGGTCTTATCAATAAGTGCCTGATCCAGGGCATCAAGCCCGATGATTTCCGGAGCGATGATTTCGTTCACGTTCTCTACGGCCTTGCGGACGCCTTTCCCTCCGTAACGGCTCTTGTCCCCATCGCGAAGCTCCACTGCCTCAAAGGTTCCCGTTGAAGCACCGGAGGGAACGGCAGCCCTGCCGAAGGCCCCTGAAGCCAGGGTCACCTCCACCTCAATCGTCGGGTTTCCCCGAGAATCGAGGATCTCCCGGGCGTGGACATCGAAAATGGTGCTCATTGGGCTCCACTCCTTTCTTCTTTCGTGATTCGAACGACACTTCCTGAGGGGACCCGCTCCAGACTCGCGATATCCCCCACCATCTTCCCCACCACCTCCACCGGGCTTGCTGGGCGGATCTCCCCAGGGGTCCGGCTCGCCGGCGTCGGGCCAAAGAAGAGACAGAGACACGCCCCATCTGGCCAGTAGGCCACATCCCCCAGATCAACCACTTCCCGGGGATGGGTGATGGCGCTCTTCACCGGGATGGGAAAGTACATTTCCTTCCCCCAGGTGTTCACCCGCCCCTCAAAGGGGAGCACCGTGAGGATTTTCTCCGCAAGAGCGGTATCGAAAAGCTCTGCCGAAATCGCTATCCCTCGATCCGGAAAGCTCAGCACAATCCGCTCAGGCATGGCATCTTCTCCCTCCCTGTGACATCCACTTCCCAGACAACCCCAAGGCCCATGCCAACTCCTCCCACCTCCCGAACGTCCGGAGGTCGCTCTCCCGTGAAACGGAAAAGGAGACGGGCAAAGTGGAAAAGATCTCCACAGAGCAGCCTCAGGGCTTCTTCGTTCTTCTCTTCCCCCAGGGCAAGGGTCACACGCACATTCTGGGGTTTCTTCAGAACCCCACTCAGGTCAAGTGACGTTACCCTTTTGAGGTTGTCCCCCAATCCAGTGAGCTCCCGACCCGCGGCATCGAAGAAACGTACTCCCAGGGCTTCCAGAAGGCCCATACCACCGTCCAGGGGGTGTTTCCCAGGAAGTATGAGCACAATGTCCTTTCCTCCCCGCACTACCGCTTCGAGGAGGAGTTCGCCGACTCCATAGGTGGTCGCGAAAAGCAAATCCCACTCCCGGAAGAACTCGCAGAGGTCAAAGACCACCATTTCGGGGGAGGGTACATACCCCACAATCTGCACTCGCTCGCCCATGGGACCCTGCACCTGGAATAGCCACCTCTTGCCTACCATTCCTCCTCCTTCCGCTCCAGCTTCACCACCCGGTACATGGACTCCTCGTCCCCTCGCGGGGCTGTCAGGGCCAGAACCTCCACCGTCATCTCCCACTCCGGTGACCGGAGGGTGATGAGATCCCCTACCTTCACCTGATAAGCCGGTTTGGCCACACGGCCGTTCACCAGAACCCGCTCGCTCCGGCAAGCAAGCTGCGCCACCGGGCGTCGCTTGATGAGGCGTGAGACTTTCAGGAATTTATCAAGTCGCATTCCTCTTCCCAGGAAAAGAGCTCATCCCCATCAAGCTCGGGGAAGCAGGAGTAGTCACCTCCCTTTCCCACCATGACCATGGTGAGTACAGAAAGCGCTCCCCGGCCTTTGAGGAATCGCTCGAGGAACTCCCGTTCCTTCTCCGAAGCAAAGGAACGCACCACGGCAACCACGCGTTTCCCCAGGAGATCCCCCACGCTCTCCCAGAGGATTTCAGGAGGTTCTGTCGAAAGCCCCAGGGCACGGACTTCCTTCTCTAAGATACCACTCAAAACGCTTGCAAGGAGCATCCCCCCGGCGTTCACCCCCACAATGCAATCCGGGTTCCATCCCCGAACAAGGGGCAAAAGCAGCCGAACTCGTTCTAAGAGCGCCTCAAAGGTTCTCTTTTGGCCTTTTCCCATAGGGCATCCATCTCCTCCAGGGAAGCTTCAGAAATATCTTTCCCCAGGGCTCTCAGATTTTCCTCCACAAAGGCGAATCGCTCAGCAAAACGGTCACAGGCCTTCTGCAGTGCGTCCTCTGGTTGGATTCCCAGGTGCCTGGCGAGGTTCACCAGAGCGAAAAGCAGGTCACCCAGCTCCTCCTCCATCCGTTTCTGGTCGGTGTTCTTCCAGGCCTCCTTGAATTCCTGCCATTCCTCCTCAACCTTCTTCTCCACATCACGGGCATTCTTCCAGTCAAAACCCACCCTGGCCACCCGGGCCTGCATGGAGAATGCCCGCAGAAGAGCTGGCAAAGACCTGGGGAGAGAGGCGAGCATGCTTTCTCTCTCGCGCTCCTTCTCCTTGATTTTCTCCCAGTTGAGGAGTACTTCTTCAACGTCCTTGACTCTCGCTTCCCCAAAAACATGGGGATGGCGCTTTTTCATTTTGGCAATGATGTAGGTGAGAATATCTTCGATGGTGAAAGAAGACTTTTCCTTCCCAATCTGGGCGTGGAAGACAATGTGAAGGAGCATATCTCCAAGCTCCTCTCGAAGCGCCCCCTCATCCTCCCGGTCAATGGCATCGAATGCCTCGTAGAGCTCCTCAAGCATAAGGGGCTTGAGGGTTGTGCGGGTCTGTTCCCGATCCCAGGGGCATCCGTGCTCCCCTCGAAGCTGTGCCACAATGTCCACGAGTTCCTCAAAAAGCTCACCGACGGTCTTTTGCTCCACCGTGATTCGCCACCTTCGCAAAGAGCATTCCCAGCGTCTCCACGGGCACTCGAGGCAGGCGCAGGAGCACCTGTGCGTGGTCGGTTACGAGCTTCCCCTCTATGCCCAGAGCCTTTCCTTCCTCTTGGAACCTCACGAGCATCTCAAGAGGAGCGGCAAGGTACACGCCATCACCTCGCTCCTCCAGAGTCGTAACCTGAGTTATTTTAGCACAAGAGCGAATCCGTGTAATCTCAAAGAGCCGACGAACCTCCTCCGGCATCTTGCCAAAGCGGTCCTCGAGTTCCTCTTGGAGTTCCTGCCTCTCCCTCTCGGTCCGTGCGGCGAAGAGCCGCTGGTAGAAACGGAGGCGTTCGCTCTCGTTCTCGATGTAGGATGAGGGGATGAACGCTTCCTCCCGCAGGCGTATCACGGGTTCCGGACCGGACGGCACCTCCTCCCCCCGCTGGCGGGCAATCTCCTCCTCAAGGAGCTTCATGTAAAGGGAAAATCCCACCTCCTGGATGAATCCATGCTGTTCTGTGCCGAGGATATTCCCCGCTCCCCGGATTTCCAGATCCCGCAGGGCGAGCTTTAACCCCGAGCCCGTCCCGCCGAACTCGAGAAGCGCCTCAAGGCGTTCCCGGGCCTCATTCGTGAGGTGACGGGGGTAGAGGAAATAGGCATAGGCCTCCCGGTCAAACCTCCCCACCCGGCCCCGGAGCTGGTAAAGCTGCGCCAGACCAAAGAAAGGAGCAAAGTCCACAATGAGCGTGTTAGCCCGGGGGACATCAATGCCGATTTCCACAATGGTTGTTGCAAGAAGAAGTGGGATATCGCCCCGATAGAATCCCTCCATAATCCGCTCAAGTTCCCGCCCCCGAAGCCTCCCGTGGGCCACCGCAAGGGGGAGATCAGGAAAAAGCGCCCGGAGTTCCTGCTCCACCCGGAAGAGGTCCCGGATGCGGGGACATACGTAGAAGACCTGACCACCCCGGGCGAGTTCCCGGCGAATGGCCTCCTCAATGGTCTTGAGGTTCCGGGGAAGCACGAGCGTGTACACCGGTTTTCGCCCCTCGGGAGGGGTTTCGATGACGCTGATGTCCCGGATACCCAGAAGGGAAAGGTAGAGCGTTCGGGGGATGGGCGTGGCCGTGAGCGTGAGAACGTCGACGTTTGCGCGGAGCTTTTTCAGGTGCTCTTTGTGCATGACCCCAAAACGCTGCTCCTCATCGATGATGAGAAGCCCCAGGTCTTTGAACTGTACGTCCTTTTGGAGGATCCGGTGTGTGCCGATGAGGATGTCAATCTCCCCCCGGGCGGTTTTCTCGATGATCTCCCGCTGTTCTTGAGGGGTGCGGAAGCGGTTGAGGACGGCAATCCGCACCGGGAAATGCTTCATGCGCTCGCAGAAGGTGAGGTAGTGCTGTTCGGAAAGGAGCGTGGTTGGGGCAAGAAGGGCGACCTGCTTTCCGTCCATCACCGCTTTGAACGCTGCTCGAACAGCAACTTCCGTTTTCCCGTAGCCCACATCCCCACAGACCAGTCGATCCATGGGACGGGGACTCTCCATGTCTCTTTTGACCTCCTCGATGGCCCGCTTTTGATCAGGAGTCTCGAGGAAAGGAAAGGAGAGTTCAAGCTCCCGCTGCCAGGAGGTATCGGGGGAGAAGGCGTGCCCTCGCTCAATGTGCCTTCGGGCGTAGAGCTCGAGGAGCTCCCGGGCAACCTTCTCCACTGCCCGGCGAACCCGCTCCTTGGCTCTCTTCCAGTCATCTCTCCCCAGCCGATGGACCTCGGGCTTTGCCTCCCCAAGACCCACGTACTTCTCCACAAGGTGCGCATTCTCCACAGGGACATAGAGCCTGTCCCCTCCAGCATAGGCGATCTCGAGGTACACTCGCCGAACTCCTCCCACCACCATCTCCCGCAGCCCCTGGAAGACGCCAATGCCTTCTTCCTCGTGGACCACGTAGTCCCCGGGAGAGAGCGTCTTAAGGAGCTCCTGAGGGGAAACCCGGCGACGTTCCTTCCCCCTCACGAATTCATACCCAAAGATATCCTCTTCCCCCAGAAAGACCTGCCGCGGGCGACCAGTGAGGAACCCCTTCCGGAGGAACCCCTCAACGAGTGTCACCTGCTGCTTGATCCCCTCGCCCTGTAGCATTTCCTCAAGAAGCGCCCGTTTCCCTTCGGGGAGGAAGAACACCACCTGCGTAAGAGGCTGATCCTGCACAAAGCGAAAAAGCGCCGCAAGATCCCCCAAAAAGGCAGGGGCGCGCTCCACAGAAAGAGGAAACCTCTTCCCCTCACCAAGGCCAAGGAACACCGTGTAGGGGACCGGGAAAAGGACTCCTTCAAGGAGCACACTTTCCCAGAATACCACCTTTGCCCAGCGTCCGAGAACCTTCCGGAGTTCGATTTTCCGGAACTCTCCACTCCTGGGAGGGAGGAAGAGACTTTCGATGTCGGTTCGGGTCCTCTGGGTCTCGGGGTCAAAGAGCCGCATCCTCTCCAAAACGTTTCCCCACCAGTAGGTGCGAACCGGCTCCTCAAGGTGAGGTGGGAAGAGGTCCAGTACCTCACCACGCGGGGCAACCTGGCCCCGTTCCCGAACGGTCTCCACCCGTTCATATCCCAGGAAGAAGAGAAGGTCGAGGAGCTTCTCCCGGTCAACGTGGGCACCTCTTTCTAAGAAAAAGGAGTGTGAGAGGAAGTACTCGAGCTCCTCAACGTCCTGGCGCAGGTCGCCCACAGCCACCACCAGAACCCCCCGGGGGGATTCCCGGAGGTCCTTCTGGAGCGTCACGCCAGAAAAGGGCAGGGCGAGATTCACCTCAAGTACTGGCTCATCACGCCCAAAGAACTTCCGCCAGGTCCTCAGTTCCTCAACCACTCGCTTCCGTTCCACCTCCTGGGAGACCACGTACACCACTGGATACCGTGTCCCCAGAAAGAGCGCACACAGCGACCCAAAGGAGGAAGGAACGGAGAGGTTCACCGAAAAAGAGCGCAGGAGCTCTCCTTCGAGGTTCTGGAGATCCTCAAAAAGGTCAAGCCTATTCCCCATGAACGTTCAGAGCGCCACCCAGGTCACAATGGCGTAGGTGAGACCGAAAGAGAGAAGGCTTCCACAGACCGCCTGCAGAACGTTGTGCTTGCGGAGCACCACCCGTGCCCATCCAAGCGGCACAAGGAGCCCATAAAGCAGGGCAAAGAGCGGATGCACAAGAAGCAAAAGAGCTGTCACCGGCCCTGCAATACCGGCAAGGTGCAGACTGATCTTCCAGAAAAGCGAAATCACCGCCCCCGCAAGGGTCACGGCAATGTAGCACAGGGTAATGGCAAGAAGCGGAGGCGGGGCATCAAAGAGTACAAGTACAGCAAGGAGCACCCCATATATCCCCACAATCCCAAGGTACGGGAAGAACCGCTCCTCTCTCCTTGGAAGGTCCGGATCCGAAACCTTTCCCCTTCTGGCCAGCCACAGAACAAAGACGGTGGGGAGAACACTCACAAAAAGCACCGACAGAAGAAAAAGCCCCAGAGCTCTCATCCCCCTGAGGTACTTCGCCGACACCAGGGCGTAAAGGAGAATGGCCACAGCCTGAGGCTGCAAAACAAGGGACAGAAGCTCAGCAAGCCTCTTTCTGTCCATTTTCCTCCCGGGCATTGAAGACGTTCATCGCCCGCTGTACCCCCCACTCCACAATACAGAGCACTGCCTCAGCAGCTCTCTTTTCCGCTGCCTCGAGAATGATGCTTTCTTCTTTTTCGGGAACCCCAAGTACGTGGTCCACCACGAGTTCCCGGCGCTCGGGCTTCCCGATGCCCACTCGCACCCGGACGAAATCCTCCCGCCCCAGGGCTTCCACGATGGACTGCAGACCCCGGTGCCCCGCCACACCCCCACCGATTTTGATACGCACTACCCCTGGGGGGAAGTCGAGCTCGTCGTGAATGACAATGAGCTCCTCAAAGGCGCAGCCATGATGGGCAAAAAAGGCCAAAAGCCCTTCACCACTTAAGTTCATAAAGGTCAGGGGCTTGAGGAGGTAGAGAGTCTTGTCCCCCACCACCCCCCGGGCCCAGCTGAAACGGTCTTCGCTTTTCCAGGGAACACCGAGACGTTCTGCCAGAATGTCCACCACGCGGAATCCCGCGTTGTGCCGCGTTCTCTCAAACCGCGTCCCAGGATTCCCCAGTCCCACAGCAAGAAACACGGGTTACCTCATTTCTCCTTCTCGGCCTTCCCTTTGGCAATAACCTTCGGAGCTTCGGGTTCCTCCTCAGTCTTCTCCTCTTCTTCCGCCACGATTTCAGGTGGTGTGACCACCACCACAACCTCGTCAGGATTCTCCGCAACGGTCACACCTTCTGGAACCTTGAGTTCCCGAACGTGGATGGCATCGCCTATCTCGAGTTCCGTCACATCGACCACGATGGCCTCAGGAATGGCATCGGGGAAGCACTCAATCTCAAGCTCCGGCGTAGCGATCTCGAGAATACCCCCTGCCTTCACACCCTTCGCCTCACCCTGAACGACCACCGGAACCGTGAGGGAGATTTTCTGGTCGGCCTTCACCTCGTAGAAATCGATGTGCCAGATTTCGTTCTTCACCGGGTTGTACTGGATGTCCTTGATGATGCCCCGCCGTTTCTCGCCGTCAATGGAAAGCTCAAGGATGTGGTGCGTGACCCCCGGAATGCGGAGGATGCGCTCCAGTTCTCCAAGACGAATTTTCAGGGGTTCAGACCCCGAAGCGCTGTCCCGGGAGTACAGAACAGCAGGCACATACCCCATGCGGCGAAGTTTCCTTGCTCCACCCTTCCCGAGTTCCTGGCGCCGTTCAAGGGCAACGGTGATGGTTTCTCCTCTCTTCATCGTCACTCACTCCTTCGCTCATATGAAGAGTTCACTCACGGAACGTTCCCCGTGGATGCGCTTGATGGCTTCGGCGAAAATAGGCGCCACCGAGAGTACCTTGACCTTATCCCCCACCCGGCGGGAGAGCTCTTCCCTATCGAGGTGGATGGTGTTGGTCACCACCACCTCCTTAATGGCCGATTCCCGGATACGATCAAGCGCCGGTTCACTGAAGAGGGGATGCGTGGCGCAGGCGTAGACCTCTCTCGCCCCCCGCTCAAGGAGTGCCTCGGCCCCTTCCACGAGAGTCCCCGCCGTGTCGATGAGGTCGTCGACGATGATGGCCGTTCGACCCTTCACGTCGCCGATGACGTTCATCACCATGACCTCAGAGTACGATGGACGGTGCTTGTCGATGACCGCAAGATCCACCCCGAGGCGGCTGGCGAAGTTCCGGGCCCGAGCCGTACCCCCCACATCAGGGCTCACCACCACGACGTTCTCCAGGTTCTTTGAGGCAAAGTACCGGGCAAGGAGCGACTGGGCAGCGAGGTTGTCCACAGGAATGTCGAAAAAGCCCTGGATTTGCCCGGCGTGGAGGTCCATGGTGAGGATTCGGTCTGCCCCTGCGGTCACCAGGAGATTGGCCACAAGCTTTGCCGAAATCGGCTCTCGACCCTTGGTCTTCCGGTCCTGCTTGCAGTACCCGTAGAAGGGGATGACTGCCGTGATGCGCTCGGCCGAGGCCCGATGCAGGGCGTCAATCATGATGAGGAGCTCCATGAGATGATCATTGGCCGGGGGAGAGGTTGGCTGGACGACGAAGACGTCACAGCCCCGCACGCTCTCTTCAATCCGAACCCGGATTTCCCCATTGGGGAAACGCCCAAGGTCCACCCGCCCGAGGGGAATATCAAGGTACCAGCAGATTTCCTGGGCAAGATGGGGATTGGCGCTCCCCGAAAAGACTTTCAGGTGCTGGGTCATGTCGATGAAATTGAACATCCCTCACTCATCCCCCGCGCTTTCTCTTCGCCCATCCCTCAACGTTCACCTGTTTTGCCCTCCCCACCCCCAGGGCATAGGGAGGAACGTCCTGGGTGATGGTGGAGCCGGCAGCGGTGTACGCTCCCCTACCAATACGGACAGGAGCCACCAGGGAATTGTTGCTGCCGATGAAGACCTCGTCTTCAATGAAGGTTGGGTTCTTCTTTTTTCCGTCGAAGTTGCAGGTAATGGTCCCCGCGCCAATATTCACCGCTTTCCCAATGGTCGCATCGCCAAGGTACGACAGGTGCAGGGCCTTGGTTTCCTCTCCGACGAAAGAGTTCTTCACCTCCACGAAATTCCCGATGCGCACCCCCCTGGCCAGTTCCGTTCCCGGACGGAGATGGGCAAAGGGGCCAACGGTGACGTCTTCCGCCAGCCGGGAGTGCTCTACCACACTGTACTCCACCCGGCTCCGCTCGCCAACCACGCTCTCTACAATCCGGGCATAGGGACCGATGTGTGCACAAGAAGCGATGACGCTTTTCCCTTCAATGAGCACTCCAGGGTAAATCCACACGTCCTCCCCAACCTCAACGTCCCAATCGATGTAGGTCGTCTGGGGGTCGAGGATTTTCACTCCCCGGGAAAAGAGGTCCTCGAGCTTCCGTTCCCTGAGGACGCTAAGCACCCGGGCGAAGTCCCGGGGCGTGTTCACGTTGGTGAACTCTTCACTCCAGGGAAGCACGCAAGGAGCCACCCGGAAACCGTGTCTTTGCGCCAGCGCCACAAGGTCGGTGAGGTAGAACTCTTTCTGGGCATTCTCATTGCGAAGAAGGGGGAGGAGTTCCATCGCCACCCCCCGGCGAAGGGCAAAAACCCCCACGTTGACCTCGTGGAGATCCCGCTCTTCCGGAGAACAGTCCTTCTCCTCGACGATTCGAACGCCCTCTCCTTCCCGGACCACCCGACCAAACCCCGAAGGGTCGGGAGCGCAGGAAGTGGCAAAAACAAGGTCATATGAACTCTCCTCGAGAAATCCGCAGAGCTCTTCAAGGGTCCCTCGGGAAAGGAGCGGCATATCGGCATAGACGATAAGGAGAAAAACCGTGTCCTCCCGCAAGTACGGGAGGATTGCTTTTGCCGCATCTCCCGTTCCAAGAGGCTGCACCTGGGGGACAACCGTCACCCTGTCCCCGAAAAGCTCCCGAGCCTTTTCCAGGAAAGCGGGAGCCACAACGAGGAAACACGCCCCGAACCCCAGGGTACTCGCCTCATCGATGAGGTACCCCACAAGCGGTTTCCCCAAAGCAGGAAAAAAAATCTTGGGGACGGGAGAACGCATTCTCTTCCCCAGCCCTGCCGCCAGCACCACCAAAGCCCAAGTGCGCACCAAGACCCACGCTCCAGGAAAGGACAATGGCTGGGGTGGGAGGATTCGAACCTCCGAATGAGGGATCCAAAGTCCCTTGCCTTACCGCTTGGCCACACCCCAGCAGGAAGCATGTTCAATTATATCATATCGAACACTCAAAGGGAGTGTCAACGAAGTGCGCAGGTTCACATTGCGCAAAGACATCCAAAGGATCCAGGCTCTCTCGGGGAACGTCCTTCTGGACTTTCCCGGGACACAGAACCAAAAGACCCCGACATACCTTACATCGTAACGCTCAACCTGGCAAAGCTCAAGAAGAGGAAGACGAAGAAAGCCGCCATCAGGACCGGAGCAAGCTGAGAGAAAACGTCCCGTTTTCCAGGACGGAAACCCCGAAGAAGCAGGGAGTTGGTCACCACCGATACAGAGCTCAAAGCCATGGCCAGACCCGCAAGCTCTGGCCTCAGGGAAAGCCCAAAACCTGAGAACACCTGAGCTGCAATGGGAATACCCAGAAGGTTGTAAAAGAGAGCGAAAAAGAGGTTCTGCCGGATTTTCCCCATGGTTTTCCGGGAGAGTTCAAGGGCTATCACCACATCCTGTGGGTCACCCCGAACAAGGACAATCTCACCGGTTTCCAGAGCCACATCGGCCCCCTGCCCCACGGCAATGCCGAGGTCTGCCACCGCCAGGGCCGGCGCATCGTTCACCCCATCCCCCACAAAAGCTACTTTATGGCCGTTTCTTTGAAGCTTCTGCACCTCGCGAGCTTTGTCTTCAGGAAGGACCCCAGCAATCACGTGGTCCTCCGCAATCCCCACTTCCCGGGCAATGGCCCGGGCAACCCTTGGGTTATCGCCGGTTACCATGTATACCAAAAGCCCAAGGTTTTTCAGCTTCTGGACCGCTTCCCTGGCACCGGTCTTGAGGGTATCGGCAACAGCCAGAAGGCCCAGGACCTCTCGCGCGTTGGACAGGAGCACCACGGTTTTCCCTTCTTCCTCGAATCTCCGCACTACCTCCTCCTGGAAGGCTCCCTTCGTGCTCTCGGCGATGAAGGAAGCGCTCCCCAGATAGTACTCCTCCCGGTCGATTCTCCCCACAATCCCCTTCCCGGGGAAAGCCCGGAAACCCTCAGCTTCTCCGAGAACAACGCCCTCTTCTCTGGCTTTTTCCAGAATCGCCTCCGCCAGGGGGTGTTCCGAAGACTGCTCCAAAGTGGCGGCAATACGGAGGACCTCCTTTTCTGGCCTCCTCAACCCCACCACTTCGGTTACCCGGGGTTTCCCTTGGGTGAGGGTTCCGGTTTTGTCGAACACCACAAGGTCGATATCCCCGACCTTTTCCAGAACCTCTCCACCTTTGATGAGGATGCCGTACTCAGCCCCCTTTCCAGTCCCCACCATAAGTGCCGTGGGGGTCGCAAGGCCTAAAGCGCAGGGGCAGGCAATCACGATTACCGAAACCATGGCAAGGAGCGAGAAAGAGAGCGAGGCTCCCAAAAGGAAGTACCAGACAAGAAACGTCACCAGCGCCACCGAGAGTACCACCGGAACAAACACCGCAGCAATCCGGTCCGCCAGATCCTGAATGGGGGCCTTCGAGTTCTGCGCCTCAGCCACAAGATGGGCGATACGGGCAAGGACTGTGTCTTTGCCAACTCTTGTAGCCACAAACTCAAAGCTCCCGGTTTTGTTGATGGTTGCACCAATCACCAGGTCCCCAGGTTTTTTCTCCACCGGAAGGCTCTCTCCGGTGATGAGCGATTCGTCAACTGCCGAGTAGCCCCGCACCACCCGCCCATCCACCGGGATCTTCTCTCCAGGACGGACGAGAATCACATCTCCTTCCCGAACCTCTTCTAAAGGCACATCCTCAAAGGTGTCCCCTCTCTTCACCCGGGCAGTTCTGGCCTGCAGACTCAAGAGCTTGCGCACCGCCTCAGACGTTTTGCTTCTGGTTTTCCCTTCAAGCCACTTCCCCAAAAGCACAAAGGTGATCAAAAAGGCTGAAACTTCAAAGTAGAGATGAGGGTTCTCCATCCCTCCCATCCCGAGCAAAAAGCCGCGGTGGAGCACATGGGCAAGGTAGTTCCCGAGACTATAGAAGTACGCGACCGAGGTGCCAATGGCAATGAGGCTATCCATGTTGAAGGAACGCAGACGCAGGCTCGACCACATGCCCCGGTAAAAGGGCATTCCGAAGAGGAATTGCACCGGTGTGGCAAAGCCCAGAGCAATCAGGCCCATCCAGGGATGGAGGACAGCGCTCCCGGGAAGATAGGGGGAGAAGTCAAGCACCATGAAATAAGCCAGGGGCAGACTCAAAAGCAGGCTCAGGAAGAAACGCCTCTGGAGAGATCGGACGGCTTTTTCCTGCTTTCGGGATTCTTCTATGAGGTCTTTTTCTGGTGACGCACCATACCCTGCCCTGCGGATGACTTCAAGAAGCTGTTCCACACTGGTCAGCTGGGGATCAAAGACTACCTGAGCCCTTTCGGCCGCAAAGTTGACCCGAGCCTCCCGGACCCCGGGACTCTTCTTCAGCACCCTTTCGATGAGCGTTGCGCAGGCAGTGCAGTGCATTCCGGAAATGGAGAGAACGACCTGCCGTGACGGCGCTCCGTCACCTTCCCGCAAACCCCCATCCTCTCCTGAGGAAGACGCCTCCCCCTCTCCTTCCTCCTCCTTCTCTTCTTCTTCCACGAGGGCACCGTATCCCAGTTCCCTCACGCTATCAAGGATCCTCTGCAGGGACACTACCTGAGGGTCGAAGACCACCATCCCCCGCTTTCCCGCAAAGTCGACTTGTACCTCGGAAACACCAGGAAGATCCCGGAGCGCTTCCTGGATAACCCTGGCGCAGCTTGGGCAATGCATACCCTCTATGCTGACCCGCACGCGCTTTCTCATCTCCTTCACCTCCCAGGGGAACACAGAACCTCATCCCATTATTCTACCATTAAATGAATAATTTCTATTGATTTAGTATACTTTATCCCGGCATGTCCGTCAAGCGCGTCTTGGGGTTCTCATCTTCTGGGGGGCTTTCCTGGCCTCTTTCGAAAATGGCCCTGCAGCACATGCCCCCCTATGCCCTCTCCTCCTCTTGCCTCGCCACGGGGGCGGTCTTTTTCCCGTCGGCTCCTCCTCAACGGCGCCCTCTTCGCCACCATGGTGAACTTTGTCGTCGGGGCTTTCCAGAACCCTGCCCTGGCCTCAAGCCTTGTGTACACCCAGCCACTCTTCGTCGCCCTCTTTTCGGTCCTCCTCGGCGAGGAGAGGCTCTGTCCTCACGCTCTCTGGGGTTTTCCTCGCGAGTGGCAGGAGGAACAAAAAGGAGGCAACTCCCGGTGCAAAACCGATTGGAGAACACCACAGGAGGATGCTCACGGCATCCCCCACGTGCCGTTGATGCAGTTTCCACGGTCAAGGAAAGTGCTCCGAAGAACCACGGTTACGGTCAGCTTCTTTAGCCTCCCCGCAAGGAGGAATGTCCTCGTCACCCTGTACTCCAGCTGTTCTCCCGGCTCAAGGGCGAAAGCCCTCCCCGGAATGGGATTGAGGAAAACAAAGTCAAAAATGACGAGCTCCTCATCAAGCGGCTCAAGGATGAGGGTTCCGTCATCCCGCATATCCCTGATCACAAGAGCGCCGTAACCCATGGTGAAGGGGAAACCGTCCACAGCCTTCAGGTCGCTTACTGCCCCAGAACCCGCGGAACCCGAGAGAGCAGTCCCCTCTCCCACGATGAGGTCACACACCGCAAGATTCACTTTTCCCTCGCCATCCCCGAAGATACCCTGAAAGCTCACGAGCATCTTTTTCTCCTCATCGAAACGGTACGTGGGAAAGTCGATGCAAACATAGGGTGGACCGGCTTCACCCTCCACACGTACCCACTGTTCGAAAAAGAGGAGTTCTCTGGCGAAATCCTCTTCCAGGGAACTGCCGCCCTGAACACAGCCCGAGAGACTGCTGAACACCAGAACCACAGCACACACCGCCAGGACTTTCCAGGTTCGAGAGCTCAAAGACCATCACCTCAATCTGTCCGGGTCACAAGGGACTCAAGCGGAAGGAGAAGAGGGCCCTCTGAGGAAGATTACAAAGCATGGCGTACCGGACACCAGGAACCGGGACCCCTCCCATCTCTCCCCTCCTTCCCGAAGACATAATCATTGTAGCACTTTTCCCGCCTGCACTTCTTCTGACCCTGCAACAGGGAAACCGGGAGAGGACTGGCATCAAGGGGAACCTCCGCTCCCGCAAGGCATCCCTTCGGCATCCCCTCGGGAGGGGCAAAAGGCGGCTTTTGGCAGTACTCGGCACAGAGCATACGTTCCAGGAAGACTTGGAGACCTTCGCGTTTCGCAAACCCGGCAAGCGGTGAGGCGTTGTGCAGCAGGAATCGACGACCCTTTTGACGCCGGCTTCCTCCGGTTCCCCGGAAAACTCCAGGCAACCTTCCCGCCGCGACCGATACTTCTACACCCGCGGGGCCCTTCACCCCAGGGGGAGTGTCGGGAATACCTCGTCGGTTCTGTCAATTGCACCATTCCCCCGAATGTGGAGCACCTCGACCCCCCGCTCCCTGAAAAGAGGCGCAAGAAGCCGCTTTCTGTGGCATTTCCCGGGGTCTTCCTCCCCGCAGAGGAGTGCAAGCCGGAATCTCGCAGCAAGGGCGATGACCTCCTCAATGCCTTCCCGAAGGCGGGGAGAACGTAGGAGGCGTTCGTAGTCCACGGCACCGTCCTTCCGTCGAAAGGCCTCGTCCTCCGGTTGTCCACCCAGTTTGTCCCCCAGGAAACGGTACTCGATGCCTTCCTTCTTGAGCGCATTCTCAAGGGCCCTGCGGTTGAAATGCGGGACGTAGCGGGAATACGGCCTGGAACGAACATCCACAATGAGCTCAATCCCGTGCTCTTTGAGGAGCTCCAGAAACCTCTCAAGAGGATGACTGGAATGGCCGATGGTGTAGATGGTCAACACAGGAACAATCCCCTCGAAAAAGCCCCTTTTCCGGGATTATACCTGCAAGGGTTTTTCCCTGAAAAGGGAGATAAGACCCGCAAGGGGTGGATAGGTCCACAGAGAACTGCAGAGGTAAGACAAAAAGGGAGCAAGACCTGTATCCTAACTCAGTGTCGAAAACCTCAAAAGAAGAAAAGCCCTGCACCTACATAAAAGGAGCACAAAGGGAACAAGGATTCTTCAGGCATATTCTGGAGATCCTCTACCTTGTGAGCTTCCCATGGAAGCTCCATTGGAAGCTTTCCAGAATCCATGGACTCTCGAAGAAGGGAGGACCTTTGAGTCCTCGATCGTGCTCAAGGTCCACCCTGTTGCCGTCACCTGCGCAAGATAGGCATAGCCCGGAGCCTCCTTTCGGTGGAAGAAGAAGTGGAACCTCAAAATAGGTCCAGAAGACCCAAGGAGATCCGGAAGCCTCAGTGGACCCCAGAGCTTGGAGGAGATGCAAAGACTCCGGGAGGAATCCCCGCTTCTTCGAAAGGGAAGCTTTTCCATCCTTCTCAGGAAAGCGGGTTTCACCGTGGGGAGCATCCTCAAATCCCTTAAAAAACCTGTGGGCTTTTGAGAGAGGGAGAGAAACCGAGGAGGGTTGCTGCGCCAAAAAGCCCACGGGGGAATCAAAGACCCCGAGTCATGAGAAAACCTTAAAGACTTCGAAGGTGGCATCTCCCAAAGACCTCATTGCCATCGATACCTCAAAAGTCACCCCCTTCCTGGAAGGGTGTATAAGCCATTCACCGCAAAGGACCTCATCTTGCGGTGGGCCTATTCCTCCCTCCATTTGAGGGTATTCCTCGAGGGACTCCGAAAGGTCTCCCCTTTCCCGCTCAAACCACAAGGTACTGGAGGGAGTTGATGCTCTGGGGAATTTGAGGGTCCTCGCAAGGATACGGTATCACGCTCTTCGTCCTTCCTCCAGGGTCTCCATATCCGTGGAATGGTGGAACGGTGCAATCGGACCTTCCGGGAGGGTTCTCTCCCTCCTGCGAGGACGAAGTGGACCGTAACACCATGAGGTCCCAAGGGGAAGACCACACCGGAGCGTGAGGAAGAGGAGCCTTGGGAGGAGTCAAGAGACGAGACTTTCCGAGTGTCCCACATGATGTGGACCTCTGTTAGCGTAAATTTATTGTAGGGGTTCCGACCAAAAAACCAACCTCACCATCCAGAGTATGGTAGAAATCTATTTGGAAAGACCACCAAAACACTCTGGAGGTGAGGTTCAATGGATATGGTACAGCAAATTCTCAAAGGGTTCCAGAGGATTCTGGGATTATCTCTCCACTTTTTAGAGAAGGGGATGGATTTCCAGGAGTTTGAGGAGAGACTCTGGGAGACCATGAACAGTGTGGGCAAAGATATCCTGAGGGTTGTCCTTGAAGCTAAAGATGAGGAGATCCACCGGGAGAGAGATAGAAACGCCTTCCAGGTGGTCCGAAGAAGTGACCAGAGGACCATCCTCACCCTCTTTGGGGATGTCACCTACAGGAGGACCTACTACCGAAAGAAGAACACCCGGGAGTACCAGTACCTCCTCGATGACCAGATTGGTTTCGGGAAGAAGAAAAGGATTGACCCCCTCCTGGAAGCCCTGGTTCTTGAGCGGGCCACAGAGCTCTCCTACCATAAAGCGGGAAGGAACGTCCTTCCCCAAAATCAGGAATGCACCGTCAGCCCTGAGGTGGTGAAGAGGCTGGTCCATAATTTGAGGAAAGATGAGGAGAAGGAAGGAAAGATTTCGAAGAAGAGGCAGAAACCAGCAAAGAAGAAGCTCCCCTACCTCTTCATCGAGGCCGCTTGATGCATGTTCCCCTGAAGGAGAAGAGGAGAGGAGGAAAAGGAAGAAAGAAGAAATCCAGAATCCTTGCCAAATTGGTCTACGTCCATGAGGGGAAGGAAGTCTCAAGCTCAGGGAGAGTAGAGCTCAAGAATCCCCACGACTTTGCTCGCCGCTACGAGGACACCGAAGCTTCCTCGAGGTCCTCGAGTACCTGGAGGAGAATTATGACCTCGACGCTGTGGAAGCCATCTGCTTCTACGGTGATGGTGCCCCCTGGATCAAGAAAGGCCTGGAGATCATTCCCCAATCCATCTTCATCCTCCCTCGCTTCCACCTGGCACAGAGAATCCAGGGAGCATGCCCTGAACCTCATAAAAGAGGGGAACTCTGGAAAGCTATCGAGGAGGGTTCCTGGGAGGAAGTAGAAGCCTTGCTCCTCAAGGCCCTCTCCCGGGGGAAGAATCCCAGAGACCAAAGAGGCCTTGAAAACCTCTCCATCTACCTCTCCCGGAAACTCGAGAGGGAATCCAGAATGCCAGGCACTATAGAGAGCTGGAATTGCGAATCAGTGCCGAAGCCCATGGCAGCCTATCCTCCAAGCTCGACTCTCCCATCATTCCATGGGCTTCGGGAGGAAAGGGGTAGACCGCGGATATCTTCCGAGCTTTGCAGTTCAATGGGTGCTCAGTGCGGCACGACTTCCTGAGAACCCAAAGGCAGAATCTCCCTCCCTTCACCCTTTCCCCTGAGACCCTAAAGGGAGAGAAGGAGAGGAGAAAAGAGGTCTTCCGGGGGATCTCGAACAATCTTCCGGTGATGCGGGGGGCGGTGAGTGCTCTGCGCATGGCCCTCAAGGCCCTGACCCAGAGTATGTCCTGGGTTCCTGTGATATGAAAGACTGTAATCTGGATGGGTGAGGTTGAGGAGGAGAAACCCTATGATGAGAGAGTTCAGGAGTGGAGAGAATTTGAGAAAATCCCCCTACGATAAGTTGACACTATCCGCAGATTGTACAGGTTTGCGGAAATCCATATGGGAAGCTACCATGCTGACCAGACACAATAGGCGCTACACCATATTCCCTTCTTTCGAAGGACTTCTTTGAAAGGCTCTCATGCTACCTCCTGGACGCACTTGCTGGAACACTACCAAATCGAGGTGTTTTTAGGTTCTTGAATTTATCATTTGGGCTTAATCGGCAGGTCCTCATGAGTAGCAAGGTGACTTGAGATTGGAAGTTGGATGAACGTAATTAGTTTAGCTCAGTAGGTATTATTGACCTTCTGCGGCGGAGTAGGTATAATACGGCTTACAGAGCCGAAACAACACGAAAGGAGGAAGCTCGAGTGAGGAAAGGGTGGCTGTTGGTTTTTGTTGTTTGTGCTGTTTGGCTTGTGGGATACGGTGCTTTCGCTGAGGAGCCTGTGTATTTGGGAACAGCAATACGGAGCTTGGCCAATCCCTATCATGCCATGTGGGCAGAGGGCGCGAAAGCTTTTGCTCATTCCCTGGGGTGGGACGATTACAACGTCATTTTAACTTGCGAGGGATCGAGTGAAAAACAGCTCAACGACATTAAGGCTCTTGTAGCCCGCTCAAAAGGAAATGTAGTCTTTTCCATCGACCCCAATCAGTCGACTGATGCTCTGGCCATTGCTAACGAGCTGGAGAAAAACCAGGTGTACTTTGTAACGTGGTGGAATAAGCCGGACGAGGTTAGAGTGACCGACTATAAATACTGGGTGTGCCATATCACTTTTGATAACAGGGCCTCAGGGTATAACACGGCGAAGATTCTTTTTGACGCTATAGGTGGGAAAGGCAAGGTCTTTGCTCTACAGGGGCTTCTCGGCAACAGTGCGGCAATTGAACGCTGGGAAGGTTTCCAAAAGGCGCTTAAAGAGTATCCCGATATCGAGTTGGTGGGTTGGGAAGCAGCTGATTGGGAAAAGGTAAAAGCTTACAACCACGTTTCCAACGCCCTTATCGCTCACCCTGATATTAAGGCCATTTGGTGTGCCAATGATGCTATGGCTATTGGAGCCATTGAGGCGCTACGGGCGAGAGGACTTGCCGGAAAAGTTCCTGTTTCAGGTGTTGATGCTATCCCTGAGATGATTACCGCCATTAAGAACGGCGAGGCGGTTGCTACGGTAGCTTCTGATGCCTTCTGGCAGGGGGGTATGGGACTTTCCATTGCTCTTGCTGCCAAGCAGGGAAAAATAAAGGTCGAGGAACTGCCTGAGAATAAGCGCGAATGGATAGCAAAGACGATTTTGATTACCAAGGAGAATGTCGATTGGTATATCCAGAACTTTATCGAAGGAAAGCCTCAATATGACTGGAACAACTACTGGGAGCGTTGGGTCAGGGGAATTCGGGAACAAGGTTAAAGCCTACTTAATTTAGGACCTGCGCGGCCTGGCGATGGCCTAGGCCGCTTTTTTGTCCTAAGGAAAGGAGCGAGGCTTCTTGTCAGCGAGTCCAAAAACAAAAAAAGCCACCTTTTTGCCCTTCATTCAAGAGAATTCATCAGCATTAGCCCTTGTAGGATTAACAGTGCTTTTTGGGGGTGCCAACCCTCGTTTCTTTACTCTCTCCAATCTCTTTAATATTCTGGACCTTGTTTCCCTTTTGATGATCACTGGTAGTGCAATGAGTTTTGTTTTGATGACAGGAAGTATCGATCTTTCTGTGGAAGGGGTGGTTGGCCTTTCGGGGGTTATTGCAAGCTTCCTGGTGAAAAATCTTTCAAATTCCAATGATTTTGGGTATTTTGCTCTTGTTGTTTGCCTTGGAGTGGGGCTGCTCTTTGGGCTACTTAATGGAGCAATATTCTCGAAACTCCGCATTCCATCCTTTATGACTACTCTGGGCATCGGCTACATTACGAACGGCATTGGAGTGCTCCTTACCAAAGGAAATCCAGTGGTCATTTCGGATTGGGGTTTTAGGCAACTTGGAGTTGGTCGCATAGGTTTTGTTCCCAACACGTTTATCATCGGGTCTTTGTTGCTTGTTATTATGTGGTTTGTCCATGAAAGAACCTTCTTCGGAAGGTATATTTTGGCAATTGGCGGAGACGAAGCTATTGCTCGAGACTTGGGTATAAAGGTTGAGCGGATAAAAGTGGGGGTTTTTGGGCTTGCTGGTGCCTTGTATGGGATAGTGGGTGCACTCCTTACGGCAAAGCTTGGTTCTGGTGACATTACTGCACCGCGGGGTTTTACATTTGATTCCATAGCTGCCTCGGTGCTCGGTGGGGTAGCTATCACCGGAGGGATAGGAAGTGTTCCAAAGGCTCTGATAGGTGCCCTTATCCTTACTATCCTTCGAAACGGCATGATTCTCATGGGGATAAGCCCATATGTTCAGCAAGGTGTTATAGGAGCTATCCTCATTTTCACTGTTGCTTTAACCCTTGATCGTGCGAAAATTCCGGTTCTTAAGTGACGGTGAGGATCTTGAGCGACCTTCTTCTTGAGATGCGGGGAATATGCAAGAGCTTTCCGGGTGTACGGGCTTTAGATGAGGTGTACTTTAACGTTCTTCGCAATGAAATTGTGGGTCTGGTTGGAGAAAACGGAGCTGGAAAGACAACTCTTATGCGGATTCTTTGTGGTATCCACCGTCCCGACCAGGGTGAAATTGTCTTGGAAGGTAAAAAGGTCTCATTTAAAAATCCCAGGGATGCTCGAGGACACGGCATAAGTATGGTGTTTCAAGAGCAATCCATTTTGCCCAATTTGACTGTAGCGGAGAATCTTTTTTTAGGTTATGAAGGTTTCTTCTCACAAAGAGGTATCTTCTCAAAAAGGAAGATTCTTGCAAAGGCCAAAGAGATCCTCGAGGAATTTGGTCTTACTTTTGACCCCGATGTGCCTGTACATCGCTTGAGCTTTGCTGAGAGGCAGATGCTTGAAATAGCAAGGAATATTTGGTCGGCTCAGGCCAGTTCGGTGCGGACACCTATCCTTATACTGGATGAGCCAACGACCTTTCTTGAAGAAAAGGAAATAGAGCTCTTTTTTGCTAAACTTAAAGAGATTAGAGAAAGGGCGTCCATAGTATACATTTCTCACCGTCTCTCAGAGGTAGTTAGTCTGTGTGATCGCATTTACGTGCTGAAGGACGGTAAAAACGCTGGTGTTTTTGATCGCGCAGAGGCCAGTGAGGAATTGCTTCGTTCCCGGATGGTAGGGAGGAAGTTTGAGGGAGAGTACTATCTCACGGACATGCAGGGGAGGCCAAGAGATGAGGTCCTTTTAGAGGTGAGAAACTGTACGAAGCGGGGGAAATTTTACAATGTCTCCTTTCAAGTAGCTAAGGGTGAGGTTGTAAGTATCTGTGGGGCAGTGGGCTCAGGAAAAGAAGAAGTCTGTCAAATGCTTTTTGGACTTTTGAAGCCTGATGAAGGTGACATTCTCGTGGAAGGGAGGAAAGTGATTATCAATTCTCCGGAGGAAGCAGTTGCTCTGGGAATCGGGTTTATCCCAGAAGACAGGCGCAGCGAGGGTTTGGTTCTAAACCTTCCGGTAGTTGAGAACGTGACGTTACCGATCCTGGAAGGGCTTCGTAAGGGTGCTTTTGTTGACTCTCAAAAACAAATGGAGATAGCCGAAAAAATGATTCATCGCTTGAATATTAAAACCCCTTCTCCAAGGACCCCTTGTGCGAACTTAAGCGGTGGCAATCAGCAGAAGGTTGTTCTCTCTAAGTGGTTAGTTTCTCGAGTCAAGGTTCTTGTTATGCTACATCCAACCCGGGGAATTGATGTGGGTGCAAAGCAAGAAATATACAGATTAATTCGCGACCTGTCAAAGCAAGGGATTGGGATGATCATTCTTGGAGACAGCTTCGAGGAGGATATTGGTCTTGCTCATAAAATACTCGTTATGAAGGATGGACGAGTCCAGGCAGTTCTTGATGCTACCGAGTCGAAGCCAACTCCTGCTGATGTTCTTCAGTACGTGGTATAAGGAGGACGCCGGTTATGGAAAGAACTATCTCAGCTGCAAAAATAAAAATTGGCCAAATTGTGGGCAGAGAAAAAATTCTTGCTCTCAGTGTAGTGATCATTCTTTTCGCTGTTCTCGCCATTTCCAATCCTTCTTCTTTCCTTTCCTCCTACAATATAGGAACGCTTCTTGACTATGCCACAACATATTTTGTGGCTGCCATTGGACTTACTTTCGTCATCCTCATAGGGAGTATAGATCTCTCCTTGGGCGGCATGCTTTCGCTTTTCACCGTAGTTTTTACGCTGGCCCTGAACCGTTTCGGTTATATAGCCTATCCCTTAGTTTTGTCCTTAGGGCTCGGATGCGGATTGTTAAATGGTGTGGTTTTTACTCGGTTAAAGATTCCTTCTTTTATAGGTACCTTTGGTACTGCGGGTTTGTATCAAAGCCTTGCTCTTGTTGTTTCGGGAGGAAGGCCTATTGGGCTTAATATAGCCTCTGTCCATAAGCTGGATGTTTTGAATTTCGAGCTAGGGGTGTTGAAGGGTATTCATATTCTGGGAGCACTACTTTTCTTTGTGTTTTGGGTCATTCAGAGTTATTTCCCTTTCGGGCGATATGTTATGGCGGTAGGGAGCTCTGAGCGCGCTGTTTATCTCAGCGGAGTAAAGGTGAATCGAGTTAAAAACCTTGCTTTTGCCATTTCAGGGTTTTCAGCTGCCTGTGCAGCTATTGTTCTCGTTGCCCGCATGTTGAGTGGGGATCCAACCATCGGGATGTCTTATCAACTTCCTGTTATTGCGACGGTAGTTGTGGGGGGAAACGCGCTGACAGGGGGCATCGGGGGTATTTTCAATACGCTTTTGGGTACTTTCGTTGTTGTTCTCGTGGGTAATGGCCTCAATGTCATCGGAGTGGATGTGTACTACCAGACTATTGTGACCGGAATCATCGCTATGATTGCTGTGGCGCTGACGCTTGATAAATCGAAGGTGAAGATTGTAAAGTAGGGGGTGTTTTCCATGGACCTTGGTCTTTCCGGGAAAGTCGCCGTCATTACTGGGGGGAGCATCGGGATTGGTTTTGCCGTGGCAGAAGCGCTGGCGAAAGAAGGGGTGCACTGCGCGCTCTGTGCCCGGAATGAAGAGCGGGTGAAAAAAGCGGCAAAGACTCTGGAGGAGAAATACGGTGTACGAGCGATTGGTGTTCGGGCCGATGTGACCCGTCTGGAGGACATTGATGCCTTCGTGGAGGAAATCCGGAAAACCTTCGGGGGTGCGGATATCCTCATCAACAACGCCGGAACAGGGAGTGCCGAGAAAATCATGGATGCCCCTGATGAGCGATGGCAGTACTACTGGGACTTGCACGTCATGGCGGCGGTCCGGATGTCCCGCAAGATCATCCCCTTCATGATCGAACGCGGTGGGGGAGTGATTATCAATACCGCCTCCATCTGCGCACGGCAACCCCTGGATTATGAGCCAATCTATAATGTGACGAAGGCTGCACTCGTTATGTTCTCGAAATGTCTGGCCAACGAGGTCATCAAATACAACATCAGGGTCAACTGCGTCAACCCTGGCCTCATCCGCACCCCTGACTGGGATAAAACGGCCCAGATTGTGAGCAAAGAAAAGGGCATGACCCCAGAGGAGTACCTTGATCGGATTGCGAAGGACAATGCCCCCATCGGGCGTTTTGCCACTCCGGAGGAACTTGCCCACTTCTACGTGTTTTTGTGTTCTCCTCTTGCAAGCTACTGTGTGGGCTCCACGTACTACGTGGATGGTGGGTGGCTCAAGTGCACAATATGAGAGATTCTGCTACAATACTGCAAAAAATATTCAAAAAATGTAAAGGGGGTTGACCGTGTCTACCCTCAACCGAAAAGTTCCCATTCCTCTCTACTACCAGCTCAAGGAGATCATCCGGGAGCAGATTGAGGAAGGCATCCTCGCTCCCGGGGATTTGCTCCCCTCTGAGCGGGAGCTCTCGGAGAAGTACGGCATCAGCCGTCCTACCGTCCGTCAGGCCCTGAAAGAGCTGGTCTATGAAGGGCTCCTCACCCGGGAGAAGGGTCGGGGGACCTTTGTGGCTAAACCCAAGCTCGAGTACGGGTTCATCCAGCACTTTGTCACCTTCTACGAGGACATGGCCCAGCGAGGCTACACCTTGAAGACCAAAGTCCTCCGCAGAGAACTCCAGGATCCTCCCAAACGCATTGCCAAAGCACTCCAGCTCAAAGAAGGAGAGAAAATCATCTTCATTGAGCGCCTCCGCTTCGTGGAGGATGAACCTGTGGTCTGGGTTCAGAACCACATCCCCCACCACCTCTGCCCCGGGCTTTTGGAGGAAGACCTCACCGACCGCTCGCTGTACCGTCTCCTCACCGAACGCTACAACCTCAAGCCCCAGTGGGCAGAGGTGAGTCTGGAACCGGTCCTTGCCACTGACCGGGATGCCGAGCTTTTGGGCCTTGAACCCAAGGCCCCGGTCCTTCTTATGGAGAACATCACCTACGATGTCAGCAACCGCCCCATTGACCTCTTCATTTCCCGTTTCCGGGGAGACAAGGGGAGAGTGCGGGTGAGGGTATTGAGGAGCTGAAGGCGGGATCCAGGGCCTGCCGGTGAACGTACCCCTGGTGTTCTCGGTCACCGGGGCCTGTGGTGGTTGCATGCTTGGGAAAACCCAAAGGTCCTTTCTTCTCTTTTAAAGCATCTGGGGTCTTTCTGCGCTTTCCCAGGTTTGGTTTCCTCTCCCTTGCACTGCATGCAGCAACACCCCTGTCTGGAGAACGCAGCGTGGATATGTATTCAAGTGGGCCCCCTTTTCTGGTTTTAAGGTTAATACATCTTATTGACAATTTCGCCTGTTCGCGGTAAAGTATTTCCGGGAAAAAAGTTGTGGTTGTCCTTATTGAGTCTCCTGCTTTGCGAGAGGGAGGTGGGTGCGGGACTTCGGCGTGATGTCTTGGAGTAACCTTGCGCTTTATGAATTCACTTCTTGAAGGGAGGGTTTGAGGGTGCAACGGTGGATACGGTTTCTGGTGTTCCTTGTGGTCGTTAGTGTGGGTATAAGCGTTGTGCATTGTGCTCTTGCCCAAGAAGAGTTGCGACTCGATGAGAAGCGCATGGAGCTCGCCCAGCGATACAAAAACGCCGAGCCAGGAGAGAAATTCGCCATCGGATACATCACCTGGGGCCTTGCTCAGGAGTACCTCATGATATGTTACCAGGCGGTTGAGCAGGCATGCCGGCAGCTTGGCCTTGAGTTCATCGGCGCAGTGGCGGAGACTGATGCCGCCTGGATTGAAACCACAGAAAGCATGATCGCCGCAGGAGCCAAGGCTATCATCTACAACTGCCCTTCGGCTGCGGTGATGCCTGAGCTTGCCAGAATCTGCAACGAGCACAACGTGTTCATGGCCACATTCTTCGGGTATACTGGTGAGATGTATCCGGGAGACCTTGGTCCCCGCTGGGTTATTGACAATACGCCCCTCTCGGACGAACAGACCTTCTTCCCCCTCATGATTCTCTTTGAAAAGATGCGCCAGAACGGAAAGACCAAACTCCTCCACCACCAGGCTCACAAAACGGTAGCCACTGTCTCCACCGTCTACATTAACCTTGGAGTGTTCATGGCCTGGAGCTTCTATCCTGAGATGCAGCTTTTGGGGCACCAGTACGGTGAATGGTGGTATGAAGGAGGTCGGAAGGCAGCCGAAGCAGCGCTTGCTGTGCGCCAGGACTATGAGGGTCTGTGGGGTGCCAATGATTCCCAGACCATGGGGGCTTTACGGGCTTTGGAGGATCGTGGCATCGCCATTGGTCCTTTCACGGCTTCTCGAGACATGGAAATGACCACAGCCGAGGAAATCCTCAAGGGGAATTTCCTGGTTACTGCTGGTTTTGACATTCCTTACTTTGCGGGACGGATGGTGCCCATGCTCTACGATATGTGTGTGGGTGCCTGGTACCCGTTCCCTGAAGAGATGTTGCAGGCACCGCGAATCAACACCTATGGAAGACCTGGTGAAGTGGAGAAGCTCGCCCGGGATGCCCGTCTCATCTGGCATCCGAACTTCTACCTTGCACCAACTCAGGAGAACCTGGAAAAAATCCTGCGGCAGATGAAAGAGCCCAAGCCCGAGTACCCGTATGATTTCCGTCTCCTCTCCATTGCCAAGTGTCAGGAGCTTGGCCTCTCCTATGACCGCCACGCGGGTGCAGACATACGCCTTGGCCAGCACGACTACTACTTCCCGGCAAAGCTCGAGAAATTCGGAAGCATGGAAGCCTTTCGGAAACACGTTGCCGCCCTCTACGATTTCTTCCTCGATTTCAGCTGGGCTGATACCTGGGAAGAGGCACAGAAGTACATCGAGAAGTTCCCGCCGGAGCTCAAGTGGGATCCTATCTGGAAGTGAAGTTCACCCCCCTGCCTGCTTGCAAGCAGGCAGGGGCTTTCTTTCCTCTTTCTCCGGTCGAGGTTGTACGATGAGGCGAAACGACACTCCTGTTCTTGAGGTCCGGAATGTCTCTAAAACCTTCGATACCGTGGTGCGGGCTCTCGATGAAGTAAGCATCGCGGTGTACCGGGGTGAAATTGTCGGCGTGGTGGGAGAGAACGGTGCGGGAAAGTCCACCCTCATGAAGATTCTCGTGGGGGTCCATGCTCCGGACCGGGGTATACTCCTCCTTGGGGGGAAAGAGGTTCCTTTTCCCCGGAATCCCAAAGAGGCGGCACAGCGGGGAATTTCCATAGTTTACCAGGAGCGGGGGGTTATCCCTCACCTTCGGGTGTACCAGTTCCTCTTTCTGGGGCACGAGGAGCAGTACCGGGGACCGTGGGGATTGCAGAGCGAGCGGATGAAACGGGAGGCAAGGGACATCCTCGACGAATTCCACGTCGTCTGCGACGTTGAGAGTTTCATGTACGAACTCCCTCTGGCGACCCAGAAAATGGTGGAGATTGCCCGGGCGGTTCTTGGGGTGCGCCTTGAAAGCCGGGGGAAAGATGTAGCTCCGGTCATTATCCTCGACGAGCCCACTGCTCCTTTAACCCTTGAGGAACGGAGGGAACTTTTCCAGAACATCCTCCGAATGAAGGAGACCTGTTCTTTCATTTTCGTCTCCCATATTATCCCCGAGGTCATGGAATTCGTTGACCGGGTGTACGTCCTCCGGGATGGGAAACTCGTTGCCCATTACGACCTTGCCCAGGACGCTGTGACCGAAGAGGACCTTTTCCGAGCCATCGTGGGACGGGAGTCGTTGGCGTACACCTTTGAGGCCCGGAAGAAGACGGTGTCTTCCGAGGTGATCCTGCGAGTAGAGGGACTGACAAAGCGCGGATGCTACTACGACGTTTCCTTTGAGCTTTGTAGAGGAGAGTGCCTTGGTCTCTTTGGACCCGCGGGTTCCGGGAAAAGCGAGGTTCTGCGGACTATCGCCGGGATTCTTGGATTCGATGGTGGGAAACTGGTCATCAAAGGGCAGGAGGCTTTCTCCGGGGAACCTCCCCATGTCCGCCTTGAGCGGGGTGTAGGCTACTGTTCAGGAGAAGCGGGGAAGGAACTCTTCTTCCATTGGTCCATTGCCAAGAATATCTCCATCGTGAATCTCAAAAAGGTTCTCGGGAAGTTTTTCCCTGTGATTCGCTTCGGGGTGGAGAGGAGCATTGCCGAAGGGGTGATGGGAAAACTGGAAATCAAGGCTCCTGGTGTGCACGCAGAGTGCTACTCTCTGAGCGGTGGGAACAAGCAGAAGGTGTCGGTCGGGAAATGGCTGGAGCGAAGCCCCGACATCCTTCTTCTTGAAGACCCCACGATTGGTATTGATGTGGGGGCCCGGGAGGATATCTACGAAGTGCTCCTTGAGATGAAGCAGAAAGGGATTTCGTTCATTCTCGTGAGCGATGACCCCAAAGAGTACGCCCTCCTCTGCGACCGGGTCCTGGTGATGCGGGGTGGGAGGGTGCAGAGGACCGTGAGCGCGGAGGAACTCCAGGAAGTGGCGGTGGGGTGAGATGGTGAAGACCAGGCGGGTGTGGTATCCCTTTTTCCTTCTTGTGCGTCATCCGGTAGCCATTGTCCTTGTGGGGCTTGTGGTGCTCTTCTCCCTCCTCTATCCCCAGCGATTCCTCACTACCCTTAATCTCACCACGATTCTTAAGCAGTTCGTGACGCTTGTGCTCTTTGCCTTGGGTCCCTCCATGGTGGTGGTGACGGGATCTCTGGATCTCTCGTACGTGGGAATCTGGATGCTTGGAGGAGTGCTTGTCTGGCTTCTGACTCCAGTTCTTGGGCTTTTTGCCATCTGCGTTTTTCCTCTTCTTGGCCTTGGAACCGGATTCCTGGTAGGGGTGGTTCATGCCAGGGGAAAGGTCCCCTCCTTCATTCTGACCCTGTGTCTCCTTGTGGTCTACTGGGGGCTTACCGCGGCGCTCTCTGGGGGATACTCGCGGACCGTCAAGGGGTACGAATTCATCACTGCTTCCCTTGTGCCCTACATTCCCACAGCATTCCTCTGGTCCCTCCCCCTCATTGGAGCTGCCATCTACCTTATGGTCCGAACTCGCGTGGGGCTTTACCTTTACGCCATTGGTTCGAATGAAGAGGGGGCAAAGCTTGCGGGGATACCGGTTGAGAAGTACAAAATCCTCGCCTTCACCTTAAGCGGGCTTTTCACTGGCCTTGGAACCATTGTGCTCTTCCAGCACCTTGGGGGCTCGGTTCCGGTGGAACTCAACCTCAAGAACGTTGTCTGGCCTCTTGTGGCCATTGTCCTTGGGGGAACACCCCTTGTTGGGGGGAGTGGGGGACCGCAGCGAACCCTTCTTGGGGCTCTGACCTTTAGCGTTTTCTACCGGGGGTTGTACCTTTCCCTCCTGCATCCGGAAATTCTCCAGCTTCTTGTAGGTATCCTCCTCATCGTGTCGATTGTTGTGGGAGCACGGGGTCTCAGGGGTGTTGAAATTACCTGAGGAGGCGGAGGAAACGGTGGTTGCAACATTCTCCTGGGAATGGATGAAAAGGAACGCCGGGACGTTATGGCCGCTTCTTGTTGCCTGTGTCATTATTCTGGGATTCCAGGCAGTGAACCCGACTTTTCTGAAGTACGAAGGCCTTGTGACTTTGGTGTACGCCATGTCGTATTTTCTCATCGCCGCCTGTGGCCTGACGTTTGTCATTATGATGGGATCGTTTGATTTCTCGGTACCAAGTGTGCTCAAGCTTGCCGCGCTCTTCTGCGTCATGTACATTGAAAAGCTTGGTTTCTGGGCCATTCCTTTTGCGCTCCTTGTGAGCACAGGTCTTGGTTTGCTCAACGGTGTTCTTCTTGCCTATCTCAACGTCCCCTCCTTTATGGCCACCCTGGGGGTTTCCATTGTTGTTGAGGGGATTGGTCTCTATCTCTCGAAAGGCTTTCTCCATATCATGTACAATGAGCGCTTTCGGGCACTGGCCACAACCTTTATTTTTGGATTACCCTCGATTTTCTACTGGGCGATGGGGATCTGGGCTCTGTGTACTTTTGTTGCCCTCTGTACGCCTTTCGGGAGGAGAACCTATGCCATCGGAGGGAATCTCACCGCGGCGCGGCTTTCGGGGATCAACGTTGAGCGTCAGCGGGTCTACGTCTTCGCGCTCAGCGGGTTCCTCGCCGGCCTTTCTGGAATCCTCTACATGGCTCAGCTTGGTGGGGGATCCATGCTGATTGGCTCTGACATGTCCATTCCTCTCTTTGCCAGTGTTGTCGCCGGGGGTACGGCGCTTTCCGGAGGGATGGGGGGTCCACATCGCACGCTCCTTGGGGTCATTATCATCACCTGGATTCAAAGTGGTATGTTGATGCTGGCCCTGGGCCGGGACATCCAGATGGTGATCTTTGGCCTCATTGCCGTTGGAGTGGCCATTGCCACTATGGATCGGAAGAGAATTCGGGTGGTGAAGTGAAGCCATGAAGTACGGAGCCTTTTACCACATGTGGTTTCCCGATGTGAAAGAAGAGTGCATCTTCCCGCTTTTGCCCCGTCTTCGGGAAATGGGTTTTGAAGGTCTTGAAATCACCCTGACCCCGGACCTTCTTGCGGAGGAAGGGCTCTGGGGGAGATTGCGGAGGGAGAGCAGGGAACAGGGCATTCAGTGTCTTTTCTCCACCGGTCTTTCTGGAGAGAACAGCATCATTGCTTCTTCCCGGGAAATACGGCAGAAGGGCATCGCGTATCTCCGGGCCTGCGTGGATCTCGTGGCGTCTTTTGAGGGGGATATGCTCGCTGGGATTCTCTACGGACCCTGGGGGGACTTCTCTGAGGCCCCGCCAACGAGGGCGCAGTGGGAATGGTGCAAAGAGGGGCTCTGGGAGGTGGCAGAGTACGCCAGGACCTGTCGGGTCTTCCTGGCTATGGAACCGGCCAATCGCTTCGAGACCTTTTTCCTCAACACTGCCCGTGAGGCTCTACAGCTTATCCGGGAAATCGGTCATCCGCACCTGAGGTTGCACCTTGATACCTTCCAGATGAACATCGAGGAGGAAGACCCCAGAGAGGCCATTCTGGATGCGGGAGACCTCCTCTTCCACTTCCACTGCTGTGCCAGCCACAGGGGTGTTCTCGGGGATGACCATCTGGACTGGGTGGGGATATTCCGGGCTCTGAAGAGGGTAGGGTACAACAGGTGGCTGGTCATCGAGACCTTCACCCCGGAGATGGCACGGTTCCCCTCAGGAAAAAAAGTGGCCATATGGAAGAAATTCGCTGAACCTGACGACATTGCTCTGTGGGGGATTCGCTTTCTGAAAGCCGTCGAGGCGACTGTCTTTCGCTTTCCCGAATAAAGGAGGAGAAGGGATTGACGGAGGAAGGCATAAAGGATATAATCTCTTTCGGTAAATACCATTTAACCTTTTAGCATACGAACGTGTCGACAAAGGGAGTGGAGGCGTGTCTACCCTCAACCGGAAAGTTCCCATTCCTCTCTACTACCAGCTCAAGGAGATCATCCGGGAGCAGATTGAGGAAGGCATCCTCGCTCCCGGGGATTTGCTCCCCTCTGAGCGGGAGCTCTCGGAGAAGTACGGCATCAGCCGTCCTACCGTCCGTCAGGCCCTGAAAGAGCTGGTCTATGAAGGGCTCCTCACCCGGGAGAAGGGTCGGGGGACCTTTGTGGCTAAACCCAAGCTCGAGTACGGGTTCATCCAGCACTTTGTCACCTTCTACGAGGACATGGCCCAGCGAGGCTACACCTTGAAGACCAAAGTCCTCCGCAGAGAACTCCAGGATCCTCCCAAACGCATTGCCAAAGCACTCCAGCTCAAAGAAGGAGAGAAAATCATCTTCATTGAGCGCCTCCGCTTCGTGGAGGATGAACCTGTGGTCTGGGTTCAGAACCACATCCCCCACCACCTCTGCCCCGGGCTTTTGGAGGAAGACCTCACCGACCGCTCGCTGTACCGTCTCCTCACCGAACGCTACAACCTCAAGCCCCAGTGGGCAGAGGTGAGTCTGGAACCGGTCCTTGCCACTGACCGGGATGCCGAGCTTTTGGGCCTTGAACCCAAGGCCCCGGTCCTTCTCATGGAGAACATCACCTACGATGTCAGTAACCGCCCCATTGACCTCTTCATTTCCCGTTTCCGGGGAGACAAGGGGAGAGTGCGGGTGAGGGTATTGAGGAGCTGATGCCTATGGGAAGATTACTGTACGCGGTTCATGCCTATGCCTGGATGTCCCGATGGACTGAGGAGTCCCTTCCTCTTCTCCCCAGGGCCCGGGAGCTTGGTTTTGATGCCATTGAGATTCCCCTCATGGACATCGAGTCTGTTCACCCCCAGAGCATTCGAAAAGAAGCAGAACGGCTTGGCTTGCGAATCGTGACCTCCACGGTGCTCTCTGAGGAGACCGATGTTTCTTCTCCTGATGCGGCGGTACGCAGAAAGGGTCTTGAATACCTCAAGCGGTGCGTGGATGTCTCAGCGGAGATGGGGGCTCTGAGCTTTTCGGGGGTGATCTACTCGGCTTTGGGAAAACGCATTGCGACCATCCCCGGTCGGGAATACCTGGAACGTGCTGCGGAAGCCCTGAAAAAGGTAGCCCAGTGGGCTCAGGATACTCAGCTTCTCGTGGGGATTGAACCTGTGAACCGGTATGAGACCTTTCTCATCAACACCTGTGACCAGGCGCTTGAGCTCCTCAGGATGATCGACGAGCCCAATATGAGAATTCACCTTGATTCGTACCACATGAACATCGAGGAGAACGATTTTTATACTCCCACGAAGAAGGCAATTCCGTACCTCTGCCACTACCACCTGAGCGAGAGCCACCGGGGGATTCCCGGGACCGGGACCGTTGACTGGGAAGGCATCTTTCGGGCTCTTGCCGAGGGGGACTACCGGGGTGTTGTGGGGATGGAATCCTTTGCGGAGGTCTCCGATTCCATGCGAGCTGGAACCTGTGTCTGGCGGAAAATGGCTCCCTCAAGCGATGTGCTCCTCAAAGAAGGTCTGGCGTTCTTGAAAACACTGGAAAAGCGGCATTTTGCCCCTTCTGGGGGCAAAAAATAAACGCACAAAGGGGGTTTTGGTATGCGGAGAAGCTTGGGTGTTGCGTTTGTGCTGGTGTTCGTGCTTGGATTGACCCTTGGAGTGTGGGGCAAGGATATCCCCAAAATCACCATCGGCTGGACCCCGCCAGACATTACCGGAGTGTTCAAGACGGCCACCGACTTCTTCGAGAAAGCCGCAGCGGATGCCCGAAACCACGGTATCAACGTCGAGATTATCACCCGTGCTCCTGCTGCACACACGGCCTTTGCAGACCAGATAGCCATCATCGAGGATTTCATCCAGCGCAAAGTCGATGTTATTGCCATTTCACCAATTGAGGTTGAGGTTGTGAAGCCGGCTCTCCAGGAGGCCAAGAAAGCCGGCATCCCGGTCATTGTGGTCAACCTCTTAGAACCTATTGAAGGTGTAGATGTTGACTGCTATATTGGTTTTGACAACACGGTGGCAGGGACGATTTCCGCCTACGCCGTGGTGGATTACTTTGGCGGACCGGGAGTCCTGGGTGAGGGAGAAAAGGTGGACGTTGCACCGGAGACCTTCCTTGACCTTGAATTCTGGCAGAAGCTCTACACCCCGGAGGTCATCGAGAACCTCAAGGACAAGATTCAGGCCACCGGTGCTATCATCGAAGGTATTGCCGGAGGGTTCTTCTCCACCGCACGGCTCCGGGGATTCCACTCCGTCATCGACCAGTTCCCGGGAATCAAAATCGTCACCACTCTTCCTGCAGACTGGAACAGGGAAAAGGCCATTAAGGTTACCGAGGATATCCTCTCGGCCAATCCGAAGGGGACGCTGGACTTCATCTGGGCAGCTTCGAACGAAATGGGTCTTGGTGCCATGCTCACCTGCGAGCGCTTAGGAAGGACCGAGGTCAAGGTCTTCACTAACGACGGAACACCCGAATCTGTGGAGCGAATTCGCGAAGGGCGACTCATTGCTGAGACCTGGCATGGCTTCCCTGAGTGGGGCTGGTATGGAACAAAGTACGCGGTTATGCTTGCTCTGGGTCTGAAGGACCAGGTGCCGCAGTTTGTGGATATCCGTCCACGGACCGAATGGCAGGGCAACGCCGACATGTTCTACCCGAATCCCTATCTTGAGCCCATTGACTGGGAAGCCATCAAGAAGGCATACCTCGAAAAGTGAGAGACTGGGCCCCCTCTGGGGGCCCTTCCCCAGGAGGTGACGTCCCTTGGACCTTGGATTCAGCGGGAAAGTGGCCATTGTCACCGGTGGTGGTGCGGGAATCGGTGAGGCGACGGTTCGGCTTTTTGCCCGGGAAGGAGCTCAGGTTGTTATCGCTGAGGCGAACCCGGAGAGGGGGAAAGCCCTGGAGGAGGACCTCAAAAAGCAGGGCTTTGTCGCTGAGTTTGTCGAGGTGGATGTATCTCAAAAGGACAGTGTGGACCAGATGGTCGAAAAGGTGCTGCACCGCTTTGGCCAAATCGACATTCTGGTGAACAATGCCGGGGTCTACGCCAAGGGCGATGCTCTGGCCTTCGCTGAAGAGGATTTTGCAAGGCTTGTTGACGTGAACATCAAAGGGGTGATCCTCTGCACTCAGAGTGTAGGAAGACGGATGGTGGAGAGAAGAAGCGGTGTTATCGTGAATGTGGCTTCTGAAGCTGGTCTTGTGGCCATCCCGAACCAGATGGTGTACAACCTCACCAAGGCTGCAGTCATCTCCATCACCAAAAGCTGTGCGGTGGACTTTGCTGGCTATGGCGTGCGGGTGAACTGCGTCTGTCCGGGAACAACGTACACTCCTCTCGTGGAGGAAGCGCTCAGGAAGGAGAAAGACCCGGAGAAGGTGCGAAAGAGTCTTGAGGAATCCCGTCCTCTCAAAAGGCTCGGCAAGCCCGAAGAGATTGCTGCGGCTATTCTCTTCCTTGCTTCTCCTCTCCTTGGTTATGCCACTGGCGCGGTTTTGAGCGTTGATGGGGGATACACGGTATGGTGATGCCGCAAACACCGATTCTTGAGGTCCGCAACGTCAGCAAGTCCTTCCCCGGGGTGAAGGCCCTTGATGCGGTGAGCATGGATGTGCTTCCGGGGGAAGTTCACGCCCTTTTGGGGGAGAATGGCGCCGGAAAAAGTACGTTGATGAAAATCATAAGCGGTATCATTCCCAAAGACGCGGGAGAGATTTTCCTTGACGGAAAGCCGGTGCATTTTCTCTCCCCCCGGGATGCCCTGAATGCCGGCATTGTCCTGGTGCAGCAGGAACTCTCCCTTGTGCCTGACCTGAGTATTGCTGAGAACATTTTCTTAGGGAGATGGCCCAGGCGGGGGGTTCAGGTCGACTGGAACACGATTTTCTCTGAAACCTCTCATCTCCTTGAGCGCTTCGGCATTCGGGAAGACCCCCGCACCCCTGTGGGTGCTCTGAGTGTCGCCGAGCAGCAGACGGTGGAGATTCTCAAAGCCGTAAGCCGACCGAATCTGCGCATTCTTCTTCTAGATGAGCCGACTTCGGCCCTCAGCGAGGACGAAGTCAACCGTCTTTTTGAGCTGGTTGCCGAGATTAAAAAAACCGGCATCGGCATTATTTTTATTTCTCATAAACTGCACGAGGCCCTACGCATTGCCGACCGGGTGACGGTCCTTCGAGATGGTCGAAAGGTCGTCACCGAAGAGGCTCGTCGCCTCGACGAGCGGATGCTCTTTGAGTACCTGACGGGAAAGCCGGTGGAGGTTCTTGAGACAGGCCATGGAGGGGACCACACTGAAGCGGTGATGCTTGCCCTTGAAGGCTTCTCGTCGGGAGGCTTTGTCAGGGATGTGAACCTGAAAGTCCGGAAAGGAGAGGTTTTTGTTCTCTTTGGCCTTATCGGTTCGGGTCGGACAACCCTGGCACGAGGTCTTTTTGGCCTTGAGCGGACAGCAGGGAAAATGACGCTTGAGGACAAAGTCGTGCAACCCAAGAGCCCTCAGGAGGCTATTGCCCTTGGTATCGGGTACCTTCCTGAGGACCGCCGACAGGCTCTGGTGTATGAGCTCCCTGTTTTTGCCAACATCACCCTGGCCATTCTCTCCCGGGTCTCCCGAAGGGGTATTCTCCGCCTTCGGGAAGAAACGAGTCTTGCGGAGGACTTCGTCCGCTCTCTCCGGATCAAAACCCCAAATATTTTCCGGGAGGTTCTGTACCTGAGTGGAGGGAATCAGCAGAAAGTACTCCTTGCCCGGTGGCTTGCTCGAAAGCCAAAACTCCTCATCATGGACGAGCCCACCCGGGGGATTGACGTGGGGGCCAAGTTTGAAATCCGCGCCATGGTGCGGGACCTTGCCCGCCAGGGACTGACCATTCTCTACATCACCTCTGAACCAGTGGAGGCTCTTGAAGTAGCAGACCGGATTGCGGTTATGCGAGGTGGTAGAGTTGTACGGGTTTTTGATCACACGAATGGTGTCGATAAAACCATGCTCCTTGCTGTGGCCAGTGGAGTTTCCTAAAGGAGGTGCCTGCGTTGCCTCAAAATAGAGCAATTCCCGCGTGGCGGGAGGGAGAGAGCCTTTCCCAGGCTTTGGTGAACCTTCTTCTCAAAGGTGGGTCGCTGGTTGGGCTTGTGGCGCTGAGTGCGGCTTTTGCTATCCTTTCGCCGCACTTCTTCACCCTGGGCAACTGGTTGAACATCTTCCGGCAGGTGGCGGTGGTGCTCATTGCGGCTTCGGCACAGACGATGGTCATCATCACTGCCGGAATTGACCTCTCTGTTGGCTCAGTGCTTGCCCTGGGAGGCTGCCTTGCGGCGGTGGCCATGAGCTACTGGGGATGGCCCTTTGTAAGTGGTGCGCTCCTTGGGGTTTTCTTTGCCACCCTGGCGGGGCTGGCTAGTGGCGCCATCATTGCCAAGGGGAGAATTCCTGACTTCATCGCCACCCTTGGTATGCTTGGCGCCATACGGGGTATTGCGCTCCTTATCACCGGTGGTCTTCCCGTCCCCTCCCATTTCACGGCGACGAAGCTTGCGGGATATCTCCCGCAAAGCATTGTCTGGCTGGGGAGCGGGGATATCAAGGGCATTCCGGTTCCCATGGTGTTTGCTCTTCTTGTTGTGGCCATCACCTGGTTTATCCTGAACCGAACCACCTTTGGGCGTTCGCTGTATGCGGTGGGTGGCAACCGGGAGGCGGCCCGTGCGGCGGGAATCAATGTGGACCGGGTCAAAATCCTTGTCTATGGAGTCTCAGGGCTCTACTGTGGTCTTGCTGGTCTTGTGCTTGTGGGCCGGATGAATTCGGCCAATGCCTTGATGGCTGAGGGGTTAGAACTCCAGACCATTGCCGCAGTGGTCATCGGAGGGACGAACCTCTTTGGGGGTAAGGGGTCAGTTTTCGGAACGCTGATCGGTGCCATCCTCATGGGAGTTCTCTCAAACGGCCTCAATCTCCTTAACGTTGAGCCTTTCTGGCAAAGAGTAGTGAACGGACTCCTCATTGTGGCGGTTGTGGTCTTTGACCAGTGGCGGCGAAGAGTTACGAGAGATTAGAGGTGGAGGGAGCGTATGGAAAAAGTCGCCTTTGTTCTTGTCGGTGCAGGACGGGCAGGAATGGTTCACGGGCGCAACCTCGTCCACTACATCCCCGAAGGGGAACTGAAAGCGGTGGTGGACGTGGATGCGGCGAAGGCCCAGGAAGCGGCTGGAGAACTTGGGGTTCGCTGGTACACGTCTTTTGACGAAGCTCTTGAAAAGGAGAGTTTCGATGCGGTGTGTATTGCCTCGCTCACTTTCACCCACCGGGATATCGTTGAGAAGGCTGCAGGGGCGAGAAAACACATTTTCTGCGAGAAGCCCCTGGCGCAGAATCTCGAAGAGGCCCTGGCCATGAAGAGGGCAGTGGAAGCGGCGGGGGTAAAGTTTCAGATTGGCTTCATGCGCCGGTATGACCCGGAGGTCCGGAGGGCCTGGGAGATGGTCCAGGAGGGACTCATTGGTGACCTGGTCCTTGTGAAGTCCACGGGGAGAGGCCCTGGTCTTCCGCCTGCCTGGATCTGGGATCGGGCAAAAAGTGGCGGGATGCTTGCTGAAGTCTCCTCCCATGATATCGATGCCGTTTTGTGGTTTGTCCAAAAGAAACCGGAGCGGGTTTTCATGGAGGCGAAGAACTTCAAATCCCCGGAGGCCAGAACACAGTTCCCCGATTTCTACGACCACTACCTTCTCACCATTGCCTTTCTTGACGGTCCCTTCGGGGTGGTTGACGGAGGATGCCCTGTGGGGTATGCCTACGACGCCCGGATGGAGATTCTGGGGACGAAAGGTATGATTCGGGTTGGAGAGACGGAGGGGAGAGGTCCCGTCCTCTATACGCCTGAGAAGAAAGCCGTCCGGGACACCCAGGCGGGATGGGCGCTCCGTTTCAGAGATGGGTACCTTGAGGAACTCAAGGCCTTCATTCGCGCGGTTCTCGCCGATACCGTGCCTACGCCTTCTCTTGAAGATGGGCTCCGGGTGGTGCGGGTTGTTGAAGCGGGACACGAATCCCTTGCCCTGGGGCAACCAGTGGCGATAAAGGAGTGGTGATGGTGGCGTTTCTCATTGGGTGTGACCTTGGGACGACGGCCACGAAAACCGGGCTTTTTGATACCGAGGGGAACACTCTGGCCATTGCTCGGGAGAGCTCCAACATCATCTATGGTCGGGATGGGAGTGTCACGCAGGACCCCCAGGAGATGCTCCTTTCGGTGGTCCGCACAGTACGGGAGGTTGTAGAGAAAAGCGGGGTGAACCCAAGAGATATCCTTGCGATAGCCATCGATGGCCAGATGGCGGGGATCATGGGGGTGGATGCAAGGGGAGAGGCAGCGACCCCTTACGACTCCTGGCTTGACGTGCGTTCGGCCCCATATGCCGAGGAGATGAAGAAGGCCGAAGATCTCATTATCAAAAGGTCTGGCATGGGTCCAAGCATCAATCACGGACCGAAAATCCTCTGGTGGAAACACGAGCACCCTGAGGTCTACCGGCGCATTGCCAAGTTCACCGTTCCGGCCTGCTGGGTGGCACAGAAACTCGCGGGGCTCCAGGGGGATGAAACGTACATCGATTACACCTATATTCATTTCTCCTGCTTTGCTGACCTTGAAAGGAAAACGTGGGATGAGGAGATTCTCGGGCTTTTCGATATCGAAAAGGAGAAAATGCCCCGTATTCTTGCTCCCTGGGAAACTGTGGGGACACTCCGGGCAGAGTGGGCGGAGGCCATGGGCCTTCCCTCGGGCATTCCCATCGTTGCCGGGTGTGGGGACCAGGCGGCGAACACCCTGGGGGCAGGGGTGGTGAAGCCCGGGATTGCCTTTGATATCGCCGGGACGGCCTCGTGTTTTGCCGTTTTTGTGGACCGGTTTGTGCCCGATGTGCAGTACAAAACCCTCCTTTTCCCCCGTTCTGTTCTTGAGGGGTACTATTACCCCATGGCCTACATCAACGGGGGTGGCATGGATGTGGAGTGGGCCCGGAATGAACTCTTCCGGGAGCTCGTGCATAACCCCGATGCCTTTGCCCGCATCAACGAAGAGGTGGAAAAGCGTGTCGTGCCACCTTCGGGCATTGTCTTCCTTCCCCATCTTCGGGGGAGGAATTGCCCCACACAGCCGTACCTTCGGGGAGTTTTTGCTGGATTTAGCTGGGACCACACCCGGGAGCATCTCTTCCTTGCCATTCTTGAGGGTATTGCCTTTGAGTACGCCTTTTACCTCAAGGTTCTCCGGGAACTCATGCCGGAAATCCACTTCTCCGAGGTTCGGGTCATCGGTGGCGGGGCAAAGTCGGCATTCTGGAACCGCCTCAAGGCAAGCATCCTCGGCATACCCTATGTGACGCTCAATCGAGAGGAATTCTCCATCTGGGGTTCGGCGATGGTGGCAGGATTTGGCGTAGGTGTGTTTGCCAATCTCGAGGAGAAGGCGTTCTCCTCTGTGGCAAAGGTTTCCGTTTTTGAGCCTGATGAGGGCCTCCACAGGCAGTATCGAGAGTTCTTGCCGTTCTACCTTGAGACCATGGAGAAGATGAACGAGGTCATGACACGCTTCAGGTCACTCATTCGCTGAGGAAAGGAGAAAGCCATGAAAGCAGCGGTGTTTTCCTCCCCTCAAGGGATACGTATCATGGATGTCCCCGTTCCCCGGATTGGCCGGGGTGAGGTGCTTTTGCGGGTGCGCGCAGCGAGCCTCTGTGGAACGGATCTCCGGATTGCCCGAAGAGGCCACGGATCCATTCCACAGGGAGTGCAGCGCATTTTGGGACACGAGGTCGTGGGGGAGATTGTGGCGGTTGGGGAGGGAGTTGCGGATCTCGCAGAGGGCATGCTCGTTCTTGTGGCACCGAACTACGGCTGTGGAAAGTGCCGTTTTTGCATTGCCGGAGCACAGCACCACTGTCCCTCCGGGAAAGCCCTGGGGATTACCGAAGACGGTGGGTTTGCCGAGTACATGCGGGTTCCGGAAGAGGCAGTGCGCCAGGGCAACGTCTTTCCTCTGCCACCTGAAGCGGACCCGGTGATGTTTTCCTTTGTGGAGGCCCTTGCCTGTGTGGTGCACGGATTCTTGCCCCTTTCGGTGAGTTTCCGCGATACGGTCCTCATCTACGGTGCAGGACCCATCGGTCTCATGTTCCTTGAGCTTGCCCGCCTTTCTGGAGCCCGGGAGGTGTGGATGGCCGATATCAGCCCTTCCCGCCTTGAGAGAGCTGCCGCAAGGGGAGCCCGAACGATTCTTGTGGGTGAGAAGAAAGTCAAGGACGTCCTCCGCGATGTGGATGTGGTCATTGTGGCTGCTCCAGCACCCGATGCCCAGAGAGAGGCCTTGGAAGTGGCCGGGATTTTCGGGCGAATCAACTTCTTTGGGGGTCTTCCGCCCGATACTCCTGAAGTTCCCCTTGCCACAAACCTCATCCACTACAAGGAGCTTTTTGTGACCGGAACCACTCGCTCGAACAATTTCCACGTCCGTACAGCTTTGGACCTTCTTGTGCGGCAGCTTGACCTCTCCTACCTTGTGAGCCACACGCTCCCCCTTGAGGCTATTGAAGAGGGCTTGCGGCTCATGGAGGGGAAAGATGCCTTAAAGGTTGTCCTTATTCCGTGAGAAAGCGAGGAGATACGCTATGAAACCATTCAACGTTTTTGTGGACTTCGCCACTGGAGAATTGAAGCCAGGGAAAAGGGTTGTGCGCCGTCTCAGCGATGTAAAGTACATCTTCCAGAACCAGGAGGCGGCAGAAGCCATGCTCCGGGAAGGAGACCCTCTCGTCTACGAGGTTATCTATGCTGAGATTCCCGAGGAGCCCGGACACCTCGCCCATTGCACGACCATCATTTACCCCGGAAAGGTCGGTCAGGAATTCTTCTTGACCAAGGGACACCTCCACGAGAAACTCGACACCGCCGAGATTTACTTTTGCCTCCGCGGTGAAGGTCGGCTCATCATGGCGTCACCAGAGGGAGAGTGTGAGGTCCTTCCCATGTATCCCGGGACGGCCTCGTACATTCCGCCTTTCTGGTCGCATCGTTCTGTTAACGTGGGGAAAGAACCCCTTATCTTCTACTGCATTTTCCCGGCTGACGCAGGGCACGACTACGCCACGATTGAGGAGACGGGCTTTCCGAAGGTCGTCCTTGAAGAGGATGGGCAGGTTGTCGTGCGGGAGAACCCGAAATGGAAACCCAAAAGGTGAGGAGGGTAAGGCATGGGCTTTCGGCTTCCTGAGAAGGCAACGCAACCCACAATGTACTTCATCGGGGTGACCACATCCCAGTCCTCGATCATGAAGCTTTTCCCGCTCTGGGCTCAAGAGCTGGGACTCAAGGACGCGGTCCTCAAAGGGATAGACATCGAGATCCATGCACCCCGGGAGGTCTACCGGGAGGTGGTGTCCTTCATTAAAGAGGACCCGCTCTCTCTCGGAGCGCTCGTCACAACCCACAAAATTGACCTCTATGAGGCGGCCAGAGACCTTTTCGATTACCTTGACCCCTATGCCCAGCTTTTTGGAGAGCTCTCTTCAATCTCGAAGAACAACGGGCGCCTTGAGGGACATGCCAAGGACCCCATCTCAAGCGGCCTGGCCATGGAGGCGTTCATCCCGCCCAATTTCTGGAAGGAGCACGGTGGGGAAGTCTTCATCATGGGGGCAGGGGGCAGCGCCCGGGCGATTGCTGCGTATCTTTTTGATCCCAAAAAGAAGGACAACATGCCCACGAAGCTCTACGTGACGAACCGCAGTACCCCTCGCCTTGAAGCGATGAAAGAACTCATGCCCAAAATCAACCCCAATGTCGATGCAGAGTACATCCATGCCCCCACGCCTGAGGTGAACGATGCGGTTTTGGCGCGGGTCAAGCCGTACTCTCTCATCGTGAATGCCACAGGACTTGGCAAGGACCGTCCCGGTTCTCCCCTCACCGACGCGTGCGTTTTCCCCATGCACAGCCTCGTTTGGGAGCTGAACTACCGGGGGGACCTCAAGTTCATGCACCAGGCCCTGGCGCAGGCAAAAGAGCGACATCTCCACGTGGAAGACGGGTGGATATACTTCATCCACGGGTGGACCCAGGTCATTGCTCAGGTCTTCCACATCGACATCGACGCGGAGCGGTTTGCCCGGATTGAGCAAATCTCCCACGAGTTCCGGAAAAGGGGTTAGGACCCCGGGGAAAGTTCGCGGAGGGCGGTGTATCCTTGCCGGAATTTCTGATAAAGCCTGTGGTACACTTCCACCCACGCTGGCTCAGGAAGTGTGGGGTGGGTGTACTGGACAAGAACTCGCGTGGCCTCATCGACGCTTCTGAAGCGTCCACTTCCGACCATGGCGAGGATACACGCCCCGGTGGCAGCCTCTTCCCTGACCTGGGTGGTGAAAAGGGGCATATCGAGAATCGAGGCAATGATTCGTCGCCAGAGGTTGCTCCTTGCCCCACCTCCTGAAAAGACCGTTCGCTGGAAGTCAACCCCAAGCTCGCGGAACACCTCAACGGCAATCCTGAGGCCGAAACCCACTCCTTCCATGATGGCCCGGACGAAATGCCCTCGCTGGTGGGTGAGGTGCAGATTCACAAAGGCGCCCCGGGCGTGAGGATCCATGTAGGGAGTACGCTCTCCAATAAGGTAGGGGAAGAAGAGCAATCCGTTGCACCCGGCGTCGACCTTCTGAGCTTCCTGGTCGAGGTTACGGAAGTCGAAAACATGCGCGCCTGAGTCGAGAATGGACTTCTTGAACCAGCTCAGGGAAAGCCCTGCGCAGAGCGTGGCTCCAAGGAGATGCCAGAACCCCGGGATGGCGTGGCAGAAGGTGTGGATGCGAAGCTTTTCATCCACAAGGGGCTGCGTGATCGGGGTGAAAACCTGTCCTCCGGTACCGATGGTGACGAGGAGTTCTCCCTCATCGGTGACGCCATTCCCCAGGGCGGCACAGTGCTGGTCTCCTGCTCCTGCCACCACAAGGCAGGGCCCTTTGATCCCCAGTTCTTCCCGAACGTTCCTTGCCACCTGTCCTATAACCTGAGTGGACTCGTGGACGGGAGGGAAAATCGCCCGGTCAAGGCCGAGGGTGGTGAGGATTTCCTCTGACCAGTTCCGCAGGCGGATGTTGAAAAGGAGCGTTGAGGAGGCATCGGCGACATCCGTTGTGGGAGGGAGCCCCAGTTTCACCTTCAGGAAGTCTTTGGGAAGGAGAACAAAGCGAATTCGACGGTAGACATCCGGGAGGTTTTTCCGGACCCAAAGAAGTGTTGCCGCCATAAAGCCCGTGGCAACGTCACTTCCCGCAAGTTTTAAATATTCACCGGCTTTTTCCCGGATTTCCCGGGCTTCCTGGTGACTTCTCTGGTCGGCCCAGATGATGGCCGGACACAGGGGAACGAGATTTTCGTCAAGCATCACCGTCCCATGCATCTGCCCGGAAAAGCTCAAGGCGCGGATTGTGGGCTCCGGGAGGGCAGCGAGAACCTCCTGGATGGCTTCTCTCGTTTTCTCCCACCAGGTCTCTGGATGCTGCTCTGCATACCCCGGGGTGGGGGTCAGAATAGGGTACTCCCGACTCGCTAAGGCGACAAAGTTCCCCTCCTCGTCGTAACAGACAACCTTGACGCTCTGAGTTCCAAGGTCAATCCCAAGGAAGTACTCCATGGTATCCTCCTGCCGTCCTTTGGTGACGCTTCTCCCATGAGCTTACCATGAGTGCAGGGGAAGGACAAGACCGGGCTTTGTCGGCGCTTCGGGGACAATCTCCCGGGAGAGGAAGAGCTCCTTTCTTTTTGGTTGAAGCGAGGGAGAAAAAAATATATAATGACCCAGGATTCCAGGAGGACTCGGAGAACTGGGGAGAACGACGATGAGTTACCTCGTTCTTGAATCGCTCAGAGAAAAGATCTGTGAAGCCCTTCGGTCTTTCGACCCTTCTTGGGAGCGTGTCGAGTTTGTGGTTGAGCCGACGCGGGAAAAGAAACACGGCGACTTTGCCACCAATGTTGCCTTTCTTTTGGCCCGTATTGCGAAGCGTCCGCCAAGAGAGGTAGCGCAGAACCTCTGGGGAGTTCTGCAGGAGTTGCTCTCAGGTATGGCCCGGGTTGAGGTGGCTGGAGGGGGATTCATCAACTTCACCCTTGAGGACGGTTTTCTTCTGAAACTCCTCGCCAGGGTCCTGGAAGAGGACGAGCGTTTTGGAGAGGTTGACCTTGGTAGAGGAAAGAAGGTTCAGGTGGAATTTGTGAGTGTCAACCCCACCGGGCCTCTCCATGTGGGGCATGGCAAGTGTGCAGCCTTCGGTGACGCTTTAGCCAGGATCCTGAAGAAAGCAGGCTTCCAGGTTGAGAAGGAATACTACATCAACGATGCGGGGAAGCAGATAGAGCTCCTCGGGGCCTCTCTTGAAGCCCGTTTCCGCCAGCTCCTCGGAGAAGAGGCGGATATCCCTGAAGGGGGATACCGGGGAGAGTACCTTGTGGACATCGCCCGGGAACTCCTCAGGGAGCGCGGGGTGGCCCTCCTCCATCTCCCGAAAGAGGAACGAACGAAAGTCTTTCAGGAATACGCCGTGGAGAAAATCCTTGAGAACATCCGGAAAGACCTTGATGATTTCAGGGTTTCCTTTGATGTGTGGTTCAGCGAGCGCTCGCTGTATGAGAATGGAGAAGTGGATTACGTGCTCTCGCTCCTCCGGGAGAGAGGGTACACTTACGAAAGGGATGGAGCCCTGTGGCTTCGGACAACTCTCTGGGGAGACGACAAGGACCGGGTGCTGGTGCGGGAAAACGGGGCACCAACGTACTTTGCTTCCGACATCGCCTACCACTGGAACAAGTGGAAGCGGGGATTTGAGCGGGTCATCGACATCTGGGGAGCTGACCACCACGGGTACATCCCGAGGATGCACGCCGCTATGCAGGCTCTGGGGCTTCCTGAGGACTTCCTCGAGGTCTTCATCGTCCAGTTTGTGACGCTCCTGCGTGGAGGACAGCCGGAGCGGATGTCCACACGACAGGGGGAGTTTGTGCCTCTGCGAAACCTGATCGACGAAGTGGGAGTGGATGTGGCCCGGTACTACTTCCTCATGCGAGATCCCGAAACGCACCTTGAGTTCGATGTGGAGGAGGCAAAACGTCAGTCCATGGACAATCCGGTGTACTACGTGCAGTATGCCCATGCCCGGATTGTTTCGGTTTTTCGGGAAGCCAGAAAGCGGGGTGTGGAGTGGGTGCCCTCTGCAGAGGCACTCTGCCCTGGCTTTGAGAACGAGGAGGAACGGGACATTGCCAGGGCCATCGTGTACTTCCCGGAGGTTGTGAAACAGAGCGCCCTTCTCCGGCAACCATACCTTCTCTGCAATTACCTTCACGATCTTGCAGGGACTTTCCACGCTTTCTATAACCTCCATCGAATCCTTGACGAGGAAAACACTCTGCGTACGGTCTTTCGCCTGACCCTGTGTCGACTCACCCAGATTGTGCTGCGAAACGCCCTGGAGCTTCTTGGGATCTCGGTTCCGGAGAGTATGTGAGCGAGGTTGAGACCATGGGGAAAAAGACGGGGAAGTACATTTTTGTGACGGGTGGAGTTGTCTCCTCCTTGGGAAAAGGCATCACCGCGGCCTCTTTGGGGAGAATCCTCAAGAGCCGTGGGGTGAAAGTCACGATGCAGAAATTCGACCCTTACATCAATGTGGATGCTGGTACCATGAATCCGTATCAGCACGGAGAGGTTTTCGTCACATACGATGGAGGAGAAACGGACCTTGACCTCGGACATTACGAGAGGTTCATCGATGAGGAACTCTCAAGATCAAGCAACGTCACCACGGGGAAAATCTATAGCTCAGTTATCGACAAGGAACGGCGGGGGGATTTCCTGGGGGCCACCGTCCAGGTGATTCCCCATATCACCAATCAGATTAAAGAGGAAGTTTTCCGTCTTCGGGAGGAAAGCGGAGCAGAGGTCTCAATTGTGGAGATTGGGGGGACGGTGGGGGATATTGAGGGGTTACCTTTCCTTGAGGCCATCCGGCAAATCAAAAACGACATCGGTAAGGACAATTGCCTCTATGTCCACGTCACCCTCGTCCCGTACATTGAGGCGGCGGGAGAGCTAAAGTCCAAACCCACTCAGCATAGCGTGAAGGAACTCCGGAGCATTGGCATTCAACCTGATGTCATCGTGTGTAGGTCCTCTCGACCCATTACCGCCGAGGTTATCTCGAAAATCGCCCTTTTCTGTGACATCGAAAGGGAAGCCATTGTTCCCCTCATGGATGTTCCGTCGATTTACGAGGTTCCCCTGGTTCTTGAAGAACGAGGTGTTGGGGACCTTGTTATAGCCAAGCTTGGGCTGGATGCCCGGGAAGCGGATCTTGCTGACTGGTCGGATATTGTGCGGCGGATGAAAGAGGCGAGAGATAGCGTTGTGATCGGTCTTGTGGGGAAGTATGTGGAATCCAAAGACGCTTACCTGAGTATCTGTGAAGCCCTCAAGCATAGCGCTGCTTCCCTGGGAGTTCAGGTGGTCATCCGTCCGATTGAGGCGGGCATGCTGCGGGAGACAAATGCTGCTGATGTCCTCTCAGGGATTGACGGTGTCCTCGTCCCCGGGGGGTTCGGACACCGGGGGATTGAGGGGAAAATCGAGGCAGTGCGGTATGCCCGTGAACGGGGTGTTCCCTTTTTGGGGATATGCCTCGGGATGCAGGTGGCGGTGATCGAATTTGCCCGGAACGTTCTTGGGTTTTCCGATGCACACTCCACCGAGTTTAACCCCGATACGACCCACCCGGTCATTGACCTCCTTCCTTCTCAGCGGGGAATGCGAAATAAGGGCGGTACGATGCGCCTTGGGAATTACCGCTGTCTCCTTGAGAGGTCCTCGCAGAGTTTTGCCCTCTACGGTCAAGAGGAGATATGGGAGCGACACCGCCACCGGTACGAGCTCAACGAGTATTTCGTGGACCAGCTTGAGAGGAAGGGCATGGTGATGGCAGGGTTCAACCCGGAGTACCAGGTTGTTGAGATTGTAGAGCTCCGGGAGCATCCCTTTTTCGTGGGTGTGCAGTTCCACCCCGAATTCAAGTCCCGTCCCAATCGTCCCCATCCGCTCTTTCTGGGATTTCTGAAGGCCTCGTATGATTTTCGCCAGAGGAGAGGACGAGCTTGAAACCCGCACCTGTTGGCATCATGGATTCCGGCATTGGTGGGTTCAGTGTGGTCCTCGAGATGCGCAAGCTCTTCCCTTCCTGCCCCATCGTTTACTTTGCTGACCCCCTGCATTTCCCCTATGGGGAGAAGCGGAAAGAGGAGCTTGCGCCAATTGTGCAGCCTGTTGTGGATTTTCTCGTTCACGGGATAAAAGTGGGACTTCTCGTTGTGGCCTGTGGGACGGTGAGCTCACTTCTTCTTCCGGAGCTTCGGGAAAAGTATGCCCTCCCGATGCTTGGCATTGTTGAACCGGCGTGCCGGGAAGCCCTGGCGATGGTTCGGGAGGGAGCGATAGGCGTTCTGGCCACCCGGGCAACCATCCGGGTGGGGGCCTTTCGCCAGACCCTTGCCCGTTCCCGGCCGGGAGTTGAAGTGGTTGAGGAGGCCTGGCCAGAGTTCATCGAGGCCGTGGAGGAAGGAGTGTTCGATACCCCTTCGTGGCGGTTCTGGGTACGGGAACGCCTTGAGGCGCTCTATGCCCGGGGTGTGCGGGGTGTCATCATGGGGTGCACCCATTTCGCCCTCATCAGCACTTTCTTCGAAGAGCTTGCCCAAGGGCTTTTCCCCATCGTGAATCCTGCGGTAAGCTGTGCTCGAGAGGTTGGGGAACTCCTACCCTTGGGCCAGCTTCAAGGACCAGGGCTTTTGACGGTCTTTGTGCGGGGAGACCGGGAAGGGTTTCTCCAGGTGATCGAGCGCTTCCGTTTCCCTCTGGAGATGGACGTGGTCTCCTTTGAGAACGCCTGCGGGTGGGTGGCCCATGCATGGGGATGAGAGCGCTGCTTACGTACTGTACTCCTACGCCAAGATCAACTGGTTCCTTGCGATACGAGGGCTTCGTCAGGATGGATACCACGATATCACCTCCCTCATGCAGCAGATTGAGCTTGCCGATGAAATTCATATCACTCTTGCTTCTTCAGACGCTTTCTGGTGCAACTTCTCAATCCCCCTGGGGGAGGATAGCCTCTTAAGGAGGACGGTTGACGTCCTGCGAGGGGCTTTCCCCAAGCTTTCCCGGATGCGTTTTGCCATCACGGTGAAGAAATCCATTCCTCCGGGGGGAGGACTGGGAGGAGGGAGCAGCAATGCCGCTGCACTTTTGCGGTTTCTCCCGCAACTTGCAGGGTATTGCCCCAGGCCCGAGGAGCTTGTGACGCTTTCTCTGTCCCTTGGTTCGGACATCCCCTTCTTTGTGGTTGGTGCTCCTTTCGCCCTGGTCGAGGGACGTGGGGAACGGGTCACGCCGCTTTCCTTCCCTCCACGCCGTCATCTGGTTCTCCTTTTCCCTCCTTTTCCCGTTTCCACTTCCTGGGCATACAGGAAATGGGATGAACGAAAACGCGGAAAGGGCTTCTTGATGGAGGAGAGGCTTGCCGCGTTTCTCAAAAGGCAGGACCCCGGGGGTATTGAGGAAGTCATATGGAATGACTTTGAGGAGGTTCTTTTTGAGGAGCACCCTGTGCTCCTCAAGTACCGAAATCTCCTCCTCGAGCTTGGGTGTCGGAAGGCTTTCCTCACAGGGAGTGGCTCAACGCTTGTGGGGGTTGTGGGAAGTAGGGAGGAGGGTGAAACGGTGGTCGACCGACTCCGAGGGCGAGGGTTGTCTGCACTCTGGACTGTGACTCGCTGTGGAGAACATGGAGGGGGGAACCATGCCTGATGCTGTGATTCTTGCAGGGGGAAGTCGGGACGGGGAAATTGAAAAAAAATTTGGCGTTCTCAACCGTGCTCTTCTTGTCATTCGGGGGAAATTTATGATAGAGTATGTTATAGACGCCCTCAGGAATGTATCCTCGATTGGAAGAATAGTTGTTGTCGGGCCGGTTCATGTGCTCCAGGCGCGGATTGGAACCCGAGTTGACGCTGTTGTCCCAGCAGGAGACGATCCTTTTGAGAGCACGCTCAGGGGTCTTGAGGTTCTCAGGACACAGGAGAAGGTTCTTATAGCCACAAGCGACCTGCCCCTTCTCCGGGCCGAAGCGGTTCGGGATTTCCTTGCCCGGTGCACGGAAGTGACTGCGGATTTCTACTACCCCATAGTTCGGAGAGAGCACTACGAGGCCAGGATAGGGAAGGGGAAACGAACGTTTGTCTGCCTCAAGGAGGGATGTTTCACGGGGGGGAATTTGCTGCTTCTTGATCCCAGAGTGATGGAGGCAAAGAGGGACTGGATTGCTCGTGTTGTTGCTCTCAGGAAGAATCCTGTGGCCATCGCCCGGCTTTTAGGACTTGGGATTATCCTGAAGCTCCTTGTGCGGCGCCTCTCCATCCGTGACGTTGAGGATCGGGTGGAGCGCATTCTGGGGATGAGGGGTCGGGCGATCATCACACCTTATGCCGAAATCGGTTTTGACGTCGACCGGGTGGAACACGTTGTTCTGGCTGAGAAACTCCTTGAGTGATAGAAGAGAGCGGGAGGAGGTTCACGTGGTGACCGAAAACAACCACATGGAAATCGTAACTGAAGAAAAAGAAGAAGAGAAGAAAGTCGAAATCCCTCAGTACACTCTGGCAGAGCTGAAGGCAAAAACGAACAGTGAGCTTGCCGAAATTGCTCAGAGCCTCGGCATTTCGGGCTATAGCCGGAAGCGGAAGAACGACCTCATCTTCGAGATCCTGAAAAAGGGTGCGGAGGCGAAAGGGTACCTTTTCAGTGAGGGGATTCTGGAAATCACCCCTGAAGGGTATGGGTTCCTGCGAACTGCCGATGACTTCACGCCAAGCGAGAACGATGTGTACGTTTCGCCCTCGCAGATCAAGCGCTTCGGCTTAAGTAGCGGGGACAAAGTTGCTGGTCAGGTTCGCCCACCCAAAGAGGGAGAACGGTACTACGCTCTTTTGCGTATCGAAGCGATTAACGACGAAGACCCAGAACAGGCGAAAAAACGTCCTCTCTTTGAGAATCTGACCCCCATTTTCCCGAATAAGCAATATGTTCTTGAGACAACGCCTGACGAGATTGCCACTCGCATCATCGATATCTTCGCCCCTATCGGGAAAGGGCAGCGGGGACTCATCGTTGCCCCACCTAAGGCCGGAAAAACGATTCTCCTTGAGAAAATCGCCAACGGCATTACCACGAACTATCCGGATGTCGTTCTGATTGTCCTCCTTATCGATGAGCGCCCCGAAGAAGTCACGCAGATGGAACGCTCGGTGAAAGGGTATGTCATTGCCTCGACCTTTGACCAGAAACCGGAGAACCACATCCGGGTAGCGGAGCTCACCCTGGAACGGGCGAAGAGGCTTGTCGAAGAGGGGAAAGACGTGGTGATTCTCCTCGACAGCATTACCCGTCTTGCCCGGGCCAACAACCTCGTTGTTCCCACAACCGGGAAAACCCTCTCCGGAGGGATTGATTCCTCCGCCCTCCACTGGCCAAAGCGATTTTTCGGTGCCGCAAGGAACATTGAGGAGGGTGGGAGTCTCACCATTATCGCCACAGCGCTCATCGACACCGGATCCCGCATGGACGAGGTCATCTACGAGGAGTTCAAGGGAACGGGGAATATGGAGCTCCATCTGAGCCGTGCCCTGGCTGAGAGCCGCATTTTCCCGGCTATCGATATCCATCGCTCAGGAACCCGCCGAGAGGAGTTGTTGCTTAAAAAAGAGGACCTTGAGCGCATCTGGATGCTCCGGAGGCTCCTTGCCAATGTTGACCCCCAGGAGGCAACGCAGATGGTCATCGAACGCATGAAGAATACCCGTTCCAATCGGGAATTTTTGAAGATTATCGACCAGGTCCTGAAAACCTCACGGTAGCCGTCGGGCTCCGGAAAGACCGTCTTAAAAAATTTCTCCCCTCCTATTGACACGCTTTTGGGAATCTTTTACAATGACCAATTGTCGGTTTGGGAGGGTGAAGATGCGGAATTCTTCTGCGGTGTTTGAGAGCTGACTCCAATTGAAATCCCCCGAAGGTGGTGTGATCAGTGAGCGTTGGTTACATTGAGAGGCGAAGTTTTGCGAAAATTCCTCCCTGTGCTGAGCTGCCGAACTTCATAGAAATCCAGAAGAAGTCCTTCGAATGGTTCCTCCAGAAAGATGTTCCCCCTGAAAAACGGAAGCGCCAGGGATTGCAGGAGGTCTTTCTGGAAATCTTCCCTATCCAGGATTTCACAGGAAAGTTCGTTCTGGAGTACCTCGGGTATCGACTGGAGGAGCCGCCGCTCAGCGTACGGGAGGCCAGAGAAAAGGGTCGAACGTATGCCGCGCCCCTGTACGTTCGCGTTCGCCTCATTGACCAGCACACCAACGAAATCAGAGAGCAGGACGTGTACATGGGCGATCTCCCGCTCATGACGGACAAGGGCACCTTCGTGGTGAATGGGGCCGAGAGGGTAGTGGTGACCCAGCTTGTTCGTTCCCCGGGGATGTTCTTCTCCCGGGAGGTGACGCCCACGGGAAGGGTGGAGTACGGCTTCAAGATTATCCCCAACCGGGGTGCGTGGCTGGAATTTGGCATTGATCCCGGGGATATCCTTTTTGTTCGGGTTGACAAACGGAGGAAAATCAACGCCTGTACGCTGGTGCGGGCTTTGGGATACAGCTCGAATGAGGAAATCCTTGCGCTTTTTGATTACCACAGCTTTATTCGAAAGACTCTGGAACGGGACCCTTCCTCGTCGACGAAAGAGGCCATTGTGGAGATTTTCCGTCGTCTTCGACCGAGTGAGCCCCCAACAGAGGAGAATACCCGGGATTTCATCAAGTACCTCTTCTTCAACCCCCGCCATTACGACCTTGGAGAGGTCGGCCGATACAAAATCAATAACAAGCTGAAGTTCGATGAACGAATCGTCGGGGTCGAGGAGCTCGTGGCGGCTGAGGACCTGGTCATCGACCTTTGGGAGAAACGCTGCGTGCGGAGTATAGAGAGCCTTGGAGAACACTTCAACCCGGAAAGGTACCAAGTTGTGCTCCGCACCGGTGACCGTATCAGCCGGAGAATTGCCCAGGAGATTGAACGACTCAACGAAGAGTACCCTATCGAATACGTCACAGTCCTGAACAATGAAGGTCTTCCCGTGAAGGTCTACATCGAGACCGATGATACCCTCGAGGTTCTCTCCGACGACCTTGAAGGGCGGGTGGTCAGTCGGAACGTCCTTGACCCGGAGACCGGACGGGTCCTGGTCCCAAAGGAAACGGTCCTGACCCTGGAGGTCATTCGGGATCTCCGGGAAATCGGCATTACTAGGATCTGGGTGAAGAAAGGACGGACCCTTGCCCCTGAGGATGTGGTGGGAGGTATCCGGTATCTCCTCAACCTCATCGATGGCATCGGATATAGCGACGACATTGACCATCTGGGGAACCGTCGAGCTCGCCTTGTGGGAGAGCTTCTGCAGAATCAGTTCCGCACCGGCCTTCTGCGGGTGGAGAAGGTCATCCGTGAGCGCATGACCATCCAGCCGGATACGGAATCCCCGACACCCCAGAGTCTCATCAACGTCCGGCCTGTCATTGCTGCCCTGCGGGAGTTCCTGGGTTCGAGTCCTCTTTCCCAGTTCATGGACCAGGTGAATCCTCTCTCTGAACTCACTCACAAGCGGAGGCTCAGTGCTCTTGGCCCTGGAGGCCTGAGCCGGGAGCGAGCGGGGTTTGAGGTCCGGGACGTGCACTACACCCACTATGGTCGGATGTGCCCCATTGAGACGCCGGAAGGACCGAATATCGGTCTCATCACCTCTTTGTGCATCTACGGTCGGGTGAATGAGTACGGCTTCATCGAAACGCCGTACCGGCGGGTTGTCAATGGGAAGGTGACGAACGACATCGTGTACCTGACGGCTGATGAAGAGGACCGGTACTACATCGCCCCTTCTGACACAAAGCTCAATGACGATGGGTTCATTGCCGCGGATCAGGTGGTGGTTCGCTTCCGGGGGAAAATCATAGAGGTGCCCAGGGACCGGGTGGACTTTATGGACGTCTCGCCCCAGCAGATTCTCAGTGCTTCTGCTTCACTCATTCCCTTCCTGGAGCACAATGACGCCAACCGGGCACTCATGGGGGCCAACATGCAGCGGCAGGCTGTGCCGCTCCTTGTCCCCCATCCTCCCTACATTGGCACAGGGATGGAGTACAAGGTTGCCCAGGATTCGGGGGCCACGGTCACGGCCAGAAGAGCTGGAAGGGTGGTCTTTGCCGATTCCACCCGAATTGAGATTGAGGCAGAGGACGGAACAAGGGATGTGTACTACCTCGATAAGTTCCAGCGTTCCAACCAGAGTACCTGCATCAACCACCGACCCATTGTCCGCAAGGGGGATTACGTCAGGGAGAACCAGATCATTGCCGATGGCCCGTGCACGAGCATGGGTGAGGTTTCCCTGGGGCGGAACGTTCTTGTGGCCTTCATGCCCTGGGAGGGAGAAAATTTCGAGGACGCTATCGTCATCAGTGAGCGCCTGGTGAAGGAGGATATCTTTACCTCCATTCACATAGAGGAGTACGAGGTTGAGGCAAGGGATACGAAGCTTGGTCCTGAGGAAATCACCCGGGATATCCCGAACCTCAGCGAAGAAGCCCTGCGCAATCTCGACGAAGACGGCATCATTCGTATTGGTGCCGATGTGAAACCCGGGGATATTCTTGTGGGCAAAGTAACTCCAAAGGGTGAGACTGAGCTCACCCCTGAGGAAAAGCTGCTCCGGGCCATTTTTGGAGAGAAGGCCAGGGAGGTTCGCGATACATCGCTTCGGGTGCCCCACGGAGAGTACGGGAAGGTCATCGATGTGAAGGTGTTCTCCCGGGAGAACGGGGATGAGCTGGCCCCCGGGGTCAATAAGCTTGTGAAGGTGTACGTTGCCCAGAAGCGGAAAATCACCGTAGGAGACAAGATGGCTGGACGGCACGGGAACAAGGGGGTCATTGCCCGAATCCTCCCGGAAGAAGATATGCCCTATCTCCCCGATGGTACACCTGTGGACATCATCCTCAATCCCCTTGGGGTTCCGTCAAGGATGAACATCGGGCAGATTCTTGAAACCCACCTGGGGTGGGTGGCGAACAAGGAGCGAAGATTCCTGGCCAGCCCTCCCTTTGACGGTGCCCGAGAGGAAGAGATCCTTGAGGCCATGAAGAACACCAGGACTCCTGAGGGGAACGTTCCCTTTGAGGAGTTCTTCGACCACAGGGTGTCTCCGGATCTCTGTCTCTTCCCTCAGGGGAAGACAGTGCTCTACGACGGTCGGACCGGTGAACCCTTTGATAACGAGGTGACCGTGGGCTACATCTACATGATGAAGCTTGCCCACCTTGTGGAAACTAAGATTCACGCCAGATCCACAGGACCGTATTCGCTGGTGACGCAGCAGCCTCTCGGTGGGAAAGCCCAGTTTGGTGGACAGCGTTTCGGTGAGATGGAAGTGTGGGCTCTGGAGGGCTACGGTGCGGCGTATACGCTACAGGAAATGCTCACCGTGAAGTCCGACGATATTGCCGGAAGGGTGAAGGCCTATGAGGCCATTGTCAAGGGGAAGAACGTATTGCAGCCGTCACTCCCGGAATCCTTCAAAGTACTCGTGAAGGAACTCCAGAGTCTCTGTCTGAGCGTGAAGATTTTTGATGCGAAAGGGAGAGAGATCTCCCTGGAGGAGATGGAGAGCGCCGAGGAAGAAGTCCCACACCTTGGCGTGAATCTCCAGGGTCGAGAGAAAAAGTAAAAGAAGGGGGAAGAGTCCTTGGTGGACGTCAACGACATCAGGGCAATGCAAATTGGGTTGGCTTCTCCCGAGGAGATTCGCAAGTGGTCTCACGGGGAAGTGAAGAAGCCCGAAACCATAAATTACCGTACCCTGAAGCCGGAAAAAGACGGCCTGTTCTGCGAGAAAATCTTTGGTCCCACGAAGGATTGGGAGTGCTACTGCGGGAAGTACAAGAGGGTTCGGGACAAGGGGATTGTCTGTGACCGCTGCGGGGTGGAGGTCACCCGTGCTTCGGTCCGGAGAGAACGCCTCGGCCACATCGAGCTCGCGGCTCCGGTATCACACATCTGGTACTTCAAAAGCATCCCGAGCAAAATGGCCCTCCTCCTTGGGATTCTTCCCAAGAACCTGGAGAAGGTGCTGTATTTTGCCTCGGGGAGGAAGCGCGAGGATTGCTACAAGGTTATCGACCCAGGTTCGACCAATCTCGAGGCCGGGACGACCATCCGTGAGACGGAATACAAGATTTACAGTAAGTACGACCCCGCCTTCAGGGCAGAACTCGCCCACCGGATCACCGAAGTTCATACCTTACCGTTCTCTATTGGTGACCGCTTGAGCCTGAAAGACTACGCCCGGTATCGTTCCAAGTACCGGGAGAGTTTTACGGTGGAGCAGATTGATGAGAACACCTTCGAGGTCGTTGATATCCGGGCTTTTCCGTACCAGCGGGATGACGAGCTCTCTGAATCGGAAGTCAACGAGCTTCGGGAAACCTTTGGGAATCTCTTTGAGGAGACCATCCTTTCTGAAACGGTGGAGGAACCCTGTTACATTGTGATCAACCCCGGACAGACGGGGCTCAAGACCGCCCAGATGATTCTTGAAACCGAGGCAAAACTCCTCTCCCGATACGATCCCGAGTTCAGAGCAGGGGTGGGTGCCGAGGCGGTTCGGGAGATTCTGAAGAGCCTCGATCTCCAGCAGCTGGCCCGGGACCTCCGCAAGGAGCTTAGGGAGGCAACGGGGCAAAAGGCCAAAAAGCTCATCAAACGTCTCCAGGTTGTTGAGGCCTTCCTGAAGTCAGGAAATCGCCCGGAATGGATGATTCTTGAGGTTATCCCCGTGCTTCCGCCGGATCTGCGGCCTATGGTACAGCTTGATGGTGGGCGGTTTGCCACCTCAGACCTCAACGACCTCTACCGGAGGGTCATCAACCGCAACAATCGGCTCAAGCGCCTTTTGCAACTCGGAGCACCAGAAATTATCGTCAAGAACGAGAAGCGCATGCTCCAGGAGGCTGTTGACGCCCTCTTCGACAATGGTCGCCGGGGTCGCCCTGTTCTCGGGCCGGGGAACCGTCCGCTGAAGTCTCTGAGCGACATGCTCCGGGGCAAGAAGGGTCGGTTCCGTCAGAACCTTTTGGGGAAGCGGGTGGACTATTCTGGTCGATCGGTCATTGTGGCTGGACCGAGGCTCCGCTTTGACCAGTGTGGCCTCCCCAAGAAAATGGCTCTGGAGCTTTTCAAGCCCTTTGTTATGAAAAAGCTCGTGGATAAGGGGCTGGCCCATAATATCAAGAGCGCCAAGAAAATGGTGGAGAAAGCCAGAGAGGAGGTCTGGGGTGTCCTTGAAGAGGTGATTGCCGAACACCCGGTGCTCCTGAACCGGGCACCAACGCTTCATCGCCTCAGCATTCAGGCGTTTCAGCCGGTGCTCATCGAGGGGAACGCCATTCAGCTCCATCCTCTGGTGTGCCCGGCGTTCAACGCCGACTTTGACGGTGACCAGATGGCGGTTCATGTACCGCTCTCTGCAGAGGCTCAGGCGGAATCGCAAATTCTCATGCTCTCCTCGCACAACATCCTCTCTCCAGCGCACGGAAAACCCATCGCGGTTCCGACCCAGGACATGGTCCTCGGATGCTACTACCTCACCCTTCTTGGGGCCAGAAGAGAGCCGATGAAGAGGTTCTACAGCATTGATGAAGCGCTCATGGCCTATGAGTTCGGTAAGGTGGACCTTCATGAGCCGGTATTCATCCGGGAAGTGACCGCGAAGCACCCTGAAGTTCTGGAGACCACGGTCGGGCGAGTTATTTTCAACGGCCTTCTGCCGGAGGGGATGCCCTACTACAACGAGCCGGTGACCAAGAAGAAGCTCTCGGATATTGTGGACCTCTGTTACCGCAAATTCGGCAACAAAGTCACGGTGGAGATGCTTGACCGGATTAAAGAGGCAGGATTCCACTACGCCACGAGATCCGGAGCCACCATTAGCGTCCTCGATCTTGAGATTCCTCCGGAAAAAGAGCACATCATTGAAGAGGCTACCCGCCGTGTCGAGGAAATCAATGAGCACTACAATCAGGGGCTTATTACGGCCGAGGAACGAGAGCAAAAGGTTGTGGATATCTGGACGGATGCGGCGAACAAGATTGCCGATGCCATCCTTGAAGTCCTCCCCGATTTCAACCCGGTGAACATGATGGCCACCTCCGGTGCTCGAGGGAGCGTGCGCCAGGTGAGCCAGCTCTGCGGCATGCGGGGACTTATGGCTGACCCGTCAGGACGCATCATCGAGTACCCTATCAAGGCGAACTTCCGTGAGGGATTGAGTGTACTGGAGTACTTTATCTCGACCCATGGAGCGCGGAAGGGCCTTGCGGATACCGCCCTGCGGACGGCTAAGTCCGGTTACCTTACCCGTAGGCTCGTGGACGTAGCTCAGGACGTTATCGTCCGGGAGGAAGACTGTGGTACGGACGACGGTATTCTCCTTGAGGACTTGAGGGACGAAAACGACAACATCGTCGAGTCGTTTGAGGAACGGGTTCTCGGGAGAATTGCTCTCCGGGACATTGTGGATGCCGCCACCGGGGAGGTTGTTGTTCGGGCTGGAGAGGAGATTGATGAACAGGCAGTTGAAGAACTTCGCAGGCGCAACATCCGTCAGGCTTGGGTACGGTCCGTTTTGACCTGCCGGACGAAACACGGTGTCTGTGCCAAGTGCTACGGGCGGAACCTTGCCACCGGTCGTCTGGTGGACGTGGGTGAAGCTGTCGGTATCGTGGCGGCACAGTCCATCGGAGAACCAGGAACACAGCTCACCATGAGGACTTTCCATACCGGCGGTGTGCGTATTGCCGGGGAGGACATCACCCAGGGTCTTCCGAGAGTCGAGCAGCTCTTTGAGGTGCGAAAACCCAAGAAGGCGGCCATCCTTTCTGATGTAGACGGTGTGGTGGAGAAGATTGAGGTTATTGGCAACCGCCGGAAAATCTATGTCCGGCCGAGCGAGGATGAAGAGAACCAGGAGGTCCGGACTTACTTCGTCCCTCATGACGTGAAGATTGCGGTGACCGAGGGTGACCGGGTTCGGGCTGGGGATCGCCTCACCCTTGGCCCCATAAACCCGAAGGATATCCTGAGGATTAAGGGTATCAGAGCAGTGCAGAAGTACCTCCTTGAGGAGATCCAGTCGGTCTATATCTCCCAGGGTGTGACCATTAACGACAAGCACATCGAAATCATCATCCGTCAGATTGCCCGCCTCAACAAGATTATGGTGGAGAACGCCGGAGACACCAATCTCCTTTCCGGAGAAATGGTCTTCGTTGAGGACTTTGAAAGGGAGAACGCCCGTGTTCTTGAAGAAAATGCCCTGCTGAAGGAGAAAGCCCAGGAACTCCTTGAGGGGTGTGTCCTTGAGGAGCATGTTCTTGATGTTTCGGGGAACACGCTCTTCACAAGAGGCAGAGTCCTTGAAGCTCAGGACATCGAAATTTTGCTCTCCAGTGAGTGCCGACCCTTCCTGGTTCGAAAAGACGGAGTGCTCTTTCGGGTTCTGAGGGGCCAGAAGAACCTCGAAAGCGAGCTCCTCAACCGCATGTGCGTTGAAGAGGTTCGGGAACCATCTGGGAAAGTTCTCGTCAAGGCGGGAGAGGTTCTGAAGGAACCGCTCCTTGAACGGCTTGGTGAGATTGGTCCTCTCCGGCTCCGGGTGAGGGAACAGGCGACCTGGGAAAGGCTTCGGGGAACCATTCTCGCTGAGGACGTCCTCGATCCGGAGACTGGAAAGGTTCTCCTTTCTGCCAACACGCGCCTGGATCAGAACGAAATCGCCCTCCTTGAGGAACACGACGTCGAGCGAGTCGCCGTCTGGAAGAACGTTCGCGTCTTCCCGGTGAAGGAGAGCCTTGTGCGGGTGCTCCGGGAAGAGATTCTGAACAAGGAAGTAGCAAGAGACATTGTCAGTCCCCAGACCGGAGAAGTCATCATCCAGGCAGGCCAGGCCATAAGCAGGAGCGTTGCCCGCCGGCTTGTTGTGGAGGGTATCAAGGAGGTTCCCCTGAGTGACGGTCGCTTCTTCTCCATCGAGGGGAGGCTTATTGAGCTCCTTGAGAAGGAAGTGGTTGGGAAGGTTGCTGCTCAGGACATCGTCGTTGGTGCAAACGGCGATGTGCTGGTGAAGGCCGGAGAGGTCATTGACCGGGATGACGTGGTGAAGATTGCCGAAGATAACGTGGGCTTTTTGCTCCTCAGGGATGCGGAGGGGGAAAAGGAGATACGAACCTTGGTGGAGGAGGTTGTGTACCTTCCCGGGCTCAAGCAGGTCGCTACGGGACGACCTGTGGCTCTGGGCATCACCAAGGCGTCCCTTGCCGTGGATAGCTTCCTCTCCGCGGCATCGTTCCAGCAGACCACCCACGTTCTTGCCGATGCTGCGATCAAAGGGAAAGTCGATGAGCTTATCGGGTTGAAGGAGAACGTCATCATCGGAAAACTCATCCCGGCGGGCACGGGGTACGAGAAATACCGGAGGATTCGTCTCTCCACGGAGAAAGAAGAGACCGTGGCGGAGGCGGAGGCGTTCTCGGAAGAGGGCTTTGATCTCCGCGAACTCATGGGCATGGATGAGTCCCGGGAGTTTCCGCCGGAAGAGGAATTTGAGGAAGAGGAGGAATTTGCAGAAGAGGAGGAGTTCGACTTTGAAGTCGATGAAGACATCGACGAAGCCGATGGGGAATTGACATGAGCGTGTCGTGCTGTTACAATTCCTCTGTCGCTTTTGGCTATGGGGCTTGAGGAACTGCGAACCGCAAAAAGAGTTGTGGGCATGCGGGAAACTCAAAGAGCCATAGAGCGGGGGAGGGCGAAGAAGGTTTTCGTTGCCCTCGATGTCGATGCTCCGATTCGAGAGGCAATTGTCACCCTGGCCAGAGCGAAGAATGTTCCTGTAGAATACGTGGAGAACGCCCGGGAACTCGGCAGGGTGTGCGGCATCGAGGTTCGCTCTTCCTGTGCCGCCATTGTGGAAGAGCAAAAAGATTAGAGGAGGATGATTCATGCCGACGATTAACCAGCTTGTTCGTGAGGGGAGGAAGAAACCCAAAAGCCGGAGTGGTGCTCCGGCTCTGAAGGGGTCACCCCAGAAACGAGGGGTGTGCACTCGAGTCTGGACCATCACTCCGAAGAAGCCGAACTCGGCGTTGCGTAAAGTTGCTCGCGTCCGCCTGACCAATGGCATGGAGGTTACTGCGTACATTCCGGGTATCGGTCACAACCTCCAGGAACACTCCATCGTCCTCATCCGGGGAGGTCGTGTGAAGGACCTTCCTGGAGTGCGGTACCATGTCATTCGGGGAGCCCTGGATGCGGCCGGTGTGGAGAACAGAAGACAGGGTCGTTCAAAATACGGGGCAAAGAGGCCGAAGTCATAAGGAGTGTGAAGAACTTTGCCGAGAAAAGGTCCTGTTCCGAAAAGGGAAATCGCTCCCGACCCCCTGTACAATAACGTCGATGTGGCAAAGCTCATCAACAAGGTGATGAAAGACGGGAAAAAGAGCATCGCGGAGAAAATCGTCTACGGGGCTTTTGACCTCATCCGGGAAAAGACCAGGCGCGATCCTCTCGAGGTTTTCTACCAGGCACTGAACAACGTCATGCCCCTTGTGGAGGTTCGTCCCCGCCGGGTGGGAGGAGCCAACTACCAGGTTCCCATTGAGGTTCGGCCCGACCGGAGCAAGAGCCTCGGTTTGCGATGGCTCGTCCAGTATGCCCGGGAACGTCAGGGGAGGAGCATGATCGAGAAACTCGCCCAGGAAATTATGGATGCGGCGAATGGTACCGGTGGTGCGGTGAAAAAACGCGAGGATACCCATCGCATGGCTGAAGCAAACAAGGCCTTTGCCCACTACCGGTGGTTCTGAGGGAGGTTTGAGAGAAGGCGTGAGTAAAGCGATGAATAGAGTTCAGCAGAATTTCCAGACCTTTGGGGATTACGCCATATCCCAGGTTCGCAATATCGGCATCATGGCTCACATCGACGCGGGGAAAACGACCGTCACGGAACGCATCCTCTACTATACTGGGAAAATCCATCGCATGGGAGAGGTCCACGAGGGGACGGCCACCATGGACTTTCTCCCTCAGGAACAAGAGCGAGGAATCACAATAAGCTCAGCGGTGACGACGTGTTTCTGGCGGGATTGCCGCATTAATATCATCGATACGCCAGGGCACGTGGACTTCACCGTAGAGGTGGAACGAAGCCTCCGGGTGCTTGATGGGGCCATTGCGGTGTTCTGTGGTGTGGGAGGGGTGGAACCCCAATCTGAAACCGTCTGGCACCAGGCCGACAAGTACCGGGTTCCACGCGTTGCTTTTGTCAACAAGCTCGATCGCGTTGGGGCGGATTTCTACGCAGTGGTGAAGGCCATTCGGGAGAAGCTCAACGCCAACGCCCACCCTGTGCAGATTCCCATAGGGAAAGAGACGGATTTCGTGGGTGTTGTGGATCTCATAGAGATGAAGGCGTACTTCTACGACGTCGATGAGACTGGTGCCACGTACCGGGTGGAGGACGTTCCTTCCGAACTCCTCCAGGAGGCCCAGAGAGAGCGGGAACGGCTGATTGAGGCCCTTGCGGAGATTGACGAGGAAGTTCTTGTCCGATACCTCGAAGGGGAAGACCTTCCACCTGAGCTTTTGCGTGAGGCCATCCGCAGGGGAACCATTGCCGGGAAGTTCGTTCCCGTTCTTGGTGGATCGGCCCTGAAGAACAAGGCCATCCAGCCGCTCCTTGATGCTGTGGTCTTTTACCTCCCTTCGCCCCTGGACCTTCCACCAGTCAGGGGGTTCCATCCTGAGACCAGGGAGGAAGAGACGAGGCTACCGCTTGCCAAGGAGCCCTTTGCAGGGCTCGTCTTCAAAATCGTCATGGATCCCCATGCAGGGAAAATCTCTTTTGTGCGGGTGTACTCTGGCGTTCTGAGAAGCGGTACCTACGTGTACAACGCCACAAAGAGGGAGAAGGAGCGGGTGAGCCGCCTTCTGATTATCCATGCCAGCCACCGGGAAGATGTCGACGAGGTAAGGGCGGGAGATCTTTGTGGCATCGTTGGGTTGCGTCGGGCCACAACCGGGGATACACTCTGTGACGAGCGGTACCCCATTGTCCTTGAAGCTCCCTCATTCCCCGAACCAGTGATTTCTGTGGCCATTGAGCCGAAAACCCGAGCTGACCAGGATAAGCTCAGCCTTGCTCTGGCAAAACTCGCGGAAGAGGACCCCACTTTCCGAGTGCGGAGCGATGAGGAGACTGCCCAGACCATCATCTCCGGAATGGGTGAACTCCACCTTGAAATTATCATCGATCGGTTGCTCCGGGAATTCAAGGTTGAGGCCAATGTCGGTAAACCCCAGGTGGCGTACAAGGAGACCATCAAAGCCTCTGCCCGAGCGGAAGGCAAGTTCATTCGCCAGACAGGTGGGCGGGGACAGTATGGCCACGTGGTTCTTGAGGTAGAACCCTGTGAGGAGGTCTTTGTTTTCGAAGACCACATTGTGGGGGGGACAATCCCGCGGGAGTACATTCCTGCGGTGGAAGCAGGGGTACGGGAAGCTCTTGACAACGGCGTCATTGCCGGTTTCCCAGTCATTCACGTGAAGGTGAAGCTTGTGGATGGCTCATACCACCCTGTGGATTCCTCAGACCTTGCCTTTAAGATTGCGGGATCCATCGCGCTGAAGCATGCAGTGGAGAAGGCTTCACCGGTGCTTCTTGAACCTGTCATGAAGGTTCAGGTGATCGTCCCCAGGGAGTACCTGGGAGAAGTCATCGGGGACCTCAATGCCCGCCGGGGGAAGATTGAAAGCATTGAGGCCAAGGGTGAAACTCAGATTATCAACGCAAAAGTTCCCCTGGCTGAGCTTTTTGGATACGCCACAGTTCTTCGTTCGCTCACCCAGGGGCGGGCAACGTACACCATGCAGTTCTCCCATTACCAGGAGGTCCCTGCGAATCTCATGAAAGAGATTATCGAGAAAGCTCGGTAGAGGAGGATACCCTATGGCCAAGCAGAAGTTCGAAAGGAAAAAGCCCCATATTAACGTCGGTACCATTGGACACGTGGACCACGGGAAGACCACCCTCACCGCTGCCATCACCCTGGTCCTC
>Ga0078972_1000796_pt1 | contig 129055 bp, 100 predicted proteins | sample YelNatPaOPGAMG01_FD_67568 | JGI IMG/M metagenome (GOLD analysis project Ga0078972, IMG submission 67568) | Hot spring thermophilic microbial communities from Obsidian Pool, Yellowstone National Park, USA - OP-RAMG-01 (SPADES assembly) (version 2) | ecosystem: Environmental > Aquatic > Thermal...
GTTGAAGAAGGCGAATTCTGGGGGCTTTTTAGGAAGAAGCATGCGTTTAGTTTAAGAAAAGCGCCCAAGCGATTCATCTACCTGAGGGCCGACCTGCCGGCGAAAGATTTAGCGAAAACTTTTTTACATGAGCTTTTTCATTGCCTTCAGGACCAGATCGAACCTAATAAATGGCCTTCCGAGGCTCAGGCCAGAGAGGCCGAGGGCCTTTTGATAAAAATTTTAAATGAGGTAGAGCCATGAGAAAACGAAAACTTTTAAGGCTGGCCACGACACTGGCTTTTTACGGGATTCTCGCTCGTGACGAGGTCCAGGCCGGCAATTTTAAGACGAGCCAGCAAAAGGACAAGATTCTTAAATATTTAGAGCGAACAAATAGGCTCGCCGAGAAAATCGCGAGTTTTTTAATGGAGGATAAAAGATGAAGGAAGTTGAGAAATTTCTAAAGTTAAAAGAAGAAATTCAAAGCGAAAGGGCTAATGCGGCCAGGCTTGAAGCTGAATACCGGCAGTTGCAGGATGAATATCCGATTTTAGAAAATCAATTTGTTGAGGCTGATGACCCGAAAATCTCTGCTGATATCGAGAAGAGAATGGCCCAGGTCAAAAGCCGGCTTGAAGAGCTGCCGCTTTTAATCAAAAAATCTAAGCGCCGCGCCGAGCTTTTAGACGAGAAATTTTCGAGGGCAGAGGAAGAAGCAATCCGGAATCTGAGAGACCTCTATCGCCCTAAGCTTAATTCTTTAGTTCAGACCCTTGTTAAGAAATGGCGGGAGGTTGCCGAGGTTGAAAAACAAATTCGGGAATTAAGAAATCAGGCCGATATGGATTTAGCCAAAATAACAAATAGGCCCCGAATTCTTTTGCCACACACCCCGTCGTTTTTTGTCGTTCCCGATGAAGGAGCCACGGCACTCTCTCCGCTGGGCGTACCTTATTACCCATTCACAAGGATGAAGAAGCTCATTGAGGTCTTGGCCCAGGAAGGGTTTGACGTTTCGCCCAAAGAAACCGATTAGGCATGAAAAGACAGCCTAAAATCGCAATCTGCCGCCACTGTGGTCAAAAATTTCCGAGGCGTTGGACTCAAAGCGGTTTATGCCCCTATTGCGATTCGGTGACAAAAGGCAGGCCTTTTCCCGATTGGCTGCCGGTAGTGGATTTATGGGAGATAAAAAGGCAGGGCAAATGAAGGGCGGGGCGCCGTCTCCTCGCGGTAAAAAGGTGCCGGGTTTTTTCCATTTTCTTTCCTTGGCACCTGGCCCCGCCTCTTTGCGCGAAAAATCGCTTGACAAATGATTTTATTATGTTATACGCTGTAAGATGATGAGAAAAAGAAAGAAATCAAGGGAAATGAGGATTACGGCGGTAAGACTGCCTCATGAGCTCTGGAATGAAATAGTTTCTATTGCTGAAGAGGAGCTAAGGCCGGCAAGTTCGGTCATAAGGCGAGCCCTGGTTGAATGGCTAAAGGAATATAAAAAAGGGGGGCAAAAAAGATGAATCAAGTAGAAAGGGAACAATGGTTCCTAATATGGCCAGATCGGGAAGAGGACCGGTCCGACTCGCCTGAGGAGACCATGGCGGAAATAGCCGACCGGGCCTCTGAGTTTGGGATTATGCTTTCTTGGACTCCCCAGACCCGGGACACCGGGTTTGGGCTCGAGAAAAGGGCAATTTTGACGGGCTCCGAACAAAGCCTTGAGGATTTCCTCGAGGAATTTTTATGATAAGAGCTAAAGTGCCGGCTTTGAAAAAAACATGCTTTAACAGAGCGCAGCATAGCCGAGCAAAGCCCATCAGAGCCCAGCCCAGCTAAGCTAAGCAAAGCATAGCGGAGCAAAGCGAAGCACAGCAAAGCACGGCACAGAGGGAAGGGGGCGACCCAATGGCCGCCCCCTTCAATAAAACTTTGGGGAAAGGGCAGGCAAAGTGAAAAAAGACAAAAATTTAGTTTTTAAAAACGGCAAGTGGCACATCGATTTTACTTTTCGGTATAAGCGGATAAGGAAAGGCGGTTTTTTTACCAAAGAACAAGCCCGAAATGCATTGGCCAAGCTGAGGCTTGAGCTTCTCAATGAAAGCCTTGGATTTAAGCGACCCAATGGCGAGCGGATCCCTTTTGAGAAATTCGCCAACGAGTGGCTCGAAATTTATTCAAGGCAAAATAAGCGCTCTTGGGCCAGAGACGAGCTTTCTGTTAGGCATCTAAAACGTTTCTTTGGCGGTAAAATGCTTCAGGACATTGGAGCAGAAGACACCGAAAGATTTAAGGCTGCCCGCAAAGCCGAAGGCGTTTCGCCGGCAACGGTCAACCGCGAGCTGGCATGCTTAAAGACAATTTTCAATAAGGCGATAGAATGGGGGCGGCTCGAAAAGTCACCCGCTGCAAAGGTTAAAAAGTTTAGAGAACAGAATCAGAAGGAAAGGATCTTAACCGAAAATGAGGCCAGGCGGTTAATTGAGGCATGCAGCCAGGGTCTTAAGCCAATTGTTATTATCGCTTTAAACACCGGCATGAGAAAGGATGAGATTTTGGGCCTTAAGTGGGATAACGTTGATTTTGCCAAAGCCACGATTTTTATTGAGGACTCAAAAAGTGGGCGCTCCCGTTATGTGCCGATGAATCTCCAGGTTTATGAAACCTTGAAATCCCTTCCAAGGAAGGGCGATTATATCTTTTTCAATCCCGAGACAAAGGACCGGATTAGGGATGTGAAGACAGGTTTTCAAGCCGCCTGCCGGCGGGCGGGGATCAAGGGTTTGAGATTCCATGATTTAAGGCACACAGCAGCTTCCTGGATGGTGGGGGCCGGGGTCGACCTGGTCACGGTTTCGAAAATCTTAGGTCATGCTTCAATAACAATGACCATGCGTTACGCTCATCCAACGCCCGAGAATATGCGCAAGGCAGTTGAGAAACTGGCCGAAAAAACCGATTTATCCCGTCAAAAAGTCGACACTATAGAAGTTCCTGATCTGCTAACTTATTCTAAAATAAAGAGTTATGGGCATTAGTATTTGGACTCTTAATCCGCGGGTTGGAGGTTCGAGTCCTCCACGGGTCACTTCGTTATTAGGCGGAGGGAGATGAGAGGTTTTCTGTTAGTCCTTTTTTTAGCGTTGCTGCTTATTCTGGCCCTCTGGTTATTTCGATTTCAGGGCAAAAGCCAGCTGGAACAGGACATGGCCGCTCGAGACCGGGCTCTGGTTCGGTTGACCGAGGTTAACTTGAACACGCTGGAACAGGCCATCACGATGTTTATCGGTCAGGAAGGCCGGGTGCCGGCCAACCTTGAAGAATTGCGCCAAACCCGGCTTTTAACAGCGGCTACAGTTGATGCCTGGGGTAGGGGAATTCGCTATGAGCCGATAGACGATTCAAAGTTTCGTCTCCGCTCAGCTGGCGCTGACGGCGTTTTTGACACGGCTGACGATATCGTCAGGATGCGTTGAATCTCCGGGAAGGGCAGAAGATAAGGGCAGATAAAAACGGCCTGAGCTGCGGGCCAAGACGAAACCGCATCGAGAACCCGAACGGAAGCAAGGTTATTCAAGATAAATCGTGGCGCAGTTCCCCTGAGTCCTTAGAAGGCAAAAGAGCCAATAAAAGCAAACAGCCTGGGCGCCGGGGTGTGGCTTTTATTGAAAATTCAGGAGAACAAGGCAGAGGGGCGACAAATTATGGGCTCAGGCTTTGGGGAAAAAGCCAGACCAGGCTCTTGAGTCATTGAAAAAAGGGCTTGTTTATGCTAAATTACTCATAATTAAATAAAAAGGAGAAATAACCGTTGGACCAGAAGAGCCCCTCGAATCAACCCGAAAGCCGTTTTCAGTTCGTTATTTTGGCCGCTAAACGGGCCCGGCAATTGCTTAAAGGAGCCCGACCCAAGGTTAAAACCAAGAGTCGTAATCCCATTCGCATTGCCCAACAAGAGATAAAAATGGGATTGGTTGATTATGAACTCCTGGAATCTGTTTCCTCTAAGCCGGATTTGGAAGGGGAGGAGCAGGTGATCGTAGTGGAAGAAGCTGGTGAAGAGCTGGAAGGCATTCCACCCCTTGGCTCCTTAGAAGAAGAGGAAGAAGAGATGGAAGAAGAGGAAGGTGAAAAATTGGAAGACCTTCATGAGATAGAGGAGGAAGAGGAGTTTGAATCCCCGGAGAAGGAATCAGAGGAAGAATAGCTTATGGTTTAGAGGGGAGCCTGACCCTTAGGTTTGGGGGAAGAGAGATTAAGCTCGCCTTTAGCGGCTGATTTTAATAACTGAATATAATCCAGCTTAATAAAATCCTTATTCTCTACACCTAAGCGTCGGGCTAAACGAACAATCTCTGGTCTTTCTCCTTCTAACTCGCAAAAATAACCGATGGGCGTTTCATCCAAGCAAATCTTAAGTTTGCCCTTCTGGAAGACCGTTCGATATTTAACGTAGCTAAAAGCGGGGATGAGTCCCAGCTTTTTGAGGATGCGGCGCATTTGCTTGGCGTCCCTCACCTCGGTTTCGAATTCTTCCCGGATTTTAAACCGCCGTGATTTCTGCGGCGAGCCCTTAAAGGTGAGCCAGGCCTTTTTCCCGACCAAGCGCAGCCTTAGAGCCTGAGCGTGGCGTTCGAGGTCATGGGAACGGAAGTCATAAAGGATATTTTCCTCTCGGTATCTTTCTTTCCGCAGAACGGCGCCATTGGCCAGAATCTTTTCCCGGAAAGAAGTCGGGTCGGCCACGACGAACTTAATTTCGGTTTCTATCATCTCACTTCGCTAAGCCTGGATTCTGAGTTTCAGCGATCCCGATGGAGAATATAATCAGCGAGCTGAGCGAGGGTTTCGCGATGGGAAGAGGCGGGCAGTTGAGCCAGCAAATGATGACAGCGTTGAGCGAATTCTTCTGCCTTTTGAAAACTGTACTTTAAAGAACCGCTTCCTTCCAAGATGTCAAGAATCGCCTTTTTGCCGGCTGCTTCCAGGGGCTTCTTCTGAGCTAAGGTGAGAATTTTTTCTTTGGCTAATTGGCCATCGCCACTTAAGCTATGAATGAGGGGCAAAGTAATCCGTCCTTCGCTTAAGTCAGAAAATGTCGGTTTGCCCAGGACCGCCTCGTCGCCTTGATAATCCAGAAGGTCATCGATAATTTGAAAGGCCATGCCCAAGGAACAGCCATAGTCATGGATTAGGCTGAGGTGGGTCTCACCGGCTTCGGCCAGGAGACCACCAATTTGACAAGCGGTGGCAAAAAGAAAGGCCGTTTTTTTTCTGATGATTTCAAGATATTCGGGCTCCGTCAGGCTAAAATTTCCACTCATCAAAAATTCGGCGACCTCACCCTCGATCATTTGGGTAGCCGTCCGGGAGAGAAGCCTGACAATACCGTCGTAGCCACTCTGGAGCAGGAGGTTAATTGTCTGGATGTAAAGATGGTCACCGAGTAGAACCGAGAGGTTTGGGCCCCAGCGAGTATGAATCGTCGATTTTCCTCGCCGCATCCGGGAATTATCGATGATGTCGTCGTGGATAAGGCTGGCGGTATGAATACACTCCACTAAGGAGGCCATGAGAATGTGGTCCTGTCCGCGATAGCCAAAAAGCTTGGCGCTCAGAATAAGCAAGGCCGGACGAATCCTTTTACCTTTCTGGCTAAAAAGAAAGCGGTTAATCTCGGACAAGAAAGGATTCGAAGAAGCGGTGACGGCCTGGAGATAATTCTCCACCTCCTCCAGCTCGGGAAGAATTTCCCGGTAGAGCTCCTCCAGGTTAATCGAGTTGGTTCTTCTAAAATTTGGTTCTGAAGTCATCTTTTCAATTTAACTCGAACTTATCTTAGCATGCCTCGTCTTGATTGCCAAATAAAAAGCTCGGGCGGAGAGTCGGATAAATACCCACCGCTTCTAAATGGAGGCTAAAACTCCAGTCCTGGGGCTGGCTGGCCTCAGCCGCAAAAAAGAAGCTAAGAAGAAAGCCTGTCTTAAGCCGAGCGAGTACTCCATGTTGACTTGGATAGACTTGAATTACATCGCCTGGAGTCAGCGACCCGATAACTTTTTTCAGCCTTTGCCCGCTCAAAGCCAGAATTATTTAATCTTTTATCTTGTTTTTAGAGCCTTTTCGCCACCTCCATCCAGAATGATTTATAGCGGGCTCACTTCATTATCTTGGTTTTAAGGTGCCGGATGGGCAAGGCTCCGTAGCTTAGAAGCTGGCGCAAGAATTCCTTGGGCGAGAATGCCTCTCCTTTCAGCTTGCGATATTCTTTCTCTAAATCCATTATTTCCTGGTAACCGACATAAGCATACATAGCCTCCCCAGGATTAAGGATAATCTGGTTCCATTTTCTTTCGGCTTCTACGGGTGATTGGAAACCACCCTTAGTCATCAAGTCAATTGCCTGTTCCTTAGTCATTCCGCCTTGGTGAATATTAAGGTCGAGCTGAAAATCAATCACTACTTGCAAAAGATACTTGAGCTCGTTCATTCTCACCTTCAGGTCGTACTCGCCGAAACCGCTGGTAATCAACATTTCATTCAAATAAATCGGCCAGCCCTTGAGCAGCGGCTGATTGGGATAGAGCTTGCGCAGCAGAGAAGGGTTGTTTCGAGTCATGGCCAAAGGAACAAAGGGACCAGGAAAGACATTACCGTTGACCCAGAAATAGAGGAAATAATTATTGAAATCCTCTAAGAAGACGTTGACTTGCTCGGGAGTCCATTCCTCGGGCAGGGGCGAGATTTCAGCGTTATAAGCGCCCGTAGTTTCATAGGCTCCAGGGCCAATCAGGCGGGCCAGGCTTACTCCCCGGCGGAAAGCGGGCATCGGGATGATGTTCAAAGGCTCAGCGGGCAGTTCCACAAGGTTATTCTTTGCCAAAAAGTCTTTAAGAGCGCCCGCCTCATTCTTGACAGTGTCGATAAAATTTTCTTTGGTGGGGTGAGCTCCCTTTATTTTATCTATTACGCCCCGGATGAACAGGTTACGAAGCTGTTCTTCGGTGTATTGAGTTGAAAGCTGCTCCATGTTTATCTGCGGATACATGATTCGATAAAGGGGCATGGAGACGATGGCCATTTCCCGGCGGAGGTTGTTGTAGTCAGCTCGAGACCTGGCGATTAGTTCATCCAGGGGAATAGAGTTTTGGAGAGTAATCCGGAGGAGCCGCGGGTGAACTTCGCCCAGACGGAAATTACCCGTCGAGCGAGGCAAAAGCTCAGCTTGAAGAAATTTCTGATAATCCTCCAGCGCTGGGATTATCTTGGCGATTTCCGCTTGGAAACGGGTTTTCGCGTCTGCTGAAGCGGCTTCGACCAGTTTGGGGATTTCGTTACGGTAAAAATCGAGAATAGCGGGAAATTGCTTGATGGCGGTCTCGGTAAATAGCTGCGGCGGTGTTTTGAGATTAGTCTTGGCCTGCTGGATTAACTTGGGCAGCAATTTAGCCCGCTCAATCGCACTCTTCAATCTGGCCTCGAGCGGCGCAAATTCTTTGCCTAATAAGCCTTGGAGCGAATAATAGAAAAGCTCGTTATAAAAAAGCGGGTTATATTCCCAGGGAAGAAGGTTTTCGTGTTTAAGAGTTTCGTAGTCCAAGGAATCGAGAGCTATCTCGAGGTCGATTTCTACCTCGGCCGACAGTTTGCTGCGGTCAATCTTGGCCATAAACAACTGGCGGTAGTTATCAAGGGCATCGTGCCGGCGGTCAATATTAGCTTCGCTCATGTCCTCGAGTTTATCATTGTATTTGTAATAGCCCAGCAAGGTAGCCGCCGTGGGATAAAACTTCCACATATCATCGAGATAGGTCTCGAGGGTCTTAATAAACTTGCCTTCTTCGGGATTTTGCTGGCCGGCCAACCAGCTAAATCCAGTTAATAGAAAGAAAATTAGGAGAGTGATAATGGTTCGTTTTCTCACTGCGTCCTCCTTTCTTTTAGGCATGGGTTCATCCTGCCTTTTTCCGCCTCTCGATATTAATTGGGACAAGGCCTAATGAATCCTAACATAAGCAAAATTTAGAGTGCAAGCCTTTTTTACCAACGAATGACGGCTGAAGCCCAGGTATAGCCCGAGCCAAAGGCCGTGAGGACAACCAGACTACCCGGCTTAATCCGGCCCTGGCGACAAGCTTCGTCGAGAGCAATAGGTATAGAGGCGGCGGTCGTGTTGCCATAGCGGTCGATATTGCGAACCACCTTTTCGAGAGGGATATTCAGACTTCTGGCGACCATTTGGGATATACGCTCGTTAGCCTGATGGGGGATGAGAAAGTCGATATCTTCGATGCGGAGATTATTATGAGCCAGGGCTATCTGGACCGCCTCTGGCATTTTTTCGCAGGCATTCTTAAACACCGCTCGGCCATCCATCCGAGGAAAATATCGGCCCTCGCCAAGAAAATTCTCTCCGAACGTGGGCTTATCCTTGGGGCTTGGCTTTTCCATCCACAGGTCTGAAAAAAAGCGGCCGTCAGCGAAAAGATGGGTTGAAAGTATTCCCCGCTCCTCGCCCTCAGAGGCTTCGACCACCACCGCTCCTGCGCCGTCGCCAAAAAGAACCGCCATGTCTCGGCCGGCGTCGGAGTAATCTAAGTTGGAAGATTGGACTTCCGCCGCCACTACCAGAAGACGACGGTATGTTCCAGCCCGGATATATTGGTCAGCCACCGAGAGGGCATAAATAAAACCAGAGCATTGATTGCGAATGTCAAGAGCGCCGACCGGAGCCAACCCCAATTTGGCCTGAACTAAAACCCCTATGCCAGGGAAATAATGGTCAGGGGAAAGCGTGGCCGCAATGATGAACTCGATATCAGATAATTTTAACCCTGCCGCTTCGACCGCCTTTTTCGCCGCCTCTACTGCCAGGTCAGAGCTTCCTGTGCCGGGAGCAGCGTAACGCCTTTCAACAATGCCGGAGCGCTGTCTAATCCACTCGTCGGAGGTGTTCATTATTTTTTCTAAATCAAAGTTGGTGACGACATTGGGCGGAACGAAATGTCCAGTGCCGGTTATAATCGACCTTACACTCATAATTCAAAGAGTATACATTATTTGTTTACTAAGAAAAACTATTTTTAATTGAGAACTGGCTGGAGAGACGGCTGAGGTGGCTCGAGCCAGGCGGTCGGTTGTGCTGCGTTAAATACATTAGAGATACGTTATGATCCTTCCAGTAAAGGTAAACGTTAGTCTATTTTTCCCCTGAGAGAATTTTAAGTTTTCTGCCAATGAACAATTTATCCACGTGGCCACAGGAATCAACAAAACGGCCGGTTGACCGCTAAAAAATCCAGGGTAAAACTGTCCATGATGCATTGACCCCATACATCGGTTTGACGGATTAACGCCAGAAAGTTAAAATTGATTTATTAGCGCTATAAAAGAGAAGCAAGCCGTCAATGAGGCTAAGCCCAAGCTATAATTTTTTCTGGCTGAAGACGTTTGTGGTGGCAGCCTTTTGCCTCCTCATCCTTCCTTTGACGCTTGGGTCCCAGGAAACCCTGCTCAAGGTAGATGTGGCGATTGTTCCGAAGACCCTCTCTCGGGGTGAGTCAGGTCAGGTTATCTTAAGGCTAACTGTCCCCGAAGGAGTCGTGGTTCTCTCTGAGCCCGAGTTTGTTATTGAATTTAAGCCTTCGCCGCCAATTACCTTCCCCAAAAATTTTTTTACCGCTACCGACCTGGAGCTGGAGACGGAACAACAAAATGGCCGAGAATGCCTGAAGCTGGACAAAATCATCAAGATTCCCTTTTCGGTTGCTCTTGATGCTCCCGCCAAAACCTACATCCTGGAAGGTAAAGTAAAATATGTCCTGCAATCCCAGCAACGCGGCTGGTGCCTTAAGACCGCTTCTAAGTTTTTCAGCTCTTTTTCCACCCGGGCTACAGTGATGAAAAAGAAATCAAGCCTCTCCTCTGTTTCCAGCCCGACAGCTAAATGAAAGTTTAGAGCCAGCCCTTTTGCTGGTACCAATTAAGCGTTTCCGCTAACCCCTTTTCTAAATCATATTGAGGCTGGAACCCCAAAACCCTTTGCGCTTTGGAGGCATCGGCCGTCCAGAAAGCGGCTTTCATTTCTTTGTATTTATCTAAATTAATGACTGAAGGCTTATTTGTCAGGCGAGAAAAGCCTTGAGAGACAGCGGCGATAAAAAAAACTAACCATGAGGGGGCCTTAATTTTCAGGGTTTTTTTCCCCAAAAGACGAGCCGCCGTCTGTCCCACTTGCTCCCAGGTGTAAAAGTTGGCGTCGGCGAGATGGAAAATTTCCCCGGAGTTTAGGTCGTTCCTGGCCGCAAGAAGAAGAAAATTAACCAAATCCTGAACATAGCAGAGACTCATTCTCATGCGGCCAGAATCAAAAATGGGCAAGAGGCCCCGGTTGATAAACCGAAAAAAGGTTAAAAAATCCCTGTCACCTGGCCCATAAACTCCGCCGACCCGGATGATAACGACGTTTAATCGACTCTGATGACCGAGGACTTCCTTCTCCCCCAGGAGCTTGCTCCGGCCATAGGGGTTGATGGGTTGAGGCGGGTCATCCTCCCGAGCAGCTCTGGCTTTGGCAGCCGGTCCGACTGCCGCTAAGCTGCTTAAATAAATAAATTTTATTTTTTTACTTTGTCCGTCTAAGGCCTTCAAAAGGCTTGCCGTGCCCTGTTGGTTTACATTATAATAATCCGTTGCTTTGGCGGCCTTGGTTAACCCGGCGAGATGGAAGACGACATCAAGGCCAGGAGGTAAAGGCGGTAGGGCGAGCAGGTTGCCTTCAAGTAGCGAAACAGCCGGGAGCAAAGAGGGCTCAAGCTTTTGCCGGTTCCGGACCAGAACAAAAAGTTCGGTGGCCGGCTGATTAATTAAAGAAGCAAGGAGATGGCGGCCGATAAAGCCAGTAGCACCCGTTATAAGGACCTTCATGGAGCGATTCTAAGCTATTGTCCAGGATAGAGTCAATTCCAAGGCGAAAGCGGCCTCCGGTCTTGTTTTCAGGCAACCGATGAAGGAGGGAAGGATGAATCTTTTTGACAAATGTTATCGCTTCACCCGGGCTGATGAAGCCATGGCCATGGATATGTATCCTTACTTTAGCCCGATTCAAGCGGTAAATGGTAACCGCGTCCTGGTGGACGGCCGAGAAATGATTATGGTGGGCTCCAATAATTATTTAGGGCTGATGGATGACCCGAGGGTAAAGAAGGCGGCTCAAGAAGCTATTGAACGTTATGGTGTAGCTACCTGTGGTTCTCGCTTCCTCAACGGGACTCTGGATATTCATGTGGAGCTTGAGGAAAGGCTGGCTCGTTTTATGAAAAAGGAAGCGGCTCTGGCCTTTAGTACTGGCTTTCAGACCAACCTGGGAATTATCTCCACCCTGGTGGATAAGGATGATTATATCGTGGCTGACCGCATGGTTCATGCTTCCATCATCGATGCCTGCCGGCTTTCCTACGGAACGGTTTGCAAGTATAAACACAACGACATGGCTGACCTGGAAAGAGTTTTGGCCTCTCTCCCGGCCGCCAGCGGCAAGCTCATCGTCGTTGACGGCGTTTTTAGCATGGAAGGTGATATGGCTAAACTGCCCGAAATAGTCTCCTTGGCCAAAAAATACGGGGCCCAGGTAATGGTGGACGATGCCCACGGGATCGGAGTTCTGGGCCAAAACGGCCGGGGGACTGCAGAGCATTTTGGCGTCGAAGACGAGGTAGACATTGTCATGGGCACTTTTAGTAAATCCTTCGCTTCGCTCGGTGGCTTTGTGGCCGGTGAAAAAAAAGTTATTAAATACATCAAACATCATGCCCGCTCCCTCATTTTTAGCGCCAGCATCACGCCGGCTTCAGTGGCCACAGTCCTGGCCACCTTGGATATTATCGAGAATGAACCAGAGCGAAGGCAGCGACTGTGGCAAATTACGGAAAAAATGAGACGGGGCTTCCAGGCTATGGGTTTTGACACCGGTGAATCCCAGACCCAGATCATTCCCGTGATTATGGGCGAAGACGAGGCGGCTTTTATGTTCTGGAAGCTGCTTAGAGAAGATGGTATTTTCACCACCCCGACGATTTATCCGGCTGTTCCCAAAGGCCGCGCTCTCATTCGCACCAGCTATTCGGCTACCCACCGCGAGGAAGACCTGGACCGCGTTTTAGCGAGCTTTAAAAAGTGCGGCCAGGTTTTGGGCCTAATTCCTGCGGAAAAGTGATAAATAAATGAAAAAAATTCGGGCTCTTTTTTGGCTATTCTTCTTGATTCTTGAAGCTTTCTCCCTTTTGTCGGCCACGGTTACCATGCCCCTAAATCAAGTCAAAGCCGGCATGAAAGGCAAAGGGAAAAGCGTTTTTGCCGGCACCCAAGTCGAAGAATTTGACGTCACCATCCTCGGCGTGATGGAGAATGTTCAACCCCAGAGGAATGTGATCTTGGCCGAACTTTCAGGCCAGGGCCTGGAATCAACCGGAGTTATTAGCGGCATGAGTGGTAGCCCAGTCTATATTGACGGCAAGCTGATTGGCGCTATTGCCTACAGCTTTCCGTATGCTCGTCGGGCCATCGCCGGGATCACGCCGATTGACGAGATGCTCCAGGTGGAGGGGAAAAAGGAAAGTTTCAGACCGCAGGGAAGTCAGCCCGCGGGGTTTAAGCCTTCTCTGAGCTTAGAGGAGCTCCTTAGTCTCAACCCGCTTCTTTTCCCGAGTCTTCAGAACACCAACGGAGGCCCCGAATTCCAGAGGTTGCAGGTGCCCCTGATTTTCAGCGGTTTTTCTCCCTCTTTTTTAGAAAAAAAGCGGTCTCTCTTTTCCCGGATGGGCTTTATTCCCGTAGCCTCTGGCTCATCATCTCAGATAACTTCTTCTCTGAATTCCGTCCAACTCAAAGAGGGTGACCCTGTGGCCATCCAGTTGGTGAGTGGCGATTTGAACGTAGCGGCTGTGGGCACTGTCACTTATGTCGATGGCAATCGGGTCGTAGCCTTCGGCCATCCGCTTTATAACCTGGGCCCGGTGGATTATGGCCTGGCAACGGCTGAGGTGATGACCGTTGTCCCCAGCCTCGAAACTTCCTTTAAACTGGCCAAAACAGGCCAAATTGTGGGCCGTTTTATTCAGGACCGAAACGCCGGAGCTGTCGGTGAAGTTGGCCGGCTTCCCCAGTTAGTTCCCCTTAACCTTAGTTTAATCGACGCTTCGGGTGGGGCTAAAAATTTCCGGATTCAGCTTATTAACGACAAAATTCTCACCCCGCTTCTGGTGAACCTGGCTCTCTATTCTGTCGTCCTCAGCGAGGCTCGAGCTTATGGCAACCTCTCTGTCGAGTTCAACGGTGACCTCTATCTTGACAACGGCCAGAACGTGCACCTCGAAGACCTCTTTTCTGGCAATCTCGACAATGCCGTCACCAATTTTTCTGGCCTGCTTACCGCCGTCGCTTATTATTTAATTAATAATGAATTTCAAGAGCTGAGAATAACCCGGGCTGACCTTCGTCTCCGGGTCACGGAAGAAGTTAAACTGGCGACCTTAGAGAGGGTCTGGTGTGATAAGTATGAAGTCTCTCCCGGAGAGAGAATCGAGGTTAAGGTTTTTTACCGCACTTTCCGCGACGAAAGCCTCCTGGAAGAAGTCAGCCTCGTGGCCCCTCAATTGCCGCCTAACAGCGAGTTTCAACTGATCGTTGGCGACGCCGCTTCGATGCACCAGGTAGAGCTTGAGCTCTACCAGAGAGCCGAAATAACGCCCCGTAATCTTAATCAGCTTATCCGCCTTCTCAACAGCTTGCGCAAGAATAATCGGGTCTATTTTAAACTTCTTGCCCCCAAACCAGGTCTATTCTTGAAGGGAGAGGAGATGGGCAGCCTGCCCCTAACTCTTAGGACCATGCTCACTTCCCCGCGGGCCGCTTCCGCTTCGCCGGTTACCATTAGCCGATCCACCTTGGCTGAATATCAACTGCCCATTGCCCATGCTTTTAAAGGCATGGCAGTAATTCCGGTACGGATAAAACCGTAGCCTGAGGAGAAAAAATGAGAAAGCTCCAAGCCTGGCTCGTGGCGGTTTTAATTCTTGGCTTTGGACTCAGTGCTTCCGCAGTAACCACTCAGAAATGGGAATTGCTTCGTTTTGAAGATTTTAGCCGCGGCAAGCTTCAGTCGCTTCGTCTTTCTGCGGAAGGCCGCCTTTCTCTGGGGTCCAAGGTAGAAACGATTTCTGGCCCCGCCGAGGATTTTTATCTTTCCTTTGTTGCCGCTCCTGACGGCTCTCTTTACCTGGGAACCGGTCATAATGGCCGGGTTTATCGGCTGAAGGGGGGCAAGGTTGAGCTTTATTTCCAGGCTCCAGAAATGGATGTGACCTGTTTGGCCTTGGATTCCAAAGGAGTACTTTATGCTGGTACTTCGCCCAACGGCAAAATTTACCGCATCACCGGGGTTGGGCAAGGCGATTCGTTTTTTAATCCGGAAGAAAAATATATCTGGGACCTCCTTTTTTCCGAAAAGGGGACGCTTTTGGCGGCAGTTGGGGAAAGAGGCGGTATCTACGAGATTTCGCTTCTGGGAGAAGGCAAACTTCTCTTTAAGTCTGAGGAAACTCATATCCTTTGTCTCCATCGGTTGGCCTCGGGCGATACTTATGCTGGCAGTGGCGGCCCAGGCTCCTTGTATCTCATCAAGCCTGGTGGCAAGCCAGCCCTCCTTTATGAGAGTTCCTATGAAGAAATTAAGGCCATTACCACTGACTCCTCGGGAAATATTTACATCGCCGCTTCGGGAACGCCCACCAAGCCGCGGCCAAAAGAGCCCGCCACGCCCGGAGCTAAGGTGCTCTCAGCCACCGACGTGGCGGTTACGGTTATCGCCGCTGGCCCCGAGAAGCCCGCAACCGCGACTCCGGGCGGCGAGGCGCGGGAGCCAGGAGCAGTTTATCAAATAAAGCCCGATGGCCTGGCCAAAAGATTGTGGTCTTCGAATGAAGAGATGGCCTATTCGTTGGCCTTTCGGCCAGAGGAAAAAAAGCTTTATTTCGGGACAGGGGCGAAAGGTCGGGTTTATTCAGTTGATTCTGAAGACCGAGTGAGCCTTGTCTATCAAGGCCAGTTTGAACAAGTCTATGAGCTTTTCGCCTCAGGCAGCAAACTTTTCTTCCTCGGCAATAATCCTAACGTTCTTGGCTCTCTGCTGCCGGAACAATCTCTGGAAGGAGAGTATCTCAGCCCTGTTCTGGAATCCTCAACCATAACCTTGTGGGGGCGCTTAGAGTGGTTAGCCGAGATTCCGGCTGGCTGTAGCCTCCTCTTTCAATCCCGTTCGGGTAATTCCTCCCGGCCTAATGAAACCTGGAGTGATTGGTCGCCGCCCTACCAAAAGATGGGGGAGCAAATTCTCAGTCCTAAAGCTCGCTACTTACAAATCAAAGCTCTTTTCCGCTCTCAGGCAGGCAATGTTTCGCCGGTCCTCCAGCGCCTGACACTTTTTTATTTGCCTGCTAACCTACCGCCTGCCTTGACCTCCCTCGAAGTTCTGGGGCCGAATGAAGTTTTTCTCAAACCGCCTGACCAAGAAGAAGTTATTTGGGGTTTGCCCACAATCAAGAAGAGTGACCAGACAGGCCGGGAGGAAGGACGGATTGTTTCCTTGGCCGCGCGTAAAGTCGGGCGCAAGGGTTATCAAACTTTTCGCTGGGAAGCTAATGACGAGAATGGGGACGAACTTGTTTTCCAGGTTTACTTAAGAAAAGAAGGGGAGGCAGATTGGCGACTTCTGGCTGATAACTGGAATGAAAGTATTTATGTTTTAGAGGCCACCACTTTCCCTGACGGTGTCTATGAACTGAAGGTGGTGGCTTCGGATTCTCCCTCCAACCCGCCTTCCCAGGAGCTTAAGGCCGAGAAAATTAGCCTTCCTTTTATCATCGATAATACCCCGCCGATAATTAAGAATGTGCTTGCCTCTCTTAAAGGAAACGAGCTGGAACTCAGCTTTGAGGCTGAAGACAATGGCTCGGCCATAAGCAAGGCTGAATTCTTGGTCCAGCCAGAACCCTGGCGAGCGATTTTCCCTGTGGACGGCCTCTGTGACGGGCCGCGAGAGAGTTTTCGGGTAAAAATCACTTTAAAGCCTGGCGCTGATAAAATGGCCGTTATTCGGGTTCAGGATAGATACGGTAATGTCGCCGTCTTCTGGCAGAATTTTTAGGCGGGTTAGGCGGTTTTAACTCTTTCCACGTATTTGTCTTCCCGCGTATCAATCCGCACCACGTCCCCTTCTTTGATAAACTGAGGCACGATCACTGTCAGCCCGGTTTCCAGGGTTGCCGGTTTGCCGCTGGCGGATTGAGTGGCCCCTTTAAGATATGGTTCGGTCTTCTTGACTTTCAAGTCCACTGTCAGGGGCGGGCGAACACCGACAGGCTTGCCTTCGTGCATTTCCACGGTAAAAACAACATTAGGTATGAGGTAATTGACCGCTTCGCCGATAAGCTCCTCAGAAAGCGAGAGCTGTTCGTAGGTTTCAAGGTTCATGAAAATGTATTCATGGCCGTCCTGGTAGAGAAATTCCATCGCCACTTCTTCTAAATAAGCCTGTTCAACTCGGTCTTCAGAACGGAAGCGATAATCCAAGAGATTCTGGTTTTTTAAATGCCGGAGTTTAGTTTGGACGCAGGCTTTCCAGTTACCCGGAGCCACATGCACGGCTTCCAAAACTTTGTAGAGTTCACCCTCGAGTTTAATAATCATGCCTTTTCTGATTTGCGTTGCGTTAATCATTTCCTCGCCTCAAATTCACCGCCAGTAGGATTCATTGCCGAGACTTTCCAAGTTCAGCCGGTGTCAATCTATTTTTTAGCTTAACCCCTTTTCCCTGTCAATAATCAGGGCCAAAAGTTGATTTTCTTCCTTTATTCTTTTATAAAGGCCTCTTCGATGCTGGAATTAATCGTCTTGGGGACAGGCGGAGCAACCGCTACTGCCGGCCGGGATAATACGAGTTTCTTGATTAAGACGGAAAGGGAGCGGTTTCTTATTGATTGTCCAGGGGGTATAATCCATAAGCTAAAAAAGGTCGGCGAAGAGCCGCAGGAAATTGCTTATCTTTTCTTAACTCATATCCATCCCGACCACATTTATGGCTTGCCCTCCTTTGTCCACAGTTTGCAGCTCGAAGCGAAAGAGCTTTTTATCTACGGCTCTGCCGAAACCGTGGCCTTTGCCGCCAAGTTGCTTGACCTCTTTGAGCTTCGTCAGCCTCGGCTTAAATACCGAACCTCTCTCCTTCCTTTAGAGACAGGAAAAGAGCAGGATTTGCCAGGCGGAGTGAAATTAAAGGCCATTCCCACTCCCCATCATTCCTCTTCTCTTGCTTTCCGGTTTACCTTTCCTTCATCCCGAGAATCCTGGCTTTTTTCTGGTGATACCCCACCCCATCCGCCTCTCTGGGAAGAAGCTCGCTCTGTGGACGTCCTCATCCATGAAGCTTCTGCGCCCAAGCGTTTCTTCGAACTTTATCCCCAGTTGAGGCAGGTGCATACCGACGCTTATGAGCTTGGCCGGTTGGCTGCTCAGGCTCAAATTCCTTGCCTCATTCCCTGTCATTTTTTTGGCGAAGTCGACTTTTCTCTTCAAGAAATCGCCGCCGAGGTCAGGGCCAATTATGGCGGGAAGCTCATCATACCTCATGATTTAGAACGCTGGACTGACCTGATGATAAAAAAGATGGCCTGAAAAAGATGGGGGCAGGAATAAAAATATCTAAAAAAAATATAAGGGAGAAGGATGGATTAAAATGGAAGTAAGAAAGCCAAAGCCCCTAATTCGGCGGCTGATAGTTTTTTTGAGCTGGACCATTTTCATTTTGGCTTCTTGTGGGAGAAAAACCATGGTCGATTTAGTGCTTCTTAATGGTCAAATATGGACCGGCAACGCCGCTCAACCCTGGGTGGAAGCGGTGGCGGTTCGCGGGGATAAAATCTGGGCAGTAGGCTCCAACCGAGAAATAAAAAAATTGGCTGGGCCAGAGACGACTCGGCTTGACTTGAAGAAGGCTTTAGTTCTTCCTGGTTTTATAGACAGCCACACCCATTTCCTCGATGGAGGTTTAGCTCTCCAGAAACTCCAGTTAAACGAGGTGACAAGTCGAGAAGAATTCGTCGCCCGCCTCGCCGCTGAGGCCCGCCGACTTGGCCCGGGCCGCTGGATTACCCAAGGAAACTGGGACCACCAGCGCTTTAGCCCGCCCGAGCTACCGCGGCGGGAATGGATTGACTCAGTAACGCCCGAGAACCCGGTCTTAATCAGCCGTCATGACGGCCATATGGCTTTGGCCAATACCTTAGCCTTAAAAATAGCCCAAATAGACCGGCATACTCCTTCTCCTGTTGGTGGCGAAATCCAGAAAGACCCACAATCGGGCGAACCCACGGGAATTTTAACTGATGCCGCAATTGATTTAGTCGGCCGACATATTCCTGCCCCTTCCTTGGCCGAGAAAGTCGAAGCAGCTCGAGCCGCCGTACTTCATGCCGTGAAAAATGGGGTGACCTCGGTTCACGATATGGGAGAGGCGGCCAATCTTGAGGTCTATCAGGAGTTACAGCGGGAGGCCGGGCTTAACTGTCGAGTCTCGCTTTATATCCCCATAACCGAAATTGAAGTCTTAGAGCGACTCCATTGGCGCACCCCCTTTGGTAACGATTTTCTTCGCCTTTGTGGTTTAAAAGGGTTTGCCGACGGCTCTCTTGGCGCCGGCACAGCCCTTTTCTTTGAGCCTTACCTTGACCAGCCGCAAAGCCATGGCTTACTGCATAGCCAGATGTTCCCCGAAGGAATTATGGAAGAGAGAATTCGTCGCGCTGACCGCTTAGGAATACAAGTGGCGATTCACGCCATTGGTGACCAAGCCAATGCCCTGATTCTGGATATTATGGAAAAAGTAATGCGGGAGAATGGGCTGAGGGAACGTCGCTGGCGGATAGAGCATGCCCAGCATCTTCGACCGGAGGATATTGCCCGGATGGGACGATTGGGTATCGTCGCTTCGGTTCAGCCTTACCATTTAGCCGACGATGGCTGCTGGGCGGAGAAGCGCATCGGAGCCGAAAGAGCCAAGACCACCTATGCCTTTCGTTCGCTTCTGGAAAAGGGGGTGAAATTGGCCGCTGGGTCTGATTGGACCGTCGCGCCGCTTAACCCGCTGACCGGCATCTGGGCGGCCGTGACCAGGCAGACGGTGGATGGCCAACATGCTCAAGGCTGGATTCCTGAAGAGAAAATCAGCGTAGAGGAAGCTGTCCGGGCCTATACTCTTGGCGGGGCCTATGCGGAGTGGGCCGAAAACCTTAAAGGAACGATAGAGCCGGGTAAATGGGCTGACCTCGTCGTCCTCGATAAGAACATTTTTTCCTTAGAGCCAGAAAAAATTTTGGAAGCCAAGGTTATCTTGACGATTGTCGGCGGCCGGCGGGTTTATGAAGCCCAATTGTAAACATGGCCAATTGATGAGCCACGCGAGGCTTATCTGCGGTCAAGCGGCTATTTTAAAAGAAAAAGCCAATTTTATGAGGAAGGAGCCGTAAGGTCTCAGATTTTGCGGCCAGGTTGGCGGGTTTAGCCCACTGAAACCCCCAGAAGAGAGTTGTAATCACCCGCATTTCGTAAATCGACAAGCGGCGATTATGGTTTCCTATAGAAGAGTTCAGTCAATTCCAAGCCGCGGCCTGGAGCCTTTTTATCTTTGGCTCCTTCCTTTTTGGCCAATTCTCAATCGGCAACCTGTAATATATTGTTTCAATTATCTATCTCTGATAGAATATCATACCCTTTTGAGGAGGATGAAATGAATGTTGGGATTATGAATGAAAGCGCCAAGATTGAGAACCGGGCAGCTTTGACTCCCAGCGGTGTTTCGTTCTTAGTGGAAAAAGGATACAAAGTCTTTGTTCAGTCAGGCGCTGGTCAGAGAGCTGGCTATAGTGACGAGGATTATGTAGCCGGAGGGGCGCAGATTGTTTTTACCAAGGAAGAAGTCTTTGGTCGCTCTGACATCGTCCTGAATGTTTCGCCCCTTAACCAGGAAGAATGCCACATGGTGAAGCCCGAGCAGGTGATAATGGGTTTCCAACACTTAGCCATTGCCCGCAAACCCATCGTTGAGGAGTTGCTGGCCAAAAAAGTGGCCATGCTTGGTTATGAAATCATCCAGGAAGATGATGAAAGCCTGCCTTTTTACGAGAGCTTAGGGGAAGTGGCCGGTCAGATGTGCATCTTTATTGCTGGTCATTATCTGCAGACGAACCAGGGCGGCCGGGGAACGATAATGGGCGGGGTAGTTTCCGTTCCGCCGGCGACAGTGGTCATCGTAGGAAGCGGCGTTTTAGCCCGTAGCGCCACCCGCGCCTTTCTTGGGGCCGGCGCTCACACCATAGTTCTCGGGCACAACATGGAGCGGCTTCGCCGGATCGAAGAGATGACCGCCGGTCGAGTCATCACGCTTATGGGCAGTCGGTATAACCTCAATCGCATGACCAAAGTAGCTGATGTCCTCATCGGTGCGGTGCTCCGGCCGGGAGAAAGGGCGCCGGTGATGATTACGCGGGATATGGTGAAAGCGATGAAACACGGTTCAGTGATCATCGATTTAGCCATCGACCATGGCGGCTGCATCGAAACCTCACGGCCCACCACCCTGGACCATCCTACCTATGTGGAAGAAGGCGTTATCCATTATTGCGTTCCGAACATTACTTCCGCTGTCAGCCGGACTTCGACCAAGGTTCTCTCCAACTTGGTGGTTCGCTACCTTCACGAGATTGGCGAAGTGGGCCTTGATGAAGCCCTCAAGTTTGACCAATCCCTGGCTCGCGGTCTTTATCTTTATCGTGGGGGTATAACCAAGAGAAACATTGCCGAGAGGTTCAGCCTGCCCTGGAGTGAATTAAGCCTTGATTAAAGGGAAAAAATGGAGGCTAAGGAAGTAATTTTTCAAGGGTTAGAGTTAAAGCAAAAGGACCTTATTCATCTCCTCCACCGGGTTCAAGCTCAATATGGCTATATCCCCGTAGACATAGTTGAGGAAATAGCCCAGCGGTTGCGAATTTCGGCCGCGGAAGTCTTCGGGGTGCTTACTTTTTATAAAGCCTTTGCCCTTGAACCCCGAGGCCAACACACAGTTACTATCTGCTTGGGGACAGCTTGCCATGTCCGAGGGGGTAAGCAGATTGTGGAGGAGGCGGAGCGACGGCTAAATATTCGCGCCGGCCAAACTACTCCCGACCGAAAATTCAGCTTGGAAACGGTCAATTGCCTCGGTTGTTGTGCCATCGGGCCAGTGGTTGTGGTGGACGGCGTCTATCATTCTCATGTGACTATTGACCAGGTGGAAAAAATCTTGAAGGAAACGAGTTCCGCCGAGGAGGGACAATGAAACCACTCCGGAGTCCCCAAGAGCTGTCAGCCTGGCAAGCAGAGATTGTGGCCTCAAGACCCCCAAAGTCAAAGACGGTAGTTGTTTCCTCCGGCACCTGCGGCCAGGCCAGTGGTTCGCTCGACATCCTTCAGGCTTTCCGGGAGGAACTGCGCTCGCGACAGCTGGAAAGTAAAATCGGCCTTAGAGTCACTGGCTGCCACGGTTGCTGCGAAATGGAGCCCAACATTATCATCGAGCCTGAGCGCATTTTTTATAAAAACCTGAAGCCAAAAGATGTCCCCCAAATAATCGAAGAAACTTTGCTTGCCGGTAAGATTATTCCTTCATTAGTTTATCATGACCCCAATACGCGGCAGGCCTATTCTCCTCAACCGGCGATTCCCTTTTATACAAGACAGCTCCGCTGGCTGACTGAAGCCAACTTTTACCTTGACCCCACCAGCCTTGAAGATTACATCGCCCTGGGCGGCTACCAGGCCTTGGCCAAGGCTCTTTTTTCTTTTCAGCCAGAGGAGGTGATTCAAGAAATAGCGGCCGCCAAGCTTAGAGGCCGAGGAGGGGCAGGATTTCCCACTGGTCAAAAGTGGAAAATCTGCCGGGAAGCCCGGGCCAAGCATAAGTTCATTATATGTAACGCTGACGAAGGCGACCCTGGTGCTTATATGGACCGGAGCCTGCTTGAGGGCAACCCGCACAGTGTTATCGAAGGGATGATTATCGGAGCTTATGCCATCGGCGCCACCGAAGGGTTCATTTACGTGCGAATGGAATATCCCTTAGCAGTTAAACATGTCACCTTAGCTTTAGAACAAGCGCGGCAGGCAAACTTGCTGGGTTCGTCTATCCTCGGTTCTTCCTTCAGCTTTGATATCCACGTTGTCCAGGGTGCCGGCGCCTTTGTCTCTGGGGAAGAAACCTCACTTATGGCTTCCATCGAAGGAAGAAGAGCTTTTCCTCGACAACGTCCGCCTTTTCCAGCCCAATCTGGTCTTTGGGGTTATCCGACGAATATTAATAATGTCGAAACCTGGGCCAACGTCCCGCTGATTATCAAGAACGGTGCACCTTGGTTTAGCCAAGTGGGGACAGAGCAAAGCAAGGGGACCAAGATTTTCTCTTTGGTCGGTAAAATCAACAATACTGGTTTGGTCGAAGTGCCGATCGGGATCACCCTTCGAGAAATTATTTATGAGATAGGCGGAGGAATAAAAGACGGCCGAAGCTTCAAGGCAGTTCAGACTGGTGGGCCTTCCGGTGGTTGCTTGCCCGCTTCCATGCTTGACCTGCCCGTTGATTACGACACTTTAACCAAAGCCGGGTCGATTATGGGCTCAGGCGGAATGATTGTTATGGATGAGGCGACCTGCATGGTTGATGTGGCCCGTTATTTCCTTAATTTCACCCAGGAAGAATCCTGCGGCAAGTGCGTTCCTTGTCGGATAGGGACGCGGCAAATGGTAGAAATCTTGAACCGGATAGTGGCAGGAAAGGGGGAGGAAGGTGACCTGGAAAAATTGGCTAACTTAGCCCAGACAGTCAAGAGCGCTTCGCTCTGCGGCCTGGGCCAAACTGCGCCCAACCCAGTTCTCACCACCCTGAGATATTTTCGCGATGAATACGAAGCCCATATTAAGGAAAAGAGTTGCCCGGCCTTGGTCTGCAAAGACTTAATAATCTATTACATCGACCCCGAGAAGTGCGTTGGCTGTCTGCTCTGTTTAAAGAGTTGTCCCACTGGGGCCATTAGCGGCGAAAGGAAAAAACCGCACCACATCAACCAGCAGCTCTGTATTAAATGCGGCGCCTGCCTGGAAAAATGCCCGCGTAAAGTGCAGGCGATCAGCAAGCTCACCGGTCGGAAGCGGGATGAAATTTTGGCCGCCGAAGAAAAGTCTCATCATTCGAGGATTGGACTATGATTATCCGGTTCGATGGACGAGAAGTAACCTTTGAAGGTTCAAAAAGTATTCTCGAGGTCGCGAGGGAGAACGGAATTTATATTCCTTCACTCTGTGACCATCCCTTATTAACTCCCTTTTCTGGTTGTCGTTTGTGCCTGGTAGAGGTGAAGGGAAGACGCGGTTATGTCCCTGCTTGCAGCCTCCAGGCTGAGGATGGCCTGGAGGTCACAGTTAATTCTCCGGTTCTGGAAGAAATCCGGCGTCAGACCCTGGAGCTGATTCTTTCAGAGCATCCAAATGCCTGCCTTGTTTGCTCGGAAAAAGAGAGATGCGAGGAGCATAAAGCCACCATTCGCAAAGTCGGTGAAGTCACGGGATGTGTTTTTTGCCCTAAAAATAATCATTGCGAATTGCAAGAAGTTGTCCGGCGTCTTGGGGTGGAGAGGGTCAGGTTTCCCTCGACCTATCGCGGGTTTGAGCTCGAACGTCGCGACCCTTTCTTTGACCGCAATTATAATCTTTGTATTCTCTGCGGCCGGTGTGTGCGAGTCTGCCAGGAAGTTCGGGGCGCCACGGCCATCGCCTTTGTTTTCCGGGGCTCGCAGACCGTAATTGGCACACCTTTCAATCAGCCGCTCCTCGATAGCGGCTGTCAGTTTTGCGGGGCCTGTGTTGACGTTTGTCCCGTGGGGGCGCTAACTGAAAGGGCTTTGAGGGTGGAAGTGGCCCCAGAAAAAGAAGTCACGACCGTCTGCCCTTTTTGCAGTCAGGGATGCCAGCTAAGGGTCAAAGTGCGAGAGTCAAGAATTCTGGGCGCTGAACCGGCCACGGAACAATCGTCAAACCCGTTTAAAACCTGCGTGCGCGGCCGGTTCTTACTGCGGGAAGTAGTTAATGAGGCGAAGCGATTGCCTCGGCCTTTTATCCGAGCCGATGGAGAGCTCAGGGAGGTAAGTTGGCCAGAAGCTCTGGATTTCGTGGCCGCCAAGCTCTCGGGTTACAAGGGAGAAGAAATGGGCTTGGTCCTTTCACCGCACCTTCCCTTAGAAGATATTTATCTTCTTTCCCGGCTGGCCAACGAGGTTTTGGCCTCCTCTCAGCTCGCTTTCACCTCGGTGGGTGAGTCTCTAAGCTTTTTGGAAAACTTCGCTCAGTCCGGAGATTTAGCGCTTAATTTAAATTATCGACCTGAGGACATAACTCAAGCCAAGAGCATTCTGGTTGGCGGTGGTGACCTCGCCGCCCTGCAACCAGGACTCTGGGTCGAAGTGCATCAGGCCCTTCGTCAAGGAGCCAAGCTGGTCACCCTCGACTCGCTCGCCCGACCCTCTGACCGCCACGCGACGCTGGCTCTTAAAGCTTTACCTGAAGAGTTTCCCGCCATCTTGGAACGGTGGCTTAGCCTCCTCAGCGAAAACTTGGATGAAGAAACTAAAGCGCGGTGGCTGGCAAGCGAAGAAAGACGGCATTCGCTTCTTTCCCACCAGCCGCCAATCCAGGAATCTGGCCACTTAAACCCAGAGGTGGACGAGGCTTGGTCGCTCCTTATGGCGGCTAAACCGGTTGTTTTTCTCGTCGGTCCTGGCTTAACCATGAATTCCAGCCCGGCAATTTTGTCGCGGCTCTGGCATTTGGCAGTTCTTGCCGGCGCTAAACTGATTCCCTTTGGTTTTGAGAGTAACGCTCGTGGCGCCGGGGAAATGTTAAGACGCCTTGGCCTCCGCACCAAAACGGTGGAGCAAATCCAGGAAGAAGTGGAAAAAGGCCACCTGAAGGCCTTGCTTTGTTTTGGGTCTCTGCCCGCATTTTCTGGCAAGACTCCAGAATTCTTGGTAGTGGCTGACCCTTACCAGAATGAACTCCTTTCTCAGGCTCAGGTTGGCTTACCAGTGGCCACCGCACTCGAGCGGCCAGGCATTTATGTCTCTAATAGCGGGCTAATGCAGCAGTTTCCCGCGGCTATCGCCGCTGCGGCCGAAAGAGGTCCTGACTGGCAGGTAGCTGCTGAGCTTGGCCGTCGCCTCAGTCCAACCTGGCCTTTGTTTGCGAACGAGGCAGAAATTCGCCAGGCAATGCTTTCCCTCTTTCCAGAAATTAAGGCGCTTTTAGTTCAGGGCGATAGCCCTTCGGAAGTAAAACAGACTTATTTGAGCGAGCTTCGGCCTCCAGCCAAGGCGGTCGTTTTTTCCGAAAAGGAAACTACTATCTCTTTTAAAAGGAGGGGGCCACTCCGAATTTTAATTGAGCCTAACCTGGATTACTACCGCTCGCTTCACTTAGCCGCCACCAGTCGGGACCTGCGCCTGCTAAGGCATCCCCAAAAAGTGATAATCCATCCTGAAGAAGCCGCTCGCTTGGGGCTAAGGGAAGAGGAGATGGTCATTCTGAAAAACGCTGGCAATAGTCTTACGGGAATAGTTAAGCTTTCCCGACAAGTGCCCTTAGGCACCTTAGTAATCAATTTTACTTTTAATGGTTTTCCCGGCTTTTCTTCTGCCCCCTTTTTAGCTTCCTGTTTTTCGGGCAGAGCTGACGGCTCAGTGGTTCAGGAAGCCATAACGGTGGAGAGAGGCAGCTGATGGCTAAGATAATCCAAAGACAAAAGCTTGTCCCCAATATTCATTTAATTGAAGTCGAGGCGCCGGAAGTGGCCAGAAAGGCCAGACCAGGACAATTTGTCATCCTGATGCCAGATGAACGCGGAGAAAGAATTCCGTTGACCTTGGCTGATTGGGATGCAGAAAAGGGAACGGCCACTTCTGTCTTTATGGTCGTTGGCACCTCGACGGAAAAGCTTTCCCGGTTAAAAGCCGGCGATGAGCTCCCAGTTTATGTTGGGCCCTTAGGTCGGCCGGCGGAGATTGGCTATTTTGGCACCGTCCTTTGCGCTGGGGGTTGTTTTGGTATCGGGGCTATCTTCCCTTTGGCCCGGGCTTACAAGCAGGCGGGCAATCGCGTGCTGACTCTGTTGGATGCCCGGGCTCGTTATCTTCTTTACTGGGAAGATAAGCTCAGGAAGGTCAGCGACGAAGTCCATCTGGCTTTGCGCGACGACCAAATTTTGCCTCAAGAATATATTCCTTACCGGTTAAAAGAGTTGATGGCGAGGGGCGAAAAAATCGACCGGGTCCATGTGGTTGGTTGCACCTATTTAATGTCTTCCTGTTCAGAAGCCACCCGTCCGTTGGGTATTAAGACTATTGTTAGCCTCAACCCGATTATGCTTGATGGAACTGGCATGTGCGGCGCCTGCCGGGTGAGTGTCGGCGGGGGAACGAAATTCGCTTGTGTGGATGGACCCGATTTTGACGGTCATTTAGTGGACTGGAATGAACTCTACGCCCGGAGGAAGGCCTATCTGGAGGAAGAAACCCGCTCTCTGTGCGAGTGGGAAAAGACGCTTTTCCCAGGTGAGAATAAACTTTAAAGGATAGGTAAAGTCATAATGAGCGAGAAAGAAGAACTTACTCCAGAGCTCAAAGCAAGGCTTAAGGAAGAGTACCAAAAACCTTGGCGTCAAGAGCTGCGCCGGGCGGTGCCGGCTAAAGAAAGGACCAAAATCCCCCGGCAGAAGATGCCTGAACGGCCCCCCGAAGTCCGGAATCGTGATTTTTGCGAAGTAAATTTAGGTCTGGAAAAGGAAGTGGCTCAGCTCGAGGCACGCCGTTGTTTAGATTGTGCTAACCCTGCCTGTGTCCAGGGTTGTCCTGTGTCGATCGACATTCCCTCGTTCGTCAAACTGATTGAGGCCGGCGAGTTTATCTTAGCTGCCCGTAAAATTAAAGAAACCAACAGCTTACCGGCTATCTGCGGCCGAGTTTGCCCCCAAGAAACCCAATGCGAGGCTGTCTGTAACCTGAAAAAAGTGGCTGGCGTGCCTGTAGCTATCGGGAATTTAGAGCGCTTTGTGGCTGATTATGAAAGGCGGAATGGAGAAATCTTCGTTCCTTCTCTCCCGCCAGCCACGGGCAAAAAAGTGGCAGTAATTGGGGCCGGGCCAGCAGGTTTGACCGTAGCGGGCGAACTGGCCAAGAAAGGCCATCAAGTGACCATTTTTGAAGCTCTTCATGTGGCCGGCGGGGTGCTGGTCTATGGTATTCCTGAGTTTCGACTGCCCAAAAGCATCCTTCAGGCGGAAGTGGACTATCTAAAACGTCTGGGCGTGGAGATTAAACTCAATTTTGTTGTCGGGAAAACCGCTACCTTAGATGACCTCAGGGCAGAGGGCTACGAAGCCTTTTTTATCGGGACTGGGGCTGGGCTGCCCAATTTTATGAAAATTCCCGGTGAAAACCTGATCGGAGTCTATTCCGCTAACGAATACCTGACCCGAGTTAACCTCATGCGGGCTTATGATTTTCCTCGTTACGATACCCCTGTTATTATCGGCCGCCAAGTGGCGGTGATTGGCGGGGGCAACGTGGCCATGGATTCGGTCCGGACGGCCAAAAGGTTAGGGGCAAAGCGAGCCATGATTATTTACCGCCGGTCGCGTCATGAGATGCCAGCCAGGGAAGAAGAGGTTAAACACGCTGAAGAAGAAGGGATCGAGTTTCATTTTCTTACTGTTCCTATAAGATATATAGGAGATGAATATGGCCGGGTGAGGGCCATGGAGTGTCAACGCATGGAGCTGGGTGAGCCCGATTCTTCTGGCCGCCGTCGTCCGATTCCTGTCCCCGGGTCAGAGTTTATCACCGAAGTCGACCTGGCGGTGGTGGCTATTGGTCAGAGCCCTAACCCCCTCATTCCCCAAACCACAGCCGGACTTAAGGTGGGCAAATGGGGCAATGTGGAGGTTGATTGGTCCACCATGGCCACCAACGTAGAAGGAGTCTATGCTGGCGGTGATATCGTCCGGGGAGGCGCGACGGTTATTCTGGCCATGGGTGACGGCCGGCGAGCGGCCGCGTCCATTGATGATTTCCTGAGAAATAAAAAGCAATCATAGCTTATATATTTTTGGCTTGCTGGAGGACTTAAAATGAGTTGGGTTGACGATTATAAAAAGAAATTGGTGACTGCTGAAGAGGCTATCTCAGTCGTCAAGAGCGGCGACCGGGTTTATATCAGCGGCAACGCCGCCACGCCTTATGTTTTAATGAAAGCCTTAGCCCAGAGAAAGGATGAGCTCCAGGATGTGGAGTTAGTCCATGTCCTTCTTATGGGTGAAGACCCCCTTTCTAAGCCAGAGATGGAAGGACATTTTCGGCATAATTCTCTTTTTGTCGGTCCAGCTGACCGCAAAGCGATTAACGAGGGACGGGCCGATTATGTGCCGATTTTCCTGCATCAGATTCCTGACTTATTTTATTCGGGTCAAATGCCAGTGGATGTGGCTATGCTTCATCTTTCGCCTCCTGATGAGCACGGGTTCATGAGCTTCGGCGTGGAGATATTGGCGTCCAAGGCGGCGGCCGAGAAAGCAAAGATAATCATTGCTCAAGTCAATGACCAGATGCCTCGAGTTTTAGGTGATTCCTTCATTCATGTCTCCCGAGTGCACAAGATTGTGGAAATCTCCGAGCCCCTCCCAGAATTAGAGCGCTCGCCGATGAGCGAGGTAGAACTCAAGATTGGCCAGCACATTGCTGGGCTTATCGATGATGGTTGCACCTTGCAACTCGGCATTGGCGGCATTCCCGACGCGGTCCTGGCTTCTCTCCAGAACCGAAGAGAACTGGGCATCCACACCGAAATGGTCTCGGACGGAGTTATGGAGGCCATCGAGGCAGGCATAGTCACTGGGTCCCGTAAGACTCTCCACCCTTATAAGGTCATTCTTACCTTTGTCCTGGGCTCAAGGCGGCTTTATGAATTTGTTGATAATAATCCTGTTTTTGAGGCTCATCCCACCGATTACACCAACCATCCTTTTATCGTAGCCCAGAACGAGAAAATGGTGGCCATTAATTCCGCCATTGAAGTAGATATAACTGGCCAGGTCTGCTCCGATTCCATCGGGCCGTATATTTATAGTGGGTTTGGCGGTCAAGTCGATTTTATTCGCGGAGCGGCTCACTCTAAGGGAGGAAAGCCGATTATTGCTCTTCCGTCGACGGCCAAAGATGGAGAAGTGAGTCGCATCGTTCCTTACCTGAAACAGGGGGCCGGAGTGGTGACCACGCGCGCTGATGTGCGCTATGTAGTCACCGAATATGGCGTGGCTTATCTTTACGGGAAGAACCTGCAAGAAAGAACCAGAGCTCTAATTAATATCGCCCATCCCAAATTCCGGGCTGAACTGATTAAAGAAGCTAAAAAAAGGAACCTCCTCCGGTAGAGGAGGCGGGGTGCACCAGGAAGAGCTTTTCCCCAAAACGCCGGGCCGGATAGGCACAGACGAATCGGGGAAGGGGGATTATTTCGGGCCGCTGGTGGTGGCCGGTATATTTTTACCCGAAGGCCAAGAAGAGGTTTGGCGGGAGCTGGGCGTTCGTGATTCTAAAAAATGCAGTGATTCTAAGGTTAAAGAATTAGCCGCCATCATCAAGAAGGGTTATCCTCACGCTGTCGTAGCTATCGGGCCGTCGCGCTACAATGAGCTCTACCAGCGGTTACGCAACCTGAATCGGCTTTTAGCCTGGGGACATGCCCGGGTTATCGAGAACATTTTAAAGGAAGTTCCCTGTTCCTTAGTCATCACTGACCAGTTTGGCGACGCCCTCTACGTCCAGCAGGCTTTGATGAAATTGGGAAAAAGAGTGGAGCTAATTCAGCGCGTCCGAGCGGAGGATGATTTGGCCGTAGCCGCCGCCTCGCTCTTGGCTCGGGCTGAGTTCCTGCGGCGGTTAGACAATCTTTCGGCCGAAGTCGGGATGGAATTACCCAAAGGTTCATCAGCGCTTACGGAAAAAGCGGGCTTAGAGCTTGTCCAGCGGTATGGACGGACTATTTTAGATAAAGTCGCCAAAAAGCATTTCCGTCTTACTGAGCGCATTCTGAGCCTTGTTCCAGAATCCCCCTCTTAAAAAAATAAGCAGAACTATCGCCAGCCAAGAGGCCTCTTTTGCCCTCTTTTATTCTATCCCTTTGTGTCTACTTTTGGCTTAGACCATATTCGGTGGTCAGAGATTTCCACCAAGGCCGAGTAAGGAAGGCGCAGCTTTTTTGGGTCGCTTCATCCCTTCAAGGCTTAGCCTTTCAGACTAAGCGGCAGAAAACCCGGGAATTTGCTTCTGGTCGATGGTCTCCTGGTAAATAAATTGAGGCTCTTCTTTTGAACAATCAGCGTCGACCTGTGGTAGGATAAAAGAGAAAAGGACGTTAATTATTTCTGGAATAAAAGCCAATGGCTAATTAACGGGAGGCGGAAAAATGATTCAATCCTGGGATGGACCTGCAGGAGACAGCACCACAGAGCGTTTGTATTTCCAAGACGCCTATCAAACCGAGTTTGAAGCCGAGGTTCTGGCCACCAAAGAAATGAACGGCCACCCAGCCCTCTTACTGGCCTCGACCTGTTTTTATCCCGAAGGCGGTGGCCAACCCAGCGACGAGGGAGAAATTAACGGGGTCAAAGTAATCCAGGTCTACGAGGAAGAGGGCCAAATATGGCATTGGCTGGAAAGGGAAGTGAAGGCGGAGAAAGTAAGAGGCAAAGTCAACTGGCAGCGGCGATTTGACCACATGCAGCAGCACTCCGGTCAACACCTTCTGTCTCAAGTCTGCTGGGAACTTCTCAGGGCTGAAACGCTTTCTTTTCATCTGGGAGAAACGGTTTCGACGATTGAACTCAGTCTGACGCATCTGGCGGAAAATGAGAAGAAGCAAATTGAAAAGAGAGTGGCCGAGCTTATTTTTCAGAATCTCCCGATAAAGACCTATTTTCTTGACGAGACGGAAGCGAGCCAGCTTCCTTTGAGGAAAAAACCGGTGAAAAGCGGGCGCCTTCGTATCGTTGAAATCCAAAGCTATGATTATTCGGCCTGCGGTGGGACTCACGTTCGGAGCACGGGTGAAATTGGGTTGGTGAAAATAATCGGCAGCGAAAAAATCCGGCAGCACGTTAGAATTTCTTTCGTGGCTGGCGGCCGGGCCTTAACTGACTATCAGAAGAAAAACGAGATCTTAGACTCTCTGGCTGGCATTTTTTCCACCTCCCTCGACCAGGTCATCAACTCGGTGGCGAAGCTTCGGGACGAGGTAAAAGCTTTGAAGAAGCAGAACCGTCGCTATGGAGAGGAGTTAAATCAATACGAAGCCGAAAAAATAATCGCTGAGTCTTCAGGATTAATTATTGACCGTATTTTTACGGACCGGACTCTGGAGGAAGTAAAGGACTTAGCGCTGAAAATAATCCATCGCGCCCGCTTCCTGGTTATCTTTGGCTTTCGTGGCGAAACTCAGGACCATTTGCTTTTAGCTCGGTCAGAAGCCATAGCCGTTGATCTAAGAACCTTTATTCCTTTCCTTCGAGATACGCTCGAGGCTAAGGGTGGCGGAAGAGAGTCGCTGGTCGAAATGGCCTGTCCTAAGAATGCCCCCTTGGAGGAGGCAATTCAGGCCCTGCGGGCTAAGATTGGCCAGGCTTTATGAAACGTTCTATTCATAACGAAGGCACACGATCGGGTCAAGGTTAGCGGCTTTTCTGGCTGGCCAGAGACCAAAAAACAGGCCTACACCGGCTGAAACGCCAAGCCCGAGGCCTACTGACCACAGAGTCACTGAGGCCGGCAAAGGAGTGGCGGTTTTCACTATTAGAGCGATGAGAAAACCCAGGCCGAGGCCCAGCACACCGCCAAAGCAAGTGAGGACCACTGCCTCAGTGAGAAATTGTCGCGAGATATCAGCCGCTCTGGCGCCGATAGCCTTTCTGATGCCTATTTCTCTCGTCCTTTCTTTTACTGAAACCAGCATGATATTCATAACGCCGATGCCGCCCACTAAGAGCCCGATGGAGGAAATGACAATCATCACGAGATAGGCGGCGCCGGTGATTTGATTGTAAAGGTTAATAATTGTTTCTTGGGAATAAACGGCAAAATCGTTAGGCTGACCAAAGCCGACCTTACGTCGTTGCCGCAGCAATGAAATTATCTGCTCCACGGCCTCTTGAAAATCGGCATGACTCCGGGGAACGGCAATCATTTCCAGGTTAGCCGGGTCGTAAGGGAAATATTTCATCAAAGTCGTTATGGGCAGGCCGACAAAATTATCTTGGCTCTGGCCAAAAATACTTCCCCTTCTTTCCAGGACACCGACAACCCGGAACTTCTCTGGGCCTATTCGAATATCCTTACCCAAGGGGTCTTGATGCGGGAAAAGTGTTTCGGCGACATCAAACCCTAAGACGCAAACCGGGCTGGAATGAATAATGTCAGGGGTGATCAAAAAGCGGCCTCTTTTTGGTCGATAAACTGAAAGGACCTCGGGAAATTTTTCATTCATCCCGATGATGATGGTTTCTTCACTCTGGCGGCTCTGGTATTTGACGGGAAGGTCGAGGGTGGGGTCGACGAAGACCTCCACGGCCACAGCCTTGACAAGCGAGCATTCCTCTTGAATGGCCTGGGCATCTTCGAAGGTCAGGTTTTTTCTCTTTCTTTCTTCTTCGGCTCGGGGGCCAACCCGCACGACTCCCGGCTCATATTTGCTGATAACGATAATATCTGAGCCCACTGATTCTAATTCCTGGAGAAAAGTCCGGTTAAGCCCCTGGATGATGGAAACCATGCCGATAACGGTGGTGACGCCGATCATAATCCCAAGCACTGTCAGAAAAGACCGAAGCTTGTTCGCTCGCAGAGAATCCAGAGCCATCTGGACTATTTCTCGCAGCAGCGCCAGCTTCATGGTTCTGACCTCAAAGCGTCAATGGGGTTCAGTTTAGCCGCTCGGTTGGCCGGATAGAGCCCGAAGAAAAGCCCGGTGCCGGCGGAAATGACAATAGCTAAGACGACAGAAACTGGCTCTAACCTCGTTGGCATGGAAGTGGTGGCTGAAAAAATCTTGGCCGCCGCTATTCCCAACAGAATACCTATTAGGCCGCCCGTACCGGAAAGAACCGATGCTTCGATGAGAAACTGCCGAAGAATATCTCGCCGCCGCGCGCCGACGGCCAGGCGGATGCCGATTTCGCTGATTCTTTCGGTGACTGATACCAGCATGATATTCATGACCACGATGCCCCCAACTAACAGAGCAATCGAGGAAATGGCGATCATGGCCAGATAGATGCTGGAGGTGGCCGATTGATAAAAGCGGATAAAAGTATCCGAAGTATTAATGGAAAAATCATCCGGGTCCTGAAAGTTGAGATGGCGGCGGCTGCGGAGCAAGGTTCTTACTTCCTCTTGAGCCGCGGCCATCTGCGCGGGGGAGGAGGTGTGGACGTTGATATCCAGCGAGCGGTAGGAACCGTATAATTTCTGAAAAGTGGTAATCGGGATGCGAACAAAATTATCCTGGCTCATCCCCAGGAGTTTGCCTCTCTTTTTAGCGACGCCGATAACCCGGAAATCCCAGGAGCCAACTTTTATGTTCTTACCTAAGGGGTCTAAATCGCCGAAGAGGTTTTCTACCAAATCATAACCGATGATGGCCACTAACCGGGAGCCTTCTTCCTCCTGAGGCAGAAAAAACCGGCCTCGGTCCAACTCGAGGACCGAACCGATAAGATGGTCGACGGCCGTTTCCCCGCGAATTTCGGTATTAGTCAGGGATTGATTGCCAAATTTCACTGTTCTTGAAGTGGAGACGCTGGCGCCGACCAGCTCGCAATTCTGGCATTTTTCCCTCAGGGTTTTCATCTCGTCAAGGGTTAGGTTCCGGCGTTTTAGTTGTTCTTTATATTGTTTTAAAGAACCGCCGATGAGGGAAAACTTGCTGACAGCAAAATCATTGGCGCCATAAAAAGCCATTTTGGTGGTGACATAATTGTTCAGTCCTTGAATTACTGAAACCACGGCGATAATGGTCAAGACGCCGATAATAATGCCCAAGAGGGTGAGAAAGCTGCGGAGCTTATTGGCCCAGAGCGAGCGCAGGGAAATTAAGATTGATTCTTCAACTGAAACCGCCATTTCTGGTCACACGGTTATTATATTTTCTCTTTATTAATTACGAAAGAGGCCGGCAAAAGTTCAAGCCCAATAAAGCCCCGAAATGTCCACCTCAGCGATTTCTTTTCCAGCTTAGGCCAGAAAATGGGGCTCTTTCGGCCAAAGCGTGGGGAAGCATCAGGCTTATATTAGCTGTATTTATTTAAAACAAGAAGATATAAAATTTTAAACGGTTTCTAAATGCCTTCAAGATAAAAAGAGGCTTTGTTCTATTTCTAACCTTTAAAAGGGGATAAAAGTAAGGCTGGAGAAAAAGCCCTTTTTCCTTAAAAGAAGCTTTCTTTTAGGTGAAAAAAGGTTGAATATTCATGATAAAAGCGCGCTGAAACCACTCCGCCCTTTAAGGCTAAGCCAAAATCCTCTTGACTTAAGAAATTAAGCTAAGGACAATGAACCCAGGAACGAGTTAGATTCATGGGACGCCAAAATGAAGTCAAAGAAAAGGTTTATTTAGCGGCCTCTTTTTATTTTCCTAAACCGGGGCCACAAAATACCGAGCATACTCTGGCCATAGCGGCTCGCCGCAGCCAGGAGCTGGGTATAAAACAGGCCGTCGTGGCTTCAACTTCAGGCCGGACGGGCGTTCTGGCGATGGAATATCTAAAAGATATGCGGGTAATCGTGGTTACCCATTCCTCAGGTTATTTACGACCTGATTATCAGGAATTCGACCCTGAAAACCGCCGGAAAATAGAAGCCTTGGGCGGCCATATCCTAACCTGTCAGCATGCTTTCGGCGGTGTCGGCCGGGCGGTTAGAAAAAAGTTAGGCACGTACCAAGTAGACGAAATTATGGCTTTCACTCTGCGGGTTTTTGGCGAAGGGGTGAAGGTGGCGGTGGAAATCGCTTTAATGGCCGCCGATGCGGGGTTAATCCAGACGACCGAACCCTGCCTGTCTATCGGCGGGACTGGCAAAGGCGCAGATTCCGCTCTGATTCTTAAGCCCAGCAATAGCCAAACCTTTTTTGACCTGAAAGTGATGGAGATTCTGGCCAAACCACGACTGGGCTAATTTTGACCCAAGAAACTGAGGGTATCCTCAGTTAAGGAGTTAGCCAATGCCTCAGGAAGTCAAGAAAATAAGTCTTTTTTTCCTTTTCTTCTTCTTTTTCACCCTTTCGCTTCAAGCCAGCTTTAGCCTTGGTATTTTTGGCGGCACCTCGGCTCAAAAGCCAGGCCGGGAAGGGCTTGAGTTTAACTCGGATACCAGGTGGGTCTACGGAGTAAGGGCTGGGTTTAAACTGCTTTTTCTGGGTGTGGAAGGCCAGTACTTTCAGGTGGCCCATCATCTTCAAGTGAAAAATATCCCCCATTCCTGGCAGGACCGGCAGGTTGATTTTTCCTATTTAGGGGCGGCCTTGAAAGCCTATTTTTCTCTCCTCATTCTTCATCCTTATCTCAGCGTAGGTTATGGCTATTATTCCACCGAGGTTCAAGGTGTCGATAAGGACAGAAAAACAGGCCTTAACTTCGGGGCAGGACTCGAGCTTTCTCTGGGCGAGAGATTAAGCCTGCAGGCCGAGGCGCGGTACCACCGTCCTTCCTTTGATATCGAAAAGGCTGATTTCAGCTTAGGTGACTTTGTCTTGACCGCCGGGCTTAATATAAATTTTTGAATTCCTTCTTTTCTTTCCATTCCTTATTTATTTTGGTTATTCAGACTTTTTTGGGGTGTAAAGATGATAGATTCTTAGGCACTCCACAGCGGATTGAACCCGGACCCGTTCATTGTTGCGAAGGACGATTATAGAAATATCTATAAGATGCACAATATTCGGCTTCAACTCGCCTTTGAGGATCTTCATCTGCGGGTTCTGTATAGACTGTCGGAGATGGATAATTCTTTAGCTTTACCCATTAAAAACCCGGAAGAGCCTTTCTTTTCTTCTTTTCTTCTCTTCTCTCGCCTTCTCTTCTCTTGTATTCTCTTTTATTCTCTTCCCTTTTTTTCCTTCTCTTCTCCATTCTATTCGATTTTATCAGCGGGCTGAGAAGGAGCCTTTTTGGAGCAGCGGCTTATTTTAATTTAAGTCATTTTCGGGGAAGGTAAGTCAGGTTAAACAGGCGGGATTCAAAGAAATCATTTCCCATCGCGTGGAGCAGACTTAGAAAGGCGATAATAATTACCGGTGGAAAAATTTAACCGTCCTTTGCCAGGTTGGCTTTATTTTTCGGCCTCGCTGGGGCCAGAAAAGGCCTTCCAGCTTTGGGCCAAGCGGTGTAGTTCCTGGTCTACCAGATAATTGACCGTTCCTGGCTCGAAAGTGCCGTCAGCCTTCATCTCGCCAGCTTCTACTCCCGTAAGAATTTCAATCCCCTCATCTATAGTCTTAACAGGATAAATATGAAAAAGCCCTTTTTCCACGGCCTCGATGACATCTTGACGGAGCATAAGATTCTGGACGTTTTGATGCGGAATGATCACTCCTTGCGTTCCAGTCAGGCCTTTGGCCTTGCAGACATCAAAGAAGCCCTCAATTTTTTCATTCACTCCGCCAATGGGCTGGATTTCACCCTTCTGATTGAGCGAGCCTGTAACCGCAATGTCTTGGCGGAGGGGGAGCTTAGACAGACTGGAAAGAATGGCATAAACCTCGGTCGAGGAAGCGCTGTCGCCGTCAACCCCGGCGTAGGATTGTTCAAAGGTAATCGAGGCGGTGAGGGAAAAGGGCTTATCCTGGGCGTACTTGCCCATTAAATAGCCAGAAAGGATAAGCACTCCTTTGTTATAAGTAGCGCCGCCGAGGGCTGCCTCTCGTTCGATGTTGACCACGCCGCCCCGTCCCACGGCCGTCCGGGCAGTGATGCGGGTGGGTTTGCCGAAGGCAAATTCGCCTAATTGGTAAACGGCCAAACCGTTGACTTGACCGACTACTTCTCCTTGGGTATCGATGAGAATAATGCCGTCTTCAATTAGTTCCTGGATTTTGTCTTCGATTAGGCTAACTCTTTCAAACCTTTCTTCCACGGCTTTTTCCACATGTTGCCTGGAAACAAGCGAGCTATTTTCTTTCTTGGCCCAGTAATTAGCCTCCCGGATGACATCAGCCAGGATATGAAAGCGCGTCGACATTTTCTTCTGGCGGCCAGCTAAGCGAACCCCGTATTCAATGACGGCCGCGATGCCCTCTCGGTCAAAGGGCAGAAGTTTATCCTCATCGCTGATTTTGCGGATGAAACGGGCGTAGTCAACAATTGCCTTGTCCGTCTTGAGCATTTCAGAATCGAATTCAGCCTTGACCTTAAAGATTTTTTTAAAATCTTCATCAAGATAATAGAGGAGGTCATAAAGCGGGGCATCGCCGATCATAACCACTTTGACCTGGCAGGGTACGGGCTGAGGCTTAAGCCGGGTGGTGGAAATTAAGAGCAGGGCGGGATAGTTTTGAATTTCAAGTTGCTGATTTTTTAAGCTGCGTTTTAGGGTTGTCCAAACACCTGGTTCGATGATGGCATCAAGGGCGTTCATGACCAAATAGCCGCCGTTAGCTTTAAGGAAAGAACCGGCTTTAATGCGCGTGAAATCGGTTTGCCAGAGGCCAGTCCGGGTTAATACGGCTTCGATCGAGCCAAAGAGGTTGGCGTAGGTCGGGTTGGTTTCAATCACGACGGGCGCACTTTCGAGCTCAGCGTTGTCGACCAAGAGATTGACGCGGTAGGGAAGGAATGGGTCGCCCATCTCTTTTTCCTTTTCTTCCCGCTTCTGGTTTTTAAATAGCTCTAAGTTGGCGAGGAGGCTTTTTTCAACTTCGCCTAAATAATCCGCCACCACTGGGTGAGGGAAGCGCGAGCGCATTTCATTGACTGCTCCGCTGATTATGGGAGTAATCGCTTCCGCATCCCAGTTTTTAAGGAGAGTTCGGGTTTCTTCCTCGATTTCTCTTAATTGCTCGAAGATTTTTTCCAGCTCAGCTGCCAGGGCTTCGTATTTTGCCTTCAATTTCTCCAGCTCTTCCGCCGGCAATTTTTTCTCTCGGACCAGACCTTCTAACTTGCTAAAGGAGATGGGGTGGCCTTCGATGAGGGGGACTAAATCAGGCTTAACAAACAGGCCCATTTGGACCTGAATGACGGAAAAACCCTCGGCGGCGACTTGGGCTTCAAAACGTTCCAGAATTTCCTTCTGTTTGCGCTGCTGGGCTTCGACGATGGCTTCTTTGCGTTCCGTATAATATTTGCTCTTCAATAATTCGGGGATGTTAACACTGAGCATCTCAATCAGGTTTTCCATGGCTTGCTTAAAAAGGCGGCCCTGGCCGGCGGGAAGCTGAAGAAGAGTTGGCTCGTCAGGTGTCTTGAAGTTATTCACGTACAGAAGGTCGGCCGGAATGGTCTTTTCTTTTTCCAGTTTTTCCAACAATTGTTTAATAGCGGTGGTTCGGCCTGTTCCGACCATCCCGGTAATGAAAATGTTGTAGCCAACGCTTTTCACTTCCAGCCCAGTCTGAATCGCCCGGATGGCCCGGTCCTGGCCGATAATCTCCTCGCAGGGGCTGCACTCCTCGGTGGTTTCAAAGGGGATCCTTTCTGGCGGGCAGCGCCAGCGGAGTTTCGCCGGGGGCAAGGTGACGAATTGGTTTTTCCTCTTAAGCATGATTACACCCTTTCCTCCATGGCAATTTTTAGCTTCTCTTCCGTGGCTGTGGGCTGTTTGGCAGCATAAGCTGGGATGGAGGAAGCTGGGCATGGAAGGCTTAGTCTTCCCGAATCGGCCCTCGAGGAAAGCTCTGGGCGCCGAGAATGTTTGAGCCAGAGTAAGATAAAGGGAGGGGCTAAAAGAGAGTGGCTGATTTCCGGGCTATGGCCAAGGAAGGAAAAACGAGTTTCACCGGCGCCGGAGAGGGCGAAGTGGGGAAGGCACAAAAGAGCCAGGGGGGAACGAAGCCTTGCCAGATGCTGCATTGCCTCACCTACATAAAACGGAAGAGAACTTTTTTATTTAAAATATCAAGCTTCGGGCGTTTAGTCAAAACAAAAATATTTCTTCTGCCAGCGAGTAACTAACCTGAATCAAGGAAAGTCAGGCCATTATTCGCCCCTCGGCCAAAATCCACCCGCCTTTAGGAAATCCGGAGATATAATCTGGCCTTTGGCTTGGGCAGATAAAAAGAGTGAAAATAAAAATGGCTTTTGTTAAAATAGGAAAAAATTTAAAACGGGCAGGTTCCGATGATAAAGGTTCAACCTGTTAGGAACAAAAGGGAACTTAAAAAGTTCATCTTGTTTCCCTGGAAAGTTTATGCTGGCGACCCCAACTGGGTCCCCCCCTTAATCTCCGAAATGAAAGAAAAACTTGACCCCAAGCGCAATCCCTTTTTTGAGCATGCCTCGATGGAGATTTTTTTGGCTTGGCGGGGGGAGGAGCTGGTGGGCCGAGTGGCGGCGATAATTGACGAACTCCATAACCAAGTGCATAAAGAGAAAGTGGTCTTTTTTGGGCTTTATGAAAGTGTTAATGACGAGGCCGTGGCCCAAGCCCTATTAGAGGCGGTGGCGAGCTGGGGAAAGGAAAGAGGCATGACTATCCTAAGGGGGCCGATGAACCTTTCGATGAATGACGAGTGCGCCTTTTTATTATCTGGGTTTGATTCCCCGCCGATGATCATGATGCCTTACAACCCGGCTTATTATAATGATTTAATGGTCAAGAGCGGTTTGGTCAAAGCCAAAGACCTTTTCGCCTTTTATATGACCAAAGACCATGAAGTGGCCGCCAAGGTAAGCCGGGTGGTGGAGAAAGTTCAGGGGGAAATGAAAGTTCGTTTCCGCATCGTCAACATGCGGCGTTTAGAAGAGGAAGCAAAAAAAATTCAGGCCATTTATAATGAAGCTTGGTCCCGTAATTGGGGTTTTGTCCCCTGGACAGAGAATGAGATGAAACACATGGTTAAACGTCTGAAGCTATTTGCCGACCCTCATTTGGTTATTTTTGCTGAGGACCAAGCTGGCCGGCCGATTGGGTTTGCCTTTGGCCTTCCCAATTATAATGAGATACTCAAGAAGCTAAACGGCCGGCTTACTCCCTGGGGTATATGGCTATTTTTATTTTATCGCCGCCGCCTCAAAGGGATGAGGGCAGTTGTTTTTGGCGTGGTTCGTGATTATCAGCACACGGGTTTGAGCTATCTGCTTTATTCGGAGCTGGAAAAGAACGCCATAGCTCGCGGCTATGAATGGTGTGAAATGTCCTGGGAACTTGAAGATAACGAACCAGTCCTCAAGTTTAGCGAGTCCATCGGCGGAAAAATCTATAAAACATATAGAATTTATCAGAAAGAGATTTAACGAAGAGGAGGGAAGGTGGAGTTTAAGAACTTAGCCCTTAGGAAGGCCGAGGGCCTGGGGTGGGTAACGGTTAACCGCCCTGATAAGCTCAACGCGCTTAATCGCCAGACAGTCGAAGAGCTCCTCCAAGCCTTTGAGAGCTTGCGGGCGGATGAAGAAGTTCTGGCCGTTATCCTGACTGGCTCGGGCGAGAAAGCTTTCGTAGCCGGTGCGGACATCAGCGAATTGGCCAATTTGGATGAAACCGAGGGACGGGAATACGCCCACCGCGGTCAAGAGCTGACTCGAGTCATCGAGAATTTTCCTAAGCCAGTAATTGCCGCCATCAATGGTTATGCTTTGGGAGGAGGTACGGAGCTGGCCATGGCCTGCCATATTCGGATTGCGGCCGAGACAGCCAAGCTGGGTCAACCTGAAGTTAAGCTTGGTTTGATTCCCGGTTTTGGGGGAACCCAGCGTCTGCCGCGGCTGGTGGGTAAGGGCCGGGCGCTCGAGGTTATCCTTTCTGGCCGGATGGTCACGGCCGCTGAAGCTTTTAGCTGGGGACTGGTCAATCGAGTCGTTCCCTTAGAGAGGCTGGCGGCAGAAGCCGAAGCTTTGGCCAAGGAGGTTATTAAGAACGCGCCCTTGGCCTTAGGCTTGGCCATTGAAGCCGCCAACCGAGGCCTGGACCGTCCGCTCGACGAGGCCTTGGAAATAGAAGCTGAGATTTTCGGCCAGGCCTGCGCCACTGAAGACGCCCGCGAGGGGACAGCCGCTTTCTTAGAAAAGCGGCCGCCTCGGTTTCGGGGGCAATGAGAGGTGTAAGATGAAAATATATGAAGGTCAACTCCAAGCCAAAGGGTGGAAAATTGCCATTGTCCTCTCTCGGTTCAATGATTTTATTTCCTCCCGCCTGTTAGAAGGCGCCCTGGACGCCTTGCGCCGGTTGGGGGCCGAGGAAGGAGACATCTCCATTTATAAAGTTCCGGGCTCTTTTGAGATTCCTGTCTTGACCAAAAAGTTAGCGCGGTCTAAAGCTGCTGATGGCATTCTTTGCCTTGGTGTGCTCATCCGAGGCGATACGCCTCACTTTGATTTCCTGAGCGCCGAAGTTACCAAAGGCATCGCTCAGACCGCCATGGAAGAAGGCGTGCCCTGTTCTTTTGGCCTCTTAACCGTGGATAATATTGAACAAGCTATCGAACGCGCCGGAACCAAGGCGGGGAACAAAGGCTGGGATGCCGCCATGTCCCTGGTGGAAATGCTTAACCTCATCCAGGCAGCCAAGCTAAGTTGAGAGGGAGGTCGAAGTGGCCGATGGGCCGGAGAAGAAAGGCTCGCGAGTGTGCCCTCCAGGTTCTTTATGAGCTGGAATTCCAAAAGGAAGGTGTGGACGAAGTTCTGAAAGATTATTGGTCAAGGCGCCGGGAACCTAAGGAAATTAAAGAATATTGTGATTGGTTAGTGCGGGGGGTCTGGAACGAACGGCCCAAGCTTGATACCTCTATTCAAGAAGTCTCTGAACACTGGCGCTTGGCGAGGATGGCCGTAGTCGACCGCAATATTCTCCGGCTGGCGGCCTATGAGCTTGAGGCTGAGCCCCATCTTGAACCCGCCATCATCATCAATGAAGCCATCGAAATCGCTAAAAAGTTTAGCGGCGAGGAGGCGGCTCATTTTGTAAACGGCCTGCTGGATGCTCTGCGGAAAAAAAGAGGCGAAAAAAGCTTTGAGGAGGAGGCTAAAAAGGCCTTGAAGGGCAGGAAAAAAGGGACCCAGTTAAAAAAACAAACCCAGGAAAAGTAAAGGGAAAATATAAAAGGTTAGATTAGAAAGGGGAAAGAGAATGAGCCAGGATGATGACCGACCCAAAGAAATTTCGCCCACTCTGGAAAAAGGGGGTGAACAGGAACTCGTCCGTCAACAAAAAACAGCTAAACTGCGTTCTCAGGGAGTAGACCTCTTCCCTTATAAATATCCTTGCACCCATTCTATTAATGAAATTCAAGCCCAATTTTCGGCGCGGACGAGGGAAGAGCTCGAGACCAACCCGGTTAGGGTCAGGGTAGCTGGCCGTCTCATCGCCATCCGCCGGATGGGCCGGGCAACTTTCTTTCATATCGCTAATAGCTTAGCCAAGCTTCAGGGCTATTGGCGAGAGGATGTGGTCGGGGCTCAAGCCTACGCCCTTTTCGACCTTTTTGACTTGGGCGACGTGGTCGGTTTAGAAGGAACTCTTTTCCGGACTAAGACGGGAGAGCTTACAGTTTTGGTCCAAGACTTAAAGCTTCTAACCAAGTGCTTTCATCCCTTGCCCGAAAAATGGCATGGGCTTCAGGATGTGGAGTTGCGTTACCGGCGTCGCTATCTGGACCTGATCATGAACCCAGAGGTGGCGCAAGTTTTTTGGCTCCGCAGCCGGATGGTCGCTTTAATCCGGCAGTTTTTCGACCAGAGAGGCTACATTGAAGTCGAAACCCCCATGATGCACCCCATCCCCGGTGGGGCTGCGGCCAGACCCTTTAAGACTTTTCATAATGCCTTAGGAATAGAACTTTACTTGAGAATCGCTCCTGAGCTTTACCTGAAACGGTTAGTTGTCGGAGGCATGGAAAAAGTTTATGAGATCAATCGCAATTTCCGGAATGAAGGTATTTCCTCGGAGCACAACCCTGAATTCACGATGCTCGAGTTCTACCAGGCTTACAGTGATTATTGGGACATGATAGAACTAACCGAAGAGCTTTTAACTTTTCTTTGCCAGCAGCTTCTGGGTCGGGAGGATATTACCTATGGCGAGCAAGTTATTTCTTTTAAGCGGCCCTTTGCTCGGATAAAATTCCGGGAAGCCCTGTGGCGCTATAGCGGGCTGACGCCAGCCCGGTTTGATAACCCGGAGGAAATCATCTCTTTTGCCGCTCAGTTAGCGGCAGAAAAAGGCCGTCTCACTTACGGTAAAGCGCTGGATATAATTTTCGATAAATGCGTTAAACCTCACCTTATCCAGCCGACTTTTGTTCTCAACCCGCCTCGTGAAATCTCGCCTTTGGCCAGGGCGTCGCGAGAAAATCCCGAGGAGGCAGAGCGTTTTGAGCTAATCGTGGCTGGGATGGAAATAGCCAATGCCTTTTCAGAACTCAACGACCCGGCTGACCAACGAGCCCGCTTTGAACAGCAGGCTGAGGCCAGAAAACGAGGTGACGAAGAGGCGCATTGGTTAGACGAAGATTACCTTCAGGCTTTGGAATACGGGCTGCCGCCAACCGGAGGCGAAGGTATCGGGATTGACCGATTAGCGATGCTCTTGGCCAACCGTAAGTCAATCCGCGAAGTGATTCTTTTTCCGCTGCTTCGGCCAAGGTAAAAAGAGGCATGCGTTACGAGCTATTTGTTTCCACGCGCTATTTAGTGGCGCCTCGCAAACAGGCCTTTATTTCGGTCATTACTGTTATTTCTGTTCTTGGGGTCACTATCGGCGTTATGGCCTTAATTATCGCCATTAGCTTGATTACCGGGTTTCAAGAAGATGTCCAGGATAAAATCCTCGGCGCCACTTCCCATCTCTTACTTTCTGACCTGAGTGGCGAAGGGATTAGCGACTATGAGCGGTTAGTAGCTGATTTGGCCAAGCTGGAAGGGGTAGTGGCCGTCTCGCCGGTGGTTCACCAACAGGCCTTGCTCACAGGGTTTACAGGCAGTTCAGGCGCCATGTTGCGCGGCATGGATTTAGACCGCGAAAAAGAACAGGCTCCCTGGCTGAGGAAGCTGGAGTCAGGCCACCTTCCCGACGAAAAAACTGGCGGTCTTCTCTTAGGTAAGAATCTGGCAGCTAACTTAGGAGCGGGCGTTGGCGATACGGTAAATGTCATCACTCCGGCCTCGCGGTTATCACCCTTTGGTTTACTGCCGCGAGCCCGACGCCTGACGGTTGTCGGCATCTTTTCCACTGGTCTTTATGAGTTTGATTCCACCTCCGCCTTGATGCCCCTTTCCCAGGCCCAAAGCCTTTTTAACCTGAAGGATAAAGTCACGCTGATTCAAATCAGGCTCAAGAAAATTTTTGCTGCGCCGCAAATCGCTCGGCAATTAAGGGAAAACCTTCCGCCCAACCTGTACGCAACCACCTGGATGGAGCTTAACCGGTCTCTTTTTTCTGCCCTGAAATTAGAAAAGACCCTGCTTTTTCTCACCATAGCCTTAATTGTTTTGGTGGCGGCTCTCAACATAATTGCCACTTTAATCTTGATGGTGATGGAGAAAACTCGGGACATCGGGATCCTGGTGGCTCTTGGCGCCACGGCGGAAAGTATCCGAAAGATTTTTTTCTATCAAGGGGCCATGATCGGCGTCATCGGCACGGCCTTCGGCGTCGGCTTAGGGTTACTTTGGTGCTGGTTAGCCAACACCTTCGAGTTGATTAAAGTTCCTCCAGATATCTATCAGATTGCCTTTGTTCCTTTTCGGCTGCGGCCCTCTGATTTAATGTTAATAATCGGTGTCAGTTTGTTAATTACTTTCTTGGCCCCTCTTTTTCCCGCCCGACGCGCCGCCAAAGTCGACCCGGTAGTAGCTTTGCGCTATGAATAACCTTAACCAGAAATTAATCCAAGTCCGGAAGTTAGTAAAAGTGTATCCTCTGCCTGACGGTGAACTCCAGGTTTTGAACGAGCTCGATTTCGACTTAGCCCAGGGCGATTTGGTTGCGGTCATGGGCGCTTCGGGTGTGGGGAAGACTACTTTTCTTAATATCTTGGGGGCCTTGGACCGGCCAACCTCTGGTTCCGTGTTCTTAGAGAACGAGGATTTATTCGCCAAAGAACCGCGAGAATTAGCCCAGGTTAGAAACAGGAAAATTGGTTTCGTCTTTCAATTTTTTCACCTCTTACCCGAGTTTACAGTCTTAGAAAACCTGAGCTTGCCGCTGCGGATGGCCCGCTGGTCGCAAAAGGCGGCGCTCGAAAGAGCTTATGAAATCTTGAAAGAAGTGGGTTTAGAAAAGAAAGCCAAGGTTCATCCCGGCCTTCTTTCGGGCGGTGAACAACAGCGCGTGGCCATTGCTCGGGCCTTGGTGGCCGAACCCAAACTCCTCCTGGCTGACGAGCCTACGGGCAACCTTGACTGGGGTACCGGGCAAAGAATAATGGAGCTTCTTTGCCGCCTTCATGAGGAAAGAGGCCTGAGCTCAGTTATTGTCACCCATAATGATAAGGTGGCCCGTTTTTGTCGCCATATCTATCAGCTCGAAGCCGGGAAGCTGAAACCGCTTGCCGCTATCTGAAGTTTATCTTATTGAGCCCCCCTGAGACGGGAGAGAAGGGAGTAAAAAGGAAGGGTTCTTTTCCCTTTGAGAGGGGCTGACTTCGAGGCTAAGTCCGAGGTGGCGGAGGCGATTATGGAAAACTTGGCCTTTCCGAACCGACTTTTAATAACCTTCCCGACCGCCGCTGATGTCTGAGCTTGATGTGCCAAGGGAGATGCCAACTACGGGCAGAGCGCAAAGATACTAACTTTAATTTCAGCGCCGCGAATTTCGTCGGTTCCGAGAAGGGTGAAGAAGAAAGAAACATCAAGCACCTCAACGGGAGCAAGGCCATTTTAAGCGGTTGGTTGCTGAAATCCCGCCAGGCGGAAGAGAATTGAGTTAGGGGAAGGGTAGCCTTGGCTGAAAGGGGAGAAAAGGGGCTAAAAGCCTTGGCCATGCCTGGGTTCGGCCGAAAAAACCGGCCTAATGCGGGAAACAGGATATGATAGGGGCATTGCCCGTTTAAGAAAAGCGATATCGTCCGGAGGTGTTGAGATTAGAGATTGGCCAGGCAACCAGGCTGGCAAGAAGGCGAAGCGAGTCTGGGGATAAGAAAAAGCAGGAGGCTTTCTTTCCAACTATCTGGGCCAGGAAGCGATTGATGGCAAAAAGAACCAAGATGATTACTGGCCAAAACCGCTTCTGTGACTCGGGCCGGATTTTTGAAAAAGACCGCTGATTATGCTATAAGGAAAAAGAAATGAAAAGGTTCTGGTTAGTGCTTTGTTTCCTTCTTTTACCTCTTGGCCTTCTGGCCCAGGAGGTCATTGAAAAAATCGAGATTTACGGTAACGAGCGAGTGACGCGGGAGACCATTCTTTACTATCTTTCTTCCCGAGAGGGGGGCTATTATAGCGAAGAAGCCCTGCGGAAGGATTTCCGGGTCCTGTGGGGGACGGGCTTTTTCGGTAATCTGAGGATTGAGGCAGAAGACGGAGAAAAAGGGAAGGTAGTCAAGATTTTTGTGGAAGAAAACCCAGTCATCAGAAATATAAGCTATAAAACGGGAAAAAAAGTCAAACAAGACGATATAACTAATAAACTCAAGGAAAAGGACCAATTTCTCCTGCCTTATTCTTACTATAACCCTTATAAGATAAAGAAAATTCAAAAGACCATCCTCGATTTACTGGCTGAAAAGGGCTTACAAGCGGCCAAAGTAGAAGTGGAAACAGAAAGAAAGGGCAAAAATGAATTAGAGCTGGCCTTCAAAATCGACGAAGGACCTAAGCTAAGGATAGCCGACGTAGTTTTTATCGGCCAGCCTAAACTGCCGCCGAGCCTGTTGCGGGAAGCGATGAAAACTAACCAGGAGCATAGCTTTTTCTCCTGGGTGGCGGGTAAGGATGTTTTTAAAGAGAGCAAGCTGAGTGAAGAAATCGAGAATATCCGCAAGCGCTTCCAAGAATACGGTTATATGGAAGCCTCTATCGGCGAACCGCGGCTGGAAGAAGTAACCAAACGCACGGTTTATTTGAAGACCCAGAAGATGATGCGGCTGGTTATTCCCGTCCAGGCTGGTTATCGTTATACAGTTGGGGAGATAAAAATTGAAGGCAACAAAATAATCAGGACTGGCTATTTAGAGAGCTTGGTTAAGTTGAAGCCTGGCGACCCCTATAACACCAAATTACGCGAGAAGGCCGTCGAGAAAATGGGTGAGACCTACCGCGACGGCGGCTTCCTCTACGCCCAGATTATTCCCGTGGAAAACCTGGACCCGGCGCGAAAAGTAATCAACCTTTCCTTTTCGATTAATGAAGGCGAGTTGGCCTTTTTAAAAAGGTTAGAGTTCCGCGGGAACACTTTTACCAAAGATAAGGTTATTCGCCGGGAAATGCTCATCAGAGAGGGCGACCCCTTCCGGTTAGCTCTTTTTAAAGATAGCTTGTTGCGGATAAAACAGTTAGGGTTGGTGGATTTAGAAAAAGACCCGGACGTTAAACCTGACCCCGAGAACCCAACGCAGATTAACGCCACCATAAATGTCAAGGAGTTGCAGCGGAATAATATTCAATTCTCAGCGGGCTATAGCGGCTATGAAGGAACTTTTGTGGCTTTGAGTTATTCCACGGTCAATTTCCTCGGGACGGGAGAAACTCTGGAAGTAACCGCTCAGTATGGCAAGCGGGTTAAGAATTATATCTTTGGTTTTACTGAGCCTTATATCCGAGATTTACCGCTCACAGTGGGCTTTAATATATATAGCCGTTATATTATCATCCCCTTTCTCTATGACCAGAAAGCTAACGGCGTGGACTTGCTTTTTGGTGGCCGGATAAGAGGCTATTGGCGGGCCAACCTCAATTACAGCTATCAGTTTATTGACATTAAACCACCGTCGGAGCAGGAAAGCTCTTATTACTATTTTGACCCGTATTATATCGGCCTTTATGGCTGGGGCCGGTATAAAGTTAGCAGCCTTATGCCGACCATCTACCGGTCGACAGTTGATAGCCCTCTTACGCCCAGCCGGGGGACGATGTACTTAGCCGCCATAAAGCTGGCTGGCTCTTGGCTTGGCGGGGAGGTTGACCTGATAAAGCCGCATCTCGAATGGACGTTCTTCAAGCCCCTTTTCTTCAACCATGTCCTGGGGCTTCATCTGGATTATGAATTTGTCAAACCCTTAGGCAGCTCCCAAGTGCCTTTCTGGGAGAAGTTTTATTTGGGCGGCGAAAGGTCAATCAGAGGTTATGAAATCTATTCTATCGGTCCAAGGAGTGAAAAGGGTACTAACCTGGGTGGCGATAAGTCGCTGGTGTTCAACGCTGAATACATTATCCCGGTAGGGGGACCGCTCTATCTCATCTTTTTCTATGACCGGGGCAATGCTTATGCCCTTAAAGAGAAAATATCTTTTAAGAATACGTATACCTCGACGGGCCTGGAGGCCAGGATTTTTGTCCCAGCTCTGAGAGTTCCCTTTAGGCTTATTTTCGCGTATAATAATCCAACCGTTTATAAGGAAGAATCACGGTTTGCCTTTCGTTTTGCCATCGGCACTACCTTCTGAGGAAGGGAACAAATTCGCCTGATATCAGGTGACAAAGGAGGCATAAAGATGAAGAGGAAAAAATTTTTCCTGATGGCGGTAGCTTTGGCCTTGGTTTTGAGCGCCTTTTCCTTAGCTCAAGCTCAGAGCAAGGTCGGCGTAGTTAACTCCCAAGATGTCCTGGAAAAGTCGGTCGAAGGGAAAAGAGTTATTGCCCAGCTTCAGGACCAGGATAAAAAGAATCAAGACCAACTGGCCAAGCTGGATGAGGAAATCCGCAAGCTCGAGACCAGGCTTAACACCCAGCGGATTACCCTGACTGAGGAGGCCGCCCTGCAGCTCAACTCTGACCTGACCAAGAAGAGGACGGAAAGGACCCGGCTTTCTGAGGACATGGCCCGTGATATGCAAGAGCTTCAGTATCGGCTTTACAGCCGACTGCAGAATGAACTGATTCCCATTATCGAGCAAATAGGGAAGGAAAGAGGCCTTGATTTAATCTTCGACTTAGCCCGCAGCGGCGCAGTTTATTTCAACCCGACCATTGATATTACGGAAGAAGTCATTAAACGCTATGACGCCATCAAGACCAAAGCCAAGTAGGCTCTTTTGGCTTTCTGAATAAATTGGCCGATTAGAATAAGAAATGATCAAGGTCGAGGCCATCGCTAAGTTTCTTCCCCACCGCTACCCCTTTCTCCTGGTGGACCGGGTGGTCCAGATGGAAAAGGGGAAGTCCATAGTGGGGATAAAAAATGTTACGGTCAACGAGCCCCATTTTCAGGGCCATTTTCCCGGCCACAAAATCATGCCTGGGGTTCTGATTATTGAAGCCATGGCCCAGTGCGGCGGAATCTTGCTCTACCATTCCCTTCCTGACCCGGAAGACAAGTTTGTTCTCCTTAGCAAGATTGACAACGCTCGCTTTCGCCGGGCCGTGGTGCCAGGTGACACGCTTCGTCTCGAGGCGGAACTCCTCAAAGTGCGGCAGAAGTTCTGTCAATTAAAAGCCAGGGCGCTGGTGGGAGAAGAGCTGGTGGCGGAAGCCGAAATCTTAGCTTCCATCCTCAGCGTTGATGAATTAGATGAGCTCAAATGAAGTCATCATTCATCCCACCGCTTCGGTCCATCCCAAGGCGGAATTAGAAGGCGGCGTTATTATCGGACCTTATTGTTTAGTGGCAGCGGAAGCACGCATTCATCGCGGCACGCGGTTAGAAGCCCACGTCACAATCAAGGGAAAAACGGAAATTGGGGCTGATTGTTTCTTTTCGCCCTTTTGTGTTATCGGTACTGAACCTCAGGATATCAGTTATAAAGGCGAGCCAACCCAGGTGGTCATCGGCCGCGGCAACATTTTCCGCGAATTTATCACTGTCCACCGGGGTACGGTTAAAGGCGGGGGAGTCACCCGGATTGGTGATGACAATTATTTCATGGCCTATTCCCATATTGCCCATGATTGTCAGGTAGGCAATAAAACGATTTTTATCAATGCGGCCACTCTGGGCGGCCATGTTCAGGTTGACGACGGCGCCACGGTGGGGGCCTTTTCTGGTGTCCATCAGTTCTGCCGGATTGGCAAGTTAGCCTTTGTCGGCGGGTTTACAGTTATTACCCAGGATGTTCTTCCTTTCTGTCGAGTGGCCGGGATGAGGCCAGTTAAGCTCTACGGGGTTAACGCCATTGGCCTCCGCCGGAATGGTTTTGGCCGAGAAAGAATTCAGAAAATTAAGGAAATGATCAAAATTATTTTATATTCTGACCTGAATACTACCCAGGCGGTGGAAAAGATCAAGCAAGAAATCGAGCCTGACCAGGACCGGGAAGAAATTCTCAATTTTATTGCCAGCAGCCGCCGCGGCATTATTAAAAAGGTAGCAGAAGAGTGGGAAACCGAGTGGGAATAATTGCCGGCACCGGCCTCTCTCCCTATCTTGTGGCCAAGGAACTAAAGAATCAGGGAAAAGAATTGTTTGTCCTGGCCGTGGAAACGGGGGTTAACCCCGACCTGGTTTCCTTAGCTGAACGGTATGAAACGATTTCCCCGGGTGAGGTAGCCCGAATCATCCATTTTTTCCAAGCGAATAAAATTAAGCAAGCCCTTCTGGTCGGCAAAGTCAGCCCCGAGTGGCTGCTCAAGGTCGAAAAGCTTGATTTCTTAGCCCGGGAACTTCTGGCGAACTTGCCCGCTCGCGACGCCTCGAGCGTCATCGAGAATTTTATTCACCTTCTCCGCCGGCATGGAATTGAAGTGACCGACCCCGCACCTTTTTTTCAACCCTTTCTTTGCCCCCCTGGTTTTTTGACGCCGCAGGTGCCGCCAGCGGAAACATTAGCGGATGTGGAATTAGCCTTTGGTTTGGCCGAAATACTTGCCGACCTTGAAATTGGCCAGGTAGTGGCGGTAAAAAAGAGAGTTGTGGTGGCGGTAGAAGCCCTGGAAGGGACGGATAAAATGATTGAGCGCGCCGCCGCCATCGCCGGGCCGGGGTTTTCTGTGGCCAAGGTCGGTCGGAGTCGGCAGAAAATGGCTGTTGATTTGCCGGCTGTGGGTCCAGAGACAGTGCGCCGACTCGTGGCGGGAAAGGCTTCGTGCTTAGGATTAGAAGCCGGCCGGGTGGCCTTTTTTGGCCGGGAAGAAGCCCTCCAAATAGCAGCCGAAGCCGGCCTGGCTGTTTTAGTCCGAGAAAGAAATAAAGGCTAAGAAGGCGGAGATGGATAAAGTTCGTATTGGGATTATCGGCGTGGGTTATCTCGGTACTCAGCATGCCCGGATTCTTTCTTATCTTGAGCAGGCCGAGTTAAAGGGCGTGGCTGATATTGATTTTAAAAAGGCCCTTCAAATCGGCAACCGTCATGGCGTTCCTTATTACCAGAGCTATGAAGAAATGCTGGATGAAATTGATGCGGCTATCGTCTCTACTCCCACTTCTGAACATTTCTCTATTGCCATGCACTTGCTGCAGGAAGGGAAGCACGTTTTGGTCGAGAAACCCATCACGGAAACCATTGAGCAGGGAGAAAAATTAGTCGCCACAGCCAAGGAAAAAGGGTTAATCCTCCAAGTGGGTCACCTGGAACGTTTTAACCCGGCGGTCGAAGCCGTCGAGAATATCATTGGTGAGCCGCGGTTTATTGAAGTCCAAAGGCTGGGGTCCTTTTCGGCTCGCTCTCTTGATATCGACGTGGTCCTCGACCTGATGATTCATGACTTGGACATAATCCTGGCCCTGATCAGGGATGAAGTTAAGACTGTTCGCTCTTCAGGTATATATGTGCTTTCGGAAAAGATTGATATTGCTAACGCCCGGATTGAGTTTGAGTCAGGCTGTGTGGCCAACTTGACAGCCAGCCGGGTTCACCAGGGAAAAGTGAGAAAACTAAGAATATTTGAGCCGACCGTGTATTACTCGGTTGACTATATCGACCAGGAGGTCAAAGTCTTTCCGCTGAACGGCCGGCAGACTGATATCAAAACGCTGCGCATCCAGAAAGAAGAGCCGCTAAAAAAGGAATTACAAAATTTCCTCACCTGCATTCAAAACGGTACGCTGACCAAGGTGTCAGGAGAGGAAGGTTTGCGGGCTCTCAAGCTGGCCTATACGGTTTTGCGCCAAGCTGAGATTTAAATAGCTATTTTCGTTATTTGCGGATGACAAAGAGGGAGTCGTCAAGCCCGGTATTATAAACGACGCGAGTGATGGTCATCCGCTGAAATTCCTGGCCGTCATAATAAGTAGTCATCTGATGAGGGATGAGAGTGCTGTCTATTTTTTTGTAATCAGATTGAAAAGTCTCAGCCTCCACAGGCAGACCAGTTAGAGAATTAATGGTTTTGCCCTTAGTCTTAACCGAGAGGTAAGTTTTTGGGTCGATATAGACGTCCACCACCGTCCCGTCATTAAAGGTTTGCTGCAGGACCAAATATTCCACGTCGTTTATTTTCTCCTTCCCCTTAAGAGTATAACTGATGCCGTATTTTTCCGGATGAAGGAGCGAATCGTTGCCCAGGGCTTGGCGCGCAAATTCCCGACTCTGGGTTTCGGGCATTTCTTCGATGTTGCCTGTCTGGGGATTGGTAAACCAGGCTTTCTCGCCGTCAAAGACCTGGGTAATATTCATCCCCATTATTTCGATATCTATCCTCATTTTATTCGGCTCTTTTTGGTAAAGCGTGAAGCTGGCGCTCAGGCCCATCTGAATAAGCTCCATCGTTCCGTTTATCGTGGTATCTTTGATGGCTTCCAAGGCCTTGGCTCCTCCCTGAGCTTCAATCCATTTTGCCCTGACCTCATCGGCTGTCTGGCCAAAAAGAGTCAGCGATAGAAGTAAGCCCACCGCGATTATGCTTAAGCGTCTCATAACACCTCCCAAAGTTTATACCTAATTAGGCTTATTGTACTCCAAGATAGCCACTATAATCTACTCATTTTAATAAAATGTAAGCATCTCTAAGTTGAGTTTTGACTTTCAGGTGGCGCAATGTTAATGATAAAGAAAAATGACCGCCGGAAAATCGCCTGAGAACAGGTGGCAATTTTTTATGATTATCCGGTGGGTTTAGTTTTTGGCCCTGAATAAGGAGGTCGTGATGGCCCATTTCCGCCTTCTTCGCCTGACTGGTTTTGTTTTCTGTGGGCTCTTAATTTTCCTTAATTTAGGCTTGGCTGACGAAAAGACTAAGCAAGTGGATAAGCTTTTTGCTCCATGGGATAGGACTGATAGCCCAGGAGCGGCGCTGGCAATCATCAAGGACGGAAAAATCATTTATGAGCGTGGTTATGGGATGGCCAAGCTGGAAGACGACCTGGTTATGACCCCTTCTAAGGTTTTTGACATCGGTTCAGTGTCCAAGCAATTTACGGCGGCCTGCGTGGCGCTTCTGGCCCTGCGGGGGAAGCTGTCGCTTGATGATGATGTCAGGAAATACATTCCTGAGCTTCCAGCCTACGAGCGGCCGCTCATAATTCGTCACCTCCTGCATCATACAAGCGGGCTACGGGACTACAACGTCCTCCTTTCTTTAGCCGGGTTTCGGCCGGATGCCGATTGTCCCACCGTGGAAGAAGCTCTCGCCGTCATCTGCCGGCAGAAAAAGCTCAATTATCCGCCTGGCGAGGAATATTCCTATACCAACACTGGATATTTTCTTTTGGGCCTGATTGTGGAAAGAGTTTCTGGCCAGACGCTCAACCAGTTTGCCCAGGAAAACATTTTTCGGCCTTTGGGGATGAAGAATACCCTCTTCCAGGATGACCATACCCAAATAATCAAGAACCGAGCCTCGGGATATTCGCCGAAAGGAGACGGCTTTCGGCTGGACTTGAGCAACTGGGATGAAGTGGGCGACGGCAATGTCTACACGACAGTTGAAGACCTTTACCTCTGGGACCAAGCTTTTTATAACTTCTCACTGGGCCAAGAATTAATGGACCTCCTCCACACCCAGGGCACTTTAAATAACGGCCAGAAAATAGATTATGCCTTGGGCTTAGTAATCAGCAATTACCGGGGGCTGCGGACAGTTAGCCACGGAGGCTCCTGGGCTGGATACCGGGCTAACCTGCTTCGTTTTCCAGAGCAAAGATTTTCTGTTATCTGCCTTTCTAACCTGAGCACTTTTAACCCGGCGGCCATAAGCCTCAAGATTGCCGATATTTACTTGGCGGAGCATTTTAAAGAAGAGCCTCCTAAGGCAAAACCTCAAGAGATTAAGCCTTTTCCTTTGTCTGAAAAAGTCCTCGCGGAGAAAAGTGGCAATTATAAAGAAGCTAAATTCGGGATGTGGCTGAACATTTCAGCGGAGAAGGAAAAACTCAGGGCAAGGCTTGGTCGCCAGGAATTTCCGCTGACGCCCGTGAGCGAGAGCACTTTCCAGGCTATAATAGATGATTCATTGGTGACGGTTATTTTTTCTCGGGATGAAAAAGGCCGACTGAGGGCGGAAGTTTCCCGAAGAGAAGGGGAGAAATTAATCTTTACCAAAGCCGCTCCCTTACCGCCTCTTTCCGCGGCCGCGCTTAAAGAATACGAAGGCTTTTACCAGAGTGAAGAACTTTTGGGTGCGGTTTATCAGGTGGTTCTGGAAAAAGATAAGCTCAGGATCAAATTCCGTAATCCACCTGAGGAGCCGCTTCAACCCATGGCCCCCGACGAATTTACGGCCGATGGCTTGAATTTTACCTTTCTGCGTGGTCAGAATAAAAAGATAACGGGCTTGGCCTTAAGTGCTGGCCGAGCAGCCGATATTATTTTTGTCCGGAAGCAACGACCATGAAACGCCGCCAATTCTTAAAGCTAAGCGGTCAAATGGCGGCGGTGGCTGCTTTCTCCCCCTCTTTCTTGACAAAACCTGGTTCTCCTCCCGTGGAGTTCGACCTGATTATCCAGAACGGAACAATTATTAATGGCCAGGGTGAGCCGGCTTTCCAGGCAGATATTGGTATAAGCGGTGGAAAAATAAGATTTATCGGCCGACTGGCTAAGGATATTAGCCGGCAGCCGGCAAAAATTATCGAGGCTGCGGACCGCATTGTCTGCCCGGGGTTTATTGATATCCACTCCCACAGCGGCCTGGAGCTTCTGGTCAACCCCAAAGCTGAAAGCAAGATAAGGCAGGGAGTGACGACCGAACTCAGCGGCAATTGCGGCGGCTCTGATTTTCCGCGCAAAGCAGAGTTAAGCGAAGAAGCTCAGTCATCCTGGCAAGAGCTCGGGCTGAAACCAACCTGGGTGGACCTGGCTGGTTTTCGGGAAAGGTTGTTAGCTCAGGGAATAAGCCTGAACTACGCCACCTTAGTTGGCCACGGGACGCTGAGGTCCTTGGTCATGGGAGATGAGCGAAGACCACCGACAGCTTCGGAATTAGGAAAAATGAAAGAATTAGTCGCGGCTGCCATGGAGCAGGGAACCTTTGGCCTCTCTACCGGTCTGGAATACACGCCAAGCGGGTTTGCTGAGCGAGAGGAAATAATCGAGCTTTGCCGGGTAGTGGCCGAGTTTGGTGGTTTTTATGCCACTCATGTTCGCAGCGAGGATAACCAGGTGATCGAAGCTGTCGGTGAGGCCATTTCCATAGCCGAAGAAGCTCAATTGCCGCTTGAGCTCAGCCATCTTAAAGCCTGTGGCCAGAGAAATTGGTGGAAGATGCCATTTCTTTTTGATTTAATCGAGAAAGCCAGAGCTCGGGGAGTTGAGGTCACGGCTGATGCCTATCCTTATACTGCTTATAGCACTGGTCTGACCGTCTTCTTTCCCCACTGGGCTCTGGCCGGAGGGGCTAAGGAGTTTTTGAGAAAAGTGGCGGCGGCTGAGGAAAGACAAAAAATGCGGCCAGAAGTGGAGGAGAAATTAGCCGGGATGCCCTGGGAGAGGGTGGTTATCGTCGACCTAAAAACTGAGAAAAATAAGCCTTTAATCGGGCAAAACATAGCCGCTGCCGCTAAATCGAGGAAGCAAGACCCCTTTAACTTCAGTTGTGACTTACTCCTGGAGGAGGATGGCGAGGTTTCGATTGTTGGCTTTGGGATGAGCGACACCAACACCGAAGCGGTGCTTCGCCACCCCTTAGTTATGATTGCCTCGGATGGTTCGGCTTTAGCTCCCTATGGTCCGCTCCATCGCGGGCTGCCGCATCCGCGGAACTACGGCACCTTTCCTCGTTTTCTCGGGGTTTATGTCCGGGAGAAAAAAATTCTGAGCCTACCTGAAGCCATTAAAAAAATTACCTCCTTGCCGGCGGCCAAAATGGGGCTTAAAGACCGCGGCGCCATCCAGCCCGATTATTGGGCTGACATCGTCATCTTTGACCCCGACAAAATTTTGGATTTAGCTACTTATACTGAGCCGGAAAAATATCCGGTCGGGATTGATTATGTTTTGGTTAACGGGCAGGTGGTCGTTGACCACGGTGAACATACCGGCGCTCGGCCCGGCCAAATATTGTCTAATCCTAAGAAACGGGTTGGAGTTAGAAGCTGAAAAATAAATTTAGAACTTGGCTCAGCTTAGGAATTTTCGGCCTCGTTATTGCTGCCTTTTTCTTATTTTGGCCGGTTTTAAGACCGAAATTAAGTCGCTCCTCTGACCAATTAATCCCCCCGGCCCGGCGTGATTCCCTGAACATGGTCATTTTGACGATTGATACGCTCCGCGCTGACCACCTGGAATGCTACGGTTATGATAAAGTAAAAACGCCCCACATTAATCAGTTAGCGGCGGAAGGCATCCTTTTTGAGCAGTTTATTACCGCTGCGCCGCTCACGCTTCCGGCTCATTGCTCTCTTTTTACCGGCACCTATCCTCTTTTTCATGGCGTCAGGGATAACGGAGGTTTCTACCTTGACCAGAAGAATATTACCCTGGCCGAGGTTCTGAAAGAAAAGGGCTACCGGACCGCTGCTTTCATCGGCGCTTTTGTCCTCGATTCTCGCTGGGGCTTAGACCAAGGGTTTGATTATTATTTTGATAATTTTGACTTAACTAAATACAAGCGAATTAGCTTGGATGCAGTGCAACGAAGAGGGGATGAAGTCCTCAAGGAAGCCTGTGGCTGGATAGAAGCCAACAAAGAAAATAAATTTATGGCCTGGCTTCATTTTTATGACCCGCACACACCTTATGACCCGCCTGAACCCTATAAGAGTCAGTTCCAGGGAAGGCCCTATGGCCTTTATGACGGGGAGATTGCCTATGTCGACCAGCTCGTCGGCGAATTTTTAGATTTTATGAAAAAGCAAGATTTATTGGAAAAGACGCTCCTCATTTTTACCGCTGACCACGGCGAAAGCTTGGGCGAGCACAGAGAAAGTGCCCATGGTTTTTTTATTTATGACGCCGTCCTGAGAATCCCCTTAATCATCCGCTTTCCTTCTCCCTCTCCTCACAGCAGTCGCCGCGTCTCGACCCAAGCTCAGAACATAGATATTATGCCCACAGTGCTTGACCTTCTCGGCGTCAATGTCCCTTCTGCGGTACAAGGAAAAAGTCTGCGGCGGCTGCTTCAGGGCCAGGAAAAAAGCACCAGGCCGGCTTACAGTGAAACTTTTTATCCCCGTTATCATTATGGGTGGAGCGAACTGCAAGCTGTGCGGCAGGGAGGGTTTAAATTTATTGCTGCGCCCCGGCCTGAGCTTTACGACCTTGTCCATGACCCGCGAGAAAACCATAATCTCTGGGAGTCCAAGGGCTCTCTGGGACGGAAAATGCAGCGAGAGCTGGAAAAAATAATTAAGCAGTACACTAACCGAGAGGCAACGGCCGCGGTGATTCCCAACATCGACCAGGAATCGCTCCTAAAACTGCAGACTCTGGGTTATATCGGAGCTTTTCATAATCTAACCAAGGATAAGCCTGGCCGGACCCTGGCCGACCCCAAGGATAGGATTGAGCTTTATAACGAAATTAAATTAACCCAGTTTCTCGTTTCCGAGGAGAAATTCGCGGCGGCCGAAAAAAAGATTCAGGCGGTTCTCTCCAAGGACCCGTCAATTCTCGAGGCCCGGTATCTTCTGGGTTATCTTTTAGCTAAGCAAAAACGCTACGCCGAGGCGATAAAAGAATTCCAAGCCGCCCTGGATGTCGACCCTGAGTATTATGAAGCTATTCTTGGCTTGGCCATGGCCTACAAAGAAAACAACCAGGCTGAGGAGGCTATCCTGGGATTTAAACGACTCCTGGACCTTGACCCCAAGGACACCAAGCCTTATATCCATTTGGCTGATATCTATCAGGACCGGGGAGAAAATGAAACAGCCCTCCACCTGCTTAAAGAGGCTGTCGCCATCGAGCCTGAATCTCGTTATCTTCGGAACAGGTTGGGCGCGGCTTATCTGTCGTTAAAGATGTATGCTGAGGCCGAGAAGGAAATAAAGTTAGCCCTCTCGATGGAGAGGAGCCAGCCTTTGCTGAACGCCCATTTTAATTTGGCTTTGCTTCATGAGGCCAGGGGCGAGATGGACCAGGCGGTTGAGGAGTACAGAAAAGAACAAGAAATAAGCCCATATAATTTTAGGCCTGATTTTAACCTTGGTCTTCTCTGGGCCAAAAAAAAGGAATTCGACCTGGCGGAAAAAGAGCTGCGTAGTTGTCTCCGCAAGAATGAAGAATACGGACCGGCCTATATTTTTCTGGCTAAAGTAGTCATGGACCGCGGGGCTAACCTCTACGAGGCGGAAAAATTAGCTCTCCGCGGCCTTGAACTCAAACTTGACCGGCCGACCCAGATTCTGGGCCATTTTCTCCTGGCTGATATTTACAACCGCTTCCGCCTCCCGGCTAAGGCCAATTTCCATTTGGAAAAAGCCCGCCAGCTTCAGGCAGCTAAAACTGGAGCTTAAGGCCGAGCTGAAACCGACGGGGATAGGGAATCCACATCGGCTTCTTATAGCTGGCGCTCCAGACATTGTAGGAACGCCATCTGGTTATCGTGTCGTCATTGAGCACGTTGAAAATATCGCCGGCGATTCCTAAGCGGGCCGTTTTATACAGGTTAAAGGATTTTTCGATTCTCAGGTTAAGCAGATGCTGGGAGTCGAAACGCTCTTTCCCTTTGGGCTCGGCTTGGATTCTAACTGAATAGGGTTGATTAAGGTCTCTGATCCGGACGAATTTCAGGGTTGGTCGACCACTCTGGAAAAGATAATTAGCGCTGACGAGGATGTCGAAGGGGAAGTTATAACCCAAGGAGAGCTTGACCAACCACCTTTTGTCCAGGTTGAGCGGCCCTTTGGCGTTAATTAGTTGGTTGGGGTCAGTGCCAAATTGACCGGTGTACCAGACGAGCGATTGGCTCATGCCATAGCCGCCAGTAGCCAAGGAACTGAGGTTTAAACCTTCGGCTTTGGACCAGGTCACAGAGGCATTCATCAACCAGTTATTGGCGTAACGCTTGTTCAATTCCAGGATTAAGCCCTTATAGGTTTGACCCCAGCCCTTGGGGTTCGTCAGCCAGTAGTCGAATTCACCGCCGACCCAGTTCCAGACTTGGTAGCTCTGGCCATTATCAGGAGAAACGCGCGTAACTAATTCATATTTTCCGCCCCGGTCTTCATAGCCAAAAACGTCTTTGCCGTTCTTGTAGATAAAGGTGGCCATTAAAGCTAAATTGGTGGTCAGTTGTCTTTCCAATCCAACCGAGAACTGGTCGTAGTAGGGGTTCTTGATATTGGGGTCCATAGTGTAGCCAGCTTCCGTGGGCAAAACATACCAGAGCTGCCAGCTTGAGCCGTCCCAATAATAAATATATTTATCAGGCGCGTTGGGACCAGGCCATTCCCAGTTAGCGATGTAGGGATAGACATAATACCGGCCGTAGGAAGCTTTAAACAGGGTTTTTTGGTCTGAGGTCAGCTGAAAAGCCAGGCCGATGCGAGGGGAGAAGGAGTTCCAGACAATCAAGTCATTGATGCCGACGCCTTTTTCTCCTGTTTCTTTAAAATTATGCATCAGCGGGAAAGCAGGAATAAAAGCATTATGATGGTCAAAGCGCAAGCCCAAATTGATGGTAAGCCGATTGCTCACTTTCCAGGAATCGTCGACAAACCCGCCGATATTGACTACGGTTCCGCCATAACGATTGGTATCCCATTCGTAGAGGAGATAGGGCTCGCCGCCATAATCATAATAGAATTTACCACCGCCGTAGCCACCGTACGTATCACTCGTCCCCCGGTTAAATTGAATGCCAATCTTGAACTCGTGGTCTCCGGCCAGAAAATCGTCAGCGAAATGAGTTAGCGTGGCGTTAGCCTGATTGCGGGTAACTTTGTAGAACCAAGGCCAGACTGGCCCGTTGGAGGTGATGCCGGTAGCTCCATCATAATGAGCCGGGGTATAAATCGAGCCGCCAAAGGCCGGTTGATAATCGTTAGGGCTATAATAACCAGAATATTTCAGCTCGAAGAAAGAATCTTTGCTGATAACCCACGTCCACATCGCGGTCCAGATATGAACCAGGTCAGTTTCGGCCATGACTGTCTCTGGCATGTTGTAGGGGTCAGGCGCACCCGTGTCATAGTCTTTCTGGCGGTTGTACATCAGAACCAGCTTGTGGGCTTTGGAGAGTTGAGTGGAAACTTTAATAAACTGCTCGTTGTGCGTGCTTTTATACGGATAATTGGGGTCATCACCAAAATCTGAGGCTTTATCGAGGGTGTTGTTATAGACGGCAAAAAACCAGATGCGGTCTTCAAGAATTGGCCCACCCAAGGTGAAGGAGTAGTCATACCATTGGACGCGGTTAAAGGAGTAATAACCCTCCCCAGTTGTCGGGTTATAGGGCTGGGGATTATTATCTCCCGTTAACTTCTTGTACTGGCCATAATAAGAAGCGCTGCCAGTGAAGCTATTGCCGCCAGACTTGGTGACGATATTAACGACTGCGCCGGCGAAATTGCCGTATTCAGCGCCTGCGCCTATGCCGGTTATTTCCACCTCCTCGAACATATCCGGGACTGGCCAAGACCAGGCAGTGCCGATTTCCGGGTTGCTCAGGTCAACTCCCTCCACATACATGGCGTTTTCTTCGGAATTAGAGCCATAGGCCATGAAGCGAGAAGAATTCTCGCCATGACTGGTAGTGAAGCCAGCCGTCTGGTTGACAATGTCAAAGTAGGTATTGCGGTTAAAAGGCAATTTTTCCAACTGGACTTTGGAGTAGGTGGTGGAAATCCCGGACTTGGTGACATCCACCACTGGCGAAGCTGCTGTTACCGTGATGCTTTCCTCGAGAGCGGCTAACTTGAGGGTAATATTTTCCACTGTGGTCATGTTTAGCGAGACAATGATATCGGCGCGTTCGATAGTCTGAAAGCCCTTCAATTTGAAGACAGCTTTATAGGTTCCAGGAGGCAGGTTAAGGAAGCGGTATTCGCCGTTAGCTCCAGTAACCTGCGAGTGCACTCCGCCCAGGAGCGAAGGGCTGGAAATTTCGACCGAAACTCCGGGGAGAGGTAGCCCGTTTTCATCCGTCACTGTGCCCATGAGCCGGCCCGTTAACCGCTGGCCGTAGGTGAGGCTAAGGGTCAGCAAGAAAAGGACCGTGCTCAGGGCCAAACCCTTGAGAATTTTTGCTTTACTCATTAGCCCTCCTTAAAAAAATTTGAAAGATAATCTACCTTTATAGGGCATATCTTTTTATATTCTTTCTTATTTTTTTCAAATTTTCGGTCTTAATGATATTCCTTTTATCTTTATTTTTCCCCATTATTTTTATCTTTTTGGATTATTTTTTATTTTTGGGTTTTAGCCCCTTACCTCCTTTTTCGCTTTTTATCTTGGGTCACGTTGTTTTTAATTTTTTTTCAATTAATTTGTCTTGTCAAGACTTTTTCGGCTCTTCCATAAAAATTGTGATGATTTATTAGGCTTATAACAGCTGTATTTCTTTTAAAAACAATAAAATATAAAATTTTAAGCGAGCCAAAAAAGGCCTTTCAAAATCAAAGGATGATTTATTCTCATCCTAACCTCTAAAAGGGGACTAAAGAAGGGTTTTATAAAGCCCTTCCTTTACCCTGATACAAGCGCTCATCTAAGCGAAAAAATGGGTAAATATTCATGATAAAAAAGCGCTAAATCCGCCATCCTTTTTAAGGATGAGCCAAACTTGAATGTTAAGTAATAATCAAAAGTAGACATGATGTAAAAAACATAAGTAGACAAAAAGTAGACCTTACGGAAAATGATTTAGGTTTTGAAAAAATATCTTAAGTCAGGTATAAGGGTCAATGGAAAAAGGCAGAATGGACAGGCGATGAGGATTGCTGGCCAAAGAATCTAACAAAAAATAAGGGAGGTGCCAGCGAAGCGGCTAACATCAGTTCCGCATCGAAGAAGAATTGAAAATGGCTTTATCTTCTCACGCCCGGCGGCTTACGGTTTTTGACGCCACGATGATTGTTAGCGGCGCGATTATCGGCGCCGGCATTTTTATCAACCCGGCTGAAAGTGCTCGTTTCCTCCAAAGCTCGAGCCAACTGCTTTTAGTTTGGCTTCTCGGAGGCTTTATTGCTTTTCTGGGCGGCCTGGTCTTTGCCGAGCTCGGCTCGATATTTGTTTATTCTGGCGGTCAATATCTCTATCTTAAATTAGCCTTCGCCCCTTGGTTGGGGTTTCTTTTCGGCTGGACCCTTTTTACCACTATCCAAACCGGCGCCATCGCGGCCGTAGCCGTCACCTGTGCTCGTTTTCTCACCTCGCTTTTTCCTTGGCCTCAAAAGAGTGTGGTTTTTATTGCTGCGGCTATCATCTGGCTTCTTTCTTTAATTAATTTTTTGGGCATTAAGCCTGGGAGCGTGGTTCAAAACATCTTCACCCTGCTTAAGCTGACAGCGCTGGTGGCGCTAATCCTGCTGGGAATTTTCTTCTTTTTTGCCGATTCTTCCCGGCCTAAGCCCTCTTTGGGACCCATCTGGCCGAGCGGTTTTAACCTCTCTTTTCTCAGCGCTATTGGTTTAGCCTTAATGCCCGCGCTTTTTTCTTATGGTGGCTGGCAGAATCTTAATTTCGTTGCCGGCGAAGTAAAAGAACCACGGCGCTCTCTTCCCTTAGCCATCATTGCCGGCGTCTCAGTTGTTATCGCTGTTTACGTCCTGACAAACTGGGTATATGTGACCGCGCTTCCCTTTGCGGCTATCCGTTCTTCCAGTCGGCTGGCCTCAGACGCCATGGAAGCTCTCGTCGGTCCAGCCGGTTCGAAACTAATAGCCTTAGCTATTGTGATCTCTACCTTTGGTATTACCAACGTCTTCATTCTGACCGGACCTCGTGTTTACCAAGCCATGGCCCAGGAAGGCGCGTTTCTTCCATTGGCTGGCCGGCTTCATCCTCGTTTCGACACTCCCTATGTGTCTATTTTCCTCCAGTCTATCTGGGCTTCAGCGCTTCTCCTAACCAATACTTATAGTCAATTGCTCCAGTATGTTACTTTTGGTGATTGGATATTTTTTGGCTTAACCGCCCTGGCGTTGCTGCCGTTGCGAAAAAAAACGTCCCCCGGACCCGACGTTTATCGAGTTTGGGGTTTTCCTTTTGTCCCCTTGCTTTTCGCCTTGATTTCCTTGGCGGTTGTGGTTAATGTATTTCTTTCCATGCCGCGCCAATCTCTTTTGGGAACCGCCATCATCCTCAGCGGTCTGCCGCTTTACTGGTTAACCAAAAGCAAATGGCGCCAGGAGTCGTGCCATGTCAGTGGAACCGATTGCTTATCTTGAATGGGCCAAGCTCAGGAGTCAGGCTAAAATCAGCCTAAGTCGAAGCGGTGTGCCCGACCTTTCGCTCCGGGACTTGCCGCTTGCCTTAGAGGTTGGAGAGCTTGAAATTAGCGGCCGCAATCCCTATGGATATGAACCGCTCCTCGAGGCTATAGCGCATCGCTACGGAGTAGCGGTGGAGAATGTGGTTCTAACCCAGGGAGCCTCCCAGGCAATTTTTATGGTTTGTGCTGGCCTGCTCGAACCCGGCGATAGGGTCGTAGTAGAGAAGCCAGCCTATGAGCCTCTTTTAAGTTGCCCAAGATTTTTTCATGCCGAGATAATGAGGCTGGAGCGTCGCTTCGAAAATAATTTTCTCGTGGATTTAGACGATTATCGCCGCTTATTGGCTCAGGGCGCTAAGTTGATTATCCTGACTAATTTGCATAACCCGACAGGCGTGTTTCTAAACCGGGAACAAATTAAGGCTTTGGTGGCTGAAGCCGAAAAGGCCGGGGCTTATCTTTTTATCGACGAGATTTATCTTGAGTTTATGTCCGATGAACTCAGCCGGTCAGCCTTTGGGCTTAGCGACAGGGTAATCGTCGCCTCTTCTTTAACCAAGGTCTATGGCTTGGGCGGTTTACGTTGCGGCTGGATATTGGCCTCGCCAGAGGTGGCACAAAAGATGCGACAGCTAACAGACTACTTAGTGGTGGAAGGTGTTTTTATCGGTGAGGTCATCGCCGCCCGCCTTTTTCCTTACCTTGACCAGCTCCGACAAAAAAACCGCGGTTGGCTTGAAGCCAACCAGCAGTTAGTCCGCAATTTTATCACCGCCGAGCCGAAACTAAGCTGGGTAGAACCAGCGGGCGGAGTGGTTTGTTTCCCTCGGCTGGAGGCAGGCCGGAGCGGCGATGAATTCAGTCAGCGGCTTCGCCTGGAAGCCGAAGTGAGTGTCGTGCCTGGCAGTTTTTTTGAGCTCAGGGAGCATTTCCGGCTGGGTTACGCTGTTTCGTCGGCTCAATTGGCTACGGCTCTTGAAGCCATCCACTCCCTCCTCCAAAAATGGTGACGAAAATGCTCACAGTTTGCCTGTTACCAGGTGGATAGAGAGTTAGCATGGACCGAAAAAGAGAAGGGGAAAAAAGGGGAAAGGCCTCTTGGGTCGCCTTTTTGGGACTGATCATCTTGCTCGCCCAGCCTGTCGCCGCAGCCAGACCCAAACTTTGGTTCGGTCTCGAGACAGGCTTTTTCCGGCCTTCCTCGGCCACCTTAAACAATGAATTTATCCCGCAAATCAATCAGGTACTCGAAGAGCTCCAGCTTGAAACCGAGGAGCTTGGTTTTAAGTCCCAATTTAAGCCCTTGGGTTCGGTTCCGCGGGGTTTTTCGTTAGGCTTTGAGGCCGAGACATCTCTCGCTCCTTACCTTTCTCTCAGCCTCGGAATAGGCTACTGGAAAAAGACTTTGTCCGGGTCTGTGGAAGCCTCGGGCAAATTAAATAGTTTTGCCTACGGCCTTTCTGATTTCGCCCACCTGACTTTACGCTTGCTACCGCTGCGCCTTTCAGTTCGGGCTGAAAGCCGGAGGCCAGCCTGGCGTTATTTTGGCGGAGTGGGATTCGCTTTGATGCTTAGTTCAATTGAATATCGTTCTCAGTTTCAGTTTTTAGATTTATTCAATCAACTAGTCGAGGACAATTTTCAAGAGAAGGCCACTGGAAAGGCGCTTTTACCACAACTGGAAGCGGGCGCCGATTATGACTGGAAGGATAGATTTAGAGTCGGCATTATTATTAGAATTCCTATCGGTAAAATAGAATCTTTGAAAATTACTGAATCCACCGAACCCCAGGCGATAGGCGAGCGGGCCAAATACCTCGATTCTCGGGGCGAAGAAAGGCTCCTCGACTGGGGAATTAGCGGCTGGCAATTATCACTGACACTGCGCTATCTCTTTTAATGGCCGTTTCTTGACCGTGTCCCCTCAAAAGGATGATTCACCCGGACCTCTTTTAAAAGCAGCCAAATTTAATAAAATAATCAGCCTTTTTTAATTTTTCTTAGTTTATTTTTTTATCGCCCATCAGCATTTTAATTCTTTCCTGCAGCCTTTGGCTGGCACTCGATTTAATTAAACAACTTTTCTTACCTATTTTTTATTTTGCCCTTTTTTCTTTTCCTCTTGGCCGCCGAGGGGTTATGAGTCTAAACGGCGCCGAAGGCGAGACCCAGGGCGTAAGACTATTGTTGGCGGCTATGGAAACCTTTTTCTTATAATGGAACTTTGTTTCTTCCTCGGTATTATGGAGTAAGATTATTTCGGCGGCTATGGAAACCTCTACCGCGAAGGTGGAAGCTGGCCTGGCCTTCGCCTCAGCCATTGAAATCTCACCCTCTCTTGAATTTCCTCATCTACCCGGCAGACATCATGACTGACAGAACTCAAATATTTTAGATGGGCTTGAAGATAGGTTAACCCCTGCTCGCTCAGTTGCCGGAGCCAAGCGCCATGAGCTGTTTCGTCCATCAGCTCCGGTGTTTCTTCCACATGAGTCAACTGAGTGCGTGGGGTAAGCCTCGTTTCTTGAGAAGAGCGTCTTCGGGCATAAAGATTAACGCCGTCATAAAGTTCCAGTTCAGCAGCGTGGGGCGCCCACCGGGTGGCCCAGCGGAAATAGCGCTCGTAAAACTTCTGGCTGGATGGGCTAAAATCAGGCCAGCTCCTCATGGCTTCGATAATAAACTGCTTTAAATCTTCTCCGGCTTGTTTCCAAGGCTCATAGATGGGTAAACGCAGGCTACGATAAAAGGCAAACCAGCCTTTGGGAATCCAGTAATCCCGGAAAAGATAGGGCACGTAGTTAGAAAAGGGCTGGACCCATTCGTGAGAAGGATAGCCATGCAGGTTAAGATATATATCAGGTTTCCAGCGTTCCATGAGGTCCCGTCTTACTCTGGCTTCAGGAAGGAGCGGGTTTTCCACCCCGATAAGCGAGCCGATATCCACGCCCAAGGAACTATAACGACCCGCATGAAGGCTGTGGTAAGGGGTCAGCTTCTGAAGCTCGTAAGCCAAGGCGGCGCCGTCCGGGTTTTCCAGCGGCAGAAGAATTAAATTAATTTTTTTGAGATATTCTCGCCATGTCTCCTCGCTGACTAATTTTTCTGCCAGCTGGAGAAGATAATTGGTGGCCGAGACTTCGTTAGCGTGCTGACGGCCTGAAGCGAAGAGGGTAGGCTTAAGCGTCACTAAGCGAGGCAAAGAAACATAGGTGGCCACGGGTAAAAAGCCTTCGATAACCGGCACTTCTCGACCTTCATAAGAGTAGCCAGCAACATAGCCTCTCAACAGCCCGGAGCTGGTTAACTCCTGCACCCACTTCAAGCATGCCTCGGGTGAGATAATTTCGTCCGGCACTCTAAGAACTTCAGCCGCGGCCTTTTTCTCGGCTTTCTTTTTCTCCTCAGGTTTAACCTCGAGCCCGACTTCTCGAAGGAAATCTTTATGCTTGACCCTTAAAGTTATTCGTCTCAATCCAGGATAAACAAAGCTTTCGCTGACCAAGCCTTTTTCTCGCAAGCCGGGCAAATTGTCCATGACCGCCAGCAGGTCAAGATATTCATTTTCGGTCTCCACCTCCGCCTCAAAAACGCCAGTCTCGATCAGGTTCTCCTGCCCGTTCCAGGTTATGCTCAGCAATCGCAGCGGTCGAGGTTTGAACCGGGGAAAATTTAGACGACGGCTTTGCGTTTCGAGGTGGCCCTTTTCTTTCCAGGCGATGAGGCCAGAAGGCGAGGCCGCTTTCCAATCTTCCAACCTCACCTTTACCCTCAGCGGCTTTCCCGGCTCGGAGGGATGAATTATAGGCAGGACATTACCGGGAGCGGAAAGCCTGGAGGTATCGGTAACCTCTTCTCTTTCCTGAACTTCCACCTCGGTAATTCCCCGAAGATAATCCAGAGTGTCGAAGTAAATTTCATCGTGGATGGCCTCCAAGCTGCTCACCATCTCTTCATCCAAATTCAGGCGATAGTCGGGCTCAGAAGCCCATATTTCAATGGCTAATTGTTTAAAGTAGGGCTGTTTACTGGTCGTTGGCTGTTGACCTGTTTTTTTCATGATATGCTGATGGAGCTCAGGCAGAATTTCTTCCTGGTAAAAGGACCAGAAATTTTCCAGGTCGCTGGCCAAGATGCTTTCAGCCAAAATTTTGCCCTCACTTTGCAGACGAACCCAGGAGGGAGTGATTTTGACTTCACCCCATTCGGGCAAGGTCTTCCAATAAGGAATAATCTTGGTAACCGGGCTGAAATTGGCCTTGAAAATTAATTTCCCCGAAGCGTCATAAGCCAACGCTTCATAGGTTGGCTCACCCGCCTCTTTGAGTTCAAAGTCAATTTTCTCTATCGGTAAACCCAGCTCCCTCGCCAGGAGCTCATCCACCGGATAAAGTTCCTGCAGCCAGCGGTTGGGGTCAGAGTAGAATCTTTTTAACCGAGTGCGGTCTTCCGCCTCTTTGGCCACCCGAATAAGTAGCTGCTGACAGCCCTTTGACTTCAGTTGCGGAGCCACTTCTTCCAGCAGCCAGAAGAAGCCTTGTTTGTAAGCGCATAAGACTTTGACTTCGAACCTGGTTAACCCCGCGGACCGAAGCTTAGCTTCGATTTGCTGGCGCAACTCGTGCCTGACCTCCGGGCTTTCACTAACAGCCACTATGACTTTCAGCGAGGGAACATTGGCCGGAAGGTTTTTCAGCTTTTCATCGATCAACTTGAGGGCCGCCTCGCCTTCCCAGGGATATTCCTTCTCCTTACTTAGAATGACCTGGCTTTCTCGCATTCCCTCGACTTTTATCTCGGATTTAGCTTGGGGGAACTGGGATTGAAGCTCTCGCTCTAATTCCTTGGCCAGGGCCTCGTTTCGTTTAGGGAGAGTCAGCTCAATTTTAATTTCGGCCAATTCCTTAGGCTTCAGGTCGTTAAGAATTTTCTGCAGTTGACTGAAGAAAAAGGCCTCAGCCGCACCTCCTTCTCCCCTAAAAAAATTTTCTAAGCCCCCGCGAACATCAGCCCAGTTAACGTTTCCCGGGCCGTATTTTTCTAAATAAGGAAAAGTCTGGCTAAGATAAGCGATGGTTTTTTCGAGCCCCGCCTCATCGCCGCCGGCAATAACGACCGCGTTGGACCGAGGCCAGCCCTGGGGGACAAGGACAACGCTTCCTGAGCCTGGCTCAAGGGAAGGTAGCTTGAGTTTGCCTGTTTTTTCGAGCTCGGCGGTGAGAGTGTTGGGTGCAATAAGCACCGGGGCGGTCAAGGCTTGTTTTTCCTCTACCTGGTCGGCCAGATAGAAAATCGGCCAAGCCATGCCGGCACTTTCGAGAGAAATTCTGAGGCCTAAAAGTGGCAGGTTAGGAATAACTCTATCGTTGGGAATAATGACCGAACCCTCTAAGGAATCAGGGATAGAATCATTGTTGGTATCGGCTAAAAGACCTTTGGGGGTAAAAATTTCGAGAAGGTCAAAGTCTCGTTGCGGCCCCCTAACTTCTCGACGGCTCCGGAAAGAAGGGGTTAAAAGTCGCCGCGGTAAACCAACTCGTTCGAGCGTGATGGTCCGCTGGGCTTTTCCCTGACCAAGCTCAAAGCGTAGTCGCTGGCAATTAGCATAGGAAAGAAGGTCAGTCCTTTTTCCTCGGGCTTGGTCTTGGCGCAGAGTCTTGAGGGCTTCCAAGAGTTTTTCGGCCAAAGAATCATCCTTAGTAGGAAGCTCGACAGTAAGCTCTTTCACTTCTCCCCATTCATAGCGAAGGCGCCGCAGCGAATCATAGGCGGCCTTAGGCTGAGGCAATTCATAAAGAATCTCTTTAATTAAGGGCCGAATGTTGACCGATGAAACTTGTTGTGAGAATTGGTGGACAGCCTTTTCCACCGAAGTATAGGTTTCTCCCGACTCCGCACCCCAAATATCCCAGAGATAGGGGAAGCGGCCAAAGAAGGCTTGGGCCGAGCGAAGCAGAGCCGGCGGCGACCCGCCCCGCACGAGAATCCCCTCCCGGCTTTCCAGGGAAATTAAACTCACCAGACCCTGGTCAGGTGATAAAGGTCGCAGGCCGGATGAATTGGGGGGAAGGCGGCGGAGAAGCGCCAATCTATCACCCACGAGAATAAGAAATCTGACCTGGCCTAAATTGACGGCTTCTCCTTCCTTGTAGACCAGGTCAAAGCGAGTGGCGAGACTTTCAAAGCTCAGGCGGGCAGCAATTTCGGCCGCGGCCGTCATTTCATATGGGTTAGGGTTATCAGGAATGACGATGGCCAGGTTAAGCCTATCTCCCAACCCGTCTTCATCGGTGTCCAGAATTCCCTGACCTAAGCTGAAAAGGTCGACGAGGCTAACGGAGGATGAAGAAGCTGGGTTCAATTCAGACCAGGCCCATAAACCCGATTTTATTGGCCCTATTCCGTTACCCAGGAAGTAGCCAAACCAGGAAATTAGGATAAAAAGACAAAGAAACCTGAGTCGACTGAAAACGAGTTGTCTCATTTTTCTCCCCCGAGTTTTAATATTTTTCATTTTTGATATAATAAACCTCTTTTCGGCATAAAATGGAAGAAGAACTTATTTATCGCGCCGAATATTTAATCCATAGTTATGAGATAGATTTTCGCGGTCGGGCCCGACCGGACGCTCTTTTAAATTATCTTCAGGATACCGCCGGAGCTCAAGCCCGCGAACTTGGCTTTTCTGTCGAGGCCCTTTTTCGCCGCGGCCTGACTTGGGTCATTTCTCGCTATCATATTAAAATCGACCGGTTTCCGCGGCTGGGAGAAAAAATTGTTATCTTGACTTGGCCCTCCGGTCGCAGCGAATATCATGCCTTGCGAGATTGGGAAATCCTCGATGCCAAAGGCCAGAAAATTTTGAGGGCTACCAGTTCTTGGATGGTAATTAGCTTGGAGCGGAAGCAGCCAGTTCCGATTGAGACCCTTTATGCGGAAAGGCTTATCGTCTCCAAACGAGCCCTGGAAGACGATTTTTCACCTCTGCCTATTTTGCCCTCCGCCACGCGAGAAGTTGAATTCGGCGTCGAGCTCTCCCATCTTGACCTAAACCGCCATGTTAACAACGTGGTTTATGTGCATTGGGCCCTGGAGGGGATGCCGGCGGAAATATTATTTAATTTTTCGCCCGTGGAAATCGAGGTGGCTTACCGAGCTGAAGCGGTTTACGGCCACCGGGTCCTCTCTCGTCTCTACGCGGCTGACGAGGGAAAAAAGGAGTTTTGGCATCAGATTGCTCGGTCGGAGGAGGGCCGGGAATTGGCCAGGTTGCGTACCCGCTGGCAGCAGGTTAGTTAAATGGAATGGAGCTTTCTTGTCTCATCTCTTTTATTTTATTCTATCCCCGAAGCCATAAATGATATCAACTATTAATAGGAGGAGAAGATGAGAAAAATTTTGGCTTGGCTTGGTCTTGGTCTGTGTCTGGGTTTTTTGGTGGCTGCTTCACCGCAACCAGCCACCCAGCCTCAGGCTAAGCCCGAGGACGTTTTAAAGAACTTGGTCCTGGTAGAAAAGTTAACGCCAGCGCCAGCTAAGCTAAAAACTGGCCTGGAGTCAATCACGGCCAAGGACTCGTTGGCCATGCTCACCTATTTAGCCTCGGATTTAATGGAAGGCCGGCAGACGGCTACTCGTGGCTATCAGTTAGCGGCCGAATATGCGGCCTCACTTTTCTCCCTCTGGAATATCCAGCCTGCTGGTGACCGAGCTGGAGCCACCGGCCGACCCACCATGATGCCACCCACAGGTCAGGCGCCAGCTCCGCCTCGACGGAGCTATTTTCAGGAAGTGGTCCTAAAAGAAATAATGGAGAGCTCCAGCCAGATGGTCGTAGAGACAAGAAAGGGCGAGGCGCTCAAATCCAGAACCTTTACTGGTGGGGTTGATTATTCGAGTATGTTTGTCACGCCGGAATCTGTTTCGGGAACAGTCGTTTTTGCGGGCTACGGCATTACCGAAAAAGAAATCGGCTATGATGATTTTAAAAACCTTGACGTTAAAGATAAAATTGTCTTAATCATCTCTGAAGCTCCGGGCAAGGACAACCCGAATTCGCCTTTCCAGAAAAAAGAGCTCAAAGAAAAGTACTTCCCTCCCGAAACTCCGATGATGCGGCAGGCTGCGGGTCGGTTTAATAAAATAGAAGCCATCTCCAAGCTTGGTCCAGCGGCTATTCTGCAAGTGGCGAACACCACTTCTGACTTAGATTTAATCCGCGGTTTTGTGCCGCGGCGCCGCGGCTCTGACGACCGACCGATTGACCCTCGTCCACGGCGTCGGTTAATGCTTCCGGGGACCCCAGGAAATATGCCCTGGGAGAGGTCGCCAGTAATCAACATCACCCGAGAAATGGCCAACGCGATTTTGGAAGGAGCCGGGGTGACAATAGATGAGCTCAAGGGCAGGATTGAAAAGACCTTTAAGCCCGCTTCCCTGGCTCTGCCTCAAACGAGGGTGACGATTACCTCTGAAGTTAAGGCGGCCTTGGTTCGTAGTGTCAATGTTTTAGGCTACCTGGAAGGTTCTGACCCCAAGTTAAAGGAGGAGGTGGTTGTTGTTGGCGGCCACTTAGACCATCTTGGTGCCTTTGATGATTACGTTTATAACGGCGCCGACGATAACGGCTCGGGGTCAGTGGGAGTGCTGAATATAGCCCGAGCCATGGCTCTTAACCCGGAAAAGCCGAAGCGAACAGTGGTTTTTGCTCTCTGGACCGGTGAAGAGGAGGGGCTTCTGGGCTCGCGCTTTTATGTGCGGAATCCCGCTTTTCCCTTGGCCAAGACAGTCGCCTATCTCAACATGGACATGATCAGCCGACCCTATGATGAATCAACCTTGGCTCGTCAAGGCCGGATGTTTAACCTGCCACAACCAGAGGAGCTTTTAAAGAAAATCAAACCGGCCAATTTTCTGCCCGTTTCTTTCTCGGCGGGTGCCGGAATTGGCGAGGTGCTGCGGGAAGCTAACCAGTATGTTGGTCTTGACCTCTTCCTCCGAGAATCCACGGGTCAAGAGGGAAGAGGGATGGGTGGTAGCGACCATTCTTCCTTTGCCTCTGAAAAAATTCCCTGGCTTTTTGCCATCGCCGCGATGACCTCCGATTATCATCAAACCAGCGACAGCGTGGAGAAAGTGAGTGGCGAGCTGATTGAGAAGATATCTCGGCTGGTTTATACCACGGCTTATCTTCTTGCTGATAAATAGGAGGGGTATGAGTTTGGGTCAGAAGCGGCAGGTTATTGTCCTGGCCATGCACGGCGCCGTGCCCCTCGATTTCCCCCGTCAGGAGTTGTTAGCCTATTTTGAGTTATCTTTTAAAGCCGCCCACCTTAGCTCGTCTCTTTCTCCTGAAGAAAAAGAAAGGCTGCTGCAGCTTGAAGATAAAATAAAGCGCTGGCCTCGAACTGAAGCCAATGACCCTTTTTATGCTGGCTCCGAGAAGCTCCGTCGAGCCCTGGAGAATCTTTCTGGCCAAGAAGTGATTCTTGGTTTCAACGAGTTTTGTTCTCCCTCGGTGGAAGAAGCCTTAGAGATAGCCTGCTCTCGGCAACCGGAGAGAGTGTTGGTGCTTACGCCGATGTTGACCCAGGGAGGGGAGCATGCCGCCAGGGATATTCCGGCGGCTATTCACCGGGTCCAGGTCAATCATCCAGAAATAAAAATTGTCTATGCCTGGCCTTTGGAACCAGAAGAAGTTGCCAAGTTCTTGCTGGCGGTTAGCCAGAAGAAAATCACTTCCGGAACGACCGAAGGGTAAGCTCTGGGTAGCTGGCGCTAAATAATTAAGGCGAAAAGATGGGAGTGAACCAATTTAATAAAAATCAAGCCCCAGTTCCTTATGAGCCTGAGGCTTCCCCAGTTTCCGGCTCCTTTATCTACTGGGCCAGAGAGGCGGCCCGGCGTTTAAGCTGGAAAAACACCTTTGCTTCGCTTCGTCATCCCAATTATCGTCTCTGGTTCTGGGGGCAAATGACTTCGCTTTTTGGCACCTGGATGCAGAGCACGGCTTTAAGCTTTTTCATTTATGAGCTAACTCATTCCTCGGCTTTCCTTGGCTATATTGGTTTCGCCATGGGCGTACCGATGTGGCTGTTAGCTATGTATGGCGGCGTTATTGCTGACCGTGTCAGCCGGCGGTGGCTTCTCATTGCCACCCAAACCTTTATGATGCTTTTGGCCTTCCTCCTCTCTGCCCTTACCTTCAGCCATTTAATTCAGCCCTGGCTGATAATTCTTTTGGCCTTCTTTTTGGGCGTGGCGCAGGCTTTTGACGCGCCTGCCCGCCAAGCTCTGGTTGTCGAATTAGTCCCCCGCGAGGATTTAACCAACGCCATCGCTCTCAATTCGACGATGGTTAACGCCGCCCTTTTTCTTGGTCCGGCTTTTTCTGGTTTGGTATATGCCTTTTTCGGCCCAGCCTGGTGTTTTTTGGTCAACGGCATTTCTTATCTGGCGATAATTTTGGCTCTCTTGGCCATGAAGCTCCGGCCCGTGGAAAGAGCCGTGGTCAAGAATTCGGCCTGGCAGGATTGGCGCAATGGTCTCAGCTATCTTTTTGGCCAGCGTCTGCTCTTAGCGCTCATCGCTAATATCGGCCTCTTGAGCCTTTTTGGGGCGAGCGCTCTAACCATTATGCCGGCTTGGGCGGTTAAGGAGTTGGGCGGCGATGCCCGCACTAACGGCTGGCTGCAGTCAGCTCGCGGGTTGGGTTCCCTCTTGGCTGCTCTTCTCATCGCTTCCTTGGGTAGATTCAAGTTCCGCGGCCGCTTGCTGACTGCGGGCGCCTTTTCTTTGCCAGTTTTGATGCTGGCCTTTTCCTTCTCCCGGCACTTAGGACTGAGCCTGCTTATCCTGGTTGGTGTCGGGATGGGTCTAATTGTCGTGGCCAACCTGACTAACGCCTTGGTCCAGGGATTAGTTGCGGATTCCATGAGAGGTCGGGTTATGGGAATCTATGCTTTATCCTTTTTCGGTTTTATGCCGCTCGGCTCTTTGTGGGTTGGTCAGATGGCGCAGCTCTTAGGCGAGAGACCCGCCGTCATTATTAATGCCGGACTATTTTTGGCCTTTATTTTGATTATCTGGGTAGTCGTGCCCAAGCTGAGAACCTTAGAATAATAAAAAATCTCTATAATTTTTTGGCTAAAATTGATATTCTTTATCCCCTGGGAGTTAGAACCAAGGTCGGATTTCTAACTGGAGGGTGAAATGAAAGTCGTCATAATCATGGGTTCAAAGGCAGATTTAGAGTGGTCGAAAAAGATTGCGGCTTCGCTGGCTGAGTTGGGCTTACCTTTTGTCATGAGAATAGCTTCGGCGCACAAAGCGCCGCTCAAATGCTTGGCAATTATTAAGCAGTATGAGAAAGAAGGGGCGGTGTTCATTACCGTGGCTGGCCGGAGCAATGCCTTAAGCGGGTTTACTGACGCCCAGACAACCTGGCCGGTAATCGCCTGTCCGCCCTACGCAGAAAAATTTGGCGGCCTCGATATTTTATCGAGTTTAAGGATGCCTTCGGGCGTGGCGCCCCTGGTGGTTTTAGAGCCGGAAAATGCTGCTTTGGCCGCGGCCAAAATTATCGGCCTTTCTGACCCTAAGGTCAGAAAAAAGGTGGCCAAATGGCAAGAGCAAGCGCGCCAGAAAATTGAAACCGACGACGCCTCGGTGTCTAAATAAAGTCTGCTAAGATTAAATCCCTTGCCTGAAAAGTGGAAGAATTTTTTTATGTTAGGGCTTTTTTGTCTCTTTTCTTTTTTGCCGGACAGTGACTTTCTCCAACGACGATGCCACCAAGCTTGACTTTCGATGTCCAGGTCAGCGCCGCCAGACTTACTCTTTAAAGCTCACGTAAAAAGGAAAAGAATTAAAAGAAACAGGTAAATATGTAAGGCATCACGGATTCTTATACAAGGTAAATGGGTGAGGTGGCACCTGTCTTCAAAAGAACATATAAAATTAGGCATAAGGGGTAGGGCTTCACCGATTTTAGCAAAATTAATAAAATAGGTAACATGTCAGCAATTTTTAAAAAATAAATAAAGTTAGGTAAATGGGTAAGGTGACACCGATTCTTTGGTTGTCATAGGAGCCTACGCCTTTTTTTTCTGCTTTCGTCTTCTCCCTTTGTCCCGTTTACGCTTGGACTTCTTCCTTGGCCAGTGGGCTTCTTCCTTGGTCAGATTTCCATCCTATCAGCATTCAGGAAGGCTCAAAAATCGCCAAATAGCTAAGGCCTTTTTTTTATTAATTTTTTTAGGCTCTTCCGGGTTTTTAATGGATAGACCTAAAGAATTATCAATCACCGACAGCCTATACAGAACCCGCAGATGAAGATCCTTGAAGGCAGGCTGAAGCCGAATATTATTTATCTTATTGATATTGCTCTAATCGTCCTCCGCCAGGATGAACTGGCCCGGATTCAATCCGCTATTGAGGGCCATCCGCTATTGAGGGCCTTAAATCTATCATCTTTACCCACAAAAAAGTCTGAAGAATTTTTTTTTGTTTTAACTGGCCATGGCCGTTACCAGCCTCCCGCAGTATCTCTTCGAACTCACCTTAGAAAGAATTTACTATAAAAATATATAAATTTATTTATGCTTTATTACTATAAGTTATCGCTCCCAAGTAATAATTATCGGCCATAAAAAAGCCATAAAAAATAAATAATTAATTGATAAAATAACGAATAATAAAATAACAAAAATAATTTCCCAATAAAGAATAATTGACTGATAAAGATTAGTTGACCGATGAAGATTAGCGGATTAAAAGAAAAATTAACTAATAAAGAATAAATAAGCAATAAGGGTTATTTAATTAAAGGGGCGCTTTTAAAAAGGCTGAAAAAATATAAAAAAAGGATAAAAATATAATAAAGATAGAAGCGAGGTAAGGACAAAAAGAAGCAAATTTTTTTATATAATTGACTTTGGCTTAAAAATAGTCTATATTAAAATAGCATGAAATTAATTCTCCCACCTGGTTTCTAATATTTTAATCCCGAGAGGGAATTCAATCATAAAAGATAGTCAAGCATCAAACATAATAAATAATTAAAAAAGTAAAAAAAATAAGAGTAAAAAAAAGATAAGGGAATAAAGGGCATAAGATATTAATGACTTTAGAATTTGAAGGATAATGAAAAAGCCTAAGACCTGGAAATCGCGGATAAAAAGATATCTTATAAAATATCCTTTTGTTCTGTTTATTCTTCTTTTCTTTTTTGCCGCCAGGCCAGTCAAATTCGGGGAAGAAAAGAGCTTTTTTCATGGCTACGCTATTGCCCAACCGGTTATTCGGGTGGCCATCGGTCGCCAGCTCTCAGAAGCGAGGATTACCGCTTCTTCCGGGATGAAGGTTTACGAAGTTAATCATCAATATCGACTTTTAGCGGCCGAGGCTTCTGAAATTTTAGGGCGCGGGGAAAAGGTTCAGTTGTCAGAGAAATTTTTAGTCCAGGCGGCCCAAGCCGAGAGCCGTCAGGAAGCCGAAAAGCTTGTCCGCGACCTGAGTAAAAAAGTGCCGGGTCGAATTGTGGTCGTCGAAGATTTTGACCGCCTGCGCGGTCGCCGCTTTTTTAGTGTTCGCTACGGCGATTTTCTCACCCGCGGGGAAGCTTTAGCTTGGCTTAAAACTTTGAACCAAGCAGGGATTACGGAAGCGTGGATAGTCCGGGAGGAAGTAGCCAGACCAGAAAAAAACGCCTTCTGGGCGCTTGTCGATGACCAGTTGCTTCATTTTGCGGCCAAGACAACTCTTTATATTATTCCGGCCAACGAGTGGAGTTATTTGACTTTTAACGGCACGGCTTATCGAGGCATGTTTATTCTTCAAAGCCAGAGCGCTGGTTTGCAAGTGATTAATGTCCTTAATTTAGAAGATTATCTAAAGGGTGTTGTTCCGATGGAGCTTTCGCCTCGGCAGTTTGGGGAGCTCGAAGCGCTTAAAGCTCAGGCGGTGGCGGCGCGGACCTATGCCTTTCGTAACCTTGGTTTGATGGCCGCGGAGGGTTTTGACCTTAACGCCACGCCCGAGCATCAAGCCTACGGAGGAATGAGCGCGGAGCACCCGCTTAGCAACCAAGCCGTTGATGCGACGAAGAGCGAAGGTCTTTTTTATCGGGGCCAACCCATCAACGCTCTTTATACTTCTACCTGCGGCGGGATGACCGAAGAGGGAAGCGCGGTTTTTGGCGGTTCTGACCTGCCTTACCTCAAAGCCACTGAATGCGTCGAGGAACGCTTGCCTGAATACCGACTGGAGACTTCTCGGCAGCCTCTGCATCTTTCTCTCGGGCCCAGAGACATTACCAAAGAAATAAGCTGGCTTATGGCTGCCGGTATTGTTAACTTCGACTCCTGGGCCGCAAGCCTTTCTGTTTATCTTAATGAGCCAGCTCAGCCCGACGAGCTGACGACTTGGGTGGAGGCGACGGGCCGCTATTTAAGTCGCCAAGCCCATCCCATTAACCCGCTCAGTCTACCCGCAGAACCCTTAACGCCTTTAATTTTCGGTCGCTACTTAATTGATTATTTAGGCTGGCGAGAGCGCTCGCAAAATCTGCTGCTTGAGAGCGAGGTTAATTATTTGCTCCGTGATTTTTCCCGGCCCACTTCCAAGGACCTGCGTCCTCTGGCCTATCTTATTCGGGAAGGTTTTCTTCCCTCAACACCAGGGTTAGCCGAACCGGGAAAAGTCATGACTCGGGGAGAAATTCTTTTTACTCTGGCCCGAATCATGCAAAAAGAAAAGCCGGCTTTTAGGTCGGCTAAATTCAAGGCCAAGACCGGCCCTGAGCTTAAGCTTGAAGTAGAAAACGAAACCCTCACCTTCACCCTTTCGCCTCAGGCCTTTCTCTTCCGGGAAATGGGGGGTGAGGTTTCGCCCGCCTCCTCTCTAAGCCTTTTAGGAGGCGAAGACGTTGTTTTTTGGGCCAGGGATGGCGAGGTGGTCTGGCTCGAACTTCAACCCACCCCGTCAACGAACGTTCTTGACCGCAACTCCGCTTATTCCCAATGGCAGGTTCGCCTTTCCCGCGAGGAATTAAGCCGCCGAGTTAATGAGTATTATCCAGTGGGTGAGGTCGAGGATTTGCGGGTGCTTCGCCGCGGCCAGTCACATCGAGTGCTGGAAATGGAAATAATCGGTCAAGCTGGGAAGGCCGTGGTGAGAGGTCTGCGAGTACGGTGGGTGTTAGGGCTTCGCGACACCCTATTTGCGGTCGACCGAGAATGGGAAGGCAACGGACAGGTCGGTTATTTTGTTTTCACTGGCCGAGGCTGGGGTCATGGTGTAGGTCTCTGTCAGGTTGGTGCTTATGGCTTGGCGCAAAGAGGGGCAACCTATCGTCATATCTTGAACAAATATTATCCCGGGACTAAAATAGGCAAGCTCTATTGATTTTTGGGCTAAAAAGGAGAGCGCCTTGTCCCAGGGAAAAAAAGAAAAATTAAAAGAAGAATTACGGCAGCTATTGCGGGCCAAATCCTTAATCACTGGAGTCGAGAGAGTCCTAACTTCAGGCAGAACGAGCAATTATTATATTGATGCTAAGATGACCACTCTTGACCCCCAGGGAGCCCGCCTCGTGGCCAGTCTAATTCTCGACGTTCTTCGCGCTTATGAAGTAGATGCCATCGGCGGTTTTACCTTAGGAGCTGACCCGATTGTGGCCGCGGTGGCGGCGGTGAGCGCCGAGACAGACCGGCCACTTCCGGCTTTTATTGTCCGCAAAGAGCCTAAAAAGCACGGCGAAAGGAAGATGATTGAAGGGCCTTTTAAAAAAGGCTGGCGAGTCTGCATCGTGGACGACGTGGTGACGACCGGTGGTTCCACTCTCAAAGCCTGTGAGGCGGTAGAAGAGGAGGGAGGAGTAGTTGTCCTGACCCTGGCCATTGTTGACCGTCAGGAAGGCGGCCGCGAAAACCTCGAGGCTCGAGGTTATCAGTTTGTTTCCCTGCTGACTCGAGATGAGCTTCTCCGGGATTAAAGCAGAGTGGCTGGCCTGAGCTTGAGCGGTGGAAAAGAGGTGATAACCTGGAGATAAGAAGGTCATAATGAGACTAAAAAAGTATCATTATGGGAAAAAGTAAGCCGATTTTTCGGGCCGAGGATATGGACTTGGCGAGGGAAAAAAATAGCGAAAAAAATAATTTAGCCGGTCGCAGCCAAAAATGAAGGGAGAAGGATTGATGGCGGAGCGAATTCAGAAAGGGAAAAGAATCCGTGCTAAAGAAAGCTCGGGCAAGAGGTGGTCTGATTTAAAGGAGAAAAGATTTTTTGGGGCTTCTTCTAAAGCCGAAATTAAACTTATAAGCTGGCTCTCGCTAATTCTCTTCTTTTCTGGGCTCATTCTTTTTGTCTCCTGCTCTCAACCTCGGCCCCAAGCCGAAAGCGAGAAATTAGCGCCGGCCCCCTCAGGCTCAGAAATTGCCCTGCGGAATGTGGTCAAAGAAGAGGTGCGCTATTCTATTCGTCAGCTCTATAGCGATTCTGATTGGCAAGAAAAGACGCTACCTGTAGGCGCGGTGGAAAAGGTCAAGGCGCCAGCCGGGCTGGAAATTCGTTTCCCGAGCGCTTCTGGCGAGAAAGAATACCGCCTTGACCCGGGTCAGGCTTATGCTTTCCGTTATGACGAAAAAGGAGAATTAGAGCTCTTCGAGGGTTCGCACGGCCGAACCGATGCGGCGGATTTGGCGCCTTTTGTCCCGACACCCATGGCGGTCGTGGAAAAAATGCTCGAGATGGCCGCGGTTAGCGAGCATGACGTGGTTTATGATTTGGGCTGCGGCGACGGCCGGATTGTAGTTACGGCCGCCAAGAAATACGGCGCCCGCGGGGTGGGGATTGATTTAGACCCGCAGCGAATAGCCGAAAGCCAAGAGAGAGCCAACCGGGAAGGAGTGGCCAAGATGGTGCGCTTTCGGCAGCAGGATGTGATGAAAGCTGATTTTTCTGAGGCCACAGTGGTTACCCTTTATCTCCTGCCTGAATCCAATGAAATGCTGCGGCCCTTGCTGGAGGCCCAGCTCAAGCCGGGAGCCAGAGTTGTTTGCCATAATTATGAGATTCCTGGCTGGGAAGAAAAACAAGCGGCTTATGAAACCGTAACGGCCGAAGACGGCACCCAGCACACTATTTATCTTTATCGCCGTTAGGCTCAGCCGCTTATAAAATTACCCTTAAACTTGCCTTTCCTATGATTTTTATTAGCTTATGTTTGCCGTCGGCTTCCTTACAAGCCATACATCTCGATGATCTCTTCCTTGCTTTTGTTGAGAATGTGGTACTTTTTCCCAACTTTGATAAAAGCTTCGAGCCCGCGGTCAAGATGCTCCTTCTCATGAGCGGCCGATATTTGGGTGCGAATTCGTGCCTGGCCTTTGGGAACCACGGGGAAGAAAAAGCCGATGGCATAAACGCCTTCAGCAAAAAGGTCGCGGGAGAAATCCTGGGCTAATTTGGCGTTGTAAAGCATAACCGGAACAATGGCCGTATCGCTTTCCTTGAGGATAAACCCAGCTTCTTGGAGGCCCTTTCTCCAGTAGGCCGTGTTAGCCAGCAATTTTTCCCGGCGGTCGGCGGTTTGGGAGAGGAGTGCAATTACTTTAATGGTCGTGGCGACGATGACCGGGGAAAGGGTGTTGGAAAAAAGGTAGGGCCGGGCCTTCTGGCGGCAAAGTTCAACAATTTCCCGGCGACCAGAAACACATCCGCCCGAGGCGCCTCCCAAGGCCTTACCGAAGGTCGTGGTGATGATATCGATTTTTCCCATAACCCCGTAAAGCTCGTGGGTACCGCGGCCAGTCGGCCCAAGATAACCAGTGGCATGGGAATCATCGATAAAGACCATGGCATCGTATTTTTCGGCCAGGCGGACAATCTCATCTAAGCGGGCGGTGTCGCCGTCCATGGAAAAGACGCCGTCAGTAATGACCATCCGAATGCGCTTGTCCTGGTGCTCCTTAAGCTTTTCCTCGAGGTGTTCCAGGTTAGCGTGCTTGTAAGAATCCTGTTGCGCCTTGCAGAGTCGCATCCCGTCGATAATCGAGGCGTGAACTAAGCGGTCAGCAATCATGACATCCTGCTCGTTTAGGATGGCCTCAAAAACGCCGGCATTAGCATCCAGGCATGAGGAGAAAAGAATGGTATCTTCAGTGCCGAGGTATTCGCTGACGCGGCGTTCGAGCTCGCGGTGAATATCCTGGGTGCCGCAGATAAAGCGGACAGAGCTCATCCCGAACCCGCGGTGTTCTAAGGCCTCGTGGGCGGCCTTGATGACTTCAGGGTGACTGGAGAGGCCGAGGTAGTTATTGGAGCAGAGGTTGATTACTGGACGGGGGGGCGAGCCCGCTGGATATTCAACAGCAATATCGGCGTTCTGGGGGGAATGGATGTAGCGCTCTTCCTTGTAAAGGCCAGCTTCCCGGAGAGATTTAAGCTCCTGTTCAAAGGCTTTTTTAATCGCTTCATTATAGGCCATGGCTCTTCCTCCTCGGGTATTTATTATTATTTATTTTACCCGGATTTGTCATATCAAAGGCAAAATTCTTAAACTGGCTAAAATTCAGCCTTCGGGATTTTCGCGGCTGAAATTGGTTCTGACCAGGAAAAACTGGGTTCTTCAGCCAGCCCATCTTAGGTATATTTCTGATCTTTTTAATATCTTTTTTAGCCGAATTTTTTTAAGCCCTATTTTTTTGGTTCTTCCCTGTTTTTTTACCTTTTCATCATGACTCGGCCGAAGCGTTTGGCCTCCATGGCCAGCTGGTGGTAGGCTACATAGCCAGAGGCGAAGGTCAACGGCCTTCCTGGATAGCTCGGACCAAGTCACAGATCTTGTTTACAGTATCAAAGGCCTGCGGCGTTGCCCGGTCGTCAGGAATCGAAATGTTATATTTTTTTTCGAGGAAGCGCTTCAGCGAGACCATGGAGAAGGAATCGACAATCCCGCTCGAAATCAGCGGTGTGTCGGGGGTAATTTCTTGGTCCTCCTCTAAATATTCTCGCTTTACATAATCAAGGATTGTTTTTTGCATCTCATCCATTGCCTACTCTCCTCATGATGGTGAAATAATACCTGTTTCCTCTTTTTTTCACAACCCCCTACTGACAAGTCCAAATAGTGAGCTAATACCTGTTTCCTCTTTTCTTAATACTCTCATCCGTCAGGTTATTAACCCCGTCCCTTCTTCCCTAATTTTCTTTATTATGTTTAAAATTGTTATATTTATGGTGCCCCCAGTCTTTTTGTGGGCAAAAAAGATATTTAAATTGATCTTTTAGCGAATTCACCCCAGCGGGTTCATTGTCCACGAGGTCATTTAGATGAATGGGAACAATTAAATGAATATGAATAAGATAAAGGAGGGACCCAAGAGCGTTTCCAAGAAAACTCCTCATCGCCAGGTTCCCTACAGGCTTTCTGGCGCCTTTAATTATCCAGGTTTACCCACGCAAAACCCGGAAGTTCCATAACTATTAACTAAAATGATTCTCTTCCATCTTGTATGAGTTGGGCTCGGAGACGTTCGGGATGGCCTCGCTCCCACTCAGGTTTTTAACGGCGTTCTGTCTTCGCCCTTCTCAGCGCCTGCGGAACTCGCCTCCTCGCTCCTAAATGTAGCCCAGAAGCCAGTTGCCCTCTTTTTCAGCCTCCTCTCTCACTCAGTTTCAAAAAATAGGTAAATAAATAAGGCGCCCTCTGCTATTATGCCCACTTTTTATCCTTTTTGTTAGTCTTATTTTGGCTCAGACATCCTCGGAGGCCAAAGGTTGGCGCGAAGGCCGCTTCGGGAAGGCTAAGCCTTCCGTGGTCACTTCGGCCCTCCCGAACTTAGCCCTCAAACCAGCCCATATAAAATGGATGAGAAACATTAAAATAAATGTAAATGGATTTTTAAGGCTACGAGGTAACTTGAGGACAAAGCCAAATCTTTAATAATCCGGCTATTTCTGCAGTTAGTCTGGTCCTGCAATGCCGGCAGAACTTTCCACTCTCAGAATTTTCCGCCGGACCTCTCGGACACTTCATCGTCCTCTCGCCACAACTTCGTCGATGGCGGGTCATTTTCTTCTCTTATTGGCCGCGGCCCTTAAATATTTTAGGTCTTCAAGATCTTTATACCGACCGATAGCTTCTTTATTTTTTATGAGTTGGTCCAAGCCGATGAAAAAAATCGAACAGAGACGCCTCTTAATCTTGACTTTTTCTCGCGTCCTGGATTTCCAGGCTTCTCGAAAACTCACCCCGCTGATCGAACTCATCAAATCGATACGGTTAGGCGGAGCTCCAAACTGGATGATGAGACCAGGGGTCATGAGCTCATCAGGCGATTGAATTCCGGGCACATCGCCCTGCCAAAACTCGTGAAGGGCTCGATAAAGCCGCTGAACGTTATCGGGTGCAGGCTCGAAGAAGAAATCGACATCCCCAGTTAGCCTAGCAAAGCCATAGTAAATGACGGCCTCGCCGCCGACGATGAGATATCTGACTTTGTGAAGCGAAAGCAAATAGAGAAAATCCTGGATATCGGGGGAAAAGTGAGACGCCTTCATCTCTTTTTCGGGCGGTCTCGAACATCTTTCGTGTTCTTCCCGAAGAACCTTGCCTTCAGCTCTTTCGCCGCCTTTTGCCTTTCTTCGGGGCTAAGGCTCACCTGCTGTTTGATGTCCCAGAGTTCAGCTGCCTTGAAATCTCGGGATTTATGAACAATCCTTTTCATAGCTCTTGTTTTAAAATCGTCAAGTATCTACTTGAAAAAAATTTTATCAAAACGAGTTTCTGGAAGCAAGAAACCGGACGATGATTTAAAGGTCTCATCATAGCGCTACGCACCGCCTCTGGAAGTCTGTGCCCGACTCCCGGTTGACTTAGGGTTGCCGCAGTCGAGGTAGGGCTCGATGACTTCCTTGATGATGAGCCAGAGGAAACCGTTCTCCTTATGGAAACGGCTCAATTACTCCGGAAGGAAGCGGTCAAAGCAATAGAATGACACCCTGGAGAGAAGGTTTGTCTCTGGAGGACGGGGACGGTTAACGCCACCCCCAGCAGGAAGGATGAATCAAGAAATGAGCCCGCTCGCTCAAAGCATGCTCTCCACCCCTTCCTGGCTGAAAGATGCCGCTCGAGCCCCCTTCTTTGCTTCAGAGAGTCAACAGGAGTTTATGCCTATAAGCAGGAGGAGCCAACAAGCGTCGTCTCAGAACATCAAACAGCTAACTACTAATATTTTCTTAAAATTTATTTTGGATTTATTTTTATAGATGTTATCGATTGCCTTAAAATCGATTCATACTGGGAAAAATCTTCTTTAAGCAATTTAAACAAAACCCAAAGATACTCATCGTTGTAACGAATATAAATGTGAAATTCTACGCTGTCTGCCATATCTAAAGCTACTTGAACAGTCTCTTTTCCATTTATTTGTTTGACTTCTTTTGAAATTATTTGCGAGTAGCCCGTCTTTTTTGCTTCATTACCATAAACCTCATCTAAATAACTTCTCACTTCTCTTTCCACAAATTTATCAAAGTTCTTATCCTTAAGCTCAAGAGGGAAAATCTCAACTCTTCCCCAATTGTTTTCTTTATTTTTCCCCTCAAAAAATTCACTTTCGGAGTGAGGATGAGTTTGCCAGCCAGGAGGAAGCTGCATCGTAAATTCATATTTTTTACTGAGAATCTTAGCAATATTTGAAGTCATTCCCTCTTTCAATTTATGAAGAGTAATTCGCTCTTGCAAAAGGCGAAATATGATTATGGCCAAGAAAAGGGCAAGGAGCCCTCCAATAATGTGCCCTGCCTTTATATATATCACAGTGATATAAATAAGAGTACATCCAAAGATAAATATGAATAAGCTAACAAGAAACTTATATGCTTGTACCTTTGTCTTTTTATTTTTTAAAACCCTTACTAATCCAATCAAAAACATAAGTGTTGCTCCAATAAGAATTAGAATGTAGCCAAAATTATATTCCTTAGTCATTTTTATGACACTAAAAGTAATGATTAGTGTCAGACCCAGAAAGTATAAAATTAACATCAATATTCCTCCTTTCTTGCCCGCAATGGGCAGATTACATATTAGGGCTACACGAAGTTTGTATTGGCAAATTTGAACAAGGGAAAACTAGCCGAATAGCCCGTGTTATATGATTCGAGCGTGGAGAGAGTGATGAACGAAGTGAAGAAATGTTCCGCCCCGAAGCCGCCTTCGGATAATCCTGTTTTTAATTCCCTATTTCTCACCCCATCTTTTTGATTTTTCCTCAAGTTCCTTTTGATATTCCTCTGATGGTGCAAGCAAGACCTTGCATAAGCCTTTATATTTTAACACAAATTCAAGATAATGCTTTTCTAAGAATTTGAAGTAAAATGTTTTCCAATCGCCGGGCCATTACTGAATAAAGTCAATCCGCCCACGAAAACAGAATCTGTGCCATAATCTTTTATTGTTTTTATCGTCCTATCAACTTCTTCTTCAGAATCCGACAAGAATGGTAATACTGGGATGAAACAGCACCGGTAAGAAATCCTTCTTCTTGGCATTTTTTCATTGTTTCAAATCTTTCTTTAGGTTTTGGTGCTCCCCACTGAAGAATTTTTATTAAATCCTCAGGCAGAGTTGAAATGGAAAAAGAGATAATTGCTCCATGTCTAAGTTTTGGGTTTAAATCATCTGGGAAAATTACATTTTTATCGATCTCTTTTAATAAATCCAAATCTTTTAAAACAAATTTTGATTTTATCGGTATTTCAAAGATAAGAAGTTCTTTTTTAGCTTTGCTGGCTGGGTGAGTCTCTTAGTCCTCACTTTCCTTTTCAACCGCCGTCAGGAGATATAAATCATGACAAAGTAAGATGTCAAGGGACATCGGAAATATCTTCTGGTAGGCCAAAGCGGTTCAAAAGCCGCAAAAATGTTAAAAACTGGAAATAAAAAATGCCGGGGCTCATCCGTACCCTTCCTTCTGGGCAAAGAAAGGATTCATGAAAAATATCCCGCGCCTCACTCAGAATCTATCAGAAGCTCCTGCGAGACGACGTGAGGCAGGGAAGTTTGCCCGCGATAAAGGTCAGGTGCGCCGGAGGTCTTTTCGGCGACGAAGGTCAGCTTGAGGTGAGTAATGATGCGGTTCAGCACGAAAGGGTCCGTGAGAAAGGCGATGATGCGTATCTGGCCGCCGCAGTGGGCAAACCATCAGGTCGACCTTATAGACCTTGCGGCGAATATAAGGGCAGCCTTTGGCATGAGGACGCCGGAGCGCCTCTTCCGCCATCCATAATGGTAAATCTCCAAACTCGCCGCATAAAAAAATGAGAGATGGATAAAATGCCCTTCGTCCATGCTGGGTTGACCTGGGGGTTAGGGGCCGTTATAATAGCGCCGTGATTAAAGACGGGTTATTTTTTGTCGAACCCTTTACCGAAAGTTTTTCTCGTCATTTTGCCATCGACCAAGTCATTTATGAAGGCCAGACTAAATATCAGCACGTCCACATCTTCGTTAACCACGTCTTTGGCAAAATGCTTTTCTTGGACAAGAAGATTCAATCGGCTGAAATAGACGAATTCATTTTTCACGAATGTCTGGTCCATCCGCCGCTGCTTCTCCATCCTTCTCCCTCGAAGGTCTTAATCTTAGGGGGAGGGGAAGGGGCGACGTTACGGGAAGTGCTCCGACATCCCTCGGTAAAAAAGGTGACAATGATTGATATCGACCGGGAGCTGGTAGACCTGTGCCAGCAATATCTTCCCGAGTGGTCGCAGGGCGCCTTCACTGACCCTCGAGTCCGGCTTCTCTTTAGGGACGCTCGACATTTTGTCGAAACAACCCAAGAGCGTTTTGATGTCATCATCTCTGACCTGACTGAACCCCTGGAGGGCGGACCATCCGTTTATCTTTTTACCAAGGAATTCTTTTTGCGGCTGGCAGCTGTGTTGGAGGAGGAGGGAGTTTTTGTCCTCCAGGCCGGAAGTGCTGACCCCCATTACCATCGCTTTTTCGCTTCCTGTGCCCGGACTCTAACAGAAGTCTTTCCGCTGGTTCGGCCATACTTAACGTTTATTTTTTCTTTCAGTCTACCCTGGGGTTTCATCCTGGCTGCCAAGAAAAGCGACCCACTTCAGCTGGGGGCGCAAGAGGTCAGCCGCCGCTTCCGGCAGAGAAAGCTGGGTGGGCTAAAATATCTTCATCCGTCGCTTTTCCCCGCGCTTTTTGTCCTGCCGCGCTATCTTTTTTCTGCCTTAAAAAAGGGCCAAGTTCTTACTGACGCCAAGCCCTTCATCTGGAAAGCATGAGTTCAGACAATCCCTTATCGAAGCCAAAAAAACGATTTCCGGAAATAATCTGGGAAGAACAAACTCCTGCCAGTGGTATTTATTTTCGCGCAAAAAAGTGGCTGCACCAGGAAAAATCGGCTTTCCAAAAAATTGAAATCATCGAGAATGAAACTTATGGTCGGGTTTTACTCCTCGACGGATTGGTCCAGACGACTGAAGCCGACGAGTTTTTCTATCATGAGATGTTAGTGCATCCCGCCCTTCACGCCCATCCTGCTCCCGAGCAGGTGCTAATTATCGGTGGCGGCGATGGTGGTGCCCTCCGAGAAGTCCTGAAGCACCAAATTAAAAAAGTGCTAATGGTGGAGATAGACGAACGAGTCGTGGAAGTGGCCAAAAAATTCTTTCCTTGGCTTGAGCCGGCGCTTCGCGACTCCCGGGCTGAATTGCGGATCGCCGACGGCAAGGATTTTGTCGGCACCACCCAACAGAAGTTTGACGTTATTCTCGTTGATTCTTCTGACCCGGTTGGCCCCTCGGCTGTCCTCCATCAGCAGGAGTTTTTCTCGAGCCTGAAGAAAATTCTCCGGCCACGGGGCATAATTGCAGCTCAGTCTGGCTCAGCCATTTTTCATCATGAAAATGTTCGCCTTAAGCGCCGTTTCCTTGAACCAATGTTTCGTTATGTCCATTTTTACCTCGGCCCGGTGCCGACCTATCCCGGTGGTCTCTGGTGCTACGTTTTTCTTTCTGACCGAATCAATCCGTTGCGCGGGCCGGCTAAACCGGTGCTATCCGGGCTGAAATATTATAGCCGCGCCATCCATCGAGCCTCTTTCAGCCTGCCGCCTTTCTTAAATCCATAAAATCTTGTTTACCCAATTATAAGGATTTTCAGCCCGCCTGTTTGGCATGGTTGCTCCGGCCTTATTTTCGGCAAAAGCCAAAAATTTAACGGACCTTTTATTTGCGTTTTGGCGGGACCAAAGACAGGATTTTATTCAGTAATTTGCGGTCGCGGGGAAACTGGCCGACTTGTGGCAAGCGTCGCAGGAGCTCAGCCCAGTTCAGGTCAACGGCAAAAACCTTGGCAAAAAGCGGTAGGCTTTCCTCGACTCGGCCCGTCGAGGCCAGAGTTACCGCGGGCCAGAAAATCATTTCTACGTTATCCGGTACCATTTTCATCGCCTGGCTGTATTCAACGACTGCTTCCTGGACCTTGTTTTCTGTCAGTAACTCATCACCTCGATTCATGTGTTGATAAGCCCGCGCCAATTGGACCAAGCGACGGAGTTCTTTTAAAGGCTCCTGGCTATCTTCAACTCTCAAGTCATAAATTCTATCTTTCCAGCCTACACCAGTTCCTTTTGTCTTCACGATTAAGATGGCCGCCGATTGCTTGCCTCTGATGTCGCCGCCTTCCGCTTCTGCGGCCTCCAATGCCGCGAGCAGCCTATCCACTAACTCGCCCTTAGTGTGCTTATAAGCTTCAGCCATAGCCTTCCAAACTGTATTTTTCAGCATCATATTAGCTTGACATGAAAAGCCGTCACCGCTGATGTGGCCTGCCTCTGGAATGCACTTATTTCCCGTATGGACGGCCACTCTTCCCTCGGCATCGACCATAGCCACTTGCCTTACAGCGGCATTAGGGTCAACATGGAGCAAAGCTTGTAGGGCCTCGGCCGCGCTTTTTCCGGCTCGCATCAACTCCAGGCCCAGCGGTCCATAGGAAACTTCAACGAAGGATTGAGTAGCCACCGCGCCCACGCCGGCTTCAGCCCAGGAGACGATGGAACCGACCGAAAACCAATGAGACTGGACCGCCACCCCCATCTCTCCCCTCGCTTTGTCAATGGCCACAATAGAATAAGTATGAGCCAGAGAAGCGGGGGACAGGTTCTTAGCCTCAGCCTGTTGGTGCTGTTCAGGGGTTGAAGCGGCTAAAGGAATATAAATTAAGCCAAGCCCGATGATGGCTCCCCAAAAGACGGTTGCCTTTCTTCGCCTCATCTTTTTTCTCCTTTACCGAAATTCTTTTCCCATTATAAACAGGTCTAAATTTTTCGCCACCTTTTCTCCTCCCGAGGCGTTGCTTCCTTTCTTTAACCTACTTATTGCCTACCTACCTACCTACCTACCTACCTACCTACCTACCTACCTTTTTTTCTTTTTTTTATTTTTCTGTTTTTCTTTCTTTCTTTCTTTCTTTCTTTCTTTCTTTCTTTCTTCCTTCCTTCCTTCCTTCCTTCCTTTTTTCCTTTCTTCCTTCCTCGCTACCTAACCAAACAACAGATATACTCATCAACCAACCAGCTAACTAACTAACCAGCTTACACGCACATTTACCAACCGACTTACTCACTCGTTAACTAACGCACATACTCTCACTCACTCACTCACTCACTCACTCACTCACTTCACCAACGGGCGGACTAACCAACCAACCAACCAACCAACCAACCAACTAACTAACCAACTAACTAACTAACTAACTAACTAACTAACTAACTAACTAACTAACTAACTAACTAACTAACACACTCACTTATTCATTCAGCCGCTTGCTGACACACACACTTATTCATTCACTCACTCGCTAACTAACACACACATACACACACACACACTCACTCACTCACTCACTCATTCATTCACTCACTTGTTCGCTGACTATCTATCTTGGTTGCTTGTCTATCTCTTGGTTTCCTTCAAAAGGAGCAGTCGGCCAAAAAAATCCCGGATAAAGGGTCACTGATGTCTGGACCCCATCCCTGGTCTGTTAATTAAGCTCGGGATTAATTATAATGTAAGCTTTATTAAAGGCTGGCGGGATATGTTTTCCTGGTTTTAGCCTTACCTGGAGCTAATAAGAAGAGCTTATAAGATGGAGGAGGTTATAAGATATAGGGGCGATGGTCTGCTCCCCAGGTTTTTCCTCTCCCTCGACCCTTTTGGAGAGGTAAAAGCCACAAAAAGCTAAATGCTAACGAAGATAAAGTCTGCTAAAAGCCGGGAAAAGCAAATTCAGACTCGAGGGTAAAAAGCAGTGGCCAGGAATTGCCGCCAAAAAATCGGCTCCCGGAATTCTGCGGGCTTTTTATATTTTTTTTCTTCTTTTAGCCGCCCCAGACATTTGTTTGGGCTCATAACCATAGTGGTTATCTTTTTCTGGCTTGGGCCATTCTTATCACCGCCTCCTCTAACCAGTTTACCTTCTCTTTCGGGTTGGCCAGAGGAAACTGGTTTAGCCTCCGACCCCACGCTTTCAGAAAAAGTTATTATTGATAGTTTACGAAGGAAGGTGAGGTTACCTTCGCAGGTGAGGCGCCTTCTTTCCCTCCAGCCCGAAATAACGCGGATTATCGTGGCTCTCGGGGGCGGTGACCATCTTGTCGGCCTGGACCGTTTCCTTCGATTTGAGGACCATCTTTTCTCGCTGATTTATCCCTCGGCTTCTGAGTTGCCGCTCGTGGCTCTTTCGGACGAAAATGTCAATGCCGAGGTTGTGCTTCGTTTTCAGCCTGATGTTGTCTTTGTCTCTCCTTCTGAGCCTTCCTTAGCCGAGGCCCTTTCTCGCCAGCTTTCAATTCCCGTGGTTGCCCTGGCCTCTTTGGGTCGGTTTGACCTTCTTCAGGAGGAGATTCGCCTCGTTGGTCAGGCTATCGGTCGGAAGGGAAGGGCTGAGGAGCTGGAGGCTTATTTTCAGACTAAGTTAGCCTGGCTTAAAACCCTATTAGCTGAAAAGGAAAAAGTATCAAAACCCCGGGTTTATCTTGCTTTCTGGTCTTCCTTGGTTATGACTCCTGTTTCTTACGACCCCGTGAAAATAGCCGGAGGCCTGAACCTGGCCGAGGGCCTTATTCCTTCCTATTTAGGAACAGCCCGGACAGTCGTTAACTTAGAACAGATTATTGCCTGGAACCCAGAGATAATTTTAATTCACGGGAATTACCCGCCCGCGGAACGTCAGGTGACTATCGAGACAATTGCTGCTGACCGCCGGCTAAGCACTTTGGAAGCGGTAAAAAAAGGCCGAATCTACTATACTTTCGGCTTTTGGTATTGGTGGGACCCGGCTGAGGCCCTCTTCGAGACAATTTACCTCACCTCTCTGTTTCATCCCGAACTTCGCTCCAAGATTAACTTAAAAAAGCAGGGTGAAGAGATCTTCACTAAGTTTTATGACTCAGCCGAGGCTTTCCCCGCGCTTTTAAAAATGCTCCAGATAAACCTCCCTGACTCTGAAGGGCAAAATGTCCCGCTGCCGCATCTTGAAAGAATGGGCAGGCAAGGGCAAAGAAACTATGTCTCGGCTGAATTTGAAAAGGAAGGGAAGTAAAGGGAAGGAAGCTGAGGAACAGAAGTGACTGGGAAAGAAAAATAAAAATAAAGAATAAAATTAAAGGAAAGAGAATAAGATGGCGAGAGGAGGTTAAAGAGGAGGCAAGAATCAGCCAAAAAAAGGAAGGGGCTGAAGGGCCAAGAAAGCGGAGAAATTAACCGGAGTTAAAGAGGCGAGGAGAGCTGAAAGGCATGGGTTTAAAAGCTAAAGGTTCCTTTTGCTGGGTGGCGGCGAGCTTAGGCTTGCTCCTCATTTTTTTTCTCTCCTTGGCTATTGGTTCTTATCATATGAGTCTGAGCCAGCTCACCGCGACCTTGATATCACCTTTTTTCCCTTCTCTTAACCAGACGACATCCGAAGTGGCCCGGAACATCGTCTTTCGAATTCGCTTGCCGCGGGTCTTACTGACGATGATTGTGGGCTGCGGTTTGGCTCTATCCGGCGCTTCCCTCCAAGCCTTATTCCGTAATCCTTTAGTCAATGAATATCTTCTCGGTCTTTCCTCGGGCGCGGCCTTTGGTGCCGCCGTATCTATCGTTTTTGTCGGAAATAGAGTGCCGGTGCAGCTGAGCGCTTTTATCTTTTCCCTGATGGCCGTTTTTACCGTGCTTTGGGTCAGCCGCCGGGCCGGCGGGTCGATAGTTTCTCTGCTCCTTACAGGAGTGATTATCTCGGCTTTTTTTTCCGCTCTCTTAACAGTCGTTGAATATTTAGCCAGCCCTTACTCTCTTCAGGCCCTCTTTTTCTGGCTGATGGGAAGCTTCTCGCTGGCCGGCTGGCGCGAAATGGCCATCACCTTCCCTTTAATCTTGGTCGGCGCTATTTTGCTCCTGCTTTTCCGCTGGCGGCTGAATTTACTTTCCTTAAGTGAAGAGGAAGGCCGGGCCTTAGGGGTCAATGTGCGCCGCGAAAAAATCATCGTTATTGCTCTGGCGACGCTTCTGACCTCGGCGGCTGTCGCCGCGGTGGGCATAATAGGCTGGATAGGCCTGATTGTGCCTCATTTAGCCCGGATGATAGTCGGAGCTGATAACCGCCGGGTGTTGCCGCTTTCTGCCCTTCTTGGCGCCGCGGTTCTTCTGGCGGCTGATGACCTGGCCCGGGGCCTTACCTCTTTTGAAATCCCGGTAGGAATATTTACCAGTTTGATCGGCATCCCGCTATTTATCTATCTTTTGAAAAAAACGGCGCGGGTGTGGTTAGGGTGAGCTATTCTAAGCAATTTAAGGGAAACAAGAAATGGGGGCGGCCAGGCTTAATTTTATTGGCTCCGCGGCATCGGGTGGTTTTTAGGAAGCCTTCGATTTATCCCGGAATAGCGGTTTCTCCCGAACGAATCAGGCAAGGATTATCTTGTTTTTGGTCCCTATTTTTCTTCATCTTTCGCTTTTCCCCGAGGATATCAGATGATTAAGATTAAAAAACTTCGTTTTGCCTATGACGGCTTTAGGTTAGAAGTGGCTGACTTATCTTTTCCGACAGGCAAAGTAACGGCCATCATTGGCCCAAACGGCGCGGGTAAAACGACGCTGCTTAAATGTATCGCGGGCCTTTTGCCTCTCGAGCCCCAGACTGTTTTTTATGACAGCCAAGATGTAGCTAAGCTTAAGGAACAGGCCAGAGCAAAGATAATCAGTTATGTGCCTCAGGAGCATAACCTGGCTTTTAATTATTCGGTCGAAGAGTTTGTCGTCATGGGCCGGGCCGCCTACTTGCCACTTTTTTCGCTTCCCTCTGGTCGTGACTTCGAAAGGGCGAAGCGAGCCCTGGAGTTTGTTGGGCTTACTTCCTTTGCTTCTCGCTACTTGAGCGAGCTCAGCTCTGGCGAGAGGCGGCTTGTCCTTATTGCCCGGAGCCTGGCGCAGGAGACGCCGGTTCTGCTGCTCGATGAACCTACCACCTTTCTTGACCTTCGCCATGGCTTAGAGATTTTGGCTCTAATCAGACGCCTGGCTCTGGAAAAGGCGAAAACGATTATCCTCACTCTGCATGATATCAACCAGGCCACCCAGTTTGCCGATAATTTAGTGCTCATTGAAAGCGGCAAGGTAGCAGGCTCGGGGGAACCAGCAGCCGTGCTAACAGAGGAGCTTTTGGCCAAAGTTTACGGGATAAAAGTCTCGATCGTCGAAATTTCTGGCCGCCGCCTCATCCTTCCCTAAATAGGTGCAACCTCATCTATTTACCTAATTTTTTATGGCGCCTGTATAACTCAAAAAAGGTGTCCGAAAAAGGTGCCAGCTAACCTGTTTATCTATATTTTTAAATTTTTATGGGTATGTATAAGCAGGGTTGGCTCTTATAAACGGGGCCTCCTTACAGAGGCCTTTCGTCTTAGCTAATTACTCGATTCTTTCTATTAGCCGCGTTCTTATTCGTTGGTGTATAAGATTGGTGGCGATTTGGTCCAGAGGAGTAAGCCATCATAAATTCTATTTCGGGTCTTCCGACTTTCTTGGGGCTAAAAATAACATATTCTGATAAACCTTTTAGGTAAATCGCCTCAGGCGGCTTTATTGTCCATGAGGCTAATTAAAAGAAGACCAATAAAATATGAGAGCGACATAGGCAATTTGCTTTTAAAACTCGGCTAAAGCTCCTCATCAAAAGGCTCTCCGTGAGCTTTCTGCCGCCTTTAATTCTCCAGGTTTACCCCCAGCAAACCTGGAAGAACCTCTATTTTTGAAATTGGGTAAATATGTAAAGCGGCACCGTTTAAATAATATGTGAGGCGGCACCGATTAGGGGAGGTCCATGACGTGGAGGGAGCGGGGAGTTTTCCAGGCCCCGCGAGTAAAGTCAGGAAAATCAACCGGCTTACTTTTGTTGGCCACTGAGCTTTCACTGAGCGGCGTGACCACACTCCAGCTAACCGCATCATAAACGTCTATATCAAGGGGCCGGCCTTCACGCAGGGCTCGAATCAGGCGGTAATCCTCGATAAAGTCCATGCCGCCATGACCTGCCCCTCGAGATTGCTCCTCTAACTGTTTCCAGACAGGATGGTCGTATTCCTGGTATTTATCGAGTTCTTCCCAGCGATGGGCGGCGCTTCGGCCTTCAATATAAACCCTTTCTGGCCAGCGCTCAAAGATCCCCTTAGTTCCCTGGACGCGATGAATGCGGCTATAGGGCCGGGGAGAAGAAGTATCGTGGATGAGGGTGATTACCTTGCCCAGAGCCGTGTAGATTAAAGAAACATTGATATCGCCCAGGGCGTAGCGCCGTATCGCCTCTCGACTCTGCGGCCCGAACTTTTCTGCTGCGTATAAATTCAGTCCCTGCGACTTAGAACTCATCGACACAAGATAAACAAAACGGTCGCCTCGATTGATGTCCAAGCATTGGCTCACCGGTCCCAACCCGTGCGTCGGGTAGAGGTTACCGTTGCGGCGGGCATGATGGTCAGTTCGCCAGAGCGCCTCACCTTCGCCGCTAAACAGGACATCCCGTAAATCATGGAGGTAGCCGGCCTCGGCATAAAAAATTTCCCCCAACAGCCCCTTTTTGACCATATTCAGGCACATCATTTCCGGACGGTCATAACAACAGTTTTCCATCATGATACAATGGCGCTTATATTTTTCGGCCGTTTCCACGAGTTCCCAACAATCGTCGACAGTATAAGCGGCCGGCACTTCCGTGGCCGCGTGCTTTCCCGCCTTCATCGCTGCCACACAAACCGGCACATGCCATTCCCAGGGAGTGGCCGTAAAGACCAGGTCAATGTCTTCCTGGTCGCAGAGCCGCAAGAAATCACGGGGGCCGCGAGAGTAGCCCACAGGCCGAGGAAAGCCTGCTTCTTCCACCCATTTTTGGATGCGGGCCACCTTTTCCTCGACAATGTCGCAAACAGCGCGGATAACGACCCCTTCTATCTTCAGGAAATTCCGAACATGGGCTGAACCCATGCCTCCCACACCAACCATGCCGATTCGCACCGGGTCAATCGGCGCCACCTTGAACTCCATCAGGGGAGCAAGCCCCGCGCCAGTTAGAGGCGAGGTCAATGACATGGAATCAGGGCTAAAAGAATGAGGTTCATTCTTAGGCACTAAACTTTCTTCGGATAGAAAATTATTAACGCTTTTTTGGCTTTCCTTTTTATCCAGAAGGGGGCTGAGGCTTGCGGCCAGGCCCATTTTAAGAAAATCTCTTCTTCGCCACTGGTTTTGTTTTTTGGTCATTTTTTCCCTCGATAAACTAATTTTCTTCCTTTTGTTAGCATAAAGAAACAAACAAAGCAAACGAGCCCCAGACGAAATTTTTAACCTCCGAATCTATCCGGCGAAACTAAACCCTTAAGCACGTTAAAGAAGGCTTGATTTATGGCAAAAAACATAATAGCGTATAAAAAAGAATTTAAAAAGAAATTTAATTATGAGGGCAGTCGGCACATGAAAAAAAATCTATTCATAACCGCTCTGGTTATAATTCTCGTTCCTTTTTTCTTTTCTTGCACGCCTAAAGGGGAAAAAGAGTCAGCCTTAAGAAGCGGCGATTACGATGACCTGGTTAAACTTTTTAAAGAATGGCGGGAATTTCAAAAGCCCAAAATGGTCGATATGGTGCCAGATTACACGGCCGAGGCCATGGCCAAACAGTATCAAGAATTAAAAAAGTATCAGGCCCGGCTGGCAGCCTTCGACGTACACTCCTGGCCTATCTCGCAGCAGGTTGATTATCATCTTGTCCGCGCCGAGATGAACGGCCTGGATTTCGACCATCGAGTGCTCCGTCCCTGGTCGCGCAACCCGGCCTTTTATGCCGTTTATTATCTTTCTCCTTCTGATGTCCCGGCCTTAGAAGGACCATGGCGGTATGGTACGCTGTGCTTGTGGAATTACACCTTTCCCCTTAAGGGTGACCAATATGATGATTTTAAGAAACACCTCCAAGCCATTCCCTTGGTTCTGGAACAGGCCAAGAAAAATCTGACTGAACCGGCGCGCGACCTTTGGTTTTTGGGTATAAGAAGAAAAAAGGCGGAAAGTGCCTTTCTAAGCCATCTGGCCGGGCGACTTCAAGACGACCATCCCGAGCTCGTTCCAGAAATCCAGCGAGCTAAGGAAGCTGTGGATGAATTTTGTCAGTGGTTGGCAGCAAGATATGCTGAGATGAGCGCGCCTTCTGGGGTGGGCAAAGAAAATTATGACTGGTACATGAAGAATGTTCATCTTTGTCCCTACAGTTGGGAAGAGCAGTTGGCGATTATGAACCGCGAACTGGCCCGCTCCCTTTCTTCTTTGAAACTGGAAGAGGAGAGGAATCGTCATCTTCCCCCACTACAGCCCGTCCAAAGCAGAGAGGAGTATCAGAAAAGACGCGACGAGGCGGTAGATTATTTTATGAAATTCATGCGCGCCAAGATGATGGACCTTCCTGATTATATGAACGATACGCTCAAGAGGACAGTTAGTTTTATCCCGCCTGGTAATCTCTGGGATTTCTTTAATCAAATTGACTATCATGACCCGCTTCCCCTCCTTGGCCACGGCACTCACTGGTTTGACCTGGCCAGGATGGCCCATGAACCTCATCCGAGCCCGATACGTCGGGTTCCTCTCCTTTACAATATCTGGGATTCGCGGGCAGAAGGCTTGGCCACAGGGATGGAAGAAATGGCCATGCACGCGGGACTGCTGGAGGAGCGGCCGCGAGCCCGAGAGTTGACCTGGATTCTGCTCGCCTGCCGCTGCGTTCGAGGCATAGGAGACCTGAAGATGCACAGTAATGAGTTCACCCTGGAGGAAGCAGTCGATTTTGCGGTCCAATGGACGCCCCGCGGCTGGATGCCTAAGGAGGGAAGGACAATCTGGACCGACGAGGATATATACCTTCAGCAGCCCGGTTATGGAACGAGCTATGTCGTAGGCAAGGTTCACCTGGAGAAACTGTTAGCTGATTATTCGCGGCTAAAAGGCGAGAAATTCGACCTCAAGGAATTTTTTGCCGCCTTTAATGCCTGCGGCCTGATACCTCTTTCCCTTATCCGGTGGGAAATGACTGGTTTAGACGACGAAATAAAATTATTGTTTTAAAGGTTTTTCATTCCGTCTTTCAGTAGCTCCTGGGCCGAAGCCAGATAGATATTTTTGAGCGATAGAAAGGCAGCTAATTCCATCGGCGTTAATTACATATTGGAAGCGGGGGGATAAAAGAAGGCCGACAATGATATAGAGAATAATCAGGATAAAGATGAATAGCTGGCTTACTGATTTGGTGGGGTTTTTTCTCCCAGGCTGAAAAATAAAAGTTTGGGGCAAAGATTTTAGCGCTGAAAGAAATAAGCCCATTTTGATTAGCCGTCTATATTTTATTTTGATTTTATCTTAATTTGTTTTATTTTATCTTAGCGAGACAAAGATTGAAAGCAAAGAAAACGGCCAGTGCTGTCTTAGAAAATAAGGTAAATGATTATCATGTCATCAATTAAAATGCCATCAATTAAAATGTCAATGATCATAAAGGGAAATAAGCTAAATAGATAATGTCGCACCCGTTAGGAGTATGCCACCAATTATGAGGGGCAGGGCGCCAATTGGAAACGAAAATAGGGGAAAAAGGTAAGATGGCAGCAATTAAGAGGCGGCGCTGGTGGCGCTATATTCTGCTAAGCTTAGGTATCATAATCATTCTTCTCACCGGCATCACCCTTTACGTGCAAAGCCGCAGTTTTTCTTTCTGGCTGCTGCACCGCTTAAACCGGGCGCTGCAGCATCAATGGCCAGTGGGGATTGAAGCTAAGTCGTTAAAAATTAATCTCTGGCGAGCCAGAGTCGAAGCAGCCGGCCTGCGCCTAATTCCCACCGTCGGAAAATTAGAACCCACGGATAAAGTATTGCCACCCCCGCCCCTTTTTTCTGTTGAAAAAATGGTAGTCAATTTTTCCGTTCTTCCTTTCTTCCACCGTGAGCTTCAGGTCGAAGAGGTGGAGATTAAATTTCCCTCAATTAACTTTACCCAGGTTTCTCAGGTTCAAAGAATTGCTGCCGCCACTTCTGCCAAAGGAAAGCCAGCTCAAAAGCCAAAACCCTGGCGCTTCCGCATAGCGCATTTTCATTTAGAGGGCGGGAGCGTGGAGTGGTCAAAACCTGGATTCCTGAGCTCTCTTTCTTTGGAAAATATCGAGGCCGAAATACGTTTCAACGAGGCTAAAAAAGAGCACGAAGGCCAGCTTTCCTCAAGCGGGGGAAAAATCGCCTTCTCTGGCTACTCCGCACTCGCCATCTCCTCTTGGCACTTTGTCTTTCGCTTTAACGACGAGCGTTTTTCTCTCGAGCGCTTTATTATCAAGACTGAAGCCTCCTCCTTAGAGGGGTGGATGAGCGGCCGCTTTTCTCTCTATTTTTTTCTTTCTAAGCTTCAGGCAAAGGGAGAGGTCTCGCTGGACAAGCTACCTTTTGTGAAAACCTTTGATAAAAGAAAATTAGCCCCTTTGTCTCCTCTTGCCTCCGCAACGGTGGCGGCCACCACCTCCTCTTCACTTTCCCTATCTTCTTTTTCCTCTTCTCCCAACTCCTCCTCTACCACTACCTCTTGCTCGGACCTTTTTGCTTCCCCGTCCCTTTTTTCTCAGGGTCAATTGGAATTTAGCCTGAACTTGGAGGGCCAAGAGCCTTCAGATTCTGAGAAGGCGGCGGTTTTGTCTGGAGGTTTGGAAATAAATGGCCAGAACCTGGTCGTTGCTCATCTGCCTTTAGCCCCTTTGAGCGGCCGGGTTGATTTTCAGTTACCAATCATCGGCCTGAAAGGGGATTTAAACCAGCTGGAAGCAAATTTTCGTTTGGAACTTCAGCCGAAACTTGAGGCGCCAAGCCATCCTGCTGAGGCCAAAACAAGCAGCCGATTGGCCCAGCCGTTAAAAGGCGAGCTGGCGGGTTGTCTGAAGGGAAAAGTTCTTGACCTTAATGTTTTCCGCTGGGAATTAGCGGGGATCAATTTCGCTGGAGCTGGGCGCTTCGACGCGGGGCGAAATTTAGAGGCAAAGTTTAGCCTTGCCGTGGCTAAGCTGGGGAAAAGCCTCGAAGAGCTGGCAAGGTGGGGGTGGCTTCCATCCAAAATATTGGATATAGTTAGTGCTGGGCAAATCAGGCCTCAAGAGCTGACGAGACGAAAGAAAGAAGGCCAGGTTTTTCCGGCTGAAGATGAAGACCGAGGAGGCTATGGGGCCAGAGAAAAGGCGTCAACCTGGCCGCCGCTTTCCGGTCAAGTGTCGCTTGAGGCAGAGGTTTCTGGTTACTGGCCAAAGCTTAGCGGCCAGGTTAAACTCCGGGCCCAAAACCTCACCGGCCCTATTTTCAGAGAAGGGGAGCTGGAGGCTCGGGCCGAAATAAAAAATCAACAAATTAGCTTGTCTCGTTTAGCTTTTCATTCTCCGGCGATAGAGGCTTCCCTTACTGGTTATTTTTCTTTTGACCCGAGTCATCAAGATTTTGGCCGGCGCACCAAAATTGAGCTCCGCATCGATATCGCTCGCCTCCCTCATTTAGTTGAGGGTTTGCTCCATTTCCTGGCGGCGGAGGAATGGCCGTTAATAAAAGATAGCCGTTTCCAGATTAGCGGCGGCAGGCTCTCCTTAGAAGCTAAAATTAAGGGTGGGGTCGCGGCGCCGCAGAGCCTTTTTCGGGTCGAGGGGAAAGAAATAAAAGTGGGCCAGGAAGCCTTGGCGGGCCTGGAAATAGAAGGCCAGGCAGACCGCAAGCGGCTTGAAGTAAGTCGCCTTGTTTTGAAAAAAACGGCCTTGAGCCCAGCCTTCACTGGCCGGCTAATTTATGATTTTAATCAGAAAAAATTTGACGGCTCTATCTCGGCTATCCGTCAAAATCTCGAAGATTTCTCTTGGCTTCCGACCTCCCTTTCGCTTCGCGGCCTCCTGGGTTTTGATTTGGAAGTGAAAGGGGACGCTAAAAATATCGATTTAATTTATAAAATCGAGGGAAATAATATAAATTCCGCCTTCTTTTCTTTGCCCGCGATCAGAGTTTCAGGAGAAGCTAAAATCAGCAACGCTCGGCCAAAGACCGTAAATCTTATGGTTGATTTCCGGCCCGCCGGGTTTAAAATCGGTTCTATCGAGGTGGAAACGCTCGAGCCGCTTCAGCTTATCCTGAGAAATGACGTCCTCAGTGTTTCCGGGCTCAATTGGCGAAGCCAAGATTTCCTTTTCCGAGTTCAAGGCGGCATCGGGCTCAAGGAAACCACCTCTGAGCTCTCGCTCGAGGCCAATTTTCCTCTATCCTTGATGGCCAGGCTCTTAAACCAGCGCCGCGGCCAAAATTTTTCTGGTCAGGGCGAGTTAATAGTAGCGGGAAGGGTCGCAGGAAACCTCCGGAACTTGAAGCCAGAAATTACCGCCACCATTACCGGAGGCTCTTTCGCCTCACCATTTGTTGCTGTCCCCGCCGAAAAGATTGACCTCAGGGCTCGCCTCAACCAAGAGGCTTTAGAATTAGAAAAGCTCAGTTTGACCCTGGGCCAAGGCCGTGTTTTCATCCAGGCTAAAATTCCTTTTTTTAAATTTGTCAGTTCGACGGCTTTAAGCGCAGGCCTCGACTCTCGGGAATCAACTTATTTTGCCCCCATTAAGAGACTTAAGGCTGATAGAAATAGCCTAATCTTTAACGAGAAGCAGGGACTCTCGCTTCAACCAGCTAAAAAAGAGCCAGGAACCGAGAGACAGGATGAGGGGAAAAGACGGGAAAGAGCAGGAGGCCGGGTTGGCCTTGGAGGCATAAAAGAGTTAGCCACAAAGTCTCGCTCAGACAGCCAGAAAGGAATAGACGGCCAGCCAAAGCTGGAAGACGCGGACGATGAACAATGGCCGAAAGGAGGTCAAACTTCCCCTGAAGCTAAAATTGAATATAAATTTGCCTCTAAATCCGAACCGGCCGAAAAGGCGACAATAAAGGTCAGTTTTTCTCAACTGGACCCAGCAAATTTCCTTGGCCATCTTTTGACCAAGTTGCCGGCCGAATTTAAAGCCAAGGCGGAGCCAAACCGGTTTTCAGGGGAAGTAAGCGGCGAAATTAACCTGAGCTTTCTCCCTGACCCTATGAAAAATTGGCGCTCCTCGCTTCAGGCCGAGGGAACACTGACCGCTCTAAGAGTAAATTTAGAGCCTTTCTCCTTGGCCAATGAGGAGCCGGTCATTTTGCGGCTTGAGCCCGACCTTTTGACTTTGGAAAAGGTCGACCTACGGAGTGAATTTTTCCGCCTGGCTATAAGCGGGAAAATACTTAATCCCTTAGCCCAGAAGGCCTTATCTAAGCCCCAAGCTGACCTTTCCCTTCAAGCTGAAGGCGATTTGGCCGGCCTGGCCTCTTTTTTCCCGGGCCTCGACTTCCGAGGCGGCGTTTACTTGAGCTTGCACCTCACTGGCTCTGGTTCGGCGCTGGAGCCTCAAGGCTCTCTGGAACTGAGAAGGGTTTCCATCGAAACAACTTCTTTTCCGCTTCGCCTCAGCGACACAACGGGGTTTTTATTCTTTTCCGGCCGCCGCCTCGAGATTCGTTCTTGCCGCGGTCTTATCAATAGCGCTCCCTGGGAAATAAGCGGTTCGCTCCTTGTTGATGAAAAAAGACGCCAGCTCCAATCAGGAAGCCTACAAATCTTGGCTCAAAACATTCCTCTTGAGCTTGAGGGTACGATGGGCACCAGGACCGACCTATCACTACAGCTTGCTTCTAAGGAAGGAACCTGGACGCTTTCTGGTAACATAGCTCTTAAGGACACGGCTATAACCGCTGATATAAGCTCTTTTTCTCAGCTTATGGGGCGCCGACCCTACAGGCCACCACGGCATGGTCAGAGTCAGTTGCCAGCTGCCTTTCAGGATATAGCCCTGAATATTCGCCTTAACCTCGAGACTCCCGTAGCCATCAGCAATTCTTTCCTTCGAGCCCGTATTCAGGGCTCCCTATCTCTGGCGGGAACGCTCTCTCAGCCCGTTCTTTTAGGCCGGCTGACTAACCCGGGGCCAGGAGAATTTATCTGGGCGCAAAGGCGCTACCGGTTAGAGAAGATGCAGGTTGATTTTACCGGGGTGTTTCCGCCCGACCCGCATGTTGAAATTCAAGCTAAAACTGAGCTTGTTCACCGTTATGACGAACTGGCAGTGCAGCTCAGCCTGAGTGGGCCGGTCTCAGAACTTCGTCTCAACTTTCAATCCTCACCGCCTCGGTCCCAGGAAGAATTAGCCTTTTTGTTATTGACGGGGAAGAGCATAGAAGAAATCAGGGGTCAGGGGCTGAAGGCCTTTCGGGAGCAGGTCCTCTTAGCCCTGGCCACGCCTGCCGCTTCCCAACTGGGCGGGCTGATGCGGCGGCTCTTTGGGGTGGAGGAGGTGCGGCTTGAGCCTCTGAGCATAGCGGGCGAAACTGACCCTGGAGCCAGGTTGACCTTGGTTAAACAGATTACGCCGGCGGCCCGAGTCACCACCTCGATGGATATCAGCAACTCCCAGTGCCAAACCTGGCTTCTTGATTACCGTTTGCTTCGCGGGCTTATGTTTCAAGGTTTCCGGAAAGATGACGGCAGTTATGGCGCGGGTCTCAGACACAGCTTTTCTTTAGCCGGAGGAGGGAAGCAGAGTGAAGGCGGAGTAAGACCAGAAGGAGTGGCCAAAAGACTGAGGATTACTGGGCTCGAGATAAAGGGAGAGGCAGCTTTCCCGGAGAGCCTCCTTAGAAAGAGACTTGCTGGATTACGTCCGGGGAAAGCCTTCAGTTCTTCGCTTCTTGAGGCGTCAATTAAAGAACTCGAGGCATTTTACCGGAAAAACAAATATTTACGGGCAAGGATAACGCCTCAGGTAAGGGTGGAAGGAGAAAAGGGGGTAGAGGTAGTGTTGGAGGTGGAAGCTGGGCCTCAGATTGAGCTTGACTTCGGAAGGGCTCGCCTCTCGAGGTCCTGGCGGCGGCAAGTTGAGGCTCTTTGGGCTAAGGAGGTTAATCCGGAGGCTGCGGCCAAAGAGTCGGCGAGGTTAATGGAAAAGCTTTTAAAGGGAAAAGGCTATTACCAGGCAAAAATTTCTTTCGAGTTAAAGGAAGAAAGCGGAGCTGAGGAGAAAGGAGCGGCAAGAGCCGCGGCGGCGAAGGAAAAGCAGGATAAGGCAAAAAAAATAATTGGCGCTTTCCGGATAGAGGCTGGGAGTCGCTACCCAATAGAAAGGGTCAAGATTGACGGAGCCGAGGAGGGGAGAGGGGAGGAGCTGCGCCGGCAGATTAGCTCATGGCGCACCGCCGAAGCGAAGGGCTATTGGCTGCTTGTGGTTGAACCCAAGGCGGTGGCCGAGGCTATCCAGAGCTGGTATGAAGCCAAAGGTTTCTTGGCGGCCAAAGCAGCAGTGGCGGCAGTTGAGGTGGACGCCGCAAGACGGGCCCTTGCCATCCGGGTGGTGGTGGAGGAAGGCCCGCTGAGTCGAGTAGCTGAGACTAATATTGAGGGAAATCAGTTGTTTGGTTCGGACGAGCTTCAGCCTTTCCTGCGCTTACGACCAGGCGCTGCTTTCAACCCCGACCTGGTTCTGGCCGACCGCAACCGCCTGCTCTCTTTTTACCGCAGTCAGGGATTTCGGGAGGCGGCAGTCTCGCCAAAGGTAGAGGTGAAGGATGAAGGGCCAGATGTCACAATTATTTTTCAGGTGGCTGAGGGAGTCCGCCATGAGGTCGATTCAGTGGAATTTAGTGGGGTAGAAGAAAGGCAAAAGAAAACGCTTAGCTCTATATTCGGCCTGAAGCCTGGCGAAACTCTGAGCTTTGAGAAAATATCCCAAGGTCAAAAGGCGCTCTATGAAACAGGGGATTTCAGTTTAGTCGAAGTAATGAGTGAGCCCATAGCCGGAGTTACTGGGAAGGAAAAGGTGCGGGTAGATTTGCGGCGTGAGCCGGTCGCCAATTTTCGTTATGGCCTGCGCTATAACTCTGAGGAAAAAACGGAATTTACCGCGGGCGTTGATTTTCGTCATCTTTTTGGTCTGGGCCGTCATGGCCTCCTCAATTATTTGCAGAGTGCTCAGAGGCAGGATTTTCGCTTCTCTTTCCATGACCGCCATTTCCTTGGTTCGGCCGTGGAGTCGCTTCTTTCCTTCTATCTGACTCGAAAAAAAGAAGCCTCTTTCACGGTCGACGAAACTGGCGCCAGCTGGCAGCAGCGGCTCACTCTGCCGGGCAGAATCCAGCTTTCTACTGTGCTTCGCCGCAGTCGAATTCATACTTATGAGACGGTGGCGACCGGACCTTTTCTATTTGATATCTCCCTCAGCCTGACTGAGCTCTCTTTACAGGCGGTGCGCGATACCAGAGATGACCCTCTTGATGCCCGTCGGGGGGCCTTTTTCTCTTTTAGCCTGACCTACTCGCCCGAGGCGCTCAAATCGGAGTTGACTTACTTGAGCTGGTTTGGCCAGGCAAGTTTCTATCAGTCTTTCGGCGAGCGACTTGTTTTTGCCTCCAATTTTAGGCTGGGTCTGGCCACCGCCTTTGACCAGGTGATGGTGCCGGCGCGGCGTTTTTACGCCGGCGGTAGCTATTCCCTGCGGGGCTTCAAACAAGACATGGTTGGACCCTATGACCCCTATCTTGATGTCCCTGAGGGCGGTGAAGCGGTTTTTATCTCCAACCAGGAGCTTCGGTTTCCGCTATGGTGGGGTCTGGATGGAGTTGTTTTTTATGACGCCGGCAATGTTTTTCCCGAAGTAAAAAACCTGAGTTTTAGAGATTTGCGGCCCAGCCTCGGCGTTGGCCTTCGGCTGCGGAGTCCGGTGGGCTTACTTCGTTTTGACCTCGGGTTTAACCTCAAGCCAAAGCAGGGCGAGGCGAAGCAAGTCTTTTACTTCAGCCTGGGCCAAGTATTCTAAAAAACCGCCTATTGGTCGTTAAGCGCGACCGGCTCTCTTAAATGAAGGGAGGGAATGGAATAAGGGTCAATAAGCTTTTTTGCTTTCTAAAAAGGGAACAGGGCGCCTTCCATTGATAAAGCGGGTTTGCTACAAAAGCCAAGTTCCATTTTTCGCATATCCGCTCTTGAGAATAGGGCGCCTTCAATTGGTAAAGCGGATTTGCTACTTATCGACAGGTTTTAGCCTGGCCTGCCCTATCTCCTTTTTGAAAATAGGTGCCGCCTTACTTATTTACCCTATTTCGTAATCGCTGAAGCGGGTCGCACCGGTTCGCCTTTAGTGAGATGATACCCCTTTGTAATAGTTTTGCCAATTTTGAGGCTAAAAAGCCCCTTCTCGAGTAATTACTGCTTTTATGGTCTTGATAAGGATAACGATATCCAGCCACAAAGACCAGTTCCGAATATAAAATTCATCCAAAATTAGTCTTTCGTTAAAGGTTAGCAAGTTTCTTCCTCTAACTTGCCACAGCCCTGTTATCCCCGGCTTAACGCGAGAAATGGTTTTAGACTTATCGCCCATTTTTTCGAGCTCTTCAGGCATGTATGGCCTCGGTCCCACCAGGTTAAGGTCTCTTTTAAAAAAGTTAAATAATTGGGGCAATTCATCCAGACTATATTTTCTTATAACTCTCCCGACGCGCGTTACCCGCGGGTCATAGCCCCTTAGCTTTCGGTATGTCTCCCATTCCCTTTTCGCCTCGGGGTTTTTCTCTAAGTAGACGGCCAGCTTCTGGTCGCCATCCACATACATCGAACGGAATTTTATAAGGTCAAAAATTTTCTTGTCTTTACCTAACCTTTTTTGAATATAAAAAATCGGGCCGGGGGAATCGAGTTTGATGGCCAGGGAAATGATTAATAAAACTGGCGAGAGGACCAAAGTAATCATGGAAGTGATAACAAACTCAAAAATGCTCTTGACGATCAGTTGATTAGGTTTAAAAAGATTGCGGGGCACGGTTAAGGAAAGGATATCGCCCAAAATTTCAATTTTCACGCCGGCCGAAAAGATATCGCCTATGGTCGGAATTATTCGAATCGATTCGACTTTTTCTTCGAAATGACCCAAGAGCTGCAAGAGGTCATTCCGCGAATGGCCGCTCAAGGCGACGATAATTTCTTTTACTTGATGCTGCTTAGAGAGCGTCTCAAATTCACTAATTTCTCCAATAACGGGATAGCCCTCAATAGACTGGCCAATTTTCTCCTTTTCTTCCGTTAGAAAGCCAGCGATTTCGTAGCCCAAAATCTTGTTTCGGCTGATTTCTTTGGCTACCAAGGAGCCTAAGTGGTTTGTTCCCAGGATGAATATTTTCCGCCTAAGGGCAGCAAAAGAGTAAAAAATATTTTTGATTAAAAAACGCATTACCGGTATCAGGACAATACTAAATAGACAGGTAAAAATGATAACCGCTCGCGAAAAACTCTCATATCTCCGAGAAATGAAAATAATCAACATGAGGGCGATAAAAGAGAGAACAATTGCTTTGAGCACGTATCTTGTTTCTTCCCAGAAAGCGAAACGCTGGGTGTAGAGCTTATCAAAGAGAAAAATCAGGAGGATGAGGGAAGCCGCTAATGTGAAATTTGTTTTGGCCAAGAAGGCGAAACCCAGAGGCTCCTGACTTATGGATAAAATATTGGGCAAAGCCTGGCGCCGAAGGACATAGGCCAGGCAGAAAGAGAGCCATAAGGAGAGAATATCCGTGGCTGCCAGGGCGCTGCCGAAAAAGATAGCTTTTCCCCTGAATTTGACCATAGGCAGAAATTGCTTTAGGTCCACAACGTATTCCAACCTTCCTTTCTAATCGTCGCTATTTAAGTTATTCGAGAGTGGCTAAAAAATCAAGCCCGCATCCGATTGTAAACATCGAGAAGACAAGCGAGCTTTTTTCCCCAATCGTATCGGCTGGCGAGGGCCTTGGCTTGTTCAGCAATTTGCCTGAGTTTTTGGCTGGGTAATGAGATGATTTCTCTTATTCTCTTGGCTGCTTCCGAAGGGGTCGAAAAATCGAGTAGAAAACCGTTTTCCTGGTCATTAATGAGTTGAGAAAATGATTGAATTTTATTAGCCAGACAAACTGCGCCTGCCGCCATAGCTTCTAAAAGCGCAAACCCAAATCCCTCGTAGCGGGAAGGGAAAAAACATAGTTCTGAACGCGAGATAAAGGATAAAAGCTCCTTTTCTGGTAGGAAACCATGCCAGTTGACCCTTTCTTTCAACCCTAAATTGGCCGCCATTTCTTGCAAGGATAAAGTAATCTCTTCAGAGCCCTTGCCCACTATATCCAGAGTCCAAGGAATGTCCTTTAAGGCGGCCATGGTTAAAAGAAGAAGGTCAAGGCCTTTATTCCAGTCTAAGCGGCCAAAATAGAGAAAATGGCCTGCTTGAGGGCTCTTCTTTATTTGACTATATTTTTTATAATCGATTCCATTTTCTATTAGATAAAGCTGATTTACCCCCCACGGTTCGAAATAGCCAAAGTCTTGGCGACTTACGCATATGACCGCATCCACTATGTTCTTAAGGTAGAATTTATAATAGGTAGCGGTGAGGAGCTTCTTGACCCAGCGCCATTGGGGCGTATGGAGAATAAAGCCATGAGAGGTGAAGGCGATCTTATAACGGAAAAAAGGTTTTAAGAGAGCGGTCGTTTCAAAAAGAAAGCGGGGGTCATGGAGATGGACAATGTCTGCCCAGTGGAATAACTTCCAGGGAATTTCTAAAGGCAAGGGCTTTTTGTAATGCCCCCATCCTTTTAGGCGAAATACCTCAAGGCCATCAATTATCTCAAAAGGTGGAAATTTTCGGCTCTTGTTAAAAAGGTCGTAACATAAGGTGACGATTCGGCAGGCGTATCCTTTCTCTTGCAGCCTTCGGCCAATCTCGTAAATATGTTTTCCAGTACCTCCCATCAGTGGATAAAATTCTCGACTGATATGAAGCAGACGCATTTTAGTTAAGTTTTACCTCGAGTGAAGAGCTCTCTTTTAAGCTATAGGCCGCAATTATGGCCATAAAAGTCCACGGAAAACTCAACCAATAAACGCAAATAAAGAAATTCCCTACCCACATCGCTAAAAAGCTTAAGATTAAAATGCCCAGAACTGATGGCAGGATTTGGTTATTGGTTTCTCTTATTCTTCTCCAAGCAATCTTAACAATCTTGAATTGGACCCAAAAGAAAACGAGTAAACCTATTAGCCCACTGCTATGAAGAACATCGAGAGGGAAATTGGCCAGTCCGATAGTTTCATCCTCACCGAAAAGGAAAAGATGTCCCTGAGTCCCGTGCCCGAACAACCATGATGAAGGGACATCTTTGATTACTGCTTGCCACATGCTTAGGCGAACACGACCTGTCCCCGTTTGGTAATCGAGAAGACCTCTTATTTTTTCTGCGTAAGCTACATACAAATCTGGCTTGATTAGAAAAGAAGCGCCAAGAATAACAAAAAATATCGAAAATAATATGACTAAATATTTGAATATCTTCCGCCTATTTAAATTAATTTTTCGGCGGAGGATGAAGATGAGGAAACAACCTATTATAAAACTCAACCAAGAGCCGCGGGTATAGCTAAAAAAGTTTGCCAGCATGGACATAAGTCCAAAAAAGAAAAAAATCCATCTCTGACCGCTACTAAAATTAAGTTGCGAAAACAGAAGACCCAAAAAAATCAAACTGAAGACACTGGCGATGTTGCCAAAAATATTTGGTTCGTGCATGGTCGAAAATATTCGGGAGACAGAAACATCATGAGGTACGTTCGGCGTCAGGGCCTCGGCCGGCACGATCTCTGTTCCGCTAAGAAGAGAATTACTGAGAAAGAAGAAAAATAAGTTGATGAGACCGAAAAGCATCATGGCTCCAGCGGCCAAAGAAAACTCTTTAAAGAATTTTAGATGATTATCCCCCTCTTCATCGCTGTTAAGAATAATGTTGGCTACTAAAAAATAAAAAAGTGAATAAAGGACAAGAAGCAGGCTTTTGCGAAGAGTGAGAAGCGGGACCTCTGAGAAAAAGAGGGACGCTAAAAGGTTGATTGCCAAGAAGATGACGATAGGCCGGTCTAACGGCGTCGTAAAAAACCTTAGTTTGCCTTGAAAATAAAAAAGAATATAAATTGCCAAGGAGAGCAAAAGTAAGATTTGATCCAGCCGAATCGTTACGTTGCCGCCTATTTCTGCGCTGAGACCGTTAAGGTAAATTGAGATAATAAAGAGAGATAATGCCCAGCGAAAGCGAAATAGAGCCAGCGCGATAAAAAGAAGGCCATAAAGAGCAAAAAAAAGCCAAACATTAAGATTATAGATAACCACAGCCAAGATTATGAGAAACAAAAAAAGGCTCAGAGTTCCCAGGTCTTTTTTCGAAAAAAGAGCCATCGCAGGTTCGTTATTCATCTTTGTTAGCCCGGAAAGAGATTGCTGTTTCCGTTGTTTTGGTGGCTCTTAATAGGATTTCTTCGCCCCAATTCTGATTAAAAAGACTCAGGACCTTTTCGAGAGCAAAGAAAGCTAAGGCCCGCCAATTAATTCTCAAGCTTTCTTGCTGAGAGCAATATGGCCCCTTTTTTTTGAGAGTTTGGCTGGTAATCCACGTCCAAAGGGTAAAGCGAAAGAAGATGATACTCCTAACTTGATGAACCTGAAAACCAGCTTTTTCTGTCAGTTTTATTAGGGCGGGGGGACTAAAAAGCTGAAAATGACGGGGAGGGTCAAGATGGACCCAGTTAGCACCGAAGTGACGATGGCCAAGGCTATTAATATTGGGCGTTATAATTACTAATTGTCCATTGGTCTTGAGAACGTGCCAACACACCCTCAGCAGGCGAGCTGGGTCAGGATGATGCTCAATAACATGATGCATAATGACGGCATCAAACGAATCGGCGGGGAGAGAAGCGTTCTCCGCTGTGGCGGCTATGACGCGAAGCTGATGTTTTTGGCGAGCTATGTTGGCCGCTATTGGGTCCGGCTCAACTCCCACTACTTCCCAGCCCCAGGCTTTCATTTGAGCCAGAAAGTCTCCATTGCCACAGCCAATTTCGAGCAGTTTGCCCTCGGGCTTAAATTTCAAATAGGAAACTTCTCTACCTATTAGATTCTTCACCCCCGGCAATAAAGCAATGGCTCTTCCTGCCAGTCTGGGCCATTTTTCATGGAGGAGATGTTGGTAGCCAAAGCTTGCCCTTAGGATTAAAGGAGCCATTCTCTTTTTCCAACGGCTACGACAAGATTGACTATCAGGCGCTTGATGGGTGAAATAATTCTTATAAGCCTCGTAGATTTCTTGATCGCTGGGTGCAGGTGATAGCCAGATTAAAGAGCAGCGAACACAATAGAACAAGTTCCAAGAACCGGGCGTAGCGAAAAGTCGGTCCGTCATTTGCTCATAAAGAGAAAAACCCCTTTGGCCACAAAGAAGACAGGTTTTATCTTGCCTTTTAGTCGCCTGTTCGTTCTGAGGCATGAGCCAATTTCCTTCTTAGACGAAGAAAAGAATACAGAAAATCTTTTTCTTCCAGGCTGAGGAGGAACTTCCAAGCTGCGGCATAAAAAGCTAAGAAGCTCCCGATTAGGGTGAGCGCCATAATCAGGGGCTTGCTGTCCAAATGGGTAGCTAATAAACAGGCAAGGATGAGAAGAGAAAAAAGGGCCAAATAGCGCTCCAGGCTGGCCCGATGGAGGGAAGGCACGGAAAAGCTTCCAACCTTAACAGCGGCATAATATAAGAGAAAGGCGTCCAAAGTAACCCGTATGCTCCAGGCCAGGGCAGCACCATTAATTCCCCAATGAACGATTAGATACCAAGCTAAGCTTATATAAAAGGGCACTTCAAGAAGATGAAATTTAGCGGGTAAATCTGGGCGTCCTATGCCTTGCAGCATCGTAAATGGCAAGTGGGCGAGGGAATTAATAAGAACACCCCAGGATAAGATTTGCAACGTGAGGGCACTTCGTAAGGCAAACTCTGGTCCGAGCCAAATCGAAAGGATTTTCTTGGCTAAGACGGAGAGAATGAGGATAAGAGGCCCCATGATTAGAAGTAAATACTTAATCGAATGAGCCATGATGTTAGTCAAACTTTCCTTCGACCTCTTACCGAGAGAACTAAATATGGGAAAAAGGGTAACAACCAAGCTCGTTGGTAATATCCAGAGCTTAGTAACAATGTCATAAGGAGCGGTGTAATAGGCGACCTCATCGACAGAACGAAGCGAACCAATAAGGAAGCGGTCGAAATAGACAAGAAGCGGCGCGAGGACGTTGCTTACTGTAACCCAGCCACCAAAACTGAGAAGTGGGCGCAATAATTTTGGTTTTAAGCTGGGGCGAGAACGGAGGGGCGGGAAAACTCTAAGGCAGAACAAAAAGAAGATAAAGGTAGCAATAAAACGAGAGATGAAAAGCAGAATGATAATGGTGGGAAGGCCAAAACCAGCCGGGGCGGCCATGGCCGCAATGATGAAGGTCAGCGAACTGGCGGGAACTTTAACCGCATTAATTAGGTCGAAACGCTGAAATACTTCCAGGATGGCAGAAAAAGAACTTTGCAGCAAGACAACGGGGATGGTTAAGGCCAGTAAGTAAAAAGTTACTTGGGCTTCGCTGACCAGGGCTTCGGGTATTTTGAGAATATGCTGCGCAAAAAAAGGAGTAAGCGAGATAACGAGAAGGGAAGCGATGGACCCCAGAATTACCTGAGACAGGGCGGCCGTCCAAAATATAGAGGAAATGCCGTCCCTTTCACCTCGTCCTAAGGCGGAGGCGACAAATTTTGTAGTCGCTCGCCCCAGACCAAGGTCAAAAATACCAACATAGCCAAGAATAACCCAGCCCAGAGATAAGAGGCCAAAACGCTCGGTTCCTAATCCGCTGATGATTAAAGGAATAGCGATTATTCCAACGAGAAAAGGAAGGGATAAGCCGATTATGTTAAGAAAAGTATTGCGAGCCAGGATGGATTTTGATGTTGGTATGAGATATTTTTCCATTTACCTTTCATTATTGTATTAGCGCGTCCTCCTGAAATCAAATGGATGAACCAGGTTATTTAGGCAGAACTATTTGGGGCTCTTTAGCCGTTCTTTCAAAACATACCAAATATAAAGAGAATTAGATACGAGATATCTTTTCCAAAGGCGCTGGGGTTCTTGGAGAAGCCGGAAGCACCATTCCAGACCTAAGAATTGAACCCAGCGCGGGGCCCTTTTCGTTTGACCAGAGTAATAACTAAAGAGACCTCCGCAGGGAATAAAAACAGAAACGCGCAGATAGTCCTTATTTTGGCAACACCAGATTTCCTGCTTAGGTATGCCAAAGGCTACGAAAAGTATATCCACATCAAGAGAATTTATAATTTTAGCTATGCGGCTATCTTCTTTTTGTCGCATTTCTTCTAAGGGGAGGAAAGGAGGGGAGTAATAACCGACTAAATTCACTTGAGGATATCGGGCTCGGAAATAAGCCAAAGCTTTTTTCACTACGTTTTCTGCAGCCCCGAGGAAAAAGAGGCGATGTTTTTTGTTCTGGTGGGATAGGTATTCCATGAGAGCCACTATGAGGTCAGTTGTCGGCATCCTTCCAGCTATCGGTCGGCCCAAGATCTTACTGGCTAAGACTGTAGACGAGCCGTCAGCATAAATAATGTCTGCTTGTTTCATGGCCTGATGATATTCCGACGATTGATGAAGAAAGTGAATAGCCTGACTGTTGAGGGGAAAAAGAAGCAGTTTTTTCCTTTCTGCCACAGCCTGGTCTATGACCTGAAGGAGCTCAGGATAGTGGAAAGGCCAGACCTTTAACCCGAATAGTTCAGGAAACGATTCAGTGGAAACTAATGGCACCATGAATATTTTTTATCTTCATTCTCCGAATTAATCAACTAAAAACTGCACCAGAGATCTCATGATGATGTGACCAATGATTAGATGTATATCTTCAGCCACTTGCTGGTCGTCAACTGGCACATGAAGCGGATGTTGAACCATTGCCCTGAGGCGGCCGCCATCATAACCACATAAGCCGATAGTTATGGCCCCGTTCTTTTGGGCGTAATCGATGGCTTCCAGGATATTGGGCGAATTGCCGCTTCCGGATAGAGCTATGACCACATCACCGGGCTCAAGAAAATTTTTCAATTGTTCGACAAAAACTGATTCGAAATTCACATCATTTCCCAAAGCTAATAAAATGGGGATACTTTCGTTGAGGGCTAAAACCTTTAAACGGTTTTCTAATCCAAATGAAACGCCCTTGTTTAAGTCGCAAGCAATATGAGAGGCAGTGGCCGCACTTCCGCCATTGCCTATTAGGAAGATATTTTTTCTTTGTTCCCAGGCCTTTTTTAAAACCATAATGATATCAATAATTTGTTGCTTATCTACCGCTTGCATAGCTGAAATTAATCTATCCTGGTAAGCGTCAATCAATCTTTCTAATACTTGTACTTGCATGTTATTCTTTCTCCTTCCTGTCATCAAAGATAATCTGCGACCCGAGTTTATCAAAACGGACCTTCATTGGTCTCAAGTCAGCCAAGGAGAGTTTTAATTTTTCTTGGTGTTCTTCTGGGCAGTAGAACAATAAGAAACCTCCCCCCCCAGCGCCTAAAAGTTTGCCGCCCAAAGCGCCATTTCTTTTGGCCGCTTGATAATAATGATCAATTTTCTCATTGGAAATAAGCGGACTTAGAGTCTTTTTTAGCTGCCAATTTTCTTCAAGCCACACGCCCACATCATCTAAACTTCCATTTTCTAAGCAGGTTTTAAACTTGAGGGCGATGTTAGCCATTTTTTCTAAAGCAGTGAATTTTCTCTCATCTCTTTCTAAGTTCTCCACCTGATAAGTAAGAATATCCCGCGCCGCCCTTGGGCCGCCTAAATAAAATAGAATTAAATTTTTTTCAAGCTGGGCCAGCCTTTCGGGACTCATCTTGACCGGCTCGACGATAACTCTATCATCGGGCAGAAAAGTAATAAAGTTCAACCCGCCATAGGCGGTGGCATATTGATCCTGTTTGCCGATAGGCTCTTTCAAAACATTAATTTCCAGGTCGCAAGCACGTTGCGCTAATCCTTCTTTATCAATTTTTTGCCCGACATAAGCATAAAGCGCATTAAAAAGGCCCACCGTAAAAGCACAAGATGAGCCCAGCCCAGTCCCCGCGGGGATGTCGGCGATGGAATTAATATCGACACCAGAAATATTAAATTTTTTCAAAACCTCCCTTACCACGGGGTGGGCAATCTCTTCGATGTGCTCCACAAGTTCAGTCCGACTATACTTAACTTGAATTTTTTGGTCAAAGAAAGGATGAATAAATATATACATATATTTATTTATTGTCGTGCTGACGACAAATCCTGGTCGGCGTGAATAGAAGGACTTAAGGTCGGTACCACCACCGACAAAGCTAATTCGAAAAGGTGTTCGCGTGCCAATCATTTTATCTTTATCCCTGAATAATTAAATCAGCCCATTTTTTTGTCGCCCTGACGATAGGACTTTCATCTTTCTCTCTTTTTTCATAAAGCTCGATGATCTCGCTTTCCGTCAGGCCTTTAAAAAAATAAAACCGCTTAAATCTTTCCCGCCTCTTTGACTCATCCACTTCCACATAAATTTTTAAGCCAGCTATTTCCCGCAGAGGTTTTAAATCGAGGCCGATAACACCATCGATAATTAAAAAATCATTTAGTCCTAAAGCGACGGTCTCTCGTCTCTCTGTGAGGCCTCTTTTCAAAGGGTCGTAGAGGTGAAAAGATATTTCTTTTCCTGAAACCAAAGCTTGAACATCGTCTATTATTTTATTAGTGAGGTATCTTTCCCGGACGGTCATATTGTCAGTTCTTAACTCATGGTTGAGGAGCCAATTGTCAAGCTCAACCAGGCGACATCCATAATTTAGGTCTTGAAGGATAAAGGAAATGATGCGAGCCACGGTTGATTTTCCCGACCGAGCCAAGCCAGCAACTATTATCACCGGCCTGAGGTGATTTAATTTTTTATCAGAGGTAAAAAATGTTTTATCGATATAAGTGGCCAGCTGTTGATACTTTTCTTTATAGGTCTCAATGATAAAATCTACTGCCTCGGGCAAGTCCTCAAAGATAAAATCTGGGCGGCAAGCATATTTCCCGTCTCGACCAGCCCAGCCGGTGCGTAAGAGGATGGTCTTTAGAGCCGCTTTCCTTCCGGTCATGATATCCACGGTACTGTCGCCGACCAGAAAAGAGCGGCTGAGGTCAATATTAAAATCTTGGGTGGCCTGTTCAATTAATCCAATTTCTGGTTTCCGGCAATGGCATTTTATTTTCAATTCTTTTCTTTCGCCCTCAAAACCAATCTCCGGGTGATGAGGACAATAATATATTTTATTCAAATAAGCACCTTGTTGACCCAAAATTGTTTCTAATTTGGCATGAATTCTATTCAATTCTTCTTCGGAGATAAATCCTTTAGCCACCTGGGGTTGATTGGTAATGACAAGCGCTAAATAATCAGTCTGGTTTATTTTCTTTATCGCTTCAGGCACTCCTTTCAAAATAGCTAAATCGTCTATTTGGCGCAAACCATTTTTTTCTTCGTTGAGGACGCCGTCTCTATCAAGAAAAATGGCCGGCCTCTTATTTTGCCGATTCCATCTGTTGACCTTCCCGGCCAGTAAGTCTTTTTCTACTTCTTTTAACCTGGCGGGAGTGCCTATATCCTTAATATATTCGGCGGTGAGATATCCGTAGACGGAGCATTTCCTGGCTACGAGCTCGGGGAAAATATGGCGACCAAAGTCGGAATAAACGCCCCGAGGAAGAAAAGCCAAGACCTCAGATGAAAGGATGTATAAGCCAGCATTGACCAGATTGGGAAAGCATACTTCGGGTGAGCGGGGCTTGAAGTGGAAAGCTATGATTTGTCCGTCTTTAGCCGCTTCCACCAGGTCGCTGTCATTTGGATGGTCGTTAGGATGGATGACGAGCGTGGCCAAGGATTTTTTCCTTCGATGGAAATCAACAAGATGGTCGAGGTCAACATCGAGGATGAGGTCGCCGTAGAGGACAAGGAAATCCGTCTTTATCCAAGGCGTGAGGCTGGCCACTGCACCGGCCGTTCCCAGGGGTTCGGTTTCTTGGATGTGGTAGAGTTTAATTCCCCAATTATTTTTCTCTTGGCAATATTTTTTAATTTTTTCCCCTTTATATCCGGATAAAATATAAATTTCAGTGATCCCGTGTTTCCTCAGGAACGAGATTTGATATTCAATAATCGGCTTGCCAGCAACTGGGAGAAGAGGTTTAGGCAATTCTCTGGTCAGCTCCCCCATCCTTGACCCTTGGCCGCCAGCGAGGATAACGGCCGGAATTATTTCTTTCATTTCTGTTAATCGATGCCGTTAGACGACATTTTTCTCTAATATTTTTCTTAAGGCTATTCTTATTGCCTCAGCTGATGAATATCTGGCCTCCCAGCCCAACCGTCTGAGCTTCGTTATGTCGTATTCGAACTCAGGCACATCGCCTTTCCAACCACTTTTGCCTCCAGTGAATTTGATTCTGGCCCTCAGCCCCATGGCTGCCATAACCAGGCGGGCGATTTCTTTGGCTTTGATTCTCCCCGGAGCACTTATATTAAAGACGTTCAGCCGGTCATTTGATTTTTCCAGGATGAACAAGATGGCCTCAATCAAATCGGCAACATAGATATATGGTTTCTCTTGTTCGCCGTCGCCCAAAACCTCCAGTTCCTGGGGATTGCTTCTTAGTTTGTTAATAAAATCAAAAATGATGCCATGGGTGCATCTTTCCCCAACGACGTTAGGAAAGCGAACTATCCAGGCTTGTAAATCGTAATTTTCGGCGTAGGAAGAAATAAAGGCTTCTGAGGCCAGCTTAGCTGCGCCATAATGGGAGAGGGGCCTGGCCGGACCGAAATCTTCGTCAATCTTTTTTCTATGATGACCAAAAATTGCTGAGCTGGAAGCAAAAACTATTTTTTTGATGTTGTATTCTTTCATAAATTCCAGAATGACCAAAGTAGTTAAGAAGGTATTTTTAAAATCAATTTCAGGTTGAATATGACTTCGGGCAATGTCGGAGTTAGCCGCCAAGTGGAAAATTATTTCAAACTGACCATGAGCTAAGACATCTCTCATTCTTTCCTTGTCTAAGATATCTTGCTTATAAAACCTGAAATTGGGCTTAGAGATTAGATGGACAATGTTTTCTTCTTTGCCCAGGCTAAGATTGTCAATGGCTGTCACCTGATGATTTCTAAAAACCAGAGAATCACAGAGATGGCTCCCGATAAAGCCGGCTCCTCCGGTCACGAGAATGTTCATGCTTTTTTCCTTTTTTACTGCAAGCTTTTTATATTATATTGCCCCTACCAATCTCAAATCAAATTGCTCCAGCTTAGATTTGTTCGAGGGAAATTGAAATGAGAATAAATCCTTATTATTTCGCTATTTACCCAACATAACCTGACTGGCATTAACTGCAAGCCTTTAAGAAAGCCCTCGGAACTTTTTATATTTTCCGTAAAATCTAAAGAGCGGACTGAAACCATCTTTTTTTAATAAGAGACTCAAGGTCAAAATGAAGAATTTAAGGACGTTGGTTCTGTGGCGGGCAATGAGCCGGAAGCTCTTTATCAATCGCTTGAAATCGGTTTTCGCCTCCTTCCATTCTTTATTAATCACCCGCATCTTGGCCAGGTCGAGAAGAGCGTAACAAGAATAATTTTTCAAATATTCTTCCAGGTCGAAGCTTAACTGAGAAAGCCTGTCTTGGTGATTTTCAATGAATAGCTTTGTATATTGGATGTGGTCTTGCCATAATTTTTCGTAATAATAAGCTGAAACGGAGGCGGGATACCTTCGCCAAAAACCCAGGATTTGAGGAACAAAAATAAAGGGACCGAGCAGAGCCAGCTCCATCCAAGTGGGGTAATCAAAAACAAACAGAGGATATTTTTGGGGATGGAAACCGCCGCTTTTTTCTAAAAACTTTCTTCTGATAATCGCCGTTTGAGTCGCGACAGGATTATCTCCTAAAAGCAGCGCCTTTAATATACTCCCGACTGGCTGATTCTTGCTTATCTCAGAGGACCAGCGGTAAGGTGGAATCCAGGCCTCTCCCTTCTGGTTTATCAAAGCCATTAACCCGTGAGAAAGGACGGCGTCTTCATTCTCAATTAAAGAGGGCAGTTGTATCTCAAGTTTTTTTTCGGGCCAAAAATCGTCGCCTTCAAGAACAGCTATATAGTTGCCTCTGGAATGGGCTAAGCCCTGATTACAGGTTTCAGCTAACCGGTACATTCCCCAATTTATGGGATGGCGAATAAAATGTATTCGGCTATCCTTTTTAGCTAAATCCTCGACGACCCAGGGCGTTCGGTCTGTGGAAGCGTCATCGATCACAATTATTTCTAAAGAAGAAAGACTTTGTTGGCTTAGGGATGAAATACAGTCGCTGATATATTTTTCATGATTGAAGGTGGGAACAATTACCGATATAAGGGGTTTTTCCCCTTGATTATCTTTCATATTGTATAATAATTAATGTTATTGCCTGGATAAAATTATCTGTTGGCTGCATATGATGCTTAATTATTTTATATTTAAGGTCTTTATTGTCAAGGACAAGGAGTCTGCTTCAAAAAAAGCGGCTTGTCCTCAAAAGTATGTTGGTGTAAGGCTTTTTGTCTTGAATATTTAAAATTTTTTAGTTTAAATGAGGTGTTCTATCTGGGAAAAGAGTGGTTTTATAAAGCTTCACCTTACCTCTTTTAAATAAGGAATAAATTGTTAGTCAATTTTATTTAAAGGGCCTTTGCGACCTGCTTCCAACCCTATATTCATGTTATCAAAGGGAATAAAGCCGGCATAAACTAATAAATCAGACCAATTTTTGAAAAAAACACTTGACAATCGCTGCCGAGTAAATAGAATTCATTTGAAAGGAGAATTCGGTGAAAAAAAGTTGGTTAATGGTAGGGTTTTTGGTGTTAATTACGCGATTTCTTTTTTCTTATGAGTATATTGTGAACAACAAAGCTGGACTAGAACCGATACCTGGGAATACGCAAATCACAACACTTACGGGTGGAAACTGGGATAATGGCTACTACGACTTGACATTGCCGACGTCTGTCAGGTTCTATTTTTATGGGAAGCGGGTTACTCATGTAAGAATCTGGACAAACGGCTATGTGACCTTCGGGTTTGGTAGTGCGCCCACTGATTATACAGACTATACTCCGGATTCCATTCCGAATTCAGATAATCCGAACGGCTATGTTGCTCCTTGGTGGGACGACTGGGACCTGACAACTCGTGGAAGCATATGGTACGTATTGGGTGGTACTTATTTGAATATCCAATGGAAAGATATCCCTCATAAGGATGATAGCACAGCGAGCTACGATTTTAAGTTGCTAATCGGCTTTAGTGATAACAGTAGCTATCCCAATGAGTTCATTTTCTTTTACGAAGATGTTGACTCCGGGTCAGGGGCACATGACGCGGGAAAAACAGGGACAATTGGCATTGAGCATTACACCGGCTGTCAGGCTGAAAAGTACTCTCATTACGAGCAGCGAATTGAGAATCAAATGTCCATCCGGTTTACTCCCTATGTCCCGATTTATGGCATGACGGATGGCTGGGGTGATGGTAAACCCGACCCCGTGGTATACAGAGTAAGCAACCACCAGGGAATTTTCTTTATGCTGAAAAATGACCTGATAACTTCTGATTCATATTCTTGGGGCACAGATAACGATGTTCCTTTAACTGGAGACTTTGACGGCAATGGTTTTATTGACGTTGCCGTTTACCGACCTTCAAATGGTATGTGGTTTACGTGGGGTGGCGTTTATAGTTATGTTGTTCAATGGGGTATGGGGGGAGACATCCCCGTCCCGGCTGACTATAACGGCGATGGCCGAACGGATATTGCTGTTTTCCGACCGTCCAGCGGCCTGTGGTTTATCGAAATTATGCCGCCTGGCAGCGGCACATCCTCTACACAATGGGGAATTTACGGGGACATTCCGATTCCCGCTGACTATGACGGCGACGGCAAAGCTGACTTAGCTGTTTATCGGCCGTCTAATAATATGTGGTATATCAAGAAATCCAGCAACCCATCCCAGTCTTATATTTTTGCCTGGGGTACAGATGGGGATATCCCTCTGGTTACGAATTTCGATTCTCCTACTTATTGCGGCGCAGGTATCTACCGGCCTTCTACAGGACAATGGTTTGCCTATAATCCATATAGTGGCAATACTTATAACGTGGGGTCCTGGGGAATCGAATCCGACTATCCAGTTCCGAGCGATTGGAACGGCGGAGGTATCACCGATGAATGTGTTTTCCGGCCTTCAAATGGCTTGTGGTTTCAAAGCTACGGCGGTTTGACATTCCACTGGGGCATGCTTGGCGATAAGCCGAGGTGCCGCAGGTCCGACAAAATTGTTGCTCCCCCGCCTGCGAATGGGAGCGGAGGGAATGCCCTCGGGTCTCGATAACCTTAAGTAATTCTGCTATCAAGCCAAATAATATGGGGAGGGAAGGATCCTTCCCCATATTATTTTATAAACGAAGATAAATTTATTTTTATCTTTTGGCTGAAACCTCGGGTCAAAAGCGAAAGAGAGAGAATCAACACATTAAAGCTTGGTCCTTGGTGTTTTCAGCTTTGCTGAGTAAGCTTTTTCTTCCTGGTTAGACTAATCTGGATTTTAATTATTAGACGTTTGACGGAAGCTTGAGCGAAGATATGTCTGGCTGTTGTCTATTTGTCTACGAATAACTTGTCAACTTCTTAGGTTCTCTTCCATTTTCTATGGGCTGGTTTGAGGGCTAAGTTCGGGAGGGCAGAAGTGACCAGGGAAGGTTTAGCCTTCCTGAATCGGCCTTCGAGGGAACCTGTGGCCGCAGGAGGGGGCATATGAGGAAAGTGTTTTAATTCATCCTTCGGCTCAATTCTCCCTCTAAATCGAGGTGAAAAGTTTGATTCTGCTGAGCTTTTAATTTGTCCTTTGTTTTTTCCGCTTCTTGTTTAATTCTATCCCACATTTTTGATGGGTAACTAAAAAGGCTTGACTTGGCGGTCAAAATGATACCAAAATAGAGGAAGATTAGCTTTCGGCCTATTTATCAATGGAGATTTAGGGAAAGGAATGAAAAAATGAAAAAGAGAAATTTTGGTTATTTATTAGCCGTCGTTTTTGGTCTATTATTTTTGAGCGTCGTCAATTCTGATAATCCTGAGCCGTTTCTCCAGCGCTGTCCTATTAACCCCGTTTTCCTCAATCCTCCTCCCGAAAATTTTGGCTTATTGCCTCATCCTGTTGACCTTAGCCACCTCCAAGCAGCGGAAGTCTGCATCCAGGCCTTGCCTGTAGCCTGGGATTGGCGGATTAATGGCGGGGTTACGGCCGTTAAAAACCAGGGTGCCTGTGGCAGTTGCTGGGCCTTTGCCGCTATGGGTGATTTTGAATCCAAGGTGCTCATCCAGCAATCGCTGAATTACGACTTTTCGGAAGAGAACCTCAAAGAATGCAACTACTGGGGTCATAACTGTGGGGGCGGTCATGCCTGGTCTGCCACCAATCATTTTACCCGCGAAGGCGTCGTGCTCGAAGCTTGTGACCCTTATCATGCTTATAAAACAGGAAACTGTAATCAAACTTGCGGCAAGATAAAACAAGTAACTGGGTGGAGACTTTTGCCCAACGATGTTACGGCCATTAAGCAAGCCGTTTATCAATACGGCCCTGTCTATACCCTCATATATGCATCTTTTCCGGGATTTAGCACCTACGATGGAAGTTATTGCCTTTATTATACTGGCACCGAGGCACCCAATCACGCTGTGCTTATCGTCGGCTGGGATGATAACATGACGCACGCCGGTGGCCAGGGCGCCTGGATTGTCAAGAACAGCTGGGGAACAAGCTGGGGCGCTAACGGCTATTTTTATATTGCCTATGGGTCAGCCCGCATCGGCGAGGGCTCCTGTTATTATCAATCGTATAAGCATTATGATTATTTAGAGATGCTGGGCACTCTTTACTCTTATGATGAAGCTGGCTGGTATGATAACTGGGGCTGGGGCTCCCCGAATAATGTCGCCTATGGGCTGGTCAAGTTCATAGCCAACAAGGACGAATGCATTAACGCCGTTGATTTTTGGGCGGTGGATGACAATATGACCTATGATATTTATATTTATGATAGCTTCGATGGGACTAATGTCTCCGGGCTGCTCCACAGCCAATCAGGCTCCTGCTCTCTTGCTGGCTATTATTCCGTGGACTTGACTTCGCCCGTCTGGGTTAAGAAAGGAGACGATTTTGTCGTTGTCATAAAATTCACCTGTTCCGGATATTATTGGCCCGTTCCCTGTGATTCTTTTGCTCCGATTGAGGCCAACAAATGCTACATGAGTTTATCCGGAGGCTCAGGTTCTTGGCTTAATATGGCCAGTTACGCTCGGGACGTTTCCATTCGGGCCAGAAGCAAGAATCATCAACCCATATTCGACAGTCATGATTTTAACGGCAATCTGGCTTCTGATGTGGCCATCTGGCGCCCAACAAATGGTCTCTGGTACATTAAAGACATCAGCACCCAACAATGGGGCATAGAAGGGGATATTCCTGTAAACGGACTTTATAATGCTGATATTACGGCAGACCTGGCTGTTTGGCGGCCGACAGAAGGCATGTGGTACATCAAGAATATTGGAGCCTATCAATGGGGCACTGCCGGTGACATTCCTGTGCCGGCCGATTATAACGGTGATAATATAACGGATATAGCTATCTGGAGACCTTCGACTGGTCTTTGGTATTTAAAGGGTATCGGTGATTATCAATGGGGCCAAGCGGGCGATGTCCCAGTTCCTGGCGACTATAATGGAGATGGAATAACAGATATCGCCGTCTGGAGGCCTTCCGAGGGCAGGTGGTATATTCGAAATATAGGCTCATATCAATGGGGAACTATTGGCGATATTCCAGTTCCTGGTGATTATGATAAAGATGGCAAAACCGACCTGGCTACCTGGCGCCCATCCAATGGATATTGGTTTATTCAATATTCCGGAGGAGGTACTGCCTCCATCCAGTGGGGAACTTCAGGAGACTGGCCAACGCCAGGAGATTTTAATGGCGACTCGTCGACTGATATTGCCGTCTGGCGACCGAGCACCGGCTACTGGTATATCAGAAATATCGGTGAATATCAATGGGGAACAAGAGGCGATATCCCTGTGGTGAGGTAATCTGGGCCTTCAATTAATTTAAATCTCATAATAAGTATAATCAAGGATCCTCGGATAGACAAAGCAGAGGAGCTTTTTATTTGAAGTTGATTAATATTTTATATAAAAAAAACGATAGATAAGAAGGGAAAGCCAGGCTTAAAATTTTATTATATTTTATCTAAATTATATTTTATCTAAACAAAATAGGTAAGGTAAACGGGAAAAGTCGGGCAAGAGATTAATTGGCTGCCTGGCTTGCTAATAAAACTTGTTACATACCTTGATATCATAATTATAATTTCGCCTCATCAGGAGAAGGCAAAAGAAGAAGGGGCAGGATATTTGGTCGCGCCTTAAATTTTTCGCTGATTGGGCTCCTTGTCTTTTCTTAAGAGCCGGGTTTGATTTTTACGGAGCATCCAAAAAAATTGCTTGACAACACAGGTTAAGCTGAATAAAATAAATTTCCTTCCCTTTAAATTGGGGAAAATTAGAAGAAAGGAGAATCCAATGAAAAAAGTTTTAGTCGTGGTGTGTTTCCTGCTTTTTTCCTCCTCCCTGCTTTTTTCCTACGAATACATTATGAACGCAGGGTCGTCGTTTGGAACCGCATGGACCTCAACCAAGATTACCTCGCTGACTGGAGGAAATTGGGATGATGGCTATTATGACTTAGCTCTTCCTGCCTTAAACCAATTCTATTTTTACGGGAAAAAGGTTACTCATATCCGAATCTGGACTAACGGCTACGTTACCTTTGGCTTCGGGAGCGCACCTACTGATTATGCCGATAATACAAATGACTCTATTCCAAGTTTAGATAACCCTAATGGTTATGCGGCGCCTTGGTGGGACGATTGGGACTTAACCTCCAAGGGTGAAATATGGTACGTTATAGCCACTAACGGGGTGGGAGCTAATAATTGGGTTACAATAGAGTGGAAAGATGTGCCGCACAAGAACGATCCTACAGCCAGCTACGACTTTCAAATCATCATCTTTGCTGAATATCATGACCTAGATACAATGGCTCGTCATAGCTCCATAGTTTTTAATTATGTTGATACTGATTCAGGGACAGGAACTTATGATTTCGGGAAATCTGGGACTATTGGAATTGAGCACTATACAGGCAGTCAATGTGAGAAATTCGGTTTTAATGAAGCTGTCTTAAATAATAACCTGGCGATTCTCTTTACCCCCTTTGTTCCCATTTATGATATGACTGATGGCTGGGGTGATGGCTACCCAGACCCGGTTGTTTGGCGTCCGGATAACGGCATGTGGTACCTTCGGAAATATGACGGCTCTATAACCGAGAATGTTGTGTGGGGGACAAAAGGAGACATTCCTCTTCCTGGTGATTATGATGGCAACGGCGCTTGGAATCGCCTGGTGCTTCGGCCATCTAACTATATCTGGTTCAACATGGACGTAAATCCCTTTGGCATTCAGTGGGGCCAGGAGGGGGACATCCCCGTTCCAGCTGACTATGACGGCAACGGAGTAACGGATTTAGCAGTCTTTCGTCCGATGAATGGTCTGTGGTTTATTTATTATCTGCCGAGTGGGACGACCGCCGTTGTCCAATGGGGCACGCAGGGTGATGTACCTCTCCCAGCTGATTATGATGATGACGGCAAAGCCGACTGCGCTGTTTTCCGACCCGGAAGTAACATGTGGTACATAAGAAAGTCGAGTAATCCCGCTTCTCCCTGGATATTTGCCTGGGGTACGGACGGGGATATTCCGATGCCGGCTAATTTTAATTCTAGTAGCTATGCAACGGCCACGGTTTACAGACCTTCTAACGGTTTGTGGTTCCATAAAAACCAATTAACTGGAGCGTCTTCGGGCACAGGTCCTTGGGGAGCTGAATACGATGTACCAGTGCCCAATGATTGGAATGCGGGTGGAATTACAGATGAGTGCGTTTTCCGGCCAACGGATGGCATGTGGTATATCGAAGCGTACACCAGCTTTGCCTGGGGGCAGATGGGAGACAAACCGCGGTGTCGTCGTTCCTTCGCCATAGTTGCTCCCAAGAATTTTCCTGTCGGCCTTACCGACTCGGCCGGTAACCTCATTAAGGATTAAGAAGAGAAAATAATGGGTGCGGGTAACTGAAGAAGCGAGGATAGTTACGAAAGAGAGCTGATTTATCTTAAGCTAAGCAAGGGAAAGCAAAAAGAACGTAATCTCGAGAAGAGGCATTTTATTTCGAAAAAAAGAATATGGTCTTAGTTTAAAGAAGACCATCTCCCTATCCAGGGGAGCGTTGATTAGGTCTTAATCTAAAAAAGAAGAAGCTAAAAGCCGCCAAGATAGTGTGCTCACGGGAAAAGCGCCCCGCAAAAATAAACAAATATTTAAGAGGCCACAATTTTTATAAATTAAAATAATTATAGTAATTTAGTCCGGGCTGCTTGGCGGATAAGAAAGTAAACTAATTTTTTAAATATTTATTATATTTTATATGAGCATAATAATATTTTATTATTATTTTATCTAAAAAAAATAGGGAAGGTAAACAAGAAAAGTCGGACAAGAGATTAATTGGCTGCCTGGCTTGCTAATAAAACTTGTTATATATCTTGATATCATAATTATAATTTCGCTTCACCAGGGGAGGGCAAAAGAAGAAGGGGCAGGATATTTGGTCGCGCCTTAAATTTTTCGCTGATTGGGCACCTTGTCTTTTCTTAAAACCCGGGTTTGATTTTTACGGAACACATCCAAAAAAATTTCTTGACAAGCTTTTTTTTCCATGCTATAAAAAAGGCAAATCTTTTACGAAAGGAGTGAATAATGAAAAAAGGGTGTTGGTTTATGGTTATTTTGTTTGCCTTAGCGCCTCTTCTTTTCTCCTACGAATACATCATGAACGCGGGAATTCCTTTTTATACGTTAGCGGTGGATGTAAAAATTACATCTCTTACGGGTGGGAACTGGCTCGATGGTTATTATGATTACGCACTACCCTCCAGCGCTCAATTCTATTTTTATGGGAAAAAAGTCACCCATTTAAGGATTACGACTAAAGGTTATGTGGAACTGGGTTTTGGAGCGCCGCCTGCTGGTTCCGTGGTTTATTTTGGTAACGAGGATATACCGTCGACTTCTTCGCCTAACGCCATTGTTGCCGTTTGGTGGGATGACTGGGATTTAAGAACCAGAGGTGAGATTTGGATGAGGACAAGTAGTTATTTTACTTCAATAGAATGGAGAGACGTACCCCACCTTAGTGATTCTACTGCCAGTTACGACTTTCAGGTCCTTTTCGTTGGGGATTTTATCGAGTCTGCATATTACAATTATAATAATATCATTTCCTTTCATTATCTGGACACAGATTCTGGCACAGGCACATTTGATTATGGAAAATCCGGTACTATAGGCATCGAACATTATACTGGCGCCCAGGGTGAAAAATACGGCTATAATGAGTCTGTACTGAGCAACAACCTAAGAATCATGTTTAGCCCTTTTGTTCCCATTTATGATTCGACCGATTTTTGGGAAACCGACGGCAATAAGCCAGACTTGTTGATTTTTAGGCCAGACAACGGAATGTGGTATAAGCGTTCCAACGACGGAGTTAATACTCATATTTTTAATTGGGGGAAAAAAGGAGATATTGCTTTGCCAGGAGACTATGATGGTGACGGGGACGCGGACGAATTAGTACTTAGGCCCGAAAATTATATCTGGTATGGCAGAATGCCTGATTTTGGTATTCAGTGGGGAACGCATGGTGACATCCCCGTTCCAGCTGACTATGATGGCAATGGCACAACTGATTTAGCAGTCTTTCGTCCGATTAATGGTCTGTGGTTTATTTATTATATGCCGAGTGGGACGACCGCCGTTGTCCAATGGGGCACGCAGGGTGATGTACCTCTCCCAGCTGATTATGATAATGACGGCAAAGCCGACTGCGCTGTTTTCCGACCCGGAAGTAACATGTGGTACATAAGAAAGTCGAGTAATCCCGCTTCTCCCTGGATATTTGCCTGGGGTACGGACGGGGATATTCCGAT
>Ga0078972_1000798_pt1 | contig 128826 bp, 104 predicted proteins | sample YelNatPaOPGAMG01_FD_67568 | JGI IMG/M metagenome (GOLD analysis project Ga0078972, IMG submission 67568) | Hot spring thermophilic microbial communities from Obsidian Pool, Yellowstone National Park, USA - OP-RAMG-01 (SPADES assembly) (version 2) | ecosystem: Environmental > Aquatic > Thermal...
CGCTTCCCCAAAGCCGGGGGGGGCCGGCGTTGGCTGGCCCCCGCCCCCCCCCCGCCCGCCGCCCCCCGCGCCGCCCGCCTCGACCAGCTTCTTGAGCTCCGTCAATTTCCTGCCGGTTCGCAGAATATCGTCCACCAGCAGGACCCTCTCGCCCGGATGCTGTTCCATGAACTGCCGGAAGTGCAGGCCCTTCCCCTCTTCGTCCTCGGCCCAGTAGACCTGCTTGGCGTGCAGCGCCTCGCCGACGCCGTACGCCACGGGCAGGCCGCCGGTGGCCGGCGCGACGATCGAAAGCTCGCGCGTGATGGGGTGAATCTCGTGATCGGCGCGCAGCAGCCGGCTCAGGCCGACGCTGAGCAGCTTGGCGTATTCGTAATGCCGCATGGCCAGCGCCACCTGCAGGTACTCGTCCGAGTGCAGCCCGTTCGGATACTCGAAATGTCCCTCCCGCAAAGCGCCGCTTTCCTTCAGCAGGCCGACTACCTCTTCCTGTGTAGGCACTATATGCATCGCACACTCCGTCGTCATCTGAATCCCCTTTCAATCTGTCAATACGCGCCCCTGCCAGTCAACACGCGCGGAATCGTGAGCAGCAGGATCTTCCAGTCCAGCCCAAGCGACCAGTTATCGATGTATTGCATGTCCAGCTTCATCCAGGTTTCGAACTCGAGGTGGTCGCGGCCTTCGAGCGTCCACAGGCAGGTAAGCCCGGGCCGCATGCGCAGCCGCCGGCGCTGCCATCCCTGGTACATTTCCACTTCGCCGGGCACGGCCGGCCGCGGCCCGACCAGCGACATGTCCCCCTTCAGCACGTTCCATAACTGGGGCCATTCGTCGATCGAGAACTTCCGCAGCCAGCGGCCAAGCTTCGTCAGCCGCGGATCGTCCGGAATCTTGAACGCCGTCGTCTTCGTGTTCAGATGCGCGAGCTGCTCCTTGAGCTCCTCGGCGTTGTCGCACATCGAGCGGAATTTGTAGAAGGTGAACTTGCGCCCGTTCAAGCCGCAGCGCACCTGCCGGAAAATGGCCGGCCCCGGCGAGGTGATTCTGACCAGCAGCGCGATGACGGCCATGAACGGCAGCAGCAGCACCAGCGCCGCGCCGGCCAGCACCACGTCGATGACGCGCTTGACCAGCAGCCGGATTTCATCGTACGGCGCGGCCGAAAAGGTCAACAGCGGCAGCGATCCGAGCCGGTCGAGGTACATCGTGCTGTTCACGTGCGGGAAGAAATCCACCAGCACGCGCGTCCGCACGCCCTCCTCGTCGCAAAGCAGCAGGATCTCTTCGAGGCCCGGCAGGCTGCGGCCCTCCACGGCGAACAGCACCTCATCCACCACCTGGCGCCGCAGGATCTGCGGCAGGTCCGCCATGGGCCACACCTCGTATTCCGCGGCCGCCAGCCGGATCCGCGACGGCGCGTCCGTGCGCTCCTCCGCCAGGAACCCCAGCAGCCGGATTCCGTAGCGTCCGGACATCTCCAGCGCTCCTCCCAGCTTCCGCGCGCTCAGCCCGGTCCCGGCCACCAGCACGTAATGCGACGCGCCGAATTCGCGCCGGATCACTCCCGCCATATTTCCGGCCAGCAGCCGGAACAGGCACAACAGGACCCAACTGTAAACGGCGAACAGCGCCAGAAACGAGCGGCTCAGCGGGGAGGACAGCCGGAGCAGGTACTGGAACACCACCAGCGCCAGCACGCCGAAGAGCGACTGGCGAAAACTGTCGCGCAGCACCACCCGGGGATTGCCCGATTCCAGCTTGTCGTAGACGCCCAGCCCGGCGCCCACCGCCACCCAGGCCGCCATCGAGAAGCCGAGCAGCAGCAGTTTCACCTCGGAGTTCAGGAAAAAAAGGCGCTCGAAAGGAAGCCATACCCGGCTCTGGTAAGCGGCCTCGAAGGCAAGAGCGGTCAGAAAAACATCCGACAGCGCGAAAAGCAGTTTGACCTTGCGATGGTGCCTGCTGAACACTCCAGCAAAAGGATATCAGAACCCGAAGCGGGTTAGCGCGCCGCCCGGCGGCCTTACCTCGCCGCCTGCAGCTTCCGCGCGGTCTCTTCCGCCTGCCTCATCAGCCGCAGCATATTGCCGCCGTAAATCTTGCGAATCTGCCCGGCGGTGTAGCCCTTCTCGAGCAGCGCGCGCGTGAGATTCATGTACTTGGAGTTGTCCTCCAGACCCACCGGCACGCTGTCGATCCCGTCGAAATCGCTCCCGATGCCCACCGCGTCGATTCCGGCCAGCTTGACCACGTGATCGATATGCGCCACCACGTCCTCGACGCTCGCCGGCGGGTCTTTGCGCGCCGTGAGGAAGCCCGGAGCGAAGTTGATGTTGATCAGCCCGCCCTTTTTCGCCAGCGCCTGGATCATCTCATCGGTCATGTCCCGCGGCACGTCGCAGAGCGCGCGGCAGGAGGAGTGGGACGCGAAGATGGGGGCCTTGCTCGTCTCGAGCGCGTCCCAGAACGTCTTGTCGGAAACGTGTGAGACGTCCACCAGCATGCCCAGCCGGTTCATTTCGGCCACCACCTGCTTGCCGAAATCCGTCAGCCCGTTATGGTGCTGCACTTTGTCGTTGTTCAGGTCGCCGGAGGAGTCCGCCCAGTTATTCGTGTTGGCGTGCGTCAGCGTCATGTACCGCGCCCCGAGCTGATAGAAAGTGCGCAGCACGCGCAAGTCGTCCTGGATCGAATGCCCGCCCTCGATGCCCATCAGGGCCGCGATCTTGCCCTGCCTGTGCGCCGCCTCGACGTCGTCCGCCGTCAGCGCCAGCATGAAGTCGTTCGGATACCGGCCCACGACGTCGTAGCGGACGCTGTCGATCATGTCGATGGCCCGCTGGACGCACTGCTGTTTCTCGACGCAGGAAGGCGACACGAAGATCGCAAAGAACAGCCCGCCCACGCCGCCTTCCTTCATCCGCGGCAGGTCCGTCTGGCCTCGTGTGGCGCGCTGGCCGAAATCCATGCCGCGCACCGTTTTCATCGCGACATCGTTGTGGGTGTCGATGAGAATCATCGACTGGTGGACCTTGCGGACCTCCTCGTCGGTGACCGGCTTCCGGCTCTGGGCCGCCGCGGTTCCGCACGCGATCGCAAGCAGGCAGTATCCAAGTTGGCGCATAGCCTGCACATTGTACAAGCTTTTGTGGCGTCCCGCGCGGTGTGCCCGGCGGCCTGCCACTCCAGGCGGAGGCAGGCATGACGCGCCCGTGAGGGCCCCGGATTGCATTGAAGCTCAGGCATTCAGGGCCCGGCGCCCCGGCCTGCGGAAGCGGCATAGCGCTAACGTGTGTTGAACAGAGCACTTACAAGAGCAGACAAGGAATGGGTTAAATTTTGTTGACAATCGGCGGGCTCTTGCCCAGAATGTTTTTGGGTTTGAGTACCAGTACCGAGAGATCCATTGACTGCATGGGAACCGCGCCGGCGCCTGAGGGCAAGGCCGGCGAGGCTCAGGCCGTGCGAACAATCTCGGAAAAGCTTTTCACTGCGAACGAGGGAAATGGAGGACCCGGGGTGTGACTGTGCTGAAACCGAGGACCCGACTGATTTCATTCCGGCTCTCCGACGAAGAGTATCGCGAGCTTGCCGGCCTTTGCGAATCGAGGGGCGCGCGCAGCCTCTCGGAGTTTTTGCGCTCGGCATTGTTGAAGCTGGCGGGCGGCTCCCGCGCCGGCGGCGACGCCGCCGTGGCCAGCGAGGTGCAACGGTTGCGGAAGCTGGTCAAAGCGCTGAACAACCGTGTAAACGGGCTTTCCAAACAGATCCAGACGGCGCCGGGCGCGGCTGATCCGGCAAGCCCGAGCCGGAACGCGGCAGGGGGGAGTTAAACGCGATCCCGGCCGGAATTCCGTCGCTCGAAGCGCAATTTCCGGCTCGTGCGCAAAGCTAGAGCAGGAACAGCCGGTCGAAGAACTCGCGGGTGCGGGTCTGAATCTGCGCCAGTTCGACCGGCAGCGGCTGGTCGTGCAGGTGCTCGGGGGTCCAGCGGCGCACGAGCGCGGTGAGGGCCTCGAGCTGCCAGCCGCCGGCCGGCAGGTCGCCTTCGGAATGGCCGGTCGAGACGCGCACGGCGTGATCGAGCGCGCGGTAGAAGGTGGCCGCGTCGCGGAGGAAATCGGCGTCGGGCCGCTCCAGGTGCCCCATCTTCTCGACCACGTCGATGCGCGCGGGCGTGTTCAGCACCTTGAAGAAAATGCCGGCGCTCTTCAGGCGCAGGTACATCAGGGCGAAGTCGATATCGTAGTAACCGCCGCGCCCCGCCTTGAGCTTATTGCCGCCGCCCTGCTCCTTTTCGAGCCGCTGGCGCATTTCGAGCAACTGCTTGCGCGAGCGGCGGCTCTGGCCGTAGCGCCGCCAGTCCACCTGCTGGAGCTCGTCCAGAAACGCGGTGCCGCGGTCGAGATCGCCCGCCACCGCGCGGCACTTCATGTACGTGATGCCTTCCCAGGCCTGCGCGGCGTGCGCGAAATAATCCTTGTACGCCGCGGCGGTCTGCACCAGCGGGCCGGCGCGGCCGTTCGGCCGCAGCCGCGTATCCACGGCGAACATCACGCCGTCGCCGGTGTAGGCGGAGATGATCGCGATGATGCGCTCGGCCACCTGGGTCCAGAAGGGCTGCTCGGGGCGGTCGTCATCCGGGATGACGAAGACGAGGTCGGCGTCGGAGGCCAGGTCGAACTCGCGCATGCCGAGCCGGCCCATGGTGATGACCATCATGCGGCCGTCCGGGATGTAGCCGGGGCGCTCGGGCGGGTGCGCCTCGACCGTCTGCGCCACGGCCATGCGATAGGCCGCGGCGATCACCGCGTCGGCCAGGTCGGAAGTGCGCTCCAGCGTCGAGAAGATTTCCGCGTTGAGGCAGATGCTCTCGGCCTGGATGCGGAACATCTGGCGGCGGAAGAAGCGGCGCAGCTCGGCCGCGTCGTCGAGCGGGGCGGCAAGCTCCGCGTAATTCACCTCCGCGCCCGGCTCGGCGCGCATCGCGCGCAGGTCGGCCACGAGCTCCGGGTTGCGGATCAGCTCCTCGGAAAAATAAGGGCTGTGCTCGAAAATATCGAGCACGTAGCCGGCGAGCACGCGGTCGGAATCGATCCAGTCGAGGTACTCGGTATTCAGGATGCGCTCGAGGAAATGCTCGAAGTGCGCGCGGCCGCGGCGGAGGCGTCCGGCGAGCGCGGCCGCCAGGCGCGGCGCGCGCTGGTCGAGATAGCGCACCAGGTTGCTTGCGGCCGGCTCGGGGACCGGTTCGGGCTCCGGCTCGAAGCTTCCCGGCGCAGCGGGCGCGGGCACGGGCGTGTAGTAAACCGGCTGCTGCGCGTGGATCACACGCTCGTAGATCTTCTGCACTTCTTCGAGATGGCGGTTCAATTCTCCGAGCACCGCTTCGGGCGCCTGCCCGCCGGGCAGATCGATCGCCGGCATCTTGCGCGCAAGCCGGGCGAGCTCGCCGGCATCGGACGGCAGCACGTGCGTCTGCCGGTCTTCATAGAATTGCAGGCGATGCTCGAGCTCGCGCAGGAACTGGTAGGCGGAGGCCAGGCCCGAATACTCGGCGGGCGAGAGCAGGTCCTTGTCGCGCAGGCGCGAGAGCGCGAGCAGCGTGCCGCCGTGGCGGACCCATTTTTCGCGGCCGCCGTGCAGCCGCTGCAGGCACTGCACCAGGAACTCGATATCGCGGATGCCGCCCGGCGCGAGCTTGATGTTGAACCCGCGCGAGCGGCGCGAAGCGAGCTTCTCGCCGATGCGCTCGCGCGTGGCCGAGGCCGATTCCACCACCGAAAAGTCGAGCGTGGTGGAGTAGATGAGCGGCTCGACGAAGTCCAGCAACTGCGCTCCGGGCTCGCGCTCGCCCGCCGAAACGCGCGCCTTGATGAGCATCTGCAGCTCCCAGTCCCGCGCGCGCTGTTCGTAATAGCTGCGGGCGCCATCGAGCGACGTGACCACCTCGCCCAGACGCCCGTCCGGCCGCAGGCGAAGGTCCACGCGGTAGCAGATGCCGGCCTGCGTGTAAGTCGCGAGTAAGTCGGTGAGGCTGTTCGCAAGCTTCAGGAAAAATTCCTTGTTGCTGATGCGCTCCGGGCCGCTGGTTTCGCCGTTCCTGGAGTACAGGAAGACCAAGTCGATGTCGGAGCTGTAATTCAGCTCCTTGCCGCCGAGCTTCCCGAGCGAGAGGATGGAAAACTCCGCGCCAACCGGCTCGCCGAAGCGCGCCACCAGCCCCGCCCGGATGCGGCCGTAGGCGAACTGCAGGATGGCATCGGCAAGGTTCGAGATCTCCTCGGCGATCTCGGCCACCCGCGCAATCCCCATCACGTCGCGGAGCAGAATGCGCAGAAGCTGCCGGCGGCGGAAGAGCGCCAGCTTGAGCGGCAGATCCGTGCCGTCCGGCCATTCTGCAAGCAGCTCCGAGTAATCCTCGACCGAGAAACCGCGATCGAGCGCGCCCGGCTCGAGCAGCGGATCGAGCCACTCCGGCCGGCCGATCACCGCCTCCGACAGGAACCGGCTGTAGGAGAACACCGCTACCAGCACGCGCACGCCGTTCGGCGTCGCGGTGAGCCGATCGAAGGCCGCAGGCTGCTCGGTTCGCAGGCGTTCGATAAAGTGGCGTGCCGCATCCGGATCGGGCGAGGACGCAAGCAGCGGCTCGAAAAAAGGGAGCGCGCGGCCGGAAGTAGACTGGGCCTCAGACGGCGGCATCGATCAATTCAATATTATCGTTGACGCGCACCTGGCCGGGCATGACGACCCGGGCGCAGTAAGCGCCCGCATCTCCGGGCCTGGTCAACTCGATGAAGGCCTGGCCGAGGCGGTAGCGCTGGCCCGGGCGGAAGCGCGCGCAGTCGAGCCCGCGCGCGACGACGTTCGCGGCCGGCTGTTCCGAACACGCGATGAGAAGCGCGGCTTCGGGATCGCGCTGTGCATCGCCCCGAAATCCGAGCGGAGTAAGAAAGGCTCCGGCGACCGGCCTCATCGGCGGGCCGCCGGGGGACACGCGGAGTTGGACGACTGTACCTTTCACGGCAGCGGGCAGGCGAAAGCGCCTGCCCCACCACGGACAACTTAAGCTGAAAGCCCTAAATGTCGTAATACAGCGCGAACTCGTACGGATGCGGCCGCAGGCGCACCGCGTCGGCTTCGTTCTTCCGCTTGTAATCGATGAACGCTTCGAGCATTTCCTCGGTGAACACGTCGCCCTTCAGCAGGAATCCGTGGTTCTGTTCGAGGCAGGTCAGCGCCTCTTCGAGCGAACCGGGCATCGAAGGCACCTCGCGCAGTTCCTCCGGCGAGAGATCGTAGATATCCTTGTCGAGCGGCTCGCCGGGGTTGATCTTGTTGAGGACGCCGTCGAGGCCGGCCATCAGCAGCGCGGCGAACGCGAGATAGGGGCTCGCGGAGGGATCGGGCGGGCGGAACTCGATGCGCTTCGTCTTGGGGCTCGGCGAGTACATCGGGATGCGGACCGCGGCCGAGCGGTTGCGGCGCGAGTACGCCAGGTTGACCGGAGCTTCGTAGCCGGGCACGAGGCGCTTGTAGCTGTTCGTGGTCGGCGCAATGATCGCCGAAAGCGCGCGCGCGTGCTTCAGAAGCCCGCCGATGTACCACAGCGCAAGCTGGCTCAGCCCGGCGTAGCAATCGCCCGCGAACAGCGGCTGGCCGCCCTTCCACAGGCTCTGATGCACGTGCATGCCGCTGCCGTTGTCGGCGAACAGCGGCTTCGGCATGAAGGTCACCGTCTTGCCATACTGGTTGGCGACGTTGCGCACGATGTACTTATACCGGGTGATCGCGTCGGCCGCCTGCAGCAGGCCGTTGTACTTCAGATCGATCTCGGTCTGCCCGCCGGTGGCGACTTCATGGTGATGGCACTCCACCTCGAGGCCGCAGCGGATCATGGTCTGCACCATTTCGCTGCGCAGGTCCTGGTAGTGGTCCGTGGGAGGAACCGGGAAATAGCCTTCCTTGTACCGCGGCCGGTAACCCAGATTGTCGGTCTCGCGCCCGGAGTTCCAGCGGCCCTCTTCGGCGTCGATGAAGTAGTAGCCGGAGTGCTCGTTCTGGTCGAAGCGGATGTTATCGAAGATGAAGAACTCGGCCTCGGCGCCGAAGTAAGCCGTGTCGGCGACGCCGGAATTCTTCAAGTACATCTCCGCTTTCTTTGCGATCCACCGCGGGTCGCGCTCGTAGCTCTGCCGCGTGATGGGATCCTTCACGTCGGCCGTCATCACCAGCGTGGCGGTCTCGGCAAACGGGTCCATGAAGGCGGTGGTGGGATCCGGCATGAGCAGCATGTCGCTCTCGCTGATGGCCGCCCAGGCGCGGATGCTGGAGCCATCGAAGCCGAAGCCTTCTTCGAAGGACGCCTCGGTCAACTGATTGATTGGGTAAGACACATGGTGCTGGATGCCGGGGATATCGCTAAAGCGAAGATCGACCTGCTTCGCATCATTCTTTTTTGCAAATTCCAATGCTTCTTTCGGACTCATTCTTCCTCCATGGGTGGACACACGCTTGGTGGGAAATGCCGCAACCAGAATTAGCACCAGTATACCCCAAAAGCCATTCCGGAGGCGCACGAGCGCCGGAAATCTTATGGCGCCGCGCGCGGGCGGGCCACTTTTCATGCTGATCGCGCCGGAGCGCGCCAGGCGCTTTCCGGTACCGCGCGGTGCGATATGATGACCTTGGCGATGATCGGAGGGACTGCAGCGGCGGAGCGAACCGGGAACCGGTGGATCTGGGTTCTGTGGGTCGCGCTGATGATCGGGACGTTTTGGGGCGAGTTGCTGCCGGGCAGCAGCGCGGTTTTGAGCCTGGTCGGCCGCCTCAGCGATAAGCTCGTGCATTTCTCTTCTTACACTTTGCTGGCGTTCGTCCCCGCCGTGGGCTTCCGGCGTTCCACCGGAACCGCGTGCGCGCTGGCGATGATCCCGGCGGGCGTCGCGCTCGAGTACCTGCAACGGCTGGTGCCCGGGCGGAGCTTCGAGATCGCCGATATGATCGCGAACACGCTCGGCGTCCTGACCGGGCTCGGCGCCGCCGCATTTTTCCGGAAAGCGAAGGCCCGGCTCTGAGATGTCGCAGCTCCCGCTCGAATTCGCCCCCTCGCGACGCATTCTCACCGTTACAGGCCTGAATGCGGCCATCCGCAGCACGCTCGACCGCGAGTTTCACGATGTCTGGGTGCTGGGCGAGATCTCCGGCGTGAAGCTGGCCGCGAGCGGCCATTACTACTTCACGCTGAAGGAGCGCGACGCGCAGCTTCGCTGCGTGTGCTTCCGCTCGGTCGCGCGGTATCTTCGCTTCAAGCCGCAGGACGGCATCTCCGTGCTTGCGCGCGGGCACATCGACGTGTACGAGGCGCGCGGCGAATACCAGTTGCAGGTGGAGGCGCTCGAGCCGCAGGGCCATGGCGTCCTGCAGCTTGCCTTCGACCAGCTCAAGCAGAAGCTCGCCGCGGAAGGCTTGTTCGAGCCCGCGCGCAAGCGCCCGCTGCCGAGATTTCCGCGCCGCATCGGCATCGTGACCTCGCCGGACGGCGCCGCGATCCGCGATCTGCTGAACATTCTCGGCCGGCGCTTCCCCGGCCTGCATATCCGCCTTTATCCCGCGCAGGTGCAGGGCGAGGGCTCGGTCGAGGACGTCTGCCGCGGGCTGGTCTATTTCAGCGAATCCGGCTGGCCGGACGTGGTGATCGTCGGGCGCGGCGGCGGCTCGATCGAGGACCTCTGGACGTTCAACGAAGAAGCGGTGGCGCGCTCGATAGCGGCCTCGAAGGCGCCCGTGGTATCAGCGGTGGGGCACGAGACCGACTTCACCATCGCCGATTTCGTCGCGGACCTCCGCGCGCCCACGCCGTCGGCCGCGGCCGAGCTTGTGGTAGGGACGCGGCGGCAGGTGGAGGAACGGATCGAGAGCGCCGAATCGAAGCTGCGCCAGGCGCTGCGGTATCGGCTGGCCGACGCCGAGCGCCGCCTGCACCAGCGGGGCATCGACCGCGCGACGGCGGTGCTGCACCGTTCGCTGGGCCGCTCGGCGCAGCGCGTGGACGAGCTGGATTATTTGCTGCGCGGCGGGTTCGCGGCGTACCTGGAGTTCCGGCGCGCGCGCCTGCGCGAGCTCGATGCGCGCCTCAGGACGCTCGACCTGCGCCTGCGTTTCGCCGCCGCGCGCCGCCGCCTGGAGCTGGCCGAGGCCGCGGCCTCGCGGGCCATCTCCGCGCGGCTGGCGCAGGCCCGCTCGCGCATCGAGCGCCCGATCGCGCAGTTGCACCAGCTCAGCCCGTTGCGCGTGCTGGAACGCGGATACGCCATCGTGACCCGCGACGGCGGAGCGATCGTGAAGGATGCCGCGGAAGCGCCGGCCGGAACCGGCATCGCCGTGCGGCTCGCCCGCGGCCGCCTGGCGGCCAGGGTCACAGAGGCGGAAGACTGAGGGCGATCTACGGCAGCTCGAATTCCTGCCCGATGCGCCGCAGCGCGATCCGCTCGGTGCGGCTGCCTGCCGCATCGTAGAGCCGGTGAATGGGTTCGAGCAGCGGTTCGCGGCCGAGGGCGAAGGTCTGGTGGTGGATCGGCAGCACGAACTCGGCGCCGGCATCGTTGCCCATCTGCCAGGCCTGTTCGGGCGTGCAGTGGAAGCGAACCCAGGGATTATACGCGCCGATCGGCATGATCGCCAGATCGACCGCCTTTGTCGCGCGCACGGCGCGAAAACCGGTGGTCAGCGCGGTATCGCCCGCGAACAGCACGCGGTAGCGCCCCACATCGAGGACGTATCCGTTGTAGCCCCGCCATGTGTCGTTGTGGATGCGCGCGCCCCAGTGCCGGACTTCGAGCGCCCGCACGGATGCCGGCCCGACCCGCGTGGTCTGGTTCCACGAAAGCTCCTGCACGCGCCGGTAGCGCGAGACGTGCAGCAGATCGCTCGTGCGGTGCGGGTTGACCACCGCTGTGTGCCGGCTTTCCAGGCGCCGGAGCGAGCGCATGTCCCAGTGGTCCATATGCGCGTGCGAGAGCAGGATCAGATCCACCCTGGGCAGATGAACGAGCGGAACCGCGGGGGCCACGAGGCGCTTGATGCCCAGGGTTACCGGACCCACCTGGATCCCCGCGCGGCTGCTGAACACCGGGTCCGTCAGGACCGTGAAGCCGTCGATTTTCAGGAAGACGGTGCTGTGGCCGAGCCATGCGGCGAACAGGCCCCGGTCCGGCCAGCGCCTCGGGTCGGGAACCCTCGGAGGGGGGAGGATACGTCTCATCTTCAGTTACACCGGCGGCGCCCAGGCGCGCCGGACGGCAACATCCTTTATAGTACCAGTAGTACAGTTACTCAGACCACCCAAACCGCTCCTCTTTCCAGGGATCGCCGCGCATGTGGTAGCCGTTCCGCTCCCAGAAGCCGGCCACGTCGTTCGCAAGCAACTCCAGGGAAGCGACCCACTTGGCGCTCTTCCAGGCATAGAGCCGAGGAACGACGAGGCGCGCGGGGCCTCCGTGCTCCGCGGTCAGCGGCTCGCCATCGTGCAGGATGGCGACGAGCGCGTCCTCGGCGAGAAAATCCTCCAGGGGCAGGTTGGTTGACCAGTTGGAATCGTAGGCGCGGACGAGAACGAACCGGGCTTGCGGGAGGGCGCCGCCGGCTCGGGCGACCAGTTCGCGGGTGGAGACCCCTTCCCACAGATTGCCAAGCCGCGACCAGCGCGTGACGCAATGGAAATCGGCGTACACGCGCACGCGCGGGAGTTGCCGAAACTCCTCCCAGGACCATTCGGCGGGGCGGGCCACAAGGCCGGAGACGCGCAAGCGCCAGCGGGAAAGATCGATCCGGGGCGGGCCGGAAGCGTCGAGCACCGGCCATTTCTGCGTCTGAGATTGCCCGGGCGGCAGCCGCTCCGGCCGGCGCGCATCGGGGCTGACGATCACGTCCTCGGGCGGGGATTTTCGTTCTTCCATTCCTATTCGATTGGATGCACGGGGGAAGGCGGCGATTCGACCGCCCCGCGGGCACAGCGGCGCCGCCCCGTCACAGATTTCGCCTGAGAAAAGCCGGGCGGCCGAAGCACGTAATTTAGATGGGTTTCCGAACGATTGCCGCATTTGCCGCGGCGGCCCTGCTGCTGTGCGCGGGCGGGGGCGGCGGCCGGGCCGAGTACGTCGGCGGAACCATGGCCGAGTTCGAGAATACCGGCCCAGGCACGCTGCGGGTGACCGGAGAACGCGGCTTCCTGTTCCAGACAAGACGCGTCGAGATCGAGGTGCCTTACGATCGCGTGAACCTGCTCGAGTACGGCCAGCAGGCGTCACGCCGTTACGCGCTCGCGATCGCGATCTCGCCGATGCTGCTGCTGACCAAAAAGCGCGCGCACTTCCTGACCATCGGGTTCACCGACGACGACGGCAAGCAGCAGGCCATGGTCTTCAGAGTGGATAAGAACAGCATCCGCGCGCTGCTGGTAAGCCTGGAAGCGAAGACCGGACGCCGGGTGGAATACCAGGACGCGGAAGCGCGCAAGGCGGGAGCAGGCGAGTGATGTTCTGGACCACTGCAATCCTCGCGGCGGCGCTGGCGGGCGGCGCCGCCGTGCGCGAGCCCGCGGCGGGCGCGCCGGCGCCCATCGCCAAAGTCCGGCGCATTTTTGTGGACCGGCTGAGCGGCGGCGAGACGGCATCCGAGATCCGCGACATGATCATCAGCAGCCTGCAGGCTAGCGGGCTATTCTCAATTACGGAAAACCCGGACCGCGCGGATGCGACACTGAAGGGCTCGGCCGAAGATCTGATTTACACGGACACGTTCATATCGAGCGACGGGCTGAACGCGCGCGGAAACATCGGCTCGCGAGCCACAAGCCGCAGCGGATCGTACGCGGGCGCAGGCGTGGGCGACAACGATTCGACGCACATCTCGGAGCGCCGGCATGAGGCTTCGGCAGCCGTAAGGCTGGTGGACAAAGACGGCGACGTAATCTGGGCGACTACGCAGGAAAGCCGCGGCGGCAAGTTTCGCGGCGCAAGCGCCGATGTGGCGGATAAGATCGCCAGGCAGCTTGTGGAAGATTGCGAGAGAGCCAAAAAAGCGCCGCGGGCGCTGCTCTCGAAGTAAGTGGGTGTAAGTGGGGAGTAGGTGGTTTTTTCTGTAGGTTTATTCACAATTTATTGATTTAGTTAATTTTTGATAAGAAACGAGACAAGCAAGTGCGAATTGGTGTAGACTCAAATCAGTTAGCTATTACATAGCATCCCCGGCGACGGACCCAGCCGTCGCCAGCCCCTCTGAGTGAAGCCCCAGGTCCCCAGCCTGGGGCTTTTAATTTTAGCGCACACCTTCCGGAACAGAAATCCAGCCGGCTTCGCTCATACGAAACATCGTTGTCGGAATCGCCGTCCCGGAGCCGCATGCGCCAGGCCTGCCGGGACCAGCTACAGCTCAGCGGGAGTAGTCGCGCGGCAGCGAGACCTGCCGGCGGCGGCGCTCGAGCAGCCGCTCGCGCCAGGCCCATTCGGCCTGACTTTCCGCCTCATTGGACGGGCCGGCCAGGGCCAGCCGCATGTCCTCGAGCGGAATCTTTGGCGTCCGGTCCGCGTAAAGCAGGCCGTTCACTTCCTGATAGGTATCGGTGAACTGCGTGTAGCAGAAGCCGGCCAGCGAAGGCAGCGAGCGGACGACGCTGAGCAGGTCCATGAAGCGCTCGCCGAACTCTTCGGCGGAATCGCACCAGGTGTAGCCCCAGGCGCCTTCGGTGTTCGGGCAGAACCCGAGGCCGCCGAATTCGCTGAGCACGATCGGCCGGCCATGGCGGTGATCGCTCTCAAGCGTCTTGAGCAGCAGCATGCGGCCGCCGGGGCGCTCGCGTTCGAGCAGGCGCGGCAACCCATCGACCGCGGCGTATCGCGCGCCGATGCGCGCGGGGTCGGAATCGTAGTCGTGAATGCCGAGGATGTCGCCGGCCACGCTCTCCCAGCCGTCGTTGCCGATCACCGGCCGCGAAGGGTCGAGCGTCTTGGTCAGGTGATAAAGCGCGCGGACGTAATGCCGCTGCGCCGGGCTGTCAGGCAGATCGGGCACGCCCCAGGATTCGTTGAACGGCACCCAGGCGACGATCGACGGATGGCCGATGTCGCGCCGGACGGCATCCAGCCACTCTTTCGTCAGCCGCTCGACCGAGCTCGAGTTATAGCGGTACGCGCTGGGCATCTCCTCCCAGACCAGCAGACCGAGCCGGTCGGCCCAGTAGAGATACCGCGGGTCTTCGATTTTCTGGTGCTTGCGGACGCCGTTGAAGCCCATGGCGCGGGCCAGCTCGACGTCGCGGCGCAGCGCATCGTCGGATGGCGCGGTGAGACCGGATTCGGGCCAGTATCCCTGGTCGAGCACGAGACGAAGCTGGTACGGGCGGCCGTTGAGCAGGAACCGATCGCCCTGAATGGAGACTGCGCGCATCGCGGTGTAGGAGCGGACCTGGTCGAGGATGCGGCCGTCGCGGTCCTCGAGCGCGAGATGCACGTCGATGAGGCGCGGGCACTCGGGGCTCCAGAGCAGGCCGTTGCGGCAATCGTCGAGGCCGGGGTCGCCGAGCGCGATGCGGCGCGTCACCTCGCCGGAGGCGACCGAGTAAACGTCTTCGGTGAGAGTGCGGCCGTCGGTTTCGAGGCGAACGGAGAGGCGCAGCCCGTCGCGCTGCGGACCGGCGATCAGCGCGTCGAGGCCGATCTCCCAGCGCTCGAGGTTGGGCGTGAGCGCGACGCGTTCGATCGAGGAAACCGGGACACGCTCGAGCCAGACGGTCTGCCAGATGCCGCTGGTGCGGTGATACCAGATGCCGTGGGGTTGGAGTTGCCAGTCCTGCTTGCCGCGCGGCTGGGCGAGCTCGGCGGGATCGTCTTCGGCTCGCACGACGATCGTCTGCGGCCCGTCCAGGAGCAGGCCGGTGATGTCCGTCTCGAATGGCGTGTAGCCGCCCTGATGGCGCGCCGCCAGCGCGCCGTTCACCCACACCGTGGCGCGGTAATCGACCGCCCCGAAATGCAGCACCAGGCGCCAGCCTTCCAGTTCGGGCGCCGTGAACGTGCAGCGATACCAGCAGGCGCGATACCAGCCGGTGTTGTTGACGCCGCCGGCGGGAGTCTCCGGAGAAAATGGAACAAGGATTTTCGCATTCCAGACGACTTCGGAAGGAGCCGCCCAGGCCGCCTCCGGGTCGATCGCAAAATCCCAGATCCCGTTAAGCGAAAACCACTCCGTTCTTTCCAGAAGCGGACGGGGATATGCGTGTAATTCGATTCCATTGGCGGGTTCGACGGCTTTCATACGAACTACCGGCAGACTCTCAAAAGTCTTATCTTACACTACGGCGCCGCAGTGCGGAGACTGGGTTCAACCTATTGAATTAAAATAAGTTCAGTCAAATTGAGCTACAATGAAAAAAGCTAAGTATGTCCCGCCGCGAGCATCATCTCCCGTGGATTCAGGTTTCTAGAAATTCTCCTTATTTTGTTACTGAAACCGGAGAATCATGGACGCCTCTCGGCCATAATGATGCAATTACCTGGCCAACACTGGAAGGGATTTTCCGGCGCAGGGATCTGCCGGCAGTCGAAAAATATTTGAGGATGCTGGCGCGGCGCGGGGTTACCTGCCTCCGGGTGATGCTCGAGTACAGCCAGAGCGACGACCGGTGTTTCGAGAATCCGGTGGGCACGTTCAACCCGGACCTGGTCGCGTTGTGGGACGACTTATTCGCGCTCTGCGAAAGAGCCGGGCTGCGCATCCTGCTGACGCCCTACGACACGTTCTGGATGTGGATCCGGTGGGACCGGCATCCGTACAACTGCCGGAATGGCGGTCCGTGCCCGGACCGAACGCGGCTGCTGCTCTGCAAGGCGACGCGCGAGGCGGTGAGGGCGCGCCTGCGCTTCGCGACCGAGCGCTGGGGCGCCAGCGGCGTCCTGTTCGCCTGGGACATCTGGAACGAAATCCACCCGTCGTACGCCGAGAATACGGCGGACCCGTTCGAGGAATTCATCACCGAGGTCGGCACTTACCTGCGTGAGCTCGAGACGCGGCTCTACGGGCGCGCGCACCCGCAGACGATTTCGATGTTCGGCCCGCATATTGTGCTGGACAAGCGCATTCCCGACTCGATCTTCCGGCATCCGGCGCTGGATTTCGCGAGCACGCATTTCTATTGGGAAGGCACGATCGACGCGCCGGAAAACACGGTGGACGCCGCGGTCGACACGGGGCGGCTGATGCGGGAGGCGCTGGCGGAGATCCGCGACGGGCGGCCGTTTTTCGACAGCGAGAGCGGGCCGATCCATACGTTCAAGGACCACCACATCACGCTGCCGGAGCCCTTTGACGACGAGTATTTCCGGCACATGCAGTGGGCGCACTTCGCCGCGGGCGGCGCGGGCGGCGGCATGCGCTGGCCGAACCGGCATCCGCACGTGCTGACGGACGGGATGCACCGGGCGCAGCGCGGGCTGGCGCGTTTCCTGCCGCTGATCGACTGGCGCACGTTCCGGCGGCGCAACCTGAACGAGGAAGTGCGCGCGTCGGGCGCGGACGCGGCGGTATTCGCGTGCGGCGACGACGCGCAGGCCGTGGTGTGGCTGCTGAGAAAGGACACGATCGGCCCCGACGGCCGGCTCGACCGGCGCGCGCGGCCGGCCGCCATGGAGGCGGCAATCCCCGGCCTCGCCCCGGGCCGCTATCGCGTGACCACATGGGACACGCTGAACGGCGCGGCGCTCCGCGAGTTCGAGGTGGCGCACCCGGGCGGCGCGACGCTGTGCATCGAGGCCGGCCCGGTGCGGACCGATGTGGCGATCGCGGTGAGGCCCGCGCGGGCCTGCGCTTCGGCGTAGCTTGGAGCGGGCGGCGCCGGGCGGGCAGATCGTCGCGCGCTGTATCGTCCCGAATTCCGACCCTCTACCGGCCCTTCCAGCAGGGCGGGCGCTTTTCGAGGAATGCGGAGATGCCTTCCTGGGCGTCGTCGGCCAGGCAGTTCATGCTCATGACTTCCTTCGCGTAGGCGTAGGCTTTGGGCTGATCGAGATCCACCTGCGCGTAGAAGGCGCTCTTGCCGAGGGCGATGACGAAATCGCTGGCTTCGGCGATGCGGGCCGCGAGTTTGCGCGTTTCGGCCTGGAGTTCGCCGGCCGGCACGACGCGGTTCACCAGGCCCCAATCGGCCGCCGTGCGGGCGTCGATGGGAGTGCCGGTGACCAGCATTTCGAACGCGCGCTTGCGGCCGATGGCGCGGGTGAGCGCAACCATCGGCGTGGTGCAGAACATGCCGATGCGGACGCCGGGCACGGCGAAGGAGGCTTCCTCGGATGCGATGGCCATGTCGCAGGCGGCGACGAGCTGGCAGCCGGCTGCGGTCGCCAGGCCCTGCACCTGCGCGATGACGGGCTGCGGAATGGCCTGGATCTTCGTCATCAAATCCGTGCATACCTCGAAAATCCGGCGATAATCGCTCGCGCTGCGGCCGGTCATTTCGCTCAAATCGTGCCCGGAGGAGAAGACGCTTCCGGCCGCCGCCAGGATGACTGCGCGGACGCCCGCGTCCCGGCCGATGCCGTCGAGGCAGTCGATCAGCTCCAGCATCAGATTGAGCGAGAGCGCGTTGCGGCGCTGCGGGCGGTTCAGCGTCACCACCGCAGAGGGGCCCTCTATCGCGCAGGTCAGGTCTTGATAAGTCGTCGGCGCACTCATAACTTCAATATATAAGAGGGGCGGGAACCGCCCGCCGGCGCAACCAGAGCGAAGGCCGCTCGCGTCCAACAGAAAGGGGAAACGATGCTGGGACTCAGAACAGGTCTGATCCTGACTGCCCTGGCCGGCGGGGCGGCATTGAGCGGATGCGGATCGCACACCTATTACGTTCAAACTGCGCCTCCGCCGCCGCCGTATTATTCGAGCTACACGATGGCGCCCGGTTACGCGCCCGGGCCGGGGTACGTTTGGATCAGCGGCTACTATCAACCGTACGGCTCGGGGTGGGTCTGGGTGCCCGGGTATTGGGCGCGCCCGCCGCATCCGAACGCCGTCTGGGTGAGCCCGCACTGGGAGCGGCACGGCAACCGGTACGAGTATCACGGCGGCCACTGGCGCTGATTACCGCGCGCGGAGGCGCGCGACCGTCTCGATGTGAAGGGTCTGGGGGAACAGGTCCATCAGCGTGAGTTGTTCGACGGCGTACCCGCCCGGGACGAGCAGCCCGAGATCGCGCGCCAGGGTTGCGGGATCGCAGGAAACGATCGTGACGAGCGGCGGCCGGAGGCGCAGCAACTCGCGCACGGCGTGCCTGCCGAGGCCGGCCCGCGGCGGATCCGCCAGCACGAAATCCGGGACGCGCTCGAGCGAGAGCAGGTATTCCTCGGCGCGCTGCTGCCGCACGTTCACGTCGAGGCCCGCGGCTCGCGCGTTGAACTCGAGATCGCCCGCGGCGCTCGCGCTTGCTTCCACGGCGGTCACCTCGCCGAAGCGGCGCGCGAGCGGCAACGAGAAGAGCCCGACGCCCGCGTACAAATCCAATGCCGAGGAACCCTCCGCGCGCTCGAGCGCGCGGCTCACCATCTCCCCGATCAGGAACCGGTTCACCTGGAAGAAGGAGCGGCGCCGCACGCGGCAGGTGAACTCGCCCGCGGGATAGGAGATGGCGTCCGGCGCGAAACCGGGGATGCGGCCGGCGCACCAGTCGAAGAAACGCCTCGCGGGCGGCTGCATGGACTCCAAAACATTCAGTTGAAGATCTGTTTCATTCGTGAATAGCTCGACGGAGCGCAGGAAGCGGGGAAACCGCTGGTCGCGCATCATGTCGCGGAGCGCCGCGATGGCCTGGTTGATCATCGGCGAGGAGATGGGGCAGCGGTCGATATCGACGAGCTGGTGCGTGCCGAAGCCGAAGTAGCCGATGCGGCTGCCGTCCAGGTGCAACTGCGTGCGATTGCGGTAGCCCCAGGGCTCGCTGGGAACGGCGCCGATTTCGGGCGGTTCGATTTTCGCGATGCGCCGGATGACCTCGCGCAGGATGGCGCGCTTCTGCTCGAGCTGCGTTTCGTAGGTCATGTGCTGGTACTGGCAGCCGCCGCAGCGGTAGAAAAACGGGCAGGGCGGATCCGTGCGGCCCGCTGCCGGTTCGAGCACCTCGGCGAGGCTCGCCTCGACGAGCCCGGGCTTCTCCGCTTCGAGCGTGACGCGCACGCGCTCGCCCGGCAGCACGAAGGGGACGAGCACGACGCGGCCCTCCATGCGCGCGAGCCCCTGGCCGCCGTAGATCAGCTTTTCGACGGTGAGCTCGGCTTCAGCGGGCACGGCAACTCCCGCACTCTCCAGCGGACGCAAGGCAAAGGCCGCCACGAGCGCCGGCCCGGCACGCACGGTCGCGTGCGCCACAACCCCGGTTTGTTTCGGATCCGTTCATCGCTTACGATAAAAATTCACGCCCAAATAGAATGAAACCACGAGTCTTCTCCGGAATGCAGCCGTCGGGCAACCTACACATCGGGAACTATCTCGGCGCGCTCAAGAGCTGGGTCAAGGTCCAGTACGATTATGAGGCCATTTTCGGCATTGTCGATCTGCACGCCGTGACGGTGTACCAGGATCCGGCCGAACTGCGCGCCAAGATCATGGAGCTGGCGGCGCTGTTTCTGGCCGCCGGCATCGATCCGAAGGTGAGCACGCTGATGGTGCAGTCTTCGGTGCCGGCGCACAGCGAGCTGGCCTGGATGCTCACCTGCGTCACGCCGGTCGGCTGGCTGCAGCGCATGACGCAGTTCAAGGCCAAGTCCGCCGAGCAGGAAACGGTGGGCGACGGCCTGCTGCAATACCCGGTGCTGATGGCGGCGGACATCCTGATCTACCAGGCGGCGATCGTGCCCGTGGGAGAGGACCAGTCGCAGCACCTCGAGCTGACGCGCGACATCGCGCAGCGCTTCAACTCGCTCTATGGCGACACGTTCAAGGTGCCGGCGACGCACCTGCCCGCGGTCGGCGCGCGCGTCATGGGCCTCGACGATCCCACGAAGAAGATGAGCAAGTCGTCGCCGGGCTCCGGGCACGCGATCGCGCTGCTCGATCCGCCGGGCGTCATCAAAAAGAAGATCATGCGCGCCACCACGGATTCGGCGCCCGCGGTCGATTTCAACATCCTCAGCCCGGGCATCGAAAACCTGATCAACATTTTTCAGGCGTTCAGCGAGTGGGAGCCGGAGAAGGTGCGCGCGCACTTCGAGGGCATGCGCTACGGCGAGCTGAAGAAGCAGGTGGCGGAGATGGTGGTGGCGCAACTGGAGCCGCTGCAGAAACGCTATCGCGAGATCGCCGGCGAGCCCGGCTATGTGGACCGCGTGCTCAGGGAAGGCGCCGAGCGCGTCACGCCGATTGCGAACGACACGGTCGAGACCGCCAAGCGCCGCATGGGGCTTTACACGGCTGAGTAGCTATGGCGGGCTCCGCTGTTTCCCTGCCCGCGTATGTACGCCTCGTCCGGAAGAACCGCAACTTCCGCCGCCTGTGGCTTGCGCAGATCATCAGCGAGATGGGCGACTGGATTTACGCCATCGCCATTTACACGCTGCTGCTGGAGCTTACGCGCAGCGCGGCGTCGGTGGCGCTCGCGGTGGTGCTGCAGGTGCTGCCGCAGTTTTTCGTCGCGCCGACGGCCGGAGTGTTGAACGACCGGCTGAGCCGCAAGCGCATCATGATCGCGGCCGACCTGGCGCGCGCGTCGATCGTGCTCGGCATGCTGTTCGTGAGCCGCGCGCAGATGGTGCCGCTCGTCTACCTCCTGCTGCTGCTCGAAACCACGATGTGGGCGTTCTTCGAGCCGGGCCGCAGCGCGATCGTTCCGAACATCACGGACGGCGAGGACCTGGTGGCGGCGAACACGCTGTCTTCGATGACGTGGTCGTTCAACCTGGCGCTCGGCTCGGGCATCGGCGGCGCGATCGCCGCGTTCTTCGGGCGCGATACGGTGTTCGTGCTGAACTCGCTCTCGTTCGTCATCTCGGCGTCGCTGATCTGGGGCATGAAGTTTCCGGAGCCGCACCTGGACGGCGCGAAGCCGCTGCGCGCGCGAGACCTGGTGGACTTTTCGCCGATCGCGGAGGGCGTGCGGTACGTGGCGAAGGAGCGGCGGCTGTTCTCGCTGATGCTGGTGAAGGCGGGGCTCGGGCTGCTGGGCACGCATCTGGTGCTGCTGCCGCTGTTCGGCGAACGGATCTTCTCGATCAGGTCGGCGGGGGCTTCGAGCGGGGGCATGCTCGGGATGAGCGTGCTGATGAGCGCGCGCGGCGTGGGCGCGCTGCTCGGGCCCGTGGTCGGCGGCTATTGGACGGGCCGGGAGCAGTACCGGCTCCGCATGGGCATCCTGATCGGATTCATTACGGCGGCCGCGGGATACCTTGCGCTGGCCGCCTCGCCCTCGCTCGCGATCGCATCCGCGTCCGTGGTGATCGCGAATGCCGGGACGTCGATGGTCTGGGTATTCTCGACGACGCTGCTGCAGATCCACACGGACGACCGCTTCCGCGGGCGCGTCTTCTCGGCCGATTTCGCATTCCTGGTGGTGACGATGTCGCTTTCGAGCTACGGCGCGGGGCTGCTGGTCGATTGGGGCGTGGGCCTGCGTTTGCTGGCGGCGGCAACGGGCCTGGCGGCATTCATTCCGCTCGCTGCCTGGGCGACGGCGCAGCGGCTCTGGCGCGTTGACTCTGAGCGCGCACTTTCTTAACGGTGGGGCAGGCGCTTTCGCCTGCCCAGAATATTCTGCGACCCGCAAGGGCACGCAGAATTTGAGCGCGTTAATTGTCGACGTGCGTGCGCCACGTTTACCGCACAGTCCTGATTCTCGAAAAGCCCTCGGACATCGTGGGCGGCACGAGCTTGGCGGCCATCCGCAACACGGCCTCGTCCGGGACGATGCGCGAGCGGCCGCGGTTGCGTTTGAGGCAGGTATCGAGCGGCACGTCGAAGAACACGGCCTCGACGTCGCAGTCGTACATCTCGGCCAGCCGCACGTAGGGCCGGCGCTCGCGCGGCGTCAGGTTCGTCGCGTCGATGTAAGTGACGGGCCGGCCGATCTCGAGGCGCTGCTTGAGCACGTAGCGCAGCAGGCGGAACACGCGCCCGTGAATGGTCTGGTCCGTCGGATCGTCCGCCAGCAGCCCGCGGATCGCATCCGAGGACAGCGACGGCGCGCGGAGCTTCTCGACATACGTCGATTTCCCCGAGCCGGGCAATCCGACGAGCACGATGATCTTCGGCCGCACTTAGATGATTCTACCGGGCTGCGGGCAGACGGAGCGTGAGCGGCAAATTATCGCCCTCCACGATCCGCACCGGCGGAAAATCGTTCTCGTGCGCCTTCCGATAATCCTGACGCTGGAACGGGGCCTGTTCCGCCGTGTCCGCCACGTAAACGCGATAGTCCCCGACCGGCGCCTTGATGAGGAACTCGCCCTTCTCGGTGGTGCGCGAGCCAGTGCCGCGGTAACTGCCTTGTGTGTTCGCCAAAACTACAACACCTCCGGAAACAGGCTGGCCGGAAGAGTTCAGCAGCACGCCCTTGAGCGTGCCGAACACGGCAGCAAGCGTGATCCGCAGCGGCGGCGGCGCAACGCCGTTCAGAACGAGTCCGTCCTCCATGACATCCTTGTCCCCGAGGCTCATCGAAGTGGGGTAGACGGGAGAAGACGGAACACGAGCGGCAGCCGTGTCGATATCGGGCGATACCATCACGTGATATGTGCCCGGCAGCAGCCCGCTGTACGCGAAAGTGCCGTCCTCATTGGTCCGCATCGATTTGACAGGGCCGAAATCGCCGCGGAGCCCGATCACAACGCGAGGCGCCGGGCCGCGATCGGTGACGACGGCGCCTTTCAGGTCCACGGGTTCGACCGCGCGCATGGGGATGACGATGTCGCGCAGGTCCGAGCTTCCGACCTGGATCTGCTGCTCGTAAAACCAGTCGCCCGCCGCCGGAGGATAGTTTCCGGACTGCGCCCGCAACACGTACGTCCCAGGCCTGACGTGCGGGATCGCGAAGCTCTGCGTTCCGGGCCGCACAGGAAAAAACCGGGAGAAGCCGTGATATTTTGTCGATTGGATACCGACCGACGCCGCACCCGGGAGCGGGATGCCCGCGGGCATCACAAGGGCGCCGGCGACCGTGACGCCCTCCTGCTTCGTGAAGTGGATGTCGAGGCCGCGCCGCTCCTGGCCTGCGCTCACTTCGATCACGCCCGTTTCGCCCGGCTCGAGCGTGCCGGGATAGAATTCGGGGCCGTAGCGTTCATCCCAGGAAATGAGCCGGCTCGGGGAGGCACGGAGGTAATACTTGCCGGCAGGCAAATTGGCGATGCGGTATTCGCCGCGATCGTCGGATTGCGCCAGGGTCCCCTGCGAGATCAGGGGATCGCTGCCGGCGACGTACACCTCGACGAGCGCGTTCACGACCGGGAAGCCGTCTTCGTCGTCCAACTTTCCGGCAATTACAGCCTGTCGCGTCAACTCCACCTGCACGCTGGAGGGCAGGGTTCCGTTAGCAGAAGACAGCGCCACGCTACGGGACAGAAAGCCGTTGCGGCGCACTTGAATATTGAAGAACTTCGGTTCGGCAACGGAAGCCCGGAAACGCCCGGAAGCGTCGGTCGTAGCCAGCACAGGGTTTCCGCCCAGGTTTGCGTTTATGCTCACAATTGCGCCCGCGACCGGCGCCTGGCCGTTGGCATCGACGACGGTCCCCTCCAGCAATGTCTGCGCGAACAAAGCCGGGCTGAACAACAGGCACAGAACAGAGAGTCTCATTGGGGCCTCCTGTTGGCGGAGAAGCAACCCAGGACAACTTTCAGCGTGTCACCGCCCTCAAACGGATAAACGAAGCCGTCTTTCAGAACCTCGCGCTCGCCTAAGCGCACCGAGAGCGGGATCACAGGAACCGCCGCCGTCGATGCGTTCGTGAACATCAACTTCAATGTTCCAGGCGAGAGGCCGCGCAGAACGAACTTGCCGTCCGCGCCGGAAGCCGCCTGGGGCTGCTGGCCAGCCCCGAGCTGGCTGTCGCTCCGAACCATGATGCGCACCGGAGCCGGCGCGCAGCCCTCGGCGAACGTTATCGTGCCGGGAATCTCCCCGAGTTGCTGCGGCGTAATTACGAGCCCATCCATGTCCTGGTCTTCGATCTCGATGGGCCGGGTGATTCCGAACGCAGCGTGATCATCGCCGCCCCAAACGTCGCTGGCGGGCCTCTCGCTCGTCAGCGCAACCAGCGTATAGCTGCCCGGCAGCACATCCGTGAACTCAAACTCAGCGGAACGCGCCATGGCGAATGGACCGTTCGCGTTCACGAGATAGTTCTGTTGCGGAACCAGCATCAGGCGCGTATAGCGCACGCGGCCGGCCGGAGTCGAATCGACAGCGGGACCTGCCAGCCGGCCCTGGACGCGCACGCCCTCGCGGCGCACGATCTGGATATCGGCCCGCGCCTGCTGGCCTGCCGCAAGTTCGATGGGCTTGGCCGAGGCCAGGTCCAACGCGCGCGGGTAGTAAGTGATCCGGTAGTCGCCGGGCCACTGATTCAGGCGGCCGTTGTTCGCGACCACGTAGTATGTCCCGGGATCGAGTTGCGCGGCGCGAAACTCGCCCAGATCGTTGGTGCGCGGCGCATTCAGGCGCACGATTTCATACTGGCCGCCGGGAAGAGGCTGGCCGGCAGGCCCGCCGCCGGGGCGCCGTTCCGAAACCGGGCGCTTTTGCAGAATCTCGACCGGACAACCCTCGACCGGCACTCCATTCGGGTCGATTACCCTGCCCGCGATGACTCCCATCGGAAACATCTGGATGCTGACCGCCGTGCTCCCCAGGCGGACCGCCATGCGCGCGGGGCGCTGCGCATAACCCGGGCGCTCGGCTGAAATCGAAGCGCCACGCGTTTGCGGAACCGCGAATTGGAAATGCCCCGCGGCGTCCGTCTTCGTGTACAGCGGCTCGCCCTCGGGCCGTGTCAGTTTCACGCGCGCGTCAGGGACTGGCTGGCCGGTGATGCTATTCACGACGCTGCCTTCGATCGCCGGCGGGGCTTGCGCGCGGGCGAAACTCGGGCAGAGAAAACACGAGAGAATTGCGGCAAAAGAAAGGCCCCGCTGTTGCATTTCGGCGCTCCTTGTCCGAATGCAGTATATATCCGGGGCCTAAGTGACGTAAAGCGGTTCTAATTCTGCGATTCGGCCAGCAGCTTTTTCAGGTAACCCTGCCAGATGGCGGGCAGCGTGTGCGTGCCGTGGCCGCGGGTCTGGTCCGTGATCGGCAGCAGCACGTATTCGCCGCGCTTGACGAGCTTGATGTCGCGCTCCATCACGCCGAGCTCGGGCGGATTGATCTGGTCGTCCGCGGAATTAACCGCCATCAGCGGGCACTTGATTTTTCCGAGATCGGGCTCGGGATTGTAATTGCGCGAGGAATCGAAGGCGTAAAGCATGTCGTTGGCGTCCATCGTCTTCATACGCGCGGCGATCGAGCGCGCCAGGAACCGGTCGGCCGCTTCCCGCGTGGGATACTCCTTCTGCCACAACTTGGGAACGCTGGTGAAAATGGTCATGATGTAGAGCGCGGGCTTGAGTCCGGGCGGCTGGCTCTTGTACTCGCCGTTCATCCAGGCGGGGTCTTCGGTGATGCAGTCCATGATCATTTTCCGCCACATGCGGTTGCGGCCCGCGATCTCGGCGGGCAGGCTCGCCAGCGGCATCGCGGCATCCATGAAGTCGGGGTACAACTCGGGCCACATCCAGGAATGCATGCCGCCCATCGACGTGCCCATCACGAGCCGCAGGTGATTGACGCCGAGCTTTTCGGTGAGCAGTTTGTAGTCGAGGCGCACCATATCCTCGTATTCGTAGTGCGGGAACTTTGCGTGCAAGCCGTCGCTCGGCTTGCTCGATTGACCGTGCCCGACGGCGTCGCGCAGGATGATGAAATACTTCGTCGCATCGAGCAACTGGCCGGGGCCGAACAGCACATCCGCGAACTGCGGGACCAGGAACTGGCGTCCGGAACCGGTGGTGCCGTGCATGATCAGCACTGCGTTGCGAACCACGCCGTTCGCGTCTTTTTGCGGCGTGCCGATGGTCGCATAGTGCAGCCTCAGCTCAGGCAGCACTTCGCCGCTCTTGAACCGGTAATTCCTGATGATGTAATCGCCCTCGACCGGAGCCGGATAATTCGCCGCCACTGCGGCGCCCGCAAACAGCAGGCACAGAGTCGCCCTCAGCATAAGAGCCAGTTTACGCCACGGGCTCGCGCATCGCGAAGCGCCAGTCGGTGAACGGCGAGCGCGCGCCGCGAATGTTCACGTTCAAAAGATAGGGACGGCCGGATGCGAAGGCGCGCTCGACGGCCGGCCGCACCTGGTCGAGCGAGTCGATGGTTTCGCCTTCGCCTCCGAAGCCCTGCATGACGACGTCGTAGCGCGTGCGGCGCAATTCGACGGCGACGGTGTTTTCCTTCCCCTGCATCTCGCGCTCGAGCCCCCAGCCGGCATCGTTGCCGACAACGATGACGAACGGGAGCTTGTAGCGCACGGCGGTGTCGAGCTCGGCGATGTAAAAGCCGAGCGCGCCGTCGCCGGTGATCATCATGACCGGGCGGTCCGGATGCGCCATCTTGAGCGCGATCGCGTTGGGCAGCGACGCGCCGATGGTGCCGAGCGGGCCGAGGCGCAGCCAGCCTCCGGGCTCGAGCGCCGGCAGCATCGCCCTGCCCCAGTGCGCGAAATCGCCGCCGTCCCAGGAATAGAGAATGCCGGGCGGCAGCGCGCCGCTCAGCTCGGCGAAAAACGCGGCGGGATGCAGCGGAGCGGAGGAATCGCGCGCGGCGGCATCGAGCGAATCGCGCCACTGGCGGCGCAGCTCGCGGACGCGGCCGAGCCAGTCGAGCTCCGGCCACGGGCGCTTCCCGATAAAGTCGATCAGCCCGCGCAAGGCCGCCCTCACGTCGGCGCAGATGCCGAGATCGACGGGCCGGTTCAGGCCGAGCTCCCGCGGGTGTATGTCCACCTGAACGAATTTCGCTGCCGGCGGAAAGACGCGCGAGCTGCCGAGCGCGAGCCGGTAATCGATGCGCTTGCCGAGCACGAGGAAGAGGTCGGCCTCGCGGAACGCCGCGGCGGCGGCGCGGTTGAGCGCCGGATCGGCATAGCCCATCGAGAGCGGATGGTCGTCGGGCAGCACGCCGCGGGCCATGGTGATGGTGTAAACGGGAAGCGAGGTCAGCTCGGCGAAGGCCCGAAGCTCGTCGCCGGCCTGGGCCCACCAGACGCCGCTGCCGGCGATGACGACGGGCTTGCGCGCGGCTTTGAGCAGCGCGATGGCGCGTTCGATATCGGTCGGCGTGGCCGCCGGCGCGGCGCGCTCGGGCCGGGTAAGCAGCGGCGGCGCCTCTCTGACGGAGCCGGTGAACGCATCGACGGGAATCGTCAGGTGCACGGCTCCCATCCGGCCGGCGACGGCCTCGGCGTACGCGCGGCGCAGGAAGAACGGAAGCTGCGCGGGGCCGGGCGCCTCGGCGGCCCACTTCACGATCGGGCGCGCCGTGCCGGCTTGATCGATGTCCTGGAACGCCTGGCGGCCCCGGTCGGCGCCGGCGCATCCGCCGCTGACCGCGATGAGCGGGCTGCCGGCGAGATTCGCCGTCGCGATTCCGGTCAGCGAGTTCGTGTGGCCCGGACCGCCGGTGACGAGCGCGAGCGCGGGCCGGCGCGTGATGCGCGCCCAGGCGTCGGCGGCGTGCGTGACCGCCGACTCGTGGCGCATGTCCACGATGTCGAAGTTGCGCCGCGCGGCCTCCCTCAGAACCTCGTTCAGGTGGTCGCCTACCAAGGTGAAGATGCGCGTCAGGCCCAGCTCGCGCGCCGCTTCAACGAACAGCTCCGCTCCGGTCGTCATAGATCACGATCGTACTGCCTTGCGCGGAGAGGCGGCAAATATCGCCAGGCCCTTGGGCGTGGCGTGGCTCGCGAGAATGTCCCGAAGCAGCGCGGTGCCGCGCGCGATGGTCTTCTCGCTGATCTTTTCTCCGCCGAGCTCGAGGTAGTTCAGCCAGAAGAGCGCGACCATCCATATTTCATCCGCCACCACATCGCGCTCGGCGGCGCTCAGATCGCGCAGCAGACCCTCCTCCACCGAACGGTCCAAAGAGGCGCGGATCATGCGGAGCAAGCCCTTGTGCGCCTGGACGAAGCGCCGCTTGAGAGCGGGATCGGCCGCCACGAGCGCGGTCATTTCGCGCTTGAAGAAGCGGTAACGCCAGTTGAAGGTCTGAATCATGACGAACGCGGACGTCACTATGCCGGCGGTCGCCGGCCCGCCGCCGGACATGATGCGCTGGTACTCGGCGGCGCCGTAGGAATCCATCTGATCGAAGGCGGCGCGGATGATCTCTTCCTTGTTGCGGAAATGATAATAGAGGTTCCCCGGGCTGATGCCCGCCGCGGCGGCGATGTGGTTCGTGGTGACCGCGGCCGTTCCCTTTTTATTGAACAGCCCGATGGCGGCTTCGATAATCCGTTCGCGTGTCTTCATTCACTCAATAGTCGAGGTGGTAAGCGCGGACCTGCTTCAGGAATGCCGAAAAATACTTTATGCGCACCGGAAGCCCGTGCAAGCCGAATTTTAGCAGCAGAGGCAGACTCCGGCGCAACGGGATCGCCTCGGCCCAGAGGCGGGCCATCTGGTCGTAAAACTCGGCGATCGGAAGCCGCGTCGGCAGCAACGCGTGGAGCATATCGCAAAGCTCCGGCTTGCGGCTGAGGAGCACGCTCTCGTTGGCGGCGCGGAGCTCGGTGCCGGGGAGCGGGGTCATGACCGTGAAGGTGGCGTGCCGCAGCTTCAGCTCGCGGATGTAGCGTTTCAGCGCCTGGAAATCCCCGCGCGCGTATGCCGGATCCACCATGAACGACGCATAAATCGCAATGCCGAGGCGGTGCAGAATCCTGACCGCCTCCCGCTGCTGGTCCGTCGAGAGGCCTTTGTGCATCGCCGCCAGCCGCTCGTCGGAATAGTCCTCCATGCCGACGAACACCTGGGCGAGACCGATGCGGGCCCATTGCTCAAACAGTTCCGGGTGGCGGGCGATCGTGTCGGCGCGGGCGTAAATGAAATACCGCTTGCGGATGCCCGCGGCGCGGATTCTTTCGGCGAGCACGGCCATGCGCCGGGCGTCGCACATCGATTCGTCGTCGCAGAAGAACACATTCGGCTCGCGGATGCCGGCCAGCTCGGCGACGACGGAATCGGGATTGCGCCGCAGGTACTTGCCCCCCGTGATCGGCCACAGCGCGCAGAACGTGCAGCGGGCGGTGCAGCCGAGCGAGGTGCGTATGGAGGCAAGCGGCTTGAACCATTCGCTGAAGTAGCTGTCGCGGTACGCCGCCGTGAGGCTGCGGTCGGGAAACGGCAGGTCGTCCAAAGAGGTGTACGGGCGCGGCGCGGTGAACTCCAGGCCGCTGCCGGCAGGGAGCGCGATTCCGCGAATCTCACGCAATGAGCGGCCGGACTCGCGGGCCGCCATGATTGCCCGGAGCGTGAACACGCCCTCGCCGATCACCACAGCGTCGAACTCCGGCCCGCCGAAATCGCCGGGCGCAACGGTTGCATGATGCCCGCCGATCACCAGAAGCGCGCCGGGGCAGAGCTCACGCAGGCGCGCGGCCAGCTTCCTGGCGATGTTCACCTGGCTGGTGAACGCGGTGATGCCGATGACGTCGGGCCGGAACTCGCGCGCGGCGCCCTCGACATCCGGATCGAGGCGGGCATCGACCAGGCGCACCTCGTGGCCGTCGAGGCGGGCGCCGGCGCCCAGATACTCCAGCGCGAGCGGCTCGAAGACGAAGACATGATCCATGAATTGCGAATAGGTGGGCGGCTGGACGAGCAGAAGTTTCATTGTCGTTAGAGTATTTACTCTAAGAGGACCACTTTAGAGCATTCGCTCTAAATATGCAAGCGCTTGGGTGGAGGCGTCCGGCGCGGACCGGGAATCGACGGCCTTTACCGCGTGAACAGCTCGCGCCAGGAGTCGTCCATTGCGGTCCAGGAATCCGGCTCGGCGACGCTCGATTGCGTCTCGGGAATGCACAGCGCGCCGTGGCCGCGCTCGCAGAGGAGCTCGGTGCTCACCGGCTCGAACAGCGAGCTGCTCCAGGAACCGATCGTCACCGGCAGGGCGAGGCGTCCGAGGCACACGGGGCAGCGCCGCCGCTGGTCGTGAAACGCCCAGTACACGGCGCAGGCGCACAGGATCAGAAACGTCCAGTTGAATGCGAGACCGGGAACGAACTCCAGCGGAATGGCGCCCGCCAATTCGATCCAGAGCGCTAAGACGATCGCCAGCGAAACACCGGCCTTGCCGGCAAGAAACGACCAGTATCGCCAGCCGGCGTGAAGCGGAAGCCGCTCGATCGCAATCAGCGCGGCCGCGAGGATCAACGCCATCACCAGCCCCGCGCCGTAGATGGCGAGCCGCGCGGAGAGCGGGCGCTCCAAAGGCAGCAGGCGCATAGCCGTACCGAGGCGGCGAAGGCGCTGCTTGTGCGCGCGGCTGATGCCGAAGAGTTCCGCCCGCAGTTGCTCCGGAGCGACTCCGGGCTTGAGCCGGGCGACGACGCCCACGATCCATGGCGCGAGCGCGGGATCGAGCGGCGTGAAGTAGCCCAGGTCGCTCGCCAGCGCGCGAAAATCCCGCGGCAGCACGCCGATCACCTTGACCATGCGGCCATCGATCGAAACAGTGCGGCCGATGACGGACGGGTCGGAGGAGAAAGTGCGTCGCCAGAGCGCGTACGCGATGACGGCGCGCGACGGCAGCGCAGTTTCATCCCCCGGGCGGAAGGTCCGGCCGATCAGCGGGCGCGCGCCAAGCACGTCGAAGAAATTCGTGTTCACCGCGGCGCGGCCGGGCCGCAGCGTATACATCGCAATTCCGGATGCGAGCTTCGATTCCTTTTGCCAGGTGGGCACGTAAAGCGATTCGACGCCGAACGGAACGCCGAACACGTCGGCCTGCCCGAACAGCACCAGTTGGCACGCGTCGGGAAACGGCGAGGGACGAAGCAGGCCGCGGAGGCCGGAGAAACCGGAAGTCAGCGCCGCCATCGCGCTGAAGACCACTGCAGCGGCGATGAACACAAACGCCGGGCCGCGCGTGAAGCGGCGCAGGCTGTCCCGCGGAAAGCGCAGGCGAAAAGCGTCGGGGAATGCGCGGCAGCAGGCCGCCGCGATGCGGGCGTATGTGGCGGGGAGAGGACCATCCCGCTCCAGCAAAAATGCTTCCCAATTGCGAACGGCGCCTTCCCACTTGCGGACCCAGTCGGGCCGCGTGGAACGGGGGAGGATCCAGCTCGCGATGCGAATGAGCATCCGCCAGCCGGCGAACATGGGTTCCTCCGCCCTGTTAGACGTGGGGTTTCGGGAAAGGTTCCCGGAATCAGCCGAACTGGCTGCGAAACTCGGCGAATTCGCGGCGAAGCGCGTCGAGATCGCCGCGAAGGCGCGCGATTTCCTCTTCGAGCGTAGCGATGCGATCCGTGGGGCGTTGGGGCGGAGCGGAGGTTTCCGCCGCACCGGGCTCCGCCGTTTCGGCCGCTCCGGACAGCAGGTGCGCGTAGCGCGGCTCCTTGGTTCCGGGGCGGCGCGGCAGGCGCGCGACGAGCGGCGGGTCGCGGTCGATCAGGCGCTGGAGGCACGCGTCGACCTCTTCGATGTCGCTGAACGCGTACAGGCGCCCGGCGCGGTCGCGCAGCTCGCCGGCGGTCTGATGACCGCGCAGCATAAGCACACACAGGATGGCGACTTCACGCCGCCCGAGGTTCAGCGCTTCCGAGAACAGCTCGCGGTGTTTCGGCACGCGGAGCCCGGCGCCGGTGACGACCGCCGCGAGCTTTTTCGCGCGCAGACTTTCCACCGCCCGCTCGACCGTGGCCTCGTCGTAGTCAACCACGGGCTCCCGGCTCGACCGCTGGTTGCAGGCGTTCACGAGAGCGTTCAGCGTCATCGGGTAATATTCGGGCGTCGCGATCTCCTTCTCGATCAGCGAACCAAGCACGCGCACTTCTTCGGAATCCAGCACCAAATCCACGTTCATAGGATAGCCGCAGCCGCGGCGCGGCGCCATTTTCGTTGCGGGTCCGTTTCTCCGGATGCTACGATCGAATTTGTTCCCGCCAAAGGGGAGTAGCAGGATCGGCCGCGGCCGATCCCAGGGCAGGCCAACAATCCCGAAGGGGTTCGCCCTTCTGGCCGCCTGACCGGAACGTCCCCCGGGTGTGAGACCTTTGGCTGCGCGGTATCCGCGTGGCCAGAGTTTCGCGCCGCGCACCCGAACGATGAAACGCACACATGTGATTGCGATGGCCGCCGCCGTCGTGGCGGCGCTGCCGGGATTGATTGCCCGGCTGGCCGGCGCAGCAATGCCGCCGCAGCTCGAAGCGGCGGTCGCCGGCTCGGCGATTATCGGCGCATCCTTCCTGCTGCTGTGGGCGTGCGACGCGGCGCAGACCGAGATGTCGCAGGCTCTGGCGCTCGCAGTGGTCGCGCTGATTGCCGTGCTGCCCGAATACTCGGTGGACATGTACTTCACCTGGCAGGCGGGACGGAATCCGGCGGGCAGCTACGCGCAGTACGCCATCGCGAACATGACGGGCGCGAACCGGCTGCTGATCGGCGTGGCGTGGGGGCTTATCGTCGCGCTCTACTGGTTCCGGTTCCGCAAGCCCGTGCGCATCGAGAACGAGCGCCGCACCGAGCTTTTCTTCCTCGGCCTCGCGACCGTGTACGCGTTCGTGATCCCGCTCAAGGGCACGCTGGCGTGGTACGACGGCGTGGTGTTCCTGGGCATTTACGTGTGGTACATCGCGATCGCGGGGCGGCGGCCGGCCGGCGAGTCGGAAGCGGAAGGTCCGGCGGAACTGCTCACGCGGCTGCCGAAGGTGCAGCGGCGCCTGGCGACCGTGGCCATGTTCGCGTTCGCGGCGGGCGTGATTCTGGCGAACGCGGCGCCGTTCTGCGAAGGCCTGGTGGGGACGGGCAAGGCGCTCGGCATCAACGAGTTCCTGCTGGTGCAGTGGCTGGCGCCGATCGCCTCGGAGACGCCGGAGTTCGTGGTGGCGCTGATGTTCGCGTGGCGAGGCGAAGCGGGGCTGGCGCTGGGCAGCCTGCTCTCGGCGAAGCTGAACCAGTGGACGCTGCTGGTGGGGATGATTCCCGGGACGTTCGGCCTGGCGAGCGGAAGCCTCGCGCACCCGATCCCGATGGGGCATTACCAGATGTCCGAGCTGCTGCTGACGGCGGCGCAGTCGCTGCTGGCGGTGGTGCTGCTGGCGTCGATGCGATTGTCGGTCGGCGGGGCGCTGCTCCTGTTCGGCATGTTCGCGGGCCAGTTCGTTCTGCCGCTGTTTTCGCAGTGGTTCCCGGGCCTGGCGTTTGGGTTGGGCTCGCGGCAAATTCACCCCGTGTTTTCGGTAATGTACGTGGCAGTCGCGGCCGCGCTGTTCCTGCAAAAGCCGAAAGAGACCGCGGCGCTTACGCGCGGCGTGGCGGCCGGGTGCGGGTGCGAGGACCCGGAACCGGCCCGGCCCGAGTGCGAAGACTGCAAATGGCGCCACGGCTCCCGCGTTTGACCGGATTTGCCGCCCTACGCTATCCTGAATGCTGACACCTAGATGGCTAACACGTTTTCTGCACTGAAGCGGGTTCGACAGGAACAAAGGCGAACCGTAGTAAACCGGATGCGCAAGAGCAGGCTGCGCCACCAGGTCCGCGAGATGCGGCGGCTCCTTGAAAAGAAAGACGCTGCCGCAGCGGCGGCCATGCTGCCGAAGACCTTTTCGCTGGTGGACCGGGCTGCGAAGTGGGGCATCATCAAGGAGAACACGGCGGCGCGTTACAAGTCGCGTATGCACGCCCGCCTGAAGTCCTTGACGGCGACAGCCGCCTGATTCCCGCCTCGTTTTCTTTCCTGAAAGCCCTCACGCCGCCACGCAGTTGTGCGTGGCGCCGAGGTGAGGTGTATGCGCGAACGGCGCCGCTCCCTCACGGCCGCGGCACTGTTTCAAGGCGCGGAGTCACGCCGTCAATCGCAGGATGAAATCCTCCATCACCACGCGGTCGTCCGGGCGGATGTCGCGCAGCGCCTTGTCGGCCGCATAGATCAGCTTCAGCGCCTCGGAAAGCTGGGCCGGCGAGAAGGCCGACACGGTTTCCCACACCTGGCCGGCGCGCGAGGGCCACATCGGCATCCCGGAGCGCGAGAAGTGCATCTGCACCTGCTGCGCGCTGCGCAGGCCGGCTTCCTTGGCCATCAGCGCGAGGCGGAACTGCGTCGCCAGCAGGCTGAGCGCGAGCGGCAGATACTCGCCCTGGCGGATGAGCGTATCGAGGATATCGAGCGCCTGCTGCCGGTTGTTGCGGCCGAGCGCGCCGACGAGCGCGAAAATGCTGGAGCCGCGCGCTTCGGGCACGAGCTCGGCAATTTCCGCAACGCCGACAGGGCGGCCCGAGCTTGCGTACAGCGCCAGCTTGTCGATCTCCGCCGCAATGCGCGCGGCCTCCCCGCCGAGCGATTCGACAAGCAGATCCAGCTCCGCCGCGCCGAGGTCCAGCCCCGCGCGGCGCGCCAGATTCTGGGCGAAGCCGCGGGCGCGGTCGAGCGACAGTTGCGGAAATTCGACCACCGCCGGCACGTCCGAATAGAACGTCCGCACTCGCTCGATCTTTTTCTTGTCCTCGCCCTGGAAATCGTAGCGTCCCGCCTCGAACACGAGCACCGTGCCGGGCACGGGGTCTTTCAGATAACCGGCCAGCGCGGAAGCGGAGCCCTTCGCGGGCGCGTCCTCGTCGGCCGCCTTCCCGCGCGGCAGCGCGCCCTCGGCGTTGGAGGCGATGATGATGCGGTCGGCGGTGAACAGAGACAGCGAGCGGGCATCCTCGATCACCGTATCCAGCGCGACTTCGTCGAGGTCGTACCGCGTCACCCCGCTCTCGCGTGCTCCGGGATCCTTGAACACGCGCTCGATCAGCGCGCGGCGGCAATACTCGCGCTGGTAAGGCTCGGGGCCCAGGAACAGGTACGCCGCGGCCGGCTCGGACTGCTTGAGGTGTGCGAGGAATTGCTGCGAGGTCATCAGAAGTTTTCGAGCACCGCGCTGACCACGGAGCGCGCCACTTCGCGGCTCACGCGGTCCAGGGCGACGTCGCTTTCATCGAAATAGGTCTTCGGGTCCACGGAAATCTCGTACCGCTCGTGCACTTCGAAATTTTCGCGCTTGAACAGCACGGCCCCGGTGGCGCGATTCCGCAGCGTCACCGAGAGGTTCACCGTGACCTGCACCGCGCTGGTGCGTCCGGTCACCGGATCGAACACGATGGGGGACGCGGAATAGTTGTTCACGACGCCGCTGAGAACGGCGTCCGCCTTGTTCTGGTCCTCGACCACGCGGTACTTCGTGCGCGCAATGAACTCGCGCGTAATGGCGCCGGGCAGACGCCCGGTGAGCCGGTAGCGCGTCGTGCCGTTTGCAAACGCGGGCACCGCGATGGTCTTCACTGTGGGCGGCAGCGTGGCGGCGGCGCTGCCGGCGACATGGTATCCACAGCCGCCTGCGAAAAGAGCGAGAGCGCCGGCAGCGGCGCAAAGGAAATCCGGGAACTTCTTCATCTTCATTGAATTTACTGCGGGCGCGCGGCGCCGGGCTGCCCGATGAGCGATTGCGCGACGGCAACCGCGTTTTCGGCGGTAATCCTGACGTTGTCCGCGACGATCCAGAACCAGCTCGCGCGCGGATTGTTGCGGTCCGTCTCGATGGCGCCCACGGCCAGGCCCCCCTGTCCCGCCATCCCGACGTTGGTTGGCGACTCGACGTCCGGCCCGCGCACGTCGATCTGCGCCGAAGCGAGCGCCGCCTCCAGCAGTGCGCTGCCCGGATTCTCGTCGAACTCGACCCACACGGAAAAGCTGTGGCCGTGAAAGACGGGCGCCTGGATGAGCCGCAGCGACGGCATGGCGATGCGGCCGGCCAGGCCCAACAGCGTGGCCAGATGCCGCTCGATGCGCAACTCGACCGACTGGAGCGATTCCGGCGCCTCGCTGCCGTAGCGCGCCAGCATGTTGAAGCCCACCTGCTCGCCGTAGACCCGCTTCGGAAGCGGCTGGAACGTGAGCAGGTTGACGGTTTGCTTCTCCAGTTCCTCGACGCCGCGCCGGCCGCGTTCGCTGGCCGGCTCGAAGACATTCACGACGGCCCGGCGGATGCGCCGGATCTCGTTCAGCTTCTCGAGGAACATCGCGAGCACGATCGCGGCCGGGTGCGCGACTACGTGCTCGGGGATCGGCGTGGGCGTGAAGTTCGGAGGCTCGGCCAAGGGGGCGCGGAGCAGGGCGCCCGGGCGGTCCTCCAGAGCGTAGGTGGTGTCGATCAAAGCGGGCCCGGATGGCGCGCGAGAGAGGATCTCGACCGCTTTGCGGCTGGAATCGGGCGACCCGGCCAGGAACGCGACCCGCGCTCCGGCCAGGTTCTCTTCATCGAGCGCCGTCATGATGGCGGGCTCGCCGCGCTCTTCGGTGAGCGTGCCGGCCTCCATTTCCTCGGCCCCGATCAGCCTGGTCTGTATGGACGTGCCCGCGAGCAGGTCGCGAAGTTCCCGCCCCACGAGCGAATTCCCGCCGATGATCGCCGCTACTGGTCTTGTTTTATCCAACCTGGTGCTCCGGGTGCGGAGGCGCGTGGCGCAAGTGGCGCCGCAGGATGCCGCCGAGCCGCACCGCAATCCCGCTGCCTACGTAGGTGAGCGCCATCGCCAGAACCGCCGCCGCCGTGTACGTCCACACAACGTAGATCACGCCGCCGAGCAGAATGATAATCAGCGGCGAGCGCGGCCGCAAAAGTTGCAGATCCTTGAAACTGCGATACCGCCAGGTGCTCACCATCAGGAACGAGAGCAGCGCCAGCAGCCCCAGCCACGCCAGCGCGAGCGGCCAGTACAGGATGGGCTGTCCTTCCGCCGCGTACACCACCGCCGCCACCATGCCCGCCGCGGCCGGAATCGGAAGGCCGACAAAATACTTGCGATCCGGCTTGCCGGGATTCTTGGGCACCGGGTTCTTCTGGATGTTGAACCGCGCCAGCCGCGCCGCCCCGCATAGCAGGAACATGAACGAGATGAAGTAGCCGATGCGCCGCAGGTGATCCCGCGCCAGCGCGTCCGCCACCCCGACCGCCGATTGCACGCCCCAGGAGAAGGCCAGCACGGCAGGCGCGATGCCGAACGTGATCACATCGGCCAGCGAATCCATCTCGCGCCCGAAATCGCTGGTGGTGTTCGTGAGCCGCGCGATGCGCCCGTCCAGGCCGTCCAGTATGAACGCCCAGCCGATCGCCACCGCCGCAAGCTGGAAATGAATGTTGGCGCCATAATCGCCGGCCATTGCCGTCATCGCGCCCTGGAAGGACTGGATGATCGATAGAAATCCCAGGAAAATGTTGCCCGCGGTGAACAGCGTCGGCAAGGCGTAAGCGGCGCGCCGCCGCCGCGGATCTTCCGAGCCCGCCCACTTTCTCGGGATGTCGCGCATCGCCATACGCTACACCGTCCTCTTTCTGGCCAGCACGCTCGAGCCCGCGCGAACCCGCATCCCATGCCGGACTTCCACCTGCCATTCGGGCCCCAAATGAATATCGACGCGCGAGCCGAACTTGATCAGGCCGACGCGCTCGCCGGCGCGCACTTCATCGCCGGGCCGCTTGTAGCACACGATGCGGCGCGCGATGAGGCCCGCGATCTGCTTGAACGCCACTTCGGAGCCGCCGCCGGCGACCACGATCAGGTTCTGCTCGTTCTGTTCGGATGCCTCTTCGCGGTCGGCCACCAGGAACTGTCCCTTTTTGTACTTGATTTCGGTGATTCTGCCGGCGATCGGAGAGCGGTTCACGTGCACGTCGAACACGTTCATGAACACGCTGACGCGCGTGGATCCGCCGGCCTCGGCCTTGACCGCGACCACTTTTCCGTCGGCCGGCGAAACGGCCACGTCGCCAGTCGGGATCTCGCGCTCGGGATCGCGGAAGAAGTACAGGCAGAATCCCGCGGCGGCGAACATCGGGATCGAGTAAACCGGCCCGGCCGCATAGGCCACCGCCGTTCCGCCGGCCGCCAGTCCCAGCGCGTAATAGATTCCGTCGATTACCATCCGATCATATTTATTTTCGCATGAGCGACTGCAGGGGGCGGGCCGAGTCGGGCGAGATCCAGACGCGCGGCCGGTTCAGGGCGCGACGCAGTGCGTGGCCTGATAAAAGAATGCCGGGCCGTTGCGGATGCCGGCCAGCCGCATGGCGGCGCGCTCCCATGGCTCGTAGGGAAGGTATTGATAGAGCCGGCGGGTTTTGCCCCGGCAGGCAGCGTCCTCCAGACGCGCGGCCACGCCGCCGGGAGAGACGTCATGCGTGTTCCGCACGATCCAGATGTCGCGCACGGCCGGGTCCGCCACCTGTTTTCGCACCAGCGGTTCGTTTTCCCGGCTAAGCTCGAGCGATTGCCTGCCGGGCAGGTAATAAAGCAGCGCGCCGGCATCTGTGTTGTAGCGATCGACCAGCAGCACGGAACCGCTGCTCGCTCGCACCTGCGCGGCGATTTCCCGAAGCGGCGCCCGGTAGGTCTTGTTCAGAAAGTTCGCTCCGGTGTAGTAGAAACCCAGCGACACCGCATCGGATACCACCAGGAGCCCGATTACCGCGGCCCGCACCCGCCGCGGCGCACCGGGCGCCAGCGCGATCCACAGCAGGAAGAACGGCAGCAGCCAGATCAACCGCGCCGGCATGAAAGGATAGCTGACCCAGCGCGCAACGCCGGTATAGCCGAGCGCCGCCGCGAAAATCAGCAGGCCCACGAACCCGCGCGACACCGTCCAGGCGCGCCGGAACGAAAGCGCCAGCAGCACCGCGGTGGCCGGAACGACCGCCAGCGCCCAGACCGGGAACGTCTCGCCGATGGTGAAAGACACGAGCGCGTAGCCGGCCTTGACGGCGTGCTCGGTAAGCAGCGCGCCGGTGAGCATGTATCGCGAGGAGAAGCCGCTCGCGGCCGCCCAGCGCCGCAGGGCGCCGGCCATGAGGAGGAGCCACGGCAGGTATCCGAGGACGATCAGCCCGCCCCAGGCCGCGAGCAGCCGCAGGCGCCGCGGATCGCGCTGCCGCGCCGCGGTTGCCAGCAGGCCGGCGGCGAACGCGGCAGAAACGGCGATGCCGGGCAGGTAATGCGTGTACAGCAGCAGCAGCGCCGAACCCGCGGAGAGCAGCATCTTCGCCACGCCCGGCCGCCGCAGAAAACGCCACGCCAGCGCAACGGCCAGCACGGCCAGCGCCGCCTGCATCAGGTACGACCGGCCCATCCTGCCATAAAGCACCACGGCCGGCGACAGGCACCAGAGCGCCAACGCGGCAAATCGCCGCTCCGGCCGCAGCCGGGCCAGCCACAGGCGGTCGAGCAGGAAAGTCGCGGCCAGCGTCCACACGCCGGACATCAGCCGGATTCGCTCCAGCACATCCCCGGGAAACGGAAGCTGAATCCAGGCGTGCGCCAGCAAAAAATAGAGCGGCGGGTGAATATCCGCCCGAACAATTTCGATGATTCTTGTGAGGGACTGGGGCGCTGTTTGAACCGTAAACAACTCATCGGTCCAAACCGGCAGCCGCCCGAGATTCAACGACACGAGCAGCGCCTGAAGCGGCAGGAATAGCGCCAGCGGGCGCTTCCAGAGCAGTCGCAATTGGGACAAAGCACAATCTAGCACACGCATCTGCGGCGGCGGTGTCCCCCCGCGCGGGGCGGGGTTGGAAATTCCAGCCCTCCCGCGTCGGATTCCACCCGGTTTTGTACAATGTAAATTACGGGATTCAAAACTGAATTTCGCCGTTGGCCGATCGGTTCCGGCTATGGTACTCTCTGAGGGAATCGGTCATCCTTTTCAGCCTCCGAATTTTGATTGGAAGGTGGGCCTGAAGGTGGTTAATCAGGCGTTGCGGAAAAAGCATAGAAAGACTTCAGCATGAACGTACGTTCCCTCTTCAGCTTGTTCTCCTCAGACCTTGCGATCGATCTGGGCACCGCCAACACGCTGGTGTACGCAAAGGGCAAAGGCATCGTTGTCAACGAGCCCTCGATCGTCGCGATTAATAAGAATACGGGAGAAGTAGAGGCGGTCGGCAAGGAAGCCAAGGAGATGCTGGGGCGCACACCCGGCAACATCGTGGCGATCCGGCCCATGAAAGACGGCGTGATCGCCGATTTCAAGGTCACCGAGCGCATGCTGAACTACTTCATTCAGAAGGCGCACGGGCGGAAGGTGCTGGTGCACCCGCGGATCGTCATCGGCGTGCCCTGCGAGATCACGCAGGTGGAAAAGCGCGCGGTGGTGGACTCGGCGTACCGCGCCAAGGCCAGCGAAGTGCACCTGGTGGAGCAGGCCATGGTGGCGGCCATCGGCGCGGGCCTGCCGATCACCGAACCGTGCGGCAACATGATCGTGGACATCGGCGGCGGCACTACCGACGTCGCCGTCATCTCGCTCTCCGGCATCGTTTACTCGCGGTCGGTCCGCGTGGCCGGCAACGAGATGGACGACGCGATCATGCAGTACCTCAAGCGGAAGTACAACCTGCTGATCGGCGAGCGCACGGCCGAGCAGATCAAAATCCAGATCGGCTCCGCGTATCCGCTCGACAAGCCGCTGACGATGGAAATCAAGGGACGCAACCTGATCGAGGGCGTGCCCAAGACGATCACCATCGACGACAGCGAAATCCGCGAGGCGCTTTCCGAGTGCGTGGCCACCATCATGAACGCGATCCGCGTCGCGCTCGAGCGCACGCCCCCGGAACTGAGCGCCGACATCAGCGACCGCGGCATCGTGCTGACCGGCGGCGGCGCGCTGCTCAAGAATCTGGACCGCCGCATTCGCGAGGAAACCGGCCTGCCCGTGTCGATCGCCGAAGACCCGCTCGCCTCGGTGGTCCTGGGCACCGGCAAGATGCTGACCGACTTCAAGCTGCTGCGCAAGATTTCGATCGAGTAGTGCGGGTGGTAGCCTGAGCCTGTATGGACCTGCTAAGCCGGTACCGCAACGTCACGGTGCTGCTGCTGGTGATTTTCGCGCAACTGGTATTGCTCGCTTACCAGGTCAAAAGCAACCAGGACGTGCGGCTGATCCGGATCTGGGCGGTGACGGCGGTGACGCCGGTCGCCAAGGTCGTCGAGACGGTCCGCAGCGGCGCGGCAGGCTTCATCGGCAATTACATCTTTCTGCGCGACCTCAAGTCGGAAAACGACCGGCTCAAATCGGAGCTCGGCCGCGTGAAGGTTGAGAACGAGTTCCTGCGATCGGAGCTCGATACGGCCGGCCGCCTGAAGGCGCTGAGCGCGTTCCAGCAGCAGAACCCCTCGCGGACGCTGCCGGCCCGCGTGATCGGCATCACCACCGGGACGAACTCGAAGGTGGTCTTCGTGGACCAGGGCTCGCGCGCGGGCGTCATGAAAGGCATGGGCGTCATCACTCCGGACGGCATCATCGGCAAGATCGTCGCCGCCTACCCGACAGCCTCGCAGGTGCTGCTGATTACCGACGCGAGTTTCGCCGCCGGCGTGATCTCGCAGAAGCACCGCGTGCGCGGCACGGTGGTGGGCCTGGGCCAGAGCAAGTGCAAGGTCGATTACATTCAGAATGAAGAGCAGGTCGATCGCGGGGAGAAATTCTACACATCGGGCGATGACGGAATTTTTCCGAAAGGCCTGCCCGTGGGCGCCGTGGCCGGCGCGCCCCAGCCCGGCAACCCTTACAAGGAAGTATTCCTGACGCCGAGCGGATTGCAGGGCGGCCTGGAAGAGGTGCTCATCATCATCGAAGGCGTGCACATGCCGATTCCGGACCCGGCGACCGCCTCCAGTGAAATTTACCTGCAGCCCCCGCCGCCGGACGAGCCGGCCGCGGCTCCCGGAGGTCCCACGACGCCTGCGGACCGCCTCTGGGAGCGCTACAAGAAGATCGGCGAGGTCGAGAACCATACTTACGGGGAGGGGCTGCCCGGCTCGAAACCGCCGGATTTCAACATCAACCTGGACGAGGCTGCCAAGGCCGCGGCTGCGGCCGGCCAAGGGGTGGGGAAGGCGCTTCCGCCTGCCCAAAATCTCCGCGGCGGGCAACCCGGACAGGCGGAAGCGCCTGCCCCGCCAAAACCGAAGTCACAGCCGGCGCCGGCGGCGAAGCCGAAGGGCGAATCGAAGACCGGAACGGCCGGCCAAACGGCGAACGAACTGCCATGAGCGAGCTCACCGACCGCATTCTCATCAGCAACGTGCGGGAAAGCCGCGTGGCGCGCTTCCGCCGCTGGGCCTTCATCGTAGTCCCGCTCGCCGCGATTCTGTTCCAGGTCTATCTGCCGCTGTTTTTCCAGTTTTTCGGCTATCTTGAGATGCCGCTGCTGGTGACGATTTACTTCGCCCTGCTGCGCCGCGACCAGGTCAGCGGCACCTTCATCGGCGCGGGCATCGGCCTGGTGCAGGACTCGCTCTCGCACCAGCCGCTGGGCATGTTCGGAATCGTCAAGACCATGGTGGGATACTTCGCGGCCTCCGTGGGCATGCGTTTCGACGTGGACCACTCGGCCATGCGCTTCCTGCTGTGCCTGCTGTTCGTCTGTTTCCACCAGTTCTTTTTCTGGGTGTTGTCTTCCGCTCTGCTCGGCCAGCAGATGGGTTTCGATGCCCAACAGATTTTCTTCGTCGGATTATTAAATGCCGCGGTCGGCATCTTTCTCTTTCGCTTTTTGGATAAACTTAGAGAGAGGGCATAACCTCCGAGCGCTTTCGTGGACCTGAATTTACCCGAGCACAGCGAAGAGCACGCGCCTTCCCAGAACATCATCCGCGACGATACGCGCTTCGCCGCGGGCAAGATCGCGTTTTTCCAGTATCTTGCCGTGGCCATCTTCCTCTTCCTGATCTCGGGCTTCTGGAGCCTGCAGGTCCGCAATCCGCAGGTTTACAACGAAGCGGCCGAGCGCAACCGCATCAAATCGCTGCCCATCCTGGCGCCGCGCGGCAAGATTCTCGACCGCGACGGCCGCGTCATCGTCGATAGCCACGCCTCCAAGAGCCTGATCCTGTCCCGCGAGATTCTCAAGCCCGAGCATCTGAAGGCGATCGCGCAGGGTCTGGACATGAACTACGACGACCTGATGGCGCGCCTGGAGCGCTTCCGAAGCCGCCCGAAGTACGAGCCGATCATCATCAAGGACGAGCTGACGCCCGGCGAGCTGGCCTTCGTCGAGTCGCACCGCGACGTGGACACGTTTCCGGAGATGGAGCTGATCTCGGCGCAGCGCCGGCTGTACCCGAAAAACGGGATCGCGGCGCACGTCATCGGCTACGTGGGCGAGATCAATGAGCAGGAACTGAACGAGCCGGAATTCATCAACTACGACCAGGGCGCGATCATCGGCAAGGCGGGCATCGAGCGGGAATACAACAACATCCTGATGGGCGTGGACGGCCAGCGGCAGGTGGTGGTGGACAATCTCGGCCGCGAGCGGCAGATGCTGGGCATCAAGCCCGCCATTCCCGGCAAGAACCTGCAGTTGACGCTCGACCTGGACCTCCAGGTGGTGGCGGAGATGACGCTGCAGGGCCGGAAGGGCGCGGTGGTGGCGCTCGATCCGCGGACCGGCGAAGTGCTGGCCATGGCGAGCGAACCCGCCTACGATCCCAACCTCTTCGCCGGGCGGATCCGGTCGTCGGACTGGCGGCAGCTCGTGGATAACCCGGACACGCCGCTGCTCGACCGCGCAATCCAATCGCAGTTCGCCCCTGGCTCCACCTTCAAGCCGATCATGGCCATCGCGGGCCTGGAGACCGGGACCATCGACGATAACTTCCGCGTCCACTGCCCCGGCGGCCAGACCTTCTACGGCCGCTATTTCAAATGCTGGCAGAAGGGCGGGCACGGCACGGTGGACCTGCACAAGGGCCTGACGCAATCCTGCGACGTGTTCTTTTATAACGTGGGCAACAAACTGGGCATCGACAACATCGCCAAATACGCGCACATGGTGGGGTTCGGCGCCAAGACCGGCATCGACCTGCCCAACGAGCAGACCGGGACTGTGCCGTCGCCGGAATGGAAGATGAAGAATTTCCGGCAGAAGTGGTACGCGGGCGAGACGATTTCAGTGTCGATCGGGCAGGGCGCGTTGACGATTACGCCGCTGCAGCTCGCGTATGCGATCGGCGGCCTGGCGATGGGCGGTGTCTGGCACCAGCCGCACCTGGTGAAAGGCGAATCCGCGGCCGTACGTACGGCGAAGCTGGATCCGGCCAACGTCGCGAAGGTGGTCTCGGGCATGTTCGGTGTGGTGAACGAGGGCGGAACGGGCGTGCGCGCGCGGATCCCCGGCATCGCGGTGTGCGGCAAGACCGGGTCCGCGCAGCGGGTCTCGAACCAGTTCACGGGCGCCAAGCCGAAGGACAACGCCTGGTTCGTGGGATTCGCGCCGTGCGAGGCGCCGGAAATCGTGGTGGCGACCTTGTTCGAGGGCGGCGAGCACGGGCAGCTTGCGGCCCCCATCGCGCGCGACGTGATCAAGGCCTATTTCGACAAGAAGGCGCGCCAGCAGAAGGCCGACCTGCTGGCCGAGTGGAACCGGGAAACCCCTCGGATAGCCCTGGTGCCGCCGGTTCCGGCAACCGCGGCGGAGGGAGCCCGGTAGTGTTCAGGAATTCCCACCGGTGCGGGGCTTGTTTTCTCGCAGAGACGTCAAGACCGCAGGAAAACCGTGCGCTGCGGTACGGGGCCTCTTTGGGCACACGGCTGCGCCCGGCCGTTGCGGAAATCGTTCGCACAAAGACACAAAGAACACAAAGACACAAAGAGATTCAGAAGCTTTTCTTTGCGTCTTTGCGTCTTTGCGTCTTGGCGTGCCTGTTCAACGAGCTGCCCGCGCGAAGCCGTACGCCGCAAACCGGCGCCGCAGTGCCGGCGGTGTTTCCAGCCAACGAAACGCGCGCGCTCAGCATTAGGCCGCAAACGATCGGCAAAGAGGCTCTGGAGAAGTAAAGGATGGCCCAATACCGCTCGATTCGCGATCTCGACTGGCCGCTGCTGATCATCGCTCTGCTGATCTGCGGCACGGGGGTGCTGCAGATTTTCAGCGCCACACACGATACGGTCTGGCATGACGCGTGGTGGAAGCAGACAGTCTGGATCGGAGTGGGGCTGATGCTCATGTGGGCGGTGGCGAAAATCGACTATCACGTCATCATGGGCCATGCCTACACGTTCTATTTTCTTTCGCTTGCCGGGCTGGTGGTGGTTCTGCTGATCGGGCCGCAGATCTTCGGTTCGCGGCGCTGGATCCCGCTGCCCTGGTTCCATTTGCAGGTCTCTGAGTTCGTCAAAACGGTGATAATATTGCTAGTAGCCCGGTACTTAACGGAGTTAAAGACCGAGCGAATCGAAGCTCGCGATTTGTTGAAGATGGGCGGGCTGGTGGCCGTGCCCATGCTGCTGGTAATGAAGCAGCCGGACTTGGGCAGCGCACTGTGCTACCTGCCGATTCTTGCGATCGGGGCGCTGTTGGCCGGGCTTCGCTGGCAGTACATCATGGTGATCGGGCTGGCGCTGGTGCTGGTTTTGCCGGTCGGATGGCATTTCTTGAAAGACTATCAAAAGGCTCGCCTGACCAGTTTCATCGACCCGTCTGTGGATCCGCAGGGGACCGGCTATCAGGTGATCCAGTCCAAGATCGCGGTGGGGGCCGGAGGGATGTGGGGCAGAGGAGTGACGAAGGGCACCCAGACGCAGCTCCGGTTTCTTCCCGTTCCTCACACGGACTTCATTTTCTCGGCTTTTGCGGAAGAGCACGGCTTCGTGGGAGTCGTGCTGATGCTCGGGTTGTATTTCGTTCTGTTGATGCAAATCGTTCAAAACGCGCAAATGGCGCCGGATCGAGCCGGAATGTACATCTGTATGGGCGTCGGCGCGTTGCTGTTGTTTCACGTGTTGGTGAATATCGGGATGGTGGTGGGCCGTATGCCGGTTACCGGCATTCCGTTGCCGTTGATGAGCTACGGCGGTTCCAACATTCTGTCGTTATTTTTGATGCTCGGCCTGGTGAATTCCGTCAGGCTGTGGCGTTTTGCTAGCTAAGAAGCGGCTGAACGCGGTTTTCTTTGAAGGATTTGGGTTTCGCGCGAGTTTGATCGGATGAGATTTGGGGCCGTTCCCGGCGCAGGCTGTCTGCCCGCCGGGCGGCCCTCCTGGCCCGCGGGACGTTCGAGATTCGATCTCCGTCCTCCGGGCTGAGCGAGATTGCTGTAGCAGTTGGAGTTCCGGCTGATGCCCGTTACTCGCCGGCCGGGGCTCCTTCAAACCCGGCGCTGAATCTTTTCCTTTGGAGCACCGCACCGGCCGCGACCGGACGCCGCCGCTTTGGGCCACGGTTCAGAAGACCGCCGCCCGGGCGCGGCTTTGAGAAGCGGAGTACTTCATGGGAAAAGAGTTAGTCATTTCTGCAGGCCGCCACGAAACCAAGGTGGCGATCCTCGAAGACGATCAACTCGTCGAAGTTTTCTTTCAAAGGGCAAACGAATACTCGCTTGCCGGAAGCATTCATAAAGGACGTGTGACCCGGGTGCTGCCGGGCATGCAATCGGCGTTCGTGGACATCGGCCTCGATCGCGATGCGTTCCTCTACGTCTCGGACTTCTTCGAAGATCACGAAGAATACGACAAGGTAGCCAGCGCCGCCGAAGACAAGGTGATGAAGGCCGAATCGGCGCGGAAGTCCGGGCAACAGCCGGTGGCTGCGCCCGAACCGGAGCCGGAGAGGGCGGCGGCGCCCGCACCCGCGCCGGAGCCGCGCACCGAACACGTCGAGGACGAAAACCGCAGAGGCGGACGCCGTTCCCGCCGCCGCCGGACCAGGGGCCGTGGCTTCCCGGAATCCAAGTACGCGGCTATCCGCGCCGAGCAGGCGCCCGAGCTGGCGCCGGAACCCGAGGTGGGCGGCGCGGCGCCGGCCGAATCGTTCCCAGTCCTGCCCGGTGAATCCCTGGCCAAGTATTCGCACCCGCAGGAAGCCGAAGCGGGCGGCGCGGAATCCGAGGAACTGGCGGCCCAGGACCCGACGCTCGGCATGGCGCCTCCCGTCGAACCGATGGAGGAGGAAACCGAGGAGTCCGAGGCCGCGGCTGCCGAGGCCGCCGGGGAAGAGCGGCTTGCGTCCGCCGAGCCTCTGCTCGAAGAACCGGTGGCGGACGAAGATGTTGAAGCCGGGGAGGAAGCCGCCGAGGAGGCCGAGGCGGCGGAAGAGCCGGTGGCCGGGCGCGTGGAAGAGGAAGTGAACGGCGGCGCCGAAGAGAGCCTGCTCGTGACGGAGTTGCCGGACGAAGTGATCCCCGAAACCGCCGGAGCGGCGCAGGCTGAGGAGGAGGCGGAGGCGGAAGCGGAAGCGCCGGCGGAGCCGGAGCCTGAGTCCGTGGAGCCGGCCCGCATGCCCGTGAGCCTTACGGCCACGCTGCGGGAGCAGGGGCACCGCTATCCGCAGCGCATGTCGCGCCGCATGCGCCGCAAGATGCGTTCGCAGGGCTACGGCGAACCCGAGGCGACCGAAACCGCCGAAGCGCCGAGAGAGACCCGCGAGCGGGAACCGCGCGAGGAGGCCGGCGACGGCCGGGCGGGCGGCCGCGCGGCGCGCGTCGAGCGGCAGCAGCAATCTATCACCGACCTGCTCAAGGAAGGCCAGGAGATCCTGGTCCAGATCGCCAAGGAGCCGCTCGGCCAGAAAGGCGCGCGCATTACTTCGCACATCGCCCTGCCCGGGCGGTATGTGGTTTACATGCCGACGGTCGAGCACCTCGGCGTATCGCGCAAGATCGCGTCCGACGACGAGCGCCAGCGGCTGAAGCGCATCCTGCAGGCGCATCGCATGGGCATGACCGGCGGATTCATCGTGCGCACGGCGGGTGAAGGCAAGTCCGAGGACGACATCGCTTCGGATATGCGGTTCCTGTACAACATGTGGCTGGACATCCGGCAGAAGGCCGAGTCGCGGCCGGCGCCGGCGCTGATCTACCACGACCTCGATATCGTCAGCCGCATTCTGCGCGACCAGATGGCCGAGCAGTTCAAGACCATCTGGCTGGACAACGAAGAGCTGTACGAGCGCGTGCTCAGGTTCGTGCAGCGATTCCAGCCAAGCGCCGTGGGCCGCGTGAAGCTGTACACGCGCGACACGCCGATCTTCGATGCTTTCAACGTGACGCCCGAGCTCGAGAAGGCGCTGCGGCCGAAGGTGTGGCTGAAGTCGGGCGGCTACATCGTGATCAACCAGACGGAGGCGCTGGTGGCGATCGACGTGAACACGGGCAAGTTCGTCGGCAAGTCGAATCGCCTCGAAGACACCATCGTCAAGACCAACACGGAAGCGGTGAAGGAGATTGTGCGGCAGATCCGGCTGCGCGACCTGGGCGGCATCATCGTGGTCGATTTCATCGACATGGACGAGCGCAAGAACCGGCAGAAGGTGATGCAGGCGCTCGAGGAAGCCATGCGCGCCGACCGGGCCCCGAACAAGATTCTGCAGTTCAACGATTTCGGGCTGGTGGCGATCACGCGGAAGCGCGTGAAGCAGAGCCTGGAGCGCACGCTCTGCTCACCGTGCCCGTATTGCGAGGGCTCGGGCTACGTCAAGAGCGTGCAGACCGTGGTCGGCGAGATTCTCACGGAGGCGCAGAAGATCGCGAAGGTCGTCGACACGAAGGACGTGACGCTGCGGGTGAACCCGGAGGTCGCGAAGTTCCTCAAATCCACCGACAACAACTACCTGGAAGAACTGGAAGAGAAGCTGGGGCGGCCGGTGCTGATCGTGAGCGATCCGCTGCTGCAGCAGGAGAAGTTCGACCTGATCTGAGCATACAAGCTACGAAAACCGGCGGCACGGGAACGATCCCTGCCGCCGGTTTTGTGTTTCACGTCCGGCCGCGCGAGCGCCTATCCGCGGGGTCACGGTGATATAGTCTCCCCGTATGGCCTGGTGCGCGCTGATTCGCGTCTGGAACCCTGCGGAAGAGACCTACCGGCAACTCGTGCTGCGCATCGAAGATTCGGGCGGACCGGGCTGCCTGGCGCGGCTGTACGACGGCGCGGCGGCGGTGGGCGAGGCGCCGGGCGCAACTCCCGCCGAAGCCGTCGCGAAGGCGGTGGACCTCGCGCGAGGCTATCTCCATGACGATTCCATCAGTCTCGCCAGCCTGAGCTGGATGGAGATCTGACGTACAATAAGCCGGATGGCGGTTCGCGTTCTTGCGGCTCTCTTGCTGGTTGCCTCGGCCGTGCCCGCGCAGTCCGTGCGCGTGTATACGGAGTTCCAACGCATCGATCCTGCCGGCGCGGTGGTGGGTGCCGACCGCGCGGAGCACCCGCGCGAGGTGCTCTCGCCGATGCTGCCGCGCAATGCGTTCACCTCGTTCCATGTCGTCGTGAGCGAGCCCGAGGGCCGGAAGCACACGTTGTTCATCGCGCAGAACCCGGAAGGCGCGGTCGAGGTCACGATGTACCGCGAGGTGTTCGTGAAGCGCGGCGAACTGTGGATTCCGGACGGTTTGGAAAAACTGGAGATTTCCGAATACGGCGCCGTGCCCGACATACCGCCGCAGGCGCCCGGGCAGAACGTGGAAGTGTACTGGATGGACCTGCACGTGAAGCCGGACGCCGACGTGAGGCGCACGCGCCTCGAAGTGCAGCTCAACACCGAGGGCAACTGGATCATCTATCCGATGGAGTTGCGCATCTGGCAGCCGGTGGTGCCGGCGCCGGGCGCGCCCGCCGAGCCGCTCGCGGCGATCGAAGCGCCGGCCTCCGACACCGCCGGCGCCGTGCTGCGCTCGTATCTGTGCAACGGAACTCGCACTGCTGCGGCCGCGCAGGAGCCGCTGACGATCCGGAGCATGATCCGCCGCAATGCCTTGCAGGACGCGGCGTGGGCGAGCGCCATCGATGCGAAATCGAGGCCGGACCTGCTATCCGGAATCCTGAAGGCGCTCGGCGCTTCGGACCTGAAGACGTGGTGCCAGGCGCCGGCCGCGCCGCGCGACGCCTTGGGCGCCGAGTGGTATCTGCGCGTGCGCGACCTGCTCTACCGCGCGCGCCCCGCCGCTTCCGCGAAGTAGGCGCATGGCCTGGCACACCTCAGCCTGCCCCCGCAATTGCTATAGCACGTGCGGGCTGCTCGTCGAGGTGGTGGACGGCCGCATTCGCCGCATCGAACCGCATCCGGCGAATCGCGCCACCGGCCGCGGCCTGTGCCTGAAGGGGCTGAGCTACATCGAACGCGTATACTCGCCGGACCGGCTGCTGGCGCCGCTCGCGCGCACTCCAAACGGATTCCGCACGATCGGCTGGGAGGAAGCGCTGGATCTTATTGCGGCGCGGTTGCGCTCGATTCGCGAGCGCTTCGGCCCGCGCGCCGTTCTCTATTATTCGGGCAGCGGCACGAAGGGCCTGCTGAACGGCGCGGGCCTCGCGTTCTGGCGGATGTTCGGCGGCTGCACGACGACCTACGGCGATCTGTGCTGGCCCGCGGGACTCGAGGCCACGCGGCTCACGCTCGGCGACAACCGGCACAACGCGCCGTGGGACCTCGAGAATGCGCGGCTGATCATTCTCTGGGGCAAGAACGCGGCCGAGACAAATGTGCACCAGATGCGGCATATCGACGCGGCGCTCGCGCACGGCGCGCGGTTGATCGCGATCGATCCGCGGCGGACGGAATCGGCCGAGCGCGCGCACCTGCTCATTCAACCGCGGCCGGGCACGGATGGCGCGCTCGCGCTCGCGACGGCGCACGTGCTGGTGCGCGAGGGCTGGATCGATGAACGGTTCATCGCAGCGCACGTCTCGGGCTTCGCGGAGTTCAGCGAGATGGTGCGCGAGACGACGCCCGAGTGGGCCGAGGGCATCGCGGGCGTGCCGGCGGAGGCGATCGAGGAGCTTGCCTCGGCGATTCACGAATCACCGCCGGTGAGCATCGTCGCGGGCTTCGGGATGCAGCGGTACACGAACAGCGGCCAGACGATGCGCGCTCTCATTGCGCTGCTGGCGATCACGGGGCAGATCGGGAAGCCGGGCGCGGGCTGGGTCTACGCGAACCTGCAGACGCAGATCTTCGGCGGGCGCGATCCGCTCGCGTTCTTTCCGCCGCCGGATGGGCAGGATCGCGCGGTGCGCGTCTCCGTTTCGGCGGCGCGGCTCGGGCCGGACATGCTCGCGCAGGTCGATCCGCCGCTGCGATTCGCGTGGATCGAGCGCGGCAACCCGATTCCGCAGAACCCGGAGACGCCCGCGGTGCTCGAAGCGTTCCGGCGGATGGAGTTCCGCGTCGTGGTGGACGAGTTCCTCACCGATACCGCGCGCGAGGCCGATATCGTGCTGCCCGCGAAAAGCCTGTTCGAGCAGACCGACGTGATCGGCGCGTACTGGCATCCATACCTTCAGCTCAAGCAGAAGGTGATCGAGCCGCCGGGCGAGGTGAAGCCGGAGACGGAGATTTACCGGGCGCTGGCGGCACGGCTCGGATTCGACCAGCGCGCAGTGGACGAGCAGATTCCGGGGCCGGATGATGCGGCCGTCGAACGCTGGCTCGCGCGAAAGCTTGCGGCGTTCCCCGACGTCACGCTCGAGCGGCTGCGCGAAGGACCGGTGCTTGCGCCGGGGGCCGAGGAGATCGCGTTCGCGGATCTGCAGTTCCCGACGCGGTCAGGCAAAATCGAGCTGCGGTCGGAGGAGGCGGCGCAACGCTGGGGAGTCGATCCCCTGCCCCGCTATTCCGAGGCGTTCGGCGATGAGCCGCGCTATCCGCTGCACCTGCTCACGCCGAATACGAAGAACCGCATCCATTCGCAGTTCAACAATCTTGAAACGATACGCCAGTTCAGCCCGGGGCCGCGCGCGGCGCTGGCGCCGGCGGAGGCTGCGCGGCGCGGGCTCGCCGACGGCGACCTGGTCCGCGTGTTTAATGGCCGCGGCGAGTTGCACATGCCGGTGGAGATCGATTGCGGCGTGCCGGAAGGCTGCGTCGTCGTGACGAACGGCTGGTGGCTGGCCGATGGCGGCGCTGTGAACCTGCTTTCGCGCGCGCGTGAAACCGACATGGGCTACGGCGCGGCGTTTCACGATTGCCGCGTCGAGGTGCGGAAGGCATGAAGCGCTTCCGGTTCGATCTCGACCGCTGCACCGGTTGCGGGGCGTGCGTGGTCGCGTGCGCGAACGAGAACGGCCTGCCGCCGGGCGGCTCATGGCGCGAGGTGGTGAGCTTCAACGAGCGGCGGCATCCGCGGCTGGCGACGTTTCATTTGTCGCTCGCGTGCAATCACTGCGAGCGGCCGGCGTGCCTGGAGGGCTGCCCGGCGGGCGTGTACTCGCGCGATGAGGAAACGGGCGCTGTGGTGGCGCGCGTGGAACGCTGCCTCGGGTGCCGCTATTGTTCGTGGGCGTGCCCGTACGATGCGCCGCGGTTCGATTCCGCCGCGCGTATCATGCGCAAGTGCGATTTCTGCGCGGCGCGCCAGCATGAGGGGCGCGCGCCGGCGTGCGTGACGGTGTGCCCGACGGGCGCGCTCGATATCGAAGATCGCGGCGACTCGGCGCATCCGTTCACGCCGCCGGGATTTCCGCCGAGCATGCTCGAACCGGCGATCGCGTTCAGCGTGCCGGTGCGCGCGGCGCCGCGATTCGCCGCGCGCCCGGCGAACGGCGCAGCGCCCACGGGCGGGCCGCTGCCGCCGCCCAAGATCACGTTCCGCGCCGAATGGCCGTTGGTGGTGTTCACGACGATCGCGTCCGTGCTCGCCGCGTTCGTGCTGGCCGGTGTGCGCGTCGCGCCGTTGTGGTTCGGCCTGCTGGGCGCCGTCGCGCTCGGCGTCTCGAGCGTGCACCTGGGCCGGCCGCTGCGGGCGTGGCGGGCCGTGTGGAACTGGCGGCGGTCGTGGCTGAGCCGCGAGATCATTCTGTTCACGGCATTCGTGGCGCTCGCCGCGGCGGGACTGCGGGCGCCGGCGATCGTGGCCGCGCTGGCGGCGCTGTACTCGATCGACAGGCTGTACCAGGTGGCGCTCGAGATGCCGCGCTGGAATTTTCACAGCGCGCACACGCTGCTGAACGCAATCTACCTGGCCGGCATCCTCGCGGGCTTCGTGCCGGTAACGGTGCTGGCGGGCGCGGTGAAACTCGCGCTCTATCTGCGCCGCAAGCGCGCGAAACGCGCGTGGGCCACGGCGCCGCGCGTGCTGTTGGGGTTCGCCGTGCCGCTCGCGTTTCACGGCGCGATCGGCGCAGCAGGCGCGGTGCTCGGCGACCTGATCGACCGCGCGGAGTTCTACGAGGAACTGGACGTGGTCACGCCCAAGCGCCGCATGCGCCGCGACTTCGAGCACGCGCTGAAGCGGGCGTAGGACGTGGGTATTTGCGTGGACGTTTGCGCGACCATCGTCAGAGAAGAGCGCGAGGAAGCCGAGGCCGCGAAGCTACCCGCCATTCCGGAATCCGACCAAAAGCATCCGCTGCTCGAACATCCGCTCGCATCGAATTTGCTCACCGCCATTGAGCGATGGATCCAGCAGGAGTCGCTGGGCGGCGACGGCGCCGGGGAAATCGCGGAAGTCCGGAACATCGCGGCGCGGATGATGCGAGTTTGACCGCTCGCGTGGTGCATATCGATCGGACAGGTGGTTTTCGGCCACCCCGCACTAACCTCGCAACCCATGCCGGCTGCGACTTTTCAAAAGATTCTGCCATTGGCACGATAAATGCATATACCCGGCGCGAGTCCGTTGTAACGAAACGGAGGATGTCATGAAAAAGTTCTTTTCGATCGGGTTATTCGCACTGGCGCTTACCGCAGGGACCGCGAACGCGGGAGAGATCTTCGTTCGCATCGGCCCGCCTCCTCCGCCGCGAGAAGTCATCGTCATGCGCCCGAGCCCGAGACACGTTTGGATCCCGGGCTATTACGACTACCGCAGAGATCGGTACCACTGGAGGCACGGATACTGGGCGATGCCCCCGCGCCCGCGTGCTGTCTGGGTGCCCGGCTACTGGGCGCCTCGCCGGCACGGCTACGTCTGGATCAGCGGTTACTGGCGCTACTAGAACCCGCTTAATGGCGGCTCTGGCCGGCCTACCGGTCCCCGAGCACTTCGACGTCGTAGACCAGCAGCGCGTTGGGCGAGACGACGAACCGGCGCTGGCCCTTGACTTCCGGCGGGTAGAGGCCGGCGCGGCCGTAGGCCTGCGCGGCGGGCACGATCACAATGCGGCGCTCGCCGGGCTGCATGGTGGCGAGGACGGCATCGAGGCCCGGGTTCAGCTTGGTCTTGCCCGGCTCGTACGGAAACGCCTGCGGCGCATCGACGAAGGCGGGCGCGCCGTTGTCGCGGCTGCCGAACGCGATCGGCTCGATGGGCGGGCCGGTGAGGCCGATCACGTCGCCGACGTAGCGCACCTCAGTGCCGCGGTAGCGGACGTGCACCGGGCCGTTGCGGGTCGCAGGTTTGCTTTCGGCGAGCCGCTGGGTCAGAACGCCGCCGTCCGGCCCGGTTGCCTTCGGATAATTGCGCGCGATCCACTCGCGCTCGGCCGCGCGCTTCAACTCCACGTGTTCGGCCACGCGCTTTTCAGCCGCCTTCACCATCGCCTGGAAGGATTCCGTGGTCGGGTGGAATGCCTGGGCTTTCGCGCCGGCGCGCACGATCCGCACGCTCTCGATAACATCGCCCTGCACGATCCGCATCACCACGTCGAGACCCTCGACCACCTCGCCGAATACGTTGAAGTCGCCGTCGAGATAGGAGCGGTCGCCGAGCGTGATGCAGAACTGCGACCCGTTCGTGTTCGGCCCGCCGTTCGCCATGTTCAGCATGCCGGCGCGTCCGTGGTTCAGCTTCGCGTGGATCTCGTTGGGGAACTGGTAGCCGGGCCCTTTGGCGCGGTCCGACTGCGGCACGCCGCCCTGAATCACGTGGCCGGGAACGACGCGATGCCAAACCGAGCCGTCGTAGAACGGCCGGCCCGGATCGAAGGCCGCGTTGGCGATAGTGCCTTCGGCCAGGCCTACGAAATTCGCGACCGTCATCGGCACGAGGTCCGGCTCGAGCCGGGCGACGATCAGGCCCTTATTCGTCCGGATCTCCGCATAGAGCCCGTCCGGGCGCGGAGCGGCCGCGGGTAGCACGGCGGCCGCCAGCAGGAAGGCAGCGAGCCGGCGCATTTAATTGCCCGGATGATACTCGCGCTCGATGTGGCCCTTCAGGTCGTCGCGATAGTAATAGACGTCGCGCAGGTTGCCGGTGCAGTAGCGCTTGGCCTGGTCGCCGAAGTGGGGCGATTTGGGATCGCCGCTCTCGCCGCCCGCCGTGACTGCCTTCGCGCGCACCTTCGGCCCGAATTCCACCACGGCGACGAAGCTGTTGCCGCTGGTGCCGTACCACTTCTTCGTGCCCGGGTACGCGCGCGCGCCGAAGGAAGCCAGCGAGCCCCAAACCGCGGAGGTGAAGCCCACGGGAATGCTCGGGCCGGCATCGTCGAATTTCTGCACGATGTCCCCGGTGAGGCGCTGGTAGCGGTTGATGTTGCCCCACGGCGTCTTCCAGGCGCCGAAATCGGCCTGCAGCTTGTCGGATGCGGCCGCGAGCGCCTCGAGCAGCACCTTGCCCTGCGCCTTCGTGCCGGCGTAATCTTCCAGCGACATGCCCGCCGCACGCGCCTCACGGCCGATGCGCCCGCGGAGCGCCTCGCCCCAGAACACGGCGAGCGAAGTGGGCACGGACTGCTCGCCCCACCGCTGGTCCCACTGGCGCAGCATCTCGACCTGCTCGGCCACCTTCGCCCGCAGCGGATCGCCGGCGGGCGTGCTGTCGAAGGCCTTCAGCAGCGCGGGCCGCGGCTTGTCGAACCATGTCAGGTAGCTGTCATAGGCCGCGGCGATGAGCTTGTCGAGCGTGAAGTCCTTGCGGTTCTCGAGCACCTTGATCGCGTGCAGGCCGCGCGCGGATTCGGCGCCGTTATCGACGTAAGCGGGATAATCCGACTTCTTCGGGCTGCTCGGGCCGGCCGCCGACCAAGGCCAGTTGTTCGTGTTGTACAGCCAGCCGCTGGCGGGATTCAGCAGGTGCGGCGTCTCGTCCACCGAGAGGAGCCCGTGCCAGTCGGTGGCCGGATCGCTGCCGTCCACCGGCTTCGTCCAGTCGAAGCGCGTATCGCGCCGTGGGATGAAGTTGGCATGGAAGTAGGCGATCGTGCCGTCGGCGTCGGCGTAGATGGTGTTGTTCGAGGAGTTCGTGTGGAACTCCATCGTCTGCCGGAATTCCTTGTAGTTCCGCGCCTTGGTGCGCAGGTAGGATTGCTGCAGCGCCTTGACCGGCTCGAACATCATGCGGATGGTGACCCACTTGCCGTTCTGCTCGCGGATGACCGGCCCGTGGAGCGTGCGGTAGACCGTGAACTTTTTCTCGACCATGCCGGTGGCGGTTTTGTACGGCACGGTGATCTCGCTGGTGATCATCGGGCGCATTTCATTGCCGTACTTGTAGAAGTACGCGTCGCCTTTCTTCTCCACGGTCTCCAGGTATTCGTCCATCTGGTCGACGGCGCTCGAGGTGTGCATCCAGCCGCAGCGGTCGTTGAAGCCCTGGTAGATGAAGAACTGGCCCCAGGTCACGGCGCCGTAGGCGTTCAGGCCTTCCTGGCTCACCATCTGGAGCTCGGAGCGGAAGAAAAATGACGTGTGCGGGTTGATCAGCAGCAGCGCGTGGTGATCGGTGGTGTTCGAGGGCGCGATAGCGGCGCCGTTCGAGCCGGAGGGCTCCTTCGGCTGATCGTCATCGGAGGCGGTCTGCGCTACGGGAGTCTTGCCGTAGAACGCCTGAAGCTGGGCGACGTTAATGCGCTCGATGTCGCCGCCGATGCTGCCCTCGGTGAAGCTCAGCGCCATCCACGGCTCGAAGCGCTTGATCACGCGCGGCTTCACCTCGGGGTGTTTGTAAAGGTAGTAGTTCAGGCCGTCGGCCCAGGCGTTCATGAGCTTCTGCATCGCCGCCGGGCTCTCGGCATAGGCCTTCTTCAGGACCTCCGGCGTGACATACAGCTTCATGCGCAGGTCCTGGTAGATTTTCGATTCGCCCTCGGCTTCCGCGAGCCGGCCCATCGCGTTAATGTAGTTCGTCTCGACACGGTTGAAGTCGTCCTCGGCCTGGGCGTAGATCATGCCGAAGACCGCGTCGGCGTCCGTCTTTCCGTAGATGTGCGCGATGCCCCAGTTGTCGCGGATGATATCGATGTTCCGAGCCTGCTGCTCCCATCGGGCGGCATCGGAATTCTGGTAAGCGGCAGCGCTGGCTGCGATTGCGAAAACAAGAACGAGTCTTCTGAGCAGATGATCGGTCTTCATGAAGCATTCCTCCCGTCAGCGGAGTCCTTGGCGCGGCCCGCAGGATCCTGGAAACCCGGGAAAAATTATACTCTATCGAGTGCAGGACCGCGGTAGTATGGTCGTTCGCGGGGGGCGTCGGAATGCAGAGAGCGCGCAAGGTTTTTTTCGTCATCGGGATTGTCGCGGTCGGATTGTTCGGCCTGATGCAGTTCGCCAGGACGCCTCACGACAATCCAAGGACGATTCCATCCCAGACAATCTTTGCCGAGACCAGCATGCCGCCGGACGTGAAGGCGTACATCGGCAGCGCCTGCAGGGATTGTCATACGCATGACACAGTCTGGCGATTCTATAGCAACTTCGCTCCCGTGCTTTGGCTGCAGTCGGCCGACGTCTGGGCCGGCAGGTTCCACATGGACCTGTCGAGATGGAGCCAGTACACCCCGGCTCAAAAAGACGACCGGCTGAAAGGGATCTGCGACCTGGTGCGGAAGGGCAAGATGCCGCTCTGGTATTACAAGCCTCTGCATCCGGACACGTGGTTCCCCTCCGGCACTTTGATCGACCACTTATGCGCCTGGACCGAGGCCGAGCGGAAGAAACTCGGGGCGCCGCCGGCAGCGGGCAAGCCGGAGATGTGAACGGAGGAGGCCGCACATGGCGGAGAGAGAGGGATTCGAACCCTCGATACAGTTTCCCGTATACACGCTTTCCAAGCGTGCGCCTTCAACCGCTCGGCCATCTCTCCGCGAGGGCAAAACTGCGGTCTAGGAATACTTTAACATAGCCGGACGGGCGGCCCGGCGGGCCGGGACTGCAAGCGCTAACATTCCCGCTCCGCTGTGATACACTCGGCATTACGGGCTGGCGCCCCGTGCCGCCCGCGGAGTCTCAATTGGCGTGCCAAACGTGTTGTAATCCGCTCTCCGAGACCGGCGCTGTGGCCGAGCCGGAAGCCCTGATTTTCAACATCATGCGCTTCTCGCTGCATGACGGCCCCGGCATCCGCACCACCCTGTTTTTCAAGGGCTGCCCGCTCGCCTGCTGGTGGTGCCACAATCCCGAAAGCCAGAGTTTTCTGCCCGAAGTTCTCTACGCGCCGGAGCGGTGCGCGCTTTGCGGGGATTGCGTGGCGGCGTGCCCTGAAGGGGCCCTGGCGATCCAGGACTCCCAGGTTCAGGTTGCGGCCGGACTTTGCGAGCGCTGCGGGACGTGCGCCGAGGCTTGCCGCATCGAGGCGCGTCAGATGGCCGGCCGCCGGATCGGCCTGGCCGAAGCGGTCCGCGAAGTCGAGCGCGACCTGATCTTTTTCGAGGAATCGGGCGGAGGCGTGACGCTCTCCGGCGGCGAGCCGCTCTCGCAACCGCAATTCGCCGAAGCGCTGCTCGACGAGCTCAAGCGGCGCGGCATACACACCGTGCTCGACACCTGCGGTTTCGCCCGGCGCGATACGTTTCTGCGGATCGCAGGAAAAACGAGTCTGGTCTATTTTGACCTGAAGCTCCTGGATTCCCTGAAGCATCGTATGTACACGGGTGTGCCCAATGAGCCGATTTTGGACAACCTCAAGGCGCTCGTGGAAGCCGGCATCCCCCTTCGGGTGCGCTTCCCGTTGATCCCGGGCGTCAACGATGGAGACGAGGACATTGAACAAATGTCGAATTACCTGAAGGGCCTCGGCGTCCATCGGATCGATCTGCTCCCATATCATAAAATCGGCATCGACAAATATCGCCGCCTGGGCCTGCAATACCGTCTGGCGGGCCTGGCGCCGCCCGAGGATGCCGAGATCGAGCGGGTTTCGCAGAAATTCGGGCAAAAGGGTGTTTCCATAAAAGTTGGAGGCTAGTCGATGAACGAGCGAGTTGCGAGATTGCGGCAGTGCAGTCTGGATACCAAGCCCTGGCTTTCGATTGAGCGGGCCAAGCTGATCACGGACTTCTACAAGCAGTGCGAAGGCGTTTCGATTCCCGTGCAGCGGGCGCTTGCGTTCAAGTACATCATGGAGCACAAGACGCTCTGGATCGGCGACGGCGAACTGATCGTCGGCGAACGCGGGCCCGCGCCCAAAGGCACGCCCACCTTCCCCGAGTTGTGCTGCCACAGCATGGAGGATCTGGAGATCCTGGACTCGCGCGAAAAGATTTCCTACAAGGTCGACGATGAAGCGCGCCGGATCCAGCGCGACGAAATCATCCCCTACTGGAAGGGCAAGAGCATGCGCGACCGCATGTTCAACGAGCTCGACCAGGCCTGGAAGGACGCCTACGAAGCCGGCGTCTGGACCGAGTTCATGGAGCAGCGCGCGCCCGGCCACACCGTCTGCGGCGACGTCATCTACCACAAGGGCCTGCTCGATCTGCAGGCCGAAATCCGGGAGGCGCTGGCGAAGCTCGATTTCTTCAACGATCCCGACGCTTACAACCGCCAGCAGGAGCTGAAGGCGATGTCGATCGCGGCCGACGCGGTCATGATCTTCGCCCGGCGGAATTCGGAAAAGGCGCGCGAGCTGGCGGAGAAGGAAGCGGACCCGAAGCGCAAGGCCGAGCTTGAGAAGATCGCCGACGTCTGCGCGTGGGTTCCCGCGCACGCGCCGCGCGATTTCTGGGAAGCGCTGCAAGCGTACTGGTTCACGCATCTCGGTGTGGTGACGGAGCTGAATACGTGGGATTCGTTCTGCCCGGGCCGGCTCGACCAGCACCTGAACCCGTTCTACCAGAAGGGCCTCGCCGACGGCACGCTCACGCGCGAGTCGGCGCAGGAACTGCTGCAGTGCTTCTGGGTGAAGTTCAACAATCAGCCGGCGCCGCCGAAGGTCGGCGTGACGGCGGCCGAGAGCGGCACCTACACGGACTTCTGCAATATCAACAACGGCGGGCTGAAGCCGGACGGCTCGGACGGCGTCAACGAGGTGACGTACCTGATCCTGGACGTGATCGATGAAATGCGGCTGCTTCAGCCTTCCTCGAACCTGCAGCTAAGCAAGAAGAGCCCGGACCGGTTCCTGAAGCGCGGCCTCGAGATCGTGCGGAAGGGCTGGGGCCAGCCTTCGATCTTCAACGCCGATATGGTGGTGGAGGAATTGTTGCGGCAGGGCAAGTCGATCGAGGACGCACGCTGCGGCGGCACGTCGGGCTGCGTCGAGACCGGCGCGTTCGGCAACGAGGCGTATATCCTTACCGGCTACTTCAACGTGCCGAAGGTGCTCGAGCTGACGCTCAACAACGGCTGGGATCCGCGCACGAAGAAGCAGGTCGGCATCAAGACCGGCGACCCGCGCGAGTTCAAAAGCTACGACGAGTTCTTCGAGGCGTTCCGGAAGCAGTTGCATTACCTCGTGGACGTGAAGATCAAGGGCAACCAGATCGTCGAGCGTCTCTACGCGCAGCTTATGCCGGCGCCGTATTTGTCGATCCTGGTGAACGACTGCATTGCTAAGGGCAAGGATTACAACGACGGCGGGCCGCGCTACAACACCACCTACATTATGGGCGTCGCGCCGGGCAGCTCGACCGATATTCTGTCGGCCCTGAAGTATCATGTCTTCGAGCAGAAGAACGTAGAGATGGGCGAGCTGCTCGATGCGCTTGCGAACAACTTCGAGGGCAATGAGAAGCTGCGCCTGCTGCTCTGGAACAAAACGCCGAAGTACGGCAACGACGACGACTACGCCGATGCGATCCTGAAGACCGTTTTCGACGCGTTCTTCGATGAGATCAACGGGCGGAAGAACACCAAGGGCGGCACGTATCGGGTGAATTACCTCTCGACGACGTGCCACGTGTACTTCGGGTCGGTGACGGGCGCGACGCCGGACGGCCGCAGAGCGTGGGAGCCGCTCTCCGACGGCATTTCGCCGATGCAGGGCGCGGACCGCAAGGGACCGACGGGCGTCATCAAGTCGGCCGCGAAGATGGACCACGCGCGCACCGGCGGCACGCTGCTCAACCAGAAGTTCACGCCGAAGGTTCTGGAAGGGCAGGAAGGCATCGACAACCTGGCGCACCTCGTGCGGTCCTACTTCAAGCTCGACGGTCATCACATCCAGTTCAACGTAGTGACCGCGGAGACCTTGAAGAAGGCGCAGAAGGAGCCGGAGAAGTACCGCGATCTGATCGTGCGGGTGGCGGGCTACAGCGATTATTTCTGCGATTTGACGCCGGCGCTGCAAAACGAGATCATCGCGAGAACCGAGCAGACGGGGTTCTAGTCCGAAGAGGGCCGACGCCATCGTCGGCGGGCCGGCCGCCTGGCCGGCCCTCTTGCGTGCGCCGGGCGACCGCATTGAGAAGGGCGGCAGACGAAGCCGCCTGCCGCCCGCCTCGATTACAGACCTTCGAGCAGATGGCCGAGCTTTTCCTTCTTGGTGCGGAGGTAGGTTTCGGAACTGTCCACGGGCTCCACGATGCACGGCACGCGCTCGACCACGGTGATCCCGGCTTTCTCGACCGCGCAGATCTTGTCCGGGTTGTTCGAGATGAGCCGCACGCCGGCGAGCCCGAAGTACTGCATGATTTTCGCCGGCAGCTCGTAGTCGCGATGATCAGCCTTGAAGCCCAGCCGGACATTGGCCTCGACCGTGTCGGCGCCGCCGTCCTGCAGTTCGTAGGCCCGCAGCTTGTTCAGAAGCCCGATGCCGCGGCCTTCCTGCCGCTCGTAGATCAGCAGGCCGCGCCCCTCATCGGCGATCCACTGCAAGGAAAGCTCCAACTGCGCGCGGCAGTCGCACCGCAGGCTATGGAAGACATCGCCCGTCAGGCACTGCGAGTGAATGCGCACCAGAGGCGGCGGGCCGGAGGCGACGTCGCCCATTTTCAACGCGACCGCTTCTTCCAGACGATTCGAGTTCCGCCGTTGGAAGCCAAAAATGCGAAAGTGGCCGAACCGCGTCGGGAAATCGGCTTCGGCGACCTTCGACAGACCCGCGGAACTACCGTTGTGTGGCATAGAGCATCTGCTTCGAACCCTTAATTATAATGGATCTCCGAAGGCGCCAACCACGCGGCGACCGGCGCCTGCTGCGCGGCGGCCGGCCGAAGCGTCCGGAGAGGGAATGGAACAACACATCATCGTGCTTCTGCTGCGGCTGGGGGTGGTGGCCGCGCTGGCGAGCGTGCTGGTGCGTTCCAACCGCTTCAAGAGGATGCTGCTGCGCGAGCAGCGGACGCTGAACCAACGGGTGCTGATGGCGCTGAGCTTCGCCAGTATCTTCGGGACGGGCGTGGCGGTCCGCGTCATCGCTCCCGGATACCGCGCGGTGGATCTTGGCCTGGAGGGCAGCCTGGTGGCCGGGCTGATCGGCGGGTACATTACCGGGCTGATTTCCGGAGCGCTGATCTCGCTGCCCGCGCTCTTCCATCATGAATTGCTGATGCTGCCGCTGCTGGTGGGGGTCGGCGGGCTCGGCGGGCTGCTTCGCGCCGGCGCGCCCGACACGGAGGAGATCTGGCGTTTTTCGCCTTTCTTCGACCTCAGTCTTTACCGTATTTTCGCGCGGCGCGGCGATCACGTTCGCGCCGCGTATCAGATCGTGTTCCTGCTGGGAATTCTGTTCGCCGAGTCGGTACAGCTTGTCCTGCATTACCGCTGGCCGCGGCGCGTATTCTCGCTCGCGCCCACCTGGGCCGACCCGCACCCGCTGAATTACGTGGCGATTTACGTGGCCAGCGCCTTCGCGGTAACTTTGCCGCTGAAAATCTGGAACAACGCCCGCAACGAGATGAAGCTCGAGGAGCAGCGGCGACTTCTGCTGCAGGCGCGCATGGACGCGCTGAGCCGGCAGATCAACCCGCATTTCCTTTTTAATACGCTGAACACGGTCTCGTCGCTGATCCGCACGAACCCGCAGCAGGCGCGGGCGGTCGTGTATAAGCTGTCGAATATCCTGCGCCGTTTGCTTCGCAAGCACGATAATTTCAATCCGCTGAGCGAAGAACTGGAGTTCATCAACGATTACCTCTCGATCGAGATGATCCGGTTCGGGGATAAGCTGCGGTTCGAAAAGGAAGTGGATCCCGCGACGCTCGACCGGGTGGTGCCGAGCATGCTCCTGCAACCGCTGATCGAAAACTGCGTCAAGCACGGCCTCAGCAGCAAGGTCGATGGCGGGATGGTGCGGTTTCGCAGTAACCTTAAGAATGGCCGGTTACATTTGCTCGTCGAAGACGATGGAGTAGGGATACCGGAGGTCAAGCTCGCGACGCTGCGCGAGCACGGTATCGGGGTGAGCAACGTAGACGAGCGGCTGAAGGTCCTCTTTGGCGACGATTATCGAATGTGGATAGACAGTAAGCCCGGCCACGGCACGCGAATAGAAATCGAAATTCCCGAGCTGCACGCGAGCGCGGCATCAGCATCCTAGCATCGCCCGGCGTGCGGAGCCGCGCCACCGGAGGAACGATTTGAACAATTCCGAAGCTGCCAGACTGGCCGTGCCCAACGGCCTGCCCCGAACGATCGCTGAGCGGACCCGGCGCGTTTACGACCGCATGGCGGTGGTGTACCCGCTATCCACGATGTTTTTTCACTCGCGCGCGCACCGCTCGGCGCTCGAAGCCTCGGGAATCCGCGACGGGATGCGGGTTCTGGAGGTGGCGACCGGCTCCGGGGAGATGTTCCGGCGGCTCGTGCGCGCCAACCGGAACGGCGCAACCGTCGGCATCGACCTGTCGCCGAATATGGCGGCGCGGACGCAGCGGCGGATCCGCCGCGAGTTCCCCGGCTCGACGACCCTCTGCCAGGCCGTGGACGCGCGCCACATGCCGTTTTCCAACGACAGCTTCGACGCCGTGTTCTGCTGCTACCTGCTCGAGCTGCTTTCGGGCGAAGACATATTGAAAGCGCTCGCCGAGATACGCCGCGTGTTGCGGGATCAGGGCCGGATGACGCTGGTCTGCATCGGAGAGAACACGGAGATGTTCAATCGCGTGTATCGCGTGGCCGGCGGCATCGCGCCCGCTTTCTGGGGACGGCAGGTGGAGAATCACGTCGCGCCGCTCATCGAAGCCTCCAGGCTGCGAATCGTCGGCGATCATCACGTGCGCCAGGGATTCTATCCGTCGCGGGTGCTGGTGGCGGAGAAGTGAAGGGACAGGCGCGGTCAGGCGCAAGCGGCCTGCCGCGCCCTGGCTTTCCGCGGTTATTGGGCTTGCGATCCACTGCCCGAGGCGCCGGCGGCGCCCGTCTGCATCCCCTCCAGTTCCGACGTGCAGGCGTCCAGGTGAGCCTTGGCCTGCTGCACCGTCTTCGCGATGTTCTGGACGTCAGCCTGGGAAGCACCCGAAGTCGAGCTGCTCGCGCTCTGCAACATGGTGGTTGCGTCGTTCAGCGCCTGCTGGGCCTGCTTGCAGTGCGCCGTGGTCTTCGCGATCTGCTTCTGCTCCTGCTGTTCGCTCGGCCCGGCGCCGGTTTGCGAGCTGTTCTGCGCCGCCAAGGCGAACAGCGGCGCCCAAAGCGCGCACACCGACGCTGTCAACAGTATTTTCTTCATTGATCCCCTCCATCCGGTCACGAGGTAAGTGCGTGTGACCGTTTGATAACATCTTACTAAGAGACCCGACCTCATTTCCCGGCCCGCACTAATGTTGATTTACCGGACTGAAACCCGAGTTATCCGGCCGCGCGAACAAATCAGCCGTATCACGGCCGCCGGCGATCCCGCCGAGATACTCATCGCGGCCGGCGAACTGGAGGCAGGCGTCGTCGATGCGCTCTGCCCGGCGGCCGACGGCTGGCATCCGACGCTGGCGGCGCTGCGGGAAGCGAGCGTGGCCGCGGGCCGGTTCTTCCTCGGGCGATGCCCCCGGCCGGCGCTCATCGCCGCGTTCGATGCGCTGGCCACGCTCGAACTGCCGCCGCACGTCGAGGTAAGCGTGCCCGAAGGTTACGCTTACTACGGCCTGTACCCGGAGACGTACGCCACGGCGGCGGGCACATTCCACCAGGAGATGCGGCCGGAACGCGTGGGCGTGATCGGCATCCGCAGCATCGGCGCGAGCCTCGGCGCGGTGGCGGCGGCCGCTCTGGAAGCCCGCGGCTGCGAGGTCCATTCCTGGACCGTGCGGCCTCGCGGCCATCCCTTCTACCGCACGCTTGCGCTCTCGCCCGAGCTCGAGCGGCAATTTCGCGCGCACGCTTCCTGGCACTTCGCCATCGTGGACGAGGGGCCCGGCCTCAGCGGCTCGTCCCTGGCGTGCGTGGCGGAAAAGCTGTCCTGGCTTGGAGTGCCCGACGAGCGCATCGTGATTTTTCCGAGCTGGAATCCCGATCCCGGCAGCTTCGTATCGCAAACCGCGGCCGGGCGCTGGATGCGGCACCGGAAGTACGTCGCGGTGTTCGAGCCCTCGGCCGGCCTGCGCGACCTTTCGGCCGGAGAGTGGCGCCGGATGGTTTATTCCACGGTGAGCGCCTGGCCTGCCGTGCAGCCGCAGCACGAGCGCAGGAAGTATCTCGAAGACCGCACGCTGTTGAAGTTCGCGGGACTCGGGCGCTTCGGGCGGGCGAAGCTGCCGCGCGCCTCCGAACTGGCCGAAGCCGGGTTCTCGCCGGGCGCGCTCGGCTTCGAGAACGGTTTTCTCCGGCTGTCGTTCGTCCAGGGCCGCCCGCTTTCGGCGCGCGACCGCAGCCCCGAACTCATCGCGCACATGGCGCGTTATCTGGCGCACCTCTGGCGCCGGCACCCCAGCGGCAGAGGAGCGCGCTTCGAGGATCTGGCGGGGATGATCGAGGCCAATACGGGCCTGGACGCCGGGCGCCTCGAGCGGTTCCGCGCCATGGTGACCTCCGGCCGCAGCGTCGCCATCGACGGCCGCATGCTGCCGCACGAATGGCTGCTCACCGGCGGCGGGTTTCTGAAGACCGATTCGCTCGACCACACCGACGATCACTTTTTGCCCGGCTGCACGGACATCGCCTGGGACCTCGCCGGAGCGTCGATCGAGTTCGGCCTCAACCGGCAAGAGGCCGCCTACTTCATGGAGACGTACGCGGCGCTGAGCGGCGACCGGGAAGCCGGCCGGCGCCTGCCGTTTTTCCGGCTCGCTTATCTCGCTTTCCGGCTGGGCTACGCCACGGTGGCGCAAAACACCCTCCGGGGGTCGCCGGACTCTTCGCGCTTCGCGGTCCTTGCCGCCCGTTACCGCGCGCGTCTCCCCGCTGCCGCGCGCGCCGCGGGTCTGTAATGGATTCCGGAACGGCCCCGCGGCGTTTCGCCGCGTGGGCCTGAACCGGTATGCGCCTGCGGGAGCGCGCACAAGAAGATGCGGGCCGCGCGAGGTTACCGTTGCCGTGGCGTTCCGTTTCGCCCGGCCCCCAGGTGACGGCCAAGCCTTGCGGCTCGTGAAGCGCCTCTGCGGCCCGCCGGCACCGGCTTTGGCCGGTGTGCCTCCGCGAGCATTGAGCGGCGCCCTTTGGCGGCGCCGTCCCCGCGATCGGAGCAATTCCGGTTCCAGCCCAAAAAGGCCTGGAAATCGCGAGGCGCGGCTGAAACCGACCGTGCAGAATCCGCCTCCGGTATGTACATTTTTCCGGATTCGAGCAGGCGCAACTCAGGAGGCGGCGCGAAACGCGGCGCGGTTGGATTGCAGCGAATCCATGTACGTCTTCGCCGCGGCCGCTTCGAGTACGCGGCGCAACTCGTCGATCGAGTAAGGCTCGACAAGCAGGTCGTAGGCGCCGCGCTTGAAAACCTCGGCGCAGAGACACTGCTCAAGCAGCCGCGTCGAGACAACGATCTGAGCCATGATGTGATTCGCGTCGACGAACTCGATCAGGTCCTGCCAACTGCCGTCCGGAAGGCGCGTATCCGTCACAACGACATCCAGGCGGCGGCGGCCAAGGATGCAGCGCGCCTCGGACAGGGAGCCGGCCAGAACCACCTGCGCGCGGCAATTCTCCAGTTGTTCGAGCGCGAAAACGCGTCGCTCTCGCGGCATTACCAGCAATACACTCAAGCGCTCATTCATCGCCAAGCCCCGTGTGATCGATCGGACACACTTTTGGGTCCCGTGTGGCCCTTATTGTTCGGCAGGGCTCAGGTGAATGCAAGGAGTTTAACATTAAGCCGGCGGATCAGCCGGCCGTGCTGGCGTTGCCGCCGCCCAGCGCCGAAGTCTTCCCGGCCAGCGTGGTGCGGCGGGCGCTCCGCTCCGCCTCGTCCTTCCATTGGCGCCAGGCAAGGCTCACGACGCGGACCACCTCGCGGCCGTCGAACGGCTTGGCGAGCACGTCGTAGCCGCCGCGGTCGAGAACGTCGGCCCACAGCCTTTCGTCGGCATGCAGCGAGGTGACGATGACACGCGGCGGATTCGGCAGTTCGGTCACGGCCGACAATACGTGCGTCCAGTCGCCGTCCGGCAGACGGGATTCGCAGATCAGGACCGGGGGGGTACGGGTTTCGATCGCCTCGCGCGCTTCGGCGTATGTGCGCGCGGTCTCGAGCACCCACTTCGAGTGGCCGAAAATATGTCTCAAGGCGACGACGTCTTCCTGCGCGGGCGCGATCACCAGCACGCGTACGCTCTCTCCGGCCTTCTCCATAGCGAAGCCCTTTCGGCGGGAGAATCCTTACCTCCAATATGGCATAACGCGATTCCGCATGCCTCGATCTTTGCGAGCGGCTCCCGGTTGCCGCCCCGCCGCCTCCTCGTTTTTTTCCTATTGCACACAAATTCGGAGTGGGTTATCCTGCATCAAATTGCGGAGGCAAGAACATGTTCCGCCCAGCGCCCGGTTTCAAAGCACAGTTCAGCGGTCTGACCCTCCTGGTCGCTGCCGATTTCGACGAATGGAAGATCATCCTCCAGGGGAACGATGTCATGATCCAAGGCGGCCGGCAGTTTTCCGAAGCCAAAGCCAAGGAGCACGCGGTGAAGGTGGCCGAGAGCTACCTGCGCGAGCAGAAGCACGAGGACACGGCGATTCCGGATCTGAGCTGGATCCCGTTATCGCCCGGTGAGTGGCTTAACTGGCGGCCCTGAGCGCGCCTGACCATCCCGCCAAAGCACCCCGATAGCGCGGATTGCGATACTGAAAGCACGCGGGCAGCCGCGGCCGCAAAGCGGCGTCCGCGCAATTCGGGGGGCTATGAAAACCGCTGTCGCTTTCGCGCTCTTTTCGCTTGTCCTCAGCGCCCGGGATCTGCGGGCGGAGGCGCCCATGCCGGCTGCCGCAAAAAAGGCGGCTAGCCTGATCGACATCACTCCGCTCATCGAGAGACTTCGAACCACTCCGCCGGCGACCATGGAGGCGCTCCTCCTCAGGCAGCAGATCCTCGAAGCGGTGGTCGCCGCGTCGCTCGACGTGGACACGGTGACCTCGGAAATCCAGAACGAGTGGAGCGAGCTCGCCGGGGCGGTGTCGCAACTGCGAACGCGGCGCGACAAGAGCGTGGACCGGCTGAATCTGGCCAATGCGGTCCTCGGCTATGGCGTGAGCGGCGTGCTCTCGAATGCCATGCAGATCAGCGCGCCGCTGACGGTGCCGGGGCTCGCCGTTGCCGTGGCAGCCGGCGGTGCAGGGTCGCTGGTCTATGCGCTGGGGCTGCAGGCCAGAAAGGGACCCCAGCGTCAGGTCGAAATCCCTCCCGCCATGCTCGCGCCCATTTTCGACCGGCCCACTGAGCCCGGTTGCGAGTACCCTCCCGACGTCTGGGCTTTTCTGAATACGCCTCCCGCGGGCTATGGACCGCAATTAACGCCGCGCGAGCTTCTGATCTGCCAGTGGGCCGAGGAGGGGCGCATCCAAATCTCGGACCCGGCAAAGGCCCGCGCAAAAATCGTTTTTCTCACTACCGGAATCGACGGCGCCAGGAAGCTCTCGATCCGGGAACTGAGCGACCGCATGGCTATGCTCACCGATCTCTCGGCGCGCATTTCGCTGATGAAACGCGATCTCGCCGCACTGATGGCCTGGCTGAGGACGGTGGGCGAATGAAACTCGCGTCCGGCGCACCGAATCCAACTTGTCAGGGGGAGCGTAGACTGAGGCGCAGGCATTGTCATTTGGGGCGGATTGCCGCTATGCTGCTCTGCGGGACAGACCTGCTGGCGGGCGCCGGAGGGATGGTCCAGCCGCCTCCGTCCGTCTCCCGCGCCGCATTCGAAGTGCAAGTGCTCGCGACGATACGCGAGCTCGACAGCGTCGAGGGCATTGCGGGCGCGCTCGCTATCGACAATGCGAACGACGTGCGTGTCCGCGAGTTCGGCCGCCGCCTCCTGCTGGACCGCTCGGCGATCGGCCCCCTCTGGATGGGCTTCGGCGCCGCTCACCGGCTCCCTGAGGCGCCGGCCACCCCCGGCGCGGCCATACCGGAACTTCGGCGCTATCAGGACCGGATCGCGGAGGCCAGGGTCGCCGCTCTCACGACGCTTCCCACGCTCAAAGGCGGCAGCTTCGACCGCGAATTCCTGCGACTGGTCGAGAGCGCGGACAAGACCGGCCTGGCGGCGCTCGCGTGGGCGCGGCGGCAATTGCCCGATTCCGATCTCACACCGGTGATCGACGACGTGATCCCGTTCTACCGGCAGCACTACACCATCGCCGCCCGCCTGGCCCTGGAGCAGGCGATGCGCCAAGGAGGCCGGTAGCGTGGCCGCCCCACGCTGTTTCAGCCCGGCGCCGATCCTTGGGGGCGCGCTGGCCGGGCTGTTCGCGGGTATCCTGATGGGCCTTAGCTGGACCGTTTACTCGGGCTTCAGCGGCCTGGGCTGGTCCACGCCGATGCAGATGGTCGCCGGTACTTTTTACGGCCCGCTCGCGTTCGTCGGCGGCGCGGGCGTGACCGCCGTCGGCGTGGTCACGTTTTTGTTCTTCGCGGCGGTTTACGGCGCACTGTTCGCGGAGCTGACCCCATGGATGCGCTCCTCGAGCATGGGGTTCTGGGTGGGCATCGCTTACAGCATCGCCGTGTGGGCGTTCATGAGATACGTAATCGCGCCCGTTTTCAACTCCACGCTGGCCGCGCGCGTGGCCGTCGTCCCGCTGTGGTGGTATTTCCTGCACTGGATCTACGGCGCGTTCCTGGGCATGTTCACGCCCTGGCTCCGGGAAGTTTTTGCCGAAAAGCCGGCTCCGTCAGAGCCTGCCGGGGAGCGCCCTCTGGCGGCGTAGGCTAATCCCCGTCGTCGCTGATGCCGGGCGGGCGAGGTATGCCTTCCAGCTCGAGCTTCGTCGAGAGAAACCGCAGCAGGTCCTTCAGCGAGATGATGCCGACCAGCTCGCCGTGATCCACCACCATCAGCCGGCTGCGGCCGGTCTGGTTCATCAGCGAGAGCGCCGCTACGGCGTCGGTGTCGGGCGTAACCGTATTCTCGCGGGCGCACGGCTTGATCACGGATTGCACGCTCTGCCGCGCCCAGTCCTCGCGCGGCACGTCTTTCAGCTCGTTCGTGCTCACGCATCCGGCCAGATGGTGCTCGTCTCCGGTCACGACGGGAAACATCTTGTAGTGATACTTGTAGATGTAGCCCTCGACCAGTTCTTCGAGCGACAGGTAGGGCGGCACCGTGACCGGATCCGTCTTCATGAAGCGGCTGACCGGCACTCCTTCGAGCGCGCTGCGCACCACGATCTGCTGGTAGGAGGCCTGCGAAGCGCTTCTCAGGAACAGGCCGATGAGGAACCACCAGATCGCTCCTATGAAATCGCCCACGAAGAGTTGGTAAATCGCGAACAGGATGAGCAGCGTGGCGAATCCGGAGCCGAAAGCCGCGGCGATGCGGGTGGCCCGGGTCAGGTTCTTCTTCCAGGCCCAGAGCGCGGCTCGCAGCACGCGCCCCCCGTCGAGCGGAAAAGCCGGGATCATGTTGAACGCGGCCAGCAGCCAGTTGATCCAGGAGAGATACGCGAACACGCCCAACACCGGCACCGGCCACGAACCCTTCGCGCCCTGGTAGATACCCCAGCACACGAAGCCGATCAGCACGCTGGCGAACGGCCCCGCAATGGCCATCAGGAATTCCGCTTTCGCCGAGGGCGGCTCGTCGGCCATCTCGGCCACGCCGCCGAAGATGAACAGCGTGATCCCCTTCATCTGCATGCCGTGATGGCGGGCGACGAGCGAGTGGAACAACTCGTGAAACACCACCGAGGCGAACAGCGCGATGGCTCCTACGATGCCCATCGCCCAGTAATTGCCGGGAGTCAGGCCGGGGTAGAAACGCGGGAAATAGCCCATGGCGAGCGACCAGGCGATGAGCACGGCGATGATGAGCCAACTCGCGTCGATTCTGACCTCGAAGCCGAACAGCTTGAAAAGCGTGATCCGTGGGCCGAACAAGGCGCTCCTCCGAATGAGCGCGGATACCGCGGGTGCCCGCGATTCCGCCGCTATCCCGATGATAGCGCCGAGGCCGGATGCCCGCCGCCCCCTGGCGCGCTCACGCCGACTGCGGATCCGGGCCGGCCGCAAACGAGGACGTCCGCTCGACGGTTGTTTGATCGCGCGCGAATGCGTTACAGTTGCATTCAGCGGGCACACGCCAACACGCATGTATACGCACTTCCTCATTCACTATGCGGAGATCGCGCTCAAAAAGAAGAACAGGCCGCTGTTCGAGATCGCGCTCGCCAATAACATCCGCCGCCGCGTGAAAGAGGAAGTGATCTGGGTGCACGGCCGGTTCGTCCTGGAACTTACTCCCGAATCCGACCTCGCGCGGCTCGGCGCCATTCTCGAGAAGACATTCGGCGTCGCGAACTTCGCGCCCGCAGTGCGCGTGCCGCTCAATATGGGCGAGATCGCGGCGAATGCGGTGCGCATCGCCGCCGCGTCGAACGCAGCCACGTTCAAGGTGGATGCCCGGCGGCAGCACAAGGGTTTTCCGGTCACCTCGACCGAAGTGAACCGCGCCGTCGGCGCCGCGGTCGTATCCGAGTTACAGAAAAAAGTAGACCTGGATAACCCGGAGCTAAGAATTAGAATCGAGATTACCAATCAGGGCGTGTATGTCTACTCAAACCCGAGGCCCGGCCCCGGCGGGCTGCCGGCCGGCGTAGCGGGACGCGTGGTCGCGCTCATCTCCGGCGGGATCGATTCGCCGGTCGCCGCCGTGCGCGCGATGCAGCGCGGCTGCAAGTGCATCCTCGTGCACTTCCACAACTACACGTTCTACAGCGAGCAGGTGCGCAACAAGATCCTGGCGCTCGCCGAAAAGCTTTCCGATTACAACGGCCGGACGAAAATCATCATCGTGCCGTTCGCAGGCGTGCAGCGCGAGATCGTCAAAAACGTCGAGCCCGGATATCGCATGCTCTCCTACAGGCGCGCGATGCTGCGGATCGCCGCCCGGATCGCCGCAAAAGCCGATGCGAAGGCGTTCGTCACGGGAGACAGTCTCTCTCAGGTCGCCTCGCAGACGCTCGACAATCTCGCCGTCATCAACCACGGCGCCGCCCTGCCTGTGCTCTCGCCCCTGATCGCGTGCGACAAGAAAGAGATCACCGCGCTTGCCATTCAATATGGCACCTTCGATATCTCGACACAGCCTTACAACGACTGCTGCTCGGCCTTTGTCGCGCGCCGCCCCGTCCAGAACGCAAAGCGCGAAACGCTCGAGGAGATGGAACAGGACATCGATTTCGAAGCGCTCACGCGCGACGCGCTGTCCGGCGCCGAGGTGCTGGTCTGCCGCGGCCCTCTGGACCGCAATCCCGGCTTCCGGGCCGTCCGCGGCCCCGCGCTCGTATAAACAAGCGCTTCATTTTTCCTTTCCGTACGTCAGGACGGATTCGGCGCCGCCCGTGCGGCGCACCACCTCCCGCCGGATTGTGAGGGTCGCGCCGTCGCGCGACAAATCCCAGCGGTCCATGACCGCGTAGTCGCCCTTCGGGCCGTTGACGACCGTGTTGATGAGCAGCGCGTCGGCTTCCCACTTGCCGATGGACCTCATCACCATGCCGCCCGAGGTGGTCCGCAACTCCTTGCCGATGCCCACGAACCACGCCACGCGCATGCCGCCGGCCAGCGTTTCCATGACGCCGAAGACATCCTTCTGGCGCTCGATCTTCATCGTTGCGGCCGGCGCCGGAATCGTTCCGGACTCGCGCCGCTCCTGCTTGAGCTTCCAGGCGCCGGTAAAATCCGGATCGCCGGTGGGGCTGGCGCTTTCGCCCGCCAGACTGGCGGCAAACCGGGGCAAACCGGCAGGCGAAAACGCCTGCCCCACCAAAAGCAAGATCGGAACCGCCATCCGCAGGGACATGTCGTTCAGTTTATAATTCCTTGAGCTATGCGCACACGAGTCTCCGCAGTCCGGACTGTCCTTTTACTAATCGCGGCCGTTGCCCTCGCGCAACAAGCGAAACGTCCGCTCACGCACAACGATTATGCGGGCTGGCGCACCATCACCAGCCCGCGCCTCTCGGCCGACGGCAAACTGCTCGCCTACGCCCTGTTTCCGCAGGAAGGCGACGGCACGGTCGTCCTTCGCAACCTCGCCACCGGCAAGGAAGTGAGCGAAGGCGCCGGCGCGTTGCCGCCCGCCCCGGAACCCGATCCCGAAGCGGAAGGTCCCGCTCGGCCTCAGAGCATACGGATGGCTTTCACGAACGGCGGCCGGTTCCTGGTCGCAAGTACGTACCCGAACAAGGCCGACACCGACAAGGCTAAAAAGGAACGGAAACCCGCGGCGCAGATGCCCAAAGGCGGCCTGCTGATCATCGATACCGCCTCCGGCGCGCCGGTGCGCATTCCCGACGTGAAGAGCTTCCAGGTGGCTGAGGAAGGCGGGACCGTGATCGCCTATCTGTGCGAGTCGAAGCCCGGCGCGAGCGAGGCCAAGCCTTCCGAGGAGCCGAAATCCGGCGATGCCGATGAAGATCAGCGCGGCGGACAGCGCGGTCAGGGCGCCGGCGCCGCAAGCCCGGCGAACCGCAACACATTCGGCACCGATCTCAAGCTGCGCGACCTCTCCAAGCCCGACGGCGCCGAGCGCGTCTTCGCCGACGTGCTCGATTATTCCCTCAGCAAGGATGGCCGCACGCTCGTCTACACCGTGGGCTCGCGCAAGTCCGAAACCAACGGCGTCTATGCCGTCGCGGTGGATACCGGCGCGGAGCCCGTGGCGCTGCTCTCCGGCAAGGGCAAGTACAACCGGCTCACGTGGAATCGCGCCGAGACCGAGATGGCCTTCGCGAGCGATCGCGACGACCAGGACTCGAAGCCGCCCAAGTACAAGGTCTATCTCTGGGACCGCAAGTCCGCGCAGGCCGTCGAAGCGGTCTCGAACGCGACGCCGGGCTTCCGCCAGGGCTGGAGCATTCCCGAGCGCGGCACGATCGCCTTCACGCGCGACGGCAGCCGGCTGCTCATCGGCTGCGCGCCGGTCCGCCCGCCCGAGCCGGACGCCAACTCGCTTCCGCCCGCCGATGAGCGCGTCAACGCCGACCTGTGGAGCTGGAAGGACGACTTCATCCAGCCCATGCAGAAGGTGCGCGCCGCGCGCGAGCGCTCCCGCACCTACACCGCCGTGCTGACGCTTGCGGATAAGAAGTTCGTGCAGCTCGGCGCGCCGGACATGGTGACCGTTTCGGCCTCCGACGACGGCCGCTACGCGATCGGCGGCGACGACCGCGCCTACCGCCGCATGGTGGATTACGACGGCACTTACTCGGATTACTACCTGCTCGACACCTCCAGCGGCGAGCGCAAGAAGCTGATCGAGAAGCTGCGCGGGAATCTTGCCTGGTCGCCCGACGGCCATTACGTCAGCTTCTTCAAGGAACACGACTGGTTCACCATCGCGATTCCGTCCGGCGCAATCACCAATCTCACCGCCGGGCGCGGCGTCAATTTCTATAACGAGGACTACGACTCGCCTTCGGAGCCCGGCGCTTACGGCACCGCGGGCTGGACCAACGACGGCAAATCGGTGCTGGTCTACGACCGTTACGACGTCTGGCAGATTTCCGCCGACGGCAAGACCGCGAAGAATCTCACGAACGGTTACGGCCGGAAATCGAACCTGCAGTTGCGCGTCGTGCGGCTGGAACAGGAAGAAGAGGATGCGCCGCGCGGCATCGATACCGACAAGCCGCTCGTGCTCCGCGCCGAAAATCTGGAGACCCGCGATACCGGCTTCTTCCGCGCGAGCTTCGGCGCGACGCAGGCGCCCGAAAAGCTCCTCATGGGGGCGAGGAATTTCCGCACCGTCGCCAAGGCGAAGGACGCCAACGTAGTGCTGCTCACCGCTTCCACCTTCCGCGAGTTCCCGAACCTGCAGGTCACGGACATGAACTTCAAGGAACTGCGCAAGGTGAGCGATGCGAATCCGCAGCAGGCGCAGCTTTCCTGGGGCTCGGCCGAACTGATTCGCTACACGAACGCCGACGGCGTTTCGCTCCAGGCCGCGCTCTACAAGCCGGAGAATTTCGACCCCTCGAAGAAGTACCCGATGCTGGTCTACATTTACGAGCGCCTCTCGCAGGGCGTCAATAATTTCGTAAATCCGGCGCCCGGCACTTCGATCAACGTCGCGTATTACGTGAGCAACGGCTACGTCGTGCTCGAGCCCGATATCGTCTACACCATCGGCTGGCCGGGCGAGAGCGCGCTGAAGTGCGTGCTGCCCGCCATCCAAGCCGTGGTGGACAAGGGCTTCATCAACGAAAAGGCCATCGGCATACAGGGTCACAGTTGGGGCGGTTACCAGATCGCGTACATGGTGACGCGGACCAACCGGTTCGCCGCGGCCGAAGCCGGCGCGCCGGTCAGCAACATGACCAGCGCCTATGACGGCATTCGCTGGGGCACCGGCCTGCCGCGCCAGTTCCAATACGAAAAGACGCAGAGCCGCATCGGCGGCACGCTGTGGGATTACCCGGTGCGGTTCATCGAGAATTCGCCGATATTCCACGCCGACAAAGTCACCACCCCGCTGCTCATTCTCCACAACGACGCCGACGACGCCGTGCCATGGTATCAGGGCATCGAGTATTTCCTCGCGCTGCGCCGGCTGAACAAGGAAGTCTACATGTTCAGCTACAACGGCGAGCCGCACGGCATCCGCAGGCGGCCCGATCAGAAGGACTACACGGTGCGCATGCAGCAGTTCTTCGATCACTTCCTGAAAGGCGCGCCCGCGCCCAAGTGGATGACGGACGGCATTCCGTACATCGATCGCGACGCCGAAAAGCTCGCGAACGGAACGAAGTAGAAATGTTTCGGGTGGGATGGGGCCGGCGGCCGGTCACCACCCCATCTGTTCCATCCGCCCGAGAATCCGCGCCGTATACCCGTTCATGCGCCCCGGCCTGCGCCGCCGCGGCGACGGCAGAATGGCTGCCATGCGCGCTCCTTCCTCCCGGCCGACACGCGCCGCGGGCTCGTGGTAATACTGGCGCGCCGCCGCCTCGGCGCCGTAGATCCCCGGCCCCCACTCCACCACGTTCATATACAGCTCGAGGATGCGCTGCTTGCCCAGGATGAACTCAGCCGGCGGCACCAGCGTGAACTCTACCGCCTTCCGCACGACCGAACGCGACGTGGTCAGGAACAGATTTTTCACAAGCTGCTGCGTGATGGTGGAGGCGCCGCGCACGCGCCCGCCGTCCATTTCATCGTCGATGGCGTCCTGGATTTCGGTCCAGTCGAAGCCGTGGTGCTGGTAGAAGCGCGCATCCTCGGCGGCGATGACGGCGTGCTGGAAATTGCGCGAGATCCGCTGGAGCGGCACGAAGTCGTAGCGCTTGCGGTACGGCTGCCGGTGGATCCAGGATTCGATGCGCCGCTGGACCTGCACGGCAGTAGTCGGCGGGTTCACCCACTTCAGCGCGACCAGCCCCAGCAGGAACGCGCCATAGACTCCGGCCGCCGCCAGCGCTACCCACCGCAGGATCCGCCGCAAAGGGCGGACTTTCGCAACCCGCTTCGTTTTCCAGGCCACGTAACAGAATACAAATTGCCGGCACGCGCCCGCTCGGAACGATGCGGAGCGGCGTCGCGGGCTTCTGCATGAAGTGCGGCCGGCCTTTGACTCCCGGCGGATCGTTCTGCGGCGCGCGCCGGAGCTGACACAGACTGCCTTCGGGCAGCTCGAAACGGCGTAGAATATAACCAACTATGCGCTCATTCGGGCTGCCGGAACTCCTCATCATCATCTTCGTCGGGGTAATCCTGATCAAGATCGTGAACGCGCGGTGCGGCATGATGACTCGACCGCGCCCGAACGCCGGGGACTTCCCGCCCGCCGGCTTTTGCACGAAGTGCGGCCGGCCGCTGACCCCCGGCGGATCTTTTTGTCCCTTCTGCGGCGCGCACCAGGCCTGAGCGCCTGTCTGTGACCTAAGTCACGTCGCCCGCGCGCGGCCCCCTGCTATCGTTATCGTTTTGCACCACTACGGGAGAATACAATCCGAATGTTCTGCTATCAGTGTGAACAGACTTTTCGCGGCGCCGGGTGCGTGGATCTTGGCGTCTGCGGCAAAGACGAGACGACGGCGGCGCTCCAGGACCAACTGATCGAAGCCGCAAAGGGCGTCGCGCGTTATGCGCGCACGGCGCGCGAGGCCGGAACGCCGGTGCCCGCCGCGGACCGCTTCCTGCTCGAAGCGCTCTTCGCCACCGGCACCAACGTCAACTTCGATCCCGAGCGGCTGCGCGAGCTGATTCGCCGCGCCGCTCAATGGCAGCCCGCCCGGAATGCCGCCGTTTCCATCGACGCCCGCATCGCCTCGAACGGCCCCGACATCACCGGCCTTCAGGAGCTCGTGCTCTATGCGCTCAAGGGCATCGCCGCCTACGCCGAGCACGCGCGCCGGCTTGGGCGCGAGGACGATTCCATCTACGCCGCCCTGGAAGCCGCGCTCGATTTTCTGAACAAGCCCGCGCCCTCCGTGGACGAGCTGCTCACCGAGGCGATGAAAGCCGGCGAGCTGAACCTGCGCGTGATGGAGTTGCTCGATGCCGCGAACACCGGCGCCTTCGGGCATCCCGAGCCGGCGGCCGTCCGCGTCGAGCCGAAGGCCGGCAAGGCGATCGTCATCTCCGGCCACGATCTGGCGGATCTCTACGCGCTGCTCGAACAGACCTCCGGCACCGGCATCAATGTCTACACGCACGGCGAGATGCTGCCCGCGCACGGCTATCCGCGGCTGAAGGCTTTCCCGCACCTCGCCGGCAATTACGGCGGCGCGTGGATGAACCAGGCCGCCGAGTTCGACAACTTCCCAGGCGCGATCGTCATGACCTCGAACTGCATCCAGGAGCCCCGCGAAAGCTATCGCGGCCGCCTGTTCACCACCGGCCCGGTGGCGTGGCCCGGCGTCACGCACATCGCGGACGGCAACTTCGCGCCCGTGATCGCAGCGGCGCTCGCCGCGCCCGGCTTCGCGGCGGACGGCCCCGGCAAGACCATCACGGTCGGCTTCGGCCGCAACGCGGTGCTGGGCGTTGCCGGCAAGATTATCGACGCCGTGAAGAGCGGCGCCGTGCGGCACTTCTTCCTCGTGGGCGGCTGCGACGGCGCGCGCCCCGGCCGCAATTACTACACCGAGTTCGTCGAATCCACGCCGGCCGACAGCATCGTGCTGACGCTCGCCTGCGGTAAGTACCGCTTCAACAAGCTCGAACTCGGCACCGTGGCGGGCTTGCCGCGCCTGCTCGACATCGGCCAGTGCAACGACGCCTATTCGGCCATCCAGATCGCGGTGGCGCTCTCGAAGGCGTTCGGCTGCGGCGTGAACGACCTGCCGCTCTCGCTCGTGCTTTCCTGGTACGAGCAGAAGGCGGTCGCCATCCTGCTGACGCTGCTCTATCTCGGCATCCGGAACATCCGCATCGGCCCGACACTGCCGGCATTCCTCACGCCCGCTGTGCTTTCGGTGCTGGTCGAGAAATTTAACCTGATGCCCGTCGGCAGCGCGCGGGAAGATCTCGCGGCGATTCTGGGGTGAGGCCTCAGCGGGCTGGGGGGCGCCGGTCGCGATCGGCCAGGCTTAGAAGATCTTTAAACTCTTAGGTTTCCTGGCTTCGGCGCGACTTCGCGCCTTCGCGGGATCAGGACGCGCTGCCCGCCCGTGGGCCGCCCCCACCGAGCCACCACCAGGGGATGGGCGGCCTTTTTGTGGCGTCCGGAACCTTTTTCGCCTCTGCCGTGTCTAAGGATTTGAAGGAAGCTGTGATTCCTGGTAAGGTTGTCTGAGGTGAATTTGCCATCGAGGCACAGCCGTGGCGGATCAAACCCTTCATCTCGGCGAGCCGGCTAAGCTCGCAATGTGTATCACCTTACGGAATCAACAGGAAGTCTGTGACGATTCCTGGCTCGTGGAAGCTCTTCGCAAAGGCGACGAAGCCGCCTACGAAGCGCTGATCACGACGTTTCAGCAGCCCGTTTTCAATCTCATATCGCGCTTGCTGAACGATCCTGCGGATGCCAGCGATGTCGTGCAGGAAGTTTTTCTTAAGGTCTTTCGTAAGATCGGCGCCTTTCGCGGCGACAGCAGCCTGAAGACCTGGATTTACCGGATCGCGGTCAACGAAGCTTACAACTACCAGCGCTGGTTCAGCCGTCATCGGCGGCAGGAAGTGGGCCTGGACGCGGAAGAAGAAGGCAGCGCGGGTTATCATCGGACGCTGTCGGATCCGGGCCGTTCTCCGTACGATTGCGCGGCGGACCGCGAGAGACACGCGCTTGTCGAAGCGGCTCTCGCAAGCCTTGGCCCGAGCTTCCGGACGGCGGTGGTCCTCCGGGACATCGAGGAACTGAGCTACGAAGAGATCGCGGAAGTGCTTCAGGTGGCGCTGGGGACCGTAAAGTCCCGCATCATGCGAGGCCGCGAGGCGCTAAGAAGGGAATTGGCGGGGCGGTTGGAGCCGGAACCGAGCCTACAGTGGACGCCACAAACGGCTGAGTGATTGTAATGAATTGCCAATCAGTAAGGAAATCACTCTCCGCTCAACTCGACGGTCTTCTCTCCGCTGAGGAGCGGAAAACCCTGGCTGCGCACACGCGAGAGTGCCGCGCATGCGCAACGCGTCTCGAGCAGATGACGCAGGTCCGGTTGGCGCTCGGACAACTGCCGCCGGCGACGCCGCCACCCCAGCTCGCGGTCGCGCTCCGGGCTATCGCGACCGAAGAGCGGCTGCGGAGAATGAATTATCGCAGCCCGCTGCGGCGGTTCGTCGATCGCGTCCAGCTTTGGTCCGACAACCTCATGCGCCCGCTGGCGCTGCCGTTTGCCGGCGGCTTGACCGGCGGCCTGATTTCCGCCGTCCTGCTGTTCAGCATGCTGATGCCGGGTATTTCCCTGGGCCCCGACACCGGCGACGTCCCGGTTCCGTTCATGTTCAGCGGCCCCACGGTGAAAATGCAGACCCCGTTCGGCATCGACGCCGATTTCGCCGCCGAGGTCATCGTGGACGGCCAGGGCAGAATGGTCGATTACAGCCTGTTCGCCGGCCCCTCGCTCGCCAAGAATCCGGAACTGAGGCGCGCCATCGAGAACTCGCTGCTGTTCACCGAGTTCAAGCCGGCCAAGATGCTCGGCCTGCCGGCGTACGGCAAGATCCGCATTCTGTTCTCCCGCAGCGAAGTCAACGTGAGAAGCTAGCCTGCGGCATGCCGCGCAGACTGGGACAACATTTCCTCATCCGCCGCGGCATTCTCGAACGCCTCGCCGCGGCGGCATGCCCCGAACCTGAGCCCTTGGTAATCGAAATCGGGCCGGGGCTTGGCGCGCTCACCGAACACCTGCTCGCGCGGGCGGCGCGCGTCGTCGTTGTCGAGCTCGATTCGGACCTGGCCCGCGCGCTGCGCGACAAATTCCGCGACTCGGAAAAGCTCGAGGTTGTCGAGCGCGACGTGCTCCGGACGAACCTGGCCGATTGGGGCCCCGCCGTCGTCGCCGGCAACCTGCCCTACTACATCACCTCGCCGATCATAGAGAAGATCCTCGATATGGGACCGCTGCTGCGCCGGGCGGTTGTGATGGTGCAGAAGGAAGTCGCCGACCGCCTCACGGCCGCTCCCGGCAGCCGCGACTACGGCTATCTCACGGTGGAGACGAACCTCCGCACGGTCCCGGAGACGCTCGTCCGCGTGCCGCCTTCGGCCTTCTCGCCTCCTCCGAAAGTCGATTCGGCCGCCGTGCGCCTCACCCCGCGCCCGCCCGGCGCCTGGCGCATCCAGGACACGTCCGCGTTCCTCGAGTTCGCCGGCCGGGCCTTCCACCACAAGCGGAAAACGCTGCGCAACAACCTGGCGGCTTATTATGGAAATAGCGTAGGCGAATGGCCGGAGGCGGGGCTTCGCGCCGAGCAGCTTCCGCTGGAGAAGCTCATAGAGCTCTACAGGCGAACCGGCGGGAAGTAGGAGAACCCGCTTCGATATACTGGAATTTCCATGCCAAGAGTGCGATTTGCGCCCTCCCCGACAGGATTTCTGCACATCGGGAGCGCGCGTACTTACATCTTCAACTGGTTTTATGCCCGCCATACGCGCGGGACGATGATTTTGCGCATCGACGACACCGATGTGGACCGGAACACGGCCGAGTCGGAAACCTCGATCTTTGAGGGACTGCGCTGGCTCGATCTCGGCTGGGACGAGGAATACCGCCAGTCGGAACGGCTGGGGCTGCACCAGTCGATGGCCCGGGCGATCTTCGAAAAGGGTCTGGCCTACCGCGACTTCACCCCGGCGGCGGACGAGGAGAAATCGCCGGAGGAGAACCGCTGGCTGTTCAACCCCGGCATGCGCGAGATGAGCCGCGAGGAGAGCGACCGCCGCGCCGCCTCGGGCGAGCCGTTCGTGCTGCGCTTCCGCGTGCCGCGCGACACCGAGCGGCAGGTCGCCTTCCGCGACGCCGTTTACGGCGAGCAGGTGAAATCGACCGCCGATATCGAGGACTTCGCGCTGCTGCGCTCGAACGGCCTGCCCACGTACCACATGGCCTCCTGCGCCGATGACGCGGATCTCGGCATCAGCCACATCATCCGGGGCCAGGACCACCTGACGAACACGTTCAAACACGTGCTCATCTTCGAGGGCCTGGGCGTCCGGCCGCCCGAGTTCGCGCACCTGCCGCTGCTGATCGCGCCCGACGGCTCGAAGCTCTCGAAACGCAAGCACGGCCCGGTGGTCAGCGTCACCACCTATCGCGACGCCGGCTTCCTGCCGCACGCGTTCATCAACTTTCTCGCGCTGCTCGGCTGGTCGCCGAAAGACGACCGCGAGCGCATGTCGCGCGAGGAAATCGTCGAGGCGTTCTCCTTCGAGGGCATCAACCGCTCGAACGCCGTGGTGAACTTCCGCGAGGACGATCCGTTCGACCCGAAAGCCGTGTGGCTGAACGCCGAGCACCTGCGAGCGCTGCCCGTCGAGGAATTCGCCGAGCGGCTGATGCCGTTCGTGCGCGCCGCCGGCTTCAAGGCCGATCGGGAGAAAGTGCGCGCGGTGGCGCCGCTCGTGCAGGAGCGCGTAAAGCTGCTGCGCGACGTGGCCACGGTAGCCGATTTCTTCTTCCTCGAGGAGTTGCCGCCGTACGATCCGGCCGAGCTGATCCCGCAGAAGGGCGACGCGGCGATGGCGGTGCGGGTGCTGCAGCATGCTTACCGGCTGCTGCTGGAGACCGAGTTCACGCACGACGCCCTCGAAGCGGCGCTGCGGGCCGAGGCGGCCGACCTGGGCGTGAAGACCGGCCAGATGTTTCAGCCGATCCGGGTTGCCGTTTGCGGGCGCAAGAACGCGCCGCCGCTGTTCGAGACGCTCGCCGTGCTCGGCCGCGAGGCGTGCCTCAAACGCATCGGCCAGGCGATTGGAAAATTGCAGCCCAGCCCTGCGGGACGGACTGTTTAGGAGCGAGGTATTGCCATGTCAGTGAAAGACGAGCGCGGATCCGCGCCGACCGCAACGCAGGCCGGGCCATCGAATTTCATCCGCGATATCATCATGCGCGACCTGGAGACGAACAAGTACGGCGGCCGCGTGCATACGCGATTCCCGCCGGAGCCCAACGGCTATCTCCACATCGGCCATGCCAAGTCGATTTGCCTGAATTTCGGCCTTGCGGCCGAGTTCGGCGGCAAGACCAATCTGCGCTTCGACGACACGAACCCGAGCAAAGAGGAAACCGAGTACGTGGACGCCATCAAGGAGGACGTGCACTGGCTCGGCTTCGACTGGGAAGACCGGCTCTTCTACGCCTCCGATTACTTCGACCAGCTTTACGAGTGGGCCGTGCAGTTGATCAAGGCCGGCAAGGCTTACGTCTGCGACCTCAGCGCCGAGGAAATCCGCCGCTACCGCGGCACGCTCACCGAACCCGGCTGGGAAAGCCCGTACCGCAACCGCTCCGTCGAGGAGAATCTGGACCTGTTCGCGCGCATGAAGGCGGGCGAGTTCCCCGACGGCTCGCGCACGCTGCGCGCCAAGATCGACATGGCCTCGCCGAACCTCAACCTGCGCGATCCGGTGATGTACCGCATCCTGCACGCCGAGCATCACCGCACCGGCAACAAGTGGTGCATCTACCCGATGTACGACTGGGCGCACGGAGAATCGGATTCGATCGAGGGCATCACGCACTCCATCTGCACGCTCGAGTTCGAGGACCACAGGCCACTCTATAACTGGTTCGTCGAGAACCTCGGCATTCATCACCCGACGCAGATCGAGTTCGACCGCCTGAACCTCACCTACACCGTCATGAGCAAGCGCAAGCTGCTCGCGCTGGTGCAGAAAGGCTACGTGAACGGGTGGGACGATCCGCGCATGCCGACGCTCTCGGGCATGCGGCGGCGCGGCTACACGCCGGAATCGATCCGCACTTTCGTCAGCCGCGTGGGCGTTTCGAAGACCAACGGCACCACCGAGCTTTCGCTGCTCGAGCACGCGGTGCGGGAGGACCTGAACAGGCGCGCGCAGAGGGTGATGGCCGTGCTGCGGCCGCTGCGCGTCGTCATCGATAACTACCCCGAAGGGCAGGTCGAGGAGATGGATGCGGTCAACAATCCCGAGGACGAGAGCATGGGGACGCGCAAGGTGCCGTTCTCGCGCGTGCTCTACATCGAGCAGGAGGACTTCCGCGAGGACCCGCCGAAGCAGTATTTCCGGCTCGCGCCGGGCCGCGAGGTGCGGTTGCGCTACGCGTATTTCATCAAGTGCGCCGGCGTGGTGAAGAACGAGAAAGGCGAGGTGGTCGAGCTGCACTGCACCTACGACCCGGCCACGCGCGGCGGCAACGCGCCCGACGGCCGGAAGGTGAAGGCGACCATCCACTGGGTCTCCGCGGCGCACGCCGTGGAAGGCGAAGTGCGCCTGTACGACACGCTGTTCACCGTTCCGAACCCGTCCGACACGAGCGAAGGCAAGGAGTTCACCGATTACATCAACCCGCGGTCGCTCGAAGTCATTTCGAACGCGAAGCTCGAGCCGGCGCTGGCTTCGGCCAGGCCGGGCAGCCGCTATCAATTCGAGCGTCTCGGTTATTTTGCGGCCGATCCCGATTCGGCCGCCGGCAAGCCCGTGTTCAATCGCACGGTCCAACTGCGAGACACCTGGGCGAAGATCGAAAAGCGCGAGAAGGGGCAGTAACACCGAAGTCACATGAACATTCTGGGGATCGGCGGATTTCTGAGCGAGCCCGCGGCGGCCGTGATGCAGGACGGCGCGCTGGTCGGCGCCGCTGAGGAGAAGAAGGTGGCGCGGCGGTCGCGCCCCGGCGAGCTGCCGCACGAGGCCATCGCCACGTGCCTTCGGATCGCGCGTATCGCGCCGGAGCAGGTGGACTGTGTCGCCATCGTGCGCCCGCTCGGCGATGGACCGGCCACGCGGCTGCACCTTGAATTGCGCGCCCATTTCCCGAACGGCCGCGTCGTGCTGGTGGACCATCACACGGCTCACGCCGCCTCGGCCTTTTACCCCTCGCCGTTCGATGAAGCCACCGTGCTCACGCTGGACCGCGCCGGCGATTTTCGATGCGGCGCGCGCTGGCGCGCCTCCGGCAACCAGCTCACGCTCGAGCAGGAGCAGTATTATCCGGATTCGCTCGGCGATCTCTACCGCCGCGCCACCGAGCTGCTCGGCTTCGACCCCGACACCGACGCGCACAAGGTGCAGTGGCTTTCCGCGCAGGGGGACGACTCGCTCGCGCCGCTGTTCACCGCCATTCTCGGCACGCGCGACGGTGAGTGGCCGCGCATCGATCGCTCGTATTTCGACAGCGACCGCCCCGGTCACGGCGGCTTCAGCGCGCGGTTCTACAAGGGGCTGGGCCTGGAGGACGGCGCGCCGATTCCGGCTTCCATGCGGCCGCGGATCGCCGCCGGCGTGCAGCGCGCCATCGAATCCGCGGTGCTCGAAATGGCGGGCAGCGGGCGCAATCTGTGCCTCGCGGGCGGCCTCGGCCTGAACGCGCTGCTGGTGGCCCGCCTGGAGTGCTCCTCCAACTGGCGGAACGTCTTCGTGCAACCCGCCGCGGGCAACGCCGGCGCTGCGCTAGGCGCCGTTTACTACGCCTGGCACAACGTTTACGGCCGCGCCGCGCGCTGCGGCATGGGCAACCTCTGCCTCGGCCCCGGCTTCGACGCCGAGGAGATCAAGCAGGTGCTCGAGAACTGCAAGCTGCGCTTCCGCTACCTGCTCACCTCCGAGGAATTGATCGAATCGGCCGTCGGCGAGATCAATGACAACCGCATCGTCGCGTGGATGCAGGGGCGCATGGAGTTCGGCCCGCGCGCGCTCGGCAACCGCTCGATCCTGGCTTCGCCCCTAAACCCGTATTCGACGGAAAACCTGAACATCTACATCAAGCACCGCGAGTCCTTCCGCAAATTCGCCGCCTCCGTGCCCGCCGAGCTGGCGCAAGAGTACTTCGAGGTGGGCCCCAACGCGCGCTTCCTGGCGACGGTGGGCCGCGTAAAGAATCCGCACCGCAAAACTTTCGACAGCGCCCTGCTGGCAGGCGATCTGATCCGGGTGCACACGGTCTCGGAGCAGGACAACCCGCTCTACTGGAAACTGCTGCACGCAGCCGGAAAGTCCACCGGCCTGCCGGTGCTCTACAACACCTCGTTCAACTTATTCGGAGACCCGCTGGTCTGCACCCCGCGCGACGCCGTGCGCAGTTACTACTCTTCCGGCATCGACTCGATGTTCGTAGGCAACTTCCTGCTTCAGAAGTAAAAAAAACCGGTGACAGTATACTCATTCCCCGATTCGGCTCTATACCACTGAATTGCCCGCCGACAAGACCGAAGCCGCCGCACGCGCGGGACACTGTGCCGGCAGCTGGCGCCCGGCTATGATCGCCCGCACGAACGGCGCTGGCGTCGCCGCTCGCACGCCGCGCTCGGCGAGGCCTGAAGGCGCTGGGACCGGAGGTCGGAGACCGGAGTCGGCCCGCTGATTCTGCCGAGGAGGCACAGTTCTTTCAGCGCGCGAAATCGGGAAATGAGTATACTGTCACCGGTTTTTGCGGAAGGCTACTACTGCGTTCAGGCCGCCGAAGGCGAATGAGCTCGACAGCGCGTATTCCACCTCGGCGTGCCGCGCCGTGTTTGCCACGATGTCCAGGTCGCACTGGGGGTCGAGTTCGGTGAAGTTCGCCGTCGGCGGGATCACGCCGTCGCGCAGCGCGAATGCGGTGGCCGCGGCCTCGATCGCGCCCGCCGCCCCGAGCGCGTGCCCGTGCATCGACTTGGTCGAGCTGATCGCCACCCGTTCCGCGTGCGCGCCGAGCGCCAGGCGGATCGCGCGGACCTCGGTCGGATCGTTCACCGCGGTCCCCGTGCCGTGCGCATTGATATAGCCGATCTGCTCGATCGCAATCCCGGCATCGCAGATCGCGCCGCGCAGCGCCCGCGCCGGCCCGTCCACCGACGGCTGCGTGAGATGGTGCGCATCCGAGGACATACCGAAGCCCACGATTTCCGCGTAGATAGTCGCGCCGCGCGCCAGCGCCGCCTCGAGCGGCTCCAGCACCAGCATCGCGCCGCCTTCGCCTAAGATCATGCCGCGCCGGTTCTTCGAGAACGGCCGGCAGGTGTCCGGCGAGACCACGCGCATCGCTTCCCACGCCTTCAGATTGCCCATCGCGAACGGCGCTTCGCTGCCGCCGGCCAGCGCCAGTTCCACCTGCCCGTCGCGAACCATCCAGAACGCCTGGCCGATCGCGTGGTTCGACGACGAGCACGCCGTCGATATCGTATAGGTCGGGCCGCAGATGCCCGTCTCCATCGAGATCTGGCTCGCGCCCGCGTTGCCCATCGCGCGCGGAATCGTCAGCGGATTCACCCGGGGTTTACGCTCCAGGTACAGGTTCACGTACCCGTCGTCCTCGGTGGTCTTGCCGCCGACGCACGAGCCGGTAACGATCGCCGAACGCTCGCGCAACGCGTCCGTCCACTCGATGCGCGCATCCGCCACCGCCTCCCGCGCCGCAATTACCGCGAACTGAGCGAAGCGGTCCAGGAAATCCGGCTCCTTGTCGTGGAAGTACTGGCCAGGGTCGTAACCGGAGACCTCGGCGCCGTTCTGGAAGCGGAGCGAGCTCACGTCCAATTGGCGGATGGGCCCGATCCCACAGCGTCCTTCCTGGAGTGCCTGGCGAAACTCGGAGGCGTTGCGCCCCAAGGCCGAAATTACGCCGATGCCCGTGATGACTACGCGCCGGCGGCTCATCTCAGGACTGCGCCGCCGCGTCCGCCGGCTGCCCGGCATTGCTCGCCATCAGCTTCGAAAGCGCCTCGACGATGTCGCGCACGCCGTGCATGCCCTGCGCGCCTTCATCCGGGATGTTGATGTTGAACTCGTTTTCGAGCGCGAACAGGATGGTGACGCCATCCAGCGAATCGATCCCGAGCTCCTCGAAGGTGCTGTCGATCGTGATCTTCTCGGGCTCGATCTTCTGGCTGGCCGCGATCACCGAGATCACTCTCCTGGTCAGTTCCTCGCTCTGTATCAGTTCCTGAGACATAGTAGCTCGCTGATAGTTTCCAACTGAAAGCCTCGCGACTGCAACTCCGGGATCAGGCGGGCGACGGCGCGGATGGTCTCGCCGATATCGGGTTCGGTCTCGATGCCGCGCCCGTCGTGAAGGCAGAAGATGGCGCCGTTTGCCGCGCGCCGCTCCAGGCGCCCGGTGATCCCGGCCGCGTCAAGCGCCCAATCCCGCGCAATGGCGGTCCACATCACGCCCAGCAGCCCCAAACGTTTCTGCGCCCGGCGCAGCCCGAACCAGCGCGCTCCGTAAGGGGCGCGCATCAACGTGGCCGTGCGGCCGGTGACTTCGGAAATCGCGGCCTGCGCGCGCTCGAGCTCGCCCTCGATGAACGCGGTCCCGCGCAGGTAGAACGGCGCGTGCGTGTCGCCGTGGTTTCCGATTTCGTGGCCCGCCGCCGCCACTTCCCGCGCCACCGACGGCAGCCGCCTGATGTTCACCCCGCACTGGAAAAATGTCGCCCGCGCCCGATGGCGGTCGAGCAACTCGAGCAACTGCGCCGTGCTCTCGCTCGGCCCGTCGTCGAAGGTCAGTGCGATTGCCCGCCGGCCGGAAGGCCCGCGCCAGACGGAGGGACCGAAAATGCTGGAGGATCTGCCTCGAACTCCGTAAGTCGTCACGGCGGCGATGGAGAGAGCGGCCCCTCCCGCGAATTCGATCCACATGCAGAGCACACCAGCATAACAAAATCGACTCCCCAGCGCCCTGAAATCCCCAGGGTCGTTCCGGATTTCTCCTGTTCGAGACCCACGAATACCAGCCCGGCTACCACCACCAGCGTCGCCGCCGTCTTCCAGAACAGGCTTCTGCCCTCGAACTCCTCGCTGAGCCAGTCGGAATGCACTTTCGTCAGCAGGTACGCCCCCAGGAAGATGACGACGTAACGAACCCCCGAGATCGCATCAACCACGGCGGGGTTGGCGAGCTTGATCGCATAAAAGATCCCGAACGAACCCACACCCGAGATGAACCGGTTCACGAAGTACCAGAATCTGGCGCTGCCCGTCAGGTGACCCGCCCGCCCGCGGCGCCGCCGCTCGCCTTCGCTTGCACCCTTGAATATCTCCGCGCGCCAGCGCTTTCTGATCAACAGAAACAGCGACGCGCCGAACGTGCCGAGCGTAAAGCAGACGTAGCCCGACACGAAATTCGTCCTCTCGAACGCGAGCTTCTGCAACACGTTCGTCAGGCCGAACAGAGCGGCCGTAATCACAATCAACGGGAGCGCTCTCCGAACGTTGAAGCGCTCGGAAAAGAACATCAGGAAACCGCCGGCCGTCATCAGCGCGAATCCGAGCGCCTGCCCGCCGACCGGTTCGGCCAGAAACGGAATCGCGAGCAGGGCCGTGGCCGTAGGCGAGAACCCGCCCATCACGGCCAGCGTTTCCGAAGCTTCCCCGCGCTTCAGCACCGCATAATAGAGGCCGCTCGAAACCAGGTTCAGAACACCGGCCGTGAATGCGATTTCGGCGATGGAGCGCTCCGGCATGTGAAAGCCGAAGGGCAGCAGCACCAGACCGAAGATGCTGATCGCCCCCAGCCAGAACGTAAACGACACCAGGCCCTGCGTCTGCGGCTGCCGCAGCAGCACCTTGTCCCAGACAAGCGAGATCCCGATCAACCCGTGCGCAATAATTGCAACCAGAATCCCGGCATGTAAGAACCCCGGCATATCGATTTGATCAGCGGCCGTACAGATTCAGAGCAATTTTCTGCCCGATCCGCTTCATATCGTATTCAGTCCAGAGCGGTATACTGGAGTCGAGGGGCATCCACGGGCTGCCTCAGCCCGGAATTACTCAAGCACTTACACGCCGGAAGCGCGCTCCCGCCACGCTCGGGCGCCCTGCCCGCTCCACATGCGAGGAAACATGACCGAAGACCTGGTGCGGCTCAGGCCGCGCCCCGACCAGCACTATATCCATCGCAGCCGCTCCGTCCTGGTTACGAACAAGGACGGCTTCGTCGAAGAAGGCACCAAGGACGGCTTGCGCATCTATCAAACGCGCACGCTGTCGAAATACCGGTACCTGATCGACGGTGAACCGCCAAAGGCCTGCGCGTTGTCGCAGGTAAAGCCGCATAGCTGGATGGGGTATTACATCGCCTCGCCGAAACACGAAGGCAGGGCCACAAAAAAAACCATTGAGTTACGGGTGTCGCGCTTCGCCGGCCACGGCCTGCACGAGGAGCTCGACTTCGCAAATTATACGCAGGAGCGCGTTCAGTTCCGCTTCGAAATCGAGCTGGACGCCGACTTCGCCGACCAGGACGAACTCCCCGTTAAGGAACGCAATGTGCGAGGCCGCTATAGCCAGACCTGGCGCGACGAAACCCGCGAGCTGGTCTTCGATTTCCGCGCCCAGCGACGGTATGACCAGCAGGGCGACACCGGCGTCGCAAGTTTCCACCAGGCGCTTACGGTCAGGATCGAGCACCCTTCGAGCGATCCGGCCTACACGGCCGGCGGCCTCATCTCTTTCGCGATCGACCTGGAGCCGCGCGCCACCTGGCACGCCTGCATCAACTTTATCCCCACGATTGACAGCCGCGCGCTCGATCCGATCTATCCGTGCCGCGCGTTCGAGCGCGAGCCCAACGCGTTCGACCGCAAGCGCGACGAGTTCCTGGATCGCGCCACCTCCTTCCAGGTTCCCGGCCTGAGCGGGCTCTCTTATGAGGTCATCCGAAGCCTCCGCCAGGCCGCGCTCGACCTTGCCGAGCTTCGGCTGCACGACCTCGACCGCGACCACGGTTTCGTGATCGCCGCCGGCGTGCCGGAATACACGGCGCTGTTCGGACGAGACTCGCTGTTCACCGGGTGGGCCGCGGCCTTGCTCAGCGATGAGATCTTGCGGGGCGTCCTGCCCGTGCTCGCCGATTCGCAGGGCACTGAAACCAACGACTGGCGCGACGAGCAGCCCGGACGAATGCTGCACCAGGTCTCCAACGGCCCCCTGCCGCAGCTCAATTTCAAGCCCTTCCATCTCTACTACGGCACGCTCACCACGCCCGATTTCTTCCCGTATGCCGTCGCCCAACTCTGGCAGCTCACCGCCGATCGCGCGCTCGTCGAACCCTTGATCGAGCCGGCTCTAAAGGCGCTCCAGTGGAGCGACACGGGCGCGGACCTGCTCGGCAACGGCTTTGCCGCATACAAAACGCGCTCGGAAAAGGGCGTGAAAAACCAGGGCTGGAAGGACTCGGGCGACGCCATCGTGCATGCCGGCGGCGCGCAGGCGGAGCCGCCCATCGCGCCCTGCGAAGAGCAGGCTTTCCTGTACGCCTCGAAGGTCCGCCTCGGCGAGGTCCTGTCCTGGCTCGGCCGCGAGGACGAAGCGCGCCGGCTGTTCCGGCAGGCCGGCGAGCTGAAGAAGCGGTTCAACGACGTTTTCTGGATGGAGGACGAAGGCTTCTTCGCGATGGGCCTCGATGGCCGCAAAGAGAAGATCCGCTCCATCAGCTCGAATCCCGGTCACGTGCTGGGCACAGGAATCGTTGAGGACGCGCTTGCTCGAAGAACCGTGGACCGGCTGATGGCCGAAGATCTGTTCAGCGGCTGGGGAGTGCGCACGCTTTCGGCCCGCCATCCCGCCTACGATCCGTTCAGCTACCAGCGCGGCTCGGTCTGGCCGGTCGAGAACGGAATGTTCGCCATCGGCATGCACCGCTACGGATTCCACGATCACCTCGCGCGGCTCAGCGAGGGCATCTTCAGCGCCGCCGCCGGATTCGAGCACTTCCGCCTGCCGGAGGTCTTCGGCGGCCAGCCGCGCGACCGGCTGCATCCGTTTCCCGCCGTCTACCCCGAGGCCAACTGGCCGCAGGCGTGGTCGTCGAGCGCGGTCTTCCAGATTATCGCCGCGTTGACCGGCGCGTACCCATACGCTCCTCTGAAGACGCTGTTCGTGGACCCGCACCTGCCGGAATGGCTGCCCGAGTTGACTCTCGGCAATCTGCGCGTGGGCCCGAGCGTCGCCGCCATCCGCTTCTTCCGCAGTCCCGGCGGGTGGACCGATTTCGAAGTGCTCGAGATTCGCGGCGAGTTGAAGGTCAAGCGCCAACGCGACCCGTGGCTCGAGTCCGCAAAATCCGGCGAGCGATTCGTGGACACGCTCAGAAGCCTGGCCGCATAGGAGAAAACATGGCTGATAATCGACCCGAAGTTGTCGTGATCACCGGGGCCTCGGCCGGCGTCGGCCGCGCCACGGTCCGGCGTTTCGCGAAGGAAGGCGCGCACATCGGCCTGCTGGCGCGCGGCCGCGATGGTCTGGAAGCCGCGCGCGCCGAAGTGGAGCGCTCCGGCGGCCGCGCGCTGGCGCTGCCGGCCGACGTGGCCGACCCGCGGCAGATCGAAGCCGCCGCCGATGCCGTCGAGCGCGAGTTCGGCCCGATCGACGTATGGGTGAACAACGCGATGACCACCATCTTCGCTCCATTCACCGAGATCACGCCCGAGGAGTACAAGCGCGCCACCGAAGTCACGTACCTCGGCTTCGTCTACGGCTCCATGAGCGCGTTGAAGCGGATGATGCCGCGCGACCGCGGCGTCATCGTGCAGGTGGGCTCCGCCCTCGCCTACCGCTCGATCCCGCTGCAATCGGCCTATTGCGGCGCCAAGGCCGCCATCCGCGGCTTCACGGACTCCGTCCGCACCGAGTTGCTTCACGCCGGCAGCAAAGTGCGCATCACGATGGTGCAGATGCCCGGCCTCAACACGCCGCAGTTCGACTGGTGCCGCACGAAAATGCCGAAGCAGCCGCAGCCCGTGCCGCCGATCTACGAGCCCGAGGTCGCCGCCGGCGCCATCTTCTGGGCCGCCCATCACGACCGCCGGCAGGTTTACGTGGGCGCGTCCTCCGTCGGCTCGATTCTCGGCAACAAAGTGGCGCCGGGACTGCTCGACAAGTACCTGGCCAAGACCGGGTTCCAATCGCAGCAGACCGACGAGCCTGTTTCCCCCGGCCGCAAGGACAACCTGTTCGAGCCGGTGCCCGGCGACCACGGCGCGCACGGCCGTTTCGACGCGAAGGCCCACGACGTCAGCCCGCAGTTCTGGGCCGACACGCACCGCTCCTGGCTCGCGCTGGCCGGCGCGGGAATCGGCACGCTGGCGGGAATGGCGGTGTACAAGACGCGCAAGAAAGAGGTCAGGCGCGTCTTCCGCCGCGCCGCCTAACGCGTTTCGCGCAGCCAGCGGTCGATGCCGCGGGCTGCGCGCCGGCCTTCGGCGATCGCCCACACCACCAGCGATTGGCCCCGGCGCATGTCGCCCGCCGCGAAGACGCCCTCGACCGAGGTCATCGAGTGCTCGTTCGTAGCCACGTTGCCCCGCGCGTCCAGCGCGACGCCTAGCTGCTCGAGCATCCCGCCGCGCACCGGCCCGGCGAAGCCCATGGCGAGCAGCACCAGGCCGGCGTCCAGCGTGAACTCCGTGCCCGGCAGCGGCTCGAACTCCGGCGGCGGGCCCACGCGGATGGCGTGCAGTTTCGCCACGTTCCCGTGCCCATCGCCGGTGAAGCGCTGCGTGGCCACCGCCCATTCGCGGACGCCGCCCTCTTCGTGCGAGCTTTCCGTGCGCAGCATCAGCGGCCACATCGGCCACGGCGTGTGCGCGGCGCGCTCGGCCGGCGGCATCGGCATGATCTCGAACTGGTGCACCGACGCGGCCTTCTGGCGGTGGCACGTGCCCAGGCAGTCGGCGCCCGTGTCGCCCCCGCCGATGATGATCACGCGCTTGCCCGTCGCGACGATCGCGCCCGCGGCGTCCACCACATCGCCCGCGCAGCGCCGGTTCTGCTGCGGCAGGAACTCCATGGCGAAATGGATGCCGCGCAGTTCCCTCCCCGGGACCTTCAAGTCACGAGGCTGCTCCGCGCCGCCGGCGAGCAGCACCGCGTCGAAGCGCCCGCGCAGATCCTCCGCCGGAATGCCCGCCCCGACGTGCGCGTTCACCTCGAACGCGATGCCTTCCTCTTCCAGTTGCCGCACGCGCCGGTCGAGCACGTGCTTTTCCAACTTGAAATCCGGGATGCCGTAGCGCAGCAGGCCGCCGGGCCGGTCCGCCTTCTCGTACACGGTGACGAAATGCCCCGCGCGATTGAGCTGCTGCGCGGCGGCCAGCCCCGCGGGCCCGGAGCCGACCACGGCAACGCGCTTGCCCGTGCGCGTATGCGGCGGCTCGGGGCGGATCCACCCCTCGCGGAACGCGTGCTCGATGATGCCGCGCTCGATCTGCTTGATCGTCACCGGCGGCTCATTGATGCCGAGCACGCACGCCGCCTCGCACGGAGCCGGGCACACGCGCCCGGTGAACTCCGGGAAATTGTTGGTCGCGTGCAGCACGCGGATGGCGTCGCGCCAGCGGTCGCGGTACACCAGGTCGTTCCAGTCGGGAATGACGTTGCCGAGCGGGCAGCCCGTGTGGCAGAACGGCACGCCGCAATCCATGCAGCGCGCGCCCTGCCTGGCGAGCTTGTCGTCCGGGAACTCTTCGTAGACCTCGCGATAGTCGTTGATGCGCTCGGCCACCGGCCGCCGCCGGGGCATCTCGCGCGCGATCTCGATGAAACCCGTCGCCTTACCCATGCAGCACCTCGCCCGCGCCGGCGCCGGCGCTCTCCGCGATGGATCGCGGCGGCGGAGAGGCCGCGCGCGGCACGCCGAGCACGCGCTTGTACTCGTGCGGAAACACCTTCACGAACTTCGGCAGCATTTCTTCCCACCGCGCCAGCGCCTCGGCGGCGCGCGGGCTTCCGGTCAGCTCGTGATGCCGTGCAATCAGCGTACGCAGAGCCGCCGCATCCTCGCCCACCGGATCCAGATCCACCGACGCCCGATTGCACGCGGCCGAAGCGAACTCGCCCGTTTCATCGAGCACGTAGGCGATGCCGCCCGTCATGCCCGCCGCGAAGTTGCGTCCCGTGCGCCCGAGCACGACGACCGTGCCGTTGGTCATGTACTCGCAGCCGTGGTCGCCCACGCCCTCCACCACCGCCGTCGCGCCCGAATTCCGCACCGCGAAGCGCTCGCCGGCGATGCCGCTAAAGAACGCCTCGCCGCTGGTCGCGCCGTAGAGCGCGACGTTGCCGATCAGGACCGCGTCCTCCGGCGCGAACGTGGATTCCCGCGGCGGCCGGATCACGATCCTGCCGCCCGAAAGTCCTTTTCCCACGTAATCGTTCGCCTCGCCCTCGAGCGTCAGCGTCACGCCGCGCGCCAGGAAGGCTCCGAAACTCTGCCCGGCCGAACCCGTGAAATTCAGCCTGATTGTGCCGTCCAGCAGCCCCGCCGAGCCGTAGCGCCGCGCGATTTCCCCGCTCAGCATCGCGCCCACGGCGCGGTGCACGTTGCGAACCGGCAGGCTGTACTCCAGCGGCACGCCTGCTTCGATGGCCTCGCGCGCCGCGTCGATCAGCTTGTAGTCGAGCGCCTGCTCCAGGCCGTGATCCTGCGCCGCTACGCACCGCCGCGCCACGCGCGCCGGAGCCGGCGGATTATAGAGCACCGGCGTGAAATCGAGCCCGCGCGCTTTCCAGTGGTCCACCGCCGCGCGCATGTCGAGCCGGTCCACGCGCCCTACCGCCTCTTCGAGCCTGCGGAACCCCAGCCGCGCCAGCCACTCGCGCACCTCCTCCGCGACGAAGAACATGTAGTTGATCACGTGCTCCGGCCGCCCCGCGAATTTCTTTCGCAGCGCCGGGTCCTGCGTCGCGATGCCCACCGGGCAGGTGTTCAGATGGCATTTGCGCATCATGATGCAGCCCATGGACACCAGCGGCGCGGTGGCGAAACCGAACTCCTCCGCGCCGAGCAGCGCGGCGATGATCACATCGCGCCCGGTCTGCAGCTTGCCGTCGGTCTGCACGCGGATGCGCCCGCGCAGGTCGTTCATCACGAGCACCTGCTGCGTCTCGGCGAGCCCCAGTTCCCAGGGAGTTCCCGCGTGGCGAATGGAGGTGAGCGGCGAAGCGCCCGTGCCGCCGTCGTGCCCGCTGATGAGCACCGCATCGGCGTGCGCCTTCGCCACCCCCGCCGCCACGATGCCCACGCCCACTTCCGACACCAGCTTCACCGAAACGCGCGCCCGCGGATTCACGTTCTTCAGGTCGTAGATGAGCTGGGCCAGGTCCTCGATGGAGTAGATGTCGTGGTGCGGCGGCGGCGAGATCAGTTGCACCCCCGGCACCGCGAAGCGCAGCCGCGCGATGAACTCGTCCACCTTGCTGCCCGGGAGCTGCCCGCCCTCCCCGGGTTTGGCGCCCTGCGCGATCTTGATCTGCAGCTCGTCCGCGTTCACCAGGTAGTTGGCGGTGACGCCGAACCGCGCCGAGGCCACCTGCTTGATCGCGCTGCGCCGCAGGCTGCCGTCGGGGTCGGGCCGGAAGCGCGATTCGTCCTCCCCGCCCTCGCCCGTATTCGATTTCCCGCCGATGCGGTTCATCGCGACGGCGAGCGTCTCGTGCGCTTCCTTGCTGATGGAGCCGAACGACATGGCGCCGGTCGCGAAGCGCCTGACGATCTCGCTCGCGGGCTCCACTTCTTCGATCGGCACGGCGTGCTCGCCCGGCTTGATCTCGAACAGGCCCCGCAGCGTGCACAGCGCGCGGTTCCGGCCGTTGATCAGCTCCGAGTACTCCTTGTACGTTTCGTACTTCGATTGCCGCACCGCGTGCTGCAGCTTGCTGATCGTCTGCGGGTTGAACAGGTGATACTCGCCCTCGGCGCGCCACTGATAGGCGCCGCCGATGTCCAGCCGCATCTCCGAACCAGTCACCGGCCGGAACGCGAAATCGTGCTTCGCCTTCGCCTCGCGCGTGATCACGTCGAGGCCCACGCCTTCGATGCGCGACGGCGTCCCGGTAAAGTATTTCTCCACCAGCGACCGGTTCAGCCCCACGGCCTCGAACACCTGCGCGCCGCGATAGCTCTGCAGCGTCGAGATCCCCATCTTCGAGAAAATCTTCAGCAGCCCCTTGTTGACGGCCTTCTTGTAATTCGCGAGCGCCTTCTCGAAGGTGACCTCCGGCGGCAGGCAGCCGCGCCGGTGCAGATCCTCGAGCGTCTCGATCGCCAGGTACGGATTCACCGCGCTCGCGCCGTAGCCGATGAGCAGCGCGAAGTGCATCACCTCGCGCGGCTCGCCCGACTCCACGATGAGCGCCACCTGCGTGCGCGTTTCTTCCCGAACCAGGTGGTTGTGCACCGCGCTCAACGCGAGCAGGCTCGGAATCGCCACATAATCGCGCTCGACGCCCCGGTCGGAAAGGATGAGCAGCGTGTAGCCGCTCTTCACCGCCAGAGACGCGCGCCGGCAGACGCCGTCGAGCGCGCGCTCCAACTCCTCCTCGCCCCCGTCGGCGCGAAACGCCAGCGGCAGCGTCGTCGCGAGGAAATCCCCGCGCGAAACGCGCCGCAGCTTTTCCAGGTCCCGGTTCGTCAGGATCGGGTGCGGCAGCTTCAGCGTGTGGCAGTGCTGCGGCGTCTCGTCCAAAATGTTGCGCTCGACGCCGATGAAGCTCTCGAGCGACATCACCAGCTCCTCGCGGATCGGGTCGATCGGCGGGTTCGTCACCTGCGCGAAGAGTTGCTTGAAGTAGTTGAACAGCGGCTGCGGCTTGTCCGACAGGCACGCAAGCGGCGTGTCGATGCCCATCGATCCCACCGGCTCCTGGCCCTCCACCGCCATCGGCGTCAGGATCAGCCGCAGGTCTTCCTCCGTGTATCCGAACGCGCGCTGCCTGACCAGCACGGATTCGAAATCCGTGGCATGCCAGCGGGGCGGCTCCGGCAGATCGTGCAGCGTGACCTGGTGCTCTTTCAGCCACTCGCCATACGGCTGCCGCGCCGCCAGCGAAGCCTTGATCTCCTCGTCCGGTACGATGCGTCCCTGCTCCGTATCCACCAGGAACATGCGCCCCGGCTGCAGCCGCCCCTTGTACGCGACTTCTTCCGGCTTCACCGGCAGCACGCCCGCTTCGGACGCCAGGATCACGAGGCCCTCGTGCGTCACCAGGTAGCGCGCCGGCCTGAGGCCGTTGCGGTCGAGCGTCGCCCCGACGACGCGGCCGTCCGTGAACGCGATCGCCGCCGGCCCGTCCCAGGGCTCCATCAGCGAGGCATGGTATTCGTAAAATGCGCGCTTTTCGGGCGCCATCGACTCGTCCTTCGACCACGCCTCCGGAATCAGCATCGCCATCACATGCGGCAGGCTTCGCCCGGCCAGCGCCAGCAGCTCCACCGTGTTATCGAGCATCGCCGAGTCGCTGCCGCCGGGCGTGCAGATCGGGAACAGTTTTTTCAGATCCTCGCCGAACAACGGCGAAGCCAGCACCGATTGCCGCGCATGCATCCAGTTCACGTTGCCCCGCAGCGTGTTGATCTCGCCGTTGTGGCAAAGGTAGCGAAACGGATGCGCGAGTTGCCAGGTGGGGAAGGTGTTCGTCGAGAAGCGCTGGTGCACCAGGCACAGGGCGCTCGTCACCGCGGGGTCCGACAGCTCGCGATAGAATCGCGCGATCTGCGGCGCCAGCAGCAGCCCCTTGTAAACGATGGTGCGCGACGATAGCGACGGCACATAGAAGAACTCGCGGTCGTGCAGGTCCGAGGCCGCGATCTCGGCTTCCGCGCGCTTGCGCACCACGTACAGCTTGCGCTCGAGCGCGTCCTGCTCCATGCCCTCGCCGCGGCGGATGAAGATCTGCTCGATGTATGGCTGCGAGCCGCGCGCCACGCGCCCGATCGCGTCGCCGTCGATCGGCGTGTCGCGCCAGCCGAGCGGCTCCAGGCCTTCCTCCCGCGCGATCCGCTCGACGATGCCCTCGCATGCCAGCCGCTGGTGGCGCTCCACCGGCAGGAACATCATGCCCACGCCGTACTCGCCCGGCGCCGGCAGCGTGAAGCCCAGGCGCGCGCACTCCCGCGCGAAGAACTCGTGCGGGATCTGTATCAGGATGCCCGCCCCGTCGCCGGTTTCCGCGTCGCACCCGCACGCGCCCCGGTGGGCCAGGTTTTCCAAAACCTCGATGCCCTTCAGGAGGATGTCGTGCGACCGTTCGCCTCGTATGTTCGCAACCAGCCCGATGCCGCAGGCATCGCGCTCATTGCCCGGGTCATACAGACCCTGTGATTCGGGTAGACCTCGGCCCAGAGGTTCTCGCATATGCGTGACCGTTCCTGTACGCCTGCCCGGCTGCCCCAGAATGGCCGTGCCGGTCTGCTTGCGGCCACGCGCGCCGGGTATCAGGTTGAACCTCGGATGGATCGGTGGGTTCGCCCGGTTTCTGCTAACCACCACCAACACGAAGTGTTATTCGGACAAATCACTCCGCCTCAGGCTCTGTAGGCCCAAGGAAAGGCGGGTAATATGCTCCAGCATAAGGTAGGCCAGAACATTAGTCAAGTCGAAGTTGTTTTCTCTTGGAAATAAGATGGCCTTATGTTATATTCAACCTGTTGAACTTCGATCATCTGGAACTGTTTCGTGAAATCGTTCAGACCAAGAGCCTGACGCGCGGCGCGGCGCAGTGCGGAGTCAGCCAGTCGGCTGCCAGCCAGCACCTCCAGGAACTGGAGGCGAAGCTCGGCGTCACACTGCTCGACCGCTCGCGGCGCCCTTTCATCCTCACGCCCGCCGGCAAGCTCTACTACGAGATGTGCCGCGACATCCTGCGCCGCAAGGAAGAATTCGAAGTGGCGCTCGAACAGGCCAAGGCCGATGTTGAAGGCACGGTGCGCGTGGCCTCGATCTATTCGGTCGGGCTCTCGGAGATGTCGTATCTGAAGGCGGAGTTCTCGCGGCGCCATCCGGATGCGCGGCTTCAGGTGGAATACCTGCGGCCCGAAAAGGTGTACGACGCGGTGATGCAGGACCGCGCGGACCTGGGCCTGGTGAGCTATCCCGAATCCACGCGCGAACTGGCCGTGATTCCCTGGCGGCAGGAGCAGATGGTGGTGGCGGCCTCCCCGGGCCACCCGCTGGCGCAGCAGGAAGCTTTGCGGCCGGAGGACCTGGACGGCCTCGACTTCATCGGCTTCGACGACGACCTCCCGATCCGCCGCGAGATCGACCGCTTCCTCTACCAGCACGGCGTCGAAGTGGCGCTCGCGATGCACTTCGACAATGTCGAGATGGTGAAGGAAGCCGTGGCGCTCGGCGTCGCGGTGAGCATCCTGCCCGCGCGCGTCATCCGGGCCGACGTGATGGCCGGAAGATTGGCGGCGATCCCGATCGAAGCCGAGCTGGTGCGCCCGCTCGGCATCGTCCACCGCCGCCGCAAGAAGTTCCACCGCGCCGCGCAATCGTTCCTGGATTTGCTGCTCGAGCAGCCGGCCTCACAGTTTCAACCCGCGTAAGCACAGGCCGCCCGCGCAGATGCTGCGAAGGATGCGTGCCGCCAAGGATCGCGCCGGAAGTTCGCACGACTCGCCGGCCGATCCGCGCAAGCGCCGCAGGGATGCGCCGGGCCTCGATCGCGGGCCATCCGCTCATGCGGCATTCGAAAACCGCGGAGTGTCCGTCTCCGGCTGCATCCCGGCGTGTTCGATTGCGTCCGTACTACCCGCCCCACATGGTGCGCGCGGTCCGCACCGTGCTCCTGGCCCGCTCGATCGCCTTCGGCTGCGCCACCGGCAGGCTCGCCGGCCAGGGCTCTTCCAGCCCGATCAGCGTCAGCGCCGCGCCGAGCAGCGCGAGGTTCTTCGAAAAATTCACCATGTCGCTCATGCGCTGCTGCGGATCCTGCACGCGCCAGAAGTCGTGAATCGCCGGCGTGACGCCGGCCAGGAACGCGGCGATCCCCAGCGCTCCGAGCCTCGGCTTGATTCCCAGCAGCACCGCCGCGCCCGAGGCGGCGATCAGCGCGCCCGAGCCCAGCACCGCGGCATCCGGCATCGGCACCTTCTTCGCGCCCGCGTACTGCGCCAGCATGCGGCGGTTCCGGAAATGGTTGATGCCGCTGTACAGGAAAAAGCCGCCGAGTGCGACGCGGCCCATTAGAAACGGAAGTTTCGACATGTTCGCTCCTTTCCCTACCCGCCCGCGCGCCTGGCGTGCTCGCCGTAGCTCGGCTTCACCTCCAGGCGCGTCGTGTCCTGCTCCGTGATGTACCCGGCGGTCCAGTCCAGCGCTGAAGCCGCCTTGTTCCGAAAACTCGTAAGGCGCGCCAGGTGTACGACGCGCCACATGAACCAGCCCGCCAGACCGTTGATGACCGTGCCGCGAACCTCCGCCGCGCCCGCCTTGGGCCCGAGCGAGATCACCTCGCCGTAGTTCCTGTAACGGAACGCGACCGGCTTGCGGCCCTCGATGGCGCGCGCGATGTTCCGCGCCACCGCCTCCCCTTGTTGCATCGCGACGGCGGCCAGCAGCGGCAGGCCCGCGATGTACGCCGAATCGCCCGCGGCATATACGCCGGCGCAACCCGGCGCCCGAAGGAACTCATCGACGGCGAGACTGCCTCCCGGCCCGTGCGGCGCTTCCATCCGCGCCACCGCTTCGGGAGCCTTCACGCCCGTCGCCCAAACGATGGTGCCCGCTTCGATGGCGCGACCGCCGGAGAGCGTCAGCAAGCCGGGCGCAGCCGAGTGCGCGGACACGTTCAACAGCACCTCGACGCCCATCTTCCGCAATTCGGCCAGCGCGATCGACGCGATCTCCGCACCCATGTGCCCCAGCAGCTTCGGCGTCGCTTCCACAAGCACCACGCGCGCTTCCCGCGCATCCAGATTCGAATAGTCCCGCGGGATGATTCGCCGGAACAGCGCCGCGCAGGCGGCCGCGGTCTCCACCCCCGTGGCGCCGCCGCCGACCACCGCCACCGTCAGCATCGCGCGGCGCTTCGCCGGGTCGTTTTCGATCGCGGCGTCCTCCAACATGTCCACCAGACGGTTGCGGATCGCGATCGCGTCTTCGATCTGCTTCAGCGGCAGCGTGTGCGCGCGCACCGCGTCATTGCCGAAGTAGTTCGTGGTGGAGCCCAGCGCGACAACGAGGTAGTCGTAAGCAAGCTCGCCCGAATCGAGCCGCACCCGCCGCGCATTGAAATCCACGCCCTCGACCTCCGCGCGGCAGAATTGCGCGCCACCGCGCGCAACCAGCCGCCGCAGCGGGTGCACGATGTCCCGAAACGTGACGCCGCCCATCGCGGCCTGGTAGAGCATCGGCGTGAAAAGGAAATAGTTCCGGCGATCCACCAGCACGATCCGCGCCCGTCCGGCCAGGCGCGCGGCCAAATCTTTCACCGCCTGCAGGCCCGCGAACCCTCCGCCAAGCACTACCACCCGCGGCGCGTCCGCCGGCGCTCGGGCCGCCAGCCGCCGTCGCATGCGCCCCTGTTCGACCCGCGCAGCCGCGTACACGCCCGCGCCGGCCGCCACAGCCAGCAGGAATCGATGCGAGGATTTCATTGGCCCCCCGATGCGCCCCCGATTGCTAGACCGATTTTCTCATAACGCGTTCAGTCCGGATACAGCCCCGGCGCTTTGCGATCGAAACGCATCGACCGGCCGCTCGCGCATTCGCGATAACTCGCGCCCGCTCCCCTCGGCGTCTGCATGATCGCCGAAGCCGCAAGGGCCAGGCCCGCCCCGGCCACCCGGCGCGCGACTGAGCCGGCCAGCCCTCCGGGCGGACCCTCGCTGCCTCCGATTTCACAGAGCTCGCCGCAACTTCCCTCCCGCTGCGGCGTTAGATAAACAGGATGACCTACGCGCGCATTGCGGCTGTCCTGCTGATCCTGGGCGTCGCGGCCGGCCTCGCTCAGCAGCGCGCCCAGCAGCGCCCGAACCGGCGCGCCGTGCTCACGAAACTCGCCGACGACACCGACGCCGGCATGGCCTCCGCCGCAAAGCTCTCCGAAAAGGACCGCAAGGAGCTCGTTTTCTCGCGCGACCTGGTGCGCGAGATGGCCGGCGTCAAAGGCAACCTCGTCCAGGCCGACCGCGACGACCTCCGCAAGGCCTTCAAGACCATCGGCAAGCGCAGCAAGCATTTTGACCCGGCCCGGCGCAAAGCCGTCGAGGAGGACATCCGCGAAGCGCAGCGCCTGGGCCTGGACCGCCAGGCGCGCGCCCGCGCGCCGCGGCCCTACCGGGCGCCGCGCCCGGTGATCCGCCGCTGGCCGTAGCGCTACAATTCACAGCATGAAGCTCTTCGCCCTGTTCCTCTTGTCAGGAGTTTCCATGCTCGCTCAAGTCAAGCGTCCCAGCGAGGAGTTTTCGACCGCCGCCGGTGCGGCAAAGATCACGCCCATCCAGCACGCCAGCCTCATGATCGAGGCCGCCGGGCAGGTCATCTATGTCGATCCCGCTCAGGGCAACTACGACGGCCTTCCGCAGGCCGACCTCATTCTGGTCACGCACGGCCATGGCGACCACATCGACCGCAATCTGGTCGCGAAGCTGCGCAAGCCCGATGCCGTCCTCATCGCGCCGGAGAGCGTGGCGCGATCCGCAAACGGCGCCGCCATCCACGAGGGCGAAACGCGCGAGTTCGGGAAGTGGAGCATCACTGCGGTGGCCGCCTACAATCTGAAGCACGGCCCCGCCCCCGGCCAGCTTTACCACCCCCGCGGCCAGGGCGTCGGCTACGTGCTGGCGTACGGCGGCAAGCGCTTCTACATCGCGGGCGACACCGAGGGCACACCGGAGATGGCCGCGCTGCGCAATATTGACGTCGCATTCCTGCCGGTCAACCTGCCGTACACCATGACCGTGGAGGAATTCGCCGCCGCGGCGCGCTCGTTCAAACCCGCCATCCTGTACCCCTATCACGACCGCGGCACGGATCTCGCCGCCGTCGAAAAGGCGCTGGCCGGAAGCGGCATCGAGCTTCGGATCCGCAACTGGTATTACTGAGCGCGCGGCCGCCCGCCTTCGGACCAGAGCGCGCTCCTGACGGCGGTACCGGAAGTACGGCGACGGCCCGGCCGCGCTAAGAAGACGCCCGGAATTTTCGCAGCATTCGCCGGGCGTAGAACGGCCCGTCCTCTCCGCTTTGCCGGAAAAATGCGAACACGTCGCCGGATTTGGCGTAATCCGAGATCCGCCGCGCAAGTTTCGCGAGCGACGCCGCTGAGTACGTCGATTTTCTGAGCCGCAGGTAGGCGAAGCCGGCGGTCAGGACTTCGGGCGTGGCGCTTTCATCCCGTTCGGCCAGGCAAAGCGCGGCGCCCCTGCGCCGCAGGATGCCGTAGATCTCATCGGTGAACCATGTTGGATTGCGGAATTCAAAGCTGACGCGCAGTTCGCGCGGCCATCGGCGCAGAAAATCGTCGAGCGTACTCGCGTCGATCGTGAATGTCTCCGGCAATTGGAAAAGCACCGGCCCCAGGCGGCCGGCCTGCCGGAAGGGCAGCAGCATTTTCTCGAACTGCCTGATGCGATCCTCGGCGCCGCGCAGCCGATGCCGGTAGAAGTGTGTGATCGGCTTTGGCCCGCGGAAAGCGAACAGGAAATCCGGGTGGGTCTGAGCCAGCCAGCGCTCAGCGACGTGCGGCCGGACGGCGTGGCGCCCGCAAAACGTGTAGTTCACCTCTACCGCGTTCAACCGGCTGGAATAGAACTCCAGGAATTCACGTTCCGGCAGATCGGCCGGGTAGAACCCGGGCTTCCAGCGTGGATAAGCCCATCCCGATGTGCCTATGTACAACATTGGCGCCGGGCGCCGGGAGCCCAATCACAGAAGGAGCAATTCCGATTCCAGGGGGCGCGGCGACAGGGATGCCCTGAAAGGGCACCCCTGAACGATCCGCCGCTGCTACTTGGCCGACAGGGAGTCGATCGACGCTTTCAGCAGGCCGACGGCATAGGCCGTGTTGTGAATGCCCTTGCTGCCGTCGTCATGAACGAACTGCCAGTTGTATGCCGCTTCCAACTGCGGCCGGGTCCAGGTGGAGTCGATCGTCAGAGACGTCTTTACCTGGCCGACCGGCGGCAGCATCGTGGAAAGCTTGTCCAGCAGGTGCTGTACCTCGGTCTGAACGCCTTCGATCTGGCCGTCGCCGTCGTAGTCCTCGAAGGGAGTGTCGAACGAGGTCATCGAGTCGCCATGGCATTTCTGGCAGGCGCCGACGAGGTCCACTGCGGCGTGGGTGCTGTCGCCCTCCCATCTGGGCTTGAACGTGTGGCCTCCCGCCTTCAGGAAGTACGGGCTGGTGGTGTCGGTCACGTCCTGCATGTGGCAGGTGACGCAGGTATCCTCCACCGCGGTGCCGTGCTGCGAGCTCGGGATTGCTTTCCCGTAGGTGAAGCCGTTGACGCCCTCCAGCATGTCCGCCTGTGTCCCGTGGTGCCCGCCGAAATGGGAGCTGGCAGGCGCGGTCGCGGCGTACTGCGCCGCGTTCTGCCGGCTCTGGTGGCAGTTCATGCAGAGCAGGCCCATTCCGGCATTGCTCACCTGAGTGCCGTCCGCGAGCGTCACCGGCTGCAGCGACCGGACCAGGTGCAGATTCGTGTCCGGCACGGTCGCGCCGTGCGGTTCGTGGCAGGCCGCGCACGTGATCGCCTGATACGTCGTGTCCACCGTCTGGGCGCCCGTCATCCTGCCGATGAAACCGTTGGCGGTGTGGCAGCCTACGCAGCCTTCCCGCCCGGGCCCCGAAGGATCGCGCGTCGTGACGGCGTGCAGGGAGCTGTTCCATTCCGTCGCCTTGATATGGTGCGTGGGCGCATCATGGCACTTGGCGCACACTCCGGAATTGGTCGTCAGGTTGAAGTTCGTGCCGAGATCGAAGGCGCCCATGGCATGCAGGCTGCCGGCGCCGTGGCAGTTCTCGCACTGGATATTGGCGACGTTCTTCAGCGCATCCGGCATCGCGGCGAACGTGCCCGGCTGCTGCGTCGCCGGGAAAATCCAATTCAACGCCTTGGCGATCGCGCTGAACCCGCCGTTTGCGACGGTGTTATTCGCATCGTAGCCCACCGTGTGACAGGAGACGCACGAGGCGCTGTAGTGCCCGAGAGCGCCATCCACGCCTTGCTGGAACCACGACGCATGGCCGGTTTTCGACCACGGCGTCACCATGTCCTCCGGCAGCACGCCGTTGTGGCAGAGAGTGCAGGTGGCGATGCCGACGTATTTCGCCCCGAGGAACGTCTGCTCGAGATCGGTGGTTGTTCCGTCCGAGGTCGTCACCGTGGCATCGACGACGTACACGCCTTCGACGTCCGGACGCAGCAGCATGCGCGCGGCCGGCCGCGCGACGAGGCGGTCCGACGGTTCGTAGACCGGTATGGTCAGGGGGAGAGGACTTGCGACCAATGTCGCCTTCGAGCCGTCCGGCTGATAAACCAGCGTCCAGTTCACGCCGGTTACCGCGGAAGCCGGCAGGGCGCTGTTCACCTGGACTTCCAGATATAAAGGTTCGCCGAGGCCCACCGTGTACAACCCATTGGAGAGCTGAGTGGTGGACGGAAGCTTGTAGACCGAGACGTCGCCGGTCGTCAAGGGACGAACGGTGAGCTTGGCCTGCAAAGGTGGTGTTGGCGGAGCGGTTTGGGCGTGCACCATGGACAGGGCGCCCAATGCGATTACTCCCACTGCGACCAGGGCAGTAGACGCAATATAAGACTCTTTTATAGCCATTGAGACTGGACCGATTTTGGAGCATGTCACATTGCAATAAAAGAGTCAAGCATCTGATCAGCTTTTTATCGTGAAGATATATAGCGGAATGCAACGCCGAGGCGCTTCGGGTCCAGTAGCCCGCCCACTGCCGCCTTCCCGGCGCTCGGCATCTCCGATCGCCGCCGGGGCCCTGTCTCGACCGCTTCTGCCGCCGCGGCGCCATTGAGCGCCTTCCACCCTGTTGCCGCGGATTGCCGCACGACCGCTTGCCAGCGACGCAATCACGGCCGCACCGATGCACTTTTCGCCGCTAAGGGAAGGCGAGCACGGCTTGCTCTTCTTTGTTGGTTTTTTGGATTAGGAGAACGGGGTTGGTTGCGGGGGGTGGATTTGAACCACCGACCTTTGGGTTATGAGCCCAACGAGCTACCAGACTGCTCCACCCCGCATCACAATAGTAACGCATGGTGCTGAGTCGGTCAACCTTCTTCCAAACGAGTTCAAGCCCCCGGGAAAGTCGGGTTTACGGAATCACTGGAAGGGGATTGTAAGGAGACCAGAAAACCCGAACCTCCACTCGGTTTCCGCGGACCGAAATGTGTCCGATACTTGGGATATAGGGGAAACTTGGGGACGTCACCGCGGGCGTTAAAACCGCGGCGGGGGCTCGCCGAGCTTGTAAACTTCCGGAGGGGGATGCACCGCATGAGACCCATCATTGCGCCGTGCGCACTGATTGCAGCCTTGGGGATGGCTGGATTTGCGGGCGGAGGAGGACAGAAGGTCCAGATCCGGCCTGCCGCACCGGTTCGCAACAAGGCCCACCCGAACGCGATCCGCACGGATGTCACGCTGGTTCTGGTTCCGGTGATTGTCACCGATAAAACGAACCGGCCGTACACCGGGTTGGAAGCGCAGAACTTCCGCATTTTCGACGAGGGAGTCGAGCAGCAGATCGCGAGCTTTTCCCGCGAGGACGCGCCGGGATCGGTGGGAATCGTCTTCGACGCCAGCAGCAGCATGCGGCGAAAAATCGACGAATCGCGCGCGGCGATCGTGACCTTTCTGAGAAACACGATGCCGCAGGACGAGTTCTTCATGATCCGGTTCAACGAGAACCCGCAGACGCTGTGCGGCTTTACCAGCGACCCGCGCGATATCGAGCAACTCCTGCCCCAAATCGAGCCGGACGGCTGGACTGCCCTGCTGGACGCCATCTACCTGGGGCTGAACGGCATGAAGCAAGCCCACAACACGCGCAAGGCGTTGCTGGTGCTCTCTGACGGCGAGGACAACAGCAGCCGCTACTCGGCCTCGGAGATCAAGAACCTGCTGCGGGAAAGCGATGTGCGCATCTTCGCGATCTCGGTCCTGGAAAAATCCGGGCTGCTCGAAAAACTGGCCGAGGAAAGCGGCGGGCAGGCGTACGTGGTGCGCAGGCTGGACCAACTGCCGGAGGTAGGCAACCGGATCAGCGAAGCCCTGCACAGCGAGTACGTGCTCGGCTTCGATCCGACACCGGCGCACAACGACGGAAAATACCGCAAGCTGAAAATCAAGCTGACGCCGCCCCCGGGGAGCCCCCGCCTGTATCTATCCTGGCGGCGCGGGTATTACTCCCCGGGAAGATGATGGGCGGCGTGCCGTTACGTTGCGATCGCAATCGCGATGACGATGGCGACCACAGCGGCTGCGACGATGACCAGCGTGGTCTGCTTCCTGGTAAGGTCGCCCGCCGCGAAATCTCTTTGCGCCTGATCGGACCGGGCTGCCAGACGCGCCAGTTCCGAATCGCTGAGCTGCGCAACGGCCGTGTTGACCTTCGCGGGGTCGATTTTCATCTTCGCCAATTCGGCGCGCGCCTCATCCGAAGAGAGGAAATTGTGCAGCTTCGCGATGTTCTGCTCCCGCGTGGACATGGCTGAGAGCGCCGCCTGGTTGAGATCGGCCGTTGAAACCACGTGATCCGCGGCCAGCAGGTTGGCCGGGACCACAAGCATGCCTGCAAGCAACGTTGCTCCCAGAATGTGTGGGCGAATCCTGAAACTTCGTAGCATCTCACCCCTCCTGACCTTGATTATCGCGTGTTGAGGGCCAGATTTGGCTTGCGGCTAAAATGGACCGGAATAGAGCGCTCGAAGTGGTGCAGAATTGAGGAAAGAGAGGACTCCGGTGTTGCCCTTGCTTGCAGCCTCTATGACTGCGCTTTTGTTCGCGGCCCGGCCCGCGCCGCCGTCTCCGCAAAACCTGAATGCGATCGAGCGCGGCATTTTTGAGGCGATCAACCGGGTGCGACGCCAGCACGGGCGAGCTCCGTTGATATGGAACGACCGCCTGGCGGCTGAAGCGCGGCGGCACTCGCGGAGCATGGCGGAGCACTGGTTCTTCTCGCACACCGACCCGGCGCGCGGCGCGCTGGCCGCCCGGCTGAACGAGGACAAAATCCCGTGGCGCGCCTGCGCCGAGAACATTTTCCAGGAATCGGGCTACGAGGACCCGGTGAAGGCCGCGGTGGACGGCTGGATGCGCAGCCCCGGCCACCGCAGCAACATTCTTAATCAATCGATGACGGAAACGGGCGTCGGCGCGGCATTTCGCGGCAGCGAGCTTTTCGTCACGCAGGAGTTCCTCCGCCCGCCGGAACGGCAACTGCCGGGCCCGGAGCGGCGGTAGGCGAACAGCTACGGCAACATGACCAGCGGCGCGCGCGGGAACGCGAACTTCCGTCCCAGCTCATCCACCACGTTCACCTGGCAGGTGTAGCGGCCGGGCGCGAGTTTTTCGAGCGGCGCCTGGAACTGGAACGGCACCGCCCCCTGCCGCCGCGGCAGCACCTGGCTGACGCGGATGGGCGCCGACTCGTACACCTTCGTCTTGCCGCGGAAGAAGCTGAGGGTGGCGGCCACGCTCGGCGAACCCTGCGGCTGCGCGGGGGCCGCGTCGTACACTTCGAAGTACACGTACAGGTTCTGGTCCTTGCGGAAGACGTGGGTCACGCTGGGGATCAGCTTCTTGCCGTTCGAGACGAGCGGGTGCATGGCGGCCAGCTTGTCCCTTCTGTTGGCCTGGCCGACGGCGGCCGAAACCGGCTCAAGCTGGCTTCCCATCACCACCGAGCTGACGCGCAGCGACTTCGTCTCCGCATTCAGATTGGGCACGGTGAACTTGGTCTCGAACGTGCCCATCTTGCCGGTCTGGTTGTCGCGGGCCAGGAACTTGATGACGTAATTGCCGGGAGAGAGCGTGAAGCCGGTGTCGTATTCGAGGCTGCGGCGCTCGATCTGCCCGGTCTCGGTCTCGTTGAGCTTCACGCGGATGGTGTCGCGCACCGTGCCGGCCGGGCGCTTCCGCGCGTCCGTCACCTGGCCGATGAAATCGAATTCCGCGAGGCCGTTGGCGCCCTTCTTCGTGAGCGAGATTTCCGAGCCCGGCAGGCGCAGCGCCACGGGCACGAAGTACTGATTGCCGGGCATACGGAAGAAATCCGCCTCGAGCGCGAGCGGCAGGTCCGTAACCGGGTCGCCCGCCGAGAGCGCGTCCTCCAGTTGCCGTTCCTTGTCGTTGGAGTTGAACTTCGCGTATTCCTTCGGCCCGTAGTAGCCGGAGCGGTAATCCAGCTTCGCGCGCGGATTGTCCACGAGCCTGACCTCGATGCGGCGGTAGCGGCCGTCCATGGCGGGATTGGTGCTGTAGTAGCCCAGGACGTAATAGTCGCGAATATCGTTCTGCGCCTGGCGGATGCCGAGCGTGAGATCGTTCGAATCGAGCAGCGCCTTGCCGCCGGTGTCGGAAGCGAGCGTGTCGAGCGTATCCTGAGTGGCGTTGAAGCTGGAGCGCTGCGACGCCTGGGCCGCGCCCGAGAAGATGCCGGTCCCGCGCGAGGCGGCCTGGTCCGCGGCTCCGCCCGGCGGCAGGGCGGTGAGGCCGCGCACGTCGATGGGATAGAAGGCCACGTTCGCGCGCACGGCCGCGTTTACCGTCGAGCGCAACTGCGACTGGTTCTCGACGCCGGTCTGGCTGATGCCGCTCGAGAAATATACGAGCGCCTTCTTCTCCGGCATGGCGCGGAGCTTGCCGACCGCATTTTCGAGCGCGCTCAGCTTCTGGTCCGTGTTGAAGATGTTGAACTCGGTCTCGTCCGCGGTGAAGACGGTGTTGGTCTCGTCCGTCGTGTCGTCTCCCGTCGCGGCCAGGGCGGCCAGATCGCTCATCTCGCCGATGCGGAAGCTCCTGATGATCTGCTCGAGCGATTCGCGGTCGTCGGTGAAATCCTGCAGCGTCTTGAGCTCGCTCGTGTAGGTCATGATCGAGACCATGTCGCTCGAGGTCATCTGCGTGTCCAGGAACTTCAGCGCGGCGTCGCGGGCGCGCGACTGATCGGCCACGGGCATCGAGGTGAAATCGAAGAACAGGACGATGAGCCGGCGGTCGCGGTAGCGGATCTGGGCGGGCGACGGCGCGGGGGCCGGCTGTGCCTCGGCGGGCTGCTCCTTCGTGAGCACCCTCCGCTGCTCCGGCTCCGGCTTCACCGCCGGAAGCGGCGCGGTCGAGAGCCGCTGGAATTCGAACACGGAGATCGTCTGCGGCTTGCCGTCCTCGAAAATGCGAAAATCCTTCGCCGTGAGGCCGTCGATGGGCTTGCCGTTGCGATCCGTGACCGCCACGTCCACGATCACCAGGTTCGTGGTGGTCGAGAACGTCGGCGTCTTGTCCTGCGCCATCAGCGCGAGCGATAGCGCGGCGAGTGAAAGCGCTGCCGGTGTACGCATGTTAGAACCTGTACCTCACCGAGACCGTCATTCTGCGCATTCCGCCGGCGGCGGTGGCCAGACCGTAGTTGGCCGCGTTGATTACGGTCGCGATGGAAGTGTAGTTGACGTGGTTGAGCGTGTTCGTCGTGTCCAGGCGCAGGTCGAGCGAGCGCCGGCTCTCGCCGCCGATCTGGAAGGCGCGCCCGAAGGAGGTGTTGAGCGTGAACGAACCGGGGCCGATGATCGTGTTCCGCCCGGCGTTGCCGAACTGCCCGGGGGGCGGCAGCGTGAACGCCAGCAGGTTGAAGAACTCGCCCGTGCCGCCGGTGATGGGCAGACCGGTGGCCTCCGCGCGGCCGGAGCCGACGACGCCCGTACCGCCCGTATCCGACATGTTGCCGAGCACCGTGGCCGTGAACGGCGAGCCCGACTGCGCCTGAACGCCGCCCGACAGCGTCCAGTTGCGCAGCAACGTGAGCAGGCGGCGATTGCCCGCGAACAGGCCGCGCTCGTCGGCCGGCGAAGTGAGCACGTAATTGACGTTCAGGACATGGCGGTGGTCGAAGCTCGACAGGCTGCGCTCGGCGGCGAGATCCTTGTCGTTCTGGGCGATGCTCGATCCCTGCCCGCCGATCGACGACGCATTGTCGATGGATTTCGAGAACGTATAGAGCACGTTCATCGAAACGCCGCGGCGGAAGCGGCGCGTGAGGCGCAACTGCGCGGCGTGATAGATGGAGTCGCCTTCCGAGCTGTCGAACGTGAAGCCGATGGCGTTGCCGATGCGCCGGCGTTCTTCGGCGGTGAGCGGCGAGCCCGGCGCGGCGCGGTTCGGGCTGCGCTGCATGTCGAGCTTGGTGCCCTTGGTTCCCTGGTAGACCGCCTCGAGGATGAAGCCGCGCCCGAGTTCCTGCTGCACGGCGAAGTTCCAGGTCTGCGCGTAGCCCACGCGGTAGCCCCGGTCCACGGCGTAGGTGTTCGTCACCGTGCTGACCGGCGATACGGGGAAGCCGTTGGTGATCGTGAGCGGGTCCGCGAGGCTGGTGGTGAGCGAGGCCGTGTGCGCGAACGGCGGCTGCGAAGCCAGGCGCAGCGCGAAGCGCGCGTAGACGGAGCCGTCGTAGAAGATGCCGTAGCCCGCTCGCAGCGTGAGCCGCTTTGCCGGAACCGGCCGCCATGCCACGCCCAGCCGCGGCGAAAAGTTGTTCTTGTCCGGATTGATCAGGCCGGCCGGAAAGACGCCGCTATAAGGACCCACCGCGCCCGGCGTCACCACCGCGACGCCCGTGAAACCAGGCGCGATATCGAGGTTCGCCATGCGGCCGTATTTCTCGGTCATGGGCGCGAAGTATTCGTAGCGCAGGCCGAGGTTGAAGGTGAGATTCGAGCGCGCGCGCCACTCGTCGACCACGTAGCCGTCGTAGGACGACTCGCGGAAGTACGTGTTGGGATCGCCGAAGCGGACCGAGCTCGATTGCGGCAGGCCGAGCAGAAAGTCGGCGAAATCGTAGCCGGTGCCCGGGATCGGCTGGCCGTTGGCGTCGAAACCGCTGGTGGCCAGACCGCTGAACATGAACGTGCCGCGCGCGTTCTGATCGGTGGTGCTGTTGAGCTGCGTGCGGCGGAAGTCGCCTCCGGCGGTGATCGTGTGCTTGCCCTTCATGATCGTGGCCGCGTCGCCGAGGACGGCATTCTGATCGCGGCGCAGCGAGGCGCTGGCGTCGCTGAGCGCGCCGAAGTTCGTGAAGCTCAGGTTCGGCGGGCCCCAGTTGATGGGATCCTGCGACGTGCCCGTGATGCCCAGCTCGGCGGCGACGTTCTGCTTGTAGGCGAAGTACGGGGTCGTCTGGTTGCGGTTCCGGTTGTAGTTGAAGCGCAGGTTGTTGATCAGGGTCGCGCTGAAGACGTGATTCCAGGCGAGCATCCAGTTCTGGCCCAGGCCGGTCGCGTTGTCGCGGAAGCCGAAGAGCTGCGCGGACTGGGAATCGCGCCGCTGCAGCGCACCGTTGAACGACAACTGGTTGCGGCGGCCGAGCGGCAGGCTTAGGCGGTAGCTCAACTGGTCGGAGTTCTGGGGGATCGAAGCCAGGAACTGGTAATTCTGGACCGTGCCCGGCAGATTGGGGCTGGGGAAATACTGGAGCAGCGCGGCAGCCACGGGATTGACGGGGACCTGGTTCCCCTGGAATGGCAGATGGGTCGCCGGGTTGTAGATCGTGACGGGGAGTTGCGAGAAATCGCCGAGGCGCTCGGCAGCGGTCGGCACGGTCGCGATCTGGCTGGTCGAGGTGCGCCCGCGGGAGCCCGAGTACGAGATATTGAAATTCGCGCGAGACAGGTTGAAAAGCTTCGGAATGTGCAGGGGGCCGCCCAGCGTGAAGCCGAAATTGCTCTGCGCGTAGGAGGGCTTGGCGGTGTTCTGGCCGGAGAGCGAGAAGGGCGCGGCGTCGAACGCCGAATTGCCGAGGCGGAAGTTGATCATGGCGCGAAGCGGCTGCGTGCGCTGGCGCCGGTTCCCGAAAAAGGCCGCGTTCTGGCCGGGCCCCTGAGGCCGGCGGCGGGCGTCCTGTGCGCCGCCGCGGCCGCCCGGTCCCATGCCGCCGAAGCCGCCCCGGCCGCCGGGTCCCATGCCGCCGAAACCGCCACGGCCGCCCGGACCCATGCCGCCGGCGCCTGCCATTCCGCCGCCGGGACCCGCCCCTCCGGGGCCGCCCTGCATGCCCGGTTGTCCCTGCGCGCCCGGCGCTCCGGGAGCGCCCGGCATGCCCGGCCCGCCGGCCATGCCCGGCCCGCCCATGCCCATCATGCCCGCGCGGCCCATCATCCACATCGGGTCGTTCGTCTGCATGTTCTGGAGCCCGCCGCTGAGGCTGCCCTGCACCAGAAACGCCTCGTTCGCGTCGCTGGTGGCCACGCCGGCGCTCTGCTGCTCGGCAGCCGCCGCCTCGTTCGTGATCTCGTTTTCGGTATTGACGGCGTTCAGGTCCACGGACTGGAAGGCGGCCTGCCGGTTCTGCGCCGCCACGTGCGGCGGCGCGTTGAGCTCGAGCTTCCACTCAAGCTCGGGGCCCTGGACGCCGGTTTCGTTCAGCTCACGCCGCTGCGGCGCGAAACCGAAGATGCTGACCGAGAGGGTCCATTGGCCGGGCGCCAGATCGAGCGCATAACGCCCCCTCTCATCGGTGGTGGTCACCAGCTTGCGCTCGCCCTGCGTCGCCGTGACCGTCGCTCCGGGGATAGGCAGACCGTTGGAAGTTACGGAGCCCCTGTGTTCCGCGGCGAACAGCGCTTGCGCCGCTGCAAGTAAATACACGCCGAGTCTGCGCACGAGAAACCTCTAATAAGAAACCAGCCGCTCGATATTCTTGCACCGTTTAAAATGCTCAACGGTCATTTGTAGGTGACGAGGCAACGGAAACAAAGGTAACCGGGTTCGCCAAACCTTACAATCATTACAATTGGATTGCGCATGTCCCCGGCGGAGTTCGACAAACTGGTGGAGCGGGCGCTGCGGGCGATCCCGCCCCGCTTCCGCCGTCAATTAAAGAACGTTGCGTTCATCGTGGAGGCGGAGCCCCCCGCGCCGAACCTGCTCGGGCTGTACCAGGGCCGCCCGTTGACTTACCGCAGCGTGAGCGACAGCTTCACGATGCCGGACCGGATTACGATTTTTCAAGGACCGCACGAGCGCATGGCGCGCGACCGCCGGCACCTGGAACAACTCGTCCTGGACACGGTTTGGCACGAAATCGCGCATTATTTCGGCATGGACGAGCGGACCGTGCGGCAGGCCGAATGGCGGCGGAGGCGACGAAAACCGGAACCGTGATCGAGTGATTGCCGCGCGCCATGCGCCTGCCCCACCGGACCTAATTCCCGATCACCAGCGGGAGGTGCGGGCTCTCGACCTGCTTCACCCGGGTCCATATCATGTTGTTCCCCGAGGGGTCCAGCGGGGTTGACGGGTCGAGCGTAAAGTTGATTTGGTAGACGCCGCTCAGCGTCGGCGCGAGGCCCGCGAAGGTGACCTTCTGCATCATGCCGTTCACGAAAATGTCCACGTTGTTGCTGGTCCAGGCGAGCGGGTTCGTGGGCGCGGCCTGGCCGTCCGGCACCGTGACCATGGTCGGCCCCATGCCCACGGCCCACGCAGTGGCATTCTCGCCCGGATGCAGCGGGCGCGTGTTCCAGGCCGGCTGGTTGGGCCCGGCGATCGAGCCATCCGAGTTGCTGACGAGCGCCAGCAGCGTCTGCCCGTCCGGCGAGTAATTGGCCAGCGCGGGAGCAACGGCCGCGAACTGGGCGGCCGGGATCTGGAACGCGCCGGATGCCGAACCCGCGCGGCTCACAACCACGCTCACGTCCTGGCCCGGCTGGAGCGAGCTCGGGACGAGCGCGTTGATCTGGTTCGGCCCGGCGTAGAACAGATACGCGGCGGCGCCGTTGAACGTCACGCCGGCGTCGCAGAGCGATCCCGGAAGCGGGAACGCGTTGGCCGACCCTGCGCAGTCGGCCATGTTCGAGCCGAAAATGCTCGCGATGGCGCCGGGCGCGAGATTCGGCAGGAAGCTGAACGCGTTCGTGACGCCGGTGACGCCGGGGCTGCCGACGCCGGAGCCTGAAGCTCCGCCGACCAGCATCGCCTGGACGCTCAAGCCGCCCAACTGGCGGCCGGAGCCGTCCAGAAATTGCGCCGAGCTCAGCACGATATCGTTCGGCACCGCGGGCACTGTGATGGTGCACGGCGCGCCTCCGGAACAGTTCGGCGGCTGCGACGGCTGGCTCATGCCGGAAGGATCGCCGACGCTGACCAGCGTCTGCGCGGCGCCGGAGGGCGGCGTGATGTTGATCGACTGCATGACGGGCTGCGTGCCCGATGTCGTGCTCGAAGGGAAGTCCGGCTGCTGCGGCACCTTCACCATGTACACGTCCTTGCGGCCGTTGTTGCCCCAGGACGCGAAAAGCACCCAGCTTCCATCCGGCAGCGAGTAAGCGGTATCGAAGTAAGTCATCGATTGTGGTGAGTTATAGGCATACATCGCGTTAGTAAGCACGCGGTTCCGCATGCCCGAAGAATCGAGAAAGTACTGCACCACGGCCTGGCCGTACGGAGCATAGTCGCCGACGCATACCGCGCTGAAATCGCCGCCGGGATACTGGTTGCAGTAACTGTTCGCCGAGACCGGGGGCGGGCAGCTCACATATACCTCGGAATCCGCCGCGCCCGGCGCGCACCCGCTGCCTACGCAGTAACTGTAGTTCGTCTGGTCCGTGATCGGCCCGGGCGAGACGTCCTTTAACTGCCGGCCGCCGCAGGTAGCGAAGGTGGGAAAGATGCCGCGGTTGAGCCGCGTCGGCGTGTACTTATATACCTGCGAGGCGCCCGCCACGGGAGTGAGCGAAGGCGTGTAGCCGAACGCGCCGGCAAACGGAACCGAATCGACGAACCAGTTGCTGCGCCCGGCGCCGGTTGCGTCGTAATTCTCGTAGCTCTCGTGCTGCTGGTACGCATAGCCGAGCCCGTAGCCGGAATTGCCGGCCTGCGCGCCGGACCAGGGCGGATTGCCCACGACGTGATACGAGCGCGGCTGGTTCAACGTCTGGGGAAAGCCCGGCGTCACCACCGAATAGCCGTCGCTTGATTCCATGATGCGGTAATTGGAGCGCTGCACGATGTGGCCGCCCGTAAGTTGCTTCTCCACCGTCATCTGCTGCCCGTGCGGGTCGTTCAGGAAGTTCCAGTAAGTGTAGGCGCCCTGGTTGGGGATGTTGAGCTGGATCGCGCCGCAGAAGGCGCTCAGGAGCGTGCCGCTCGGATAGGCGGGCGGCGTCGTGCCGGTCACCGTGCGCTGCACGGTCCACATCGTCGGGCTGAGCTTCTGAGTAATCTGGAGAAAATCCCAGCCCGAGCCGCCCACGATCTGAAACACGTCGCCGGGCTGCGCGTTCATCAGGTACGGCTGCGGCTCGCCGCTCACCTGAATGGTGAACGTGCCGGTGGAGGCCGGCAGCGGAGTAAGCAGCGTCACCTGGTACGGCCCGGTGGCGACGGTTCCGCCGGACATCATGGTGTGCGGATCGAAGCCGACCCAGGTCGTGTGGCCGACGAACTCCGTGGTATGAACGCTGCACCAGCGCGTCGCCGGCGCGGTGAATACGTTCACGGCGGCGACGATCTGGGCGGTGCCTCCGGAGCCGATCGGCTGCGAGTTGCCGAGATCGAGAACGGCGAGCCAGCCGAGCGTGTCCTGCCCCGCGCGCAGCGCCTTGTACACCGCGTAATGGCTGGTGATGAACGACAACTGGGGCGAATAAAGCGCCGGGTCGAAGGTGGGATCGAACTGGTGTATGAGCTGCGGAATGGTGCTGCCGGGCGGGGTCAGGTTCACCCAGTTCATCGGAACGAGCGAGCCCGGCGGCTGCGCCGCGTCGTTGCCCGTGTAGGAGCCCTTCACCAGGACGTCGCTGCCGTCGGAGAGTTGCGCGTCGCAGTAGAAGACGTTGGGATTGTTCACGTCAAAGGCGGCGAAGGTGCCGACGCAGAGCGAATCCGGCCCGCCCCAGTTCGTGATCACCATCTTGCCGAGCCAGCGGACTTCTCCCGTATCGGGCTGGATCCAGAACATCTGATCCGTCGCCAGGCTGTCCTGGAATACGCAATGATAGCCGCCGTTGGACTTGACGTGGCTGCAGACCTGCCAGAAGCCTGCGTCCGGCATCAGCACCATGGCGCTGAAATTCACGTCCACGCCGGCGTACTGAATCGAGAGGTCCTGCGTGTTGGCGCCGGCGCGGATCATCACGCCGAAGTTCTTGTTGCGCGCCACCTGGGCCGGCCAGAGCGTGTCCATCCCCCAGATGTCGAGCGGCGGCCCGCCGCCGAGCGTCTTCGTGCTCGCGGTGGAATCGAGCACGACGCTGCGGATCTGGCCCGCGCAGTTGGCGCCGTCGAGCGTCAGGCAGACCTCGATGGTGCGCTGATCGGCGCTGCCGCCCTGCGACGAGCCGTTTACGTGGACGGCGATCGAATCGATGGCGGTCGAGCCGACATAGAAGTCGGCGAGGCTCGATACGGCGGAGTTGGTCAGCACGAGCCAGTCGCGGCCGGCGCCCGAGTAGGTGGCGCTGGCTCCGTCGTCGGCGAGCGCGGCGTTGGGGTTGTTCCAGTTGTTCCCCTGCGCGCTCGAAAACGGCTGGTTCTGCGTGTTGAGCGCCGCCGGGGCGTCGCCGGGCACGGAAACGCGTTTGATCAGCGTGCCGTAGTTCGGGTCGATGATCGTCTGCGTGCGGTCGTTGCCGTTCAACGTCGGCCAGCGGAAATTGCCCGAGGCCGGATCCTGCGGCGCCGGCCAGGGATAGGTGATGCCGACGGGGATGTTCGCCGTATGGAACGAGCCGCGCGCCGTGTCCGATCCGCACGTGATCAGGAAATAGTGCGTGGTGTCCGTCTGCAATGCGCGCGAATACCAGTTGCCGTCGCTCGCCTTCTCGACCGAGCGCTTTCCGACGGCGAAGGTGCGGTTGGCGCCATCGACGAGGCTGCCGGGCCGCGCGTCGGAATTCGAGCCCGGAAACAGCGCCGGATCGACGTCGTGGACCAGGGGGCTGAGCGTGGGGCTTTCGGAAACCGCGACCGTGCAGTTTCCGTTATCCGGGGCCTGATAGGTGAGAAGGGCCTGGACGTTGGTGGAGCCCACCACGGAGACGTTGGAGATCGCAGCAAAAGCGGAGCCCGCGCACACCAGGAGCATTGGCAAGCACACGAATCGCATCCTTCACTCCTCTTGGAACCCAGGAACACTGCTCCTAGTTTATCCGAAACGCGGGCGAGGAGGGGGCGAAAGCAAAGGCGGAGGGAGCGCGCGGGGGGACGCGGCGGAATTGCAGAGATCATGCTCGATCCAAACAACCTGACACGAGGCTCGCGTCCGGAGCAATTGACACGCCGAAACGAGCTTCAAATGCAACATCAAGTGGGATGACCGACAGGCATAAGTACTAGTACGTCCGCTGCAGGAATGTAGGCCCATCGATTCTTGAATCACGCCGGGATGTCTGTTAACACTTATATGGGGTATTACTCCCAATACTGGGGGATAGAGTCTCTGCCTTTATGGATCACCATCGACACGGGTTTCGGATGGTCCTCCGGGATAGTCTTGGGCAAACCCATGGGGCGTGAGCAAGATCTGCCGTTCGGCGGAGGAATTTTGCATGATGGCTCGGATGAAACAAATCGCAAGGAATAGCAAGGGCTTCGTGCTGGTGGCATTCACGCTGGGAATATTCGTCACCATCGGATGCGCAGGTCTGGCGATCGATATCGGCCGGATGTATATCGCGAGGACCGAAGCGCAGACGTTCTGCGATGCTGCCGCGGTTGCCGCAGCGGCAAAGTTGGACGGCACGTCGACAGGCATCGCGAACGCGATCAGTGCCGTAACAGGGCCCTGCTCCACTACGCCAGACGCATTGATATGCACGCAGAGGTACGACTTCCAGACCACGGCCTACCCGGCGGGCAGCATTACGATTCGCTTCGCGCAGGATCCACCCGGATCAACGTGGAGCTCCAACCCTAACCCAGCGACAGGTTACGTGATCGCTGAGGTTTCGGTCAAATCCCTGAGAGTTCCAATGATGCTTATGCCGGTACTCACGAACAATTTCAGCGCGACAATTTCGGCCACTGCCACGGCAAAGCAGATCCCTCAGTACGGTTCTATGGATCATTTATGGCCGTTTTCGCCAACCTTTCTCCCTCCCGGTGGCACCACTCAGGTAGCCGGCTCAACCATGCCCACTCCGCCAGACCCCTTTGGCATGATCCCGGCTCAGCTTAGAGTAGGTGACACCACCACGTACCAGCAAGGCGGGATCTACGACCTTCGCAATCCCTCCTCATTTAATTACAAGGTGAGCGATGGGTCACCAATCAGTAACGACCCCGACCTGTGTGTAAACGAGCGGACGACCGTCGCGCTGAATTTTCAGAACGAGAACAATCAGGCGTACCGCAATTACTTGTGGAACACACAGGGCGGTGGCGCAGACGCCATTAAGGATCAGATCACCGGAAGTACAATTCCTACAGGTCTTTCCGTTAACATCGGTCAGATTGTCGATTCGAACGCAGGCTGCACGGTCAGTGGCGTTTGCTTGCAGCCAGGAGACATGAATAGCGTGCCCGACGCTATCAACCAACTCGTGAACGGCAGTAAGAACGGCAAGGGAGCTTCGGGTGACACGGACTCGAGCAGCCCAAATTACGCAACCTACTACCAGGCCGGTAACGGTAATGGATCCCGAGTTGTGACGGTAGCGATAAACTCTGGCCGCTGCACGCCTAGCAAGACGTGCGGCGGAACTTGCTATGACCCGTGCCCGAACTATCCGCAGGCTCCGTACGCACCGGAAGGGCTTGCAGGTACCGAGGCCCCGCCGGGAGCCATATTGGGCTTTGCTGGATTTTTCCTGCTCGCGCAGGATTACAGCAAGGTGACAGGAGAACAGCCTGTTTGCGCCGAATATATCGGACCGGTGGTGCCCAATCAGGCCGGCGCCGGTGGAGGGCCAGGGATGTACTTAGTCAAGTTGGTGCAATGAGCCTAATATGAAAATCGACAGGCCAAAGCGATTCCAGTCAGGTAGTGCGATGGTCGAGTTTGCAATTACCGCACCGATCATGGTCGCCCTCTTCCTTGGCGTCGTCTCATTTGGATACGGCTTTTATACCTACAACCGCTTGCAGGAGGCCGTCCGAACCGGAGCCAGGTTTGCTTCAATGCAAGACTACGATGTCTTGAACCTTCACGAAACAGAACTCTCGTGTGCAAACGGAAAGAGTGCTTGCAACGTAAAGCTTGATCCAGCGACTTCCGCTCTCGCACAAGCCACGATCCATTATGTGGTTTATGGCGATCCCACATCAGGTACGCAACCCATGATTGACGGCTTGACGGAAGCGAACGTGAGCGTTTCAGTAGACGTCAAGGCCAATCGACCCGTAAACACCTGGGTTACAATCAACAACTATCATCTCGCGACTCCTTTTGGCGCAATTACTCTTAACGGAAAACCTAGTGCTGTTTTCTGTTACGGAGTCAGCGGCGGCAGGTACAAGTGACGAGGTCAGGGGAATGACAATGATGTGCATGCTGCTTCGAAATAGAAGGCGGCGCGGGGCAGCGGTCGTCGAGGCCGCTTTGCTCCTTCCGCTCTTTCTGACCTTTTGGTTCGGCATCGCTGATTGGGGAATTGCATTTTGGGTTCACGAGACGATCGTTCAACGAGCTAATGCGGCTGTTCGCTGGGGCGTTGTCAACAGCTACGATGAAGCCAAGATCAGGAACGTCTTTCTTTACGGAGATCCTGCGGCATCAGGCAACGGCTCCGCGTGGTTCAGTTTGCAGCCGCCAAAAGTGGTAATAAGCCCACCCAATCTCAACGATCTTCGGACCGCTCGGATCACGATGACTGTCAGCGATTACCAGTGGCAGCATTTTACGCCTTTCTTTTCCGGAACCTATTTGGGTAAGCCAATTACAGTCAGCCTCAGCCTCGAAGATGGGAAGGACGGTTACTAAGCATCCGAAACTGATCGCCAGAGGAGATCGCTGTGGCCGGTCGTTGATGCCGGCGATTCCGGCTGAGTTCACGCAACGTGAACTTTGCTGTCGCCAAATTTAGCGCAAACCTCAAATTCCTCGGCCCGATACCGCAGTTCGCCCTCGCCCCTCAGCGCGATCTCGCACTCCTCCACACCCGAAAGGTCCAGCACCGCCGCGAATTGCGCCGGGAGGGTTGCCCGGCGCCAGACGCGCAGATAGGGCGCAGGCGACTTGGAACCGAAGGCCGGCGAGCGCCAGCCGTGCTCGCCGCCCTCGCCCGATTCGACCTCCGGCCCCGGCGCGATCGCCAGCAGCGCGCGAGCGCCGATGCGGAACACGTTGGGCGCCACGGCCGCGACCGCCCGCCCCGGATGCCAGAACTGCTCCAGCAGATGCTCACCTGCCGGGCCTTCGATTTCATCGAAGATCAGCACACGGTCCGGCTTCAGGAACAGCACGCGCCGCCGGTGGGTAAGCCCGGCGTAAGCGCAGGCGGCATCCAGATAATCGCGCTCCTCAGATGTGGCCCATTCGCGAATCTCCACGGCCGGATGGCGCTTCCACCGAAACGGCCCGGCGGGGACGGCCTGGTCGCGCCCGTCGATGCGGATCGTGTTGTGCGCCGCCGAGCCGCGGAACCAGTCGCGCCAGCGCGGCTCGGCGACATAGGTGTAGGTGCCGGGGTCGATCAGAATCTCCTCGGAGCCCGAGCGCGCCACGATGCTCAGCGTGTCGGAGTGGCTGTGGCCGCCGCTGCCGGGGCCGAAGGGTCCGGCATCCACCAGCAGATGCGTGCCGCCGGACACCATGACCGCGACGCCGGCATCGGGATAGAGCCTGGAAGCAGCAGCCGGCGTAGTCCGGTGAAAACCTGTGACAGGCAACTCTGTCCACTCGCAAAAGGCGCTGGGGACAGAGTTGCCTGTCACCGGTTTTCGCATATCGCGCGCGCCGCAGGGGTGCAAGAAGCGCCCGCCGTCGTCGTCGCCCAGCAACGGCAGCCTGCCCGAAGGCCCGAGCAGATCGGCAAGGTACTGCGCCATCCGCTCCAGTTTCGGACGAAACTCCGGCGGCATGCCCGCCAGCGCCGCGTGAAACAGGAACATGTCCAGGGCATACACGTGGTAGTAGGTGGATTGCTCGAAATGCGAACCGTCCTCGCGCACCTGCGCATCCAACTGCGCGCGCACGATCGCGCCGCCCTGGCGCTGCCACCGCCCGGCGCGATCGAACCGCGGGAACAAGACGCCGAGCGCGTGCAGCGCGACGGCTTCTCCGAGTAAGTGCGTGTTCGGCGAAAAGTAGATCGACAGGTTCCGCTCGAGATAGCGGCCGTGGCGGTAGAGTCCGGTCAGGAAGCGCCGCTGGAAATCCTCGGGCAGCTCTGCGCCCGCAAGGTGCCACACCCAGATCCAGGACAGCGCCCGGAAGGCCACCTCGAGCGCGCTGGTCCAGTTAATGCCGCACAGGTAAGGGTTATCCCGCTCCCAACTGTTGAATTCCGCCAGAATCTCTTGTAAGTACTCCTTACGGCCCGTCAAAAGATAGGCCTGCGCCAGCACCACCCAGTGCTGGTGTCGGTTCAGCTCCCAGATTATTTTATGGTCGCCCGCACGGTTGAAATCGAGATACCGAATGCGGCGGAAGTAGCTTGCCGGCGTCGAGATGCCGTGAAGGTAATCGCGGCGCCACTCGATCGAGGGGCCGGGCTCGACGGTGCAGCCGAGCAGCGGGAAGCGGTGTGCGACGATTTCCGCCGCAAGATCTTCGATTTCCACGGCATAGGACGAGCCGCGCAGCGCCGCCGCCACCGCCTTCGGGCCGGGCAACCCGGCGAGCGGCGCATCGGCCTCGGCCGAACAGCCGGGCTTCGAAACCCACAGCCAGAGATTCCCGAACTCCTGTCTGAGGCGAAAAAGGATCTCCTGGCGGCTCCGCACGTTAAAATCATTGTAACGTTATATATTTTTCTTGACAAACGAACAAAAAACGCGGAAAGTTTCCCATTGGGGGTAAAAAGGGTGAGAATCATGCTCACACGTCTATCTTCTTTAGTGTCTCTGCTGTTACTTTCCTCGATAAGCCTGTTTGCGCAAGGCACTACTTCGCGTGTAGTGGGCACGGTCACGGACGTATCCGGGGCCGTTGTCCCCAATGCGAAAGTCACGCTGACGAACGAGGCTACCGGCGTTTCGTTCGACACCACCACCACGGCTTCGGGAACCTACGTCTTCGCATCCGTGCAGGTCGGCATGTATCGCGTCGAGGTCGAGATGCAGGGGTTCAAGAAGTTCGTTTCGGGCGGCAACCGGGTGATCATCGCGGAGCCGACCACGGTGAACGCCGTGCTGCAGGTGGGCACGGCCAGCGAAAGCGTGGAGGTCACCTCCGCGGCGGACGTGGTGCAGACTGCCACGTCCGGGAATTTCGGCTCGCTGGTTGAACAGCGAGTGCTTCAGGATCTGCCGATTGTCGGCACGCGCGGCCGCAGCCCGCTGGACCTGGTCTACACCCAGCCCGGCGTGGTCCAAACCGACGGCAACCAGGCCGGCGGCGGCATCTACGTCCACGGCGCGCGCGACCGTTCCTGGAACTACACGCTGGACGGGATCGACAACAACGAATCGAGCTACGGCGGCTCGAACACCGCTCCCGCCAGAACCAATCCGGACTCGCTGGCCGAGTTCCAGGTGATGACCGGCAACGGCACCGCCGAATACGGCCGCAACAGCGGCGGCCAGGTGGCCATGGTCACCCGCTCTGGAACCAACACCCTGCACGGCACCGCGTTTTTCTTCTACCGGACGCCGCGGTTCAACGCGAACGAGTGGGAAAACAACATGCTCAGCCTGGGCAAGCGGCAGTTCGTGCAGCAGATTCCGGGCTTCAGCCTCGGCGGGCCGATCCGCAAGGACAAGACCTTTTTCTTCGTGAACATGCAATGGCTGAGGACGCACGAGACCGGCTCATTCACCAGCACGGTGTATACGGCCGACGCCCGCAAGGGCATCTATCGCTACATCGTCGGCCAGCGGAACCGGCCGACGGGCGTTGCGGGAGCCTCGGTGGACGCCTCCGGCAACGTGCTGCCCGGACTGACCGTCGGCACCTATAACGTCGCCGCCAACGATCCCCAGCACATCGGGCTGGACCCGACCGTGATGAAACAGGTGAACATGATGCCGCTGCCGAATAACTTCAGAACCGGCGACGGGCTGAACACCGCCGGCTTCGATTATGTCGCGGCCCAGATGGAGCGCCAGCATGACGTCACCTTCAAGATCGACCATGTCCTTACCGAGAAGCAGACCGTCTTCGCGCGCGTTTACTTCGGCGAGCAGGACACCAACTGCGACCAGGTGAACGGCGGCCAGCCGGCCTACCCGGGCGGCCCCTGCATGGTGAACACGACGCGCAGCCCGTATAACCTGGCGTTCAACTGGCGCTACAGTCCCACCGGGCGAACGACGAACGAACTCGTGGTCGGCCAGCAGCACTATACCTATAACTTCGTGACGCCGACCGCCGATGCGTCCGTTCCGGACATCACATGGTATTCGCAGGTCACCATGCCGATTCCGACGGCTATCGGCAATCTCCGCACGATCAACACCTACCAGGCCGTCGACAACTTCAGTTACGTGAAGGGCGCCCACAACTTCAAATTGGGTACCAACCTCCGCCTGGTCCGCCATCAGGACGAGCGCGGTTCGGTAGGCAGTTGGGACGTGACCCCGATCGTGGACTTCTCGACGAGCATTAACACCGTCGACCCGGCGACCTTCAATCTGCCGGTGTCGAACGGTCTGAACCAGGCTTACGATCTCCCCATTCTGCAGAGCATGGTCAACTTCCAACTCGGGCGCGTGGGCAACATCTACCAGGGCTTTGTGGCGCAGGGCAATTCCTGGGCGCCCGGCGGGACGACGTACAAATTCGATGCGCGCTATCCGGAGCTGGATTTCTACTGGCAGGACACCTGGAAGGCGCGCCGCAACCTGACCATCGATTACGGCGTGCGCTGGGAGCCGCGGCTGACGCCCTCGGACGCCAACGGCACGATCAAGCATCCGAACCAGGCCGTTACGATCGGCACCGCGCCGAGCACGACCCTGACCTGGCAGAAGGGCTCGCTGTATCACAGCGACTGGAACAACCTCGGCCCGTCGGTTGGCGTCGCCTGGGATCCGACCGGCAACGGCAAGACCTCCCTCCGCGTCAACTACCGCCTGGCGTACGACCGCATCAACACGTTCCTGCTGTCTTCGAAGATTTTCCAGAACCTGCCCGGCAGCACGTACACGGTTGTGAACTCGGATTTCGGAACCGGCGGAGGCCGGCTCGCCAATCTGCCCAAACTCGCGCCGTCGGTGGCGCCCTCGTCGCTGCTGACGCCGCCTAACAATACGCTCAATGCGATGTACGTGATGGATCCGGCTTACCACACGCCCAAGACGCACATGTGGGCGATCGGATACCAGCACGAGGTGTTCCACAATACGAAACTGGAGATCGACTACATCGGCCGGCACGCGCTGAATCTGCTGGGCGCGTACAACATCAACAACTACGAGATCTTCAACAACGGCTTCCTGGACGCGTTCAAGACCGTCCAGGCCGGCGGGGACAGCCCGCTCATGGATAAGTTGATGGGCGTGGACTCGCGGCTCAAGGCCGGCGAGACGGGCTCGGACCTGGTGCGCCGGCTGTACGCGTCCAATCTGAGCACGAACTCCGTGGGCTCGCTGGCGAAGGCGATCGGCCAGCGCTTCCAGAACGGCAAGAGCCTTCCCGAGCTGGCCGGGCTGGGACCGAACTTCTTCATCCCCTACCCGCAGTTCGGGGGCGGCATGTACGTGATCGACTCCAACGACTACTCGCATTACAACGGCCTGGAGACGCGGCTGGAGCGGGCGTTCTCGAACGGCCTCTCGTTCCAGATCGCGTACACGCTCTCGAAATCGATGGACACGCGGTCGTTCGATCCGACGTCCACCGTGGTGAGCATCGGCACCGCGCAGTCGGCCGGCGACACGCCGTTCGACCTGCGCAACCGCTACCTCAATTACGCGCGGTCCGATTTCGACCGGCGGCACGTCGTCCAGGGCTTCTGGACCTACGAGTTGCCGTTCGGCAAGGGCAAGCCGCTCATCGACAAGCCCGGCATCGTCAACCACGTGATCGGCAACTGGAAGGTGGCCGGCTTCCTGACCATCATGAGCCCGCGGCCGTTCACCGTCTGGTCCGGCAACTACACCATGTCGAGCGTGGTCAGCAGCACCGCCGATTGCAGCGGCTGCAGCTTCGATATGGGCAGCGTGTTCGACTACAACGGCTACAAGTGGTTCTTCGACCAGAACCAGATTGCGAACTTCAAGAACCCGGCGCCCGGATCGATGGGCAACCTCGGCCGCAATGCGTTCAACCAGCCGGGACGCTGGGACATTGATATGTCCCTGCTGAAGCGCTTCATGATCACCGAGCGTCAACAGGTGGAGTTCCGCGCCGAGGCGACCAACTTCACCAACTCGGTGTCGTTCGGCTTGCCGACGGCCAGCGTTGCCAGCAGCACCTTCGGGCGGATCGGATCGAGCACAGTGAGCGCGTCACGCAAGATTCAGATGGCACTCAAGTACGAGTTCTGATAGCGCGCCGCGTGGGGCAGGGCCCGGCTCTGCCCCACTTTTCCCCCCTCCCGAGAGGCCGGCAGGGCTTCCGGCCTGCCTCACATTAAATCCTCTTTCCCGGAAACTGCTTTTCGGTTATTCTGCCCAAAGAGGGGCTTTCAAATGGGTGCAAAACCGATTCCGGAAGGATCTCACTCCATTACGCCGTATCTCGTCGTGGAACGAGCCGGCAAACTGATCGACTTCCTCAAGCAGGCATTCGACGCCAAAGAACTCTACCGCATGGCCCAGCCGGACGGGACCATCGTGCACGCGCAACTTAAAATCGGCGATTCGCCGGTGATGCTCGGCGAGGCATGTGGAGAGCACAAGCCGATGCCCTGCTCCCTGTACCTTTACGTTCCCGACGCCGACGCAACGTACAAACGGGCGCTCCAGGCAGGCGCGGCCTCGATCACGGAGCCCGCCGACCAGTTCTATGGCGACCGGAACGCCGGCGTCAGGGATCCGTCCGGAAATTTCTGGTGGATCGCCACCCACAAGGAAGACGTCGCGCCCGAGGAACTTCGGCGGCGCGCGCAGGCCGCTATGAAGCAACGGGCGGCGGGGTAGCGCGCCGGCGCCGCGCCCGGGGAACTTCGGCGGCGCGCGGCGGGGTAGCGCGCCCGTGATTTAAGCTGATTCCACAAAGGAGATGGTATGAATGAGTAGGCTCGCGCGCGGGATAAGCTCCGAGAGAAGGGATTTTCTCGGAGTAGACAGGTCACAGGCTGCATGTTCGTTTGAGGCGATTGACCTCGTAAAG